>Ga0155288_144_pt1 | contig 96034 bp, 110 predicted proteins | sample RifCSPhighO2_02_FD_106256 | JGI IMG/M metagenome (GOLD analysis project Ga0155288, IMG submission 106256) | Candidatus Daviesbacteria bacterium RIFCSPHIGHO2_02_FULL_36_13
TGTTTCTAAAAGAGCTTGATAAATTTTTATCTGAATTTCATGTAAAAGAAGTGAATCCAAAAGAGCATCAACATTTGGCTCATAAAGAAATTCGTTATTAGCTGTATCGTTTTTCGTAGCAGTGCTTTTTAACGAATCACTAACAACGACTGACGATACTTCCACAGGAAGTAATTTAACCATTTTTGGTTCTTGTTTTATTGTAGAAATAAACTGAGGATAAACTAAATATACCTGCCCCACCTCTCCAGAAGTAAAAGAATCTTTAACCATATTAGTAAGCTGTACTGCTTTTCTAAAAATTACCAAATCCGGATTTTCAAAATCAGCTGTCAAAGTTTTACCACTCTTAACTACAAAATTCCTACCCTTTTTACCAACTGTATAAAAAAGGGTATTTCCTTCAAATCTAGCATTCATAATAGTTCTGATAATATTGGTGTTCAAAGATCCACAAAGGCCTTTATCCGTGGACAAAATAATTACACCAGTGGCCTTACTATCATTTCCAGAAAGTAGGGGATGAGATTTAATATCCACTCTAGGAAGTAACCTGGATAATGCTTCATTTAAATTCTCAGAATAGGGCCTACCATTTAAAGCCTGATCTTGTGCTCTTCTCATCTTAACTGCAGACACCATCTGCATAGCTTTGGTAATTTGTGCAGTATTCTTAGTTGATTTTATTCTTCTTCTTAACTCTCTTGTATTAGCCATTTTGGTTCATCCTTGCTGCCTCTCTTCTTATGCTCCATTCTGCATATAAAGAAGCCATTACAACCATTCCAAAATAGAATCTACTGACTGGTAAAGGATGCGTCAAAACTTGCTCTGCAGCATATATTGCAACAGCATTAAACCCTGCCTTTGGAAAAATTAATACCCCTGGAAAATTCTCTGGTACTACTAAATTCCAGGCTCTCTTGGGTAAATTTAGATTTCTAATTCTTTCAACCATTTTATTTTTTGTTTCCTCTCTTAAAAGTTCCTACAAAATCTTTTGTTATTTTTTCCAACTCTTTAACCATCTTCTCATCCAATTCTTTTTTGGTAGCTATTTCAGATAGAAGTTTTTTATTCTTTAATTTAATTTGTTGAATAAAAGCTTTCTCAAAATCCCTTACCTTTTCTACTTCCACCTCATCCATATATCCATTAGTAACTGCCCAAAGAGAAACTACTTGTTCCTCAACAGAAACGGGGGCAAAGGGGGGCTGTTTTAATACTTCAGTAATCCTGCGTCCACGTTCTATTTGAAGTTTTGTTGCTGGATCTAAATCAGAGGCAAATTGAGCAAAAGCCTGAAGCTCTCTAAATTGAGCTAGATCAAGTTTCAAACGACCTGCAACACTTTTCATTGCCTTAGTTTGTGCAGCCCCTCCAACCCTGGATACAGAAATTCCAACATTTAAAGCTGGTCTTACACCTGCAAAGAATAAATCTGATTCCAAAAACATCTGACCATCAGTAATGGAGATAACATTGGTTGGAATATATGCTGAAATATCATTAGCTTGTGTCTCTATAATAGGAAGGGCTGTCAAAGATCCTCCTCCATATTCTTTACTCATTTTAGCAGCTCTCTCCAAAAGCCTTGAGTGAAGATAAAAAACATCTCCAGGATACGCTTCTCGACCACTTGGTCTTCTTAAAAGTAAAGACATTTGTCTGTAGGAATTAGCATGTTTACTTAAATCATCATAAATAATTAAAGCATCTTTACCTTGATCCATAAAATATTCACCCATGGCACAACCAGCAAATGGAGCCAGATATTGCATAGTAGCAGCATCAGAAGCAGAAGCAGAAACTATAATGGTATGATCCATAGCTCCAACTTCTTCTAATTTGGCAACCAGTTGAGCAATCTTAGAAGTTTTTTGACCAATGGCCACATAAATACAAATCACATCTTTCTGATTAATAATGGTATCAATAGCAATTGTGGTTTTACCTGTATTTCTATCACCAATAATTAACTCTCTTTGACCGCGTCCAATTGGAATAAGAGCATCAATGGCCTTAATTCCAGTTTGAAGAGGAGTGTTAACTGATTGTCTGGTAATAACTCCTGAGGCAATTTTTTCAACAGGGTAGTGAGTCGCAGCCTTTATTGCTCCTTTACCATCAATTGGCTGACCTAATCCGTCAACAACTCGTCCAATTAGTCCTTCACCAACCGGAACTTCCAAAATTCTACCGGTAGATTTAACTTCTGACCCTTCTTTAATCTTTGTAAAATCTCCGAACAAAACTGCACCTACATTGTAGTTTTCCAAATTTAGAGCCAGTCCAAAAAGACCTTGTCCAAAGTCCAGAAGCTCAGAATAAGAAACATCAGACAGCCCTTCAATTCTGGCCACACCATCACCAAGTTCCACTACAGTTCCAATATTTTGTTTTTGTGTTTTTAATTTAAGATTTAAAATATCTTTTTCAATGGCTGCAATAACATCACTCATGGTGCACTATCCTTTCTTTGATTTGATTAATTTTTGAAAGTATTGTTTCATCCCAAACCTCATCTCCAACCTTTAGCTTAAATCCACCCAAAACATCAGGATTAATATTCATCTTTACCTTGGTTATTTTAACCTTTTTTTCTATAATTTTTTTTGCTTTTTTAATTTGGGCAGCAGAGAAGGGGATTGCTGTTTCTAAATACATAGTATGCTGTCTTTCTATTCTTTTAAGACCTATTAAATATTCTGAGAGGGCTAAAATGCTTTCTGTTTTTGAAAGAGTCTTTAAAACTTTAACTGCTTTCACAACTTTACTCTCAAGCATTCTCCCATCCAAAAAACTGCTTTCGACTAATTTTTCTATTGTTTTTTTAAGTTGTTTTGAAGCTTTCATGATATATTTCTCATACTTTTTTCAATAATCTCTTTTTGCTTTTTATCAATTATTTTACCTGTAACTTTTTCCATTCCTATCCCTACAATATCTGCAACCCTACCCATAACCTCTACTCTTAAGGCCTCTGCTTGAGCTCTTGCTTCTACTTCTCCTTTTTGGATTATCTGAGCTGCCAGGCTTTCGGCTTGAGCTTTACCTTCCTCCTTCATAATTTCTATTTCCTTTTTGGCCTCATCAAGCAGTTTTTGAACCTCAAGGGAAGCTTTCTCTAAAACTTTTTCCTTTTCCTCTTCAGTTTGAAGCAGTCTTTTCTCAATCTCTTCAGCATTCTTTAAGGAATCTTCAATTTTCTTTTTTCTTTCAGCCAAAACTTTTAGGATAGGACCATAAAGGAGCTTCTTCAAAATAAAAAGAAGAATTAAAAAATTGACTACTTGCGCAGCCAAAAGCATAGGTTGTACTCCAAAGTCTTTTAAAAAATCCATAATTTATTATGGCCTTTATTTTGTAAAGGCAATAACCAAAGCATAGATAGCTATAGCTTCGGCGAAAGCCATACCTAAAAGCATTGCTGGTAAAATTTTAGCCTGAGCGTCAGGGTTTCTACCTATTGCTTCCATGGCTTTAGCACCAATAAGACCAATACCAATACCTGGTCCAATAGCACCTAAACCTATGGCTAAACCTGATGTCAAATGTTCCATTAATCCTCCTTCCTTGTAAATTTAATGACTTGTTTCATGTTTTTCAGTTAAAAGACTCATAAATACTAATGTTAACATAGCAAAGACTGCTGCTTGTACAAACCCTACCACTATTTCCAGAAAATAAAAAGGCAGAGGTAAAATAAAGGCAAACATTGAAGAAATTGTTGCCAATACCACCTCGCCTGCAAATATATTACCAAAAAGCCTAAAGGAAAGCGATACCACTTTTGTAAATTCTCCCACTAGTTCCAATATTCCTACAAATAAAAATATGGGATTTAGGGCCACCCATTTTAACAAATAATTTTTAACTCCTAAATATTTAACAGCTAAAAAGTGAGTGACAAAAGCAGATATTAAAGCCAAAGATAAGGTCATATTTAAATCAGAATTAATTGATCTAAGTAGGGGATGATCATTGTAAGTAATGGTGGCAAAACCAGGCAAGAGTCCTAGCCAATTAGCAGTAATGATAAAAAAGAAAAATGTCATCACCCAGGGGAAAAATACAGAGGCTTTTTTGCCAGCTAAATCTAAGGAGAGTCCATAAGCTGTATCTATGATTGGCTCAAAGAAATTTTGAATATTAGAAGGAACCATTTTTATACTTAGTCTGACAAAAATAGCAGCAATAATTAAAATTGCCATAGCAATCCAGGAAACCATTAAAGTATTGGTTATAGGGAAGTTATTAATATACCAAAGAACTTCAGGCTTCAAAACAATTGCATGTTCCATTCCACTAATTGTACAAGACAATTCAGCTTTGGGTCAACCGCTATTCCAGCTTCTCCCGTTGAGTCCTTAGAAATAGCAGCCATTGTTCAAAGAAGGCTACAATGCCTTTAAATGGAGCCTCTATAATAAAATCAAAGATGAATAAAATTATATTTAACTGAGATACTGCTGATGTTAACTTTCTTCCCACTTGTATAAAAGGCATAAAGAAAAAATCAAAAGCTATAGATGTCCAACTATCTTTTTCTGTTTTTAATATATACATATGGGCCGTTTTATTTATCCTGTATGAAACAAAAGAAACTATGGCCAGAAAAAATACAAATATCCCCTGAGATATTGGATTAACTTTAAATTTACTCAAAATAAAGATAATTGCTCCGAATGACAGGGCAAAGGTTAGCAGCCAAAATAGCATAAATAAAAACCAGAGAATTGGATCTATTCTTTTAGGCTTTTTTTGTAATACCAAAGGTTCTGCCAGTTTTGGATTTTCATCAAAAAGAATGGTATTTATTTTTGACAGTACTCTATATGAATTGTCCCTGGCAGGGGTTTTTATAGAAAGTCCCACTAAAATCATAAGTATAGGAGGGGTGATAGTGTTTAAAATAATCGAGGACCAAATTACTCTTCCATATAAAACTCTCTCTACTGATCCTTCTACAAATAAGGCAAGGGCAGCTTTGGTGACAAAGATAAAAATAACTGATCTTACAATTGCCCGCCTCACTTTGCCTGACACTGTGTTATAGCGTCTGTTGCAGGCATTTAAAACTGCCATATTGAGCCGATCTTCATCCATTACTAGAGATTGAATTTTTCCAATATTTTCCCTTAAAACATCATCTAAAATTAAGAAGGGGATTGTTTGATTCTTAACAAAATTATAAATCTTATCCTTAAGGGGGTAGCTAAATTGTTCCTCGAATTTATTTTTTGCTGTCAAAAACCTTTCAGCAATTTTATCAACTTTTTCTGGAGTAGCTTTTCCAAAAAATTGTCTAAAAAGCCTAAACCTTAGGAATGCTAAATCATCATTGGCATAGGCCCGTCTGACAGCAATAAAAATTTGAATATCCCTTGTTTCTTCTGAATCATCAGTTATAGTGATTTTTTCCTTCAAAAGCTGAAAGATAAAATTACACATTAAATCTTTTTCATTACCCGGCTTTAAAATATCCTCAATTTCGGAAGAAAGAAGGTGAATGATCCACTCATTAACTTTGCCTTCAGATATTTTGTGCTTCTCATTAATCTTTTTTTCCAACTCCAAAAATAAATCTATAGTTTGGGAGACTTTAATAACTCTGGACTCAGGTAAAGAGGCATCAGGAAAGTATCTGGCCCAAACAAGTTCTCGCAGTAAGGGAGCGGCAATACTACTCCCGTTTCCTCCTAAAATAAGTCTTCTTTTTAAAATTCTTTCAATTGCAGACCTTAGGATGACTTCATCATCCCTATAATCCATAGCAGTTCTGAATTTTTCATACCAGGAAGCCAATTCTGAAACCACTGGATTGACAGAAATTGTTTCTTCATTATTAATATGTCTGCGCTCTTCTATAGCAGAAATTAAAAATTTAGATGTTTTAGATAATTGTCTAGGCATATTTACAGGGGCAAACTTGTGGTAATATTACCACAAGGCACAAAAAAAATGACTACAGAGGAAAAAGTACAATTAATTACCAGGAACCTAGAGGAAGTTTTAACTGAGGATGAGCTTAGAAAACTAATTGAATCTGATACTCCTTTAAGACACTATATTGGATTTGAAATCTCCGGAAAATTACACCTAGGATATTTATTTACACTACTCAAAGTAAAAGACCTACAGGATGCCGGAGCAGAAACTATTATGTGGCTGGCTGATTTACACTCTGCAATAAATGATAAATTAGGTGGGGATTTAGACACTATTAAAAAAGTAGCCAGAGGATATTTTACTGATGCGATAAAATCTTTATTTGAAAGTATTGGAGGAGATCCAGACAAATTAATCTTCAAACTCTGTTCAGAAACATATGCAGAACATCCTGATTTTTGGTTCACACTTTTAGAAATGGCTAAAACAACAACCCTTGCCAGAACAAAAAGATCCGTAACTATTATGGGAAGAGAGGCCTCTGATGATTCCATGGCAACAGATAAGCTCTTTTATCCAATCATGCAGGCTGCTGATATATTTTTACTTCAAACTAATATTGCCCATGCAGGTATTGATCAAAGAAAAGTACATGTGATTGCTATAGATGGAGCTATGGATGTTAAAACTAACCCTTTAAAAAATTCTAAAGGTGAACAAATAAAACCAATAGCTATTCATCATCCAATCCTATTAGGATTAGACGCACCATCAGTTTTAAGTATTGAAGTGGATGAATTAGCAATGAAAAACAAAATGAGTAAATCAAAGCCTGGGTCAGGAATTTCAATTCATGATGACCCTGATCAAATCAGACAAAGTATAAATGGAGCATATGCACCTGAAGGGCAAGTTGAGGGAAATCCGCTACTTAATTGGACAAGATTTCTAGTTTTCTACGCAGATGGAGAGCTTCTTATTAAAAGAGATGAGAAATTTGGTGGTGATGTAACTTACACCTCTTATGAAGAATTGGAAAAAGATTATGAATCAAAAAAGCTACACCCCATGGATTTAAAAGGAGCTGTAGCTGAATGGCTGATTACAAAATTAGAACCAGTCAGAAAATATTTTGAGGATCCAGCTAAAAAAGCATCCTTAGAGGAAATTGAAAATTTAACTAACAAATAATGTATTCTAAAAAGTTTAGAATCTTTTGGATAATACTTTCAGTTATAGCAGGATTTTCCTTAATCCTTCTCTCATTTTTGCCTCTTTTAAGCTATTATTAAGTTTGCAATAATAAAAGTATGGCAGAAGCAACAACTACTACCCCTCCCGCTGAAACAAAGGTGGGTTTTGGCACTAAATTAAAAAATCTTGGCAGTCGAGTTGGAACTAAGATAGATAGTTGGGGCAAACCTCTAATTAAAGATTCTCCTGAAGAATATGGAGATTCTCCTGCAGAAAAAGCATGGATAGAATCACAAACAGCTCTTAAGCAAAAAAGGATAGATGACAGCATAGCGGCAGATAAAAGAAAAACGCAGGAAGCCTTAGATCTTGTCAATGCATATGGTGCGGGTGATGCACGGTTTCTATCAGGTCAGGCAGCTCATGAGGCAGGCAGACAGATAATAAGCAGTAATTTATCCGGCAGAGATAAAAGCCCTGAGGCTAAAAAAAATCTTAATGTAGCACAAGTTTTGATAAAAGGAGCCCCTGAGATTGAAGAGGAAGTTAAAGAGGATAAGGCTTATTTAGCCGCAGATAAACAATGGGAGGCTAAACTGCAACATATAAGAAATCTCGCGGAAAAAGAAGAAGATATAGAAGAAAGAAAAGCTGCCTATGCCAGTGTACAGCCTCAAAAACCAGTAGAGTTTACTCCAAATGCATTTAGAAGCAAGTTGGACAAAGATGCTAATCTGACTGGTGAAGACAGCTACCAGCATGTCTTAGAATTAACAGCTGAGACAAGAGCTTTAAAGGATGAGGGTTTAACTGAACAAGCCTTCAAAAAAATGTTAGAAAGCAGTGATGAGATGGAGAAACAATACGCAATGGAATTACTTGAAGAAATGCCTGATCCACTTCAAAAGGCTTTTCAAGCTAAGGATCTTAGTCTTACTGAACTTCAAAAAGTGCTTAGAATTAGTGCAGGAATTACACCACGAGAATTATATGATGAGACACCAGAAGGCCCAATTAGGGCTACTAGTATCTATGCTGCCAGTAGGGTATTAGAACTCCAAAAAAGGCTTCAAGATGGCAGAGATGTCAGTCCAGATGAACTAAGGAGGGCATTAGCAGCTTCAAATAGGGCAAGCAGTGAGGATATTGCCTGGAATAAGGAGCATATTGTAGATAAAGAGGTCGAATTCTGGAAAAATTTAGCAGCCCAGGCAGATTTAAGTATTGATAGAGGAAAACTTGTTCCCAATTCTATAGAGCTTGATCCTAAAAATGGCAGCTTAAAAGAACAACTACCTAAACTCTTAGGAGACAGAAATGTTGATCTTAATCTTCAGATAAATCAAGAACAATTTGATGAATATTGGAAAACTCTTGATCCTCCTGAATTAAAACCAGGATTTCTTGCTGTTGATAGAAATACAGATTTAACTCATGGATTAATCAAGGATATAGCGAATTTAGGCTTTGAAGTAACTAATTATAACACCGGGGATAAAGAATTTACGATGACTTTTAAGAAAAAAGCTCCCTAAAATAATTTGGTGGTAGAATTCCTCTTATGGAACTTAATACTCCTTTAAAGTATGTTTTAGGGATTGGGCCAGGCCTCTCCTTTAAACTAAATAAGCTCAGTCTTCTTACTGTTTCCGATTTAATTTATCATTTTCCCTTTAGGTATGATGACTTTTCTGCCATAAAACCTGCAACTGATGCTCAAATTGGAGAAGTAGTTACTCTTAAAGGTGAAGTTTGGTCTATAAAAAATATCTACACCAGGTCCAGAAAAGTTCTAACACAAGCCATTTTTAATGATGGAACCTCTCCCATAAATTTAACCTGGTTTAATCAGTCATGGCTGACTAAACAAATAAAAACAGGGGACAGACTGCAGATTTCTGGAAAGCTTACAGAGTACAAAAAAAAGCTTTCAATAATGGCTCCAAAGTGGGAGAAAATGCCTGATAATCCAATCTCACCAACCCTTCATACCGGTAGACTTGTCCCTATATATCCTGAAACAGAAGGTCTAACATCTAAGTGGGTAAGAACGAAAATCTCCCAGATTCTACCCTTAACTTTAAAAGAAATAGAAGATCCCTTACCTGAATCTATAAGAGGGGGAATGTTATCCCTTTCAGATGCCCTTTCTAAAATTCACCTCCCTGAAAACTGGGAAGAGGCAAAAAAAGCCAGGGAAAGATTAGGGTTTGATGAGCTTTTTTATATAGCTCTTGCTACTCAAAAAATTAGACTTAATTGGAGGCAAAAAAAAGTCATAGAACCCTTAAGGATTGATCTGAAAAATTTAGATAAATTCATAAAATCCCTCCCTTTTGAATTAACAAATGCTCAAAGACAAGTTTTGGATGATGTTTATAAAGATCTAAAAAACGATAAACCAATGAACAGAATGATACAAGGTGAGGTGGGATCAGGTAAAACTGTGGTGGCAGCTGTAATTATTTATCTAATTTCTTTAAATAAACTTAAAACTCTTTTCATGGCCCCCACAGAAATTTTGGCCTTTCAGCATTACTCCACAATCCAGAGACTTCTTAAACCATTTAATATAAAGGTTGGAATTTATACAGGTTCTAAAAAAGATTCAAAGGGAGCTGATATTATTATTGGAACTCATGCTCTTTTATCTGAAAAATTGTTAACAGAAAATGTGGGGCTGGTAATAATTGATGAACAGCAGAGATTTGGGGTGGACCAAAGGTCCCTGCTTCGCAGTAGATCAAAAGTCCCACATTTTCTAACAACTACAGCCACCCCCATCCCCAGAACTGTGGCTTTAACTCTGTATGGAGATTTGGACTTATCTGTAATTGATGAACTTCCCAAGGACAGACAGAAAATAAAAACTTTTGTGGTTCCTAAGAAAAAAAGACAGGATGCTTATAATTTTATAGAAAAAAAAGTGAAATCAGGGGACCAGGTTTATATCATAACTCCACTTATTGAGGAGTCAGAATCCTTAAAATCAGTCAGGGCCGCCAAGGTTGAGTTTGAAAGACTACAAAAAGAAGTTTTCCCAACTCTCAAACTAGGATTACTTCATGGCAGACTAAAAGGTAAAGAAAAAGATCAAATCATGCAGGATTTTAAGGAAGGCAAAATAGATATTTTAGTTTCCACTTCTGTTGTAGAGGTTGGAGTAGATGTTAGAAATGCCACCATTATGCTTATTGAATCAGCAGAAAGATTTGGATTATCTCAGCTTCACCAACTCAGAGGCAGAGTAGGGAGGGGGTCAAAGGAGTCTTTCTGTTTACTCTTTTCAGAAATGGAAGAGCCGGCAGTAATAAACAGGCTTAAGAACTTGGAAAAGATTAATGATGGTATGAAACTTGCGGAACTTGATTTAAAAATAAGAGGCTCAGGGGAAATCTTTGGGGCAAAACAATCAGGCAGATTCGAACTTAAAATCGCTGATTTTTCCGATTTAGGGCTTATTGAAAGAACCAGAAAAGCAGCCTCAGAATTACTTAGGCTTGATCCTGAGCTTGACAAATACCCACACCTTGCCGCAAAATTACAAGATCAGGCCAATATAATGCCTGATTAAGGATAAATTTATGGCAGGAGAACCTAAAAGAAGACATTCGAGCGGTAGGAAAAATACAAGAAGAGCAAGCATCAAATTGGCTCTTAATTTAACAACCTGTAAAAACTGCGGGAAGCCTATTAGATCTCATATGGTCTGTCCAGCTTGTGGATTCTATAACCAAAAGCTAGTGAAAAAGGAATCAGTTAAAGTGACGAAAGCTGACTCACCGGCCCAGGGGGCCTAAAATATAGCCTGCCATGAAAACTTCAAAAGACCCACGTCACCTCAAACGTATTAAAATTATTCAAGATCTTTTTAGCTGGTCTTTCAGTGTTAAAAAAAGAGCCCCTTCGGATATTAAAGAGATAGTTGAGCATTTGAGTGAAATTGACAGCCTTATTGAAAAATCAGCTCCTAACAGACCTTTAACTCAAATCAATAGAATTGATTTAGCTATCTTGCGTAATTCTATTTTTGAGTTGATAATTAAAGGAGACACACCTCCTAAGGTTGTTGTTGATGAAGCAGTGGAATTGGGAAAAGAATTTGGATCTGATTCCACCAGCTCTTTTGTAAATGGCGCCTTAGGAAAATTGATAGAAATAAAAAAAATAAGAACATGATAAATCATTAAGAACATAATGCCTACAACAAACGATATTATTGCAGCTATAGCAGAACATTTAGGTCTTAATCCAGAGGATGTGGACAGACATGCCTTACTTTCAGAGGAACTTAATTTAGGACCAATAGAATTAAATGACTTATTGCAGCATCTATCCCGAAAATTTGGAATAGCTTTTGACCCTGCAGATATGTCTGATTTAAAAAAAGTGGATGATTTAGTAGTTTTGGTAGAGGATAATTTATTGGATTAATTAAGATAATGGAGTTTAATAACCTTCTTGAAGAGCTAAATTTAAAATTTAAAGATCCCAAAATACTGAAACAAGTTTTCTATCACAGATCATATTTAAATGAGGTCAAAACTGTACTTGAATCTAATGAAAGATTGGAGTTTTTAGGGGACTCTATTTTATCTTTGGTGGTATCTTTCTACCTTTTTCAGACAAGACCAAAAGATACTGAAGGTGAATTAACTAACCTAAGGGCTTATGTTGTTAAAACAAAATCTCTAGCCCAAGCTGCTCAAAAATTAAATTTAGGAAGCTTGCTTTATCTTTCTAAAGGAGAGGAGCAGGGTGGAGGCAGAGAAAACCCCCAGCTTCTTGCCAATACTTATGAGGCTCTTTTGGGAGCTGTTTATTTAGATTCCGGCTTAGAAGCAGTTAAAACAGTTATTGAAAAAACTCTGCTGCCTTTATTTGCTAATGAATTAAAATCAGGCCCCCCTAAGGATGCTAAGTCTTCTTTGCAGGAAATTGTTCAGGAAAAGTATAAACAGTCTCCCAATTATAAAATTTTAGAAACCAAAGGACCTGATCATGCTAAAAAATTCCTGGTTGCTGTATACATTAAAGGGAAGGAATATGGTAGGGGAGGCGGCAACAGCAAACAAGTAGCAGAAGAGGAATCAGCAACAGAAGCCCTTTCGCGATTGACTTAAAGACCACCTTAACTTATACTTACACCCATGCTAAAAATTCGTTTAATGAGAATAGGTGGAAATAAAAGACCCTTTTACAGGGTGGTTGTGCAAGAAGAAAGATCTAAGAGAACAGGTGGATATATTGAGCTTTTGGGTACCTACAATCCTTTAACAGAACCAAAAGAGGTAAAAATCAATCAGGAAAGAGCAGATTATTGGGTCAAGCAGGGTGCACAGCTTTCTGAAGGATATCTAAGGATTATTGGCAAAGCCCCCCAAAGACCACCAAGAAAACCAAAGAAAGAAAAGAAAGAAGAACCAGCACACCCCGCTGATAGCGGTAAACCACAAGAAAAAGCAGAAGAACCTTCTAAAGATGTACCTAGCGAAGCGGGTGATGCAGCGAAGTCTGAAACTGATGAAGCAAGTGGTGCAGTTGAGAGTGCTCCAGAGACAGAAGTAATAGAAGATTCCGCCTCTCAACAAACCTCTAGCGAGGCTCCAGCTGAAACTGCAGAACCAGAAATTACTGAGCCAAGCGATGCTTCTCAGTCAGACAAGCAGTCAGCAGGACCCGCAAGCGAAGAGACTCCAGCTGAAGAAAAGAAAGAATAATGAAAGATTTACTTTCTTATATTGCCACTAGTTTAGTTACCAAACCAGAAGCTGTCTTAATTGATGAACATACTGACGGAGGAAATGTTAATTTAACCTTAACCGTTGATCCTACTGATATGGGCCTTATTATTGGTAAAAGTGGAGCTACTATAAGAGCTATCAGAAAACTTTTAACAGTAAGGGCTATAGCAGAGAATGTCAGGGTTAACCTCCAGCTTTCTGAACCAGAAGGCAGTGTAGCACCAGAAGCTTCAGAACCCACTCCAATAGAAGAAAAATGATCATATCAATCATAACTCTCTTTCCAGAGATGTTTGATAAAATCCTAAACACCTCTATATTAAAAAGAGCCCAGGCTAAGGGTAAAGTAAAATTTAAACTTATTAATTTAAGAGAATTTGGAGAGGGAAAACACCAGATTGTTGATGGGAGACCTTATGGTGGAGGAGCTGGAATGGTGCTAAGGGCTGATATATTAGCGAGAGCAGTATCGTCAGTCGTTAATCGTAAATCGTCAACGAAAAACGAAACACGAAAAACGATATTAACCTCAGCATCCGGCAAACCCTACAAACAAGCAAAGGCTAGACAATTATCCCAATTTGATCATGTCATCATAATATGTGGCCATTATGAAGGAGTAGATCAAAGATTTATAGAAAAATATGTGACGGAAGAAATTTCTATTGGAGATTATGTTTTAACTGGTGGAGAAATTCCTGCCATGATAATTGCTGATTCAATAGTTAGACTTCTTCCCGGAGTTTTAAAAAAAGAAGAGGCAGTGATAAATGAATCCTTCAGCGAAAATCTGCTTGAAGGCCCACAATATACAAGACCGGATATTTTCGAGGGATTAAAAGTGCCTGATGTTTTAACCTCAGGAAATCATGGGGAAATAGATAAATGGAGAAAAGAGCAGGGACTCAAAAAGACAAAAAAAATAAGACCTGATCTCATCACTCAAAAGGATTAGCTTTACCTTTAGCTGATGGCTGAGAAGAGAGTCCAAAAGAAGAGGTGAGAGAGACTAACTGAGCTAAAACTTCTCTTTCAGACTCTGATAATTCTGGCAAAGGAACATCAGGACCCCCACTTCCACCTGTTTGAGAAGAATATAAAACATTTAAAGCAAGTGAGACATTTACAACTCCATCAGTTGCTCCTGTCACCTGAAAACTGCTTATCCTTATCAGTCTAGGTGAGCTTTCTATATCTTTGAGTAAATCCTGTAGAGATGAGGCTGGACCTAAAACTTCCAGCCTGACAGTGTAGCTTTGAGCAGTTCCTCTTTCCTCAGAAGTTCCTCCTATGGTTAAAGCACTAATAGTAAATTTAGATCTTGCCGCTATAACCTGCAAAACTCCAATGATTGCCGACAGATCTTTTTCAGGCGGATAAGAAGATAGGACATAACTTACTTTGCTAGTTAAATCTTCCGAATTGTAATTTTCCAAAGCTTGTACCTTATCTTCCAAAAATTGTGATTTTTTAATAATTTCTCCTTCAATTTTTTGATTGCTTAAAAGTTTTGAAGTTTGGGGAAAAATTACAAACACAATCAAAATTAAACTGGAGATAGCAATTACAATTGGAAATAAATAAAGCTGATATGTTTGATAAAATTTTAAAATTGCTTCTTTTTTCATAATTTCATAATTTCAAGCTTTGCTTATTTTACTTAGGTTTGACCCGAAAACTAATTCTGTAAATACCATCTCTACCTTTACTTAAGCTATCTATTGAAACAGAGCTAATTTTATTTTGGTTAGTGGGGGTATAAAGTAATTGGTCAACTAAATTATCTATGGGAACTATATCTGAGCTTGATGCCAGTATGGAAATCTCTCCTGAGTTTTCAACATTGATTGAATTAATTGCCATTGAAGAAGGTAAAAGCTTACTTACAAAATCATAAATTTCTGTCGGTTTTGATGAAATTCCTAAATACTGATTTATAGTTGTTAATCTATTTTTTATAACAAATAAAGAATCTTCAGTATCTTTTAAGTTGGAAATCTTTGCTTGAACTTGTGTGACCTCAGTTGTTATATTTGAAATTCCTTGGCTTTGTAAAATTCTTAAAGCAACTGTTAGAGACGACAGAAAAACAACCGCTAAAATTGTTGTTATTCCAATTTTTTGAATTTTATAAAATTTAGCTTTTTTTGTATTTTCCTGTTTAAACTCAATTGGAAGTAAATTGATCAGTATTGCCATTTAATCCTCCCTTAATGCCAATCCAACAGCTACAGAATAAGCTGAGGCGTCATTAGCCAGCTTAGATGCTAGATCTTTATCTTTTTCTATAAAGTACCAAGGGTCTGCATCCTGAACCTCTAACCCTAAATTTTCAGCAAAATAAATTACCAGACCAGGCATTTTTGCCCCTCCTCCGGATAAAACAACTCTTTTGATTGGATCAGCTGGATATTTTGCCTCATAAGCCTGGATTACTCTTTTTGCCTCTCCTACAATAATATCCAAGATTGGTTTTAAAATTTCATAAACTTTTCCTTCCAGTTGATCACGTCTCATGCCATAAACTTTTTTGTATTCCTCAGCCTGAGACATTTCAAAATTAAAATGCTGGGCAAGGGAGCGGGTTAAAGATAAACCTCCGCTGGAAATAGATCTTGTCAGCCAAATTAATCCTTTTGAGATAGTGGCAAAATCAGTAGTTTGAGAACCAAATTGAATGATAAGAGTAGAGGGAGAGAAGGGATTATTACCAACCAGAGATCTGGTTACTGCTATTGTCTCTGTTTCTAAAGCCTTTGGAGTAAGACCAACCATTGATAATACTTTGACATATTTTGCTGTCACTTTTTTTGGAGAGGCCACAACCAATACAATTGTCTTTGTAGATTTACTAGAAACACTGTTATTTTTATCTGCACGGGCTAAAACCTGCCAGTTGATATTAACCTCAGTTAGAGGCATTGGAATAAATTCTTCTGAAACATATACAATGGCTGAAGTCAGTTCACTATCAGTTAGGTAAGGCAGGTCATCTATTATTCTGGTAAAAACTTTTGATTCTGGCAAGGCCACAACTACCTCTTTTTCATCTATTTTTACTGCAGTCATTAATTTTTTAATAGAATCAGCCAGAGCTTCTAAATCAGCAGTAGTATCAGAAATTATTCCAGGCATAGGTGAAACTATAGATCCTAAAGAAATTAATTTTGGAGATTTATCTCCTCTTGAAAGAGCTACAACTTTAATAGAATGTGTACCTATATCTAAACCAACAGAAGTTTTTGCCATGAGCAGTAATTATATTGTACTACGGTTATTTATTAATAGCACCTGCTGAAAAAAGGGCAAAATCAAAATAATAGGGGACTACCTTATTAATTTCAAAAACCTGGAGTTGTCTTTTAGTCTGTCCTGAAGATCCTGTTGATACAGCTGTCCTTGCCTGTGGAGGGATGGAACAATCATTCCCACAAGTAGCAGTTGTCGGTGCCTGAACTGCAAAGGGCTGAGAGGTATTGTTGTATAAAAACCTGGCCCGTAGCAGCATTAATCCGGAAGGAAGAGATCCATTTTTAGAAGCATTTACACTTCCATCTCCTAACCTCATAAAACATTGATAAGTAGCATTTAGTAAAACATAACCCCCACTACAAGTAGGCACTAAATCAAACCCTGTCACAGATGCTCTGCTGGCAGTCGAATGATCAAGAAACCATCTTCTAGCTTGATAGCTTGTGCCATTGTAGTAAATTAAGGAAATCTCGAGCGCTGCCTGATCTTCTGAAGAATTACCCCAGTATATATCCAGTGTTGTTTGCTTATAACAAATATCAGAAGAGGTGCATGTTGGAAGATTGGCTGCCGGATCAGCCAGCCAAATATGAGCAAATTCCTCTTTGGCAAAAGATGGATATTCCAAGGGAGATTGTCTGGTGCCAGTTGGCACCACATATGGAAGCAAACCTGTAATTTCAGCAATCGCACTAGATTGATTTTCTGTAAAATTAACTGAGGCATTGGCATTCTCTTTTAGAACTTTTTCAATTCCGGCTTCAGCCGCAGAAAAAGCCCTACCTGATTGCTCTACCCTGGTGGCAGTTGATAAATCTACCAAACTTTTTTGAACAACAGAAACTCCCATAGCCAGGGCAACAGACATTATTAAAATAAGAACAAGTACTGCTTGTCCGCTATTTTTTAAATCTTTTTTCATAATTAACGTAATCCAATTGATGTATTGAAAGTTTCAGAATCAATTGCACCAATTATTCCTGAGTAAGCTTGCGTGTTAGCTCTTACTGTAAATTTTACCGTTACTATATCTTTATACCCGGGAGCAGAATCTATTGTAAAGGAGCCATTTATTACAGACACTCCTGTCGCCTGATTCACATCGACTAAAGTATTTGGAGACACTAGAGGATTGCCGTCTGTACATACTCTATTTTTAAAGTCTTTACTTGTCTCATCATCTCCTGTTTCCGGACTATCCTGATAAATTCTATTTGAGTCAAATCGATATCTGGTATAAACTCCACCCTTAACAACTATGAGTGTGGTGTTACTTCCACTGGTGCAAACTACATTATCTGAATTTCTAACAGTCTTATCTATTGTTTCTAAAACTGCCTGACCATTTTTTTTGATTTGCGAAAGAATTTGAGCTCTATTATTACCCCTCAAAGAACTGGTAAGAATATACAGAACTAAAATGCCGGTCACAGACAAAACAGCTATTACTACCAAAAGCTCCATAAGGGTGAAACCCTTTGAAGCTCTGCTTATAAGGGTGAAACCATTTGAAGCTCTGCTTATAAGGGTGAAACCCTTTGAAGCTCTGCTTATAAGGGTGAAACCATTTTTTTTCATCATCATAATTTTCTAAGTATTGTTGTTAGCTGAGATTGATGACAAAAAGGTATTGACCCGCAGGAAAAGTCTGTCCATTGCACAACTATTGTAATTTTCTTTTCATATAGGTAGAGAGATTGAGCATCTGGGAAAGAATCTTCTATCCTAATTTGCCTTCTAAAGGGTTCTACATTATTTATTTCAAAAGTTGTGCTTGTTACTTTTACCAATTGGTTGTTTTCAAATCTAAAATAGCAGGGTCCATCACCGTCTGCATTATTACAATAGTTTCTTGATAAGAATACACTATAAAGTTCTGAAAAAATATTAACATTTCTAACAGGATCAGATCCAGGGTAGGGGACATCAGTTGTAATGACACTATCTCTATCTCTCATGCTTCTAACTTTTTCTATCGCCTCCTGAGCAAGTTTTGTGGCCTTAGATTGATTTTGTGCAAGCTCGGCATTTCTAATAGAAGAAATTGTTGCAAAGGAAAAAGCTCCTAAAATAAGTCCAACAACAGCAATCACTACTATCAGCTCCAGCAGACTTTGACCTTTTTGATTACTCAACATTTATTTGACCCCCTGTGGATACTCTTATATTTTTTCTAATGCTTGTGGTACCTCTTTCATATTTTATCTCCACAATGAATCTGGCAATAGGAATTGCAGCAGGAATTACATCAGGATCAGGACACTGTGCAAAGTCACCTTTTGCCAAAATAAGAGTGGGCTTACCATAAAGGGTACTGTAGCTTGTGGTAGCAGTGTAGGCTGATTGGGCAGCAAAGTTTGTACTTGTACAAATTGATCCTCCTGAAGAATCAAAGGCTGTTATAGTATTAATAGTGACACCCTCAGGCAGAGTCAGGGGAGGGGATTTTTCTACATCGCCTGATTGGGTCTCACAAAATAAGGACAGAGTTTTTTTATCAGTATTAAATCTGACTGACCAATTGAAACAAGTACTGTTGTTGTGTATTACTGAGGCTGTGGCATTGGTTTGGGCAGCCCGCAAAAGACTTTGGATCTTATTGACTCCATCAGTTAAAATTTGATTTGAGGAAAAAGAAACATAATTTGCATACCCGATAGTGCCTAGAATAGCCATGATTGCAATAACCACCAAAACTTCAACGAGAGTGTAGCCTTTCATTTTAGGGAACTGTTAATTCAAAATCATATGTTACTGAACCACTGGTTTGATCTGCACAAGCCGCAAGCAGAGATGTTTTATTTTCCATTTTGGCATATAGACAATAGGAGGTGCAGTTCGCAGGATTATTACAATCAGCTGGGGATGGCACATATTGATAGGGCGGATAATTTGAGGTAATGGGATCTGCTGGTAAAGATTGCGAGTAGGTTTTCGTCCCTCCTGAATTTCTCAATGCACAACCCATCCGAAACTTGCCATCATCAACTGACGGAGTTGCGGGACAGCTTCCTGTGCCTAAAACAGGATAATATAGCTGATCAGCGAAATATTGTTCTAAAGCAGGTTGAATGTGAGTAGCTAAATCTGCTTGTCTTTTTGAATCTCTGCTATTTTTTAAAACAGTAGAGTAGATGGTCATACCTAAGGTTGCTAAAATGGCCACTATAGACATCACAACCAGAAGTTCAACAAGAGTAAACCCGCGGACAGTTAATTTAGGCATTACAATCATTATATAATATCTTGGATGCAAAAAATATTCCTTTTAGGACTGCTACTTCTCTCTCTTCTACTTTTTAAGAATCCATTCTCCTCAAACAATATTATTTCCAATTTAGAACCATCTCCTGATTCTATTCACTACCTAAACCCTGTGAAAAGTTTCACTGAGGGCAAAGGACTTAATATTTCATATCAGGATAGAATAATACCTGCTCATGTCCCACCTCTTTATAGTTTAATTATCACTCCCTTTTATCTACTAACTTCCGACATAAGATCTTTCTATTTTACTAACATTATTCTTGCTCTTATTTCCGCCATTTTATTTTTTAAAATTGTAACAGGAATTTTTAAAAGCAGAACAATTTCAATTCTTCTTTACCTATCGTTTTGCGCAAATTTAATCGTTTTTCTTTATCCATCCTTTGCCATGGCAGAAAACTTACTCATGACCCTTTATCTTTTATCAATTTGGCTGCTGATTAGACCGCCAACCCAAAAAACTGTCATTGCTTTATCATTTTTGGCAGTGGCGTTTTTTGCTACCAAATACGTGGCCTGGATTTTAAGTTTATCTTTAATTTTTATCACTTCTTTTATTGTTATTAAAAAAGCAAAGCATTTAACCTTAATATTGTTTTCATCTTTGATATGTTTTTTCTTAACCTATGTATCCATTGAATATCTAACAAAAGGGTTAAATATCTTTGAAAGAATTACTGGTTCAATACCTGATGTATTTAGAGTATTTCAATCATTTTTCCAAACAGTTCCTAGTAATTTACCTAGGGAATTCTTTTCAAAAAATTATTTTGAAAATAACTTTATCCGCTTTTTGGGTGGTATCACAGGCGGACCTGCTGTGGTTGCAGGGGCCCATTTTGTTATTTTACCAATTACTGTTGGGATGGTGTCTATCTTTGCAATCTTTTTAAATTTATTAAGCCCCAAAAATAGAATTCTAAGTTTTTATTTTTTTATTTCAATTTTGGCAACCATATATTACATCAGCACCTTTTTTGTAGCCGACTCCAGATACTTACTAGAATTTATTCCCGGCTTTTTAATTATCTTTGGTCTTTTTTTAGAAAGAGTCTGCAATTTTTTATACAAAATAAAAAGAGAAGTATATGCATATATTCTTTTAATCTTTTGTTGGATTTCTATTTTTTTTAACACAACACCTGCTGTAGTAAATCAAATTAAAATTAATTTTTTTGGAACAGGAAAATCTGGAAATTACGAGGCCATCGAAACTATGAATAAATTTACCAATAAATTGGAAGGCTCCAATAAACCAATTATTATATCTGTTTTATCGCCATATCAGATTGACTTTTTTTCAAATAAAAAATACGATTTGTTGCCCATTTCCAAACAGCAATATTTCATCCCCAGCAGTCAAAACGTCTGGGGAATTGATTTGCAAAATTACTCTCTTTCGGACATTTATAAAGGCTTTTTAGAAAAAGGGAGAAGGGTTTATGTTTCAAATTATTTAACAGGGGAAAAATATTGGTATAAATTTGACCTTTTAAAAATTAAAGAAAACTTTAATCTAATATCTGTTTTTGACGGATGCAGTAATCAATGCTCTGTCTATGAACTTAAACTCAAAAATTAGGAAAACGTAAATACCAGTTTAAAATATTAGTTCCCCAAAAAAGGGAGATTAAACTAGCTAAAACTAAAAATGGACCAAATGGAATTACCTGACCAAACTTTTTCTTTTTTAAAATTATTAAGGCAACTGCAAAAATAGCTCCTGAAAAGAAAGAGAGCATAAGAGCCAGAATTCCATTTGGAAATCCCAGCCCAAGTCCTAAAAACATTCCCAACTTAACATCTCCGCCTCCCATGCCTTTGCCGCGGGTTATAATTATTAAAATCAGAAAAAATCCTGCTATTACAAGTCCTGTTAGAAGAGAATCTAAAAAGTAATTATCAAAAATCATAAGATAAATAAGAGAAATTCCAATTGATGGCAAGATTATAGAATCCGGAATAAGCATTTCTTTTAAATCTGTTAAGAAAATAATCCCTAAAATTGTTATGAAAAAGACATGAAAAATTAGACTTGGGGAAATTATTGGATTTAGGAAAAATAGCAGTCCTGTTAAAATTCCCATCCCAATTTCTACTAAAGGATACTCTATGCCAATTCTACTTTTGCAATATCTACATTTCCCACCCAAAACAAAATAAGAAAGGATGGGTATAAGATCAAACCAAACCAGGGATTTTTTACACTTAGGACAATACGACCGCCCAGAAAAAGTTTCTTCTCTTAGGCTCCTATCAGCAAGAGCCTTAACAAGACTTCCTAAAATTGTACCTATCAAAAATCCAAAAAAGGCTGGAATCATTTATATTGATGTAGTGAGCTGATATATTGGCAATAGAATTGAGATTGCCAAAAATGCCACTCCCAGTCCTAAAACAACAAATATCAAAGGTTCTATAGCCACAGTTAAATTTTTAACCAGGTGATCTGATTCTGATTCAAAATATTGAGCCAGTTTAAAAAATATTTCATCAACTTTACCTGTTTCTTCTCCAACTTTAACCATTTGGCTAACTATTTTTGGAAAATTTTCTTGAGTTAGAAGTAAAGATAAAGGCAGTCCTTTTTCAACTCCAGCATAAGCATCTTTTAAAGCACTTTTAAAAACTTTATTTTCAGTTAAAGAAGAGACTATGGCAATTGATTCCAAAAGGGGAATGCCAGCAGATATTAAAAGTCCAAAGGTTCTGGTGAAGTTTGTCAAAATTACAGAGGTGATTATTTTTCCAATAATAGGCAATTTTAAAAGCAGTTTTGAGACAAAATAACTTCCTTCTTCTGTTTTCATCCACTTATTTAAAGAAAGTCTTCCTGCAGTAATGATTATTAATCCTACCCACCAAAAGTTAATAAACAAGTTGGAAGAACCTATTAGAATTTTTGTTGGGAGAGGTAAGTCAATCGCTGATTCCTTATATAAATCGGTTAATTTCGGGATAACAAATACCATCATAATAATAATGACCACTATCATAAGAGCGATAATAACCATAGGATAAATCATTGCTCCTTTTATCCTGGCCTGAAATTCTCTTTCTTTTTCTAAATTATCCGCCATTTGAGTTAGCACCTGATCCAGCTTTCCTGATTCTTCACCGCTTTTAACTAAATTTACATAAAGATTTGGGAAAATCTGAGGGTGCTTTCCTAAAGCTTGTGCCAGAGCCAATCCTCCTTTAACATCCTGGGAAATTTCAGATAAAGCCTTTTTTAAAACTTTATTTGTCTGTTGTTCTTCTAAGATATCTATAGCCTCTGATAAAACTAAACCACTGGAAATCATTGTAGCTAGTTGTCTTGTGATAACAACTAAGGTTGAAAAATTAATCCCGCTTGTAAATTTGGCTAGAAATCTGTTTATTGCTGGTTCTTTGTTATCAACTGAAATAACAATCAATCCTTTTTTTCTTAAGGTTGTTACAGCTGAGTGTGCATCATTGGCTTCAATAGTGCCTTTTTTTTCTTCACCATCAGGACTTTTAGCTAGGTATTTAAATTCCATATCATTCCACCAATTTATTCAGAAGTTCGGGTCGGAGAGTATATTTTAGAGCCACTTCCTGAGAAATTTGTCCTGTTTTAATTAACTCAGCTAAAGACTTTTCTAAAAGCTGCATTCCAAAACCAGCTGAGGTTTCTATCATATTATCTAAAAGATAAGTTTTCTTTTCCCGGATGACATTTCTAACAGCAGGAGTTGCAAATAAAATTTCCGATGCTAAAATTCTGCCTGGTTGAATAGTTGGTATAAGTCTAAGAGATAAAATAGCTTCTAAAGTTGATGCTAACTGAAGCCTAATTTGAGGCTGCTGCTCCTCTGGAAATACATCAATAATACGGTCAATTGACTGAGCGGCAGAATTTGTATGAAGAGTAGCAAAAACTAGATGGCCAGTCTCTGCAATAGTCATGGCTGAAGAAATTGTTTCAAAATCACGCATTTCACCAACCAAAACAACATCCGGATCTTCCCTTAACACTGCCCTTAAAGCATTATTCCAGGACCTTGTATCCTTATACATTTCTCTTTGTTCAATCAAAGATTTTCCTTTGGGGTATACATACTCAATAGGATCCTCAACTGTCACAACATGTACAGCTCTTTCCTGATTAATTTTATCAATAAATGAAGCTAAGACTGTAGATTTTCCATGACCTGTCGGACCTGTCACTAAAACAAATCCCTGCTTAATTTCTGTTAATTTAGTAACCACTTCAGGAAGACCTAAACTTTTTAAAGGCGGGATGGCAAATGGAATTAATCTTAAAGAGGCTGCACTATGACCTTTTTGTCTGTAAATATTAGCTCTAAATCTGGCCTTACCTTCATAATCAAAAGAAAAATCTACTTCATAATTTTGATTATAAATGTTTTTTTGAATTTCAGAGAGGAGGGGAAAGATTAAACTTTCTACCTGTTCCTGAGTGGAGGGAACTTCCCCTGGGACAGGTATAAGATCTCCATGAATACGCAAAATTGGAGGAAATCCAACTGAAATATGTAAATCAGAAGCATTTCTTTGGACTGTTAGTTCTAATAATTGTTGTATGTTCATAATTTTGTTCCTTCAAAATTTCAAGGTCCTGTGATGAGCAGGTTCTTATATAATCTTAATCCTGTGCCACCCTTAGAACTTCTTCCATTGTTGTAACCCCCTCTAGCACTTTTAAATATCCATCCTGCTTCATTGTAATCATGCCAGAAGCCACTGCTGAAGCTTCTATATCTCCGCTTGATGCATGCTCCATCACCAGTTTTGTAATAGCATCTGTCATAATTAAAACCTCAAAAATTCCAATTCTTCCTAGATAGCCTGTATTGGCGCAAAACTTACATCCCTGTCCTTTATATAGTTTAAGAATGGCACTCTGATTGGCGGGTATAAAGTTTTTCAATACAGCTTTTATATTTTCTGTAACTTCAGGAGAGGCATTAAATTCCACCCTGCAGTGAGCACAAATTTTTCTTACCACTCTTTGAGCTAGAGCAGCATATAAAGAAGATGCTAAAAGAAATGGTTCAACTCCCATATCCAAAAGCCTGGGTGGAGCACCTGCAGCAGAATTTGTATGGAGAGTAGAAAAAACCTGATGACCTGTAAGAGCTGCCTGTATGGCTAAATCTGCAGTTTCTGTATCACGAATTTCTCCTACAAATATAATATTCGGATCCTGTCTTAAAAAGGATCTTAAAGCAGATGCAAAAGTTAGTCCAACAGCAGCATTAACTTGCACCTGGTTTACCCCTGGAATCTGATATTCAACAGGATCCTCAATTGTGACAACATTAACCTTAGTGGTAGAAATTTTGGAAAGAACAGAATAAAGAGTAGTTGTTTTACCAGATCCTGTGGGGCCGCATACTAAAATAATACCGTGTGTTCTAAGCATTTGAGACTCTAGGGATTTAAATTGGGCACCTCTTAATCCCAGTTCTAAAAGAGTTGGGGCAGATGTGGATTTAGGCAAAAGTCTCATAACTACTTTTTCTCCATGCACTGTAGGGATAGTGGACACACGTAAATCTACAGATTCTGAACCGGAAGTAAATGTAAAACGCCCATCCTGAGGAAGTCTTTTTTCATCTATTTTTAGGGTAGATAAAATCTTAATTCTGGAAACTAAAGCATCATGAACCCCTTTTGGCAGCAAGATCTTTTCCTGCAAAATCCCATCTATTCTGTATCTGACCCTGGTTCTATTTTCCTGAGGCTCAATATGAATATCGGAAGCACGGACTTTGACAGCATATTCCAAAAGCTCATTTATAATATTAGATACAGGAGCTTCTCTTACAACCTCAGGTCCAGCAGCTACCGCTTCTTCCGGCTTAACTGCCTGAACCTCTCTTAATGCAGAGGTAACCTCTGAAGTTAAATTTTGTGAATACTGATCATTAATTGCTTTTATAATATCTTCAGGCAAAGCCAAATACGGCCTTACCCTAAGCCCTGATCTTTTCTCAATAAATTGGATAATTTGAATATCTAAAGGATCTTCCATAGCCACCCAAAGCTCATCACCTGTTTTCTCAAAAGGGATAGTTTTATAGCGGCGGGCGGCTGGCTCAGGAACCAAACTTAAAATATCAGCAGCTATTGCCTTACCTTCCAGTTTTATAAAAGGAACATTTAAAATTTGAGCTTTGGCTTGAGTAATTTTATCCTGGGGGACTAAATTATGCTGCAGTATCAGTTGATCAATTGTTGTTCCTGAATTTAAGCTTTCCTGCTTTAAAGCTGAAATTTGATCCCCGGTTAAAAGACCTTGTTTAGAAAGAATCTCTTCAATTGTATCGCCACTTGGAGCAGAAGCCGTGGTTTTGGGCATATATTCATTATGTTAGAATTGCCTTATGATTGCAAGGCTTCTTATTTCAAACTCAAAAGATTATATAAAAAAAGAGATTGAGACAATAATAAATCTTCCTAGAAATCATCCTGATATTCTTTATTTTGAATCCGGCTCTAAGCTGGGGATTGTGGATGCCAGAAAAATAAAAGATCATTTTTCCTTAAAGCCATACTCAGCCAAAGGCAGGACAGTGGTTTTGGAGGATGCCACAACTCTCACAGTTGATGCTCAAAATGCCCTTTTAAAAACTTTGGAAGAATTACCAGAGGAGGGAATGATTGTTTTGGGTGCAACCTCAGATGCTAAGCTTTTACCAACCATTCTTTCAAGATGTCAGGTTATTCATCTTTCAAACCCCACGTCGCAAGCTACTCCCACCTCCGAGGTAGGATATGAGGATGTGGAAAAGTTATTAACAGCCTCGATAGAGGAGAGATTTGAATATATTGAGAAACTTAAACAAAGAGAGGAGTTTCTATATTCCATGACCAAATATTTTCACAAACAACTTCCTTTATATAATGATTTCTCAAAAGAACTTCTGCAGGCAGAGGAGTGGGCAAAGGCAAATGTAAACATAAGAGCTATTTTGGAATATTTAATGTTGATAATGCCAAAAAGGGGCTCATAATAAGTTGACTTTGAACTAAAAAAATTATAGCATTCAATTATGGTAGAAGTATTTACCGAAGATAGAGCAATAGAAGGTTCTAATCATCCAGCAGAGGAACAAGAAGTTGTTTTAAAGAGTAGGTTTATTTCTCTACTTCCTCCAATGGTAACTGGTCAAATTGCTCTCTTAAGCTTAACTGGTCGCTCCAAAGTTATTGATGAGAGTGGGGATGAAATTGCAGTTACCAGAGAAGAGTTAAAAAATAAAGTTAAACAAATTCAACAACCAGAGGGATATACATTACCACTCTTCCAAACTGATATAGTCCGTTCTGCCCAAAGACCCACCTTCAGAAGGAATAGACGTAGATAAAAGAGTGATATAATAAGTTTATGAGTGAGTCAAGCGGTGATAATAACAGTCAAATAGGCATAGTAAGTAGCGAGGGAAAGATATTAAGACCCGATGTCCCACCAGTTGTACGCAGTAAAACAGGACCTGGTGAGCCAAGGTTTAGCGATGAGGGAGTTTTAAGACAAAGAAAAGGTAAAGTCAGCAAACAACCATCCCTAGTAAGAGTCGGAAGATAAGCCCCTTTTCACCTAGATATCTTTCTTTTATTGTGCTAAACTTAATCCTACTTTATGGCCAAAGATTCCTCAAGTTATTCTGCAGAACAAATTCAAGTTTTAGAAGGCTTAGAACCAGTTAGAAAACGCCCTGGAATGTACATTGGCAGTACAGATGCCAGAGGCTTACATCATTTAATTAAAGAGGTGGTAGATAACTCCATTGATGAGGCTTTGGCAGGTTATGCCACCAATATCTGGGTAACTTTGCATGAAGATAACTATGTAACAGTGGCTGATGATGGAAGAGGAATTCCTGTTGACATTCACCCTAAAGTTGGAGTTTCAGCTTTGGAGGTTATCATGACAACTCTTCATGCAGGAGGAAAATTTGGTGAAGGCGGATATAAAGTCTCAACCGGTTTACATGGAGTTGGAGTTTCAGCTACAAATGCTCTTTCTGACTATGTCAGAGCAGAGGTCAGACGGGATGGCAAAGAATATTTTCAAGAATATGAAAGAGGAAAAGCTAAGAGTAAAGTTACAGAAACAAGTAAAGACCCAAAACTTCCCTTTAAGTCTAACTTTAACTGGAAAGTTAAAACAGGCACGAAAATTACCTTTTTGGCTGATAAAACTATTTTTTCAATCATTATTCCTGAATTTGAAAGACTGGAAAAACAATTAAAACAGGTAGCATATTTAGTAGCCGGAATTTTCTTCCATTTATACGACGAACGAACTAACGAAGAACGGCACTTCTATTTCCAATCAGGATTGGCAACTTTAATTAAACACCTTAATAAAAATAAAGCCTTGGTTCACCCTGAGCCAATACTTATTCATAAAAATGTAGAAGGGGTAGATGTTGAGGTAGCTATTCAATATAACGATGGTTTTAATGAAAATGTAGAAAGCTTTGCTAATGTTGTTCCAACTACAGAAGGTGGATCTCACCTGACAGGTTTTAGGATAGCCCTAACCCGCGCCATCAATGATTATGCCCGCAAAATAGAAGCCTTAAAAGAAAAAGATGAAAATCTAACAGGTGAGGATATGAGAGAAGGGCTGACTGCTGTTATTTCTATAAAGATGGATTCAGATGCTATCCAATTTGAATCCCAAACTAAAGAAAAATTAGGAAATGCAGAGGTTCAACCTATTGTTTCCCAAGCTGTTAAAGAAGGTTTGGATATGTTTTTTGAGGAAAACCCTCAGGATGCTAAATCTATTTTGGAAAAGGTTATGCTGGCAGCCAGGGCCCGCGCAGCTGCAAGAGCTGCAAAAGACGCTGTTATCAGAAAAGGTGCCTTGGAGGGTATGACTTTGCCCGGAAAGTTGGCTGATTGTCAAAACAGAGATGCAGCAGAATCTGAGCTTTATATTGTTGAGGGAGACTCAGCCGGTGGGTCAGCCAAACAAGGAAGAGATAGAAAATTTCAGGCTATTTTGCCACTTAGAGGTAAAATTCTAAATACAGAAAGAGCCAGACTGGATAAAATTTTAGAGTTTGAAGAAATCAAAGCTTTAGTGATAGCCTTGGGAACAGGCATTGGGGATACGGTTGATTATGACAGAGTCAGGTATCACAGAATCATTTTAATGACAGATGCAGATGTTGATGGAGAACATATCAGAACTCTTCTTTTAACCTTCTTTTTCAGGTATTTGCCAGAAATTATCACCAGAGGTTATATGTATATTGCTCAGCCTCCTTTATATAAAATTCAAAAAGGTAAAGAAATAAATTATGCCTATTCTGATGATGAAAAGGCTCAAGTCTTAAAAAGAGTGGGGGATGGGGTCATAATTTCCAGATACAAAGGTTTAGGAGAAATGAACCCAGATCAGCTTTGGGAAACTACCATGAATCCTGAAAATAGAGTTTTAAAGCAGGTCACAAATGACGACTTAGCAGGAGCTGATGAGGTATTTACAATGTTAATGGGAGATGAAGTCCCACCAAGGAAGCGTTTTATACAAACTCACGCCAAGCAAGCCATACTTGATATTTAATTCTACCCCATAGTTTGATTTTAGCTTCAATTTCTGGTATAATTATTGTTTATGCCACTATTGACACCAGAAAGACCTATTACCCAAGTAGATTTGCTTGTACATCCCGATTACCATTTAATTGGAGAGGACGAACCTAACTCTGATCCTGCTCAAATGAAGCTTCGAAAAAGGTGGGATGAAAGAATTACCGAACTTGCAGAAAATAAACAAGCTCTACTTTTCTATTTTCCCGGTATTCCCTTATCAGGAAGGATGCCCGGGGATAGGGTAGAAGTTTCATTTGAATTGAGAATTGATGAAGCAGAAAGAAGAATAAAGTACGAGAGATTGTTAAAAGACAGATTTTTTATCTTTAATGATTGGGAAAAACCTGTTGGTAAAACTTTATTTCCTGAATTTAAAGCAAGAGGTTTTACCTATAACCCCCAAACCACAAAACTTATAGCTTATGGTGAATATTTACACCTTTGTGTAGGTACCTGGCAGGATGAAACTGGTTTAGTCCTTGATATTCCCACTCAAAACCATACAACACTTGCTGATTTGAGTGTAGCTTCCACAATCTCTCTCTCAAGTTTTCTTTATGACATATAATAAACTCTCATGATAAAAAAAGTTCATTTTTTAGGAATAGGCGGATCAGGAGCATCTGCGGCGGCGGCTATTGCACAACACACAGGGTTTGAAGTAACAGGATGTGATTTGGATATAAGCAATGAATTTACAACTCCATTTTCTCTAGATCAATTATTAAAGGGTCATTCAGCTTCCCACCTTAAAGGTGGGAACGTAAATATCTTGGCAGTAACACCTGCTATTTATTCACTTGACCCAACCAATGAAGAATTAATGGAGGCCAAAAGATTAGGAATTGAAGTGCTAACTTGGCAGGAGTTTATGGGCAAATACTTAATGGAGGGAAAATTTGTAATAGCAGTTTCCGGAACCCATGGCAAAACCACCACCACTGCCATGATTGCAAAAATGCTGGAAGATGCAGGACTAGACCCTACAGTAGAACTTGGGTCTATAATGCCCAGCTGGAAAGCAAATTACAGAAATGGTAATTCCAAGTACTTTGTTGTTGAAGCAGATGAATACAATGACAATTATTTACCTATAACCCCTGACATTTCTGTTGTGACAAATATTGATATGGATCACCCTGAATATTTTAAAGACTTTGAAGAATATAAAGAAAGTTTCAAAAAATTTATTTTAAAAACAAAAGGGGCAGTGGTTGCCAATCTATCTGATGCCTCAACTGCAGAGGTTATGAAAACAGTTTTAAAATCCATACCGGAAAATGATACCCGTCAGTTTCTGGATTATTCAAAACAACAGTTTAATTTATCCCTTAAAATCCCTGGAACTTTTAATATCTTAAATGCAACTGCAGCTTTCCAAGTTGGTTTATTATTAGGAATTAACCCAGAAACCATAAAATCCAGTTTACAATCTTTCACTGGTGCAGGAAGAAGATTTGAATATATTGGAGATTATAATAGGGCCAAAATTTACAGTGATTTTGGACATCACCCCACAGAAATAAGAGAAACTCTAAAAGCAGTTAGAGAAAAATTTCCTAATGAAAGAGTCCTGGTTATCTATCAACCTCATATGTTTACCAGAACAAAATATTTATTTGAAGACTTTGTAAAAGTATTTACAGTGGCACCTGTGGACAAAATATATATCATGGATATTTATCAGAGTAGGGAAAAAGATCTTGGTGAAGTTTCCAGTAAACAGTTGGCAGAAACTATCAATCTTCCATCAGTGTTACACATTCCAAGTGGAACAGAACTCCAAGTTTTAAAACCAGAAATTAAAAATGGAGATATAGTTTTCTTCATGAGTGCAGGAGATACAGATAAGATTGCAAAACAATTAGTAGAATTAAGGTAGCAATCATCCCTGTTTGACTTCGTCAAAAGGTAAATTAGCTAAAGATCTAATTTCTGCTTAACTAACATAAAAGCCAAAAGTGTATAAGTTGTAGTTGAAACTTTCCCTGATAAAAACATTTCTAATGCTTCATCAAAAGGCATTTTTACAACTTCCAAAAATTCATCAGGATCAGGATCTTTTTCTGAAGGATATAAATCTCTTGCCAGATAAATACTTATCCTGGCCTTTGTTCTTGCAGCCAGCATAGTAGTTGTTAAATGCTCAATATTTTTTGCATCCATGCTAATTTCCTCCCTTAATTCATTGTGTACTTGTTTTAATTTTCCCTCTTCATCAGTTGCATCAACTCCTCCTGCAGGAATTTGTAAGACAAAATCTCTCCAGGCAATTCTCCACTCGCGGACTAAATAGACATTGTTATCTGAATCCAAAGGAAGCATCACAACCACATCAGAACCATGAGCATGATCCCATTCCACTATATTCCCATTTTCAAATTCAACTTTTGCCAAATAAACCTTAACAGAAGGACCTTCATATATAATTTTTTCAGAAATTAATTTTGGCTTTTTCATAAACTTTGTTTTCAAGCTTCGCTTATAGATAGACTTTTTTAAGTTTTGCAGGCGTCTTGTTTTCAAAAAACATGTCAATTGTTTTTTGCATAATAGGAGGTGTATCAGTCAATAATATTTCATATTCTGCTTTACCATCATCAAGTAATTTTTTTTCTGTCAATAATCTTTTTAACTCTCGAGCAGTTGGTTTTGCTGAATCAATTAGTTTGATTTTACTTCCTACAGTTTTTTGGATAATATCTTCTATTAAAGGATAGTGCGTACAGCCTAAAATTAAAGTGTCGCAATCTCCTTCAAATCCATGCTTTAAATATTCATCCACAGCAATTTTGGCAATTGGGTGATCAAGTAATCCCTCCTCAATTATTGGAACAAATAAAGGGCAAGCCTGTGTAAATACCTCTATTGATGACTTAATTTTCCTTAACTCTCTTGTGTAAGCTCCACTAGAAACAGTCGCTCTGGTTGCCAAAACTCCAACTTTGTTATTTTTTGTAAGAGCAGCAGCTAAGACAGCCGCAGGTTTTATAACTCCTAAAACAGGTACTGGAGAAATTTTTTCAATTTCCTCAAGACAAGTTGCTGAGATTGTATTACAGGCAACCACTAAAAATTTAACGCTTTTTTTAAGTAGAAATCGTGTAAGCTCTAATGCAAATTTAGTAATAGTCTCACGATCCTTGGTTCCATAAGGAACTCTTTCTGTATCACCTAAATAAATAATGCTTTCATTGGGGAGAACTTTTATAATTTCTTTTACAACTGTTAAGCCGCCAATTCCAGAATCAAATACACCAATTGGATTGTTATTCATCGGATAAGTATAATACTATGTATGTATTCTTTCAAAGGGAAAAAGGTATTAGTTTTTGGCCTGGGATTAAATCAGGGAGGAGTGGGTTCAGCTAAATTTTTTGCTAATGCAGGAGCAGAGGTAAGGATTACTGATTTAAAATCCAAGTCTATCCTGCAACCTTCAATTGATCAGCTGAAAAGCTTCCCAAATATTTCCTACACCTTAGGAGAACATAAAAATGAAGATATTGATTGGGCAGATTTAATTATCAAAAACCCAAGCGTAAAAAGGGATAATCCATATTTAGATCATGCTAGACGAAAAAATAAAGACATTGAAACTGATTTGGGAATCTTTTTTAAATTGGTTGATAAATCAAAAATTATTGGAGTTACAGGAACCAAAGGTAAATCAACAACAGCATCCCTCATATATGCGGGGCTAAAAGAAAACAATCAAGACGTTGTATTGGCCGGAAATATTGGGAGAAGTGTTTTAGATTGTATACCTTTAGTTAAAGAAAATACTTTAGTTGTTTTGGAAATCTCTTCTTTTCAGCTGGAAGGATTAGCTCCCCTAAGAGTCTCTCCTAAATATGCAGTTGTTACAAATATTTTCCCTGACCACCTAAACGTTTATAAGGATATGTTTGAATATATCTCCGCAAAGAGATTAATTACCCAATTTCAATCTTCCAGTGATTTTTTATTCTTAAATAAAGATGATAAAACTTTAAATAACCCAAAATTTACTAGTGGCCTTTCAGCCAAAATTATTTTTTACAGCAAACAGGATTTACCAAAAGATTTTAAACCAAACTTAATAGGGGAGCATAATTTGGAAAATATAGCAGCAGCTTTTGCTGTGAGCAAAGCTTTTAATATTGATGAAAATCAAATGCTTCAATCTCTTTCTAGTTTTAAAGGAGTGCCATTTAGGATGGAGTTAACTGGGCAGTGGAATGGCATCAAAATTATAAATGATACAACTGCAACCGGTCCTGATGCCGGTATTCAAGCGCTAAATTCATATCCTAACTCTATAGTCATTGCCGGAGGAATGAATAAAAATATGCCTTATGAGGGTTATGTAAAAGTCTTGGAAGAAAATGCTAAAGAGGTATTTTTCCTAGAAGGTGATTCAGCAGATTTAATTATGTCGTCATTGCGAAAGCCGAAGGCGCGGCGAGTAGCGGAGCGAAGCAATCTCAAAACTCACGGGCCATATAGTGATTTAGAAAAATTATTAGAAGATATAAAGAAAATAGCCAAAGAAGGGGACACAATTCTTTTTTCCCCGGCAGCAACTTCATACAATTTATTTCAAAATGAATTTGATAGGGGAAGAAGATTTAATAAAGCAGTTGAAAAAGTTTTCGGGGAAGATATTTCTTAGACAAATACTGTAAAAGTTCATAGCCTCCAAAAAGAACTATTGTATAGCCTAAATCAGAAAATAAAGTTGCTTTAAAAAATGGAAGAGCTAGTAAGTAACTTTGCATTAAACCACTTATTGTGTGAGGATACCAGTTATTTGGATAGGCCCATACCCCAAAATTTGTTATAAGGAAAAATAATCCAGAAGCATAGAGAGAACTTCCTAAAATATTGAGCGGCTTCTTATGATCTTTTAGCCAGAATCCTACTAAACCAATTAATAAATAACTGCCATAAACATAAAACATATCTGTTCCATAAAAACCAATGAAATAATCAGAAATAAATAATGCCAAAAGCGGAAGCCAGAATATTTTTTTAGGTAAATAAGTTCCTCCAAAAAGCATTAAAGCCCCAATAGCTGCAGCATTTGGATTGTGTGGGATAAGTCTGCTTAATATCCCAAATACCACCAATATTATTGCTAAAAGTTTAATATTCATAAGCATATACAATAAGCAAGATTGAAGAAACTGTCAATCCACAATATATTGGATAGAGGAAATGATGTCGTAGATCAGATATAATTAGATTCTGCCTAAAATGATTCGCAAACTTAAACAATTATTGTATTTTCCTGTTGCCGGGTATTTTCGGTTTTTTGCAGGTATCCAATTAGCTTTGTGGAAACCGCAAATTTTAGTTATAACCGGATCTAACAGCAAAACTACTCTGCTTCATTTAATTGAATCTCAATTAGGAAATAAGGCAAAATATTCTCATCAGGCGAATAGCTCCTTTGGCATTCCATTTGATATTTTAAATCTAAAAAGAAAAACTTTAGAAATTTGGGAGTGGCCCTTTCTTTTCTTACTTACACCTTTTTATGCTTTTAAAAATCCTCCTTCAGAGAAAATATATGTTGTTGAGGCAGATTGTGATAGACCAGGGGAAGGGAAATTTTTAAGCAATCTTTTAAAACCAGAGGTGACACTTTGGGCAAATTCTTCCAACTCTCATGCACAAAATTTTCCCACTCCAATTGATGAAAATATAGCTTTTGAATTTGGTTACTTTGTTGAGAAGACAAAAAATCTTTGTATTGTTAATGGAGATTCAGCGTTAATAACATCTCAACTAACAAGAACAAGAGCTGATGTCATGAAAATTACCAAATCACATCTTAAAAATTATTCTTTACAGAAAAATGGAGCTAGCTATAAAATTGAAAACCTTGTTTATAGCTTTAAATATTTATTACCTGAGGATTCTTTTTATTCAGTTTCTATGACTCTTGCCCTTTTAGAATATTTAGGAATTCCTCCTGATGTAAAATTTAAAAACTTTATTATTCCTCCTGGAAGAAGTTCTACTTTCAAAGGAATTAAAAACACTACCATTATTGATAGTAGTTATAATGCCACCCCATCATCTATGAAAGTAATTTTAGATATGTTCAAAAAATATTCTGCTGAAAACAAATGGCTAGTTTTAGGAGATATGATTGAGTTAGGGCCTGATGAGAAAATAGAACATGAAAAATTAAGCAAGCTGATTGATGATGTTGGGGCAAAACAAGTTATATTGGTTGGACCCAGACTAAATAAATATACCAATCCTAAATCAAAATTTATAAAATTTGATCAGCCAAAAGAAGCATTAGATTATATTAAAAATCATATAAAAGGCCATGAGGTTTTACTATTTAAAGGAGCTCGATTTTTGGAAGGGATCATTGAACACTTACTTCTCAACAAATCAGATATTAGTAGGCTTTGCAGAAGAGAGAAAGTTTGGGAGAATAGAAGAAGGAGGTGGGGATTATGAAGATATTAGTTTTACACGGCTGGACATATTCTACAGAAAAATGGGATCCATTCATGGATATAATCAGTTCTAAAACAGATGTGGAGCTTTTAAAAATTCCTGGTCTAACTGAAAAATTAGAAGCTGTTTGGAATTTAGATAATTATGTTGAGTGGTTAAAAACAAAGATTGGAGATAGTAAGGTAATTTTAATTGGTCATTCTAATGGCGGCCGAATCTCTTTAGCATTTGCCAATAAATACCCAGAAAAAGTTTCTAAATTGATATTAATTGATAGTGCAGGCATTTATCATAATGAATTACCCATTAGATTAAAAAGATTAGTTTTTAAAATTATTGCTAAGCTTGGTAAAAAAATTATTAACTCAGAAAAATTAAGAAAAATTTTATACAAACTAAGTAGGGAGGGGGATTACGAAAATGCTTCCCCAACTGTTAAAAAAACTATGTTAAATTTAATCACTACTGATATAAGTTTTCTACTACCTGAAATAAAAATCCCAACACTAATTATTTGGGGAGAAAATGACAATACCACACCTCTTAAAGATGGGGCGTTAATGCATAAATTAATCAGGGGATCAAAGTTGAAAATAATCAGCGGCGCAAGACATAGTCCGCAATTTACCCATCCAAAGGAGGTAGCCAAAATTATTTATAAGAACCTGCTAATCGCAGAACCTTGAAATTTTATAGAATAAAATTATGAATATATTTAATTCCTTGGGTTCTAATTATGATTTTAAGTTTGTTTTAAAAGCACTCTTATCTTTCAGTGGAAATTCAAAAGATTTAGAAAACTTATTGGGAGAAAAATACGGGGGAAAGGCCATACTTCTTTATAAAGGAAGGGAGGCCATTGAACTGGCTCTAAAATCCCTCAATTTACCAGCAGGTACTTTTGTTGCCATAAATGGCTTTACCTGCTTTGCAATGTATGATGCAATTAAAAAAAGTGGATTAAATGTTGAATATTTAGATATTGAAAAAGGAGAGTTAAATTTTTCTGCTGAAACTTTTAAAAAAGCTCTAGATAAAAATCCTAAGATTAAAGTTGTAATTATTCAAAATACCCTAGGGTTTCCTTGCGATATAAAAGGTATTTCCAAAATTTGTAAAGAGAAAGGAATTATTTTAATAGAAGATTTAGCTCACTCAATTGGAGCTAAATATGAAGGTGAGAAAGAGGCAGGAACTTTAGGAGACATGACTATTCTTTCATTTAGTCAGGATAAGATGATTGATGGAATATCAGGCGGAGCTCTTGTAGATAAAGGACGAAAAATGCTCCAAGAGAAGTTGTATAACTTACCCCTTAAGCAACAAATAATTGACAGCCTATATCCTTCCCTTACCTTTAGAATTAGACTCACTTATCCTTTTTTAATAGGAAAGGTTTTGCATGAAATTTTGAAAAGATTAAATCTCCTATCCAAACCAATGACGGGAGCAGAGACTGGAAAACTCCATAAACTCCCAGGCTGGTATAGCAATTTAATAATGGGACAATTTGATAAATTAAATTCAGATCTAAGTCACAGAAGAAAGATTGCCTCAATCTATGCGGAAACTTTAAATCCAAACATTCTGTCTAAAAGAATTATCAAACAAATTGCTGATGCTTCTAATTTACGTTTCCCAATCTTTGTAAATAATAGAGGTGATCTTATTAAATATCTTGCTCAAAACGGAATATATGTTTCCGATATTTGGTACGATGCTCCCATTTCACCCAAAAAATATTTATCACAATCAGATTATAATCATCAATGTCCAAACAGTGAATTGGCATCATCCGCTATATTAAATTTACCAACTCATAAAAACGTCGCAGGAAAGGATGCTGTCAAAATTTCAAATATCATTAACCAATGGCTATCACAACAATAGAGGTTACAGACAAAGAAGAGTGGGAAAGATTTTTGGATTCTCAAAAGGACGCCAATTTTTTACAAAGCTTTAATTGGGGAGAGTTTCATAAGGCCTTAGGAAAAACTGTAAAAAGAATTGGAATATATGATGGGAAAAAATTAGCAGGAGTATTTCTTTGTATTGTAGAAAAAGCTAAAAGGGCCACTTATCTGACTGTACCAGGCGGGCCACTGATTGATTGGAAAAGCAAAGAATTAGTCCAAGCTTTTAGACAAATAATTATAGACATAGCAAAAAAAGAAAATTGTTCATTTGTCAGAGTAAGACCTCAAATTTTTGAAACAGAAGAAAATAGTAAGTTATTTGAAAGACTAGGATTCAGAAATGCTCCAATGCACCTTCATGCAGAATTAACTCACCAGTTGGATTTAACAAAATCAGAAGATCAATTATTAGCTTCTATGAGAAAAACAACCAGGTATGAAATAAAACAGGCTATAAAACAGGATATAAAAATTACTGTTAGTAAAAATCTTGAAGATCTTGATGCGTTTTATGAACTCCAAAGTCAAACGGCCAAAAGGCAGCATTTTGTAGAATTTGATAAGAAATTTTTAAAAGAGCAATTTTCTGTGTTTGTTAAAGATAACCAGGTTCTATTATTCACAGCTACTTTGGGAAAGAAAAAGTTGGCACAAGCATTCATAATTTTTTATGGGGAAGAGGCCGATTATCACTACGGAGCAAGCACTCTTGATGGAAGAGAATATCCAGGAGCATATTTAATTCAGTGGGAGGCTATAAAAGAAGCTAAAAAAAGAGGTTTAAAAAGATACAATCTTTGGGGAGTAGCACCTGAAGGGGAAACTAGTCATAGATTTTATGGAGTGTCAGTTTTTAAAAGAGGCTTCGGTGGAGAAGATATAAATTTTTTGCATGCCAGAGATTTAGTGATAAATTCTTTGTCTTATAAAGTTAACTGGCTAATAGAATCTGCCAGAAAAAAAGTCCGCAGGGTATGAAAAAAACTGCTCGACAAATTCCTGCAAAATCAATTGGCTCCAAAGAAATTCAATCGATTATTCATAGAATGCTAAAGATTGCAGGAGTAGAACAGAAGGATAAAAATAAATCTGTAATGGTGGGGCTGGCTGCTCCTCAAATCAAAATTTTAAAAAGAATTATTTTAGTTGATGTTAAGGCAGACGGAAAAGGCAAGGTGGGAAAGGTGAAAGTTTATATAAACCCAGTGATTACCTGGGCCTCCAAACAAAAAGGGGAGTGGTATGAAGGATGTTATTCAATACCTGAGGTTTGCGGAATAGTAAGTAGACCACTATCCATAAAAGTCCAGGGATTTACGATGCAACCCCCGAGGTTGCAATCGAAGTTTGTCACAGAAAAATATACAGGATATATTGCCAGAATCTTCCAGCATGAGATAGATCATTTGGATGGAAAATTATTTACTTCTCTCATCAAAAATCCACATCATTTACATAAGGTTTTGGCATCAGAATTTCCTCTTTATAGAGATAAGATGGCATGGAAAACTTGGCCCAAAAAACAGCCATTACCCCTTGCTTTGCGGCCTCAAAAACAGATATAATTAAGCCTACATTTAATGAGCAACATCGGTAAAATTCAACTAGCCCCAATCATAGAGGAGATGCAGGATTCATATGTAAATTATGCAATGTCTGTTATTGTATCCCGAGCCCTTCCAGACGTCCGAGATGGCCTAAAACCTGTTCAAAGAAGAATTATCTTTGCTATGCATGAGCAAGGATTACATCACACAAGTAGATATCAAAAATCAGCTGCTGTTGTGGGAGAGGTTTTGAAAAATTTACATCCTCACGGTGATGCCCCTGTTTATGAAGCCATGGTTAGAATGGCTCAGAATTTTTCCTTAAGATATATGCTCATCGATGGTCAGGGTAACTTTGGATCAATAGATGGAGATTCTCCTGCCGCCATGAGGTATACCGAAGCCAGACTCTCTGCTATTGCTGATGAATTGCTTAGGGATATTAATAAAAACACTGTTGATTTTATAGACAACTATTCGGGTACTACCAAAGAACCTGTTTTACTGCCATCTGTTATTCCAAATCTTTTACTTAATGGTGCTGCTGGTATTGCTGTTGGTATGGCCACCCAAATTCCTCCACACAATTTAGGAGAAGTTTGTGATGCCTTGATCTATATGATTGAAAATCCGGAGAAGAGTCTAAACGACTCTTCGAATGAGCGCAACTCCTCTTTGAGTAAAACAGACAAAACCTCCGAGGATGCAGAAGTTAGTGAGGTGTCAACCTCAGATGAAGGTAAATTTAAATCCACTGCCACCACAGAAGACTTATTAGGTTTTATAAAGGGGCCTGATTTTCCAACAGGGGCATCTATTTATGATCAAACAGAAATAACTGCTGCTTATGCCACAGGCAAAGGCAGAATTGTGATGAGAGCTAAAGCTGAAATTGATGAAACTCAAGCTGGTAAAATGCAGATTATTGTTTCAGAACTGCCATACCAGGTTAACAAGGCCACTTTGATTGCCAGGATTGCAGATTTGGTAAAGGATAAAAAATTAGAAGGCATAGCTGACCTTAGGGATGAATCAGATAGAAAACAAATGGTCAGAATTGTATTTGATTTAAAAAGAGATGCCAAACCTCAATCCCTTCTAAATAATTTATACAAACTTACAGCTATGCAGTCTGTTTTTAATGTTAATTTGGTAGCTTTGGTTGATGGAGTGCCGCATCTTCTAACCTTAAACCGAATTTTGGAAGAATTTATTCATCACAGACAAGTAGTTGTCAGGAAAAGATCAGAGTTTGAACTGGCAGAAGCACAAGCCCGCGAGCATATTTTAGAGGGACTTAAAATTGCTGTTGATAATATTGATGAAGTTATAGAAACAATCAAGAAATCAAAAGACTCTGATGAGGCCAAATTAAACTTGATGAAAAAGTTTAAGTTAACCGAAATCCAATCTATTGCTATTTTGGATATGCAGCTTAGAAGACTTGCCGCTCTTGAGATTCAAAAAATTGAAGATGAACTTAAAATGGTTAGGGAGACAATTAAATACTTGGAAGATTTATTGGCTCATCCTGAAAAAATATTGAAAGTTATCAAAGATGAACTTAGTAAGATTAAAGAAAGATACGCTGACGAGCGAAGAACCAGAGTTTATAAACAAAAAATAGGAGAATTTTCTGAAGAAGATTTAGTACAAAATGAGGTCACAATTGTAACTATTACTGGAGGCGGCTATATAAAAAGACAATCTCCAATGTCTTTTAGAACTCAGGCCAGAGGAGGCAAGGGAGTTATGGGAATTTCAACCAAAGAAACAGATGCTGTCACTCACATTTTCTATACTCAAACTCATGACAACTTACTTTTCTTTACAGATAAAGGAAGAGTGTTCCAAATAAAAGTTTGGGAAATTCCAGAAACTCAAAGGGCAGCTAAGGGTCAGGCTTTGGTTAATTTGATCAATATTGAGCAAGGAGAAAATGTTACAGCAGTACTGACCAGACGAGCTAAAGAAGTCTTTAAATATTTCTTAATGTGTACCAGAAAGGGCACTGTCAAAAAAACTTCTCTGGATGAATATATAAACATCAGGAAAAATGGCTTGGTTGCTATTAAATTAGATTCCGGAGATGAGCTTGGCTGGGTTACTCCCACAACAGGTGAGGATGACATCATGATTATTTCCTACGAAGGTAAATCCATCAGATTTTCTGAAAAACAAGTGAAGGGAACTCACAGAGATACCTCTGGTGTAAGAGGAATAAAGCTAGGCAAGGATGATGCTGTAGTATCCTGCGCAATCCTTGGAAAAGAAGATGAAGAACTGCTTGTAGTTATGGAAAATGGTTTAGGTAAAAAGACTAAAACATCTGCTTGGAACAAACAGGGCAGGGGAGGACAGGGAGTAAAAGCTGCACAAGTAACAGCAAAAACTGGAAAAATAGTGACAGCCCAAATTGTTGATAAAAAAATGGATATTCTGGTGCTAACCTCAGATAAAGGTCAGCTTATAAAGATGGATTTGAAAGAAGTTCCTACCTTACAAAGACAAACTCAGGGTGTTATTCTAATGAGAGTTAGACCCGGAGAAAAGGTGGCAGCAGCCACTGTAGTCTCAAGTAAAGATAAAACAGAGGATGCCAAACAAATCCAATCCCAATGAAAAAATCTTCATTGCTCTCTAACATTGGAATAGGCTATTTTATGATAGGGTTTATAATTGCCATCCTCTTTGCCTTTTATTACAGATGGCCAATTTATTCATTTTTATCACCTGGGTTTTATTCTGTAATTTTTACCTGGCCCTATCAAATGATTGGATTTATCTCAGATCTCTTACTTTACGGCCTAGCCGGCAAACCTATTTAACGATTACCCTATAGTTTGATTTTGTGCTTAATTTCTGTTAGAATACGCTAATGGAACAACAACCAAAAATCTCTATTCTATATGATGGAGCTTATTCCAGTCAGCTAAATTGGAGAACAGATAGGCTTGCTGAATTTGCTAATAAATCAGATTTAAGAACCAACGTTTATATTGTTACCGGAGACGAGATAGATCGCCCTCAAGTTAATATTTTAGGGGATACTCTTGCTTGGAGTAATATCCTTTCTGCTGCAAATCCTTTTGTTAAACCCTCTGGGTTGGGCAGACCTTCAAATGTAGTTCATGGCTACTCAGATGACAAAATGGATGCAACCATAGTAGTTAATCATCAAGTACTTTTGGAAAGAACTAAAACACAAAATGATGGGCGAGTGGATGCTCAAATCTATACCAGACTTATAAATAACGAGGTAGGAGCTGGACTTAGAAGAATTCTTTTAGCTGAAAAATTTGATCTTTTAAATACACTGGAGGTATTTTAGGATTAGATATAGCATTTGTTACCCTTTCTAGACCAGCAGCTCAGCTTCAGACAGAGCTTGTTCAAATGATTAATCCGGGTTCAGCAGAAGGCCCTCTTGTGCTGGCAGCATATAATTTTATGTATTGGACATCCAGGTTAGGGGAGATAACCCTACCTTTAATTTGCGCATACGGTGGATTTAACAGATATCGAGAATTTAATAGTGCTATTCAAAAAGATCCAAGTCAATATGTAGCCAGCCTCGAAGATATGAACCCAATTAAATATCCAGCAAATGCTCTAAACGGTTTGCTCTATTTAAGAGGAGCCGGCAAACAACTGATTGAAATTGCAAGCTAACTACTTTCCACCTAAAATCTTTTAGAAAAATATTAATACTTGCTTTACTATGATACTCTAGTCTATCATACTATTGATGCCAAGGTTTTCTGTTTATACTGACCCCAAAAAACTTTCTATATTTATCCATAGATTTTGGGATGTTATAACTCTACTAGAAGAAAGGGTCGAGGTAATTGCCTTCTTCACTGATCTTTTAACTCCTACAGAAGTAAGAATGCTTGCTAAAAGATTACAAATTGCTGACATGTTAGCCAAAGGATATAAGTATGAAGACATTAAAAATTATACAAGAGTCACAGTTCAAACTATTTCCCATGTTAATAATAAACTTCAGTTTGGAGAAAATGGCTTAATTAAGATTTTACAAAAATTAGGAAAAATTGATAAAGCAAGACAAGATAAGATTGAGGGGAAAAGGAGTATTTTTTCTCAGCCTCCAGGCTTAGGAAGAATGGCAGGAGACTTAGTTACCCTTGGAGCAAGAGGGGTTGAAAAGGTTATCAGAAATCAAAAGAAAATAAGAAGTGTCAAAGGAGTAAAATAGTTAGTTATGATACTCTAGTGTATCATAGTTTATTGTAACTTTTTGGAAACTCTTAGCAGTTTTAGACTTAGACTTATATTTTAAACAATTTCTGTAGAGTTGGGACTGTCAGTATTAAAAGTTGGGTAATAAGAACAAATATAACAGCCCAAAGAAGTTTTTTATTGGAGGTAATAGAGTGATGCCTTCTCATTATAAAAGGGAGAAACATTTGCAGAAAAACCAATAAGCTAAAAGTTGCAGCTCTGGCAATGTCTACCCCAAAATATATATTTACAAAATAAAAGGTTAGCGTACAAACAATTCCTATACTTAATCCACCCAAAAGTATAAATTTAATAACAGGTCCATTTAAAAGATTCGAACTAGCCCTTGGGGGCTCTTTCATAATATTTTCTGAGGGGCTATCAAAACCTAGGGCCAAAGCAGGCAATCCATCTGTCACAAAATTAATCCAAAGAATTTGAGTGGCAAGAAGGGGAGTAGGCAGCCCAAATACAACAGCCAAAGCAATTAAGATAACCTCTGATAAGTTTCCTGCCAGCAAAAACTTTACTACTTTTAGAATGTTATTATAAATTAATCTTCCTTGCTGTACTGCAGTTACAAGAGTTGCAAAATTATCATCAAGCAAAATAATATCAGAGGCTTCCTTAGCAACATCACTGCCAATTTTGCCCATAGAAACTCCAACTTCTGCCTGTTTTAAAGCAAGGGAATCATTAACCCCATCTCCTGTAACAGCAACTACCTCACCAAGTTTTTGATAAGTTTTAACAATCTTTAATTTTAATTCAGGAGTAATTCTGGCAAAAATTCTGACCTTACTAATTCTTTGTTCAAACTGCTCATCACTTAGATCAAGAATTTGAGCCCCTGTTAAAACTTCATCTCCCATCTTTAGCAGTCCGATTTCTTCACCAATGGCTTTGGCAGTCAGCTCATTATCTCCTGTTACCATCACCACTCTTATGCCAGCCTGATTAGTCAATTTTATTGCCTCAGCCACCTCAGGCCGTACCTCATCAGCGATTCCAATAAGTCCTAAGAATTTACGATCTTTAGAAAACCCTAAAACCCGCAGTCCTTTTTTGGCAAGTTTTTGATACTCTGCATCCCATTTTTTTCTGTCTTCTTCAGAAAGATTAGATTCTAAAATCACAACTTCAGGAGCACCTTTGGTATATTCAACTTTCCCAGAATTTTCCCAAAAAACAGTCATCTTTCTGGTTTTTAAAGAAAAGGGGATTTCTTCAACCAATTTTCCCTCACTCCTCATCAAATCTATATCTATTCCTTTATCCTTACCCCAAAGAAGCAAAGCCCCCTCGGTTGTATCACCCAAAATATCAAAGGATCCACCATCTTCCTTAACCACTAAATTGGCACTGTTGCAAAGAACGGCACATTTAAGCAGTTCGTTTTCCAAATGGTCCACTACCTTAACTTCTTTAACCCTCATCTCATTTTTAGTTAAAGTACCTGTTTTATCTGTGCAAATAATTGTGGCCGCTCCCAAACTCTCAACAGCAATCATCTTCCGTACTAGTGCTTTTTTCTGATACATTTTTCTAACCCCCAATGCCAAAATTATGGTCACCACAGCTGGCAAACCCTCCGGTACAATAGCCACCATTAAGGCAATCGATGTTATAATCATTTCAGAAACCTCAAAGCCCTGTTGTATCCTTAAAACAAAAATAACTCCTGCAATTGCTACAGCCCCCAAACCTATGCCGCGGCTCAAAGTAGAAAGAGCTTTTTCAAGAGGAGTTTGATCATCCTCAATTTCTGTTAGGTTTTGAGCTATTGAGCCAAATTTAGTTTTAATGCCTGTTTGTAAAACTTTATAGGTAACTCTTCCAGAAACAATAGTTGTCCCAAAAAATAAAAGGTTTTCATTTTCTTTTTCGCCTTTTACAACAGGAAGAGATTCACCGGTTAAAATTGATTCATTAACCTGCAGGGCATAACTTTTAAGAATTTGTCCATCTGCAGGGACTTTATCTCCTGATTCTAAAACAACAACGTCGCCGGGTACAATTTCAGATGAGGGAAGTTCTACCTCTTTTCCATCCCGCATAACTCTTGAGAAATTAACTTCAAAACTTTTTAGAGCCTCTAATTCTTTGGAAGCTTTAAATTCCTGCCAAAATCCTAGAGCAGTATTTAAAACCAAAATCAAACTAATTAATCCTGCATCTACGTTATCTCCAATCGCAGCTGAGATAACTACAGCTCCTATAAGAAGAACTGATAGGGGATTTTTAATTTGCCGTAAAAGAAGTCCAAAAAAAGAAGGTCCGCCTTTTTTAGGAAGCTGATTTAGACCAAATGTTGAAACGGCCTCTTTGGCCTCTGTTGTTGTTAATCCAATCATGTTAATAAATTAATTGGTGTAACTATCAAAAGAATACCTGCGGTATTTAAAACATAAGAAATTAGGGCAATTTGTTTATAACTTAATTTAGAAGCTCCAAGCATCATAAGACCTAATTCATCAGGCAGGGGAGAGGCTACAATGATGGCTCCCAAAAGCGGGGTAATAAAATCTAATTTAAGTTTTCTTAAAATTTTATTAACTATATCAATATGAAGCTGATGAGTTGCTAAATTTATGTCCTTTGATAATTCTTTTCTAAATATTTTTATTATTATAAGATCACCTGCTACTGATCCAGCTCCTGCCAAAAGGGCTAATGTTATTGGATTACTGTCAGTTGCTAAAACTATTAGCATAGCTACAGCAATAGGGGAGGTAATAAATGATGTATAAAAAAGCCCTGCCACAAATTCAGCTAAAAATCTAACAGGCAAAAGGCTATGTACTAAAGTATCCAAAGTACCGCTTTTTATTAGGTACCAGGCAAAAGATAAGCTTAGGATAAAAATAAAGGTTTTCAAAACCAGTTTTTTTAGCTTTTTACCATCTGGCAAGCTTTGCTTATCCATATATTTAGTTTACCAGATTGACAACTAAATTCATTTATCCCAATAATGGATATATACAAGCGAAAGGAGGTGATTAAATATCATGCAAATTTTAGTAGCTTTAGTTTTAAACGCATTGGCACTTATTGTAACTTCTAAAATTGTTCCAGGATTTGAAGTATCTGACTTTACCCAGGCAGTTTTAGCAGCAGTTGTTTTGGGTGTGGTTAACACATTCATAAAACCAATCTTAAGCTTTATAACAGCTCCACTTTCTATTGTAACTTTGGGGCTTTTTGCTTTTGTTGTAAACGCTGTGGTCTTATTTATAGTTTCAGCAGTGGTACCTGGGTTCCAGGTTAATGGCTGGACACCGGCAATTTTAGGTGCAGTTGTTTTGTCTGTTGTAGCAACAGTCCTATCAGCAGTCTTAAAAGATGTTGGTGGAAAGTTAAAGTAACGAGGATTTAATCCTTGTTGCCGCTATGAAATGCCTTGTGAACATCTTTTAGATGAGTATTGGTAACGTGGGTATAGATTTGAGTGGTTGAGATGTTTGAATGTCCAAGCATTTCCTGTACTGAGCGAATGTCTGCTCCATTCATCAGTAAATCTGTAGCAAAAGAGTGTCTTAGCGTATGAGGGGTTGCCTTAACCGGCAACCCCAAATTTTTGACATATTTTTCAACAATTCTTTCAATAGACCGGGTCGAAAGCCTCATAGCCTCACCATTGTTACTAGGATCAACTTTGCCCTGAAACCTTATAAAAAGAGGTTTAAAGCTATCTTTTCTGACGTCTAAAGATTTTTGAAGCCAATCTGCCGCACTGTCAGATATAAATACCACTCTCATCTTTCCGCCTTTTCCGATAATCCCAAACTCACGCCTGGTTAAATTAATGGTATTTGTATTTAAGGAAGCAAGCTCAGAAACCCTAAGCCCTGTTGAAAAAAGGGTTTCCAATATACTTCTATCTCTGATCCCATCCTTTTTAGTAGTATCCGGAGCCTCAAGCAGAGACTTTAATTGATCATCGCCCAAAACCTTAAGAGGTCTTGGATCAGAATCACCCAGCTCAACTTTTTCAGGGGAGAGGGTGTCAACATCAATTCTAGCCAAATACCGGAGGAATGCCCTTAAGGCTATCATAAAATAATTTTGAGTGATTCTTTTTAAGCCCTTTTTTGTTTTGGGATCAGTAAACCTGGAAAGATAAAGCCTATATTTTCTAATCATGTTTAAATCAATTGCTTTTGCCTCAATATCACCTGCAAAGGTAAGGAATCTTTTTAAATAATGATCGTAATTTTTAATAGTCAACTGTGAGCAATTACGCTCAAGCTCCAGATATTCCAGAAAGTCTGTAATAAATGCTGAAAGAGTCATAGTTTAATGGTATGTTCTCGACTACGCTCGAACAATAAATTTTCTTCGACCGAAGTGGAGAAGTACTTTACAAAAGTGCTAGTCCCAATATCCCAAGTATTGTTAAGATTGATCCAATAATTGCCAAAGTAAATGTAAGTTCTGTTGCTCCTGTATCTTCTCCCTTTCCAACAATATCATCAATGGTTGGAGCAGTTACTGCTCCTGAAGCAGTTGATGTGTTTACACCCGGCTTTGGAGTAGTGGATGTAGTAGCTGCAGCACAAGTTGTACCTGAACCAATTGTATAATTACCATTCACAACAGAGCTTAAGACATCAGCAACCGTACCTCTTTCTACAACATTAGAATCAGTAGTATTAGTTTTATCATTCGCATTAAAATCAAACTTCATTTGAGATACACCCGGTCCTGCATTTTCTTTAACAGTAAAATTAACTGTAGCCAAAGTACCCTTACCGGTAAAAGGAGAGGAAACAGAAGCCAACCCGGAAACTGTTAATTTTCCTGTAGTATCATCTATATTATTTCCAGGGTAATCAGGATATATTGAACCTGAAGAAATAGAAGTGGCTGAAAATTTGCTTTGGTCATAGGTCACAATGGCATCTGTTCCATCAGTTTGAGCACTGCCCGTATCAAGCACAATCTGTAAAGAAAAATTACATCCCTTATTAAAAGTACCTGAGGCAGGGGACAGAGAAAGGGAAGCAGCTAAGACAGCAGCTGGGCTAACTAACAACCAATAACTAACAACCAATAACTGAATTATTCTTTTCATGGTGTTATTTCAATATTTACATCTTTAGTTTTCTTAAGAATATCAACCCCTTCAGATGACACAAGATTTGAATCCCTGCTGTCACCCTCCTTATATTCTATGGTAACACTTTCTACTCCTACTGCTTTGGCAGTGAATGATATAGTTGCCATATTGGAATCTCCCTTAAAATTTTGTCCCTCAGCTACACCTGAAATCCGAATTATTCCCTCCTTTGAATCTACTTCTACTAAAGGATAGGCTGAAAAAGCCAAACCTGTTTGAATATCAGTGTTAGTCAATGATAATAATTTAGGATTGTATTTTAATATGACATCTCCTCCCAAAACTTCATGTCCGCCTGTTGAAATATTTACAGAAACTGTAACTTTTTGCCCTATTTTTATAGAAGTTGAGGAGGCTGAAAGACTAATAGATCCATCTGTCAAGGACTCCCCAACAATTGCCTGTTCTGGAGTAACCTGGGTAGGGGAGGAGTCTTTCATCAGTGTACTTATTCCAAAAACTATCTCAATTAAAATGATTGCTCCCAATACTCCAAATATTACTTTAGGATTTAAATATTTAGTAATATTAGGATTACTTTTTTGTTCTACTCTTTCTGTAACAATTGTCTTTAAATTTGGATCCATAATTTCATAGTAACATATCAAATACTGCTAACTGAAGCAGATGGGACGGCTGTAGCAGATGGAGCAACAGAAGTTTGAACTGGTTTGGAGATAGGGCCAGCAGTTGGTTCAGCATCATCTGAAGCTCCAAAATCAAATCTCATACAAGCCCAGTCAAAAGAGTTAACCAACCCATCATCATTGAAATCTCCTGGCTTATCACCTCCTGATCCAACAATTCTCCACTCACGGAGTAATTCTGATGCATCAGCTGAATTAATTTTGCCGTCCCCGCCATCCAAAGGAAAGATGTCCCCAACAGGCAATTTTACATTTGAAAGAATAGTTGTTCCGCGACCTGCATTAAACTCAATGACTTTTCTAACACTCTTAGGAGCCTCTAAACTTACTTTATAGCCTTGTCCTTCTACCAGCTTGGTATTAGTCATACCTTGCACTAAGCCCTTCTTATCTATAGAAACTGTAGATCTTACAATCTGACCCTTATCTTTTCCTTCAGCCAATATTAAGCTGACAGCATTGACTACAGAAGTTTGAGGTGCACGGCAGAAAAGTTTAGTTCCCAAAGATAGCTGAGATAGGGAAGAGCAGCTTCCTTCAACAGATAGTCCTTTTTTATCAGTTATTTTGATCTGGAATACCTGATCAGTAGGCTGACCGGAAAGTACAGCTATAATACGTCCATCATCCCATCTTTCTAATTTTAAGGTTTGTAAATTAACATCTCCCATTTCAACTTTTCCGGTTTCTGCTCCAAATCCATTTCCAACTCCAGCTTTGGGTAGAATCTCAAAAGTAACTCTGTCTGCTTTTGAGGTATCAACACTACATGAAGCAATGGATGGAACTGAGATAAGTTCAATGGTGGCACTGCAAGCCTGGGTTTGGTTGGTGCCGCATCCGCCCCACTTACCAGCGATATCCTTAAACATGACAAACACAAAATTAGCCCCAATCTTTGGATTTTGGAAAGTATAAGAGGTTATAAGATTGCCGCTTGCATCAACTGTATATGGCAATTCAGGAGCCAAATTTAATCCTTCAACTGTCTCAGAAATTTTATAGGAAACAGTACTTAGCCCAGGTGGTGTAGATTGTCTGGTAACTGTGACTCTGGCAATTACTGTCTGATGCGAGGTTCCCTGATATAGCTTAAACTCATAACTACTTCCTGGTTCAATCCAGGGAGCAACTTCGGAACCACTTGGATTTTGCCAAACCGGTCCAATGTCCGAAGCTCCGTCAATTGATACATATACTTGTCCTGCTGAACCATCACCGGTATTCCAGGTAATAGTGGTTGAACTATTAGTTGTAGGGTTAGGAGCTGCAGAAATTTTGTTGGTAGTGGAACCTCCTGTAACAGTTACACTTACTGAGTGAAGTTTGCTGGAACCTGAACATAAATCAAAAATATAACCCTGGGCATCTATCCAATTGGCTGTATATGTGCCGGTTGGTACACTAGCAGGATTTACTCCTGTACAATCAGCTTCTCCAGACCTATGGGCACGTACTGATACATTAGAGGCATTAGAGGTAGACCAGGTAATTATTGTTCCACAGTGAGTGGCACCAGCTCCACCAATTCCTAAGATACAGGGATTAGGGGAGGCAGTAATTGTACCCGTTGCAGCAGCATATACAGGAGTTACAAGTGTTATTAAAAAACTTATATAAACAAACAAACTTAAAAATATTTTTTTCATATTATTGTCTGGTAACTGTGACTCTGGCAATTACTGTCTGATGCGAGGTTCCCTGATATAGCTTAAACTCATAACTACTTCCTGGATTAATCCAAGGTGCAACCTCAGTACCAGTTTTATTTTGCCAAACCAGGAAATCTGTAGCTCCATCAATAGATACATATACTTGTCCATCACCTTTAGCATCCCAAGTAATAGTGGTTGAACCATTAGTTGTTGGGTTAGGGGAGGCAGAAATAGTACCAGTAGTACTACCAGAACCACCACCAGAAGCTACGCCTTGAACAAATACCTTTGCAAGATGTGTATTACCTACACAAAGATGAAACCAGTAGCCGATAGCATCTATCCAATTGGCTGATTGCGGACCATTAGTAGCGTTCCAAACTAAACCTCCAGTACAAACATCGGCATCATTTCTGTCATACTTTACATCAGCAGTTCCAGTATTTGTAGTAGACCAGTTAATAGTGGCTTTGCAGTGAGTTTCATCAGCCCCACCTCCAACAGTTCCTAAGGTACAAGTAGAGGCAGTAATGGTACCAGTAGCAGTTCCAGGAGCTGTTGTTGGAGCAGTGGTTGGTGCAGTTGTTGGAGCAGTAGTGGGAGCTGGAATAAGTCCAAAAGGGGAGACAAGTTGTAATCCTACTTTAGGATTGCCGTCTTTATCTAAAGTAAAGTACTTTGTTCCATCTGTTTTATCCTTAACATTTTCTCCTGTAAATGTAATTGGAGGAGCAGCAGCTCTGGATCTAAAAATTTGCTGTTTTTGAACAAGGGAAATTATTAAAGGTAGAGCGGTAATTATTATGCCCATCCCCAGCAGGGAAATTATGTTCCTTTTATTGCTAAAAAAACTACGTAGTTCGTCCATGGATGGATATATATCCATAGTGAACTATAATAGGTAGCTTTGTCAACTCCGATTGAATCGGAGTCAACTATTTTCCGACATCCTATAATATTTGCTTGATTCTTTTAGACTTGATATAATCAATCCTATGGCAGAACAATTAACTCAACTTGCTCAAGTATTTCTTAAAACTAAACCCTCAGAGATTAAACCTCTTTATGAAAGTCCTACATGCACTGAATTGGAAAGAAATTTTAAAAGATTGCTTCTGGGCGGATTTCCTAATTTCAGGAAGTATCTACTTTGGCTGGAAACAAAATCTGGTCATAAACCTCTGGAGTTTTACCAAGGACCGGTTTGGGGTCTTCCAAAATGGACTTGTGGATCACCTCCTGATGTTTACCAAACCGGACTTGTAAAAAACCCTTCTAATACAATAGTGGGTCACTCTGCAATAGGTCCCAGAAACGCAATTGTGGAAGTAAATGGCATCCTTTTTGCGGCTCTGGCTGATTTTGGAGGATTTGAGGTTACCAGACCTATCAGGGTTCCTTATAATGAAGAACTAAAACAGCCATTCCATGCATTACTTGCAGAAGTCACCCAACCTCTTCCCTTAGTAGAAAGCTTAAAGCCATATTTCCCATATTAGAGGATTAATATTGTACGACGTCGGAAACATATCTTAAAAATCCCTAAAAAATCTTCCTTATATATATAAACAAACTCCTGGCAAATTATAAAATAAAATTCTTTTAAAGGAAAAATAAAACTTCTAAGGGATGGCAGAATCACAAGTAAATTAAAAACACCGCAGTCCAATGCAATCAAAGCAATTAAGAAGATTTTTGTGTAGATATTAATCAAAAATCTTCTCATAATGAGGCTTGAGAATATCTCTATGATTCAGTAATACTAGCCGAATGGTGCTTTGTGCATGGACAAGGTGTCTAATAAGACCATTTGTGCCTAGCCAGGCACGAGCCTCTACAATGCCCTAAAAACGGCTTGCCAGGGGACATAAGCACTAACTGGTCATCCAGAGTTTAGGGCTCTAGGAAGCCCTGAACTAGATGCTAGATATTAGAAACTAGACGCTAGAAAAACAAACAAAAAATCAGTTGGGAATACAAAGAAATAGGCACAAATAAATGCAGTATAAAATCTGCTGGTTTAGCCATTAATTTAGCTCTAAGTTAGCCTTAGGTGCACTCCTCCAGTAACCACTTCCAGATCGTCGCATAAGATACATTGTGCGACATTAGGCGTATAGGGAAGTTCACCCTAGTAGAGAATATACCGATGACTTAATAAATGTACAAGAGAACATAAAACACCTTTGTCTTCTGAATGATTCCTATTAAGATGCTTGTTCGGGAGGCACTCTCCTCCAAGAAGGGCTTCGTTAGGTTTCGGGAAACCTACGTCCTGTATTTTTCACGCTATTTAGCAATTATATACATCCCTTGCCAGAAGTGAGCGTGATAGATCTTATGGTGATCAAGTTATTGATCACCTCAAGGCTTGCAGTGCACGAGCGTCAGCGAGAGCACGAAAGACTTATAGTTTTCCACATTCATGCCTGCCAACTACATCATTCTATATCATTTCCCGCATGAGTACAGTATAACCCCATAGTTTTCACGGTTTCCTACTACTCTTTTCACACTCCTCCACTCTTGTCGTAGTTTGGATTATTAAATCAAGCTAAACTCTCTCTTTTAGCCTGTCCAGGAGGTTGTTATCAGGCTAATAAGCAATACTACTGCCCCTATTCCTAAATACTCCCATACTACCCTTTTTGTGGCTTTACCCCTTAAAACCTGTGTTGTTAAGCCTAAAAGTACATACATTGATGAAGAAAGAGATAAGGGCCAAATAGTTGTCAGCATAGGCCAGAAGGAAAAGGCTAACCCTAACTCCCCTAATATTAAACTTATGATAAAACTTTGAATTATGGTGGCTTGAGAAATTTTATCCTCCATTTCTAGGCTCCAAAGAACCTGCAGTGTTAGAGGAAAACTGACTAAGAAGACCAATACCCCATTCCATATAAATAAAAGATTAAAGGCATAAATAACATTATATAGAAAAAAGGCTGAAAGAAGAGTAAAAAGAAAGCTGGCAGTTGAGGCAGCCCTGTATAGAGGAATTGTTCTTATTGAGGCTACATTAAATACATTTTGAGCAAGTAAAAGAAGGTAAAAAGTCAGCCCAAATATAAAAGCCACAGGCAGTCTTGTTAGCCACCTAACTGGCAATAAAAAGTAAAAGCTGGAAACAGCCACTGTGAAAAAAGCAGGCAGAATCATTAAGACCAGAGCTTTGGTTTTGCTTAATCCCTCCCAGAGAGACCAAAGAGATAAAAGATAGGCTAAAACCCCCAAACCTCCAATAAACCTAAACCTTAAATTAAAATCCACCATTTGGGTTGATAAAAGCCCCATGGTAAGAATTAAGGAGGTAATAATAATTTTTTGACGTTTGTTTAAGTTTAAATTCATATCACTTCGAAACCATTTTTAAGACATGACAAATAGCTATTGCTAAAGCATCTGTGGCATCATCTAAATGTCCGCCCTTCCAGGTTGCTTTAAGCTTATTTCTGCGTCGAAGAGATGTCCCTAAAAACTTCCTGACCCCATCATGAACCTGATTTTTATCAGCTCTGCCGGATCCTGCCACCATTAATTTTACAGAAGGGCCTGTATATTCAAAAATAGGTATAGATCTTCTGCCTGCAGAAAGCATTATTACTCCCCTAGCCTGTCCTACAGAAATAGCAGTCCTGGTATTGGCCCCAAAAAAAAGCATTTCTATAACAATCATATCAGGCTTATATTTATTAACTACAGCCTCCATGCCGTCATGCAGAACCACCAGCCTTTTGGTCATTAAATCATCTTTTGAGGTAGATATATTTCCATAACCAATCAGCTCAATATCATACTTAAACTCCTTACCCAATATATCATCAGGTACTTTTATTACTCCATATCCAGTTGTAGCAGTTCCAGGATCAATTCCTAAAATAATCATATTAGCCCATCTTTAATATAAGAACCATTCGCTTCGCTCATGAACCTTCCCTTTCCTCTGATAAATTGTCGGAAAGGTTAAAATTGGCAAAGACTTTTTGGATATCATCCCTCTCTTCAAGTCTTTCTGTAAATGCTATTACCTTATCTAGCGTTTCTTTATCTTTAATTTCTACTAAAATAGTAGGCTTTCTAACCAACTCACTGCTTTCTATAGTATATCCAGCCTGAGTAATTTTTGTACCCACTTCGGTAATTTTAGTTGCCTCAGTGTAAACTAAATAGTATTGTATTTTATTATAACTCGGAGAGTCATTTAGACTCTCCTCCTCCTCTACATCTTCAGCCCCCAAGTCTATCAACTCCAGCATTTCTTCATCAACATTTCCATTTTTACTCTTTATTTTTATCTCTCCTAAACTTTTAAACATATACGACACAGCCCCTGTCCCTGCCAAAGCCCCTCCTGATTTATCAAATAAATTTTTTACTTCTGCAAGAGTTCTCAATCTATTATCTGTTACTGCTTCTATCATATATGCTACTTTGCCAGGTCCAAATCCTTCAAATAAAAGCTCCTCAATAGTTTGACCTGGGAGCTTTCCTAAGCCTCTGTCTATTGCCCTTTGTATATTTTCTTTGGGCATATTAACAGTTTTTGCTTCTTCCATGACCATCCGTAGTCTTGGATTATCATCAGGGTTGCCTGAACCACCTAATTTGGCAGCCAAGGTGATATTATTAGCCACCTTAGTAAAGGTAAGTCCCCTTTTGATATCTGCAACCCCTTTAGCTCGCTTAATAGTACTCCACTTACTGTGTCCGCTCATGGCAGATATTTTAGCACATATTATTCCCCTAATATTGTACGAAACATTGACAAAGCATCCCTCTTCTCACTATACTTTGACACTTAGATGGACAACAACCCCGCCTCTTCCAACCTTTCCCAGCTAGCTATTGATGCAGCTTTAGATTCCAGATGGGGAGAAGCTCTTAAATATAATAAACAGATAATAAAGCTTGATCCTCAAAATGTTGATGCCTTAAACCGCCAGGCTAGAGTTTATATGGAAATGGGAAAATTTAATCTTTCAAAAAAGTATTATGGAGAAGTTATCAGAATTGATCCATATAACCCAATTGCCCAAAAAAACTTAAAAATAATCAAATCTTTTAAACCCAATGGTCAAAATGGATTGGCTCACAATGTTTTCTCAAAACTTTCCCCTACTCTTTTTCTACAGGAACCTGGCAAAACAAAAATTGTTAATCTTTTAAAAGTTTGTGAGCCTCAAAAACTATCTAAAGCTTTTTGTGGAATGAAAGTAAATATGATTATTAAAAACCGGAGGATTACAATTGTTGATGAAGGAGGCAGTTATTTGGGAGTCTTACCGGATGATGTCAATTATTCCCTTTTAAGACTAATCAAAGGGGGGAATAAGTTTGACTTGTTTGTCAAATCTATCAGAGTAAATTCTTTGGCTGTTTTAATAAAAGAAACATACAGGTCAAAAAGATTTAAAAACCAGCCTTCATTTTTGGAAAATTCCAATGCTACCTTAACTACAGATATTTTAACTTCTCTTGATCAGGATGATAGTGATGGTGAACCTGAAGATGGTGAAGAAGAACAAACTGTTTAAAAAATTAGATAGTTAAAAGATGCAAAATATCTTTTGAGGCTAAAAGACTGCTGGTATCTTTAGTAAAACTCCTTTTTTGATAAGCTCCTACAGTTTGAGTATTAGATGCTTTCGGAAGTTTATTCAACTGATCCCTCTCTTCTAAAACTTCTGTTAATTTTCTTCTTCTTAAAGGATCCTGAGAGATTAAAACAGCTCTTATTTGAACCTGGAACATATTTTCTTTCCTGCCTAAAAGTATTAATTGCCACCAAAATTGCTCCAATTCATCCAACTTTGGAAATTTTTTGAAATAATTTTTCCCTTTTCCCAAAGCTTCCCATGAAGAAACTAAATTCATATCACAATTTGTATATTCCTCAATTTCCACCAATCCCAAAACTTCCTGATATTTGGGTGCTAAAATAGCTGGGGCATAAAAAACCAAAGCTCCCTTTTCCCCTTTAATAAGTCTCTCAAAACTAAAAGCCAAACCTGAAGACAAAGAGTCTTCATAGATTGAATCCAAAAGTTTTTTGTTTACTTGTTGAGGCAATCTCACTAAATATGAGTTATATTTTTCAATTTCTTCAGGAATTTCTTCAAAATCCCTCATGGATTTGGCTGCCAGTACAAAAGATAAAGCTACAACCAGCAAAAAAAGTATTATCCATATAATCATAATGAATTAAAATAATCTTCACCCAGGAATAAATTAATCTGGGCACGAGGTGAGGCTAAATCCTCCAATTGAGGATCAATTGTACCACTGCTACTAAAGATTTGCTTTAAATTGTCCAAAGTTTTGGATGCCTCGCCTAAAATAGCAGTTTTTTCAATTTTAATTTCACTATTTGAGATAATAATCACATCCCCACCTATGTTAGCAATCAGTCTGGCAGCTTTTTGTGCTATACCGGAATGGGAGGTGGCATTAAAAACAGCAATTGTTTTTCTTTCTGTTTTAATTTCAGGATCAGCAAATCTTTCAGAAAGAGAATCCAACCTGACAGGATCAGAGGTCAAAACTTCTGTTCCATCAGCCAGTTTAGAACCATCCAAAAGCCCCATTTCTTCCAGATTAAGAGTAGTTATTTTATCAAACCTGACAGCTGAAATTCCCATTTTAAGCCTTAATACTTCAAAAGGAGTCAGGTTAGTTTTAAACTGGGATAGAATACTGAAATTTGAAAGAGGATTTTTATCTGTCAGAGATGCTAAGGTCGCATTATCCAAAAATCCAGCTAAAGGTATGCCAAAAAAAGAAGAAATAGACTCTGACAGCAGTTCCCCTCCTCCCAAAGCAAAAACAGACCCGACTCTCCAACTGCCATAACCCCCTGGAACCTCCAAATATAACTTCTCTGGAATCTCCACCACAGTTACTTTTTCATCTTTAGGATTATATGAAAGCAGTTTTAAAGAATCAGACTTTAAAACTACATTAATATTAGAATCCCCATTCCAGTTAGATTGTTTGCCAAAAAGCATTTGAGTAAATTTAAGAGCCTGGGCAAAAAGAAGAAGAACTATCACCAAACCTAAAACTGCAACAGCTAATTTAATTTTTTTAGCAGTATTTTTATTTGATTGAGCAATTTTCCAGGTGGGCATAAAAATTCTGCTCTATATATAGTTTAACTAATACCTACTTGACCATGCAATAGCTCTCAGGCTAAACTTGTATAAAGGAGGTGATTTATATTATGGACGATTCTCAACAAGGAGGAACAGGCGGTGGTGCTCCAACAGATGCACCGGCTACAGATCAACCAGTTGTTGATCCTAACGCTACACCAGTAGCAGAAGAAACTCCTGCTCCAGAAGCTACACCAGAAGCTAACCCAGAAGCTACACCTGATACAGGTAGCGGCGATGCTGGAAATGGTGGAATGGGTGGCGGCGACCAAGGTGGTCAACCTACTGTTTAAAACTATAGTTTTAGGTTAGGAAGGTTATTAGAAATAATAGCCTTCCTGATTTTTTTGACTAAATTGGTTACAAAATAAATGTTGTGATAAGTGGCAAGTTCGTGGTATAAAATCTCCCCTGATAAATATAAATGTCTAAGATAGGCTCTGGAAAAGTTTTGACAAGTGTAACAGCTACATTGAGGATCAATTGGTTTCTTATCTGCCTTATATTTAGATTGTCCAATGCTGAGTGTTTGGTTATTAGAAACATACAATGATCCAAATCTAGCTCTTCTGGTAGGAGCCACACAATCAAACATATCAACTCCCCTTTTTATGCCTTCTATTAAATCTTCTATCTCCCCTATCCCCAAAAGATGCCTTATTTTATTCTCACTAACCTGCGGCAAAGTATAATCAATCATCTGGTACATTTGTTTTTTAGTTCCATAAATTCCCCCCAAAGCAATGGCTTCAAAATTTTGATCTGTAAACTTGGCAGATCTAATCCTAAGTTTCTTATTAGTACCACCATGGACAACCCCATACATTAATTGTTTGGAATCCAATTTTTTAAAAGCAGCTAAAGACCTTTTAGCCCATCCTTCTGTCCTTTCAATAGATTCCAAAAGATGTTTTGCGTCATCTCTATATTCATGGTCATCAAAAGCCACTGTTAAATCTGCACCCAAATGCAATTGTAACTCCATAGATTTTTCTGGAGTTAAGATATGAGTTGATCCATCTAAGTGGGATTGAAAAGTGACTCCCTCCTCAGTAATTTTGTTTAACTTAGGTCTTGGTGATTCTTTAACTTTTCCATTTTTTGAGCTCACAACTTTACTGGATCCTTCTTCCATCCCCCCACCTAATGAGAATACCTGGAAGCCCCCTGAATCAGTCATAATCGGCCTGTCCCACCCCATAAACTTATGTAGGCCACCAAAGCTCTTTATCACCTTAACCCCTGGTCTGAGCATTAGATGATAAGTATTAGCCAAAACCATCTGAACACCTATTTCGTTCAAGTCTTTTGGAGACATAGCTTTAACTGTAGCTTGAGTACCAACTGGGTTAAAATTAGGAGTCTCAATAACTCCATGAGGAGTTTCCAAAAGCCCTACCCTTGCTTTCCCATCTTTATGTAAAATTTTGAAATTACTCATCTTGTTAATTATAGATATCTAGCTTCCGTCCTTCCACAACCAAACTTGATTTTTAAGTTGTTGAGTTAATTTAAAGCTATTAGCATGACCTAAAAAGCCTAAGTATGACTGTAGAGATTGATTAAAAGTATCTGAGTTTATTTTTGTTTGTAGTTTCTTAAACATTCTCTTTCTTGTCCTGGTTCTGGGTAAAATATAATGAGGCAATATGACATACCCTAAAAAATCAATTCCTTGAGTATATTTTCTTATCTTAATTTTGTTAGGATGCAAGGATAGTTCAAGACCATTTTTTAGAAATTCTTCTATCCTAGGTATTAAGTTCTCCAAATAATCCTTATCCCTTGATAAAACTACAAAATCATCTGCATAACGCACGTAGTATTTAACCCTTAACTTATGCTTCATAAACTGGTCAAGTTCATTCATGTAAATATTGGCAAAAATTTGGCTAGTCAGATTGCCAATTGGGATACTTTTTTCTTCAGAAAAGCTTTTTAGAATATTTTCTAAAAGCCAAATTAAGTCCTTATCGTATATCTTTTTTCTAATAAGACTTAACAAAATATTGTGGTCAACACTTGCAAAAAACTTCCTTATATCAAGCTTTAAACAATAACATTCCCCCTTATAATTGTTACTAACTTTTCTAATAAAAACGTTTAATCTTTTAACTGCTCTATGAGTTCCTTTATTTACCCTACAGGAATATGAATCATAAATAAAACTTTTATCAAAAAGCGGTTCAATTGCAGACACTATGGCGTGATGAACTATCCTATCTTCAACTGTAGCCTTATGAATATTGCGGAATTTAGGATCATAAATGTTAAATGCCATATAATAAGCATGCATATAAGTTTTTGTTTTTAAGTTCTCAAATAAATTAAAAAGATTATCTTCTAAGTTCTTTTCGAAAATTTGTACATCTTTCCTTCGCCTCTTACCCACTTTAAATCCATTCCAGGCTTGAAATAGGCTCTCAATTGATATAAGATTCGAATAATCGAATCTTGCGACTTTGTCTAAAGATCCCATTTCCTCTGCCTTTTCAAATATTTTAGAATTTTCCATATGGATACAAATAAACAAAGTTTGCCAGATAAATCTAGTAAAGATATTCACACACACACACACACACACAGCATATAGTTTTGATATTCCCATTTTTCAAAAACTATATGATTTCTATTTGCTCTTATACCAAAGCTTAAAACTTTTTCCCAAAAAGGATCGTTTTACTCTTGGACAGAAGATAGACAATCTTGCTTTAATAATTTTTGAGCAGGTTTTTGCAGCAGGAACAACTACACCAGATAGGAAATTACCTATACTAGAAAAATCTATTGCCTCTTTAGATCTTCTTAAGATACTAGTAAGGCTAGCCAAAGATATACAAGCTCTAGATAATAAAAAATATCTCCAGCTAGAGCAAGCCCTGCAAGAAATAGGCAGAATGCTTGGTGGCTGGAGAAAATCTTTAAAATGAGCAAGCTCTCTTTCAGATAACAAGACCCTACCACGGAAGAACGCCCACCCAAGTTCGGATTGTGATTGTCAGACTTCAGATTCCAATTGACGTTCAAGTTGCCATTCGAATTGAAGTTCGCATTAACGACCTTACCATCGTTCCGAGACTCAAGCATTATGTTGCTTTATGCCATCTTTCATCACTGTAGCTAGAACTATTTCTTACTACTGTATTTCATTTGGGAGTACCTGCAAAACAGGATCTCCGCCAGCATAAAACAAGGAGTGTCTTGTTTTTCTTATTGTACGCTTCCAAAATCCTTAGATTTTAGAATTCTGACAAGTTGTTTGAAAAACAACAATTTCAGTATCCTGACAACAATATTGTTAGGAGTATTAACCTACTTTCAAAGTAAATATAAGCATCTGCTTCGCATTTCGCAAGAGGGTATTTTAGCTCGTACTAGCAGAGCTTGCCTTTTTCCTTCGGAAAAACGTAAAAAAATTCGGAAAGTTCAAAGGGGCAAAAAAGAACAAAGAATCAAAAGCTTAAGCTTTTTTCACTCCCACGGAAGAACGCCCACCCAAGCTCGGATGGTGATCGTCAGACTTCAGATACCAATGGACGCCCAAGTAGCCATCCGAATAGAAGTCCGCATCAACGACCTCACCACCGAGCCGAGACTCAAGCAAACGAGACCAAGTAGAACCTTGATCAAAGTATTCACCTGTTAAAAGTTTGTGATCCTGTGAAGCAATAATATATTCTGTAGCTGTTAAACCTTCTCTATTCGCTTTTTTAAGTTGATCCTTTAGTTGCTTCTCAGTCGTATCAAGATATGGGGCATTAGTAGTGGCTTCTGTGTATCTCCAACCAGAATGATCTACTTCATTAGTTACGCTAGTATTTTCTGCAACAGAATGGCTTTGCATAGCAGGCCATATTTTACCTAAAAGATGTCTTGTAGCTTGTGTGGATAATTCAGTAGGAACAAATATAGGTCTGTCTCCTCTTAAGATGTGTTCATTTAAATCTGCTTGGCTACCTTCAAAAGCAGGAACTGCGATATTAAGACCAACTTGCTCTCCCCGAACTCTCCATTCTAACTGCCAACTTGAAGTTACAGCCTCAGGAGTATTTAATCTTCCAGCTCTAAATTCAGCCACAACTGAAGCCAAAGGATCTTGTTCAACCAATATTTGACCATTTTCAGTAAACCAACCTCTTGCATTACCTCTACCAGCTCGTTTCATCAGGTCTTTTAAACCCTCTGCTCTTTTAACATCACCAGCATTAACTGCTGCTCGTCTTTCTGCACCAAGAGCGTTTTGAATCACTTCGTGTGTCATATAGTTTGATATATTACTATTCTATAGGGTGTTTGTCAAATATCTAGGCAGCTTCAGTCAGTGGTTCAAGTCTAAGCTCAGGTGGAACATTTACACCGCTATCTTCTTCCAAAGTCTCTACTCTTTCTTCCACTTTACGAATATTTGAATCATTTATCTTGTACATATCTCCATAGGCATTAATCTTTTGTTCAATTGTTGCTACTCCTGCAGAAGCAGCATCAAGCTGGCTTTTAATCGCAGCCAAACCGTTATCAGGATCATCAAGTCTCTGATTTATTGGCTCTATAGCTTTATTAACCACTTCTTCAACTATTGCTTTTAATCTATTTTCATCCATGTTTTTATCCTAAGTTAACTCCCTATAAAAATCAAGGCAGATTATCTATATCATTCCCAGGCAAGGGTCTTTTTGGATAATCTTTCCAGTTCTATTCTTGGCCTATCTTTAAAGAAATTTCCCCCAGCAATTTGATCTTTTAGCTTTTCTACCAAAAAGTCCCCTGCTAAAATTTCTGGGATGATAACAAAGTCTGCTCCAGCTTTATAGAAATCTTTAGCATCATCTGCAGATTCTGCTCTAACAATTACAGGAATATCAATTTTTCTTGTTTTTAGTTCCTCCAAAAGCAGCATATTATCCTCCAGGCTTGAGGAAGTTGAAATAATCATCCTGGCATTTTGTAAGTTTAATCCATCCAAAACCTCAGGATCTCCCATATCCCCATACAAAACCGGTATTTTTTCCTTTAACAAAGCCTCTACCTGAGAAGGGTTAAAATCTAAAACAATTTGTGGAATATTTTCCCTTTTAAGTAATTTAACTAACTCCCCTCCAATTTTTCTTCCTCCAATTAAAACCACATGCCCTCTCAAATTATTATCAGAACTCCCCTCTTCTAAAAAGTGTTTAAAGTTTTTCCTTTCAAAAAAACCCAAAATCCTGCTTAATTTTTTATAAAGCTTATTGGAGTGAGTAATCATAATGGAGGCAATAATCATAGACAGTACTGCTGATAAAGCAATGGTAGTTAAAGCAGATTGGGATACAACTTTAAGCTGAAATCCCACCAGCAGTAAAATCAAAGAAAACTCACTGATGTGAGTTAAATTTAAAGATGTTTGAAAAATAGTGTGTTTCCTGAATCCAAAAATTCCTAAAATCAGAAGAAATATAATGGGTTTAAAAAGTAAGGTATAGCCAGTAAAAAGAAGAGTCAAGGGATAGATTTTGGAAAAATCTAGAAATTGAACCTGCGTTCCTAAATATACAAAAAATAAAGTAACAAAAAATTCTCTTAAAGGCTTTACTTTTCCCTGAATCTGATAATGCAAAGGAGAATTGGCAAGGGCAATGCCTGCCAAAAATGCTCCTATAACAACGGAAAATCCGAGGAATATAGACAAAGATATATAGATAAAACACCAAGCCAAAGCTGTTATAAACAACAGCTCGCTTTGCCTGGATACAGCCCTAAAAATGGTAGGCAAGATGAACTTACTTAAACTTATGGCCAGTCCAAAAAGCAGTAAAGCTTTTAAAATCAAAGCTACTATTGGAAAAGCCTGTTGTAAACCCAATCCAAAAATAGAAGTAGAAGCTGTCAGGAAAACCAGCAGTAAAACTGCCAGCAAATCTTCTAATAACAAAATGCCCACAGCTAACTTGCCATAAAGGGCTCCTATATCTCTTTTATCTATAAGCAGCTTTATAACCAAAATTGTTGAGGAAAAAGATAAACCAACCCCTAAATACCAGGACTCCATTATCCCAAATCCTAAAACCCTGGCCAGAGAGGAACCTGCAATTGTAGTAATAATAATCTGCAAAGTCCCTGCCAGTATTATTGGCCTGCCTAAATTCCTGATTTCTCTTAAATCAAGCTCCATTCCCACTAAAAATAAAACAAAAGCAATTCCAATTTCAGGCAAAAAATGTAAAACCTCAGAGGCTCTTGGGTCAAAAATAGCAGTAGTGGCAATAAGCAACCCTCCAACTAAATAGGCAATCAAAAGAGGCAGTTTAAATTTCACCACTATATAGCCTAAAGTTGAAGCCAATCCTAATATTATTGCTAACTGAATAAAGATATTGTCCATTTAAGATCCTCCGGCAGCTCACTTTCTACTTCCATCCAGCCATCCTTCGGATGGTAAAACCCAAGTTTTCTGGCATGCAGGAAAAGTCTTGGACAAAACCTTTTGTCCAACCTATACATCTTCCGCCCCACATACTTTTCATCAGACACTATTGGTTTTTGGATGTGTTTTAAATGTACCCTAATTTGGTGAGTCCGTCCAGTTTTTGGAAAACATCTGAGGAGTGTGAATTGACCATACCCCATGTTTTGAAGCTTTCGCATTTGAATTTTGTTGTAGTCAGAAAAAATTTCTTTTAATTTATCTTCTGTAAATTTATAACTTTGAATGGGTTCATACTCCGTACTGGCTTCTTTGCCACCCTCATCCAAAACTATAAATTTTTCTCTATTACCAGGATTGCGTCCTATATCCCCTTCCACAACTCCAGGAGCCTCCACCAACCCGTGAACCAATGCCAAATATTCTTTTTTGGTTTTCCTATCTTTGAATTGGGCTTGTAAATTCTCTAGAACCTCATCTGTTTTAGCCACCAATAATACTCCTGAAGTTTCCTTATCTAACCTGTGAACTATTCCTCCGCGTTTTACTTTGTTTCCACGAGCAATCAACCAATCTTCAAGAGTCTCAGATTTATTATCGCTTGCGATATCAAGGAGTCGACTTTCATTAGTCGACGAGTTATCCACCACCATCCCAGAGGGTTTATCAATCACCATTAGATAATCATCTTCAAAGAGGATATTAACTTTTGGCATTAGGAGAAGACTTCTGCAGGTAGGATTTTATCTCTACTAATACTTCGTCAGGATTTAGGGCTGATTTTATTAAATATCCTTCCGCTCCAAGCTCAAAACATTGTTTTATAACAGTATCCTGACCTAAATTTGTTAAACAAACAACAGGACCATTTGGAGTTTTGGCAGGAGATGTTTTTAAAGTTTTTAAAATATTAATTCCATCCATTTTAGGAAGCATAATATCTAAAAGTACCAAGGAAAACCCACCCTCAGTAATTTTTTTAAGTGCTATTTCCCCATCAGCAGCCACATCCACTATATAGCCTTCTTCCTGCAGGAGTTCCTGATAAAACTCCCTTAAAAACTGATCATCCTCAACAATTAAAATTTTCTTTCCTGCATTATCCATACTTAAATCATATCATATTGCCACAGGCTCAAGTCCCTTAACTTCACCCCTTGGCTTTATTGTAAATTGGTCTGCATGAGACAGGGTATCAGAATTGGCAACTGGAAGAGTTATAGTCACAGTTGTTCCATGCCCCACTCCTTCTGAGGAAGCCTTTATTGTTCCATGCATAAGCTCTATTAAATTTTTGGAAATATATAACCCTAAACCAGTACCTCCGGAAACAGACAAAGCTGTATAAGAATTATCAAGCCTTGAGAATTTATGGAAGAGTTTAGATAAATCTTCTTTTGAAATTCCTACACCTGTATCTTTTATTGAAATTTCTACAGTTTTACCATCTGTAAAAAAGTCAAAAGTAATTTTTCCTTCCTGTGGGGTAAATTTTATGGAATTACCCACCAAATTAAGTAATACCTGACGCAGTTTATCCGGATCAGCAAAAACTTTGGGAACAGGTTTCTCCATTACCTCAAACTGAAATTTTTTATCTGTAGATTTTGAATAATAAACCTCATCAATAATATCACGAACTAAAGATAAAACATCAACAGGTTCAGGTTTAATCTCTATTTTACCTGATTCAATCCTACTGATGTTGAGCATATCATTAACTAAATTTATCAGTCTTTGAGTAGAAATAAATACTCTGATTAGATATCTTTTTAGTTTATCTGACAACGGCACATCAGACCTATTTAGAGCCATCCAGGCATAAGATCTTATAGCTGTCATAGGAGTACGCAATTCATGAGAGGCAATTGAGACAAAATCATCTTTTAGTTTATCTAAAACCTTCAGCTTTTCATTAGCATGTTTTAACTCTCTTGTTGCATCCTCTACCTCTTTAGTTAAAGTTATATTAAACTTTTGGATTTCTTCATATGATTTGGCATTTTGAAAAGCAATTGATGTTTCAAAAGCCATAGTGTTTAAAAAATTTATATCCTGAACGGTGTATGGATCTAGGGAGGTTTTTTCCCCAATAACTATAATCCCTATTATCTTATTATTTGTAACAAGTGGGATTATTAAAGACAATTCATTTTGATCCATAATAGTAGCCAATTGCCTAAGGCTATTTTCCTTAAATCCAAAAACAGGTCCACTAGAAAGTTTCCTAATTTCTTCTAAATCTATAATTTTAGGGCTTTCAGGAAAATAAACAGATGTGAAGCTGTTAAAAATTTCCTCTATCTGATCTAGAGTTTTATTAAATCCCACAACTTTTTGCAAAAGATATTTATTTTTCCCATGGTCATATAAAAGTATTGCCATTTTTTTCAATTTAAAGACTTCAACTAATTGATCTATTAGGGTATCTATGAGCCTTTGCAAATCCAAACTTGTTGATAAACGTAAACCTAATTCTCTAACAACTTTCTGATAATCATACACAGACTGACCTAAAAAGTTTCTCGCTATAATTTTTGAAACTGAAGTAACTTTTTCAAAAATAAGGGTAAGTAGTGAGGATAAAATTACAATTATTAACAAAACCCCCATTTTGAACTCCTGGCCTGTAAAAGTCCAATAAGAAATGGCTCCAATTAAAAACATTCCTGAGATAAGAAAGGTTGTTAGAGAAAATACTAAAACTTCCTGCAAAGCCACCCTTATATCCAAAAGCCTGTGTCTTGCTATAGAATAAGCTGTCATTCCAACAAAAGCTAAAGTAAAAACAGCACTTAAGGAAAAGTACCTTGAAGTATGGAAAATAATCGGAATGAGTCCATCTAAAATAGCTGCAGCAATTCCAAAAATAGAAAGACCCAAGAACATATACAGAAGCTGAAATTTAGCTTTTCCTGTGGCTTTTTTAAATTTTTTTACCAGATGATATATAGCAATCCCGAGCCCTGACACCGACCAAACCAAGCTTCCATACCAATAATATGGGCCAACAACAGTTTCAGGGCCTGTTGGAGTTTGATGTACGCTTGCAACAAAAAGATTTGTAAAAAGAATCATATATATTATTGGTATATTGAGGACTGAATAAATGAGGATCGCCCAACGGTTAGGTTTATCTCCATATGGAAATGCATATCCAAAAAAGAGCATTGCTCCAACCATTACACAAACCAAAATATAAATAGCTTTTATCCAAAAAAGGCTATCAAATAAAAAGGGGTAATTATAGGGAATAAAAAGCATAGCCCAAATGCCCATCACAAAAGAGAGCCAGGCAAAAGAAAGGTTACTTAATGATTTACCATTTTTTCGGATAGGAACTACAGCTAAAATTAAACTGAGAATAGAAGCTGTAGCAATGAACAGATTAGTCACTCTTTTAATGTACTACAGTTAGGGAGATTTTAAAACTTCTTGCCTCGCGTAATTACACCATAAGTACCTTTTGGCCAAACCTTAAATTCATCCACTACTTCAAAAGTTAAACCGGCTTTTGTATGCATCATATCTAACTCATCAAGTGTGGAATTATGTCCTAAACCAGCTTCAGCAAATTGATCAAATCTCTTAGTAACAGGAATATTCCTAATAGTATCAGCAATGCCCTTAAATCTACTTGGATGTCTTAGGGCTCTTACAGCATCCCCCATCATTATAAAAGGAACTACTTTTTTAAAAGGCACACCAGTGAAAGTACTTAAAAGTAGCTCACCTCCAATGTTTAAAGCTTGGGCAGCCCTATTAATAACATATTCCTGCTCGCCCCTACTTAAGTACTGAATAACAAAATTGGCTGTAGCCATTGAAAAGGAATCGCCTGGCAGCTGCCAGGGATCTTGAGTTAAATCCATTTGGCAAAGGGCAACTCTAGAACGCACATCTCTATGTTCACTTAATCTTTCTTGTGCTCGATCTAAAAAAGCCCTAGTTCCATCAACAGCTACAATGTGGGCTTTAGTTCCCGCCAGCAACGCCTCTGTTATTCTGCCATCCCCACAGCCCATATCCAAAGCATAAGATGGCTGTCCATCACTAACCCTTGGAATTGACCTTACTGCAACATCCTGAAATCTTCTCCAAAGATCTTGTGTGGTTGTAGTTCCTAATGTGCGGTGATATGTAGGAACATAGCTAGTCCAAAAAAGAGCACGTTCATCCTTTGGGATACCTTCTAGTGTAAGATCATGTATAACAGGCTTCCCTATTCCCCTAGCCTCAAATAAACCTTCAACATTCCCAATAACCATAAAACTGATATTAAGACTTTATTTAATGAAATGCAAGTATCACCTGGAGATTTTTTTGGAGTCAGACAGACAAAGGCTTGCTGTTGGCATAGCCAGAAGTCTACCTATTTCTATTTGTTTTTTGCACTTCTCACACTTTCCATAAGTGCCTTTGCAAATCTTCTAATTGCTCTTTTTCTGTTTGGTTTAGCCTCAGGCAATGGAGGATTAAAATATACTATTGAGATCATTTCGGTTTCTTGACATATTGTCATATATATGCTATAATCAATTTACTATGTTGATAAGAACTACTCTTAGAATAAAGGAAGACTTAAAAAAGAGTGCAGAGCAGAAAGCTTTGCAGGATGATGTGACCTTACAGGAAGTATTTAACCGCGCTCTTGAAGATTATCTTGAAAAAGATGCTAAAAAACAAGCTAAAAGAATAGTTTTTAAAACTCACGACTTAGGTGTCCCCCTTGATAACTTAACCAGAAAAGATTTTTATCCGGAACCTAAATTGGATGATTATTGATTCAAATATTTTAGTTTTTTCAATAAATAAACGCTCCCCTAAACACAAAAAAGCTCAAAAATTCTTACAAGAAAATTTGGGTAAATTGCAGGTTGCTCATCAGAATATTTTTGAAACACTGAGAGTTCTTACTTATCCCAAGTTCCCAAATCCCTTAAAAATAAAGGATGCAATAGAGGCAGTAGAACGTATTTTGAGAGTATGCAGCATAGTTTCTCCAAACTGGAAAACAGAAAGCATTGCTCTAGAATTAATTAAAAAATACTCTCTTTCGTCTGATATGGTCTTTGATGCATACCTGGCGGCTACAGCCCTAAGTAATGATATAGACACTATTGCCACGGATAATGTAAAAGACTTCTCTAAATTTAAAGAAGTCACAATTATCAATCCTTTTTAAAACGTTTAATCTAAATATTATTTTTGGGCTTTGGAGCAGGATAAACAGAGACTGGCTGTAGGCATAGCCATCAATCTGCCAACTTCAATTTGCTTGCCGCAATTCTCACACTTTCCATAAGTGCCTTTGCCAATTTTTGATAAAGCCAATTGAATATTTTTATTGGCCTTATTTAATTGTTCTCCTAGAGCCATAACCCTGGTGTGAGCATCAGCAATGTATGAATCAGTGCCTGGTTCTGAGGATTCTGCCAAAACTTCCTCTTTAGCAGGATCTTCTTTTTGTATTTCTTTTATTTCTTTTTCTACTTCTTTTTTTTGCTTGAGAAGCAAATCTTTAATAGATTTAATTGTTTTTGAAGGAAAATCTAACATTAAGCTTTTTTAACCCTTTCTTCATATTCCTTAATGTCCAGGAAAATGAGGTTTTCTGATTATACCAATATTTCGAAAACTTAGAAAGGGCATCTTTTCTGACTTCTGAACTGAAAATTAGGCTTTTAATATAGTAAAGAGAAGATTTTATATCTGCTTCCAGCCTTCTTTTGGAAATTTTATAAAAAACAAATATTCCAATAATGGTTAGAGCTGTTGAGAATAGGAGCCCATCATAAGAATCTTTAAAAGGAGCAGTTAAGATATTTATCACTCCAATGTAAATTAAGGAAAAACTTAGTATTTTTCCCCTTTGATGAAAATGGATAGAGGCAGACCAAAGTTTTAAAAGAGTAAGAGTTAGCAAAAAAGCCTCCAAAAGTTGAATAGGCAATCTCCTACCAACTTCTCCAACCATATCAACAGCAAAGAATAAATCAGATGGAGCTCCAACATTACACCCTCCTAAAAAACACCCTAGACTAACAAAAATTAAACCAGTAATCAGCCCTATTGAGGCAATATCAGCACTCATCCAAAAATCCATCTTCTTTTTTTTGGAAAAGAAGTAGAGACTGGCAAAACCCCCTATTAATGCTCCTACAAAGTTAAATCCTGGAATTTTATTAAAAAAGAAAATATCCAAAATATTTTCCGAAAATAAATCTAAATTGCTAAAGGCAAAATAAAACCTGGCACCAATTAACCCTCCTAAAAAGGTTAAAATTGTGAGATCCAAAACCTTTTCTTCATCCAAATCCCAGGCACGGGTGAGCCTCCAAATTAAAAAAACAGAAACAAAAAAACCTAAAGCCATTAAAACTCCAAAAGAAGAAATTGGAATCTTGCCAATAGTAAAAAGTACAGGAAACATAAACGTAAAGGAAAAGGGTAACATATTAGGAAGTTTGAATCAAATTGACAGGGTCTGTTATACTGGTATGTACATGACAGCAACAGCTCACGCACTGGTTGGTGGAACTATAGCAGCAGCCCTGCCTGGAAATCCCTCTTTAGCAATTACCCTTTGTGCCATTTCTCACCCAATATTAGACATGATCCCTCACTGGGATTTTGGCATTGGCTGGAAAAAGAAAAACAAGATTCTCTTATTTTTGCAAGCTTTTGGTGATTTAGCTTTTGGAGTAATTGTGACCTTTCTAATATTTGGAAGAATGGTTGATCCTTTTTATCTTTTTCTTTGTATCCTGATCTCAGAATCCTGGGATATTCTACAAATGCCATACCTTCTTTGGGGCTGGAAGTATCCATTTTCCTTCTTTTATGAGTTTGGACACAATACTAACAGCAGAGCCTCTTTGCCTTGGGGAATTATTACACAAGTAGCCTCAGTTGGAGGAATAGCCCTAGCCCTCCGAACCCTCCCAGTTCACTAATCAGAAGATGTTTCTTTTAAGTATTTTTTAAATTCTTCTCCTATTTCAGGATGAACTTTGGCTAAATCTACCACTGTTTTCATGTATTCTAATTTATTTCCTGTGTCATAATATTTGCCATTTTCTATAACTACTGTATATAAAGGTACTCCTTCTTCCTGCAGCATATTTATAGCATCAACCAGCCAAACTTCATCCCCATCTTTTGGAGCTAATTTTCTTAAAGCTCCAAAAATCTCAGGAGGTAAAATATAGGCCCCATGAGTAGCTATATCAGAAGGAGCATTGTCAGGATCCGGCTTTTCCACAATCCTTTTTATTTTAAATACATTCCCTTCCACAGGCTCCAATTCTGCTATACCATATCTTTTTAAATCTTCCTTTTTTTCAATTTTAACTCCAGAAATAACCATTCCCCCATATTTTTCATAAACATCTATCATTTGTTTAAGTCTTGGGGGTTCTGCCAAAATAAACTCATCTCCCCAAATTACAGCAAAAGGTTCATCCTCTATGACAGCCTCTCCAGCTAAAACAGGAGTACCATTACCATAAGGACCTTTTTGTCTGACATAAATAAAATTTGCCATATTGGAGATATGTTCAATTTGTTCTAAGGCTTTGGCTTTATTGCCATTTTTAAGATTTTGAACTAAATCCTCATTTGGCTCATCAAAATGATCTTCAATTGCCCTTTTGGTACTACCTGTAACTATAATAATATTTTCTATTCCAGAATTAACTATTTCCTCTACCACATATTGAATAACAGGCTTATCAACAATGGGAAGCATTTCCTTAGGCATGGCCTTGGTTTGTGGTAAAAATCTTGTTCCAAATCCAGCAGCAGGTATTAAAGCTTTTGTTATTTTCTTAGACATAATTCTACTTATATTATCACATTCTAAAATGTCATTCTGAGGCGAAGCCGAAGAATCTCTCGCGAATGCGAGTATTAAGGTATCTAGAATACATCTAGAGATCCTTCGCTAATCACTCAGGATGACACTTTGTGTCACTTAACCCTCTCCACATATTCCCCTGATCTTGTATCAACCTTAATTTTTTCTCCATTTTTCATAAACATAGGCACCTTTACAACTAAACCATTATCTAAAGTAGCTTCCTTAAAAACATTAGATACAGTATTTCCTCTCTCCCCAGGTCCTGTATCCACTATTTCATAATTTAAGCTTAAAGGAAGCTCCAATCCTAATACTTCCTCATCAGAAACAATTAATATTAAGTCCAATCCATCCTTTAAAAATTTTACCTGCTCACCTAAAACAGAACCCTGGACGCTGAATTGTTCAAAGGAAACTGGGTCCATAAAAGAATAAGTATCGGAATCTTTGTATAAAAATTGGGCCTTTTTCTTTTCAACATCAGCCTCTTCAACTCTGGCTCCAGTGATATAAGATTTTTCGAGAACTGCACCAGTCCTTAGATTCCTGCACTTCAGCTTAATATTACCGGAACCTCTTCCGGTCTTCATATGTTCATATGTCACAACTGAAAAAATATCTTTGCCCTCTTTTATAAAAGCACCATTTCTAAGTTCATTTACATTTCCTGCCATAATCTTTGGATTTTACGTTTTTTGTAAAAAAAAGGCAAGCTATGCTTACCATAAAAGTGCCTAAAAGTGATATAATTTAGCTATGAATGAAGATGAAAGATTGGCAAAATTGAGAGAGGCTTATGAAACAGCTCTGCTAAAACCTGCTCAAGCCAGATTAGATCAGGCAAATGAGGAATATGCCCTAACCCCAAAACTTAATGATTCTGTTACAGATATGGCCTTTGATGCAAATGGTAGACCCAATCCAAAAGATGCTGTAAGGATTCAAAAAATGGAAGATGAAAGAGGAAATGTAATTTATTTATCTTACCCAATAGGTCAACCTACAAGAACCTCACTTGAAGATTTGAGGGCATTATCATTGAGGATTTTGGATCAAAGAACTGCTTTTGAACAATTAGATCCTAAAGTTAGCTCTACATTATCTGAAGCTGATAAAGAGCCATTCAAAGATCACTTGCAAAATAGAGCTCTTGGAGAAAGATTTGCAGAATTAAAAACCAACTCTCCCCACCCCTCCTCCAAATAACTAGGAGGCTAATTGACTTCCATCTATTCTGAACCTATAATATCTTTCTATGAGAGACGAAGTTTTAAAAATCTATCAATATATGCCAGCAGCTGTACTCCAACCAGTGGTTGGAAGAAGACTGATAATCGCTCGTGGTCAAAACGAGATGGGTCTAAGAGTTGTTGATAATCGGGTTATGAAGTTGCTAGCTGAAGAAGGAAGAGATCAAGATCCTCTAGCCATATTAAGAGGCCATGGTAATTCTGTGGAACAATTTTTAGGCTTGCATCAACAAACCCGAAGAAGAATAAGAGCTTTTATCCAAAATACTAATTTTTCTCTTTTGGAAGAAGAACCTACAATAAATAATATTTGGGTCGGAGAAGATGTTGAGCTTTTAAAGCCTGAGGATGTGGGGGAGAAAATTGTTGCCAGAGGAGTAACTGATAGAGAAATAAGTGGTGGAAGAAGATTTCCAGAAATGATAGTTAGGGCTGCTAATGGACGTCTCTACCCTGCTACAAAAAATGACATTGTCATAAACGAACCTGTTTAAAGAAACTAAACAGCTTTAATTATTTCAACATGAAAGGCTGTCCCAACTGGAGTTACTTTTATATCTAAAGACGGATTATCCATTTTATTTTGTTCAAATCCTTCCACTACCTTTGCTTTCAAAACTGCTGTCCCTTCTAGATTTGGGACTGGATTACGCATGTGTTTGCTATCTTTATTTGAATCAAAATCTGTTTGTATTGTCCTATTGTATGGCTCTTCAAAATCATATTCAGCAATGACTATCCCATTTTCATCCTGCGAAAACGGTATTCCGAATAAAGCAGCTACTACTAATCGTTTAGCCTGTTCTTTATTGGGAATCCTGCTCATATTAGCCAGAGGCGCCTCTGGCATACCCCGACTCAATTTATCTATAAAATCCAGAGAAACTCCTTCGGAAAACGTAAAACCTTCAAGAGGCTGATCCAGCAATACTCTAATTTTTTCCAATTCACCCTGATAACCTAAAGCTATAATTTGATTTGTAGCTACTCTGGAAATTAATCCTCTTATGGGATCCTCACTCGCAGCCTCACTCTCATAGTACATATCTTTAAATTATACCCCACCCAGAAATCTTTTAATTCCTTCTGCGTCTCTTTTTAACCACTCAGCATTAGAATAAATTTGCTCTAAGGCTTGAGCTATAGTTCTTTCTGCCTCAGGGGTAGGATTTTTCTTAACAAAGGATTCTATATCTTTGGCATCTGATACTTTTGTGAATTCGGATGCCGGCCCAAAAACTCTGGTAAAGTAGTGTCCTCCTGCATATCTTTCTTTAAGCATTTTCCAATTTTTCTTTACAAACTCCCAGGCTAAATATCTACCCTCTGGATTTCCCCAAACTGAGGCTATAATTCCTAAAGTATTTTGGAATCTAACATCTTTAGATATGGCAAAATCCAGGGACTTCTGGAGAATAGTTTTTTGTTTAAATAATCCAAGTGATCTTCCTAATCTATCTTTCTCCTGCTGATTCTCCTCGGATTTATACATCTTAACCAGCTCATCCCATTCCTTTTGGGATCCATTGGCTGCCACTAAATTATAAACTACTCCTCTTAGATCTGGTTCCACTTTCCCACCAAATAATTCTTGAGCCTTCCCAATCACCTCTTTATCACCAAAACTGCCTAATTTATATAAAACCATGGACCTAAGCAAAGAATCTGTGTGTTTTTCTCCTTTTTTCTTTTCCCATCCCATTTTTTTAGCTATGAGAGAATATATTTCTCTTCCATATTTTTGAAATTCAGGATAAAAACTCTCTAAAGCTAATAAATTAGCCACCTTGGATATTTGTCCTGTAAGCTCACCCCAAACCGTATAGTCCGTCTCTCCAGTATAACTTTGAGCCAATTCTAAAGCCAAAGTTGTAGGAGAATTTCCAGCTTGAGCCAAATCAAAACTATCTCTTATTAGTCCTAGCCTATCGGGAGCAGATAATCTTCCAGATTTTACATCTTCCTCTAAACTTTTAAGATATTTTTGTGGATAATCTACTCTTACTAAAGAAACTTCTCCTTCATTTAGTTTTCCAGACCCTTTCCAATCCATAGTCTTCTTATCCATTAATTTCCCATTAATAGGAATACTCCAAATTGTTGAATCTTTTGATTTATTTTTGGAAATTGGACTGATAAAAAATCTGGATTGGATCAGTTTTCCATCAGTCACCGTTACCAATGGATGTCCAGGTTTTGATGTCCAATTAGCCATAATCTTACCTACTGGTTTACCGCTAACTTCTTCCAAGGCTTTCCAAAGATCCTCAGTTGAAGCATTGGCATAAGCATGCCTTTTTAAGTAGTGCCTAAGTCCATCTCTGAAATCTTTCTCACCTAAATATTTCCAAAGCATTCTTAAAACAGAAGCTCCTTTGGAATATGAAATCCTGTCAAATATCTCAGAAATTTCTGCTGGATCCCCTACTTCTACCTCTATTGGATGAGTATTGGCTAAAGCATCTAAAGAAAAAGCATCTGCCAGTTCTGTTCCTGCAAATTGTGTCCAGATATCATACTCTGGGAATATCTCATCAATTGCTAAATATTCAATAAAGCTTGCAAACCCCTCATTTAACCAAAGATGAGTCCACCACTCCATGGTTACTAAATTCCCAAACCACTGGTGAGCCAATTCGTGTGCTATAACCATAGCCACCCACTGCTTATTAGCAGAAGATGACTTTTCCTCATCAATAAGTAGGGTTGATTCCCTATAAGTGACTGCACCCCAATTTTCCATGGCTCCTGCAGCAAAATCAGGAATAGCTATCATGTCTAAAACTGGCAAAGGATAATCAATATCAAAATACTCCTCATAGAACTTCATACATTTCACTGCCACATCAAGAGCAAATTTAGCTTGATCTTTCTTGCCTGGGGTTGTAAACACCCGAACCATAGTATTGGAACGAAGTGGGGCCTCAATAGATTCAAACTCCCCTACAATAAAAGCCAAAAGATATGTAGACATCTTTGGAGTTGGGGCAAACTTAACTATTTTGAGACCAGATTCATGCTCTTTTACACTAGATTCAATCGTATTAGAAATAGCAGTAGTGTGACCTGGAATCATTAAAGTGACATCAAAAATAGCTTTTTGAGAGGGCTCATCAAAACTTGGAAAAGCGCGTCTTGCATCTGTTGATTCAAATTGAGTTGTAGCTAAATGTTTCTCATCTCCATATTTACTCCTATAAAAACCTCTCATTTTGTCATTTAGGATTCCTTTAAAGGTAATCTTTAGTTCCCCTTTCCCTGATTTCAAACTTTTAGGGAAAGCTAGGGTGGCTGTTTCTGCTTTTTTGTTATATGAGATCTTACCTGCCCAATTCTCTTGTCCAGAATGCACCCATTCAGCAGATTGAATATCAATTTCAGCAGAATGAAGGGTAATTTCCTTGGTGGGTTTGGATAAAACCAACTCTATTGTCTCTTCCCCTTCAAAAGAAAATCCAATCAGATCTGGTTTAAGAAAAATTTCATATCTTTCAGGCTTAACATGAGCAGGAAGTCTGACATTTTTCTTCATGGGCTGAGTTTATATTAAAAACTATTTTGGAGCAAGCATAAAAAAAGGATCATCAGGAACTTCTTCAAGTACCTTTAACCATGAAGGTATTTCATGTGTGTACCAAGTCCAATGGGAAAGTATACGAATGGATTTTTTTGTTGAAAGATCCTGCAACACCCCGAGTACTTCTTCAAGTGTCTCAGAAGATAAAGAATTGTATATGTAAAATACTGTACCATCAGTTAAATCTTGCTCTGCGACATTCCCCTGTATAAATTCTGCATTTGGTAATTCAAGGCGTCTTTGTGCACTTTGTGCAACTTCCACACGGGGTTGTACTATCTCAATCCCTTTCCATCTTGCATCTGTTGTAAGAGCACCATATAAACAAAATCTACCATAACCACTTCCTAAATCATAAACGACATCTGAAGAATCCGGATTTATCCACCTAACACCCTGACGGATAAGATTATAATCTGTACCCTGATATAGTACATACTCATTTCTCCCTTCGGGTGTAAGAATATACGACTTCCCTGCAAAGGATTCTTGATCATCACCTAAAGGAGGTAAACCTAGTACTTCATCAATAGAGTGAACATCTAGGAGTTCTTCATCACCATGCATTGTTGCAAACATTCTACGAATTGGAGAATCTGGAATGCTTCTTTGAATTTCTGGCTTTCTATCAATCATATTAATAGAGCATTATAGAAAATAAGCTTATAGAAAGCAAAAGATACTTTATTTGTCCCACGGCCGTGGGCTGTTTGTGATTATCCAACATTCTCTGATTCCACCACCATTACCCAATCCTCTATTCCAGTTTTCCTTATAAAATCTCTTAGAAGTTTTGTACAATTTACCTTTGAAGCCCAAACACTTTGCTGCCATTGTTTAAATCCTAACTGTTTCAGTTTATACCTTAATAAATCTCTGGCAGCTCTTCTTTTCTCTGGGATATCCCAGATTACTAATCTCCACTTTCCATCCCACTTTTCCTCCCCCAACCCCATTTTCTTCCATAAAGCTCTATCTCTCCCAGAATCTGTTAATCTAAATATTAACTCTTTATCACTTATAAGTTCCACTAAACCATTTTCTCTGAGTCTCTTAACCGCTTGAGAAAGTTCAGATTTTTTGAGATCTCTGCCAACCATCATGGGGTGGTATGCAAAATCCTCAAATCTTATGTACCCATCAATAGATTTTTCTAAAACAAGAAGAGTAAAATCAGTTAAGAACCTTTTCTTACTAGGAGGTCTCGACATGTTATAACAAATGTACCACGGCCGGAGGACATTTGTACAGATAATATCAACTTCCCTTTCCCCCTGAACTTAAAGTTGATATAATGCTTTAGTTCGCCGAGGTGATGGAATGGGTTTAAATGTCTAAACGATATTTAAACGGGTTGCAACCATAAAAAAGTAACCATAAAATAATGAAGCAACCCCGGAAGACATGCTCAGGTGGCGGAATGGTATACGCGATAGTCTCAAAAACTATTGGTCGCAAGGCCTTGAGAGTTCGACTCTCTCCCTGAGCACATTTTCCCATGTTATACTTATTTCATGGCTAATTTTAGACTGGAAGATGATACTAAAGAAAGATTATCCCTTTTAATTAAAGAAAGATTTCCCTGGCTTTTAATTGGCCTTATTGGTGGGATCTTAGCCACTCTTTTAATGAGTAATTTTGAGGAAACTTTATCCAAAAATTTATCCCTGGCCTTTTTCTTACCTGTAATTATTTATATGTCAGATGCCATAGGAACTCAAACAGAAAATATATATGTCAGAAATTTAAGTAAGTTCAAAGACAATTTTTGGAAATATTTAGGAAAAGAGATATTTATTGGTTTAAGCTTTGGAATTATTTTTGGCCTTTTACTAAGCCTTTTTGCCAACTTTTGGCTTGGAGATATAAATGTTGCCAAAACTGTAGGTTTGGCTATGCTTATAAATGGCACCATAGCTCCAGTTGTAGCTCTAATTGTGCCTGAAATTATCTTTAAAGAACATTCTGACCCGGCTTTAGGTGCAGGACCATTTACCACAGTAATTCAGGATTTAATATCTCTCTCAATCTACCTTCTGGTAGCCTCTATAATAATCTTCTAGGCTGCTGCAGGAGCTTTTCTGGCTTTTTCCATTCCATAAAACTTTGTCCTGTCAGCTCTAAAGACTAAATTAATTTCTCCCACTGGTCCATTTCTGTGTTTTTGAATATCTAGAGTAACTTCTTCCATTTTTTCTGGGTCTTCCCTATAAATAAACATAACCACATCAGCATCCTGCTCAATGGCTCCTGATTCTCTTAAATCAGCCAGCTGAGGCTTTCTGGTTCCTCTGGCCTCAACAGATCTATTAAGCTGAGAGAGGGCCAAAACTGGAATTTTTAATTCCCTAGCTAAATTTTTAAGCTGTTGGGAAATTTCTGAAACTTCCTGCACCCTGTTTTCTAAATTTCTTCCCTTAATAAGCTGAAGATAGTCCACAATTAAAAACTTCAATCCATGCTCAACCTGCAGTCTTCTGGCTTTGGTCCTCATCTCAGAAATAGTAATTCCTGGAGTATCATCAATAAAAATAGGAGCTTCAGCCAACTCTCCCATAGCAAGCGATAATTTATCAAAATCCCTTTCATCTAATCTTCCGGTCTTTAACTTCCAGGCATCAATATCAGCCTGCCCAACTAAAAGCCTATCCACCAACTCCTCCTGACTCATTTCCAAAGAAAAAATCCCTACAGGCAGTCCAGCTGAAACAGCTACATATTGAGCTATGTTTAAAGCCATGGAAGTCTTACCTTGTCCAGGTCTAGATGCAAGAATAATTAAATTGGAATTTTGCATTCCTGCTAACTTAGAATCCAAATCCCGAAAGCCTGTTGGCACTCCTCTGAGTTTACCTGATGATTTCTGAAGCTCATCAAGACGGTCAAAACTTTGAGTTAAGGCATCTTTAATTGGTAAAAAATCTCTGGATACATTATCTTGAGAAAGAGAAAATATACCTGCTTCAGCAGATTCTAAAAGCTCCTCAACAGTTTCTCCTTCATCATAAGCTTTTTCAATCAGTCGAGTAGCTTGGGTAATCAGGCTTCGCCTGACTGCATGACCTTTGATAATTTTGGCATAATGTTCAATGTGAGCTGAAGTTGGCACAACATTTACTAGTGTTGTTAAATAAGCAGATCCCCCGACTTTATCATAAAAACCTTTTCTTTTTAGCTCTTCTGTCACAGTCACTAAATCAATCGGCTCTCTTTTTTCAAATAAAGACTGAACAGCTTCAAATATAGGTCCGTGCTGTTCTGTTCTGTAAAAATTAGAAGGGTGTAGAATTTCTGAAATTCTGACTATTGAATCTTTATCAATTAAAAGCGCCCCTAAAAGGGACTGCTCTGCCTCTATGTTTTGTGGAGGAAGTTTTGTTGGACTAACCATAATGTAAATTTCTAATTTCTAATTTCTAATTTCTAATATTTAGAGCACTTAGAAATTAGGTTAATTAGATTAATTAGGTTTTATTTAAAACCACCACTAGTGGTTCCTCGGGCAGTTTATCTCTAGTAATTGACAGCTTTGGAACTGGAGTCACTCCCTCTGCTCCCATTTCTTTCAAAAAAGCTTCAACGCCTTCCAGTTCAAATTTAAGCCCTTCTATTTTGAAATGCATTGGAATTATAATTCTTGGTTCAAGCTGAGCCACAATCCCAGCAGCAGCTTTTCCATCTATTGTAAAAATGGAACCTACAGGAATAAGCAAAATATCTACCTCACCAATTTTTGCCAGCTGGTCTTCTGTTAATTCACTCTGACCTAAATCACCTAAATGCACAATATTTAAAGAATCCATCATTATATGAAAGATAATATTTGTTCCTCTTTCAGATCCTTGGGAATTATCATGAAAGGAATCTATTCCTGTAACCACTGCTCCAGCAACTTCATACTCTCCTGGCTCTTTAAATACCATAGGAGCTGCCCCACTAACTGATTCAGTTACCGCTGATCCATTGCTATGATCTTCATGTTCATGAGAAATAAGCACCATGTCAGCAGATAATTCTTTTGGAAGTTTTAAACCAGTAAATTCAGGAGAGTATGGATCAATAATAACTGAAGACATTTTACCTTTTAATCTAAATAGAGCCTGTCCTCCCCAGTAAATATCCATGACCGTCATACTAGCAAAAAAGGACTGGGGAGACAATATGCTAAAATAGCCAGTACGATGAAACTGCTTCTTTTAATATTAATCTTAGGAACTGCAGTTTTTGGTGGAATATACTATTACAATAATTATTATCAAAAACTGGAGACCCCTTTTTCCAAAGGACCTATCACCCTCCCTCCAAAAACCTTAAGGCTGGATATAAGTGAACCTGCAGAAGATTCTTTAGTTTTTCAATCTGAAATAACTCTTTCAGGCAAAACCACACCATTAGTAAGGGTTTTAATTTCTGCTGAAAATAAAGATCTACTGACTAAATCAGAAGCTGATGGGGTATTTTCTGCAGTTTTAAATCTAGCTGAGGGAGTAAATACCATCACCACTACTGTTTTTGATGAATCAGGAGACACCAGATCTGTTGAGAGAATTGTATTCTATTCAAAGGAGAAGATATGACATTCAAAAATGTCATTCTGAAAGCCGGAGGCGCGGCGAGCAGCGTAGCGAAGAAGCTCTTGCAAATGCAAGTTACTTCTGACATGCGTCAGGGATTCCTCGTCGCGTTGCTCCTCGGAATGACGGTAGTGTCTCCCATCCTTGCTGTGGATTCCACTCCTTCAGCTGATGTTAAGCTTCAACTTGAACAGCTTAAAATTGAAATAGCTTCCAAAGCAGCTAAGTTCAAAGAAGAAGTGAATAGAAAATTAAAAGATAAAGCCTATATTGGGAAAGTCATACATCCCACCTCAACCACCATAACCATAGCCTCAAAAACAGGCCCCAAAATTATAAATATCACCCAGGATACAGAATATATAAGTCGTGTGAAAGGAAAAAAATTCTCCTTAAAACTGCTGGCAGAAGATGATTATATAGCAGGCTTAGGAGATGTTGATGAAACAGGAGTCCTAACAGCCAGAGCTATTGTCCTCCTAGACCCTAAAACCTATACCCTAAACCCTAAAATTTTTCTTTGGGGTCAGGTTATGGCTATAGACAAACTTTTAACTTTAAAAGATAGAGAAAATAAATATGTTTCTGTATCTGGAGTTAATCTAAAAATTACTGATGAAGGAGATATTGTCATCTTAACTGGATTTATGAAAGCAGAGGTATTTGAAGCAAAAACAACATTTGTTATAAAAGAAGCATCACCTTCCAGCAAAGAGGCAACAAAATCTGCTAACTAGCCTTCACCTCACCAGTATCTAAAAAGTGTTCAGCTTCACTTTTATCTTTAACCACATCAACTGCTCTCCAGAATCCTTCATCTTTAAATCCAAAAAATTTATCTTTAGGTATTTTTGGAAAAGTCTCATACTCATGATCACCTTTGTCTGGAAGAAGTGGTTCAACCTCTCTTGAAAAAATATAAACTCCCCCATTAATCCAATAAGGCAGTTTGGGCTTTTCTCTAAATCCTAAAATATGATTATTATCATCTAAATCTACTAGTCCCCATCTTGATAAATATGGCACCAGCATTAATGTCATTAAAGCGCGATTTTCCTCATGCTCTTCAATCATTTTGGACAGATCAGCTTTGGAGATAATATCTCCATTAGTAACAACCACATTCTCACAACCTTCCATAAGTTTGGATTTAAAAGCTTTTTTTATAGCTCCTCCGCGTCCTAAAGGTTCCTCCTCAATAGAATAATCAACCTCTATTCCAAACTTACTTCCATCTCCAAAATATTCTTCCACCACCTCATGTTTATAGGAAACAGTTAAAACAAATTTCTTAATTCCATGAGATTTAAGCCATTCAATCTGCCAGGCTAAAATAGGCTTTCCAGCCAGCTCAACCATGACCTTTGGTCTATCATTAGTATAGGGTCTAAGCCTCTCCCCTTTTCCTCCAGCCAATATAATTGCACAATTTACCATTAGGGAATATATTATCACAATGAATAAAGATTTAACTACTTTGCCGAAGAGTCCTACCAGAGCTAGATCTTTTAAGGTTAAAACAACTTCTCCTGATTATTCCCAGTATGTTAACACTATAAAAGCTTATGCTTTAGCAGGTATGCCTTTTGAGCATATTGCCAATGCTGGAGAATTTTTAGGACATGAAGTTGAAAGACTGGAAATGGATGCTCCCATACAAGAAGGTTGGAAACAAACAGTAGGCGAGGTTACTGAAAGCCAGGGCAAAATTATGGCCTGGCAAACCAGGGGTGAGATAGTATCTGTTTCTCACCAATTATCCTCTGGCTCATCAATGACTGGTATGGAGGTTGTAGAAATATCAAAGGAAGTGATTATCCAAACCCCAGAGCAAAAATTAGATGTAGTAGAAGGAATTGCAGTTGTAACCAAAGATGCTGACAAAATTGAAAATAATATCTACCTTAAAGCCCCTACCTCAATAAATCCTTCAAAAGCCACTGAGGAGGAGTAATCCATCCTATACCCACTTCTCTGACAATCACTCTTTCTGCTTTTTCTTCACAGACAATTTGACTATTTTTAGCCATTGAATGATCAAAAAAGATAATCTTATGCTGAACTTGGACAATTTTAGAACTAACCTCAACTAAATCCCCTTCTCTTACTTCTCCATTAATACTAAGCTTGCCATGACCTATGGAATTAAGCATTATCCCATGATCCTGCATCAATCTTGGTAAGGTTAAACCTCTATCAGCTAGAAATCCTGCTCTTTCAGCTTTAAAAATACCCACAAATCCTTCTTCTCCAACATGCTCAAAATCTTCATCAATATATTTGTGATCAATAGCTATAGTAGAAACTCTCTCAGGATCTCTTTGTAGTGCCATAAGCTGCAAATTATATCAAATCTCATAGTATTTGACAAAACTTTAGCCTCACAATCTAGATTATGGTAATATTAGAAGATGAATAGCGCACCACCAACACCAAAAGGGTTTAGGGACATACAGCCAGAGATGGCTAAAAGAAGACGTGAATTAATAAACACCATAGCCTCAACACTTGAGGAATATGAATTTGTACCTATTGAAACTCCTACTTTAGAGTTTGCTGACACTCTTAAAGGCAAATACGGGGCAGAAGAAAAACTTATTTATGAATTTGAAGACCGGGGTGGAAGAAAATTGGCTTTAAGATATGATCTAACTGTGCCTTTTGCCAGGTATGTAGCTACTTACAACCCTCCTTTGCCTTTTAGAAGGTATCAGGTAGGCAATGTTTTTAGAGGTGAGAATCCACAAAAAGGCAGATATCGTGAATTTACGCAGTTTGATTTAGATACTGTTGGCACAACTGACCCTACTGAAGATGCCAAAGTTGTTGGAGTTTCTATAAAATGCATGAGGCAGTTAGGACTTAATAATGCCATTATGCTTATAAATGACAGGGCTAATTTTAAAGATTTTCCGGTAGAGGTTATAAGAGCTATTGATAAAATCAATAAAATTGGTGAAGAAGGGGTTATTAAAGAGTTAGTTGAAGGTGGAATACCAGAAAACCAGGCCCGGGGATCTGTTGATAAAATCAGAAACCAAAAACCTACAGAAAACCTAAATCAGATTTTTCAAATCTTAAAAGATGAATATAAATTAGAAGAAGGTAAGGATTTCTCCTTCGATCCTAGCTTAGCAAGAGGATTAGATTATTACACAGGAGCTATTTTTGAACTAAAGCTGGATCAAAATCCTGATAGTCTGTCAGTTGGTGGTGGAGGTAGGTATGATAATTTGATTGGTATGTTTGCCAAAAAAAGTATTCCTGCTGTGGGATTCTCCTTTGGGCTTGATCGAATGCTAGAAATTCTGTACTCTTAAGAGAGTGACCTCTGCCATCTTTAAAAAACCAGCTCCATATATTGCCTTAATTTTAGCCAATATAATCTGGGGTGGTAATTTTGTAGTTGCTAAAATTACTTTGCAGGAATTTCCTCCAATGAGTCTGGCTTTTTCAAGGTTTGTTCTAGCAACTATTCTTCTTCTTCCCTTTTTTTTATCTCAAACGAAAAAAATCAAAATTGACAAAAAAGATCTTCCAAAATTAATAGCTATTGGAATTTTTATTATTACTCTTAATATCACTTTCTTTTTTGAAGGGATCAAAAGAACTACAGTTACTGATGCTTCAGTCCTGCTTTTGATTGGGCCAATGCTTTCTGTCTTAGCTGGCTGGTGGTTTTTAAAAGAAAAAGTTTTTTTGGTTAATCTAATTGGAATAGCTTTAGGCTTTATTGGAGCTTTGGTAATAATTGGACTGCCTGATATCTTAAGCGGCAATATGTCCTCTCAAAATATAATTGGCAATATTTTAATTCTTCTTGCCTCTGTTTCCTGGGTAGTTGGTGCTGTCATTGCCAAAGGAATTCTTAAAAAATACTCATCCTTGGTTGTTACAGCCATAGCTTTTATGGTAGGGATGGTTACATTTGCCCTACCGGCTTTAGTTGAATATCTTAAAAATCCTGATTGGATATTAGGAATTACTACGCTTGGAATTTTGGGCTTAATTTATATGGTTCTTTTGTCCTCTATTTCTGCCTACTTTCTGTTTGAATGGGGTCTTTCTAAAACTTCTGTTGGGACTGCGGATTTATTACAATATATAGAGCCCTTTGTAGCAACCTTTTTTGCTATCACAATCCTTGGAGAAGTTCTTTCCCCCACATTTTTGGGTGGAGCAGCTTTAATAGCTGTTGGAGTATATTTGGGAACTCTAGCCAAAGAGGCTCACCACCGCCACCACCGTGCTCACAGACATTGAAAATTTAACCTGAGCCTGATATACTACTTAAATCATGAAAGCAAATATACATCCAAATTGGATTGCTGATGCCAAAATTAGTTGTGCCTGCGGCAATACTTTTACTACTGGTTCCACTATCCCTGAAATAAAGGTAGAACTTTGTAATGCCTGTCACCCATTTTTTACAGGTACAGCTAAATTCGTTGATACTTTAGGTCAAGTTGAAAGATTCCAAAAGAAAACTGAAGAATCTAAGCTTAAAATTGAAGAGAGAAAGAAAATCCTAGAAAATAGGAAATCTAGAGTACAAGATAAAAAAGGTGACAGACCATCCCTCAAAGATCTTCTGATGCAGGCCAGAAAACAAATATAGCTAACGCTACCCGTGGACTATATCCAGCAACAACTCAACCAGCTAAATAAAAGAATTGAGGAGCTAAAAGAGCTTTTAATAGAAGATCCTTCCATGGAGGAGCTGATTAGTGCAGAAATTACTGAGCTTGAAAAACAAAAAACTGATCTTACTCATTCTGCCTCTACTCCTATGCAAACAAACACCTCGGATGGTGGCACCAAAGGTGACTCCTCCGAGGTGAAGGGAGTAAATCCTAATATGGCTATTTTAGAAATTAGATCAGCTGCAGGAGGAGATGAAGCAGGTCTTTTTGCTGGTGATTTATTAAAGATGTATACAAAATATGCTCAGAGCAAAAAATGGAAGACAGAAGAAATAGACAGATCAGAAGGAAACTTGGGTCAAATTAAAGAAGTAGTACTCAAAATAACCGGAAAGGATTCATACAGCAGTCTAAAGTATGAGTCTGGCGTACATCGGGTACAAAGAGTACCCTTTACTGAATCAGGCGGCAGGATTCACACTTCCACAGCCACAGTAGCAGTACTTCCTGAAGTTTCTGCAACAGAGGTTAATATAAACTCAGGAGACATAGAATTTGAGGCTTTTAGATCTGGTGGAGCTGGAGGTCAGAATGTTAATAAGGTTAGTACTGCTGTCAGACTTAAACATAAACCCACAGGCATTACAGTTACCTGTCAGACAGAAAGATCCCAGCTTCAAAACAGGGAAAATGCTATGGCGCTTTTGAGAGGTAAACTCTGGGAGCTTGAGAAGTCAAAAAATGTAGGAGATGTAGAATCTCAGAGAGCTTTTCAAGTTGGCGCTGGAGACAGATCAGAAAAAATCAGAACCTATAATTTCCCTCAAAATAGGATTACAGATCACAGAATTGGAAAATCCTGGCATAATTTGGAAAAGATTTTGGAAGAAGGAGATTTAGATGACATCACCAAAGCCCTCCAGCAGGCCTAATCAATACGTCCGCGGTTATGTAGAATTTTATAAGCGAAGCTTGAAAAACTCTTTCATTCAAACTGAGCTTGCAAGACTCGACTACTATGAATAAGAAAAATATGCCGAAGGCATATCTGTTAAGATATGTCGAGTTTTATAAGCTCAAGTTTAAAGTTACTCCTGATGTTTTAATTCCTAGACCAGAAACTGAGTTACTAATCGATGAAATTCTTAAATTCTATACCCTAAACCCTAAACCCTTTACCCTAGTAGATATTGGCACAGGTTCTGGCAATATTGCAGTCTCAATTGCCAAACAGCTTCCCACTCGTCGAGTGGGAATACGAATTGTTGCTACAGATATCTCCAATAAAGCCTTGAAGGTAGCAAAGCAAAATGCAAAATTCCATGGAGTAGAAAATAGAATAACATTTATAGAAAGTAATTTATTGAGTTATTGGGTGACACCAGCGAAGTCTGAGGTGTCCAAAGTAATCGGTGCAGTTGAGCATACATCTCATTCAATAACCGAGGAATTGTCTGGTGCGAAACAAACCAATAGCGAGCGACCTGGTAGCGCGAGCAGTACTTTGCGACCAGACAAGCTAGGTGGCAGGACCCAATTGATAATAGTTGCCAATCTGCCGTATATTCCAACCCAAAGGATTCCAACTTTAGATTCTTCTGTTAAGGATTTTGAACCACACCTAGCACTGGATGGAGGTCCTGATGGATTTGATTTATATAGAAATCTTTTTGCCCAGATTAAGCAAAAAGATTGGAACCCAGCTCTAATTGTTTGTGAGATTGATTATACTCAAGAAAGTATTGCCAAGTCTGAACCAAAAAAGTATTTTCCAGGATACGAAATAGAAGTTAAAAAGGATTTAGCTAAAAATATCAGGATACTAAAGATTCTTACTGTTGAGGGGACTCTGAAACAGTAGCTTTTAGCTTTATCTCTTTACCGTCTCTCCAGATTACTAGATCTAAAGTAGAACCAATATTGGCTTTAGAAATAATTTCTGCCACTTTTCCTTCTTCATCAATACTCTCTCCATTAATTTTTGTAATAATATCCCCTGCCCGTACCCCAGCTTTTATTGCCGGCCCACCCTCAACTAAATCCTGAACATAAGCCCCTTGAGGCACCTCATTTAAAATTGCTACATCTTTTGAAATAAATCTGTATTGAATGCCTAAAAATGGCCTTGATATAAAACCATTAGCTACAAACTCATCAACAACTGCTTTTACAGAATTTATAGGTATAGCAAACCCAATATTTTGGGCACCCTCTGTTGTAGCCACATTCACTCCAATGACCTGTCCCCCAGAATTTAATAAAGGCCCTCCAGAATTGCCGAGATTAATAGCCGCATCTGTTTGTATCAAATTATCCAAAGATTCCAAAGATCCCTCAAATGGACTGCCTGCTATAACTTTTCTTCCTAATCCTGAAACAACTCCTGTTGTTACAGTATTAGTAAACCTTCCCAAAGCATTACCTATAGCTATAACAGTTTGGCCTACCTTTAATTTTGAGGAATCCCCTAATTCCAAAGCTTTGATATTACTTCCATCAATTGTCACTATAGCTAAATCAAAAGTGGGATCTCTATAGATTTTTTTAACTTCAAATTTTTGTCCATCCTTAGTAATTACAGTATAAGTGCCTGAATCAGCAACCACATGTTTATTAGTAACAATAATGCCTTTCTCTGAAACCACAAATCCTGTGCCTATTGTGGCATCCTCACTCAGCCCTCTTCTGGAAACTCCAATAGCCACTACAGAATCAGATGTTTTCTCCACCACATTTATAACAGCATTTTCTTCAGAAACTATGATTTGAGTTTGTAAACCAGGAGTTTTTGGCAAGGATATATTGGAAGGCAAAAGTCCCCTGATTTGCGCCTGATAAAGTCCTACAGCCACAATAACTCCTAAGGCTATGGCAACAGCAATGCCTGTATAGTTTAGTTTGGGTAGTTTTATATTTGGATCCATACTAGTCTAAAAGCTCCAAAGCCTTCTCAAGCTGAGGATCTTTGATTGCATCTTCTTTTTCATCTTCCACTGTAACATCAACCTCCAACCCTTCAGTATCATTAACCCATCTTCCGTTAGGTGTTAACCACTTGGCAACTGTAATGTGAATGCCTGTTCCAACTGTTAAATCCTGAGCTTCCTGTATTGTACCCTTTCCAAAAGATTTTTCCCCAATAAGCTGAGCTCTTTTTCTATCCTGCAAGGCTCCTGCCACAATTTCAGAAGCTGATGCTGAACCTTTATTTATCAGCACCTTCATTGGGATTTTAGTTAATCTTCCAGCCCTATTTACCTTATATGGAGTTTGTGCCCCCTGATTATTTTCCTGCAAGACAACATCTCCCCCTTCCAAGAATTCAGAGGCAATATAAACAGCTCCCTCCAAATATCCTCCTGGATTGTTTCTAACATCCAAAATAATTCCATCCAATCCTTTTGAAAGTACCTCAGAAACAATTTGATTCCACTCATCATCAGTTCTTTCTCCAAATCTGGAAAGCTTAATTACAGCCACTTCTTTACCAGATGGTGTGGATTTGTAAGTTACACTAACACTTTTTACAATAATTGTATCTCTGGTCAAAGTTACTTTTTTGGTTTCAGAATCACCATCTCTAAAAGTTGTCAGGACCACAGATGTGCCCTTTGGTCCCCGTATTTGCTTTACTGCCTCAGGTAGAGTTATGCCGTTGGTATCTTTACCCTCAATCTCAACAATTAAATCTCCGGGTTTAACTCCTGCTTTTTGAGCCGGAGTGCCGTCTAAAGGAGATATTACTGCCAATCTTTTATCCTTATTAAATCCAAGTTCTATTCCAACTCCATCAAAACTCCCTGATAATTCTTCTTTAGTAGATTTTTGCTGATCAGGAGGCAGAAAAACTGTATAAGGGTCCCCCACAGCAGCCACCATCCCAGAAATTGCCCCATAAAATAATTTTTCTGGATCCAAAGCTTTTTTATCAATATAAGTTTTACTTAAAAGATCCCAGGTATCCCAAAATAGTTTAAAGTCTATATTTACATCACTAGGAACATCCCTATTTATCACTGAAACTGTGGGTTTGAAATTTGTCCACTGCAAATCTACATCTTTGTGTCCTAATTGCCAGCCAAGAAGAAAAGCGAGTAAAGATATGAGCACAACTTTGGCATCAATCTTTTGGAAGAAATTTTTCACTCTGTAACATTACACCAAATTTTAAAACTTGGCAACCCCAGGAAGAGGTTAATATTTCCTATATTTGTCATGTTTTCCAATATCAATAAACAAGTTTGAAAGTTCATCTTGGAAACTTCGTTTTCAAGCTTCGCTTATAAAAAGAGCTACGTTCTCTTTTTCCCATAGGAAGAAAATTCTATTCCGTATATCAACTCTAAGCGACCAGATATTAGAACCCTTGAGTTTTTCTAAGTTTAAACCTGGATGTTTGGGATTTTTAGTAAATAAAGATATTGTTTTGATTGTTTCACTTAAAAAAACAGGATTATTCTTAATTAATTTCTTTCGGGATGATAAGTATCTTGAGGAGTACTTAATTTTTATCATTCATTAAATACCGGCTTCTTTTCTCATTTCCTCAAAATCTGCCTCAAGATCTTCTTTTGTATTAATGTTTTTTGTCTTTCCTAATCTTGACTCCTCTAAAGCCTCTCTGACAACTTCTTCCAATTGAAGTCTCTCTAAAAGGTCTAATCCTATCACAGCTCCTAAAGGCTTATTATTGGCCATCACCACAATAGGCTTTTTAGACTTATTAGCCCTTTCTAAAACCTTTTTATACTCTCTTTGAATTTGTCTGGCAGAAATAGTAGTAAACATAATAATATTATTATACCACAAAATTGGAGGTGTATGTCAACTTGACATACATAACACGCTGACTCGCTTAAACCTGAGGAACAAAGGGAAGTAAGCTTAAGTGTCTGGCATATTTAATATTTTTTGCCACAGCTCTTTGATGTTTTGAACAAACCCCAGATCTACCTCTGCCTAAAATCTTGGCTCTTTCTGTCATAAATCTTTTAAGTGTGGCTAAATCTGTATAGGAAGGGCTTATTTTTTTCTGACAAAAGATACAAACTCTTTTTCTTTCAAGGCCAGTTGAGGATTTATTTGAGCTTTGATCATCAGAAGCTTCCTCTACTATAAGGGCTGGCGCTTCTTTAATTACAGGCACTTCCTCCACTTTTTTGATGGGTTCAGATTTTTTCGAAATAACTTTTCTTGTTGCCATTTGGAAATTATATCTTAAGGAGGCTAGAAGGGCAAGTCATCATCTTTTACATCTTCAGCGGGAGCTTTACTTACTTCTTCCTTTTCAACTTTCTTACCTCCATCGGAGGGGTGTATTGGAACAGGAGCTTCTTCAACAACAGGCTGTTCAGGTGCCTCAGTTGGAACAGGTACATCTTCAGCAACTGCAGGCTGATAATCTCCTGTCTTGGGTGAAAGTACTATCATATCCTCCACCACAATCTCTGTCACATTTCTGGTTTGGCCGTCCTGGCCCTCCCAGGATCTGGTTTGTAATCTTCCAGACAAAAAAGCTTTAGTTCCTTTTTTAAGGAGTTGGTTGCAAAGTTCAGCCAATTTATTCCAGGCCACTAGTCTGTGAAAATCTACTTCTTCTTTTTTCTCACCATCAGTGACATAAGTTCTGTTTGTAGCTAGTCCAAAAGTACAAACTGCAGCACCATTGGGGGTATATCGAAGCTCCGGGTCCCTTGTTAAATTACCTATTAGTTCTACTCTATTCCAAGATCTACTTGCCATAATATATCGTCATTCTGAGCAAAGCGAAGAATCTCTAGCCCTATACTCTTACTAGTAAATGTCTGAGGATATCTTCCTCCACCAGTAAGGTTTTGTCAATACCTTTTATTAAGCTCGGATCAGCCTCAATCTCAAAGTGTGCAAAAAAGCCTTTAGTTTGTTTTTTAATTTTATAAGATAAATCTCTAACTCCCCAAAGGTCTTCCTTTTTAATTTTTCCCTCTTCTCCAATAATTTTTTTAACCATAGAATCTAAAAGAGCTTTTCGCTCTTTTTCATCCATCTCAGGTTTTAAAACTAAAGTTAATAAATAATTATTCACGAGAGGTATTGTACCCTGAAGCTACCTTAAATTCAATATACTCCTCTTTCATCCCTTGGTAGCATTTCTGCTATATCTTTCATTGCAAGCTCTGATATATATCCATCTCTCTTGGCAAAAGATCCCTCTTTTTTTCCTTCTTCCCTAAAGTAATCTGGAGTTCTAACTCTACCGAATCTGGTAAAGACACTGGCAAAACCAGGGATATTTCTCCCGGGAGGAAGCATTTTCTCTGTTCCTCTATTTATGGCTGATACTATGGCTCCAAAGTGATGATTCTTAAGCCACAAAGATCCCCCTTTAATAGGCTTTTGTAGTTGTGGTTTTTCTCCATTTTCAGGTTTGGTTCTTCCACCTTCTAAATAAGTCACCCACACCCGCGATGTTTTCATAAGCTGTTCTCTGGCTTTATCAGCCCTTCTATTAATAATATTAGCTCTTGCCATTTCTCCTGGATCTTTAGCATTTTTAACTGTCCAAACCAAAAGTCTGTCATAGGCATTACCTAAAGTTCTGGATAAAATCTCATTCTCAAATAGCATTCCGGCTACAATAATTGCAGGGAATCTTTTTCCCAAAACTTTTCTGATGGCTAGTGCCAAAGCTATATGATCAGGATGAGCTCTATGATTTGGGTCAACTAGAATGCTCGCTTTTTCTGCTTCTTCTCCCTTTTTTATTTCGCCTTTCTCTTTCCTTTCTTCCCAATCTTGCTTCAAAACTTTGTTTTTATCCTCTACCATTTGCGCAGCTTCCTGCAAGTTCTCTGTTCCTGACACTTCAAATCTTTGACCAAATACTCTACTGCTCATAAATTTAAACCAACCTTCTGTAATTAATCTAACAAACCTACTGTTTGGGATATAAACACGTCTTGATTCATGACCTACATATTCCTTTAGATAATCTATTCTCTGTTTAGGATTTAAATAAATTAGAGAAAAATCAGGTTTTTCATTTATTCTTAAAACATCAAAGATAGCCCTATCAATTGGATCTTCCAAACCTTGGTCTTCAGCCATCTTATACATAGCTTCATGGTAATAAATTGTAGACTCAACCTTATCTTCCCTATCAACAAATATTTTTCTAGCTGCAGCTGAGGGTTGGTTATTTCTGGCCGCCGCAGTCTTTTTAGCTACTTTTCTTCTAATAAACGGCAGCCATCCTGCAACGGTAGGCACTTTTGCTAAACTCCTAAGACTTTTGGTAGCCGGGATTTTAGGCAGCTCAATACCTTCAGCTTTCAAAGCTGCTATTCTAGCTTTATGAGCTTTTAGTTCCCACATAAAAAGCTGTCTATTCATAAATGTTTCCATAGGTGATAAACCAGTTACATCAGAGGTAGACCCCACTAAATTACCTAGCAATTTAATACCTTCCATTACTCTATAATCTTCATAAGTATCTACATCAAACCCAGCTTCCCCAAAAGCCTCAACAGTTTGACCTAAAGCTTCTTCATCCTCGTGGATTGGGGCTAAGGATATTTTTAAATCATTATGCTGAATCTGACCATTTTTACCCTCACTAACATTTGTCCAAAGAATGGCTCTTACCAATCTGGCTTTATCTGAAAACCCTTTTAATACCTTTTCTGCTTGGGGTACTACATCTTTGCCATTTTGATGAAGTACTAAAATAAAAGGTTTTTCGACAGCTTCCATAGAAGCAGCAATTTCTCCTAAAGTTTCTTCTGTAGGATTAGGAGTAGCCAAAATCACAAAATCTGGTTCTTGATCTTTAAACAATCTGTCTAGCTCTGTATGGGGATACAAATTTACTTCTGGATGCTGAGATTCATTAGCTGGTTTTCTTTCATGAATAACCCCAGCTACCTTAAATTTGGGAGAAAAGGCATCAACATATAATCTACCAGTTTGACCTGCAGCACCAATAACAACTATATGTTTTTTTAAGTTTTTTGGACCATCAGGACTACCTGTATTTGGTCTTTCAGTAACTCCAATAGCCATAATATTATATTATACTAAAACCCATAGTAAAAATCAAATTTGCTTATGCCAATATAATACCATACTTAAAAAGAAGCTATTTGAGCCTAAAAATTCCTATAAAGGGAGCGAGGGGTGACAGCGAAGAGGGACCCGGCGCATGACCGCAGCGAGCAAAGCGAGTCGAGGACGGCGGGCCCCCGAAGGGGAGGGATACCGAGCTGGCAGGACCCCGAGCAGCGACTATTAACTTCCGATTAAAAACTCTATCACATCCCCATCTTGGACAATATAATCTCTTCCTTCTGTCCTCACCCAACCTTTAGCTTTAGCCTGAGCCATACTTCCAGCCTCAATTAATTTATCATAAGATACTACCTGGGCCCTGATAAAACCTTTTATAAAATCAGTATGAATGGCTCCTGCAGCTTCAGGTCCTTTTGAACCTGCTTTAATAGTCCAGGCTCTAACTTCCTTTACCCCTTCTGTTAAAAAAGAAATTAAACCCAGTAAGGAATAGGCTTTTTTAATAAGCCTTTCAAGTCCTGTTTCTTCTATCCCAATCTCTTTTAAGTACTCCAATCTTTCTTCTTCATTTAAATCAGCCAACTCCTCTTCCAACTTGGCACATATTGTCATCTCATTTCCGTCATTGCGAGCTTTCGAAGCAATCTCAGATTCCGCCACATTAAAAACATATAAAACTGGCTTTATAGAAATTAAAGGTAACTTACTAAACCAATCTCTTAGCTTCTCATCACCCACTTCAAACTTACCCAATACATGACCAGCATCCAATTCAACTTTTATCCTGTTTAAGATATCTAATTGTTTTGAATCTAAGGTTTTATCCATCAGGAGTTTTTCTAAAACTTCTAAATCTGCCAAACCTAGCTCTGTTTCTATCGTTAATTTATCTTCATCAGGGTTAATTGATCCTTCCCTAACAATATTTGGATCAGAAAAATCCCTTAAAACATGAATTATGGCATCAACCTCTCTAATATGAGATAAAAATTTATTGCCTAAACCAGCCCCAGTTGCTGCACCTTTAACTAAACCTGCAATATCTACAAACTCACAAACTGCAGGCACAATTGGAGGCAAATTCGTCATTCGTTCTTCGTTTTTCGTTAGTTCTGCCAACTTTTGGAGTCTCAAATCTGGCACAGCAACCACCCCAATATTAGGCTCAACTGTGGCAAAAGGATAATTAGCAGACAAAGCCACCCTTTTTTTCAAAAGGGCATTAAAAAGGGTACTCTTCCCCACATTTGGCAACCCAACTATTCCGCATTTTACAGATGACATAGAGGCATTGTATCAGCAACGGTTAGTCTTGCAACAACTTTTCAGCATTTTTGTAGGCATATTTTTCCTGCACTGCTGGATCCAACTGGCCTATAAATGCCCTTGAATATTCTTCAAGCAATGCTCCTATATCCGAATCATAATTCCAAGCGGCATCTCCCCGATCTGTTCCCCAAAGAAATTGATCAGGGTGTTTCTCAATTTTACTTTTCCAAAAAGCCACCTTTTTGTTTAATGTATCTTCCCAACCAGTTTTAAACTCAAGAGAAAAGCTTTGCTTGTCACTGAAGGCAGCAAACATAGGTCTTCCAGATGAGTCTTGTCCAAAGATGTCTATATCTACACTGTAATAGGCATTTGGATATTTGTCTAAATCGCTGTCAAAAAATGTGTTTGCCCAAGATAACCTCTCCATTGCATGAAAAAGAAATTTTACATTTGGAAAATCACGCAAAACTTCTTCCACTGCTTGCTGTTGATTCTCAAGGGGGTGCATCATTACAGGAAGACTGTGTTTCTCCGCAATTTTATAAAGCTCTTTCATAGCAGGATCATTGGGGCTAACACTGCTGTAGTGAGGTAAATAAAGCGAAATCTCCCCATACCCTTTAAATAAACCTTTGTTTGAATTTAGAATCTGGTCTATTTGTTTGGGATCCACCGGATAGCCGGGAAATTTTACAAACTCGAGAAAATGAATAA
>Ga0155288_148_pt2 | contig 59164 bp, 54 predicted proteins | sample RifCSPhighO2_02_FD_106256 | JGI IMG/M metagenome (GOLD analysis project Ga0155288, IMG submission 106256) | Candidatus Daviesbacteria bacterium RIFCSPHIGHO2_02_FULL_36_13
TATTTAAAAAAATTGTTGACAGCGGATATAAAAACTGGGAGTTACATTTTATTGGCAGCGTTGCAGAAGGTGAGACTCACCAGCAGTATTACGAGAAAGTGGCGGAGGAATCTGTAGGGTACCCGGTTTTTTTTCATATTAATGCCCCCTTCAATCAATTAAAAAGTATTCTTTCGCAGGCTAAAATTTATTGGCATGCCACAGGATTGGACGAAGATCCCAATAGAAATCCAATCCGGTTAGAACATTTTGGCATTACAACAATTGAAGCCATGGCCTCTGGTTGTGTTCCTGTTGTAATAAATGCAGGGGGACAGACAGAAATTGTAACGGAGAAATCAGGTTATCTGTGGAACACAAGAGGGGAGCTTATTGAATATACAAAAAAATTAATGAGAACCCCTAAATTACTGAAGGAAAAAAGAGAAGGCGCAATCGAAAGAAGTAAATTTTTCAGTAAGGAAAATTTTAAAAAGAAATTACAAGAATATTTACCTAAAAATTAAAAAGGTTTCCTTATATAAAACAAATCTTCATTAATTTTTTCTACTCCGTTTTTTATTGAAAATTCATTAATAAAATCAATTATGAAAGGTTTAAGCTCCTTGATAAAGTAATACCTGTTAAATTTAACATAATCCACATTTCTGCTTATTAATTCTTCCAAAAACTCTTCAGTTTGCTGGTTTTCAATGTATTTACTAAGAGTAGCAGATAAAGCAAAATTTTCAGGGAGGTCGTATCCGCTATATCCGTTTACCAGATAGCAGCCATGTTGTATAGATGAAAATTCCATTACAGTCAGATACCTTAACCCTTCATAAATGTTCGGATAAGCATCCAAGTGGGTTAACGGGAGTTCCAGCAGAACTTTTTTTTCTTTAGAGCAATTTTCCTGCAGGATTTGATAATTATCCTCCTTATAGTGATATTGTTCACTTTTTACGGAAATAGGTAAATATTCCAATATAAAAATAATGAATATCGAAATAAAAATTAATTTGTAGGATTTTTTGTTACTCAACTTGTTTAAAGTTATCAGTGAAAAGTAAATAAACCCTAAAAAGAATAGAAAACTCCACCTGACAGGGACTCTAACTGCCTCCGCCCCGGGTATAAAATTAACAACCGCGTTGTAGGGGAGAGGAATATGGGCATAATTACCATTAAAGTTAAGTCTGGGCCCCAAAGAAAATACAAGTCCTGTTATTAACAAAATCAGAAAAAAGGATTTTTCCCGATTAAGCTCCAAATTTATAGTCAACAAATGCTTGCTTCTTGTAATTTTGAATATTGTATATATCCCCAATACAAAAATTAAGAAGCCGGGAAATGAACTGTGCGATCTCTGGTTCTTATCAAATCCGTTCCAGTACTGCATTAGGGGAGATTGATGCAATGTTGATTTGATAGATTTAGTAAATACGTAGTCAGTTAGATGAGCAGAGTAATTAATATACTCTTCGATGTTGCGTTTTATATTGTAAGCAGCTCTCATATCAGAATATCCCTTAATAAAAATCCCGCAACTTACTGCGAAAATCAGGAAAATTAAAGAAATACGCTTAAAAATCTCTTTATTCTGTTTTTGAAAAATCCATTTTAAAAAATAAAAGGCTATAATTGAAAATATTAAATAGACGGCTATATAGACACTGGCCAAAAACTGAACAGTGAGAAGTAATCCGATAAGGATAAGATTTTTCATTTGGAATTTCTCTTCCTGTTTAAAAAGGAAGTAGAAGGCAAAGAAAAATGGCCAGTATGACATCATTTGAAAATGTGATAATTCCATAAAGAAGAAAGGAGAGAAGATAACGAATAAAGATCCAAAAAAGGCAATCAAATCCTTTTTAAAAATTTGTTTCCAGAATAAAAATAATGAAATATAGTTAAGAATAAAAGTAAAAATAAATGTTAAATTAAAACTTAATATTAGGTTTTTTGAAACAGTTAGAAATGAGAGTAGAATCAGAGCCTGAGGAAGTAATAAGTCACTAAACAGAAGTGTCATTTTATGAGGATAAAAAGCATTTGTTTCAAAAAAATTTGCAAAATCTAAATTTTGGATATGATTAATACTTTGAGACATAACCCATATTACATAAGGATAATCCAGCCAATCTATAAGATTTGTAGAAATATTTAGGATTAGATTTCTAAAAACAAAGAGTAAAATTAAAATGAAAAGACTTAGATAGAGAAGGAATTTTTTATCCATGGTTACCCTCTGAGTAAGTTATACTTAATAATTTCCCACAAAGCTTTAACGCCATCTCTCCATCCAATCTTTTTGCCCTCACTATATGTTCTTCCCGAATAGGAGATGCCAACTTCGTAAATTTTTAATTCTTTAATCTTAGCAATTCTGGCAGTTACTTCAGGTTCGAACCCAAATCTATGGCTCTCCAGTTTATTTGCAATTTTTCTTATTAATTCTCCTTTAAAAGCTTTAAAGCCTGTTTCCATATCAGTTAGATTTAGATTTGTCAGCATATTGGATAAAACAGTAAGAAAAAGATTAATTTGATAATGCCAAAAGTATAAAACCCTGTGTGGTCTATTGGATATAAATCGGGAACCATAAACCACATCTGCAGCATTTTTTAGAAAGGGCTCAAGCATTATTGGGTAGTCATCAGGGTTATATTCCAAATCTGCATCTTGAACTAATACAATATCCCCTGTAGATTTGCTAAACCCATCTTTTAACGCTGCGCCTTTTCCCTGATTTTTATTTTTAAAGATGGTGCTGATTTTAACTGAGCCTGTATATTTAGTTATAAAATCTTTAATTCTCTCAGGAGTTTTATCTGTAGAACCATCATCCACAATAATTATTTCCTTTTCAAGTTTCATGCTGTTTGCAGAGGAAATAACAGTTAAAGCTTGTTGTATGAATTGCTCTTCGTTATATACGGGAATTACGATTGATAGTTTTTTCACTCCTTAATATTAAATTATGGGTAATGAATGGTCAATGGTGAGGTGGTATTATTAGAATATGGTAAATGAACAAAGTTCTTCTATGAATAAAATATTTTCTTGGTTAATGAGTCATAAGGAGGTAGTAGTGCTTTTGGGATGTACAGTCCTTTTCCTACTGCTTATCTTTAAAGATCCGTTTTCGGAGAGAACTTTAATACCAAACTTTGAGCCGTATCCGGATACTCTATTTTACATAGTAAAACCATTAAATTTTCTAAAGGGTGAAGGCTTTAATTTTAGCAGAGAAGGGAGACTTGCCTACAATTTGACTCCACCTTTGTACTCTATAGCATTAATTCCTTTTTTTGCAATAAATCCTGATCCCAGAATGGCATATTTTGCAAACATTTTTCTATCTTTAATTTCGGTAGGACTTTTTTTCTTAATTGTGAAAAAGATCACAAACAATATATGGCTAACATGCTTAGTACTATTTTTGTACATTACCAACTACTTTTTGTATTTCATGCCAACTCTAGTAATGGCGGAAAATTTAATTCTTCCCTTATATTTAACGGCAGTATTTCTTTTAATAAGAAATAATACTCCCGCTTTTTTTATCCTCTTGGGAGTCCTTAGTGTTTGTATATATGCAACCAAGGGGGCTAATGTTCCTATTTCTGCAATGATTTTGATTTTATCAGCTATCAAAATAGTTATATCGCAATCTAAAAATACTCTCAAGATAAAATCCTTTTCGTATTTACTAGTTGGTTTTTCTGTATCCTTTATCCTTTATTCATTATTTTTTTATTACGTAACTAATTCCAATATTCTGGGGCCTCTATTGGAATATTTTGGACTAGCAAAGGAGGCAATAACTCCTAAGGCGGATGAAATTACAGCTGCTGCTTCTGCAGGTGGATGGATATCATTTAGTTATGCTAGTAAAAATTTTCCTTTATATTTAAGCTCTCTTCTTGGGGATTCCCAAAGATTTCTTTGGGACAACACCCCACTTGTTCCTAAGTATATCGCTTTCCTATCCCTGGCAGGACTTATCTTGGGGGTAATTACAAAAAGATTCCGATTTTTAAGCGTTTCTTTAATTCTTATGATTGTAAGTTCTATCGGATTTTTACTTACCTTTTATGCTTTTGATGCAAGATATATTTATATCGCTATACCGTCACTTTTAATTGGTTTTTCTATTCTTATCGCTTCCTTGTTTAATTTATTTAAGGCAGTAAAATACAAGAGGATTATTTTCTTAATGATTATATTATTTTTTGGTTTTTATGTTTTTAACAATGCTTTAAGAATTAAAAATCAAATTAGTCTAAATTTAAAATACGCTGAAACTCCATGGTACTATATTTCTGTTTTAAAGCTTAATGAATACTTTACAGATGATAAAGTTATAGATGGAAAAAAACCCGTTGTGATTTCAGCTCTACCTCCTTTTTTGGTAGATTTTTACTCTAATGGTAACTATACTTTACTACCGCTTTCGTACGAACAAGAGTTTAGAAGCGCAAAAGAAATAACATGGGGGCCTAATGATTATACGGATCTGCCGAAATTGTATACAAAATATATAAAAGAAGGTTATGACGTTTATGTATCAAGGTATGGTTTAGGAAACGAGGTATATACAAATAGGGATTTTGAAATCATCATGAAGGAATTTCAGTTAGATTTAGTTTGGCCAGGATGCTATGAACAATGTAATATATACACAGTTGGATTAAAATAATATGATAAACATATGAGTGAACAAAGTTCTTTTGCAAATAAAATTTTAATTACTGGTGCGGGGGGGTACATAGGTTCCATAGCAACATCTGTGTTGCTTGACGAAGGATTTGAAATTGTGGCGGTTGATAATTTCTCTACTGGTTACAGACAGCCTTTAGAAATTCTACAGAAAAAATATGGTGAAGAGAAACTGCGTTTTTATGATATAGATTTAACAAAAGACGATATCTCGTCTATTTTTGATAAAGAGCAGGGGATAGATGCAGTAATTCACTATGCTGCACATTGTTTGGTAGATGAATCGATGAAGAATCCGCATAAGCATTTTTATAACAATATTTGCGGTACTTTAAATTTAATATCCTCAATGAATAAAGCTGGAGTTAAAAATCTAGTATTTTCCTCAACTTGTGCAGTTTATGGTCAATCAAAGTATATACCTATAGATGAAGATCATCCAAAGGAGCCACTGAGCCCTTATGGAGAATCGAAAAAAATATCTGAAGATATAATTACTTGGTTCTCTAAACTAAAAGGATTAAATTTTGTCATTCTAAGATATTTTAATGTTTGTGGGGCATCTGATGATGGATTAATTGGTGATGCTAAAAAACCGTCCCCTCATTTAGTTCAAAACACAGTAAGAGGAGCCTTGGGTATAGAACCATTCATCCTTACCTATCCGGAAGTTGATACAGAAGATAAAAGTCCAATAAGGGATTATATTAATGTGGTCGATTTAAATTTAGCCCATAAAAAAGCAGTGGAGTATTTATTAAACGGGGGAGAAAGCGAGTTTATAAATTTAGGAACAGGCAAAGGAAATTCGGTATTAGAAATAATCAATATTGTCAAAAAAGTAACAGGAGTAGAATTTGAGGTATCAAGGGGAAATTTAAGGGAGGGGGATCCTGCTAGACTGGTGGCTTCAATAGAAAAAGCTAAAAGAATTCTGGATTGGGAACCAAAAAGAACAATAGAGGATTCTATTAATAGTTTAATTTCCTGGTACAAAAATAATCCCCAGGGTTGGAAGAAGTAATGAAGTTTGTTTTTTCCGTCTTTCTAATTTGGCGTCTGCTTCTATTTATAAGTACAGGTGAGTTTTCGCTTTCGTCTTGGGCTAATTTTGATGGTATTCATTATCTATCCATAGCTGCCAATGGCTATACCTTTGATGGAAGATTTCTACCCTTATACCCTTATTTAATAAAGATTTTTTCGACCCCCTTTAATTTTCCGGATATGTATCTTTACTCAGGTTTGTTTGTATCAAATATTTCTTTCCTGCTGTCTTTAATGCTTTTTTATAAATTAGTAAAGGAGGATTATTCAGAAAAAGTAGCAAAAGAGTCATTAATTTGGATGTTAATTTTTCCTACTTCATTTTTCTTTGTCAGTGTATATTCGGAAAGCTTATTTTTGTTTCTAACCTTACTATCTTTCTACTTTGCTCAAAAAAGTAAATGGGTATTTGCATCTATTGCAGGGTTTTTCTTAGGTATAACAAGACTCACCGGAATGTTTATACTACCTTCATTAATTTATGAATTTCTTAAAAAAGAAAAATCTAATCCTCTTAAAATTTTTCCTCTATTTTTAATTCCGGCAGGATTAATTTCTTTTGCGGTATTTTGTTTTTATAAATGGGGAGATGCACTTTACTTTATTAAAGCCCACGGCGATTTAGGCAATTCACGATCGGTAGATTCAGTGGTTTTTCCATTACAGACAGTATATCGGTATAGTAAAATACTATTTACAGTGCCTCCCGGTCAATTTGAGTATTGGATAGCTCTTTTAGAACTTAGTGTTTTTATAGCTGTTTCCTTTCTTATATATTTAGGATGGAAGAAGAAACTGAATCCCAGCTGGCTTATTTTTTCTTTGCTAACCTTTTTGCTGCCATCTTTTTCAGGAACTTTTTCTGGTTTGCCCAGATATGTAATTACAATTTTTCCAATTTTTATTGTTTTAGCATTGATTAAAAACCGTTTGTTTAAAATATCTTATGGGCTTATTTCACCTGTTTTACTACTTCTATTATTGGTACTTTTCTCAAGAGGTTATTTTGTTGCATAGTAAGGTTATATGATTTTATTCGTTTTGTTTTTAGCCTTTGTTTTGAGATTTATTAATCTGGATCAAAGTTTATGGTTTGATGAAGCCATCAATGTGGTATATGCAAAGTCTAATGATTTTTGGTGGTTTGTAACAAAGTATCCAATTGGTGATTTTCATCCTCCCTTATATTTTGCAGTTATCTGGCTCTGGGGACACATATTTTCTTTTGGAGAATTTGTTATTAGAATACCTTCGGTATTATTTGGTATTGCAACTATATTTCTGACCTATTTAATAGGTAGAAAATTATTCTCAAAAAATATAGGATTAATTGCTGCGTTATTTTTATCTCTAGCTCCTTTGCATATTTATTATTCACAAGAAGCCAGGATGTATTCATTAGCTGCATTTTCAGCAGCTTTCTCAAGCTATTTTCTTTTAAAATTATTAGAAAAGGAAAAGTTTGCCCTTTTTGGATATTCTTTCTCTGTAGCTTTAGTTTTATATTCAGATTATCTTTCCTACCTTATTCTTCCTGCACATTTACTGTTTGTTTTTATTTATTACAAAAGTATATTCAATAAATATCTTTTGTCATTGTTTCTTGGGGTTTGTTCTATTATTCCTTGGCTGTTTGTTTTTCCAGGCCAGCTTAAAAGTGGAATTGAAAAATCCGCTATGATAGGCGGCTGGAGAGAGGTGGTAGGAGGATTGGGTGTTAAAGAGGTATTATTACTCCCAGTTAAAATTCTAATTGGTAGGATAACTTTTGAGAATAAATTAATATATGCAATCTTATTATTCCTAATATCCTTGCCGCATATAATTGGTTTTAAGAAAATACTAAGCTTTTTGAGTGAGAAAGTGAACTATCTTTTGTTATGGTTATTTATACCTGTAATTTCAGCACTGATACTTTCTTTGTTTATGCCAGTTTTTAGTTATTTTAGATTACTTTTTATTCTCCCGGCGTTTTATATTCTTTTGGCTTTTGCTTTAGATAAATATAAACATAAGATAAAACTAATATTAATTACCTTAATAATATTTTTTGAAATTATTACTTCGGGTGTATATCTTCTAAATTCTCAGTTTCACCGTGAAGATTGGAGATCTGCTGTAAGTTTGATAAATAATAGAAGTAATATACAAACACTTGTCTTACACAAAAATAGCGAGATACCAGCCCCATTTAAATACTACCAATTAAATTCCATTCAAAGTATAGCTGTTTTTAAGAAGATTCCGGTACATTCCTCAAGTGATTTCGTTAATTTGGAGGAAACTTTAATGCAATTTAATAAAATTTTTATCTTTAATTATTTAGTGGATATTACAGACCCAAACAGAGTTTTAGAAAAAGAAATAGAAAGACTTGGATTCAAAAAGATTAAAGATTATGATTTTAGAGGAGTAGGATTTATTTATGAATTTGAAAAGTAGCAACATTATTCTTCTTCTCATTTTTTTTCTGGCCCTGGTGATTAGATTTCTATATTTTCCTAATAATACTTATTTTGGTTTTGATCAAGCTAGGGATGCGTACGCTGTAAGAGAAATAATGGGTGGTGATCTTAAGATTGTAGGTCCTCCAACTGCAGCTCAAATTATTCATCACGGGGTTTTGTATTACTATATATTTTCTCCACTTTATTTTTTATCCGGAGGAGATCCCACTTTAGTTTCTTTGTTTTTAAGGGTGTTAAATTCTGTAGGAATCTTCCTAGTTTTCTTAATTGTTTTTCCCTTGTTTGGTAGGGTTGTAGCGCTTATAGCGGCATTTCTTTTTGCAGTCTCCTATGAACAAACTCAATTTGCACTTTTTCTTAATCATCCTTCACTGGCTGTAATATCAGTCTTAATTTTTTATTTAGGTTTATCAACCTGGCTTTTTAGAAAAAAAAACTGGGGGTTATTACTTGCCATTTTTGGATTCGGTTTATCAATTCAATTTGAATTTGTAGAAATACAGCTGTTGGGAGTTTTTATTCTATTCTTGCTTTTATTTAAAAATCATCTTCCTAAAATTACACCTAAAAATTTAGCGATTTCCTTAGTTGTGTTTTTAATTCCCTTATCTTCATATGTGTTCGTTGAAATAAAGAACAATTTTAGGTTCATAAGTATTATACCAAGTTTAATGCTTAACTCTGCCGGCTCAAATCCAGGTAGCAGTGTTTCAGAGTTTATATTTTTTATAAATCGTTATTTTCATGATAACCTTATCGCCAGTAATTTTCTTGCCCCCATATTGGCGATAGCTTTCCTAATTATATTAATCAAGTTATTTATCTTAAACCGTTCCAGATCACAACTTACTTTTTTAAGTTTTTGGTTTTTTGGAGGTCTTTTGGTATATTTTTTTATCAACAATGATGGATATTTTTATAATACAGGAACATCAATTGCGCTTTTGATATTTGCTGCATTCTTAATATCAAAATTACATGCTAAGAGTAAATTATTAGCATTCTCACTTTTATTTTTAATACTTCTTTCTAATATGTACTTAATAACTAAAAACAATCCTTTAGGCCCTAATCAAAAAATAAACCCACAAATAGGACTACTTCTAAAGGATCAACAGAGGGTTTTGGATTTTATTTACCAATCTGCCAGTGGGGAGGATTTTGCTGTAAATGCTCTCACAATGCCATATAATGTGAATACTACCTGGAGTTATTTGTTTGAGTGGTATGGTAAGAAAAAATATGGATATGTTCCTGTTTGGGGTGGAGATGCGGCAGAAGGATTTCCGGGAAATTTAAAAGTAGAGACTGCTAGAAGTAAATTGCCTGATAAGCGTTTTCTAATTATAGAGCCAAATGAGGGGATACCAAGTTACCTAAGAGATAGTTTTATTGCAAACGAGGAAAATTATAACAAAACAATTGAAAAGAAAAAAATAGGTACAATGGAAATATGGGTACAACAACCGAGATGATTAAAAAAATAATCAAAACTATCTTTTTTATTCTCATTATTTCCAATATTATTTTGGCTTCAAGATGGGTATTTGATGGGAATATTTTCTTCCATACTGATATTGCACGTGATTTTTTATTGATGGAAGATATTGTTGATAATAATAACTTAACCTTAATTGGCCCAAGGTCAGGTGCAATACCTGGATTATTTCACGGACCTTTGTGGCTTTATTCAAATATTCCTGCCTTTGTATTAGGTCAGGGTGACCCTGTTGTTGTTGGTTGGTTTTGGGTGTTTCTTTACACCTTAAGTGTATATATTGCATATTTGATAGGAAACAAAATGTTTGGGGAGACAGAAGGGCTTCTAAGTGCTCTACTTTTATCGGTTGTGACAGTATTACAAGTAAGGTCCTTATTTAATCCCTATGGAGCATTGCTTTTATTTCCTTTATTTTTTTACGTCCTAACAGTGTATCTTAGAAAAAAGGATATTAAAATTCTCTTACTGTCTCTATTTTTGGTTGGACTTATTATTCAATTTCAAATGGCATTTGGGGTGCCCATTTTGATTTTAAGCTTTTTTTACCTTTTGTATTTTTTCTTTAAGAATAAAATTTTTTCTCATTTATTTTCTTTTTTTATACTTTTAATTCCACTATCCTCATTTCTCTTATTTGATGTTAGGAATAATTTTCTCCAATTAAATTCTGTAATTTCCTATATAGGTGGACAGCAAAGCCATGGAAAATTGGATTTAAATTTTTTTCAACTTGTTGTCCTTAGGATAAAAGAATCGGTTGTAGATGGATTTGGTGTTATTACTCAGGGAAATTTATATTTATCCATTTCAATCCTTTTGTTATTTATTTTTGCGGTGTATTTAAATATTAAAAGAAAAAGAGATTTATTAAATTTAAATTTGTTTCTTTATTTTTATTTTGGGTTTTGGTTTATGACAATTTTTTTTAAAGGACCTGTCTGGAATTATTATTTTATTCCTTTTATTCCCCTCTTAATTCTTATGTTAGTTTCTTTAAAGAATTACCTAAATAAATTTCTTTTTTATTTTCTGTTTACATTAATTTATATTGTCAATTTCCAAACTAATATAAAGGATTTAAGTTCATATAACATTAATGCTTACGAGCAAGATGTAAGTACCTGGAAGTTTAATAAATTAGCAGCAGAAGAGGTTTTCAAAGGAGAGGAGAAAGAATTTGGGTATTTTATTTTTACACCGGATTTATATGGCTATTCTCCCCGTTTTGCTCTCAATTATTTTCAAAAAAGAAATCCAGAAAGATCAGTATTTCCATATGAGAAAAAAGCTGTGACATATCTTGTTATTGCCCCACCTCCAGAATATGGCAGGGATCCAAACAGTTTATGGTATCAAAAAAATACCAATAGCTCTTCATGGAAAGCAAATGATATAAGAATAGATAGAAATCCTAATCAAGTAATTAATTTTAAAAATGGCTTTGTAGTAGAAAAATATTTACTAACAGAAGAAGAATTAAAATCTACTCCAAATCCTAATCTTATAAAAGATATATTCTTTAGATAATGATTAAATTGTTTCTAGGAATATTCATATTTGTCAGTTTTCTTTTTTTAAATACATTTTCAGCTTTAGCCCAAGAAATAAATTGCAATGATAGATATGCCACAATAGTTAATCCCATCCGCTCAAGAAATCTCTGGATTGATAAAAGCTTAGAACCTTTGAGAGATCAATATGAGTTAGTTAACAAATACAATTTTCCGGCAACATGGCTTATTCAATTTGATGTTTTAAAAGATAAAGAAGTTTTGGATGAGATTAGAAAGTTTGATGTAAATCAGGAAATGAGTGTTTTGTTAGAAGTCTCAGAGAAATTATCGGAACAAGCCAGAGTGGTATATCCACACGGTACTTATTGGTATAACCCTAAAGTTGTTTTTCTATCAGGCTATCCTCAATCTGACAGAATAAAAATTATTGATAAATTGTTTGATGATTTTAAAAAAGAATTTGGTTATTATCCAAAATCAGTAGGAGCTTGGTGGATTGATTCTTACGCTTTAAAATATATGAGAAATAAATATGGTATTACCACTGCCATGATTGTTGCTGACCAGAAAACTACAGATAACTATGGAGTATGGGGACAATGGTGGGGAGTACCTTACTATCCTGATAAAGATAATATTTTAACCCCTGCAAGTAATCTAGAGAATAAAGAAAATATTGTTGTTATTCAGTGGGCTCAGAGAGATCCCAGCTTAGCTTACGGTGAGGGTCCTATATATTCCAATTATTCTTTGCAGGCAAATGATTACATCCGTCAGGGAAAAGATACAGAATATTTTGCTGATTTGGTGAATGTTTATCTTGACTGCAAAAATCCTTTAGGACAAATAACAATTGGTTTGGAAACAGGAATAGAAAGCGTGGGGTATATTGATGAATACGATAATCAATTAAAGTATTTATCTCAAATTCAAGATCTTAAAGCAGTGACAATGAATCAATTTGCTGAGGATTTTTCCAGAGTTTTTCCTCAATTCCCAGAACAATTTTTGTTAGGTTCTAATTGGGATTTAAAAAATGATATGAGGATTAATGAAAAATTAGGAGATAAGATTAAGTATCAACAGAATATAGCTTTTAAAGATTATTTTACTGCAGACAAAAATGATTTTCTTGATAGAAATTTAGAAAATTTAAATCAAAAGAATCTAACTTATTTTCCTTGGTTTATGTTTTTGATTTTTGTTGCTGGCTTTGTCTTTAGATTTAAGAAGTTATTTAATCTTTGGGTAATAGGAACTCTGTTTCTAGCTGCATCATTTGGACTGGTTTTAAAATCAAATTACCAAATGGGCTGGGAAGTTTTTTATGGACCAGTTATTCCCTATCTTATGGTTGTACAAATAATTATCATCATGGTTAGCTACACTATAATTTGGTTTTTACATAGAAAATTCCCCAATTTATTACTTTGGCTTATTCCACTTTCCTTTGGGTTTGATTTTATTATTAAAGCTTTAAGGTTTTCATATTTTGAGAATAAATATTATTTTGGATTTGCCGGCGATGCCTTAAGATTTATTGGGATATCTTTTTCTAAACCGTTTAATATAGAATTTGTCAATAAAGATTTTTCCTCTGTGATATCAGCCTCCCTTCTAAGATTTGATTTTTCTAAAATTTGGGATAATTTGTATTTATCACTCATTGCTTATCCCTTAATCCATATTATTTTTGTAATCTTGTTTGGGTATTTAATACATAGATTGCCAGTTAAATTCAGAAAGTTGATACTGGCAATACTTACCTTGTTTACAATGCTTTTTCTTATCGATATTTTCCAAGCTGATCCGCGTTTGGTACAATGATTTAATGGTACGTGTTGGATTAGATATTTCTCAAACTGCACATATAGGCGGGGTTTCTGTATATACTGAAAATCTTGCTAAACAATTATCCAAAATAGTTGACTTAGAAATGGTTTATTTCTATTCCTCGCTAAGAAAACCGTATAAGGGGGGATTAAAAAATGTTAAAAAGTATAAACTGCCGCCAATTCTTTTTGAGATGCTTTTTAACAAATGGAGAAATGTAGGAATTGAGAAATTTTTAGGTCCATTGGATATATTTCACTCCTCTGATTGGACTCAGCCTCCAACAAAAGCTAAAAAAGTAACAACTTATCATGATGTTATTCCCATTAAATATCCTCAGTGGTCTCATTCAAAAATTATCAAAGTTCACAAAAGAAGACTTGAGATCGTAGAACAAGAAATTGATTTTGTAATCGCTGTTTCAGAGTCAACAAAAAATGATTTAATCGAAACTACAAGAATTCCTGAAGAAAAAATTAGAGTGATTTATGAGGCTCCTGCTGCTGATTTTAAAGTACAACCAAAAAGTAAAGTTGAGGAATTTAGAAGAAAATATAAACTGCCTGATAAATTTATATTAGCAATAGGTGGAATTGGTGAAAGAAGAAATTTGAGTAGAATAAAGACTGCTGCAGCAGGATATCATTTAGTAATATCAGGTCAAGATATTCCCTGGCTCGATTTGGAGGAATTAGAACTTTTATATAACAGCGCCCATGCCTTGGTTTATTGTTCTCTGTATGAGGGTTTTGGTTTACCTATATTGGATAGTTTTGCCTGCGGTGTGCCAGTTGTGACTTCTAATGTTTCCTCCATGCCTGAAATTGGCGGAGATGCGGCCATCTATGTTGATCCTTATGATGTGGAGGCTATAAGAAAACAGATAAAGGCTGTGATGAATGATGAAGGATTAAAGAAGGAGTTGATAGAGAAGGGGTTTAAACAGGTGAAGAAATTTTCATGGGAGAAGACAGCCAGAGAGACAGCTGATGTCTACGGGAGGTTAGTTTGAAAATTTGGATTGATGGGTACGAAGCAAATGTTCCCCAAAGGGTTGGATCTGGTCAAGTTGCCTTTGAGCTGATTAAAGCTTTTGAAAAATTAGATCACCAAAATAACTACACAATTTGTTTACCGGGCTCCCCTCTTGATGATTTACCGAAGGCAAGAGAAGGATGGCAGTATAAAATATTAAAACCAAAAAGATTTTGGACAAGAATTGCTTTACCTATTGCTCTATATTTTTCAAAAGAAAAGCCAGATTTGATTTTTTCTCCAACACACTATATTCCAAATCCCACCTCAGTTAAAAGAATAGTAACCATTTTTGACCTCTCCTTTTTAAAATTTCCCGAGACCTTTCTTAGGAGTGATTTGTGGCAACTGACAAAAGGAACTAAATTTTCAGCCAGATTTGCAGATCATATAATTACAATTTCAAATTCAACAAAAAAAGATATTATTTCCCAATATAAAATTAACAAAGAAAAAATCACAGTGGCCTATCCTGGATTTAATAATGATATTTTTCACAAATCCAGTAATAAATCGGAAAACTACATTATATATATAGGGACTATCCAGCCAAGGAAAAATCTCATAAGACTTATGGAGGCTGTTTCTAAAATAGAAAATCTAAGGTTAGTTGTTGTTGGTAAAACAGAAGGAGAAGGTAAAAAGGGTTGGAAATATGAGGAAATTTTAGAAACTCCAAAGAGATTGGGGATTGAAGATAGAGTAGAATTTAGAGGATTTGTACCACTTAAGGAGTTATCTGGTTTACTGGCAGGCGCCCAGGCTTTTGTGCTACCTTCCTTATACGAAGGATTTGGAATACCAGTACTTGAGGCAATGGCTTCAGGTACTCCTGTTATCGTTTCAAACGTCTCATCATTACCTGAGGTTGTTGGTAAAGCCGGACTTTTAGTTAATCCTAATTCTGTTGATCAAATAGAACAGGCTATAAGAACAATAGTTTCTGATAAAAAAATAAGAGAAAAATATTCAAGATTGGGAATAGAGCAAGCCAAAAAGTTTTCCTGGGACAAAATGGCCAAAATTATCTTGAAAGTGTTTGCTTCTATCTAGTATTCCCCATATAATTAACTACATATGGCAGTTTTTAAAGATAGAAATGGTAGGGATCTAAGTTTAGGTGAGGCTTCAGGAAAGATAGGCAACAGATTTTATAATTATTGGGCTGATTTCTTTTTATTCTTAGGGACCATTCTTATTAATTGTCCGTCACATCACCTGAGAAGATTAGTAATAAGGTTTGCTGGTGCAAAGATAGGACGTGGTTCAAGTATTCATATGGGTTTAAGCTTTTTTTCTTTAAAAAAGGTGAGGATTGGACAGGATACTATTATTGGCAGAAATGCATTTTTGGATGGTAGGGATGTTATTAATATTGGCAGTCACGTTGATATTGCCTCAGACGTAATGATTTATAACTCTGAACATGATATAAACTCAGATGATTTTCATGCCATATTGGGGCCTGTAGAAATAGGGGACTATGTATTCATTGGTCCAAGGGCTATTATTTTGCCGGGAGTTAAAATTGGCAAAGGGGCAGTGATAGCAGCAGGGGCAGTTGTTACCAAAGATGTTGGGGAATTTAAGATTGTTGGAGGGGTGCCTGCACAAGTTATTGGAGAAAGAAATTTAAAAGATCCTCATTATAAATTAGGTAGGGCCAGGTGGTTTCAGTGATGAATAAAATATTCAAGACTTTTGCAGTAATTCTTTTAATTTATATGCTTTGGCCAGGTTCAAAAGGGATTTCAGATTTTAAACCTCTGCCTGATTCTGCAAAATCAACTCTCTCAGGTGATACAGTCCAAATTCCAAATGTATCTGCGTATTTTTCATATCAATTTAGGAATTTTGTAATACCTTTTTATTATAAGAACTTCCAAGAAGCATCTCACTTTCCTTTCCCCCCTTTAAAACTTAATCATCCCCCGGAATATTCATGGACAGTTATAAAAAAGCCTACAGATACAACATACCTTGAGGAGTTTATTTACCCCTTACGGGACTCGCTTTATATAAATGGTTTTGAAAATCATCATCCTGACGGCAGTAAAGTATTTTATGGATCTCCTGAGCTTAGGGAAGATGGAAAACTTTGGTATACCAAAACAACATTAAGATTATATACCTCCAATATTTTAGTTAGAATTTTAGTTTGGTTTGGAATTGTATTTTCTTTTATATACATAAGTAAATTAGGAAGGAGTATTTTAAAGGAATGAACTGGCTTAAAAATAATTTGGATAGAGTTTTATATATACTGACCTTATTTCTATTTGCATTTATTCCCCTTTATCCAAAATTCCCTTTACTGAATATTTCAGGTACTTATGTGGCGGTAAGACTGGAGGATTTATTGATTGGATTAACACTAGCACTTTGGATTTGGTATCTAATTATAAACAAAAACTTTTCCTTTTTTACTAAGGATAATATAGGAAGGTCGTTTATATTATTTTTTGCGATTGGATGTTTATCACTTTTTTCGGGAATTTTTTTAACTCACAGCGTTGTTCCTCATTTAGGTCTGCTCCATCTTTTCAGGAGAATTGAATTTATGTTGCTTTTACCGGTTATTGCAACCGTTTTTACAACAAGGAAAAGATTTATGACAGCATTAATGGTGTTAGTGATGACGCTTGCGGCGGTGAATATATTTGCATTAGGACAAAAATATTTAGACTGGCCTGTTATCTCGACTACTAATTCGGAATTTGCAAAAGGATTGCCTTTAAAACTTACACCAGGAGCTAGAGTAAATTCTACATTCGCCGGCCATTATGATTTAGCTGTATTTTTGGATATGGCTTTAATTTTATTAACTACTTTGATCTTTGCCTTTAGAAAATTGATTAAGCCAATGTTTTTAATTTTAGGTGTAGTCTCTACTCTTGTTTTAGTGATGACTGCGGCCAGAGTTTCATTTATTGCTGCATTCGTTGGATTGATTGCTGCGCTAATTCTTTCCAAAAAGAAAAAATACTTATTACTGCTTGTGATAATTGCTATGGCTATTGCAGTTTACCCTTCCCAGCTTAGAGATAGGTTTATTTCTACAGTCACTATAAATTTACTGGATTTAGGACAAAGATATGAAGGAAGAAATTTAAATCAGCAGTTGGAAAATAAATTAAACATTCCAACTTTGTATTACAGAATTTCAAGCCGCTCTGCCACCGGTGCGTCCTTTGCAAGTCCTACAGCCGGAATACCTATAGATATAGCCCCTGGGGAGCCAATAAATGTCACGGATTTGGGTGTTTATAGATCCTTTGAGATAAGGCTGAATATTGAATGGCCAAGAGCAGTGAATGCCTTTTTGAAAAACCCATTCTTAGGAACAGGATATGCATCTTTAGGAATAGCCACTGATAATGATTTTTTGAGATCTTTAGGTGAAGTGGGAATTTTAGGAACAACAGCATTTATTTTAGTTCTACTATCGATTTGGAAAACAATATATAAAGGAATAAAGAGCGACGAAAAGATTATTAGATTTTTTTCTGCAGGCAGTCTTTCTATAATAATAGTCTTTTTGATTAATAGTGTTTTTATTGATGTTTTTGAAGCTTCGAAAGTAGCTGCATTATTGTGGATGATTTTAGGATTAAATATTGGATTAATAAGGAATAAATGAGTATTTTAAGAAAATTCTTTTTATTAGGATTAATTATACTTCTAGCTTTTGTGCTTAGGCTTTGGAAGATTGATAGTCCAATTGCTGATTGGCATTCATGGAGACAGGCAGATACAGCAGCTGTTACCAGAAATTTCATAAAACACGGGTTTAATCCATTTTTGCCTAAATTTGACGATATGTCTGCAATTTCAGAATTTCCGGTAGCTAATCCTTTAGGATTTCGCTTTGTAGAATTTCCTGTTTATAATATTTTTGTTTATCCTTTCTATTTATTTTTTGGTATTGAAGATATGTATCACAGGTTAGTTTCAGTATTTTTCTCTTTGGGGTCAACCGCTGTTTTATACTTTTTAGTTAAAAAATACTGGGATCAGACAACGGCTTTTTTGTCAGCTCTCACTTTTGCAATCCTTCCATATAATGTATTCTTTTCAAGAACAACTCTTCCTGAACCGACCTTTGTATTTTTTTCTTTAAGTATGATGTTTTTTTCATCTGAATGGATAGAAAAAAATACAAAAATAAATCTTATATTGGCTTTTGTATTTACCTCGATTGCCTTTTTAATAAAACCCTGGGCGATATTTTTCTATTTACCGCTTTTATATTTAAGTTTAAAGAAAAAAGCCCTAAAAAGATTTTTAATATTTTCATGTTTAGCATTTTTACCTTTTATATTTTGGCGGCTTTGGATATTGCAGCAGCCTGAGGGTATACCAGCATCATCCTGGCTATTAAACAGCGATGGGATCCGTTTCCGTCCTGCATTTTGGTGGTGGATTGTTTCCGAAAGAATGGGTAGGGAAATTTTAGGTGCCACAGGGTTGGTTTTATTTACTTTGGGGCTAATTTTAAAACCGAAAAATGGAAACTATTTTTTTCATTTTTGGGCCCTTTCCATTTTCTTGTATTTTGCAATTTTTGCAACAGGAAACGTCAGGCATGATTATTATCAGGTGTTATTTGTGCCTGTAGCAGCAGTTTTGCTCTCAGCAGGTTTTTTAAAACTTACACGGGGAGAAAATAATTTTGTCCCCAGAATATTTACAATTTCTCTGGCCCTAATTTTATATACACTTTCAATTTACTTTGGATATAAAGAAGTTAAAGGCCTTTATCAAATTAATAATCCTGTAATTGTAGAAGCCGGAAAGAAAGCAGATGAGATTTTACCAAAGGACGCTATAGTTTTGGCTCCCTATAATGGAGACAGCGCATTTTTATATCAGACCAATAGAAAAGGTTTTCCATTTGTACCAACCTCCATAAAGGATTTAATTGCCGATTTTGGAGTAAGTTATTATATATCACCGAATTATGACGATAAGACCAATTGGGTCTTAAGGCATTTTTATGCAATTGAAGAAAATCCTAAATTTGTTATTGTCGACTTAACAAAAGTAAAAAAAGATTTTAACGATAAAGATTTGGAGCCATAATGAAGGTATTAATGTTAACTCCGTATTTACCGTATCCTTTGCTGACTGGCGGACAAACCAGATCATATAATTTAATCAAACGTTTGTCTTCTTTGGGTCATGAAATTACACTTTTTTGTTTAGTGAAAAACGATGCAGAAAGAAAATATGTTGGAGAACTAGAAAAATATTGTAAACAAGTAAGTGTTTTTAATAGATCAGAAAAACCTTGGACGGTTAAAAATATCTTGAAAACAGGATTGTCCTTCTACCCATTTCTAGTTGTTAGAAATTGGGCAAAAGGAGAGAGAAAAGTAATTGAAACAAAACTGAAAGAAGAAAAATTTGATCTTATTCATGCTGAAACTTTTTATGTTATGCCGCATATCCCCAAAACCAATATACCGATTCTTTTGGTTGAACAGACAATAGAATATTTAGTTTATAAACACTTTGCCGATTCTTTTAAAATCCCTTTTTTAAAACACATGTTGTATTTGGATATCGCAAAGATGAAATATTGGGAGCTTAAATATTGGAGGCAAGCTAAAAAAGTAGTTGCTATGTCAGATGATGATAGAGAATCAATGCTTTTTCAAATTGCCAGTTTAGATTGCGATATTGTTCCTAATGGAGTAGATAGTTCCTACTTTGGTCAAAAAATTGCAGAAAAATCCAAAATTCCAACTATATTGTATCTTGGTAATTTTACCTGGCTTCAAAATAAAGAAGCAGTAGGTATTTTGTATGAAAAAATATGGCCTTTGATAAAGGAGAAAATAAAAAACGCTAGACTTTGGATAATAGGAAAAGATGCGAAAGAATTTTTTCCTAAATTGGAATCAGAGGATGTAAGAGTTGAGGAAGTTAAGGACGTAAGAGAGGTTTACCAAAAAGCTTCAATTTTAGTTGCACCGATATATGGCGGGGGGGGAACACGCTATAAAAATTTTGAAGCTTTTGCTTCAGGATTGCCTGTTATAACAACCTCTATTGGTATAAGAGGAACAGATGCAAAAGATGGGGAAGATGTGTTAATAAAAAATACTCCAAAAGAGATTGCAGATGCAGTATTGCAGCTACTGAAAGATAGAAAGCTTTACTCGCAAATCGCTGATAACGCCAAAAAAATGGTAAAGGAAAAATATGATTGGGATCCAATAGCTAAAAAGTTAAGCAGAATCTATGAAGATCTAGGAGGGGAGAAAGTCTAAACGACTTTCGAGTATGAGAATCGGCATTGATGGGCGATTTTTGAATGAGTCAGGGGTAGGTAGATATATAAGAAATCTAATTTCAAATCTTAAGGACTTGGATAAGCAAAATCAGTATTTTATTTTTTTACTGAAAGAAGATTATGAGAAATTTACAGAAACAAAAAATTTTAAAAAAGTCTTGGCAGATTTTAAGTGGTATGGATTTATTGAACAAGTTAAGTTTCCCAGCCTTTTAAAAAAATACAATTTAGATTTAGTTCATTTCCCTCATTTTAATTTCCCTATTTTTTATAAGAATAACTTTATTGTAACTATTCATGATCTAATACATCAGCATTTTAATATGGAGCATTCTACAACTCATGGTCCTCTTATTTATAAACTAAAAACCTTGGGATATAGAACAGTTTTTAAGCATGCAGTAAATAAATCATCTCAAATATTAGTTCCCTCAGAATATGTTAGAAAACAATTAATAAATGACTGGAAAATAAATAGTCAAAAAATTACAGTTACAGCAGAGGGAGTAGAAGATAGCTTACTAGCTAAAGGTGGAGAATTGCCAGATGGTGTTAGGAAACCTTATATTTTTTTTGTAGGAAATGCTCACCCCCATAAAAATGTAGAAGGGCTTATTAAAGCTTTCTTGATCTTAAGAAAAAAATATCAATATTTGCAGTTAGTACTAGCAGGGAAAGATAGTTATTTCTGGAGGAAGTTACTTGAGAAATACCAACACAGTGATATTCTGTATACGGGTTTTGTTCCTGATAAAAAATTAGTCACTCTTTACAAAGAAGCTGATGTTTATGTAGAACCATCTTTTGAGGAAGGATTTGGAATACCAATATTAGAAGCTATGGCTTTAGGAACTGCAGTTGTTTCATCAAGGTTAGGCAGTTTGCCGGAAGTAGGGGGAGATGCGGTTTTATATTTTAATCCAAATGATTCAGACGATATGGTTAATAAAATTTCACAGGTCTTAAATTCAAAGAAGTTAAGAAAAGAATTAATTGAAAATGGTAAGAAAAGAGTTAAACTTTTCAGTTGGAAAAAAATGGCTGAACAAACATTGGAGGTATATGCGAGTAGCAATCGTTCATGATGATTTAGTCCAGTGGGGAGGAGCAGAGAGAGTTTTGGAGGGGCTTTGTGAAATTTATCCAGACGCCCCAATTTATACTTCTGTTTTTGATAAATCCAATAAAGAATTAAATAAGAGGTTTGGAAAGAAAAAAATTATCACTTCTTTCTTGCAAAAAATTCCATGGTGGAGATCTTTGTATAAACCACTTTTTTTCCTATACCCAATAGCTTTTGAGCAATTCAATTTTGACGAATATGATTTAGTTATATCTAACACCACTCGTTTTGCAAAATGTATTATCACCAAACCTAAGACTGTGCATATTTGCTACTGTCATACACCCCCCAGGTTTTTGTGGCATTTTTCCGATTCAGAAAACTTTGGAATAGGTGAAATCTTTATGAATACACTTAAAAATTTTGATCAAATTTGGGCTAAGAGAGTAGATTTTTTTATTGCAGGATCCGAAAACGCCAAGACAAGGATTAAAAAAGTCTATAACGAAAACAGCAAGGTTTTGTATCCATTCGTTGATCTAAAAAGATTTGAAAATGTTGAAACTTTTGATGGAGAATATTTTGTATTAGCTGGGAGACCTAGTAAATATAAAAGATTTGATTTAGCTGTGGAAACCTGCAGGCAGATTGGAGTGGATTTAAGGATTATTGATGGAAATTTATCTGAAGAGATGGTTGTTTTAGTACTATCCGGGTGTAAGGCGCTTATAATCCCAGGGGTTGAGGATTTCGGTATAGTTTCTCTTGAGGCACAGGCTTTAGGAAAGCCAGTTATTGCATTTAAAGAAGGGGGAAGCCTGGAAACAATAATAGATAGTAAAACAGGAGTATTTTTTGAAAAACAAAGTATCGAGTCTTTGAAAGAAGCTATGCATAAATTGAATTCTATAAAAATTGATCTACAGAATTGTAAAAATAATGCAAAACGTTTTAGTAAGAATAATTTTATAAGTGACTTTAGGCAAATTGTTGCATCTTTGTTGTACACTAAGTAATGGCTATGTATGATTTCCTAAAAAGGATTGTGGATATTATTGGTTCGACTCTAGGGTTAATAATTTTGTCCCCAATATTAATTATTGTTGCGATTGCTATAAAGTTGGATTCCGAGGGACCGGTGCTAGCTGATACTCCAATGCGGGCCGGTAAAGACGGAAAGCTCTTTAGAATTTATAAATTCAGGTCTATGGTTAAAGATGCACACGAAATCTTAGGAAAAAATCCAAAACTTTTGGAAGAATATAAAAAAAATAGCTATAAAATATTTGATGATCCAAGAATAACTAGATTTGGTAAATATTTACGCAGATTTTCTTTGGATGAACTGCCTCAATTTCTAAATATTTTAAAAGGGGATATGAGTTTAGTGGGGCCAAGGGCATATTATCCTTATGAATTGGAGGAGCAGCAAAAGGCATATCCTACCTCTCGCAAATTTGTTAAGATTATTTTATCAGGTAAACCTGGAGTTACGGGGCTTTGGCAGGTGTCCGGTAGATCTGAGATTAATTTTGAAAAAAGAGTTAAGATGGATGCAGAGTATATCAAGAAAAAATCACTTTTTTATGATTTTCTGATTATGCTGAAGACTATCCCAGCTGTTATTTCTGGAAGAGGAGCTGTTTAGATGAATTCAATAAAATTTGGCTATTCAAGAAAATTACCTACAAATAAAAACAGAAGGAGAGTATTGGTTGTTTTAGGGATTTTGCTGATAGCTTTATTAATTCCTTCAATTTTTGCATTTCTTGGACTAAGCTCTGCTGCCAGTCATAGTAAAGGGATTGTGGCCGCTTATAAGGCTCAGAATTTTGATCAGCTTCAGAATGAAGTAAAAGCTACAAAAGGGGCTTTGCAGCAGGCAAATATATCTTTAGGATTTCTTTTTTGGCTTAGGATAGTACCATTTTTAGGAGGATATTATGGGGATGCTAAAGGATTTGTGGGCGCTGGAGCAGAAGATTTAACTGCTGTTGAAACTCTTCTGAAGAATATGTCCTCCGACTCTCAGGAGCTTGGGTTTGATGGTCACCCCAAAAGTGGACCTGATAGAGTAACTCAGGTTGTTAAAATTTTAGATAAATCCTTTCCCCATTTAGATAAGGTTGAGAAAAATTTCAAAAAAGCAGCTGATCAGGTGAAGAATATTGATGTTAATAAATATCCTGAAAAGATAGCAGGTAAAGATTTAAAAGCAAATTTGGAAGTGGCCAAGAACTTTATCATAGGTGCGTCTGTTGCTGTTTCTGAAGGCAGAGATGCTTTAAGGTTGGCCCCACAGGCTTTAGGTATACCATCTTCAAAAAACTATTTTATGCTTTTTCAAAATGATAAAGAAATACGGCCAACAGGAGGATTCTTAACAGCTTTTGCAACGCTTTCTATAAATAATGGTCAGGTAGATACTACAACTTCTGATGATATATACAGATTGGATGAAAGATTGCTTGCAACTTGCAGATCTAAAATTTGTCCTTTATCTCCTCCGGCTCCTTTAGTTAAATACCTGCCTGAAGTTACAGGTAAGCCTCGTTCTGCCTGGAGCATGAGAGATTCTAATCTTTCTCCAGATGTACCAACTTCTGCAAAAGAATTTGAAAGAATATATCAGATGTTGGGCGCAGGTTTTCCTTTTGATGGAATTATGTTTATTGATTCACAAGTTGTGGAGGAGTTGATTGAGGTGACAGGTCCTATAGAGGTTTATGGAACTAGCTATACTTCGGAAATAGATAAAAGGTGTAATTGCCCGAATGTTATTTATGAGTTAGAAAATTATGCTGAAGTTATTGAAAAAGGGGAGCAGGACAGAAAAGCAATTTTAGGAGTTTTAATGCAGCAGATTTTAGCAAGGTCTATTGGAGCTGATGTTGAAAAACTGCCTCAACTTATTGAAACAATAGCAAGATTGGCCAATCATAAGCATGTAATTTTCTATATGAAAGATACTGGTTTGCAAAATGCATTGTCTAAATTGAATTGGACAGGGGAGGTAAAATCATATGATGGAGATTATCTACATATCAATGATGCTAATTTTGCAGGAGGCAAATCCAACCTATATGTTGAACAAACAGTAACTCAGGATATCAGTATAAAAAATAACAAAGTCACTAAAAAAATCACAATAGAATATAAAAATCCTCAAGGATTTAACATTTGGCTTAATGGTATAAACAGAGATTTTGTAAGGCTTTATGTTCCTCAGGGTAGTAAATTAATTCAAGGCAAAGGTTCAGAGGATGGAGTAAGGCAGACAGAAGATGAGTTGGGAAAAAGTGTCATTGAGGCCTTTATTACTGTCAGACCTCAAAATAGCAGGAAGCTTGAAGTAGAATATGAATCTCCATATAATCCAAAAGATGATTATAAACTTATGATTCAGAAACAGCCTGGTGCAAAAGATCATCATTACAAGATTAAAATTAATGGTTCGGGGAAAGCTGATTTTAAATTGGATATGGACAAAGAATTTAAATTCGACATCTAATGCAATTTTTTGATATTTCTCTAACAATTCAAAATTCCATGTTGGTTTGGAGGGGGGATTCTCCTGCTGAAGTGGATAGATTTGCCATAGTTGAGAAGGATGGTTATGGGCAGTCTAATTTAAAACTAACTACTCACACAGGTACTCATGTTGATGCCCCAAATCATTTTGTAGCAGGAGGGAATGGAGTTGATCAAATTCCACTTGAGAAATTAATAGGTTCTTGTAAAGTTTTAGACTTAACAAATATTGGAAGATTGGAAATATTACCTGAGGATCTTGGTGAAGTACAAAAAGGGGACAGAATACTGTTAAAAACAGGAAACTATAAATTAATGAAGCAGTCAACATTTCCTGAGGAATATGTATCTTTATCAGCAGAGGCGGCTAAATTCTTAGCAGAAAAGGAAATTAATTTAGTGGGGATAGATTTTTTAGGGATAGAAAAAGAGAAGAATCCAGGACATCCTGTACATGTGACTTTGCTGAGTGCTGGTGTGGTGAATGTTGAAGGATTAGATCTAGAAAACATAGAGCCAGGGGAGTACGAATTAATTTGTTTACCTTTAAAAATCAAAGATGGTGACGGCTCCCCCGCCAGGGTTGTGCTTATAAAAAGGTAAGAGTAAAATTCCCTAATGAGAGGGTTTAAGACAGAAGGCATTATTCTTAAGAGAAAAAATTTTGGGGAAGCTGATAGGATTTTAACTGTATTTACTTTACAAAGAGGTAAAATTTCTATTGTTGCCAAAGGAGTCAGAAGAATTACTTCCCGCCGTGCTGGGAATGTTGAACTTCTAAATAGAGTTATCCTATTTTTATATCAGGGAAGAGGAATGCCTATTTTAACTGAAGCAGAAGGCATAGAGAATTTTGAAAAACTAAAATCAGATCTAACTTTATCCACAGTGGCCTTTCATATTATCGAACTAATAGATAAATTAACTGCAGAGAATCAGGAGAATAGACTTCTTTATGAGCATTTAGTAAATTGTTTAAAGAGACTGGAAAGAAATCCAAGACAAATTTTTATTAGAGCATTTGAGGCAAAGATTTTAACAAACTTAGGATTTGCAGATTTTAAAGATCCTTTAATTGTGAAATTAGTTAATTCAAACTGGGATGAAATTGAGAAGATTGAGATAGATAAAAAACAGGCTCTGGAACTTGAGAGGGTATTAAGATATCATTTAGAAAGAACCATTGAGGGTCAATTGAAGTCTAGGAGATTGCTTCGCTTCGCTCGCAGTGACGACTAATATGGCAGATGATTTAATGTCAAAAATTGTGGCTCTTTGTAAACGCAGAGGATTTATATATCCTGGGAGCGAGATTTATGGTGGTTTAGGAGGAACCTGGGACTATGGACCTACAGGAGCTCTTTTAAAAAAGAATCTTAAAGATCTTTGGTGGAAGGAGATGGTCCAACTACGGGATGATATTGTAGGAGTGGATGCTGCTATTATGATGAATCCTAAGGCTTGGGTGGCATCAGGACACGTTGAGGCCTTCTCTGATCCATTGATTGAATGTAAAGTCTGCAACCAAAGGTTTAGGGCAGATAAGATTGATGAAATTGAAGAACATGCTGCTTCTCACAAAGAGAAAGTTGAGTGGACAGAGCCACAACAGTTTAATTTATTAGTTAAAGCTTACCTTGGGGTATTAGAAGGCAAACAATCAGAAATTTATTTAAGAGGAGAAATTACTAACGGAGTTCATGTTAATTTTAAAAATGTGCTAGATTCAACAAGAGTTAGGATTCCTTTTGGTATTGCTCAAATTGGTAAAGCTTTTAGAAATGAGATAACGCCTGGAAATTTTACCTTTAGATCAAGAGAGTTTGAACAAATGGAAGTTCAATTTTATATAAGGCCAGAAGTTGAAGAGGGAAATAAATGGTTTGAATATTGGAAGCAAAATAGAATGGATTTTTATTTATCCTTGGGAATGAAAAAAGAAAACTTAAGATTCAGGGATCATGCAGAAGGGGAAAGGGCTCACTACGCCAAAGCTGCGTGTGACATTGAATATAATGCCCCATTTGGTTGGAGTGAATTTATGGGTATACATCACAGGGGTGATTGGGATCTCTCAAGGCATATGGAACATTCTGGTCAGGATATGAAATTTAGGGATCCAGAAACAGGGGAAGAGTTTATTCCTTGGGATATAGAAACTTCAGCTGGAGTAGACAGATCAACACTATTTTTACTTATTGATGCATATACAGAAGACCCTTCGACAGGCTCAGGGCAAGGGAGGATTTATTTGAAGCTTTCTCCAAAGATTGCGCCATATAAAGCTGCTGTATTTCCTTTGCTTGCTAATAAACCTGAATTAGTTGAGAAAGCAAAAGGAATTTATGATGATTTGAAACAAAACTTCATGGTGGCTTGGGATGCCAGAGGTAATATTGGTAAAAGATATGCTGCTCAAGATGAGATAGGAACACCATTTTGTATCACAGTTGATTTTGACAGTTTGGAAGATGAAGCGGTCACAGTTCGTGATAGAGATAGTGCCAAGCAGGAAAGAGTAAAGATAGTTGACTTAAGGGCATATCTTAATGATAAGATTAAATAGCTGGAAAAATGAAGGACCTGCTTCGCACTTCGTGCTCGCAGAACCTTGCCTTTTGATATGAATCAAAACGTGAAACTGCTTTTGACAGTCCACAAAAAGACTGTCATTTTAGTTGGAGTCTTATTTTTACTTCTTTTTGGGGGCTACTTTGTTTTCCAAAATTATTCCAGCAAAGGGCCTATTGAAGAAGTTGATCTAAACTTTGATGCAGAAGGTCCTTATGCTCTCCTATCCCCAAGACGTGATGGAAATGCTTTAGTTCTAACTGTCAAAAGAACCTCTTCTTATGATGCGATCTCCTATGATTTAGCTTATACCAGCAATGTTGATGAGACTATAGTTACAGGCAGAAAGATCTCTGAGGATGGAGAAGAAGGGGCGGCAGGCAGTATAGACAGGGGAGTATCAGGGACAATCAATACAGAAGATAAAAAAGGAGAATATGAACAAGAAGTTTTATTTGGAACTTGTTCTAAGAATGTTTGTAAATATGATCAGGGTGTAGAGAATGGAACTTTGACACTACATATCACAAAAGGCAAGAAAGTATATAGGATGATTACCCAGTGGCATTTGCAGAAGCCTGATGTGGCTTTGGGCAAACTGACATCTGGAGATGGACATTTAATCTACACTACTTCTGCTGATAGGCAAACACTCTCCAATGTTGGATTTTCTATAATTAATGACTTAACAGGGGTGCCTAAGCTGCCTTCAGGCAAAATTATTTCTGGTAAAGTTTATTCTTTAAATGTTCCTTTAGCTAAATCTCTGCCAGGGGGAGATATAAGCTTAGAATTGGCGGAAAATCCAGGAGATGGAGCTAAACTTTATAGGCATAATGGAAATGATTGGACAGAGCTAGATACTAAAGTTGAAGGCTCAAAGTTTTCTGCTACGGCAGATGGTGCAGGCATCTTTGCAGTGTTAGTTGGGAAGTAGCTCATTACGGCAAAAAGCACCCTTCGGCTAGTAAATCTCAAACATACAGGTTATCTCTAGCCTCATTGTGGGAAAATTTGTGATTTAGTACTGCACACAAATTTTCTAACTGCTTTTGTGCTCGTAATTTCGCTACTTCTTAGAAGTTTTTCCTCAAAATTCCCTCTTGACAAGACATTGTTAAATGGCGGAAAATGGTTATAGATGGTGAAATAAGGTGAAAACCTAGTAATATTCTGCCCAGAAAGAAGATGTCTTCATGTTTTTGGGCGAGTATAAACTTAAATTCACAGGCAAAGGAAGAGTAATTCTGCCAAAAAAGATGCGGGATGAGATAACCGGTAGGGAGGTTGTTCTGAGCCGGGGGTTTGAAGAGTGCATCTTTGGTTATGACCTGAAGTCATGGAAAATAGAGGCAGAAAAGCAGTTTGAAATATCAAATACAGAAGAACGGGGTAGAACCCTAAGGAGATATATGTTTTCAGCAAGCGTGCCAGTAGAGTTAGATGCACAGGGAAGGTTCGTCATACCGTCTGCCCTACTGACTTACGCCAAAGTGGGAAGAGAAATTGTAATTATTGGTGCTGGTGATCATTTTGAGATTTGGAATAATAAATTGTGGGAAAAGTACTTAAAAGAAATGGAAGGAGTTTATGGAAGGGTATCATGATTCCGTTCTTCTGAGAGAAGTAATAGAGGCTTTAAGGATTGAAAAAGATAGGTGGTATTTAGATTGTACCCTTGGGGATGGAGGTCACAGTCTTGAGATTTTAAGGCTAGGAGGAAGAGTTGTTGGAGTGGATTGTGATCCAGAGGCTTTAAAGAGGGTAAGCAAGAGGTTTGAGGAAGAAGGTATAGATAAGAGCAAGTTCGTACCTTTACAAGGTAATTTTAGGGATTTTGATATTTTAATACAGCAAACGGACGCTGGTCTTAAATTTGCAGGTGCAATTTTTGATCTTGGGGTTTCCAGTTTGCAACTGATGAGCCCCGGAAGGGGTTTTTCTTTTTCTAAGGATGGACCCTTAGATATGAGGATGGATCCTACTTTAGAGATTCAGGCTTTAGATTTAGTTAATAACTTATCTGGAAAGGAATTATATGAATTATTTAAAAACTTGGGTGAAGAAAAATATTCTAAGCGTTTGGGTAATGCTTTGGTGCTCGCCCGTCAAATAAAGCCGTTTAGTACGACTTTGGAGTTGGCTAATTTGATAGAACGGGCAGTAGGAAGAAGAGAAAAAATTCATCCTGCCACCAGAGTGTTTCAAGCTTTAAGAATGGTTGTAAATGATGAGTTAAACGCTATAGAAGAAGGTTTAAATAAAGTAAAGGATAAAATAGAAAAAAATGGTTACATTGCTGTTATTAGTTTTCATTCACTTGAGGATAGGATTGTTAAATTTGCGTTTAAAAGATGGGCTGAGGAAGGACTGGGTAGGATTATAACTGATAAACCGATTGTTCCAAGCGAACAAGAAGTATTAGAAAATCCCAGATCCAGATCAGCCAAGTTGAGGATTTTTGAGGCAGGAGCTTGAAATCGTATGACGATTATAAAAACATTTGACACAGAAGAGAATAAAAATAAATTTCCGAAAAAATATATAATCCTAAGCATTTTAGGACTTTTTATGCTGACAATAATTGAGATTTGGGCCAGTAATACAGCTGTGGCTTTTGGTGAAAGTTTTGAAAAATTATCTCTTTCAGAAAAGAATCTGAAAATGGAAAATCAAATTCTTAAAAATGAAATTGCAAAGAAAGCTTCTCTTTCAAATATTGCATCTAGATCCGCAGAACTTGGCTTTTCTGTCTCCCAGAGTATACAATATATCCGTTAAACATGCGGATAATTTGGATTAAATCTTTTTTTCTTTTATTCTTTCTTTGTATCATTTTAAGATTATTTTATTGGCAGGTTGTTAGAGCAGAGTTCTTGCAAGCCCAGGCAGAGGAACAGCATTTTACTGATGTCAGGGTGGCTGCTTTAAGAGGAAATATTTTTTTTAGTGATGGTTTTTTGATGACTTCTTCTAATCCTTCATTTTCTCTTTTTGGACAGCCTAAATTAATTTCTAAGGAAAAAAAGGTAGAAACTGGGTATTTGCTTGCTCGGAATCTGGTCGGGGGAGAAGAAAATATAGATATTCTGGCAAAAGAATTTATTAATAAACTATCACAGGATTTATTCTGGGTTTCTCTAGAAAGAGGGCTTTCATTTGAGACAAAGAAGAAGCTTGAAGGCTTAAATTTAGAAGGAGTAGGATTTGATTTAGGAAGTAATAGATTTTATCCTGAAGGATCTTCTTCTGCTCATATTTTAGGTTTTGTAGGTTCTGATAGCAGGGGAGGCAATAAAGGTTATTTTGGTTTAGAAGGATATTATGATGGGGAATTAAAAGGAATTTCCGGTTTAATACGTCATGAAAAGGATGCGATGGGATTGCCGATTTTAATTGGTAATTTTTTAACCTCGGATGCTAAAAATGGAAAGAATTTAGAAACTTATATTGATAGATCTATTCAATTTATTGTAGAAACTGCTTTGAAAAAAGGCATTGAAAAATACGGTGCAAAAGCTGCATCAGCAGTAGTTATGGATCCTAAAACAGGAGGTATTTTGGCTTTGGCTTCGCTGCCTAATTATGATCCTGCGAAGTTTTCAAGTTTTCCTAAAGAATTTTATAAAAATCCAATAGTAGCTGATCAATATGAACCAGGTTCAACTTTTAAAGTATTAGTTATGGCTGCTGCCTTAAATGAAGATGTTTTAAAACCAGATACAAAGTGTGATATATGTGCGGGTCCCATCTCTTTGGGTGGATTTACAATTCGCACCTGGAATAACCAATACCGTCCTGAAAGCACTATGACAGATGTCATTATTCATTCAGATAATACCGGAATGGTATTTACTTCAAAAAAATTAGGCATAGATAAATTTTATTCATATTTGGAAAATTTTGGCTTTGGCAGTTCCACTAATATTGATTTGCAGGATGAATTTTCTCCGGAAATAAGGTCTAAAGAGACTTTTAAAGAAATAGACTTGGCAACAGCATCGTTCGGTCAGGGAATTGCGGTTACCCCAATCCAGATGGTTAGGGCTGTTTCAGCAATTGCCAATGGAGGATATTTGATGGAGCCGCATATTGTAAAAACTATTACAGATGAGGAAGGAAGTTTTGAAATTAATCCTAAAATAATTAGGCAGGTTATCAAAGAGCCAACTGCTCAGATGGTTAAAGAAATGATGGTAGCGGCAGTAAATGATGGTGAAGCAAAATTTGCAAAACCTAAAGGCTTTAAGATAGCAGGAAAAACTGGAACTGCACAGATTCCTGTGGCAGGCCATTATGATGCCAATAAAACAATTGCTTCATTTGTTGGATTTGCCCCGGCAGATGATCCTAAATTTGTCATGTTGGTTAGATATGATGAACCCTCAAGCTCTATCTTTGGATCAGAGACAGCAGCACCAACCTTTTTTGAGATAGCCAAACAGCTCTTTACTTACTTTAGAATAGCTCCTTCAGAATGAGGTATAATTAGCTTCGATGATGAACTTACTTCGTTCTCTTCTGCCGCAATCGTTTATTAATAACTTTTATCATTACCCTAAGGCTTTCTTAGCCAGTTTATTTTATGGATTTCCAACCAGAAAATTAACAGTTATTGGAGTTACTGGTACTGATGGTAAAACCACCACCACTAATATGATTTATCAGATTCTAAAAGGTGCTGGGAAAAAAGTTTCTATGGTTTCCACGATCAATGCTGTAGTGGGTAGTAAATCTTATGATACAGGATTTCATGTAACATCACCTGATCCATTTATGATACAAAAATTTGCGAGAACTGCTGTGAAAGCCGGGGATAAGTATATTGTTTTGGAGGTAACTTCTCATGGCTTAGATCAATATAGATTTTTGGGAATAAAATTTGATGTTGGAGTAATTACCAATATTACTCATGAGCATTTGGATTATCATAAAACTTTTGAAAACTATTTAAATACAAAATTGAAGCTCTTGAAAAATGTGAGACAGTCTGTTGTAAACGAAAACCTAAAGGAAAAAGTTTCCGGAAAAGTTATTACATTTGGTTTAATAAAAGGAGATGTTAATCAAAAAGAAGCTAAGCTTAAATTAAAAATTCCTGGTGATTACAATATCGAGAATGCATTGGCCTCTATGGCGACTGCTTTTGTATTGGACATTGACAAAAAGATAGCAAGAAATGTATTGGAAAATTTTGAGGGCCTTTCCGGTCGAATGCAGGAGGTAAAAAATAGCAAAGGGATAAAAATTGTGATTGATTTTGCCCACACCCCAAATGGATTAGAACAGGCCCTAAAGGCATTAAAATCTCAAACCAAGGGGAGGCTGATTTCCCTGATAGGCTGTGAGGGTTTTAGGGATGAAGAAAAAAGAAAAATGATGGGAGAAATAGCTCAAAGATTATCCAGCATTGTTGTGGTTACATCTGTTGACCCAAGAGGTCAATGGAAAATTATAAAACAAAAAATAACAGAAGGAGCTTTGAAAGCAGGAGCAAGAGAAGGAATTAATTTTTTTGTAGAAGAAAATAGAGAAAAGGCAATCTATTTTGCTATTAATAAACTATCAAAAAAGGGAGATACAATCGGAATATTTGGAAAAGGACATGAGAAGTCTATGAATATAGATGGGAAAGAGATTCCCTGGTCTGATTTTGAGGAAGTGCAAAAAGCTCTGCTTTAACATGGATTCCAAACTCAAATTAATTATTGATTCTTTTGGTACAGATAGATTTAAGGCTAATGAATCATTAAAAGAATACACAGCTTTAAAGGTTGGAGGTCCTGCAAAGCTATTATTTGTCAGCTTTACCAACACTGAGCTTACTAGACTAATTAAAATGTGCAGAGAGCTTAAAGTCCCTTTCTTTCTTTTTGGGACAGGTTCTAAAATGATGATATCTGATGCCGGGTTTGAAGGGATAGTTATCAAAAATAGAACTAAAAATATTCAAACAATTTCTGTTAAGGGTAAGGTTACAAAGTTTGGCATTGGAGTTCAGGAAGCCCTAATTGAAGTAGATGCAGGAGTGAGTATTAACAAATTCTGTGAATATTTAGATTCTCAGAAATTAGAAATGATGGGTTTTTTAGGATTGCCTGGTAGTATTGGAGGGAATATATTTTTAAGTAGGTTTTTGCAAGCATCAGTCAAAAGTATTAAAATATTAGATTCAGTATCTGATATTGAACAAATTAGTGCTGAAGAGCTGAATCCCAAAAAACATATTGTTTTATCAGCGGTTTTCAGGGTGAAAGCAAAATAAATGCAATACATAGTAACAGGCGGTAAAAGGTTAGAAGGAAAAATTAGGGCCTCTGGCAATAAAAACTCAGTATTTCCCTGCGTGGCGGCGGCATTACTGACAAATGAAGAAGTTATATTAGAAAACATTTCCAATCTACGGGATACAAAAGTTTTAATTCAAATTCTGGAGAAATTAGGAACTAAGGTAAACTGGGATGGTTCTACTCTTAAACTTCAAACAAATCAAATAAGTCATACTACTTTACCTCAAGATTTAATGGGAAAACTTAGAGGGTCTATGGTTTTAGTAGGTGCAATTTTGGCCAGGATGGGTAAGGTGCATTTTTATCACCCCGGGGGTGATATTATTGGACAAAGAAGCATAGAGACTCATCTTGAGTGCTTTAAAAATCTGGGGGTTTCCTTAAAAAGGGATGATATAGAATTTAATTTAAGCTTTCCTGATGAAAGAAATAATGGAGATTGTGTAATTTTTCTCTCAGAATCTTCCGTAACAGCCTGCGAAAATATTATTTTAGCTGCCTCATTAGGGAAGAAGAAAGTTATTGTAAAGAATTGCCCAAAAGAACCGCATATTTTAGATTTATGCAAAATGCTTGTTCAAATGGGAGCAAAGATTGATGGAATAGGTGGTGATACTTTAGAGATTCAGGGTGTAGAAAAACTTTCAGGAACAAAATTTAAAATTGGAATTGATTACATTGAAATTGGAACCTATGCTGTGGCAGCTGCTATCACCGGAGGAGAGGTGACTATAGAAAATTTGGATTCTACAGACTTGGATCCTGTTTTGGAACCCTTAAAAAGGTTTGGTATAAGTGTAGATTTAAATGGTGATAAAGTTACATTTAGTGCAGAAAGGCTGAAGGCTATACCTAAAATTACAACCAATATTTGGCCAGGCTTCCCTACAGATTTAATGAGTGCGGCTATTGTTTTAGCCACCCAATGCAAAGGTGTTACTCTTTGTCATGATTGGATGTATGAATCAAGAATGTTTTTTATAGATAAACTCATTTCAATGGGTGCCAATGTTACTTTAGCTGATCCTCATAGAGTATTTGTATATGGACCAGATAGACTTAAAGGTAGAAATTTAGAAACACCAGATATCAGAGCTGGTATGGCCTTGGTTTTAGCAGGACTGATAGCAAGAGGGAAAAGCGTCATTAATCAGGCTGAGTTAATTGAGAGAGGTTATGAGGATGTTGTAGGAAAATTAAAAAGCCTAGGGGCTGATATTGAAAGAGTAGAATAGTATGGATGTAGTTGGCTCTTCAAGAATACATTTAGCAAGGCAATACACAAAACTTTATTCAAAAGACCACTTTATTGGAATAACAGGTTCTGTTGGAAAAACTGCCTCGGTTAGTGCATGCTTGGCTGTCCTATCCACAAAGTTTAAAACAATTGCAACTCACCCTAATTTAGACCCCATTTTAAATATACCGCAAACTTTATTAAAAGTAACTCCTAAAGTTAAAAAAGTAATTTTGGAAATGGGAATTGAACATAAAGGGGAAATGGAATTTTATCTTTCTTTGGTTAGACCCAAAACAATTATTTTTACTACACTGACCTTTGTGCACTCAGAGTTTTTAGGAGGATTAGACGAGATTATAGAAGAGGAAGGGATACTCCTTGAACAACTGGGCAGCGACGGGGTAGCGATCCTTAATTTTGACGATGCGGCTTCTAAAAAACTTGCAAAGAAATGCAAAGGAGAAGTTATCTACTATGGAACTGACTATCAAAATTGTACTGTTTGGGCAGGCAATATTTCTGTTAAAAATTTCACAACTTCTTTTGAATTAAATTTAGGAGTTGAGAGAGTTAAGGTTAACTATCAATTGTTAGGAGCCCATCAAATTTACCCGGCTTTATCAGCAGCAACTTTAGGAATTTTAAATAACATTCCTCTAACAAAAATAAAAATAGCTTTGGAATCAGTTGAACCATCCGAGCACAGAATGCAGGTATTGTCTGGTCCGAATGGTTCGATTATTATTGATGATACCTATAATTCTTCACCTGCAGCTGTTGAGGCAGCTATAGATACATTAATGCAAGTTCCAGCCAGAAGAAGAGTTTTAGTTTTAGGGGAAATGAGAGAGCTCGGAAGATTTTCAGAGGAGATGCATCGCCAAATTGGCCGAAAGATATTTAAAGAGAAAATTGATTTAATTTATCTAGGTCAGGGTGATGCTCAAACCATTGAAGGAGAATTAAAAAGTTTGGGATTTTGGGATGAGAGGGTAGAATCAAATCTTCAAAATTCTCAAATCGTAGGAAAACTTTTAAAAAACTTAGGAAAAGGGGATGTAGTTTTAATTAAAGGTTCTCCTGCTGTAAGATTAGATGAGGTAGTAAAAAGAATCGCTAAAAAAATATGACTGAACTTCTTGGATTAGTTTTATTATCATTTGCCTTAACATCTATTTGTATGGTTCCTTTCATAGATTTTCTTTACTATTTAAAAAGAAAATTTCAAATATATTCTTCAGAAATAAAAAAATCTGAAACACCAATTCACGATAAACTGATGAAATCAGATATAAAAATTCCATCAGGAGGGGGAGTTTTAATAATCATAGTCCTGATTTTACTGGCAGGGGGGTATGGCTTATTTAATCCTCAAAAAGATCTAATCACTCTCAATATACTCCTTTTTACACTAGCTTCATTTGGTGTTTTAGGGCTTATAGATGATATTAAGCTGATTATGACAAAAAGATCAGGAAAATTTTTAGGACTTGGAAAAAAGATCATGCTTTTTGTTCAATTCTTGCTTGCATTTGTAATAGCTACAGCACTTTATTACATGGCAGGAATAAATAATATATACATCTCGGGTTTTGGGAATTTTGTAATTGATTTTTGGTATATACCTCTAGCCGCTTTTATAATAGTTTCATTTGCCAATGCCTATAATATTTCTGATGGACTAGACGGTTTGTCAGCAGGCCTTTTGCTTATTTGCTTATTTGCTTTTTTAGCCTTAACATCCCGATCACTTGATCTAACTCTAGCATCCTTTATAGGTATTTGGATTGGGGCTTTATTTGCCTTTCTTTATTTTAATATCTGGCCAGCTAGAATTTTTTTGGGGGATGCTGGTTCCTTTGCTTTTGGAGCAACACTAGCTGTAGTAGGGCTTTTAACCGGGAAAATATTGGCTCTGGCAATAATCGGAGGGATGTTTGTAATAATTGTTGCTTCATCTTTGCTTCAAATCCTATCCAAAAAATTCCTTAAAAGAAAAATTTTGCCAGTCTCTCCAATCCATATGTATTTTAAATATGTTGGATGGGAAGAGCCAAAAATAGTTACAAGATTTTGGTTAGCCCAAGGATTATTTGCAATATTTGGCCTTTGGATAGCACTGCTTTCCAGATGAGCAAAGCTCTAGTTTCATTATGAAAAAAAATCCGTCTCTTCATCAGCAAAAAAAGGGTTTTGATTTAACTCTTTTTTTTACAGTTATTATTCTAGTAATTTTCGGACTCATCATGGTTTATGATGCTTCTGTTGTTCAGGGATTAAAGGATTTTGGAGACAGTTATTATTACATTAGACAACAGTTAATTTGGGTCAGCTTAGGATTAGCTTCTTTGTTATTTTTTACACACTTTGATTATAGAAAATTTAAACAATACTCACTTCCTTTAGTTTTAGGATCATTTGTTTTACTTATTGCAGTTTTTATTCCGGGTCTTGGTGTATCAGGAGGAGGAGCTCACAGGTGGTTAAGAATTGGAGGGATTACAGTGCAACCTGCAGAAATAATTAAACTTACTGGAGTAATTTATTTGGCTGCAGTTTTTGAAAAGAAGGTGAGGTTCATACCTTTTTTAATTCTTGTTACCTCAGTTTCGTTTATGACTGCTGTATTACAAAAAGATTTGGGTTCAACAATTGTATTTGCAGCTACAACAACTTTAATATATTTTGCTGCAGGGGCTCCTATTTGGCATTTCTTACTATCAATTCCTGCTGTTTTGGGAGTTTTGTTTGTTTTAATTTCAACATCAAGCTATAGAATAAAAAGAATTTCGGCTTTTTTGGATCCTTTTTCCGATCCCCAGGGATCTACTTATCATATCTCACAAGTATTAATAGCATTAGGATCCGGGGGATTATTTGGATTGGGTTTAGGTCATTCCAGACAAAAATATGAATATATTCCGGAAGTTTCAACAGACTCTATTTTTGGAATTGTAGGAGAGGAATTAGGATTTATGGGAGCAGCATTCCTAATTGGACTTTTCGTACTCCTTATTTTAAGGGGTTTAAAAATAGCAAAGGATTCCAGTGATAATTTTGGAAAAATTTTAGCATTAGGATTAACTTCCTGGCTTGGGATTCAGACAGTAATTAATATTTCTTCAATGACAGCTTTTTTACCTTTAACCGGAGTTCCTCTTCCCTTTATTTCTTATGGCGGTTCTGCTTTGGTTGCAAATTTGACTGCAATGGGGATTTTGCTTAATATTTCTAAATCAAACGTATGAAAATTTTAGTCACTGGTGCTCATTTTACACCTGCTGTTGCTGTTATTGAGGAACTAAAAAAACAACCTGGTGTAGATGTTATTTATATAGGAAGGAAGACAACCAGAGAGGGGGATTCATCGTCTTCTGTTGAATCTCAAATTTTGCCAAGACTTGGAGTGAAGTTTATTCCAATAATAACAGGAAGATTACAAAAAGATTTTACTCTCTATACAATCCCATCACTTTTGAAAATACCAATTGGTTTTATTCAATCGCTCTATATAGTTTTAAAAGAAAAACCTGATGTGATTTTATCTTTTGGCGGATATGTGGCAGTTCCAACAGTAATCAATGGTTGGCTTCTGTCAATTCCAATTATTGTTCATGAGCAAACTTTAGTTTCTGGTCTTGCCAATAAAATTAGTTCCCTTTTTGCTGATAAAGTAGCCCTTTCTTTTCTTGATAAGGATAGGGTTAATGAAAAAACTATTGTTACCGGCAACCCTCTTAGATCCTTGATTACTCAAAAGCAAAGCAACACAAAAAGAAACGAAAAGCCTACGATTTTAATTACAGGAGGTAATCAAGGTTCGCATACAATAAATGAAAAAGTAGAAGAATGTTTAGATAAATTGACTAAGCTTGCAAAAATAATTCACATCACAGGTGATAGTAAATTTAAGGATTTTGAAAGACTGGAAAGTAAACAAAGTGAAGACTATCAGGTTAAAAAATGGATTGGTGATGAATATGGAGAAATTTTATCAAGAGCTGATTTAGTTATTTCCAGAGCAGGAATAAATACTTTATCAGAATTAGCTTACCTTGGAAAACCAGCATTAGTAATTCCTATTCCTTATTTATATAAAGATGAGCAAAATGAAAATGCACGCTTTTTCGAAGACCTCGGTCTTGTAAAAACGCTTCCGCAGTCTAAGTTGTCACCCAGCATTTTAATGGAAAATATAAAATTTATGTTAAGACACCTAGATAGCTTAAACAAAAAAGCTTTAGGTGCCAAAAAAATTATTAAGGTAGATGCTGCTAAAAGACTAGCCTTGGAAACCCTACTTCTGGCATAATCATTATATGAGGCAGTTTGGAAAAAGGAAGCTTTCTAAGTTAATCCCATTTTTGTGGATTGCAGGTTTTGCTTTATCAATAGGCTTAAGTATTTTAATACTCAATTCCGACCTTTTTGCAATTAAAAAAATTGAACTAGGCTTTGATAAGGTTAATTGTGCAAGTTCTGAAGATATAGAAAATTCATCAGGGGTTTTGGGGCAAAACCTAATATTTCTTGATACTACAAAAATAATAAACAATATAAAGGATAAATTTATTTGTATTAGAGAGGTTGAGCTTTCAAAACAACTTCCAAGTAAAATTAGGCTCTCAGTTTTCGGAAGAGAAGCTATTGGTAGATTGACGAATTTAGCAAGCTTTGAGTCAACAGCATCAACTCTTGAACAAATCGCTACCCCTTCTGCGGCAACTGCTGAAGGTTTTTTAGTAGATAAGGATGGAGTAGTCTTTTCTCAAAGTTTAGAACAAATTAATACCCCAAGTATTTATTTAAAAGATGTTGAAATTTTTTTGGGTAGAAAATTGGAAAATAGTATTATAAGCAGTCTAAAGATACTGGAAAGAGTAAAAATATTTAACCTTAATTTTAACTCAAGTCTGATTATGGATAATTATTTGATTGTATTTCCACAAGTTGATAATCCTAAAGTATTTTTCAGGCTAGATAATGAGATTGATTTACAACTTGCATCTTTACAACTGATCTTGGAGAAGGCTAAAATAGATGAAAGAATATTGGAGTTTATCGATTTAAGGTTTGATAAACCCATAGTGCGTTTTGCCCCCAAGAAAACTTGAAATATGGCCAAAGACAAAATCATTTGCGGAATAGATGTCGGTTCATCAAAAGTTGCAACACTTATAGCATCAATTGATGAAAATGGAAAAATAAATTTAATTGGAGTTTCCTCTACTGTTTCTAAAGGAGTTAGGAAAAATCAGGTAGTTGATATTGAAGAAGCAGTAAAAGCTATTACAGAATCAGTTGAAGCTGCAGAAAGAATGGCAGGTTATTCAATTTCGAATGCATATGTTGCAATGGGCGGTCCTCAAATAGAATCTGTTAACCAACATGCAGTTGTAGCAGTCTCAGAACCGGAGGGTGAAATTAAAACCAGTGATATCCAAAGAGTTAATGATGCAGCTAGAGCCATACCTCTTCCTTCGTCCCGGGAAATTTTGCATGTTATTCCTAGAACCTTTACTGTTGATGGTCAAGAAGGAATCAAAGATCCAATTGGAATGACAGGAGTTAGGCTTGAGACAGAGACACATATAATAACTGGTTCCACAACCTCTATGAAAAATTTAGTGAAATGTGTTCAGGAAGTGGGTATAGATGTTTCAGAGTTAGTATTTTCCGGAATTGCAGCATCGCTTTCAGTTCTAACGGATACAGAAAAAGAATTGGGAGTAGTTTTAGTTGATATTGGGGGAGAGACAACAGACGTAGTAATTTTTATTGATGGATCTGTTTCTTATTCCTCAGTTGTACCAATAGGAGCCAGACATATAACTTCAGATATGGCAGTGGGACTGCGGGTTTCTTTGGAATCTGCTGAAAAAATAAAATTGTCTTTAGGAAAATCTCAAAGATCACCGGCTCTAGCGCAGAGCGCGATAGCTGCACAAAGTACTTTAGAAGATGAAGATAGACCTAAACCTTCTAAAAAAGAGGATGAAGTATTGGATGTTAAAGCCTTAGGAATAGAAGAAGACATTCAAAAAATATCTAAAAAAGCGGTTGTTGATGGAATAATAAGACCTAGATTACAGGAGATATTTAAATATGTTGGTAAGGAGCTTAAAAAAAGTGGTTTTGGTACACAAATTCCATCAGGCTTAGTTATTTGTGGCGGAGGTGCTCAAACGATTGGAGTTTTGGAGCAGGCTAAATATGTCTTAGGTTTTCCTGCAAGATTAGGCCAGATAGATGGACTTTCAGGTTTAATTGAGGAAATTGATTCCCCAAGTTTTGCTTCTTCTGCAGGTCTTATACTTTACGGAACCTCTCAGGATTCTGGTTCTGAAATGCGTCTGCCTGTTTTATCAGGAAGCATGCCTTTTCGCGGTATGATACAAAAAGGAATTGCACTAGTGAAATCGTTTTTACCGTAAAAACGATTTCGCGAACTTGTTCAGTTAAGTCCTTCTTGCCCTAGATAGAAATATCTGATATATTCTGCCCAGAGAGAATGTATGCTCATAAAACCTGATGTACAAAAATTTGCAAAGATTAAAGTTGTAGGTTTGGGTGGTGGTGGTTCTAATTCCTTAAACTCCATGATACTCTTGCAGCAAATCCAGGGTGTAGAATTTGTGGCGATTAATACAGATGCTCAGGCTTTAATGAATAATCAGTCTCCAACAAAAGTCCAAATTGGCGAGCAATTAACACGCGGACTAGGTTCTGGAGGAGATCCTGAAATTGGCAAGCAGGCTGCTGAGGAATCAACTCAGAAATTGGAAGATGTTTTAGGGGATGCTGATATGGTCTTTCTAACAGCTGGGATGGGTGGAGGAACAGGAACCGGTTCAATCCCTGTTGTTGCACAAGTTGCTAAAAATGCAGGAGCATTAACAGTGGCTGTTGTTACCAAGCCTTTTGCTTTTGAAGGAACAAGAAGAATGGTGGTTGCAGAAGATGGAATTGAGAAGCTTAAGGATAAGGTTGATGCCTTAATTATTATTCCAAATCAAAGGCTTTTAGAAACTGTAGAAAAAAATATGACTTTGCAGGAAGCTTTTAGATTGGCTGACTCAGTTTTGGGACAAGGAGTTCAGGGAATTTCTGATCTTATTACTATGCCGGGACTTATTAATGTTGATTTTGCTGATGTTAAAACAATCATGAGTAATGCAGGATCAGCATTGATGGGTATTGGGGTTGCAGGGGGAGATAACAGGGCTGCAGCAGCTGCCAGAATGGCTATTGCCTCACCTTTACTTGAAGTTTCAATAGAAGGAGCCAAAGGAGTCCTTTTCAATATTGTTGGAGGACCTGATCTTTCTATGACAGAAGTTAATGAGGCTGCTCAAATTATTGCTCAGGCTGCTGATCCTGATGCTAATATAATCTTTGGTGCTACCATTAAAGAAGATCAGCTTGATCAAATTAAAATTTCTGTTATAGCTACGGGATTTGATGAGACAAGAAGAAGGCTGAGGGAATATATTGGTACTGGGATAGGATCATCTTCAATTCAAAATCAACCTCAGTCTAGTGCTTGGGCTCCTGAAGAAAAAGAAGAAGCCCCTGTTCAAGCTACTCAGGAACCTGAGAGAGCTGAGGAAGAGATCATAAAGGAAGAAGACGAAGATTTAGAAATCCCAGCATTTCTCCGCGGCAACAGATAAAGTTGTAGCTCGTCACAGTAAAAAGTACCATTCGGCTAGTATTCCTGTAACATTTAGTTTATTTCTAGCCTCATTGTGGGAAAATTTTTGCTTTAGTACTACACAAAAATTTTCTAACTGCTTTTATACTTGTGACTTCGCTACTCCTAAATAATATGCTAGAATTTAGCCTATGAGTAAGTTTAAAAGTGTTTCTTCTCAAGTTGATTTTCCGGCTCTTGAAAGAGAGTTGCTTGACCATTGGTATACAGAGGGGATTGTAGAAAAATATCTTCATAGAAATGATAATTCAGATAAAAAATTCTCTTATCTTGATGGCCCTATTACTGCTAATAATCCTATGGGGGTTCATCATGCTTGGGGTAGAACTTTAAAAGATGTTTGGCAAAGATATCACAATATGAAAGGGTTTGCCGGCAGATTTCAGAATGGTTTTGATGAACAAGGTCTTTGGGTTGAGGTAGAGGTAGAAAAAGAGCTAGGTTTAAGAAGCAAGAAGGATATTTTAAATTTAGTTCCTGGAGATGAATTTGCCTCTTTAGAAAAATTTGTAAATCTTTGTAAGCAAAGAGTTAAAAAATACTCAAGTATTCAAACTGAACAAAGTAAGAGATTAGGTTATTTTATGGATTGGGATAATTCATATCATACTTCATCAGACGCTAATAATTATGCAATCTGGAATTTTATAAAAGTTGTAAATGAAAAAGGCTGGCTTTATAAAGGACATGACTCTGTTCCTTGGTGTCCCAGGTGTGGAACTGCTATTTCTCAGCATGAAATTGAATCTGATGGATATAAAGAAGTGGTTCATGCTTCAATTTATTTTAAGCTCCCCATTGAAGGAAGTGATGAAAATTTATTAGTTTGGACTACAACTCCCTGGACACTCCCTGGAAATATAGCTGTGGCTGTTAATGAAAAATTTGATTATTCATTAGTTGAAAAGGACGGTAGTAAACTTTGGGTATTAAAAGATTTAGTTAAAAAAATATTTGGAGAGGAAAAAATATTAAAAACAGTAAAGGGTAAGGAATTGGTGGGCCTAAAATATAAATGGGCTTTTGATGATTTGCCTGCTGTAAAAAAAGCAGCAGAGTCAGATAATTTTCACAGCGTTGTAGCCACAGATGAACTTATCATGCCTATTAATACTGAGGAAGGAACAGGGTTAGTCCATACAGCTGTTTCAGCAGGAGTTGAGGATTTTAAATTAGGTCAAAAATTAGGTCTGCCTCTAGTAGATCTTATAGATGAGGGAGCAAATTATCTAGAAGGCTTAGGGAATTTTTCCGGAAAGAATGCTAAAAAAGATCCCAAGGTAATTTTAGATTACTTAGAAGAAAGTTGGGTATTTAAAGTTGAAAATTATAAACACAGATACCCAACTTGTTGGAGGTGTAAGACAGAACTTGTTTGGAGAGTGGTGGATGAATGGTATATAGCAATGGACTGGGCAGATGATAGCGGTAAAACTTACCGTGAGCAAATGGTAGAGGTTGCTAAAAAAATAAACTGGATTCCTGCTTGGGCAAAAGACCGCGAACTGGATTGGCTTAAAAATATGCATGACTGGCTAATTTCCAAAAAAAGGTTTTGGGGATTGGCTCTGCCGATTTGGGAATGTAAAAAATGTAAAAACTTTGATGTTGTAGGTGGAGTTGATGAACTAAAGGAAAAATCAGTGGAAGGCTTTAAAGAATTTGAAGGTCATACTCCCCACAGGCCTTGGATAGATCAGATAAAAATAAAATGTTCAAAATGCGGAGAAGTCTCTTTAAGAATTCCTGATGTAGGCAACCCTTGGCTTGATGCAGGAATTGTGCCTTTCTCAACTTTGCCAGAAGGATGGTTTCCTGCAGATTTAGTGAGTGAATCATTTCCAGGACAATTTAAAAATTGGTTCTATGCCATGATTGCCATGAGTACAGCTCTTAAAAATACTAATCCATTTAAAACTCTCTATGGTTATGCTTTGGTAAGGGATGAACATGGAGAAGAGATGCACAAATCTAAGGGCAACTCCATAGAATTTAATGAAGCTGCGGATAAAATAGGCTCTGATGTTATGAGGTGGATGTTTGTTACTCAGGATCCTGAATCAAATCTTTTGTTTGGGGTTAATACAACATCTGAGGTAAAAAGAAGGTTTTATTTAATTCTTTGGAATTCTTATAAATTTTTTGTTGACTATGCATCTTTTTCTTTTGATCAAAGTATGGATGCAGACAATCTAACTATGCTGGACAAATGGATTCTATCCCGATTAAATCAGGTTATTTCAACTTCCGATGCGGCTTTAACGAAATTTAACCCATATGTATCTTCCAGAGTAATTGAAGATTTTGTTGTTAATGATTTTTCTACCTGGTATATCAGAAGATCAAGGGATAGAGTGGGATTGGAGGCTAATGCAGGGGATCGAAATACTTGTTTGGCAGTGATGCATAAAGTTTTGGTTACAGTTAGTAAGTTGGCTGCCCCAATGATACCGTTTATAACAGAGGAATTTTTTAGAAACTTAACCGGAGAAGAATCAGTGCACTTAGAGGAATATCCTAAAGTCGAGGGAGAGGTAGATTTAAAGTTAATATCTGACATGGCTACTGTAAGAAAAATAGCTGAAGGCATACATGCAAAGAGGAAAGAAGCCAATATTAAACTCAGACAGCCCTTAGTGTCAATTTCTTACTCAGGTGAAGAGTTGAGTAAAGAATTAGAACAATTATTAGCAGAAGAATTAAATGTAAAGACCGTTGAACATGGTAAAGAGTTGTCTCTGGACACAAATATCACTCCAGAATTGGCAGAGGAAGGTGCGGCTAGGGACTTAATAAGAGAAATTCAAAAGCTTAGGAAAGAATCAAATATGACTTTAAATGATAAAACTAAAATTACAGTACCAAGTTGGCCAAAATCTTTTGAAAAGTTAATTTTAGAAAGTACTGCTTCTACTTCTATTGAAAAGGGTGAAGAACTTGAGGTGAAACTTGTCAATTCATGAAGTTTATTGAATCTGTCAATTGGCCTATTTTTCTTGTCAGCCTTTCACTGGTATCTATTGGAATTCTGGTTATTTATTCATCTTCCCCTGAACTGGCTTTTCAGCAGTTTATTTATACTATTGTTGGCTTAATTCTTTTTTTATTCATTTCCCATTTGGATTTACATTCCATCAGAAAACTTATTAATCCTTTATTTTTTCTTACAATTTTACTTTTGATTGTGGTGTTGGTTTTGGGAGTTGAAACCAGAGGTTCAGTTAGGTGGATTCCCTTAGGCTTTTTTAATATTCAGCCATCTGAATTTGCAAAACCAGTAATTCTTCTTTTTATTGCCTCTTTCTGGGCTAAGAGTATATCTTCCTGGACGAATATTTTTAAGAGCTTGTTTTTAATTTCTCCAATCCTATTTTTGGTTTTTATACAGCCTGATTTAGGATCGACATTAACTCTTGTATCTATCTGGGTCGGTATTCTTTTTGTTTCAAGAGTATCTGTTAAAAAAATTATTGTTTTAATCTTAATTGCAGCTTTAGTCATACCTGTGGGCTGGACATTTTTAAGGGACTATCAAAAACAAAGAATTGTGGGATTTTTAAATCCCCAAACAGATCCTTTAGGACGTGGTTATAACCTAATTCAATCAACTATAGCTGTTGGATCAGGAGAAATTCTTGGAAGGGGACTGGGAAGAGGCACTCAATCCAGGCTGCAGTTTTTGCCGGAATTTAGAACTGATTTTATATTTGCTTCTATTGCTGAGGAGTGGGGGTTTTTGGGATGTTTTGTGATCTTATCTTTGTATATGTATCTTTTGGTCTTTTTTTTAAGATTGGCTTCTCAGATTGATGATAATTTTAGCTTTCTTATTATTATTGGAGTTTTTTCTATGCTTTTGTTTCAAGTTTTTGTCAATGTAGGTATGAATATAGGAATTGTGCCAATAACAGGTATTACTTTGCCTCTTATTTCCTATGGGGGGTCGTCTTTAATTGTAACCTTCGTTTGTTTAGGGCTAGTTGCTTCTGTTGCCAAAGCAAGAGCCAGAATTGACACAGAAGCCTATTAAGGCTACAATTGTGCACATGTTTGATTTTGCAATTTGTGAAATATCAGGAAAACAATACAAGATAATTCCTAATCAGGAGATCTTGGTGGATTGGCTTGGGGAAGAGACAAAAAAAATTGATGCTTCGGTGCTGATGTTATCTGAAGGTGGAAAAGTTAAAATTGGTACTCCATATCTTAAAGAAAAGCTAACTTTGGAGTGTTTAGGAACTGTGAAAAGTAAAAAGATCAGGGTGGCTAAATTTCATGCTAAGGCAAATTTCAGAAAAGTAACAGGTTCTAGACCTAAAAAAACAAATCTTGTACATTCCGTGAAAACAAAGTAAAATATCCTTAAGTTATGGCACATAAAACAGGTGGAGGTTCAACCAGAAAAAATAGAGATTCAATTTCAAAACGTTTAGGCGTGAAAATTTGGGGTGGAGCTAAAGCTGAACCCGGAAATATCATTATTAGACAAAAAGGAAATAAATTTTACCCAGGAGTTGGAACACAGCAGGGAAATGACTATACAATCTTTTCAGTGGTTTCCGGAAAAGTTGAATTTAAAAAGAAACTCTCTAAAAGAGTTGTTAGTGTGGTTTAAAATTTTATGGAAGAGCAGATTTACGAGTTAGAAATAGAATTACTTCAGCCAAACCCTCTTCAGCCCCGTGGTCTTATAACTCCTGAATCTCTGTCAGAGCTTGCAGAATCTATTAGGGCACACGGAATTTTAGAGCCTATTGTTGTTGCTAAAACTCCTGCAGGATATCAAATTATTGCAGGGGAGCGAAGATGGAGAGCATCAAAAGTTGTTGGACTTCCAAAGGTTCCAGTCAGAATAAGAGAAACTTCTCCTCAGGGAATGCTGGAGATGGCTATTGTAGAAAATGTTCAAAGAATTGACTTAAATCCTTTAGAGAGAGCTCAAGCTTATAAAAGATTGATGGAGGAGTTTGGATTAACCAATGCAGAAATATCAGAAAGAGTTTCTAAATCTCCATCCTACATTTCAAACACCATCAGACTTTTAACCCTTCCAGATGCCCTCAAGGATGCTTTAATGGCTGGAGCAACAACTGAAGGACATGCCAGAGCAATGTCTGCTTTAGAGGATCCAAGACTGATTATTGATGCATATAAGGAAGTATTGAAAAGAAATCTTTCAGTCAGAGGAACTGAGGAATTAGTTAGAAGATTTAGAGCTAAAAGTGGAATCGGTCCCAAAAGGAGTGCTGATATTTCTTCTATGCATATAATGTCTGAGGAAATAGATAAAGTTCAATCTGACCTGTCAGATGCTTTATCAAGAAAAATTGAAAAAGCTTCTGTCAAATGTTCTCAAACCGGTAAAAAAGCTAAAGTTGAGCTGATGCTTGAGGGGGATCCTACAAAAACTACAGCAATTTTAGAAGATATAAGACAGGCAATTGTAGGATATTTTAACCTCCAGTAGTTTTATCACTTATCAGTTAACATTCCTATGTTTTTAAGTGGCCAATATCTAAAGAAAGCCCTTCCTACTAATTCTTCCTGGGTTACAGGGCCCCAGTCTCTTGAGTCAGAAGAATGTCCCCTGTTATCACCTATCACAAAATATTGATTAGCACCTGCTTTAACTGTAGATCCTTCTGTTAAAAATTGTCCTGAGGGAGTTAGGGTATTTGGAGGTAAGTAAGGTTCTTCCAGTTTTATTCCATTCAAATATATAAAATTTTTCTCAACTTTAATACTATCCCCAGGTAAGGCAATAATTCTTTTTATAAAATCCTGTGATTCATCCCTGGGATTTTTTAATACCACAATCTGACCTCTTTTGGTTTCAGAAAATCTGTAGCTTATTTTTTCTGTGATTAGATAATCTCCATTATCTAGGGTGGGATACATAGAAAGTCCTGAGACTTTGTGAAATTGGGCTACAAAAAGATAAAGGAGGGCAAAGATTGCCCCAAACACCACCAGAGTCTGAATAAAATCAATAACATGAGTGCCTAAATTATCAAAAAAGCCTTGAGGCTGTTGACCTATACTTGCCCTTGGATCCATATCATAAGATTATCTCAAATTTGGTACAATTTAGGAATGAGGAATATATTAAGGCAGAGTTCTTGGTTAATGGGTGCTCAGGTTCTAACAAGGATTGTCAGCTTTTTTTATACAATTTTTCTGGCCAATAAATTAGGGGTTGAAGGGTTTGGACTAATTACTGTTGCTATTGCTTATTTTGCCATACTATCTGCTTTAACTGATTTTGGATTTAATAGATTTTTAATAAGAGAGATTGCTAGGGGAGAATTAAAGATTGCTGATATGTTGGGAAATATTTTAATGCTCCGTGTCCTTTTGCCTTCTATTGTTATAATTCTTTTTTCTATTGTTTTGTATTCTTTAGACCCTGACAAAATGAGGGTTAGTCTTATTTTGATTGCAGTTTTGGCAGTATTTCCAGAATCTATTGCTGTAACTTTGGATGGAATATTTATTGGCTTACAAAAATTACAATATTCGGCAATTTCTTTAGTAATTGCCTCAAGCTCTGCCGCTATTTTAGGATTTTATTTAGTAAATGGGGGTTCAGGTCCGGTCGGTGCTGTAATTGCTATAATTTTTGCCCAAATTATGTGGGCATTGTGCTTATTAATTTTTTTGTTAAGAAAAAAATTGCTTTCATTTTCAAAATTAAATTTTTCTTTGATGAAAAAAATCCTTGTTGGGTCTTTGCCGTATGGATTAATAGGGGTTCTAGGACTTTTATATTTTAGGATAGACAGTGTAATTTTGTCATACCTGCGGGGAAGTTTTGAAACAGGTATATATGGAGCAGGATATAGATTTCTGGAATCCATAATTTTTATTCCAGGTGCTTTTGGATTTGCGCTTTTTCCATCCTTGGCAAAGCTTCATGATACTAATATTTCCGATATGAAAAAACTTTACTTTAGGTCACTAAAACTGATGGGACTTTTAGGGTTAATTATTTTTTTAGGATATCTATTTATTCTGCCTGAAATAATAAGGATACTTTTGCCAAATTATTCACAGTCAGTTGATGTTATAAGAATTTTATCTTTTTCCATTCCATTTATTTTTCTGGCAACACCTGGTGTACAAGTTTTACTTTCATCTGATAAATATTTAAAAAGTGTTATTTTTCTTTCTTTGTTTACAGTGGTACTTAATATTATTTTGAATTTTATATTTGTCCCTAAATTCGGATATCTAGCTGCAGCTTATATAACTGTTTTTTCTGATGTTACCTCTTTTGTAATTTTTTATATCTTCCTTCAAAGAAAGATTTTTAATAATGAAAAAAGTTAGTGTAATTATTCCAAATTATGAAGGAATTGAATTACTGCCTGATTGTTTAAATTCTTTAAAAAAACAAACCTTCAAAGATTATGAAGTAATAGTGGTAGATAATAATTCTGAAGATGGGTCAGTGGAGTGGATTAATCAAAACCACCCCACCATGACGACAATTATTCTTAAAAGAAATTATGGATTTGCAAAAGCAATAAATGAGGGTGTGAAGGCCTCCAGTTCTGAATATGTTGTTTTTTTAAACAACGATACAAAAGTGGATAAAGGGTGGCTTATGGAATTAAATAAATGTGCTGATAAGCATCCGGAGGTTATTTCTGTAAATTCCAAGATATTAAATTTTCTAAACAAAAAAATAATTGATGGAGTTGGGATACAAATAAATGAAGTAGGTCAGGCAAGATCTATCGGGTGGGAAGAAATTGATTCAGGCCAATATGAAAAAGAGGAATATATTTTTGGAGCAACAGGAGGAGCCTCTCTTTTTAGGAGAGATGAATTCTTAAAAATTGGTCTATTTGATGAAAATTATTTTATGTATAGTGAAGAGGTAGATTTTGCCTTTAGGGCCCAATTTGCAGGATTCAAATCAATATATTGCCCTCAGTCAATTGTCTATCATAAACATAAAGCATCTGCTAAAAAATTTCCCCAGCATATAGAATATTGGCAGTTTAAAAATATGTATCAGACAATCATTAAGGATTATCCAACAAGTTTACTTTTAAAAAGATGGAGATGGCTAAAAATAATTCTGGTATATTTTAATACTATTCTTTATCAAATAAAAAATGGATTTTATTGGCCCCCAATAATGACTACGATTTGGCTGATAATTCATCTGCCTAATCTTCTTTACCAAAGAAATAAAATTCAAAAAAATAAAAAAGTTTCTGATGATTATATTGATTCTTTTTTAATCGAGAAAAGAATTAACCACAGAAGAATTGGCGGGTAGAACAGGCTGTTGGCAAAAATGGAATGGATTAGCAATCCTAGTATGGCAACCGGAGGTAGGTGTAAAATGAAAAGCAGATAAACGGTCAGTCCTACAATTCCTGTTGTTGCTAAAACATAGAGCAAAGAAAAATCATTAGTTGTTGATCCCCTGCTTTCCAAAAATTGAGAATCTGATAAATTATATTCCCTGATAGCAAACTTGTAGGTATTAAAGCCTACTCCCATAAGGGGTGAATGCTGAAAAATGGTTAATCCTTGTTGCCAGGTGGATAATCTGAATGAGGCAGATTGCTCCCTGTTTATTCCACGGGGAGTGGCAACAGCTTGTGTATATATCTGGAATCCAATTAAAAGCCCAATAAAAAGAATGAAAGTCCCTAGAAGTATTTTTTTAGATTTTTGAAAAAATGCTAAAGAAATTCCACTTACTAAAAACATAAGATAGCTGGAACGTGAGAAGGTAGTGAGCAATGCTAGATATACAATCGTCATTGCGAGGAGTGTAAACGACGAAGCAATCTTTTTAGGGATTGCCGCAGCCACTTCGTGGCCTCGCAATGACGTGAGTAGTAGTAATGTTAATACAAAATATGCACCTGCAAAATTTGGATCTAAAAATGTAGAGACTGTTCTGAAATAATGAGGGTCCCAACCAAAAGGTTGTAAAAACATCAGATCTGGAAGTATTAAAAATTGGATGAGTCCTAAAACAGCAAGACCGACTCCAGAATATATTAAAGTCTCTTTAATTCTTTTTCTAAAATCCTCAAAGGCTCCACTAAAAATAATATGTGCAAATAAAATATAAACAAAAAATCTTAAAGTATAAGAAAAGCTGGAAAGGTACTCTGGAAAATTTAAACTAAGTGGGGTAACAATTAAGGATAATATTCCAACACCTGTAAATAGGTACCCTATTTTTAAAAGTTTATTTGGTTTTTGTAGTTTAAATTTTAATTTGGCTATACCAATCAAAGAGAGGGCTAAAACAAGTAAATCAAGTAGGGTTGGTCCCTGAACACCAAATACTGGAATTTTTATAAGCTGACCTGCTAAAATCGAAATAACCAAAAGGTAAGCAATTAACATATGAAATTTTATCCTAGTGTAACTATTATAGTTCTAATTTGGATTTTGTCAGTATCCATGATTTTTTTTATTGGCAAAGAAGGAAATTTCTTTGAAAGCTTAAGCAATTGGGATGGGGGACACTACATTGGAATTGCCCAAAATGGATACAGTGAAAAATTCCAATATGCTTTTTTCCCTTTGTACCCAATAACAATTAATTTACTAAATAACTTTGTAGGAAATTATTTACTTTCTGCTGTTTTAATAAGTATAATATCTACTTTTTTTGGACTGCAGCTTTTATATAAGTTAATGTCTTTGGATTTTGACCGGAAAATTGCAGATAAAGTTATAGCAGGGATTTTAATTTTTCCAACATCATTTTATTTTCTAACAGCATATTCAGAGGGATTATTTTTTCTTTTGACTATTGCCGCATTTTATTTTTTGCGGACTAGAAAACTGTTTTGGGCGGTAGTATTTGCTTCCCTAGCATCTGCTACTAGACTCTCAGGATTGGCTGTAGTTTTGGGATTGATTATAGAAGTTTATTTAACCGAAGGAATTAACAAAAAGAATTGGTACATATTACTTTCTCCTTTAGGATTTTTAATATATTGCTACTTTTTATATACAAATACAGGAGATCCATTTTACTTTATAACAGCAGAAAATCACTGGCTCAGGTCCTTATCAATTCCAGGATTAGGGTTTTGGGAAACTTTAAAAAGTATTTTCACACCACAGTTTATAGAAAAAAATATCACAGCAGTTACTGATTTAATTTTTTCTATATTTGGATTAGGTATGGTAATCAGAGCTTTCAGATTTTTGCCAATCTCTTACTGCCTTTTTGCTTTCATATCAGTTGCCCTACCGCTCTTTACACCATCTCTTTCTTCAATCCCTCGATTTTTGCTGCCTGTATTTCCAATTTTTATATTACTAGCTTTTATTAAAGACCGAAATTTAAGCTTCTTTTACCAATTACTATTTATAATGCTTCTCTCAGCGTTCTCTATTATGTATATAAGTGGAAAGTGGGTTGCTTAAGGTTGGTAGACTACTCTTCTTGAAATTTCAGTAATATTAGAAGCAGGATCAACTGATTTAATGGTAAAAATATTTTCTCCATCATTTAAATTTTGGTCAGAAGAAAAATTCCCATCCTTATCAATAATAATTTGAGCATCATTCACAAAAACTTCTGCATTTACTTCTGTATTACCTGTAATTTTTATCTTTTTTTCTCCACCCTGAATGGTTTTGCCGTCTTCTGGTTCAGAAACATTTAAGGTTGGTTTTTCATTATCATAAGTAATTCTAAAGGTTTTTGAAGGCAGGGATTCCCTGTCTTCACTATCTATTGATTTGGCATAAAGGCTATTAATTCCTAAACCTAAAGAAACATTTTTAAAGGTAAAATCTCCCTCAGATGAAGCATCAACAATTTCTATTTCCTGACCATCCAGAAATAGTTTAACTTTAGATCCTGGGGTTGAGTAGCCTTTTACATCAATTTCTGCTGTATTGGTTGCCTCATAAGGAATATTTAAAACAGGAGGAGCAAGTTGAGCATTTTCAGTTATATTTGTTGCAGTTCTACTTTTTTCTTTAAAAATTCCTGTAACCAATCCCACTCCATTTACAAAGGTTGGTAGGATCCACTGAATTGTGGCAAAAAGAAGAAGGGTGATAATTATTAAGGTAACAAAAAAGTTCCTTTTGCTCCTTTTAACATACCTTCTGCTAGATCTTGCTCTATAACTCATTTTTTTAGTATATCACGAGAGCGGGAGACGATCCTTATTTAGCACCCATCTTAGATCAATTACTCATTCATTTTAATAAATTCAGGCAGGTATATCAAGATCAGGAGTTTGAAGAAGGCTTTTAAAGGAAAAACTGATATAATTCCAACCATGGGCAAGGCAGAAATATTGCGCGCTGCAAATGTAGAGCATGAAGCTACTATCCACCCATGGACTGAAATTGAATTGAGTAAGGCATTTGCAAGAATTTTAGGTCCCCGAAATTCTGCTGATCCCAATCGCTTTGATCCTATAACCGATCATGATGCACATATAGTAAGAAAGGGACTTCTATTAGATGGTATTGATTATTATTGTGCTCTTCTCTACCAGGGACCATATGATTATGTAAAAAATTCTTTTGGTTACTTTGTTCCATTTCCAGAGATTACTAAATTTCAGATCGGTGAAAATGGAGAAGTAACCAGTGTACCTCTAGTATTAGAGGTAGGAAGATTTTCAGGGAAAATTGATCTTTTATACCGATTAAAAATCGAGGGAATGGAAAGCCTTTTAGGAGTAGGTAGAACTGATAAAACAGATCTAGAAGATATCGAAGAAAATGGGGTGATTATAGGAAGAGAAACTCAAGAATTGGTATTACCTAGCGATCCCAAAAAACTTAGTACCATGGAATTTACTTTCTTAAGACCTGGGACGCAATTCCCGTCTCTTTAAAATAAAATTAGGTACGAAAAAACATGAAAGAATTTACGAGATTAAACCCTAAGATTAGCCCGTTATATCAGGCTATTCGCCACTTTTCGGGCAGTGGCATCCCCTCTGGAGCGGTGGACCGGACTTGAACCGGCGACCTTCTCCTTGGGAAGGAGACATTCTACCGCTGAACTACCACCGCTTAAACTAATTGATTAATTTTGGCAGCCATGATGTAGTCATTTTCTGAGAGTCCACCTATGGCGTGAGTGTAAAGGGTGATGTTGACCTTTTTATAGCTGTGGATATTTATATTTGGATGATGATCTTCAGAATTAGCAAGGTCAGCCACTTTATTTACAAATCCCATAGCTTCTTTAAAATCTTTGAATTCAAATTTTCTTTGAAGTTTTAAGGTATCTCCCTCTAAAATTTCCCAGCCTTCTACAGCTTTTAGATATTCCTGAGCTTGAGTTAGTTTATATGGATCTATTCCACCTTCACAAGGCACACAATGTTTACTAGTAAAGTCCATAGGTGTATTCTACCAGATTATTGTAGAATATGGCTGTGTGCCGGCTTTAGATAACATAGTTATCGCAAGACGGCCGAAGGCCGGCTTAGCTCAGCGGTAGAGCAGCTGTATCGTAAACAGCGGGTCACTGGTTCAATTCCAGTAGTCGGCTCAAGTGGGTTCGACCTCCGAAGGAGGGGTGTGTTTTCCCGCCTTCGGCTCCATGTCTTAAGAAATTTTTGTATTTTCTTTTACTGCTCTAGCAAACAATTTGCTTTGGGCAGGATACTTTCTGTTGTATTCTTCCAATCTCTCTTTTAATATATCAGTTCTGACTACCAGAGGAATTTGTGGTTCAGAGTCCTTGTTATCTTCCTCAGGTTCCACAGGGTCTGAGAATTCTTCAAAACCAAATCTTTTGGCAAAGCTTGCCATTCTCTCATTTGTACCTCCGAATATATATTCAGGATATGGAATTTTATGATCATTCCCCGCAAACTGAAGAAAATCATTCAAACCCTTTAATGCTTTAGCAATTGCAACCGTTTTTGTCCCTTTAATATAGAAAGGTTCCCAAAAAGGTAGAAAATCTATGACTGCAAGGATAACTCCTGGAGGAATTGTTATCCTTTCATTCTTTTCATTTAGTTCAAATGTGAACTCCTCATCATTTTTTTCGATAAATATTTTGATTCCATTAGAGGTAAAAAATATACCTTCATCATCCGGTCTAAAGAAAGGCTCATCAAAAAGGGGATCTTCAGCTATTTTATTAGGTATTGAAGTGACTACAGGTTGGTATTGCTCTACCTGATCTGCTGTTTTTTGTTTTCTAAACAATCTTCCTAATGGTGAAGGAAGGGTAGAATTTTTGCTCTCAAGAGCGGCTTCAGACATTTTATTAATTTAAAAGTAACACAGTTTAACCTACTTTGTCAGGACAAAGGTCTTCAAGAGTACAATTTAGGTAGGTGTGAGGCCTTTAGCGGGGTAGTTTAAGGACCTGACCTGGGTAGATTAAATCAGGGTTAGATATACCATTTGCAGCTGCTATTTTTTGATAATCCATTGGATTTCCGTATGCTCTTCCTGCTATGGTTGAGAGCCAGTCACCTTCTACTACCGTGTATGTGTCTCCTGTGAGCTTTTCTCCCCAAATAGTAGTGTTTCCACCACCTGTTCCAGTTCCCTGATCTACTTGTGCTACCGGTGTAGCTGTTGGACTAGGTAATACAGAAGGACCAGGGGAGGCTTCTGCTAAAGTTTCCGCATCAGCTAATTTTGGTATCTCCAAAACCTGACCTGCAGTGATGGCATTTACATCTGTCAGATTATTGGCTTTGGCTAACTCTGTAAATTTTTCCCCATCTTTATAATATTTTTCAGCAATTAAAAAGAGGGTATCTCCTTCTCTAACTGTGTATTTGCCTGGTAAATTTTCTGGAGTGACATCAGCTTTCTGTTCCTGCTCTGTTTGTTGAGCTGGACCCAAACTGCCATTATCTTTATTAAAGTAATTAAAAATTAAAATTCCCACAACCAAAACAATTAAACCTCCGAGTACCATGCTTAATTTGGATTGATTCGTTTGGATCTCACTATTAACTCTCTCTAAATAGGAGTCATTTTTGGCAGTTACTTTTGTTTTTGATTTTCTTCCTCTTGGCATTTTAGTTGGGACAGAAGTTTTGGCAGATTACAACAATCTTTTTAATCTTTTCGTAGGACTTTGTCAAGAGGTCAATTGTCTGATACAATACTACAGCTTGGGACCGTAGTGAACCGGTTATCACGTCTCCCTGTCACGGAGAAGACAGCGGGTTCAATTCCCGTCGGTCCCGCACCCTTATGGAAACCTCCAATTCCAAGATCGCTAAACTTCTTCGTAATGTAGCAGCTAGTTATTCAATTAAAAAAACAGGCAATATTTTCCAGGTAAGAGCTTATGATAATGCTGCAGATTCTATTGAACACTCTACTGTTGAGATGAAGGATCTTTGGGAAGAGGGAAGATTGAATGAAGTTCCGGGCCTTGGTGAAACCATCAGAGGGTATTTGGATGAGCTTTTTACCAAAGGGAAAGTTAGTCATTTTGAGGAAGTACAAAAAGATATCCCCAAAATAATATTTGATCTTTTGGATATACCTGGCATAGGGCCTAAAACAGCCTGTAAACTATCTGATTTAGGTATAAATAGCCTAGATGATCTAAAAAAGCAAATTAAATCCGGAGAATTAGTTAAAAAGGACTTCTCAGCTAAGATAGCCCAAAGTATTATGGCAGGATTAAGACAGACCACCAGTAAAACAGGCAGAATGCTTTTACCCTATGCCTTTGCTCAGGCGGAAAAAATTCTGGAATATATAAAGAGAAGCCCAAGTGTAAAAGATGCTCATTTTTTAGGTTCTTTAAGAAGAATGGTGGCTACAATTGGGGATTTGGATTTTTCTGCCTGCTCAAAATTTCCTAAAGATGTTATTGAACATTTTATAAAAATGCCAGGAGTGGTAAGAGTGGTGGATAAGGGTGAATCTATGGCTACAGTTATGCTTCAGAGCGGTCTTCACCTGGATTTATTGATAGGTTCTCCTGAGTCCTATGGAGCCTTGCTGCAGCATTTTACAGGTTCAAAGAACCATAATATTCATCTTAGAACCTATGCTTTAAGCAAAAACCTGTCTTTATCAGAAGATGGGGTGAAGCATACGAAAACTGGTAAGGTTGTGCCCACAAAAACAGAAGAAGAGTTCTACAAGCTTTTAAAAATGGATATCCCTGCTCCTGAAATTAGAGAGGATGGAGGAGAAATTGAGGCTGGTTTAGCTCACAAATTACCAAATTTAGTGGAAACTAAGGATATAAAAGGAGAGCTTCATACTCACTCCAATTATCCATTTTTACATCCCTCTCATGGTCCAGGGGTAAATTCAATGAACGACATTGTAAAAAAAGCCATTTCTTTAAGATATAGTTTTATAGGCATATCTGATCACCCTCCTGGGCATGGTGCGGTAAGCAGGGAGAAAATGATAGAAGAAGTAAAAAAGAGGACAAAAGTTGTTCAATCTTTGAAAAAGAGTACAAAAGATGTTCGAATTCTCAATGGACTTGAAATAGATATACTGCCTGATGGAACTTTAAGTGTACCTGATGAGGCTCTCTCCACTTTAGATTATGTTATTGCAGGCATTCACTCTGGTCATAGAGGAGAAAAAGATATAATCACTAAAAGATTAATTTCAGCTTTAAATAATCCTCATGTGGATATTATTTCCCATCCTACAAACAGGCTTTTAAATGAAAGGGAATCTTCTGATGCAGATTGGGATGAGGTGTTTAAAGTAGCTGTCAAGAATAACAAACTTTTAGAGATAAATGCATTTCCAAACAGATTAGATCTTAGAGATGATTTGGTGAGGGAGGCTTTAAAGTATGGAGTTAAATTTATTATTGATACAGATGCTCATCAGGTTTCGCAAATGGATAATATGAGATTTGGGGTATCTGTAGCCAGGAGAGGCTGGGCAGAAAAAAAAGATATAGTAAATTCCTGGGACTGGAAAAAGTTCTCTGAATGGTTTACAATCAAGCCTTAATGATTACCTATATTGTAATTGGTGCTTTAGTATTAATTATTCTTTGGCTTTTATCTACATTCAATGGATTGGTTACTCTTAGAAATAGAGTTAAAGAGGCCTGGTCTCAGATTGATGTTCAGCTAAAAAGAAGAGCATCTTTAATTCCAAATTTGGTGGAGGCAGTTAAAGGTTACGTTAAACATGAGAAAACAGTTTTAGAAAATGTCACCAAAGCCAGATCAGCTATGGTTGGAGCAGGATCTCCTCACGAAAAAGCCGCAGCTAATGATGTACTGACTGGAGCCTTAAAATCACTTTTTGCTGTAGCAGAGGCTTATCCAGATCTTAAAGCATCAGAAAATTTTAAACAGCTTCAGGAAGAATTATCTGATACAGAGACTAAAGTAGCTGCAGCCAGACAGTTTTACAAC
>Ga0155288_120_pt1 | contig 33203 bp, 37 predicted proteins | sample RifCSPhighO2_02_FD_106256 | JGI IMG/M metagenome (GOLD analysis project Ga0155288, IMG submission 106256) | Candidatus Daviesbacteria bacterium RIFCSPHIGHO2_02_FULL_36_13
AGATACAACTGATCAACGAGAATTCTCTAAAAGAACATTAATTGGATATGTTGACGAGGTGGTACTTGCTGAAAATCCTGTAACCACCGCCAATCTTCTGCAGAGTGGTTTCAATAATGCAAATAATATTACTACAACCGAACCATAATCACTCGTGTGCCGGGAACAGGACTTGAACCTGCAAGCTTTTTACAGCACAACCACCTCAAGGTTGCGAGTTTACCAATTTCTCCATCCCGGCTTGTTTGGCTATTATAGCTAATGCTAACAGAATTTTCGAGCGCTTTCTTTTAAGAAATGGTATATTTTCTTTGTAATATATTATTTTAAGTAGCTTAATCGAGGCCGCCTTAGCATAAACGAGCTGGTAAATAGATTTCCCTGAAAATTTAATTTTTCCTTCAACTTGATAAAGTTTTTGAATTCTTTCTTGAATCCATTCTAAATGGATAGAACTGGCAGAAACAAAAGTTGTATAAAACATAAAGCTGCTTTTCCAGCGCTTGTCCCAATAAGAATAAGTACATCCATCTCCATCTAAATGTCCCCTAAGAAAATCGGCAAAATAGCGTTCAGGAATAGCTATACTACCAATACTTTTAGTCTTGTGGGGAGTTAATCCTATTTTCAAAAGGAATCTATAGAATTTTACGTTGCCAAATTGAATTTGAAAATATTCTTTATCCTTTTTCGCAGAACTGTACTTTATACCTATTTTATTCTTAAGAACTAATATTTCTGCAAAAGTTTCTATTTGATCTATGTCTTTAGAGGTTAAATTAATATGTCTGCCATCTTTAGATAAATTACCATCAGTCGTTATTAACCCGATTGCATAGGAAAGTTTGGCACTCCATCTCATTAATTTATAATAGCATGCCTCAAGGATATAGTGTATACCATTTCCCCTGTGTTAACTTTATTCTATTCCACCTTCGGAGACCATAGCATCCCTCTTGTGCACTCTATGGAACGATGTTCGAACCTGCTTGAGATTCAACAACATAATATAGTCTTAATGCTCCAAGATCAGGATTGTTATAACCTACAGCACGCATTCTAATAAATAGCGGTAGTATATATTCGTAAAGGGCTAAATCATCTCTATTTCTTCGCATCTGTTCCATTTTCTCAATATCTAAGTGTTCTTCTTGGACTCCACCTCTGATAGCTTCATAAAACTGTTTGGGAGACTGATTGAATTTAAACTCGGATGTGCCTTCTTGGATGCCAGAATGTTCTCTGTACGGCTTTTCCCACTCGTTGCTCTTTCTAGCATTATTTTCAAATGTATAAGACTCTGCTTTTGCCGGATCAAGAGGTAAATCAAACATGAAATGCTCCAATGCAATTAACTTTGCATTTCTTTTTATTCTTTCAAGTTGTTCAATTTGTTCAGGTCTAGTAGGATTGAATGATTTGAGTTTCTCATATCTAGTACGAGCGTCATCACAATTATGGGAATTCCAATATAATTCCATTTCCTCTTCAACTCGTTTAGCAGTTTCCTCCAATAGAACTTGTTCAACATTCACCGAAATTTCAGGGTCACTCATTGAACATAATGTAAACCTAGGACCTTACAAAAGTCAATTTTTGATATAATCTATATATGTCAGGCAGAGAAGCCTTTTTAGGCCCCAAGCATACAATCACTGGAATTCCTGAGGGTAATCAATCTGTTGGAGAATTTAAGGCTCCTCCTACTGAACTTGAAGAGTTAGCTTTAAAATGGCCGGGCTTAACAGTGGAGCAAAAGGATGAAGTAATATGGGGCCAGTTAACAGATGCAAATAGAGCACAATTTATAAATATACTGCCGCCCGTAGAACCCCCAGCACCGGAATTCTTTCAGGAAATATTTGACAGAATTAAAAGAGAAAGAGGCCTCTAAAATAGCCCTCTATTGTGCACCATCTGGAACGATGTCGGAACCTATTTGACCTCAAACATCAGTCCCAAAGAAAAAACTGAGCTCATTGTAGCAATTAACTATTTCAAAGAAGAATGGTGAATAGTAAGTTTGCTAATTACCCAGTAATATATTACTCTCTCTTCTTATGGCTAGTCCAGATATTTTTATATCTCCCTATGCTCTAAAAATAATGGGTATATTAGGAGATCCAGTAAGATCTACTATTTTAAATGGATTTCATCCTGATATTAAAGCCAGTATTGGGGAAGTAGAGGAATGGGTAAGATCTAATCGCCCAAGAGTACAAATACCTACCTTATATCGTATGTGTGATGAAATGGAAGGTGATAATCTTCTTGAGAGAAGGGCCCGTGGTGTATTTGAACTTACACCATTTGGCATAACTGTAATAGAATCATCCAGAGTTTTTCATAATAGCATTAAGGCGTCTCTTTTCGACTCACGAATGAGACCAACAATCGAGTTTCAATACAATAAAGAGTATGCTGATGAAAGGGAGCAGGATTTCTTGCAAACTGACCAACCAACTAGAGAGACACGTAGAGTAATGGGTCTCTTAAAACATCCTATTCGTGTTAGAATGATGCTAGTTTTATCTGAAGCTCCGGCAGAATTGTTACAACCCCAGTTAGTGCTTGATAGAGTATCAGAACTCCAAGGTAAAAAGGTTCCAAGTATCTATAAATATACAACTGAATTAGAAGGAGAACGTTTATTGAAAAGACTATATCCCAGAGTAGACCCTCAACTTGCGATAACCTCTCTTGGGGTTGCTGCTACAGAAGGCTTTGTAGAATTTCAAAAAACTTTGACTACTTAACTATTATAAGAGCGTAGTTATCTAATTGTGCGGACGGGAGTTCCTATTTTGAACCGCTCCTACCGCAAATACTCTCCCATTTTAGCAACTTAATGGAGGCATATCAAGCTAATGAGGAGGTAGAAGAGACATGAGCTCAACTCTGTTTAACTCCCAGCTTCATGATGAAAAGACATTTTATCAAAAGTTCTTAACTGATCTTGAAGGCTGTACTAATGAAATAATCATAGAAAGCCCCTACATTACCACAGAAAGAATGAGAACTTTTGATCGTTTATTTAAAAAACTACTTCAAAAGGGCGTTAAAATCTATATTTTTACCAGAGATCCAAGAGAACATGATGAATACATGGAGCCACAGTCAGAAGATGCTATAACCTGGTGTGAACAGGAGGGAATACAGGTTTTACTTTGTATTGGAAACCATCACAGGAAATTGGCAATTTTAGACAGGAAAATACTCTGGGAAGGCAGCTTAAATATTTTAAGTCAAACTTTCAGCCGAGAGATTATGAGAAGAATAGAAGGGCAGGAATTGGCTTTACAGATGTTTAATTTTCTAAAACTCGAAAAATTCCTCTAAATCTGTTATATTCAGGCTATAAATGAGCAAAATTAATATTCCAGCTATGGATTCCTTACCCTGGGATGAAATAGATAATATGATCCAAGCAGATCGCCACCAGGAAGTAATTAAAAAGATCAGTAAAAGCACCTTAAGGTATTTATCTAGTGAAAAAAGTCGCCCGGAACTGATTGAATCTGCACTAAATTATTTACAAAAGAATAATCCTGAGCAAGCTACACCAAGTAGAGCTGTAAATGCAGTGGATATAATTCAGAACTTTGCTAAATTAGCTTTAGAATCAAAGACCTAATAGATCTTCTGCTTTTACATTTAAAAGCTTGGCAATGTTTCTAAGCACCTCTCTTGTAGGATTATCTTCCTTGCCACGTTCAATACGAGAAATATAACTGACATGTTTGCCAATTTCATCAGCAAGTTGTTGCTGGCTTAATTCAGCATCTTCTCTGGCTTTCTTGATGATCCTTCCAAGTTGTACTTTTGAACTCATACGCATATTATACAACTTTTTGGCTAGTTTTCGATTCTAGTATCTTATAGCTCTTGTTTTTGCTAGAATTGAAATCAAATGGCTCAGAAAAATTTACAGCTCGCTAAACAAAAGAAAACAGATGAATTTTATACTCAGCTTGTTGATATTGAAAAGGAACTAAAACATTACAAAGACCAATTTCGTGGTAAAGTGGTTTATTGTAATTGTGATGATCCGTTCGAAAGTAACTTTTTTAGATATTTTGCAGCAAATTTCAACACACTAGGTCTCAAAAAACTTATTACTACTAGTTATGTTAAATCTCCAATAGCTGGTGGACAGTTACCTCTATTCGAAGTAAAGGGATTAAAGCCGAAAGGAAAAGAGCCTTTTAAAATCGAAATTAATGAGGTCTTAGATTCTAATTCTGATGGCGCGATAGGATTATCAGACGTTGAATGGCTACTTAAGCACGATGCAAATGTTTCAACGCCTCTCAAAGGAGATGGTGATTTTCGTAGTCAAGAATGTATTGAGCTGCTCAAAGAAGCAGACATAGTAGTTACCAATCCTCCCTTTTCACTTTTTCGAAAATATGTTGCACAACTTGTTGAATATGACAAAAAGTTTCTAATTCTTGGTGATCAAAATGCAATTACCTATAAAGAGATATTCAAGTTAATTAAAGAAAATAAACTTTGGTTCGGGTATGATAACGGTGGAACAAAATGGTTTCAAGTTCCTGATGATTATGACATACCAACAGAATCAAGAAAGAAGATTGAAGATGGAATCCAATATTTCAGTATGGGAAGGGTCTTCTGGTTTACAAATCTAGACACAATTAAACGTCATGAAGAACTTACCTTATATAAAAAGTTTAGTCCAGAAGAATATCCAGAGTTTGACAATTATATTGCAATAAGTGTAGGTAGATACATGGATATTCCTATGGATTACGATGGTGTAATTGGTGTACCAATTACATTTCTAGATAAATATAATCCTGAACAGTTTGAAATCGTTGGAAGTGACTATAATATAAAGGAGGGTTTATTGCCCCAATTAGTTAATCCAAATTGGCAAGGAAAAACAGATCGAGCATATTTAAAAGGAAAAAGATTATATAGCCGTATCTTAATTAAAAATAAAAGATTAAAAAAATAATATGCAAATTGATTTACATAAAATAAAAATTAGAGATGTGATTTCTGGATACAAAGACAGCGCCGAAGAGGGTGTGGTGGCTTATGGAGGAAAACTTGATATTCGACCAAAATATCAACGAGAATTTGTGTATACAGGAAAACAGCGTGATGCTGTAATTGAAACTATAAAAAACGGATTTCCACTTAATGTTATGTATTGGGTCAAAACAAATCTAGGTAGTTTTGAAGTTCTGGATGGTCAACAAAGAACTATAAGTATAGGGCAATATGTAAATGGCGATTTCTCACTTAATAATTTTTATTTTGGTAATTTGACTAAAGAAGAACAAGACCAAATTCTGGATTATGAATTGATGATTTATTTCTGTGAAGGTACTGACAAAGAAAGATTAGATTGGTTTAGGATTATCAACATTGCTGGCGAAAAGTTAACAGACCAAGAAATACGTAATGCTGTTTATACAGGACCATGGCTTAGCGATGCTAAATTGAAATTTAGTAAAACTGGTTGTGTTGCATATTTACTGGCTAGTGACGGAGGACAACTTCTTAGTGGTTCGCCAATCCGACAAGAATATTTAGAAACCACACTTTCATGGATCAATGATGGAAATATTGAAGATTATATGGGTCAACATCAACATGATTCGCATGCTGACGAATTGTGGAAATATTTTCAAAATGTCATTGCATGGGTCAGAAATACTTTTACCAACTACAGACGAGAGATGAATAATGTAGCGTGGGGGGTCTTATATAATGAATTTAAAGATTCAAAGTACGATAGCAAAAAATTAGAAAGTGAAATTAAAGAACTAATGCAAGATGAAGATGTAACTAAAAAATCAGGTATTTATCCCTATATTTTAACTAGGCAAGAAAAATACTTATCAATTAGAGAGTTTACAGACAGGATGAAACGTGAATCATTTGAGCGACAGAATGGAAAATGTGTGAAATGCAAAAAAACATTTACTATAGAAGAAATGGAAGCGGATCATATAACACCCTGGCATGAAGGCGGGAAAACTATTACTGATAATTGCCAAATGCTATGCAAGCAAGATAATAGAACTAAATCGGGAATATAACTCCTTAGAAAAAATCTTACATTACCTATCTTATAAGGCTAGTTTCTGGTAAAATTGACCCCATCATGCCCCCCATTCCAAAAATTGCAGATATAGATGCTACGTTCAACTCGTGGGCAAAAAGTCCGAGTACAACTGAACAAGAAAAATGTGACAATTCGGTACGAGCTGTTAAACAAGCTGTAGTGAGTTTTGAAGGATTTAATGATAAAGATGTGAGCGTTTTTGCTCAAGGTTCATTTAGAGATAGAACAAATATTAGTTCTGAAAGTGATGTGGATGTTGGAGTACTATGCACGGATACTTTTTATTACGATTTACCGGAGGGTACCACTAAGGAGGATTTCGAAATTAGTGCAGCTGGATATGAGCATCCTCAATATAAAGACGATTTGCATCAGGCTTTGAACGACCATTTTGGGGAAAGTGCTGTAGTAAGGGGTAATAAAGCCTTTGATGTCCATGAAAATTCCTACAGAATTGATGCTGATGTCGTACCTCATTTTGAGTACAGATTGTATGATAAGTATGGCTCGTATCGAACCGGTACAGCCTTTCTTACAGATGATGGTAACAGAATAGTTAATTGGCCAGAACAAAACTACAGTAATGGTGTGACTAAAAATGATGAAACAAAAGGATCATTTAAAGCTGTTACACGAATCATCAAAAATCTGAGGGTTAAAATGGAAGAGGATGGAATAGCTGCTGCAAAACCAATTCCCTCATACTTAATTGAGTGTTTAGTATGGAATGTCCCTAATCCAGGTCTTATGCACGATACTTACAAAGAAGATGTTAGATATGCATTGGCACATCTATTCAATGATACTAGAGAGTTTGAAAGCTGCAAAGAATGGGGAGAGGTAAATGAGATAAAATATCTTTTTAGAGATTCTCAACCATGGAGAAGGGTTCAGGCAAATGCCTTTCTTGATGCTGCTTGGAACTATTTAGGATTCGAATAATGAAAAATATAAAAGAAGAATTATCAATGTGGTTTAATATTGTTCCCTTTATTACTGTTTGGTATTTTGTTTGCTATTTTTACAATATACCATTCGGTACTAAAGAAGCGTTGTGGAAATTACCTGACGTTGTATTTATTTTAGTGATCCTCAAGGTCTTATTTTCTAATTGGATTTGGCGATTTTCTATACTTCAGGGTTGGTTAATTAAATACCCTGATTTACAAGGCACATGGGAAGGTTCATTACAAACAAACTGGCGAAATCCTGAAACGAGTGAAATACCAGGACCTATCCCCATGATTTTAGTTATAAAACAGACTTTTAATTCAATTAACTGTGTTATGCATACACAGGAGTCTACAAGTTACAGTAACGCTTCTATGCTTAATGAGGATGATGATAGCGGTATTCAGAGACTAAGCTACAACTATACTAATACTCCGGATACAACCATCCGAGGAAGAAGCGCAATACATTATGGGGCAGCAACTTTAAGAATTGTTAAAGAAAGAAATAAATACACTCTTCAAGGTGAATACTGGACAAGTCGAAGTACTGCTGGAAGCATATCATTAAAATTTAGGACAAGAGAATTACTAGGTGCATTCCCAGAAGACTTGATACCTAAAAAGAAATCCGAGACAAAAGTTACAAAGAAAAGTAAATGAATCTTTTTAAGAAAGAAGAAAAGAAACCAATTAGTTTTGCTTCAGTTGAGATGAAGAAAAACTCCAAAGGCTCTGGTTGGTGGACTGTAATTTTACTCCTAGCAGTTATAGTTTTAGTAATTTTTATACTAACAAGATAGCTTCTTCTTTGGTAAAATTAGCTACATAAAATCAATCTTCCTATGCCAAGTCAGTTTAAAAATAATCACTATGTTCCCGAATGGTACCAGAATAGATTTTTGCCTGCTTCCCAAACAAACAAGGAGCTCTACTATCTACATCTAAAGCCAGAAATATTTATTGATTCTAAAGGTATCGCCCACCCAACAAAAGGAGTTTTTAAACAGGGTTTTAGAAAATGTTTCGCTCAAGATGATTTATATACACTTAAACTAGGACCTGTTGAATCTACTGAGATCGAACAAAAGTTTTTTGGGGATATTGATAGAAATGGCCAGAAAGCTGTTGAATTTTTTACTAACTTTACTCATTCTTCGCCAGGTCATGCTCATTATGCTCCCATGGTGCTGTATATGAGCACTCAAAAACTCAGAACCCCTAAAGGACTGGATTGGTTAGCTACACAAGTTGATACTGGTGACTGGAATCAACTTCTAGCTTTTATGGTAAAACTCAGGAATCTCCATAGTGCAATTTGGACAGAGTGTATTTGGCAAATTACAGATGCTTCTCAATCTCCAACAAAATTTATAATTTCTGATCATCCAGTTACAGTATACAATCGCGTGTGTGGACCTCGCTCACAATATTGCAAAGAAGCAAATGACCCAGATATTCGGCTCCATGCAACTCAAACCATATTTCCATTATCTATAGATAAATTGCTTATCTTAACTAACTTATCGTGGGTCAGGAATCCTTATCAGTCGGAAGTTAAATTTAGACCAAATCCAAACCCTTTTAGAAATTCTGTATTCAACTTTTTGGATATACAAATTGGACGTCAGTTAAGTGAACAGGAGGTAAGGGAAATTAACTTTATCATTAAAAGTAGGGCTTACAATTATATTGCGGCTGCAGAAGAAGATTGGTTGTTTCCAGAAAAATATGTATCAAAGTCAAATTGGAATAAGTATGGAGATGGGTATTTATTAATGCCTGATCCTAGAGGGGTAAATGCAGGTGGAGAACTTTATTGGGGTAATAATGATGGTACAACTGGTGGAATAGATCCATATGGTCGACTACCTGGTGACCCAGATTTCAGTAAAGAAAGCGATGAAGGAATAGAATTTGCCACCCTGCATAAATTTAAAGGTGAGTTTGCTACTAAATTTGGGCCAGTAAGAAGAGGTTGGAATTTCGATATGGGAAGTTTTATTAAAAAAGACACCGATGAAATGTATAAATATCATTTAAGTCTATTCAAGAAGAAAAAATATCCACATTAATTAGAGTTTCCCGAGCCTAAGAATGTCCTGGGATTTACAGGAATTCCAAATACCCTTACTTCAAAATGAAGATGGGGTCCTGTTGACCAACCTGTACTACCTTCTCTTCCTATAACTTGTTTTGTATCTTTTATTTCTTGCCCTTTAATAACAAATATTTTATCTAAATGGGCATAGACAGTTGTAATATTATTTCCATGATCCATAATAATGTGCTTGCCATATCCCCAGAATATTTCACCGGCATAGATCACTTTTCCAGGTAACATAGGATTTATGGGATCTCCTACTTTCCCTTTGGCATTTGCTACATCTATTCCTGTATGGAAAATCTGATATCCACTGCTTTGTGCAAACTCCAAAGTGATAACTCCTGTGGTAGGCCAAGCAGCTTTAACTTCAATTGGGGTGGCTTCACCAGTTAAAGGATCATGTATTTCAACCTGTTGAGTGACTTCATTAACTGTTGCTAACTTATCAGAGATAATATCAACACCAATCTGGGTTAGAAGAATGACAGCAATTATGGGAACAAGAAGTGCCAGTCCAAATGCCAAAGCCACATATTTTAAGTCTTGTTTAAAGGAAAACAGTGTTAAAAATAATTTTGGGTTCATCTGCCTACGAGGCAGGTAGGGCTATTATAACCTATTTGAAGCTGTAGGTACTTTCTTCTTCCTACTGTTATAATCCAATTATGGATGAACTTGTAATTAAAGCAGCTCAAAATAACGCTGATTGGTGTGATGTTGTGTGTAGAACTCATGGAGTACCAGGAGAATTTTTAGAAAATGTATGGATTAACCAACATGAAGTTCCTGCTTATTACCCAAACGCAGTAACAATTAAACCTTTATCTAATAATGATGTTACTGATGCTCTAAAAAAGATCTCTTTGGAAGCGTATGCAATAAAAGATAGTTTTAATGAATTAAATGAAGATGAAATAGGATGCAAAATTTTATTTGAAGCTGAATGGATTTCTTACTCTCAAGATGAATCAAAACGTAAAAGTACAATTGATAACTGGACTATCATAAAAAATGATGAGGAATTAAAAAATTGGGAAAGGGTTTGGAATAATGCTAACCCAACGGATAAAAAAATCTTTTTACCAAATATTTTATCTTCCGAAGGCGTATTTTTCCTAGCCAAATATAAAGATAATCAGATAGTCGCGGGAGGAATTGTAAATATCTCTCACGATGTTGTTGGCTTATCAAATGTATTTACTAAAGGATTAGTTAATAGCAACATATATTCCGAGTTGGTTTCTTTTATTAAAGAAAAAATATCTACAATACCTATTGTTGGGTATGAAAAAGATAAAGAACTAGAATTAGCACATGAGGCAGGTTTTAAAACAATTGGAAAATTAAAAGTTTTATTAAAGATATAAATTTTTAGGTTATAATTTAATTATGGCTGAAGGATCAGGTATAGAAATTCATCAATATCAATCTAGTGATTTAGAAGGGGTTAAAAATTTAAATTCCAAAGCAATAGAAGAATTTGGAGATTCTTTCAGAAGACCTACTTTTCCAGACCTAGATCAGATTGAAAATACTTACTTAAATAATAATGGAGATTTTTTAGTAGCTACTAATGAAGGCAAGGTTATTGGCATGGGGGCCTTAATGAAGGTTTCTGATGATAAGGCCGAAGTTAAAAGAATGAGAGTATCTCCCGATTCACAAAGACAAGGGTTAGGTAAGGCAATCTTAGATAGGTTAGAACAAAGAGCAAAAGAATTAGGATATAAAACACTTGAGTTAGATACATCCATTAACCAACCAGCAGCACAAGAATTTTATATGAAAAATGGTTATGTTGAGGTTAGAAGAGAGGGTCCAGAACAAGGTTGGCCTGTGGATACCATTTTCTACGAAAAATCTCTTTAATTTAGAACTATTCTTTCTGCTGGATTTGTAGTTATAAGTGGGTGTTCTTTAGATGAAGCCACAACTTTTAAAGCTACATGGTTTTGGTCTGCAATTATTAGAGCTTCACCTTTATCACAGGTTAATAAAAACTTCTGCTCATATTCTGAGAGATTAAATTCTTCAGCTACTTTTTTAATAGTGGTGGTATCTTGCCTCATTAAAATTCTAAGTGAGGCTTGGGAAGCTATGGCTTTGCCATGTTCACTACTTAGAAAATCACTGGCTTGTTGGGATATAACTGAAACTCCCAAGTAATATTTTCTAGCTCTTCTTGTTAGTCCTGATACAAAATTAGCTGTTTCTTCATGTTTTAGAAGCATCCACCCCTCATCAATAACTAAAAGTCTTTTGACCGGATCTTTTTTAACCTGGTTATAAACAAATGAGGCTACTGTAAACATCATTATCTGTCTTAGGCTTTCAGTTAAATCTTTAATATCAAAGACAACTAATCTATTATTTAGTTCAATATTGGTCTTGGAATCAAATACTCCTGATAATGATCCTCTGATGTATTTAGAAAACCTTGTACATAGCTTTTTCTGGCCCATTTGTCTTAAAGTCTTATATAGATCCTTTAGGATTGGATAATCTCTCATCTTTCTTGGCCTTCCTCTTTTTACTTTCTTCTTTCTCTTATTCTTCTTGGTAATTTCTTCTTCGGTTTCTTCCTTCAATGAATGGTGAAAATGTTTATATGTTTGGATGATAGCTTTATCAACCACTGCTTTCTCCTCTGGGTTTAATCCATCTGCCATTAAAGAAATTAATTGTGTTAAATCCTGGATATGTTCAGCTAAAGAGCCTTCTTCAGAAGAAGACAGGGAAAAATCAAATGGGTTGATTTTCTCTTTGGATCTAACTGATAGCTTAATATAGGTTCCACCAACTGATTCAGCCAGTTTTTTATATTCTCTCTCAGGATCAATCACTATTACTTTTGTGCCTTGCATAAGATGTCTTAATATCTCTACTTTTGCTGTAAACGACTTACCTGATCCTGACTGAGCGAAAATAATTGAGTTTGAATTATTAAGAGAAAATCTGTCTATCATTACCAGGGAATTATTAGATTTATTGATTCCATATAATATTCCTGATTCCTGAACCAGTTCTGATGAGGTAAAAGGAAAAGTTAGAGCTGTAGATGATGAATCTAAATTCCTTTTTTGATTAAGCAGATTTTCAGCTCTGGGCAGAACAGATTGTAATCCTTCAAGCTGTTGGAACGAAGCAGTCTTGGTATAAAATAGCCTGGTAGATAAAGTAGTTTCTAAAAGGGTAGTGATCTTATTTAGTTCTATCAAAGAATCAGCGGATAGACTAATAATAATTGATATTTGAAATAGCTTCTCTTGCCCTCTCTGGATTTTATTTTTAAGTTCTATAGCACTCTCAAGAGGATCAAGGATTTCAGAACCTATTAGTTTCCCTGATTGCTGCATGGCTCTTTTGGTTGATTCCAGCTCTGTTATTTTTCTATTTAGCTTAGGTAAAGCCAGTCTTGGATCAGTCTGTTCAATGTGGTAGGAAATATCTGCATTATGGTTAAAATTAATAAGGTGTGCTAACCAGCCAGTTGAAGCTATATATGGGTATCCGGAGATAAAAAGTGTTCGTATATACTTATTACCCATAATTAAGTAATTAGCTTGTTCTTGTAATCCAGAGTATGAAATGAGATCAATTTGATCTTGAGAAGCATAATTAAACTTCACCATCCTTTGCTTATCTTTTTTAGTCTTTCTTTTATTTTGATATTCTTTCCAAAGATTAATTAACATAGGCTCCTTCAAAAAGTGGTTTTAGATTTTCTGCTTTTAATGGTTGGGATTTAATCTGGTCTGGATTATAGAAAGTATAAAATAATTCTAAAACTTCCAAAGAATCTAGAACTCTGGTTTTCATGCCTAGTTTTTCTAAACCCTTAACAATAATATCTTGCCTAAGCTGTATCTGTTCTTTAATCAGTTCAAAGTCACTCTTTTTATCTAATACATCATAGGGAATAATTACATAAAACTTTCTTGAAAGGATTTTGTTACCTGAAACTAAATCAGATATAAATTCACAATAGTTTTGGATCTGATCCTTATAAACTTGGCTTTCTTCGTTCTCCTGCTTTTTGGTAAAGTCTTCCAAATACTTATCAATATCAACTTCCCTTACTCTGATAAGTATTTGAATATTGGCAGGAAGAGAATTTAGGAAGTTTTGAAAGTTATCTATAATCTGATCTTTTTCTTCTTCTGATCTAAGTTCAAAATTAACAGCTGATGTTTCAATAATACTTCTGTACCTATTGCCGGGCAGTATCAGAATTCCCTCTTTTACCTCCTTAATCCTAATCTGTTTTCTGGATGATGATTTTTTACCTCCGTTGGAAGAGTTAGTTTTTGACCGGCCAAATAGCATCTACTGTACCTCCTTTGCCAAATTTTAAGTCTAATTTGCCTCTATGCAGTGCCAAAATCTTTTCCAGTTGTCCAAAGTCGGAAATTACACCATCAGCAGTTTTAGCCTTTATAGTAGCCTTCTCTTCTTGGATAGTTTTTTTCTTAATAAGTTGTATTTCAGGAAGATAAACTATGTCCCTAAGATACGAATCATTTTTATCAAAGACATATAATTTTGGTCTTATAAAATATCCAGATAAAAGTAAAATCCAGTTTAATAACACCCTGCCCTTTATTCTAAAAGAGAGGGTAAAACAGGAAAGAGTTGTAAATGTAATCAGAGGAATTTTATAAAGGTTAAATTGTAGCTTTTCAGGTAAAACTGCAAAGATGGCTACCCCAATAAATAGAGCTGAGGCAATCAGAACAATTTGGGTCATGTTTAAATTAGCCACAATCTTATCCTCAACTGTGGTGATTTGTGCCGGAACTATAGTAGTCCTCATGCAGCCACCATCTTTCTACCTGCTTGTGTTTCTTTATCAGGAGAAGCCAGTTTCTTTTTCATGCTAGCTTCTCTGGATGAAGCAGATATGACATTCATAATCTGTCCTCCCACTTTTCTAATAACCATCTTGCCAGTGTTGTAGAAGATAAATTGCATCATAATTGATGAAGTTTTTAAAAGTGTTGTTAAAAGTCCAATTCCTATAAGGATTGATATTAAAGAATTAGTACCGGTCTGCCCTGGAATTGTTAAGAAAGCTGAAGCCAGCTGAATAATAACTATGTGAACAAAGACAGAAAAAATAGCTACCAGATAGCTTTTAAATGCTACCTCAGCAGTATCAGCAAACTTAGGAATTGCCCAAAGAAGGCAAATTAAAGGAGCAAGTACAGCTCCTAAAGCAATAGTGATAAGCCTGGTTATATAAAAAAGCAAAAGCACTATGGATAAGATTACAAATAGGATTATAAAAATTAAAGTTATTAAGGCCATACCTCCCAGACCAATACTAGCTGGATCAATAGCAGTATTAATAATCCAGGCATTTTCTAACCCTCCTGTTACATTAAGGAGTGCTTTAACTAGAGTATTACAAAGCAAGACTAACCAATCTGCCAAAAAGATTGACATATTAGCTCCTAAAAAGGCAAGACCGATTCTGGGAAGGAGATGCTTAAACTCAATCTCTTCAAATCCAAAAGTAGTGGCAGACATAAAATGAAATCCCAAAGCCACAATGACAAAAAGGAATAAAGAATCAGCAATGGCTAAGATAATTGCCCAGTATTGAAAGATGACAGAGTTGGAAAGGATAGAAGGAGTGGTAGTTAAAAAGGTGATGATGGCATCAGTTAAAGGTTTAACAGCAGACTGGGATATATTTTGTAGAAAGCCTGCAACAGCATCAAGTAAAACTTGAGTTAAACCATCTGACGGTTCAGCAGGTTCAATATTTGTTAGCTGAATCTGGGTTTGGGTAGTAGATGAGGTAGGAGTATTAAAGGCGTTTTGAAGTAAAGATGAAATAACAGCAGCTCCGATAACTAAAGCCAAACCAATTAAGGCATTTCTGATAGTCAGTTTTGCATGATCTAGGGAATCAGGATTATTAGCTGAAGTGATATACCCATAACCGCCTTTAACTAAAAAGAAAGTAGCAGCTAGTGTGGCAAAGACTAAAAGGGTATTTAAAGTTTGATTGGTAAAATTATTTACATCTGAATTGGTGGTAGCTGCAAAAACTGCGGAAGGAAAAAAGAAGGTTATAGAAATTAAAAATAAAGAAGCAATGAACTTCATATTTAGATAGACAGACTGGCAGAAAAACTTAGGCAGGAGAAAATCAGCCACCAAAAGCAGTTTTGGCAGCAGATGAGACAATCTGCATAATGACGTAAGCTGCGATAACAATAACCAGACCAATCAAAGAGTTAGCTATAGTCCTTTTAGCTCCATCAAGATGTTCTGGATTATCATTTGCACCCATATACTTAAATCCTCCATATACTAAAAATCCAGCTGCAACAGAGCCAGCAAGAAATGTTAAGTAACTTACTATAGTTTTAATAAAGGATTCAACTTTACCTATATCAGCACTTTGTGCAAATACCGGAGAGGCAAATATTAATGCGGTCAGTAATAATGAAGATGTAAAGATTACTTTTTTCATACCTCACCTCCAATCTTTTTAGGCAGAGGCAGAAAATCTTAAGCAGTAAATTTAAGATTTAGCAGTGTAGCGCGAATATAATCCTTCCAAAGAAAAATGTCAAGGCTTGGTACACAAGTGTCATCTTCACGCACTTAACAAATAAGACAATGTTGACAAATCCAGTTTAGACTACATATACTAAGCTCAGTATGTCTGAACCAGTAGATAGTTCTAAAAACGAAGCGCCGAGAGAGAGAGAGAGAGAGAGAGTAACGAGGACAAGAGAAAAAGAGTCTGGGAACCCACTGTTAGAGCTCATCAAGAAGGTTTAGACCTTACCCCTGAACAACAGAGAGCAATAGAACTACGAACTACAAGTCTTTCATTTGTGAACGCCTTAAATCAGCTTGTTGAAGACCCTGATATTAAAGAGGATGCAGCAAAAGAGGCAGAAGTAACAGCACAGTATTGGCAGGCATTGCTTAAGTTACAAGACTTAGGTATTGAAGAAAATATGCATGTTGGTAAACCACAAGAATTCTTTGATGATCCTAAAAATGTTGCAGAATATGTAGCTGGACAATTAATTGGAATTGAAGGAGATAAAATTCCTAATGTCAGACAAGCCTTGTATCAAGTCAAAGAACATTCAGAAGACCCACTCAAAATAACTGAAGAAACTAGTATGTATACAATACCTACTGAAAATATATCTCCAACATTAAAAAATTGGATGGTACTCCGAAGTATGGTTAATATAGCTCATATGTTTCTTGCTTCAGATTTAGATAGGCCTTCTAAAACTTAATTCTCCTCTCTTATTAAGAGAACATTTTTACCTTCCTTCGGAAGGTCGTTATTTTTCAAAACTTTGTTATACTCTTGTTATGAATTTAAACGAATTTAGTAAAAATAAAAATGAGGTCTTAAAAGTTATGTTTAAAGCTAGCGAAATGGCTTGGCAAAAAGCGATTAAGCCTAGAATGAAAAAAATCCGAGAGGATTCTGTTGATAAAAGTTCTATAAAAGGCGGGGGGACAGACTTTTTCACTGAGGCTGATACAGAAAGTGAAAGAGTAGTTAAAGAAGAATTAATTAAAAGATTTGGTAAGGATGTTTTTAGAATATTCGGAGAAGAAGAAAATGGTTATATAGGGAATTTAGAATCAGATATAACAATCCGTATAGACCCAATTGATGGCACAGAAGCATTTAAATTTGGGAAGCCCAACTGGAGTATTCTGATTGGAGTATATAGTGGTAGGGATGATCAAGAGAAACAATTGTTAGCTACAATCTATTATCCTGAATATTACAACGAAATGCTCTACTTCCTTGAAGGCAGCGGTATATTTCTCCAAAATATGTCAACTGGAGAAAAACAGGAAATAACTAACATAGAGGATCAGGATAGTTTAGAAAATATTATTGTGGCATATTGGAAAAATTCAAATCTTCAAAAAAGAGGTAGGATAGATGAGATCTTAGATGAATTAGAAAAAAATGGGGCAAGAGTCAGGAGTATCTCGCCTACTGAAGTTAAAGAAGCTCTTATAACCCATGGTAAAAGAGCCATGATTATGGATGGTGATTATAATCAAGTCGACTTTATTTCATATTCACTACTAATAAAACTTGGCTATAAGGTTTATGACTGGAATGGATCTGAATATAATATAAATGATCCAGGCTTAACTGATAAAAAACTTGTAATTATTCCTCCAGGAAAAGCAGGTAAGCAAATATTAGAGATTGTTAATCAAAATAAATAAAGTTTTACCTTCCTTCGGAAGGTCGTTATTTGAATATTAATCAAGATAGTGGAAGATGTTTACCTACACTCGCACTATTAGTACCATTTGCAATTTGTCCCCAAATTAACCATACTTAAATCATGGATCCAGAAGCTTATAGGAAGAAACTTGAGTTGGATATTCTTACAATTATTGAGGAGAAATTAAGAAATGGACAGATGGATGCTGAAAGAGCCAAAGCTATTGCTAGAATGGTTTTAGATAAACTTCATCCTCCCCTTACTTTAGAGCAAATCCATCAAATTGCCCCAACGCTTGATGACCATTTTGCAGAACTTGCAAAAGCAGTCATGCCCATAATTCATGACCATGAAGAAGAAGTTAAAAAAGTTGTTTCAGAACATGCTTCCAAACTCATCAAATCTGGTAAGATTGATGAGGCCTTATCAATTCTGAAACAAGCAACACAAAAAGGAATAGAAGTTAAAACATAATGGAAATAACCGCAGGAATAAAACCAACCCTAGAGAATACTGGTTCTGAAAGTCCAAAAGGACATATAAAAGCCCGTACAGAGAAACCGGATACCTATCCCGAAAGAGCACCTGTATCAGATGGAGTATCATGGGAGACAATTGATAAAAGTAAATATCACCCACCATATTTTGTAGATAATAGGGTTTTAGCAAACGATCGAACAAAAGACCCCAAAAATAAAAAATTGTGGGCAGATCCGGAAGATATTTCGCTACTTGAAGACAAAAAATTCCTAAGCTACGAGGGAGAGGTACGGCTTGATGAGAAAGGTAGGCCACTTAATCCAAGAGGTCCAACAGGAATTGAGGGAAGAGGAGAACTAGGAAGATGGGGAGCAAATAAAGCTGCGGATCCAATAGTTTTCCGTACAAATGAAGACGGTTTTATGGAAATGATTACTATAAAGCGAAAAGACACTGGAGAGTGGGCTATCCCTGGAGGAATGGTGGATGAAGGAGAACGGGTGACTGCTACCCTAAAGAGAGAATTAGGTGAAGAGACTTCTGCAAATCTAGACTTTGAGGATGCCCAACCGATTTATCAAGGGTATGTGGATGATCCACGGAATACCGATAACGCATGGATGGAAACTGATGCTTTCTATCTCTATTTGCCAGAAGGTACAAAGACTAATCTTCAAGCAGGAGACGATGCTTCAGATTCGAAGTGGATGGTGTTAAACGAAGAATCAGTTAATTCGTTATACGCCAGTCATGCGGATCTTGTTCAAAGAGCTATAAGATCCTGGCAAGAGAAAACAGGTTTTGTTGTTGATAAAGAAGGAAATATCAAAAAATCAGCAGAGGGAGAAATAGTCAGTCAAATCACGGAAGCTCGCGCGAACGGAAACAATTCAAATCCTGATGATGTATTGGAAGAAATTGTCTCATCTGGTGCAGAAATATTATCAGCATCAGAGCCTACTATTGAAAGCTCCTCTGAACAATTACAAAGCTATCTCGTAACAGAGGCTAAAAGTGCGTTGGGACAACCCACTTTTAACACAAGGAATGAGCTCATGGGAAAAGCAGTTGGTCTTGAATCCTCCTTATTAGCAGCAAAGTCTATTGGTAAGCCAGAAGTAGCTGATAAATTAAGAGGTGTTTTCACCCAAGCTGCTGAAGAATCAGGAAAAACTTTTGCAGGTGCATTTGATGAAACTGGTAAAAAAATGGAAGATAAAAATGGTGAATACGATACTGCGATGAAAGCCGCCGGAGAAGTTGCACTCCAACATCTTCCGGATGCGTTGAAAGTAGCTGGTATTAATGTTGACATTCAAAAAGTCTTAAGAGATGCAACATTCAATGATGTTTTAAGAGTAACAGCAAAAGAATTGGGCCAACCTGAACCCGTGGGTATAGATCCAGATCAGGTTAGACAAACCCTACATAGCATGGTACCAAATAATGAATATGGTGTAGAACATATTGATACGATGCCATTTGATGAAAATACCCCATTATCAGAACAGGAACAAAAAGCATTAGATGTAGCTGTAAGACTCGCAAATGCAACATGGAAGGTGGGACAAGTTCATAGAGCAGCTTGGGAAGGCAATGATGGTAGAATCAATCCTGATGTCAGAGAGGTGTTTAATCCATTTGATTTATTAAAGAAAACTCAATTTGACAGAGTTATACAGGAAGGACGACAACCTCAAGAAGCATTAACAAGAGTGGGTTTTGAAATTTATAAAGATGTAGCTCAACTTAAACCACTTGTTGCTCAACCCCAACCAGGACCAGCTCGTTAATCCGAACCTCTGAATTGATTGACTCCTCAAATCAAAAATGAAACAATGTTGATATGGATTCTGAAGCAGCAAGTGCTGGTACGGCTAAAATAGCAGCTGCAGAAGCTGCAAAAGGGACTGAGCCAAAGACCCAGGAAGCAGGCTCTCCTCACTTACAACCTCAAAAGGATGCTGACGGAACGTTGCCTCCTGCTCCCAATAGTGAGACACCAAAAACTACACAAGCAAGATTAATCGAAATTGCACAAGTTGCAGATGCTAATCCTAGAGAACAACAAGGAGTTCCTAATAGTGAACAAGAGCTACAATTAATTGACACTCAACTCGGACAGTCAATTCATAATAGCGAAATAGCAACTATTGCATCAAGATATTTGAGAGATAATGAGAAAACAGATATCCAGACCTTATTGCGTAATAAAGATACAAGACCTCTTGTTATTGACCAGCTAGGAAAAATCTCTGATCGTGCATATCGTTCTTTAGTAAGCTCATTGGTAGAAGGCCCCGAAGAAATCAATGCTATTGGAGGTGTACAGGCAAGCGTTGACGTATTAAGTCGGGAGATGATGACTAGGGGTTCTGCAATTTTTGAAAGAGGAAAATTTAACTTACCGAATGATCCAGACTATTGGGTAGATGAAACACGTTTTATAGACACAAGAAAAACCAGTGGTGATAGTAGATGGTTGGTGTGGGATGTTAATAATCCTGAGCATAGAGCAGCAGCAGAATCAATTCTTGCAGAAGCAAGAGGATTAGAAGATGGGTTGGGAACCTTTCTAGATCAAATTAGACAAAGAGCTGGTTTGGCAGAAGGAGCATTTGTAAATATTTCCCACAGGACTAAAGGAGTAGAAAGCTTACTTAATAAAACTGGCAAGTTTAGAGAAACTGAGTGGGGAAAAGATGCGACTATTGCAGATGCAGTTGATCTACTTGGAGGAAGGATTGTTGTGCAAGATCTTACTTCTTTAGAAAAAATAATGACAACACTTGAATCAACCGCCGAAGGTACTCCAGGAGTTCAAATACTCAGGAAAGAGAATAAATTTATTGCAAATCATGAAAAACCTGATCCATATAGAGCCATCCAATATATTGTTACTATCCCAGGTGAAGGAGGAAAACTACATACCTTTGAGTTGCAGCTTAAGACATTTTCTTCAATGGTAGCTTCAGATTTGTTTCATAATGCTGTTTATAAACCGGATGTATTAAATTTACCGGCAGAACTACAGCAAGTTGTTAGAGAGTATAACTGGGAAAGTGATGAGCGAGAAATGATGGATTATCTAGATGTAAAAACCGGTGTTACAGCAGAACTAACTCCTGATCAGCAAATCGAAAAAGCAATTTCTGAACTCGATTATAATGCTTTTTATGATTTGGTATTGAGCAAGGTTGATCCTGGTAAACCCTTAGACGAAGCAGCCAGACAAAGGTTGCAACTCTTCCATCAAAAAGAAGTAGCAAAGTTTCAAGGATTACAAGATAGAGATGAATCTGCTGTATTAGAATTAGCGGGTGCTGCCCATGATAGTTATTATCAAAAAGCTGCAAAGGATTTAGTGGAAAATCCAAAATCGGATCAACTAGGAAATAGTATTCCCGAAGCAGCTTTACAATATCTTAGTCCTGAAGCACAGGCAAAATATAAGGCAAGGTATGAGACATTTAATGGTAGGAATAACAAGCTTTCTGTAGAGGACTTACAGTTGTATAAACTTACAGATGAGCAACTAACTCAATTCCTGACTGCTGCCGGTAAGGATTTATCCACTGATGGCACAAAAGTAAGCGCTTTAGTTGAAAAAGTGAAACAATTTAGGGGTGAAGATGAGGTTTCAAAAGCAGAACGCCAAAAAATGAATGTAATGAATCTATATCACGCACCATTTGAACAATTAGTCAGATTAACACAAGAGAGCTCACCTGATGCTATTCAAGATCCTCAAGTTAGAGAACTTTGGAAACAGACTCTAATATCAAGCCAAATCAAAGCCATAGCTACATCCTCTATTCTAACTGAGGTGGGAGGGTATGATAGCGTGGGAAATTTAAGAGATTTAAGTAGAGAAGTTATTCAAGGCAGCGGATATTCACAAAGAGAAATGTTAACTTTCCTATTTTTCACATCTGCTGATAGATCTAGTTCAGAGTTTGCAAATACGTCCTACCAAGAGTTTGCTACATCGGAACAAACAGCTTGGGCAAGAGATTTTGATAGGACAATGGATAGAGCCATACTGACTAAATTAACTGCTATACAGCTTCAATCCATTGACCAAGCTATGGCGGGTGAACCAAGTGCCGTTTATATGGCGAGATATCAGAAAGCTAGGTATGAACTTATGAATAAATATATACGCTCTATGGTAGCAAATCCCTATTTAGCAGATCGGGTTTCTCCTTCTATCACTCAAAGAAGTAGAGAAGAGGTTGGTTTGCTACTCGAAGGAAGTGAAGAATCCCTGGAACTTGCCGCAAAAATAAAAGATCCAGCAGCATTTCAAGAATTTTCAACTTTTATAACTACAGAAGCTGGAGTACCTAATATTGTTCTACAAAGGAGTTAAGATCTAAATTACTAAGCTGCTCTAACACTTTCTAAAGCAGCATCCAATTTATCTTGCAATGAGGAATCAATACTTGCTAGTTCAATAAAATATTTTTCTGTCTCTACTAAATACCTATCACTAAATTCTTTAGTTCCTACATTATTAGGTGATGTCGTAAGCAAAAGTATTGAATACAAATTATCAATTCGATCGTAGACTTTAATTCTCCTAATATAATTTGGGGAGGAGGGTGATTTTAAAACATTAAAATATTCATCCGTATCTTTTTTATTTCCAGTACTTGCAATGGTTTTTGATAAAGCTGCTACTCCTTGAGAAATTTCATTTCCAAAATTGGTATTTAAATCATCTGTAGTTAATGTAGGACAATCTTCTAGAGTGTCGTGCATAACTGCAACAGCAACTGCCTCTAAGGGTTGACTGCCTTCTTCAAGGAGACGTAGAGAGACTCTTAAGGGATGTAGGATATAAGGTGTTCCCTCTTTCCTCTTTTGTCCAGTGTGTGCTGACTCAGCAGTTTCAATTGCTCTTGTAACCAATCCAAGAGAATCTTGAGCTGCAACCCTATGTAATAAGATACCTTTAAGAATGTCAGGATCTTTAATTAACATAAATTCTGGATTGGTTGAGCTCATTTCTAAGTAATGATCAGATATAGTACGTTCCATTAGGTGATATTATACTAAATTGCATAATAAGAGGCTCATGAGACTTATTTTTAAATTAAAAGAAAGGGATTAGGAAATAGAAGATTATCATAACTAAATTTAAGACTAAACAAGCTATTGCCAGTTTCAAGTATTTATCCTTGCTTTGTAATTGTGCAATCCCTGAAAATAAATTTATTAACCCGTAACTAACAAGAGCAACGGAGATAACATAGGTCATGGGAGTTTGCAATTTTAATATTTGACTGTTTGTTTGGGTAAGGGATAATCTTGCTGCATTCAATAAAAATAGACCAGACTGTAATGATATTACAATTCCAAACAATATATTAAAAATTCCAATTAATTTATTCTTCATAGTAATTAAATACTAGCATAATAAATTCCAATTGCTATTAATGAAGATTCATTTAAGCTCTCCCCTTATTGGGTCATTCGGAGATTGATCAACAGGTTCAGACATATCTATTTAGTTGGTTGAGCAGGAGGTGGGGTTGGTGGTAAAGGTTCTGCGGGTGTGTGATTTACTCCCTCTTGATGTTCCATGCCCATTCTAAAAGCGAGTAATTGATCGTGAGCAAAAGCTAATGCTATCCGAGACTCTTCTGTTGGATTTGTATGATTAACTTGTAAAACTCTTCTAAAATTATTAACATTTGCCATTAGACCGTTAAAGACAGGAAAATCTCCTTCTTCCACAATTAGACTTCCAGAAGGTTGATTCTCTGGATGAATGCCCACTTCTGCTCTTCTGGCATCTCCCATTGTTTCTTGGCGTAATCTTACTTTGCCTGAATTGAATCTTGGAACCGGAATATTCATTTCTGTTAGCTCATTTATTGTATCAATGTAAATCTTGTAATCCTCTTTACTATTTAAAGGTATCTCTTTTGATGGAGCTTCACCAACTTCCATATGATGAAAAAATCTAGCATCGGGTACTTCAGCCATATTAACTACTATAATAATACTTACTTTTGGGATAGTCAACCGCGTATGTTTTCACTCTAAACATATGGAATACTTAAATCCTATTTTTAATTCCTCATGGCAGTAGAGTTTAACCCTCCTTCACAATCTGACCCCATAGGAATTTTACAAATTACTATTTAGTTGGAGTGGGAATAGGGGTAGGAGCTGTTGCAGCAGCAGCTTGTGGAGGTTGTGTAGGTCTGTAAGTTTCATCAAAAGATTTTTTGTCAATAATATAGATATCATCCAAGTTACCTGGTACTTCTGTTACAACATCTACTGTGGTAGCTACCATACAATCGGGTTCACCATATTGGTATCCACCCCATGCTGGTACAATAGCTATTTTTTCTGCGTGTGGGTTAGTTACAGCTCTAATTTTTCCAAAGGCTTCAAAAGTACCGGGTTTCTCTTCAACTGGTCTGTATCTTGCTTGAAACTTGTTAGCGGCTAAAACATATTGCTCACCTTGGGGGCCAGTAATAACATAATCACCAGGATTTGCAGTATTCCTTGTTTCTTCTTTTCCTTGAATGTGAGTTACAACTTCTTCTGTGGCTTCAGCAACCCTTGCAGAAACTTCACCAAACTTTGTATAAACAGGAGCTTCAGTTAAAGTTTCTCCCATACCTTCAGCTTTTAGGTCATGATAAGCAAAACCTGGTTCTACGTCCATTGGTGGTTGTCCTCCTGCTTCCATATCTTCAGTTAACTCTATTCTTACAGGATTGTCAAGACAGCTATTTTAGGGGATTGACAGTTATGTTAAAGAAATAGTTAAATTAAAATATGTCAGAGGGTACAGATGGTATAGAGCAATCAGAACAAACTCAAGAGGTTAAGTTATCCCCAGAAGAATTAAAAGAAAATGCCCAAACATTGTTAGGTTCATACCTAAATCATGAAACCGTAAAAAGTGCAAAATTTCAAGAGACCGTAGACTCAACAAATAAAGATAGAGTTATTAAACGTAGTACTCTTTACGGAGGAACAGGTTTAGACCGTGATCAAAAAATAACCATTGTAGAGATTAAGGGTCAGCCAGTACAGGTAACGCATGAAACTTCAGCTGGAGGAGTAATGCCTTCTAGGAAAGAGATCCACATAACCTCGGATCCTGACGGAAAAAATAGTATTCAAGCATTTGATTTTGGTCCAGGGGGTAGTTATCGTGGATCGCGTTATATTGAGCCCAGAATAGAAAAACAAGGGATAGATAGTAATATAGCAGTAGGAATGGCTGAAAATATGCTGGCGAAAATACCTCAACCCGTGAAAGTAGCCGCCCCTGTTGCTGCCTAATTAAATTTCATGAATAAGTACATATTTTACTACTCTTTAGCCTGTTTTTTAGGCTTGCCTAAAATGTCAAAACGTACGATTCCAGTAACTACTGATAGGAAAATAAATATTTCTGTAGCCATGCCAGCATAGGAACCAACAATAAGGTTATATATAAACCATAAAGGTCTTGGAGCTAACATAATAAATCTGATGGCTCTTGGGTTTGTTTGCCAAACCGCAATTGTTCCGAATATTTGAGCTAAAACAGGGAAAGAATCTACCCAGGATTTTGAAGTAACTGCTCCTGCAATAATAAAAAGAGAGATAAAAAGGTATGGCCAAAATTTTTGCTGTGCCCACAATCTAGTTTCTTTTTTGAAAGCTACAAACACCATCCCAGCTTCAATTAAGTTCATCAATGCACCTATCCATGCACCAAGTAAGCTGTAATGGACTACAAATAATAAGAGACCAATAAGCATAAAAGACAATAAGGCAAGCCTTTTATTTTTTTGGAACGAGAAGATAACAAAAAGAAGAGCTACAAAGCCTATACCCTGAATAACTACTTGGTCCACAAATTTACTATAGCAGAATCATAATTAGAATGTACTTCTTTCTAAAGGGGTTGCACCCCTCAGATTACAAGGGTCTAGATAAACGAGGTCGTTGCCTCGCCCTTGTAATCCTCACCCCGCTTAAAAACTTCAGGTATTGGTAGCAGGCAGGCTGCTACCAGAAAAAATATTTTCTAGGTAAAGGCCAGGAAAGGAGGTGAACTAAATGCAACTTTTGACAAAAGAATTAACAACAAAGTTACCCTTTTTATATACGCAGGAAGATGAAGATGACCCCATTGTTATCTGTAAATTCTTTGCTGTCTGGACTAACTGGACATGGTACGCCATAGAATTTGACGGAAAAGATACCTTCTTTGGTTATGTTATTGGTCATGAGAATGAGTTAGGATATTTCACTCTTTCCGAGCTACAAGGATTAAAAGGTCCTATGGGTTTAGGTGTTGAAAGGGATATGTACTTTAGACCGTGCAAGCTTTCAGAAATTAAAAGGCTACACGAAGGACAGTATTAATATTTAGACCTGCCGCTGTTTCCCCGGCGGCAGGTTTACTCTTCTGGTCTAATTTCTTCCCAATTAACTTGACCTGTCCTTATTTCCCTTTTAGTAGTTAAAAATAGGTCAATATCATCTCCTATATTTTTAGTTAAAATTGCCTGGCTGAACATTTTAATATGGTATTTCCTCTTATCTGAGGGGAGAACAAACAGAATGGTAGGAAAAGGAGCATTATTAGTATTTGCCTGCCAATCACCACCTTTGCAGTAGTTAAGATAATAAGTAACTCTTTCTGTTATGACCTTGTGAGGGGTATAATCGTCATAGTAGTCTAGAAAATATCTGTTAGTATCAGCACCATCTATTTCCTCAATATAGGCAGTTGGCAATGGGTCAGGAAAATATTCACAACTGCCAAGTTCTTGTTTAGTAAAAAAGTTTAATACCTGCCCCTTTGTTTTCCTGGATAGAAAGAAGAGGAATATATCTGCAATAAATAAATTTCTTTTGATAAATGGGACCTCTTTTGTTTTTTCTTTATATAACCTGTCCAAAAAGTCCTCATCAATATTACTATCTTCTTTGCTGCTTTCTTCTTTTAAGATGTACCTTGCCTTTGTATCCAGACAATAAATATAACCATCTGCAATTTCTTTATCCTCTATATAAGTTATAAACTTTTTGCTGACTAAATCATTTAATGCAATTTGTAATCTTTTTTTATCTTTATGTTCAAATAATTTTATTAGTTGTTTAATAAGTAAGTATCTGAATTGATAGAGATAGAAAATAATATCATCTTGTTTTTTAGAATGAGGTGGTATTTCCATGTAAGTATTTTTAATAGTTCGTTTTAGGTTTTTATTTTAAGATTAGGGTAGGAGTTTTAATAGACTAAATAAGAGGGCAGATTAAACTAATCTAGTAGTATATATAAAGAAAGGATGTGTTTTTGTCAACTTTAGCTTCATTTTTAGTCAATTTTAGCCCTAACCCCTAGGGCATAATTATTATTACCTGTTCTTCTTAGGTAAACCACCTTTAGGAGTTGTATTTGTGGTATTTTTATCTAATTTATCATTAGCTGGTTTAGTATTTTCTTCTTTTACTTCAACTTTTTTCTGAGCTCTTACATATTTTATGGCATAATTTTTTCTGGATGAGTCAATAAGTTTTTTAATAAGTTCTAAATCCTTATCTATTTTTATCTTAATGGTTTCACCGGAAAAGGCTGCCTCTGCATCAGTTGCTGAAACCTTAATATAGAATTTATATCTTGGTAAATTCATAATTTGTCCCATCTTTACAGCCGGTGCAAATTGAGCAAGCATTAACTCTTCATCTTCTGGATTCCCTGTTTTAAAACTAATTAAAGTAGTTACATTAGCTAAGATGGTACTGACAATATTGTCATCACTTTGTTGGGCAGTTGATTGCTCTGCCATACAAATATCCATTCCATATTTTCTAACCCTCGATAACATCTTGGCAAAAGATAATGTGGCAAAGTCCTGAAACTCATCAACATATAAGTGGAATTGTTTTCTATCTTCCTCAGGTATCTCTGCTCTTCTAAGGGCTGCTTGTTGAATTTTAGTTAGAATTGTTGTCCCAAGTAACTTTGATGTATCTTCACCTAGTTTTCCGGCTGATAAATTACAGATTAGAATTTTGCCATTTAATATCTCATTAAAGTTGATAGTAGATTTTGGCTGCTCTAAAATTCTTTTGGCAATGGGAGAAAATAAAAATCTACCAATTTTAGCTGTTACTCCACCTACCATTTTAACTATCTGGTAATCACCAGCCCTACCAAATTCATTCTTCCAGAAATCTAATAAATCAGGATCTTCTAAGGTTTTAATAACAGATTTTAAATAGGTTGGATTATTTAGCAGTTTATAAACTGTAAATATTGTCCTATCTGGGATAGTAAAAGCAGTATGAATGGCATTTCTTAGGATATATTCAATTCTGTGAGCTTCTATTCTTTCATCTTTGGAGAATACTTTTCTAAATAAAGAGATAACCCCTTCTGCCACTACTTCTTTTTCCAAATCTGCCTCATTTTCAGATAATCCCGGTGTCAGCTCTAAAAGGTTAATACCGATTGGGTTATCCATATCACGGGGATTAAAGTAGACAAAATCATTTATCCTTTCCTTTGGAATAGAAGATACTAAAAGCTCAGATACATCACCATCTGGGTCAATAAAAGCCAAACCTTCACCTTTTAGAATGTCCTGAATAGCCATTGAAGACATCAGAGTGGTTTTACCTCCACCAGTTCTTCCTATAATATAGGCATGAGTTTTTCTTTCCTCTTCAGTTAGTCCAATTGGTGTTTCATCACCCCCATACCTATTTACTCCAAACACCACTGCTAAATCCCTGCCTTGTTTTAAAGACAAAGGAGCTGATAAATCATCAGAGTATGATTTAACAATATTTTCTGTTTGAGTAGTCCTGGTAAAGGGAAAATGGTAGAAACTTGATACTTCTGAAGCAGATAGCAGTGATGAACCATTATCAGAAACTAAAGACAGCAATCTTTTCTGGAAATTTAACATCTTTAGTTTTCCAAAGACTAAATCATAAATTAAGGGAATATTGTTTTTAACAATTATTGATTGATATTTAGGAACAGAAAAAGAAGTCATAGTTGAGGTAAAGCCCTTAGTTCTTTGATTTAGTGATTTTTTATCTGAGACTATAGCTAGTAATCTAAGTGATGTTTCAAATAAAGGCTGATCAATCTTTTCCTTAATTGATTTAACAGTTTCTTCTTCAAATGGAGTGATTACTCTGGCTGGCCTAAGTTGCATTTGGTATTGAAATTGGTTTTGCTGAAATTGGTAATCAGGAGATGCAGCATATGAAGGTCTAGCTTTACTATGAGCAATAGAATTTAGAAACCATTCCACTTGTTTACCTATCTCAAGGCACATCTTTATTAAAATACTAATAGTAAAAGTAATTGGAATAAGGAATGCTGGATATCTAATTCTATCTAAATACTTTAAGACATTTTCATTACCCAAAATCATGTTATTGATTTTGTTTGTTTCATTAGTTTTAGTTGGAGAAATAACAATTTGAAAGGAAATTAACTCATCAGGGGATAATTTTGTCATCATACCTGTTAAAAAAGCTATTGGGTCATGCTCTATAAACATATCCAGTTTTTGCAGTGGATAGGCAAAATGTTTTTTAAGACCGAATTCTAAAACTTTTTTCCTCAAGCCTTTTTTCTTTTCAATATAATCCTCAACCTCTTTAATCTTTAAAGAAGACATAAATGAGGTTAGGTGTTTTTTAACATTAGGTGCTTCATTAGGTGTAGTTCTAACCAAGTATCTTATACCTGTATGTAAACTTGATACTATTTCAAATGAGAGCTTCAACTTTCTTCCTAATAACTTATCCATCCATGATCTGTCCCAATTAAGCTCCTGGTGGAGGATCTCAAATAACCTCTGGGTAGTATAAGCTGATTTATCAATATATGCAGGAGGGGTTATTTCTAAAAGCACTGATTCTTCATTAAATATCTTTTTAAGTCTTAGAATTAAACGGATTGCCAGTAACCCTAAAACAAAAACTACTAATAAATATAAATAAGGCAAATAAGAGAACAAGTTGATTATAAATCCTACAAAATCTGAGATAGGCTTGGTTATAAAAGGAGGAAAAAAAGTCCAGACAAGTAAGAAGAAGTCTTTTATAACAGCTAAATAATTCCCGTCAGAGAAGTTTTTAAGAAGTTCTTTGGAATAAATGTCCGCAGGCTTATCTACCATATTACCTTTAAATTGGCAGGTAGGCAGATTAGCCCGATTATATACCCTGAACATAAAATTGCAACAGGGCAAATTAGGCTTAATCTTCTTACAATTCTCTATCTTGACAACTGACCATATATGGTTATATACTAGTCATATATGATTAGTTTAGCCTCAATTTTAACCATTTTCAGGACTTAAACTATGGAAACTGCCGAACAACAATTACTTATAACAGAAGAACAAATTGTTACACCTGCAATAGAGATTTTAAATGAAGTATCACCCCTTGTAGAAAAGACCCCTAGTCAACAATTAGAAAGCTCAAAAGCTGTAGTCAATGTCCTAGATACCTTATTTCCAGAGCAACAATTTGATGAAAAGAATATCCAAAAAGCTAAGGAGATATTAGGATCATTAACTGAAAGTTTAAGCCCTCAACAACTGAGAGATACAGTAGCGGAATTTCAATACCTGGTGAATAGTTGGTTGGATGATTTTGAAAGAGAAATTTTCAAAGGGAAAACTTTAAAAGAACTTCTTCACGAGAAAGGGGGCGTATGAGTTTTGGGCAAAATGTAATTCATGCTGACGGGAAAAGAGCCATAATTTATCTCCGGGTCTCAACAGAAGAACAAGTTGATAATTTCTCATTAGATACTCAAGAAGATTTATGTAGAAAAGAAGCTGAAAAAAGGGGCTATGAAATCATTGAGGTTTTTAGAGAAGAAGGCAGATCAGCTAAAACTATTTTAGGAAGACCCGTACTCATAAACCTCCTTGAATATTGCCGAAAGAATAAAAATAAAATTCAAGCTATGTTTGTCTATCGAATTGACAGAATTTCTAGGCAAACAGCAGATTACTTAGCTATCAGAAAAAAACTATCTGAAAATGGAGTAACAATCATTTCTTCAACAGAACCTACTGGGGATAGCCCCACTGAAAAGTTAGTAGAAACAATTCTGGCTGGTTTCGCCCAGCTAGATAACGATATAAGATCAGAAAGAGCTAGAAATGGACTTAGAGCTAGGTTTCTCTCAGGAAGAATTGTTACGGGCATGGTTCCACTAGGTTATACAGTTCAGGCTGGATATGCGGTAAAAGATCCTGCTATTTGGGATAAGATGGTTGAGGCTTGGAATTTAGTGGCTACCGGAACCAAATCAATGGAGGAAATGGCAAATATTATGACTGATTGGGGCTTAAAACATAAAAGAGGTAAAAGAGAATACTCCTTAATCCGTCAAAGAGTTAATGAAATTTTTAGAAATAAATTCTATATGGGTGTTTTAACTTCTGGAGTTTATAAAGAAGAGGTTAAAGGTCAACATGTGCCTATGATTACAGAAGAGATATTTTATAAAGTCCAGGCAATTCTAGATGGTAGAAACCCTAATAAGCTAGCTTTAGCAACTAGAAAACATCTAAATCCTGATTTTCCTTTAAGAAGGGTGATCAAGTGTGGTAAATGTGGGATGGGCTTAACAGGTGGATGGAGTCAAGGAAGGCATGCGAAATATGGATATTACAGGTGTGGTGGACACTGTACAACTGCCTCAATTAAGGTTGAGGACTTAGATAATGCACTAATTAAGGTTTTGAAAGAGACAACACCTAAAAAGGAGTGTTTAAATCTCTTTATTGAGTTTATGTATAAAAATTACCATGAGAGATTATTAAGGTTAAATAAGATAAGAGGCGAGGCTGAAAACGAAATAATAAGATTAAAAGCTCTTAGAAAAACTTTAGTTGACAAAAACCTATCCGGGATTTATTCAGACGAGATATTTAAGGAACAAAGTAAGGAGATAGAAAATCAGATTACAAAGGCTCAGATAGCCAAAGAAGATGCACTATTTGATAAATACAATATTGATAAGCTGACTTCTTTTATAAAGACACTACTAGCAGACTTAGGAGAAACTTACAAAAGATCGAGCTTAGGACAAATAAAAGTGCTTATTGGTTCAATCTATCCCACTGGGGTTGCTTGGAGCTACAATGGCACCTTGAATCACCAGATTAGCCCATTATATCAAGCTATTCTGGGGTTCGATAAAGTCACTAGACTTCCGTGTGCCGAGGAGAGGATTTGAACCTCCACGAGCTTACGCTCACTATCGTCTGAGGATAGCGTGTATACCGTTTCACCACCTCGGCAGATTGAACCTATTTTATCATCCCTTCATTTGTAATGATATAATACACAGTTAAATGGCAACTAACGGTAAGACATATTCATTTAAACAAAAAATTGTCACTTTTGGTGGGGGAACAGGTCATTTTTCCCTTCTTAGGGGTTTAGTTGAACTAAACCAGCCTGAAAATATTACTGCTATTGTTGGAACCTGGGATTCTGGTGGATCTTCCGGCAAGCTTAGGACAGAATTGGGAGTGCTGCCTCCTGGAGATATCAGACAGTGTCTTTTGGCTTTAATGGAAGATAGTAAACAAAGACAGGTTGCCCAAAAGCTTTTTGAAGACAGGCTGATTGATATAAAGGGCCCTCTTCGTGGTCATAGCATGGGTAATTTAATTGCAGCCAGACTTGAACAAATTTATAAAGGACCAGACAGAGGCACAGAAGCTGAAAGACTGCTTTTTAGAATCAGAGCTAAAGTTTTACCTGTCAGTATTTCTGAACTCAATTTAATGGCTCACTTAGAGGGTGGCAAAGAAATTAATGGGGAATCAAAAATAGATTTAAGGGGCCAAGATAAAAATTATAATCCAAAAGAAAAAATAAACAGAATTTATTTTGAAACAAATGCTGACCCAAATCCAGATGCTATTCAGTCTATTACTGAGGCAGATAAGATTGTTTTTTCTGCAGGGGATTTATATACCTCTATCTTGCCTCACCTGTTGGTTGGAGGAATAAGAGAGGCTATAGAAAGCTCAAATGCCAAAATCATTTTGATTTTAAATTTAATGACTAAAGTAGGGGAAACAGATAATTTTAAGGCCTCTGATTATCTTAAGGCTTTTATTTATTACCTGGGAGGAGACAAGAATATTGATATCATGATTGCCAACTCTAATGGATTGGATAAGGAAGTCTTAAAAGTATACAAAAAGGATAAACAACAGCCTGTGGAAGTTGATTCTGAAATCTGCTCTAAAATTGCCCCAGGCATTAAGATTATTAAAGAACCACTTGCCATC
>Ga0155288_108_pt1 | contig 31345 bp, 33 predicted proteins | sample RifCSPhighO2_02_FD_106256 | JGI IMG/M metagenome (GOLD analysis project Ga0155288, IMG submission 106256) | Candidatus Daviesbacteria bacterium RIFCSPHIGHO2_02_FULL_36_13
AGGGGTCTCTTTTTGCTCAGTTCCTCTTTCAGCAAGTATTTCAACTGCCGTTGCCATATTAAAGTTAGTTTGCACTTTTATTAGCTAAATTTCAAGAAGTTATTTACCAGGTAAAATGGGTGATGCTGTAACAGCAATAAGAGAGGCTTCTGAAATAAGAAGGCCATTACCGCTATGTTCTGCAAAATAACTGCTCGTATGCATCACATCTCTCAAGGTTCTGGCAGTTTCAGGATCTCCATTTCTTTCTGCAACATCTGCTCCTAAATCAGCCATAAAAGAAATTACCATCAATCCTTTTGGTCCTTTATATACAGGATCAGTTGACATAGCAGTATTTAAGGTTCTTAACTCTTCTTGCAGGCCTGTTGGATTATAAGGGTCTGCCTTAAGAAATTCATGATATCTATAAAAACTTTCTTTAAAAGGATTTGGTTCTCCCTCGCTACCTGCTTGCATAATGAGAAGATTCTATTGTAACTAAGCTCCAAAGTCAAATTTGGAGTTTGCCCTTTCGTAATGCTACGCAAAGAGTTAGCAGGTGAGTCCTTTTACAAGTTCAGAGTCAGGATGCTATTTTGAATCTGAAGCCAAAATGATTATAGGGATGGTAAATTCCTTATGAAATTTTCAATATCTGGTGGTAAATCTGTACGAGAATAAACTGATTTAATTGTAACCCCGTATAACAGGAGTCCTCTAAAGAGGCGCTCTGAGGTATTTCCTTTATCAAAGGCATTTTTTACAAAATCAGTAGCTAAACTTTTCCCATAACTAGTACCATAATGGATAAAAGCTTTTGTAATATCTTCCTGTAATTCCGGGTTACCTTCTAAGTTTTCAACACTGCCAATTTCAAACCCTGCCTGTAATCCTATTTCTACATCTTGAGAGGCATAACCAACATTATCCCGACCCATTTTAAACATCCCGCCCACAATAGTAGCTATGAGTGGTCCACGGATTATTAATAATGCTCCATTAGGGGTATACTCTCTTCCTAATTTCTCAACGAAAACTGTTCTCTGGTCGGCTACAAACTCCCAAGAGTTAGGTTTTTCATCAGGTCTTCCTAATCTAATGAAAGTATCTAAAAAAGGTGATCTTTCTAATATTTGTTCTCTTGTCTCTGGTCCTTGAGCCATGTGTGAGATTCTACCAGAAGCTAAATTCAAGATCAAATTTAGGATTTGCGCTTTTCAGCTTAAAATTTCAAAATGAATTTATTCTGCTCCGGATCCAAAATGAGGACGGGTGTGTCTTCCTTCAGTTGCATGATCAGCTGGTCCTTCTAAAGTTGTAGGTCGGGTTTTTTGCCATCTTTTTATAAGTCTTTGTTCATATGCTTTTGCTGAGTATTTAGGGCGTAAAATAGGTTTTTGAGGGATTTTGCCATGATGCATTCCTTCAAGCTGAAATGTGGCCAGACTTTCCATCCATGCCATGCTTTCCGCACGAGTTAGACCTTCAGGCATAGTTAGCTCTTCTTCAGATAATTTATATGGATTTACAGCAGGATTATTTTCTGCTCTTTCAGCACTCATAACCTATATTATATCAAACTATGGGCTGGAACGCACCATCTAACTTAAGATAATAAGTCTCAACTTTTAAATCTGGAAATCTTTCCTTAATAGTTTTAGAGGCAGCATGTAAATCTCTGACGTGATGATCAACATGGCCCTCTACTCCATAAGCTCCACAATCCTCATGGTTTATTAAGACTGCTTTTTTAATTTTATGTAATCTTACTGCCACATCAATTTGGGTTAGTATAGTATCTAAATTCTTAGCTGCTCCTGCAAAAGCTCCCCTGTCAAAAGTTCTGGGCTTAAAATTTTCCTCCAGCCAGTTGTGAATATATTCCTGAAACCTAAAATCTATACAGGTTATAACAATAGCTTCTGCCTCATGTTTCTCCATAATGTATAATATTACCATGGCTCAACTGCATTTAAAAATTGTTACTCCTGAAAAATTAATATTTGATGAGGAGGTTTCCCAGGTTAATGTTTCTACTGAAGATGGGATTTTAGGTATACTCCCCAATCATGCTAACCTTATGGCTAAACTTGAACCAGGAGAGTTGGTAATCAAGAAGAGTGGAAAAGCAGAGACTTTGGCTGTAGGTGATGGATTTTTACAGATGGCAGATAATACCCTCTCTATTATGACTGATCTGGCTGTAAATGAAGGTGATATTGATGAAAAAGCTGTGGAAGATGCCAGAAAAAGAGCTGAACAAGCTCTCACTGAGAAATTATCAGATGAAGAATATGCAGAAACCATGGCCATTTTAGAAAAATCCTTAGCTCAACTCAAAATCAAAAGAAGACACAGAGTTAGATAACCTGATAATATTTGATATATAAAATATAGATTGTTTTTACAAGCTGGTAAGTTATTATTAAGAGTATGGCAAATGATGATTCTCAAAAAATTAAAGAGTTATTAGAAATCATTAAGCATAAGATTGATATGATGGATGTCAGTCGTACTGCTCAATCCGCCCAACTAGCGATGGTAAGAGATCAGCTTTCCATGATGAATGGCAAGTTTGATGAAATGAGTGAAACACTTAAGGATCCTGATACTGGACTTAAAGCAATAAATCGAAGATTGGATTCTAATACCGCAGCTGTAATGGAACTTGAATCTACAGTAAAAGGTTATGGAGATATGTACAAGATAAATGACAGTAATATTAGGAAGATAGAAAAAAGAACTGAAGTTTTGGAAAATAATGCAGATATTGAACCTTCTCCGGAATTTATTCTTGCTGAAGGTGCATGATTCTTAGTTCAACTTAAAGTCAAAAGTAGATACAGAGTTAAACTATAAATCCATCCCTTTTAAGCATTCTTACTTCAGAATCAAATAATGGTTGAGCCAATGTTTCTTGGAACTCTACAAATCCCTCCGTAGCAGTCTCTCCGAGAGTAGTAGATATAAGCTGAGGATCTCGTTTTGTACCTGACCTTTGCAATAAATTTCCTCTTTCTAATTCAGCTAAAAGATTGGAGAAGGTTGAATTCGGGATTTCTTTACCCATGACTTCTGAGGCCTTCTCTAATACAAACTGGCGTGGTAATACAGTTTCATGATTTTCAGATAAAACTAACATTATTCTAACCTTAGCATTATGACCTAAAAGATCCATTACTCTTCTTGTGCCCAGGTTTGGTTGCTCAGTTTGCAAAAATTCTTGTTCCCTTTGTTCGGTTACTTTTTGGCCAAAAAACATTTCAAACTGTGGTCTGTGGTATGCAAAAAAAGGGGCTTTAATACCATTATGGAAAACTCTAGAAGCTTCTACTGCAACTACGCCAAGAGGTGTAAGTTCATACTCACCACGTACTGCTGAAGCAAAAAGATCCATATCCTCCATTTCAGTGCACATTCTAGAGAGACTAGCGAGAGGTACCTTGGGTTGAGCAACTCGTATCTCACTAAGCCTTGCCTTTTTGTCAGGATAGAGAAAGTTTATAGCAGTGGCTCTTTCTGTGTGTGCCATTGTACCCATTATTTCTAATGCACCTGGAAATATAAAAATGTCTGGACTTGTCATAAGGAGTAATTTTACTCTATTATAGGCTAATTAGCAAACTTACTCCTGATTGTTATACAATAAAATACATGGTTCAAAGCAATAACCCTGATCTTTCTATTATTATCCTTAACTATAATGTTAAGGATTTACTGTTAAAGTGCTTGCAATCTGTTTTTAAAAATTTACAGGATACAGATAATTGTTGTGGACAACGCTGCATCTGATAGATCAGTGAAGGCTCTACAGGCACCCCACATAGGAAGTGGGAAAGCTATTGAATAATCCTAGGTTTCAAAATTAAAGCAAAATTAAGCAGATTGACAAGCTTATAATTTAAGATGTAGTATTTGGTTAATATGGCAACACTAACAGAAGCTTTTCCTGCAGGAAATGAATGGCACTTATCAGAAAAAAATTATAAGTTTGAGCTTAGACCTGGTCGGGGCGTTGAAGAAATTCTGCCAGCCTCAGGGAGGCTGGCAGAAATTGTCCAGAATATACAAGGAAGATTCATAAGAGAAGATTGGCAATTTGCTTCTTTATTGCAGGTTTCTCAAAGAGCAGATGATTCTCCCCATTTAGTTGCAGTTTTTACACACCCCGCAAGAAATATCTCAGTAGAAGAAAGAAAAGGAGATATTGGTCAGTTTGTAAAAGTTGATGCTAGTATAGAGAACTATGAATTCTTTAATTGGGGTTTTCCAGCAGAAGACCCTATTAATCAAATTCTTAAGGGAACAAATAGAGCAGGCGCAGGTATAATGGCTGGATATAATGCTGTTGAAATTTATGAAAACAGATATTTTTGGCAGCCTGGGGTGGGTTATTTTGATATGAGATTTCCCACAGTTGAAGAACATATATCATGGGAGAATGAGAGCATTGAAGAATTGATGGTAAGAGTTCGCCCACACCTGGAACGGAGGGCAACGCTTGAAGCTCTTCAGGTTTCCAATCCAAGACAATTATTTCAATAAAAAAACTTGACAGTTATAGGTCACTATGATATTATTCTGAGAATCAAATGATTCCTAAAGAAATTCGAGACATGTCAATAGGTGAGATAGGACAAGGCTTGCAACAGCAGGTTGTAGCTCTGGAAAGAAATGCTAGAAAGGCTTTAGATATTATAGCTCCCAGCGGATTCCGTGGAAGAATGAGAATGATGGCTGTCAGAAGATTGCCTTTTTTAAGAGGTAGATTAGTAAACGATCCTTTTGCTCACCTTAGAGAAGATTTCAGAGGTACAGGTTTAGGTCTTCATTTAGGTCTTACAAAAATGAGACCAGCACTTGAGCATATGGTTGACCATCAAGCTACTTTGGTAGGCTTAATTGAAAAGGTGGAAGATAATCCTGAAGACGGTGAAACACATGAGGGAATAAGGAGTTTGCTTAGGGATAATGCCAGAAAAACAATGGGTGTTCCTGGGAAAGAAGAGGATGCAATAGATACCACCCTATTTATTGATAGGTATGTTGAAGGAACTACTCCTGACGAAATAGACCAAAGACGACAAGAGCTCCTGCAAGAGGCCAGAGAATTAGCCGCCATTAGAGAGCATGGTGCTGAAGTTGCCAAACTTTTAATGGTGGGAATGGCAAGACAATATGACCAAACTCTGGGAAGCTATAACATGCTTTTAGAAGCAGGTCCTGTTTTAGATGTACTTTATAGAAACACAAGACTTTCCAGAGAGGCCTGGGAGAAGAATAAATCCGTAAGGGGAATTATAGCGCATCAACTTTTAGAATCAGTTAAGATTGCAGGACAGGCAATTGAGGGAGTAAATCTAGTCAGGCAGTTTGATGAGGCAGAAACTGCCCCTATCCTTTTACAGGTAAGACAAGAAGCTGAAAAGATATTAAAAAATGCTGCACCTCAACTCTCTCCCCCACCAGATCAAAGTGGGTCGTAAACTTAAATCCCATGATTGTCCTAAAAGAGCAGGAAGCAATAGCATATCTTGATAGGGTTGATAAGTGCCTTTCAACGAAAATTGACACTAGAACTGATATTCAAATACTTTTGACAATGACTCAAATGCAAAGAGCATATCTCCAAACCTTGACAGGTGAAGAAGATCCTAAAAATCTTGCTTCTTTAAACATTGCTTCTTCTGGTTTTCCGGAACTTCCTTCTTGGTTAGGTGATATCAGAAGAGCAAATAGCAAATTTGAGTCGCTTAGACAGAGAAGGGTAACAGCTTTTTTGCCGGTATTACAGGATGTAGCTTCTTCAGGTACTACAGTTTCCTCAGAAGGATTGAGTGCACAACTTAATGAAGAGAGTGTTTTAACAGATGCTTTTGGTAAGGAAAGAGGAAAAAGAGAACAGGAGTTCCTAAAAAACATATTTGAAGGTAATACAGGAAATATTAAAGATGATATAAACTACCCTGGATTCTTGAACCTAAGGTTTAGATATGAGAGTAGTGCTAGGGGTATATCTATAGTGAAATACATAGATGATGATAAAGAACCAGGGGGTGCGCTCATTCGCTTCAGAGATAGTGGAAATCAAAAAACTATTTCAGAACTAGAACATGAAAAAAATGAAGCTAAAAATTATGTTAACTGTGGAGTTTTTGGCCGCAATGATTGGGATGAGCAGGTTTCAAATTTAAGGTACCCTCTTAGAAGACATTTATTGTGTGGTGATTATTCTGATGAGGATACAGATGGATTTGAGGTAGCTCTTTCTGAGGTATATCACTTTGAAACTTTACTACAAATTCTTAATCAGTTAAGCAGTTCGTTACTAAGAGGAGAAAGTTTAAATAGTAGTGCGTATATTAATCAGATACAAGATACCAATAGCCAGTTAAAATCAGCTATAGCATCTGCATCCTCAGCCGAACTTAAAGATCTATTTGATAAGTGTTTAACCAGTGAGGTAAAAGTACTAAGCGCGGAATCACAGGATATTTCAGTAGGAGCTACGGGAGTGATAGTAAGAACATTTGATAGAGAATCTTATTTAGGAAGGGCATGGAGATTTCTCCATCGTTGGTAATACTATGGTAGTTATAAGAGAAGCAGATGCTATTTCATACTTAGATAGGGTTGATAATACAATTGCAGAAGCCAAAAAAGAAAACCACTTTTTCATGCCAATGCCGGTACGTTTGACACATACAATGATTAGTATTCAAAGAGCCTATATCTCGGCCTTAATGGAAGATCCTGCAACCAGAAGTATGGCCGCTATCACAATCACTCCCACCGGCTTTCCTGAACTTCCTTCCTGGCTGGGAGATACTAACAGAGCTTTTACGGAATTTGACGGCAGTAGGAAAAGAAGATCTGAAGCCTACTTGCCTTTATTGGCAAATGTTGGATCCCGAAAGGATATAGAACAGGAAATTGGTAAAATTTCCCGGATAGTGGCTAGCGATAAAATTTTGACTGATATGTTGGGGAATGCAGAAAGCAAAGCTGAAACTGAATATATTAAAGGGTGGGCTAATAAATCTGTTGCTTTACCAGTCTCCCAAGATGATAATCTAGGAATGTTGGTTTTTAACTACGATGAACAGAATAACCGGAGATACTCAGCCATAAAATATGTAGATAACCTGGGAGGTTCTCCTTTATTTTATTACACTCGTGCAGATGTAAATGACAGTGTGAATCATACCAGTGGAACCATTACCGGAGGAACCTCCGGATTTGAAGCATTTCTGGCAATGTCATACCCTCTTAGAGCCTTACTCTTAAGCGGGGATTATACATTAACAGGAGTGGATAGATTTGAGACTCTTTATGCAGAAATGCTAGCTTATCATCGGGTACTTGGTAGTCTTAAGGAGACAAGCAACATGCTTTTAGCTGGAAAAGGTTTGAATCCCATTCAGTATGCTGAAGAAATAAGAGAAATAAATTACCGGCTAAACTCTTTAACAGAAGATGCCTCAAATGAGGAATTAAAGCTGGCATTTAGGCAGAGTTTAGGAAATGATGTTAACTCCCTAAGATGGACAGCTCAAAGGATTTCAGGAGAATCAACTGCTGTAGTTCCCAAAAAAAGGTCTAAGCTTTCTAGGTTTCTTGGAAGATTGCCCAGACTTAGAATAGAATTTCCAAAATGATAAATTTAAAAGAAGCGGAGGCTATTAATTATTTAGACAGGGTTGATAATACATTAGATAAATTCCCTCCAGAAAAGAATGGTGCGGGTAAAGATAGAATTCTACTTCCATTAAGGTTGACTCATGCCATGATCAAGATACAAAGAGCTTATCTTTCGGCACTGAGTGAGGATCCAGGTACTTCCAGAGACCTGATTGTGTGTTCTGTTACCTCCACTGGTTTTCCTGAACTCCCATCTTGGTTGGGAGATATTGGAAGAGCTTTTAAAGAATTTGACGGATTAAGACAAAGAAGAGGTGAGGCTTATCTTCCTGTATTGGAACAGGGTAGTTCTGTTCCTGCAGTTGAAGATAGTTTTGATAGACTGACTCAGGTTTTAAGAAGAGATCAAATAATTACATCCGCTGTTGGTGATATTAAAATAAAAGAAGAAGTTCAGATGCTCAGAGATATAGTAAGAAACTCTGGTTCCCCAAAAGTCTATGAAGATCCTAATCTATCAATGCTTGGATTTCGGTATACGGATGATCCCCATTCCACCTGGTACACAAGCGTCTTAAAATACATTGATGGACCAGAGGAAAAGGGAAAAAGTCCCCTGCTATATTTTAAGCAAGATAAAGTTAAAGAAAGTGAAATAGGAGAAAAACTATCTAAAGGAAAATTTCTGGGTGGTTTAGAAGGCCAAGACTTATGGGTTCATGGGTATAGTCATCCTTTGCTTAAAAGATTGTTAACAGGTAATTATTCTGAGGTGGGATTAGACGGTTTCTATGCTACAAGAAATGAGCTGGCAAATTTTGATAATTTGTTAAGAGTTTTGAATGAGAATAGTTCTCATCTGCTTGATGGTCAAGGTTTGGATCCTACTGAGTATGTAAGTAGTTTGAAAGATATAAGACTCAGAATAAATTCAGCCATTACTGAGGCCTCCAGTCAAGAGTTGAGAGTATTATTTCAACAAGTTTTCGATGATGAAATTGCTAAACTTTCTGGAGTAACAAGAAAGGTTGCAGGCGTTAAGGCCATTACACAGCACAGATCCCCTCTTAGGCGAGCGATTGGTTGGATTCCTGGGATTAATTGGTAATTCTTTAAGCTTCTGTTATACAATAAAATACATGGCTGGTGAAAATTATGACCTTTCTATAATAATCCTTAACTATAATGTTAAGGATTTACTTTTAAAATGTTTGGAATCTGTTTTTAAAGATAAGCAAAGTAAGAGCTGGCAGGTGATTGTTGTGGATAATGCCTCCTCTGATGGATCAGTAGAAGTTCTGAAAGAGAAATATATGGTCTCCCATTCACCCCACTTAGGAAGTGGGGAAGCTATTGAATTGGTTAAGAATAGGGAAAATATTGGGTTTGCATCAGGTAACAACTCAGCTATCCCCTATATCAAAGCCCCTGTTGTTTTATTTCTAAATCCAGACACTTTAGTTATTGGGAATGCTATTTCTAAATCTCTGGAATATTTAATGGGAAACCCAGATATTGGAGCCCTAACCTGCAGAGTAGAACTGCCTGATGGAAGACTGGATTATTCATCTCACAGAGGCTTCCCTACCCCCTGGAATTCTTTCTGTTATTTTTCAGGCCTTAGTAAAATCTTTCCCAAATCCCCTATTTTCTCAGGATACGCTGCAACTTACCTGGATACCCATACAACTCATGAAATAGATTGTTTAACAGGAGCTTTTTTAATGGTTAGAAAAATAGCAGGTGATGCAATAAGCTGGTGGGACAGCGGTTATTTTTGGAATGGAGAGGATATTGAGTTTTGCTATAACTTAAAGGAAAAAGGATGGAAAATTTATTTTTATCCTGAGGTTAAAATCATTCATTGGAAGGGTTCCAGTGCTAAAAAACATAGATCAAAAACTATTAGTCATGGAGCATCTGCCATGAGAATTTTTTATAAAAAGCATTTTTATCATAATTATCCGCCAATACTGCGAGATATTATTTTGGCAGGAATTAAATTGCTGGAACACTATAGAAAGGCCAAAGCATGGATTTATCAGTAATTATTTTAAGCTACAACACCAAAGATATAACTGACATATGTCTATCTAAAGTTGAGGCCTCAAAAATTTATTGTCAGAAAAAAATGGGAAACAAAATTGAGATTTTAGTTTTAGATAATGCCTCTAAAGATGGCTCTCCTGCTATGATCAGACAAAATCACCCCTCTATAAAATTAACTGCCTCTTTTGAAAATACAGGTTTTTCTAAAGGTAATAATTTAATAATGAAAGAAGTTAAGACTCCTTATATTTTACTTTTAAATTCTGATTGTTATTTAGAAGAAGAATCTTTATATAAAGCTCTTGCTTATTTTAGAGTTAATAAAAATTGTGATGCCTTAGGGGCCAGACTTAATTACTCAACAGGTAACTTGCAACCCTCTGCTGGTAATTTGCCCAATCCTTTAAATATTATATTTTGGATTTTGGGGTTAAGCTTTCTTTTTTCTTCATTCCACCCAAAAAACAAAAATTATTTTTCTAAAAATCATCAGGTTGGCTGGATAATGGGGGCATTTTTCATGTTGAAAAAAGAAATTTTTGATACCACTGATGGGTTTGATGAAAAGATATTTATGCATATGGAAGAAATTGAGTGGTGTAAAAGAATTTATGACTTCGGTTATAAAATTTGGTATGTTCCTTCTGTTTCTGTAATACATTTGCATGGGGCATCAACTAATTTTGATTTAGGATCCTCATATTTTAATGAATTAAAGGGAATTAAATACTACTTACAAAAACATTATGGAATAATTTATTATCCTGTTAAATTGTTTTTAATTTTGGGACTTATAATGCGAGTGATAGTTTTTAGTCTGTTATTCAAAACTCAAAGAGCTAAAATTTATATGAAAGGATTATCAGTAGTATGACGAAAGTTGCAATTATTACATTAAATTATAACGGCAAGAATGATACGCTTGAGCTTCTGGAGTCGCTCAAGAAGTTACAAGATCCAAATTCCAATTTCCAAACTAAAACTATTGTTGTTGATAATGCCTCAAGTGATGGATCAGTTTCAGAAATTCACAAGAAGTTTTCTGAGGTAGATATTCTCCAAACCGGAGAAAATCTGGGGTTTGCCGGCGGATACAATAAGGGAATTGAATATGCCAAAATTTGGGAACCAGATTATTATTTTCTTATAAACAATGACACTATTATTAATAGTGAAAATTTATTGGAAGAATTAATTAAAACGGTGAAGTCTGAAAAAGAAATTGGGCTTGTATCCCCCAAAATTTATTTTGCCAAGGGATTTGAATTTCATAAAGATAGATATTCTAAAGAAGACTTAGGTAAAGTTATTTGGTTTGCAGGAGGCAATTTTGACTGGAAAAATATTGGTAACTTTCACAGAGGTATAGATGAAGTAGACAGAGGAAATTATGATGAAGTTTCCCAGCAGGAAATTTTTAGCGGGGCTTGTGTCTTAATTAAAAGTGCGGTTTTTGAAAAAGTTGGACTATTTAATGAGGATTATTATCTTTATTTTGAGGACTCTGAATTTTCCAAAAGAACAGCTCTGGCAGGATTTAAAATATACTATAGCGGTAAAGTTTCTATCTATCATAAAGTCTCCCAGTCTACTGGCATAGGATCTATTATTACTGATTATTATTCCACCAGAAACAGACTTATATTTGGTTTTAAATATGGAAGCAAAAGAGTAAAGTTTGCCTTAATAAGACAGGCTTTTTGGCAATTTATTTTTGGAAGAATTCCCCAAAGACAGGGAATTTTAGATTTTTACTTTGGGATGGTTGGTGGAAAAGAAGAGTTAATGGATGAGGTGAAAAATCTTGAATATCCATATAAATTATCCATTGGAATTGTTAATTATAATACTTCTGATTTAACAAAAAAGCTGCTGGATAGTATTTTTGATGAAAAATCTGGATTTAATAAAGATACTATGGAAGTTATTGTTTTGGATAATGGAAATTTAGATCCTGCTAAAAATAAAATCAAGGAATATTTAGGCAGGGTTAAATATTTAGAAAATGAGGAAAATGAGGGATTTTCTAAGGCCTACAATAAAACAATAAGGTTTTCTCTGGGTGAGAATTATTTAATGCTAAATTCTGATATAGAGGCAATGGATGGTTCTTTTGTAGAGGTATTAAAGACAGCAGAGGAACTCAAAGGAGAAGCAGTAGCTGCAGGAAAATTGATTTTTCCAAATGAAATTATTCAGGATAATGTATTTCACCTCCCTACAATAACAGGAGCTTTAAAAGAATATTTCCTAAGGCAAAAAGGGGCTTATTTTATGTATGCCCCTAAGGTAGAGGAAAGAATTAGGGTGGAAGGAGCTGCTATGGCAGCCTATTTAATCCCACAAAAAATTCTAAGAAAAGTTGGATTACTAGATGAAAATATTTTTATTCTTTTTGAAGATGTGGAATATGCAAGAAGGTTAAAAAGAAATTGTGTGCCAGTTTACTTTGCTCCTAATATTAAGTTTTTACATCACCATGGGGCATCTACCAAAAAACAGGGTATAGAAAAATCATATGAGCAGTTAAAAACATCATCAATGTATTATCATGGAAAAATTTACTACTGGCTCCTCTACTATGTGATGCTTTTTTGCCAAAAATTCTCAGGAACTAGAACTCCTGGTGAAATAAGGTAAAATAATGGGTATGAACAAAAAAGTTTTAAGAGTATTGTTTTTAGGTTTTATATTAGTAGCCTTGGGCTTTGGATTGTCAAAATATTCTCCTCCAGTTAAATCACAGGATAGTAATTCGATAGCTTCTTATAAAGACCAGCCTGAGATGAAGGATATTTTAGATCCTGCTGATCAAACCAAGCGTCTTAAGGCTGCCAGGAAATTCGTGGAAAGAGTTGATGTGGAGGCAGCGATGGAAATCTTAGAGCACTCTCCTCTTCCTCACACAGGTGAAGGCCATTTAGTAGTACACCAAATTGGATTTTATGCTTATCAAAAATATGGAGCAGAATCAATCCTAAAATGTAAGGACTATTTTCTATATGCCTGTTATCATGGAACAATAATTGAGGCGGCTTCAGATCAAGGTTTTGAGGGTATCACTAAAATGACAGATAAGTGTAAAGCCTCTCCTGTCAGATATTTTCAGTGTGTTCATGCCGCCGGTCATTCCATTTTGGCTGTGTGGAATTATGCTTTGGATGATGCCCTTAAAACCTGTGATGAACTGTATGAAAAAGAAACTGAGTTTCCAGAGGCTTTGAGCTCTTGTCATAATGGGGCTTTTATGGAAAACCTTTTTGGGGTGCATGACTGGGGAGAAGGTAAAGAGTTGGTTAGGGATTGGTTAAAAGATGATGATCCCTACTTTCCCTGCAACTACTTTGGGGAAAAATATCAAAAAGGATGTTGGTTAAATCAGGCAGCCAGAATTTATCAGATGAACAAAAGTGATATTGCCAAAACCTCAGAGCTCTGCCAGGCGGTTGGAAATGACCAATATACTGCCTGGTGTATGGATAATGTGGCAAGACAGATTCACCCTTTAACCAATGGGGATCCTGCCAAATCCTTTAGCCTTTGCCAGATGGAGGGAAAGGATTGGTATGATAATTGCCTGGTGGTAAATGCAGGATCTTTTTACTCTGTAGGTGGGAGAGATGAAGCCATATTTATATGTAAAAATGTACCACAATCCCTTAAGGGTGAATGCTACCAGCGGGTTATTGGGCAGATTATCTCTGATCCTATTGATGAAAACCAAAAATTAAGTCTTTGTCAAAGAATAGAAGCGCCTTTTAATAATCAATGCATTTCAGGTCTTGACAAAACCATTTCTTTGTAAGAATAATGTAAGTAGAGATTAAATTTGTGAAAAACCAAAAAGGAGTAATTCACCTAGCTTTGCCTTTAGTCTTACTGCTTGCCGCGGCGTTTTTTGCACTCATTTATTTTGGAATCATTCAAAACCCCTTTAAAAATTTAAATCTATTCTCCAGTAGCCCAAAAGTTGATCTAAAAACAGAGTATAAAAATCCCTTTGATAAAGAAACTCAATATGTTAATCCATTTGATAATTATAAAAATCCATTTGTGACAAATTAATGAATAAGATTCTTTCAATCAATTATTTAAAATCTGTCCTATTGCTGATATCAGTTTTTGTCCTAATGTTTTTTGCAGCTAACTTAGTTTTTTCTCAAAGCCCTGCACCTGAGGATGAAGGAAGCGCAGCTCCACCAGCAGTGGCATTGGTTTTCCCTATTGAAGAATTAAATGGATGTGAAAGCATGGAAGCTTGTACAAATTATTGTGAAGACCCAGTTAATTATAATAGCTGCAGTGACTTTGCAAAAAAACAGGGTTTTTACCAGGATGATCAGACCCAATATGGAGATGAGGAGTTTTGGACTGATGCTCAAACAGAGCTGGGGTGTAATTCCTCAGAAGCATGTTCTAGTTTTTGTTCTGATCCCGCCAATCATCAATCCTGTGATAGTTTTGCCAAAAGAAATGAAATACCTGGAGGGTATACAGCTGAGCCTGATAATCCTGAAAATCTGGCAGTTGCTGAGGAAGTATTAGGTTGTGATAGTGCGGAATCCTGTTCAAACTTTTGTGACGATCCGACTAATGCCAATGCCTGCAGTGATTTTGCCAATCAGGTAGGAATACAAGGTGGAACCACAACAGAAGGTCCCGGCGGCTGTCAAACTTCACAGTCCTGCGGTGTCTACTGTTCTGATCCTGCAAACTTTGAACAATGTTCTACCGGAGATGCCAACGGGGGTTTTTCGGGACCTGGTGGGTGCAGCTCTGAAGAAACCTGTAGAACCTATTGTGAACAAAACCCTGATGATTGTAGAAGCTTTGCTCCTGGCTCAAATGGCGCCTATATTCCAATTGTTTGTGGAGAAGGTCAGACTCATGGTCCAGGTGGTGTTTGTACTGATTTGGCAGATGTGCCTGTAGCCGCTGTTTGTTTGGAAGGAGACCAATATTGGAATGGCAACTCTTGCAATAATAATCCGCCAATTGGTATAGATCCTGGTCTGGCTAACGGTCACTTTGAAGAAAGATCTGAAATGGGAAATTGTACAACTCCAGGTGAATGTTATGACTTTTGTATCGCTAATCCCGGTTCCTGCGGAGGTTTTGATGCTAATGCTGAAAGGCCAACAGATGAATATACTCCTAATCTATATTACACCCCTGGAACAGAGGTCACTCATGATCCTGTTGAATCAATGGGAGGTTGCAGTTCACCTGCCTCCTGTTATGACTTTTGTGAAAATAACCCAGGAGAATGTTCAGGTTTTAGTGCTAACTCCCCAAGACCCCCTGAAATATATATACCAGGAACCTACTACACTCCTCCTTCAGATACAGTTTATGTAACCCCTTCATTAACAGGATTCTATACCACTCCTATATACTACACTCCACCAGAGGGTTCAACCTACACCACTCCTCAGTACTATACACCTGGCATGTATTCCACACCATCTTATACAACACCAACTGAGGGTTCTAACTACACAACTCCAAATTACTATACTCCTTGGGCCAGTTACTCAACACCAACTGGTGAATATCCAACACCTACCTATTCCACCCCTACTTATTACACACCTCCTGGAGGAAGCAATTATTCTACTCCCTACTACTACACTCCACCACAATACAATACTCCTTTCTATTACACCCCTAGTGGCGGATATTCAACTCCGGCTGATTATGTCACCCCTCCTCCATACTCAACGCCACAGTACTTCACACCATTTGGCGGCGGCGGATATTCCACCCCTACTTATTACACACCTCCAACCTACTCAACTCCTACCTACTACACACCTCCTGCAGGTTCAACTTATACCAGCCCATCTTACTTTACTCCTCCACCCCCATATTCCACACCTACATACTACACACCTGGAACCTACCCAACTCCTCCAACCTATTCCACACCTGCCGCATATAATACCCCATCCTATTCTTACCCAAGTCCTGGAGGTAGTTACACCAGTCCAAGTTATTTCACCCCTATAGCTTATTCCACCCCAAGCTATTACACACCAACTATATATACCACTCCTTATTACTACACTCCTTATTCAACACCAACCTACCCAACTCCTCCTGCAGGCTCAACATACACCAGCCCATCCTACTTTACTCCATATACCACTCCTAACTATGCCACCCCAACCTACTATTCTCCTAGCTACTACTCACCAGGTGGAACATACACTTCTCCTTATTACACACCTGGATCCGGCTACACCACACCAAACTCAACATATACATCTCCTAGTCTATATGCTTCACCTTACTACTCCCCAGGTGGAAATTATGTAACACCAAATTATTCTTATCCAACTCCTGGAGGCGGAGCATATTATTCACCTAGTTATGCTTCTCCAACAGGTGGTCCAAACGGAGGCTATGCTTATCCAAGTCCTTTTACATATGCCAGTCCTGCAGGTAGCAATTATGCTTACCCAACTCCTGGCGGCGGGTACTTTACTCCTGCCTATTACTCTCCAACAGGTGGAGCTAGCTATACAACTCCTGCCTACGCATACCCAACTCCAGGCAGTGGGTACACCACTCCAGCATATCTGTCCCCATCAAATTACACAGGCAACTACGCTTCTCCTTACTCTTATCCAAGTCCAAGCTTAAGTGGGTATGTATATCCAACCCCATATGTCTCACCAGCTGCAGGCGAATCATATCCAACTCCATACTATTATCCATATCCAACTCCTGATAGCGGTTATGCCTCGCCTACAACAACATATGGTACTCCATCCTATGGCTCACCTTCCACAACATATAGCACTCCGTCTTACGGGACACCAGACTCATATTCTTCGCCATCATATGGTTCACCAACTTACGATACTCCTTCATATTCAACACCTCCACCATATGAGACACCATCTTATGGAACACCAGGCACTTACGCTACACCAGGCAGTGTTGGTGGAGTTTCTACCAAGAGAAGTATTTTGGACATAATCTTAGACCTGTTTAGAAAGTAAAAGTTTCGGTTAATGTTTTTTCTGATTATTCTTCTGGTTAGTCTTTTAGTGAGGCTATATAGTCTGGATTTCCCTCTTTCTTATATATTTGCCTGGGGAGATGGAACAAGGGATTATTTTGTGGCAAATCACATAGTTTTATTCCATGAATATCCTCTTCTTGGTCCATTTAACTTACTATATGAGGCAGGAATTTATAATACCCCGCTATATTATTATTTCCTGGCTTTTTTTCTAAATATTTACAATAGTGTTTTTACTTTGGGTGTTGTTAATGTAATTTTTCAGATTGCCACAATTGTTTTAATCTATCTGATTGCCAAAAAACTTTTTGATAAAAAAACGGCAATTTTATCTACTTTAATATTCTCATTCAGCCCTGAAATTTTAGCCCAATCAGATTATATTTGGCAGCCGCACCTTTCTCAGGCTTTTGCCTATTTGTCGCTTTTTTTAGCAGTTTTGTTTTACTTTAATAAGCGTTTTATCTTTCTGTTTTGGTCCAGTTTAATTTTGGCTTTTTCATTTGCCATGCATAACTCTACCCTTCCCTGGATACCGATATTTTTCTTATTTTTTTACCGGCATTTTTTGAAAATAATTCTTCCCTTTAGTTTATTTATGGCACTTTTATATCTACCTGTTATCATATATCTTTGGCAGATTGACTATTCAAGAGCCCCTTTTGCTCTTTTTATCCAAAATGCAGGGCAATATCTCGCCAATTTTTTTATAAATCTGGAAGGCATTTTAAAGGCCTTCCAGATCAACAACTTATGGATGGTTGTTATATCAGTTTTAGGCGTAGTCTATTTTATAAAAAGCAAAGACAAAAAAGAAACTAAATTAACTGTTCTTTTGTTGCTTGTTCTATTCTTATCCCCCATTTTTTCAGCAGCCACATTTAATAAATTCAGACTGCATTATTTAGCGCTGTCCCTAGGGGTTTTGACAATTTTTCTTGGAAAGATTTTCACCTTTTCTAAATATAGAATAGTTACTTTTGTAGTTGGGTCACTTCTGCTGCTCTCTACAACAAATAACCTTCAATTCTTAAACTTCCAAAAAAATTCATTTGAAAACCAGAAACTCGTAAATGATATAAGCAGTTCCATATTAAATGAAGTAGGTAATTCTTCTTTCCAGATCAAATCCTATGCCATGGATGAAAAAATATTTGAATATCCAACTTTGGATACAATATTTCTCATTCCTCTTGAAGCTAAGCTAAACAAAAAACTTGCTGTTTTAGATGACAATTCCCCCTTTAATCATGTGCAAACAGGTGGGAAAGATTATTTTATAATTGCCTGTCATGATTTTAGTAAACTTTCCAGATGGAGTGAATGTTTGGAGGTATTTAAAAAAAGCTACCCAAGCTACATTATAATAAAAAGCTTGTATACTGGCCCTAATCTTGCTATATATCTAAGTAAGAATGAATAACAAGTTAACAGGTTTTAGGGAACAGGTTTCAGTAATATGTCTTTTGTTTGTACTGTTTCCTGTAACCTGTAACCTGTCTACTGTCCTAGCTCATTCAGAGGTTCAGACAGTGGTTATGTCAGAGGATGGTTTTGAACCTAGTCAAGTGACTGTAGATGAAAACTCCACAGTCCTTTTTTTAAACAAAGATAAAGTTGACAGGTGGCCTGCAAGTAATATTCATCCAACACATGATTTATATCCTGAATTTGATCCGACAAAACCCATAGCTCCAGGACAGTCTTGGGTTTTTATACCTAAAAATAAGGGTCAGTGGAAATATCATGATCATCTGTTCCCTCATTTCAGGGGGACTCTGATAGTTGTAAAGGAAAAAGACGGCCCGGTCTCTGAGATAAAAGATGATGTAGGTATTGAGAATTTTTTTACAAAAATAAAGAACTTATTTTTAAACTTCTATGGAAAATTTAGTACCTCTTTTTTAAGATTAAGCATCAACTCATCTAGCCTTAAGATTAAAGATATTGAAGATGTAAAAAAAGTCTTTGATGTTAAGGGATCTGTGGAAACATGGAGTTTTTTTAAGCAAACCTTCAAAGGCGAGGCAGGATCCAGTGGAAATGTTCATGACATGGCTCACCTTATAGGCAGTCTTGTATTTGAAAAAGAAGGCTTTGAGGGAATTGCCATCTGCAGTGCTGACTATGCTTTTGGCTGCTACCACGGCTTTTTGGATAAGGCTTTTGAAAAAAATCTGGATAATTTAGAGAACGCTGAGATAGCCTGTTCTTCCTTAGGTCCTATAAACTCAGGTCCTGTGGCCAGCTGTATACACGGAATAGGTCACGGTGTGGCCAGTTTTTATAATACATCTGATCTAAAAAATTCCCTGATGGCCTGCAACTCCCTAAAAACTGGCTCAAATTATTGTCATGATGGTGTTTTTATGGAATTTGCCAGAGGTGCATCTTCCAGCTTTTATCCTCTTTCTGATAGATTGAGTCCCTGTTCAAACTTAAGAGAAGAATTTGGAGATCTTTATTCCTTTGCCTGTGGTAGAAATCAGCCTGAGGTATTAATGCAAAGGTTTAACTTATCATTTGAAGAGGTGATAGATATTTGCAGTACGTCAGATGATGCTCAATTTAAATCAGCCTGTTTTGATACTTTGGGTTTTAAACTGGCCAATACTGCTAATTCACCTGATGGCATTATAGCTGGGTGTTCAAAAATAAATGATGCAGAATTTATGGCCAGATGTACGGAAGCGGCTGCAGGAGAGCTAATTTTCCAAGAAGTGCCAGGATGGCAAACTAAAGCTCCTTTTGTCTGTAACTTTCTTAAGAGTCCATTCTACGAATCCTGCCATCAGCATCTGCAAAGATTAATTCAGGATTATCACAGAAGGTAGTGTCCAGAGGGAAGGATTCGAACCTTCGAAGGTATACACCAGCTGATTTACAGTCAGCCCCCGTTGGCCACTTGGGTACCTCTGGAAACACAGTAAATTATACCTAAATTCTGATATAATCTCTATATATGGCTTTTGGTTCATTTAAGGCAAGAAAAGAAAGCTCAAAGCTTTGGAAGTTTAAATTCCTTTCTAAAATGAGCAATCTGATGCTTTTTGGGGTAATTGGATTCCTGCTACTCCTTTTTGGATCAGTCATATTTTTTGCCACTCAAATCCCCTCAGCAGAAGAATTAACCAGCAGAGACGTAGTTTCTGCCACCAAAATTTTTGACAGAGATGGAGAGCTTTTATATGATATTTATGAAGATCAAAACAGGACTCCTATAAAATTAAATGAGGTGCCTGAGTATGTTAAACAGGCAACAATTGCCATAGAAGATAAGGATTTTTACAAACACGGAGGCTTTTCTATTGTGGGTATAACCAGAGCTATGTTAGATACTATCACCTCCCAATCCATAGCAGGTGGAGGTTCAACCCTAACCCAGCAGCTGGTTAAAAATGCCCTTTTAACTTCTGATGTTTCTTTGATTAGGAAATTAAAAGAATTAATTTTATCTATTCAGGTTGAGAAAAAATACAGCAAAGATGAAATTTTAGAGATGTATCTAAATGAAATTCCTTATGGCGGGACCTCTTATGGGATTGAGGCAGCCTCTAATCTTTATTTTGGAAAACACGCCAGTGAGCTGAATTTAAGCGAAGCCTCACTTTTGGCAGGTTTACCTCAAAGACCTTCAGTTTATTCCCCCTATGGAACTCATCCTGAGCTTTCTAAGACCAGACAAAAAGAAGTTTTAAGAAGAATGGTGGAGGATGGCTATATTACCAAAGATCAGGAAAAAGCAGCAGAAGCAGTTGAGTTAACTTACAGAACCAGACAAAATGAACTTGGTTTTAAAGCCCCTCACTTTGTTTTATATGTTAAGCAAAAATTAATTGAGCAATTTGGAGATAAATTAGTTGAACAAGGAGGATTAAAAGTCACCACCACCTTAAATTTTAAACTGCATGAGAAGGCTCAGGAAATTGTAAAAAGAGAGGTGGAAAAATTAAACTCCTCTAAAATTGGCAATGGAGCAGCTGTGGTAATAGATCCCAAAACAGGTGAGATTTTGTCTATGGTAGGCTCTAAAGATTATTTTGGCGATTCAAAACCAGATGGCTGCAGCGAAGGAGCAACTTGTGTTTTTGAACCAAATGTTAATGCGGCTTTAGCTCAACGTCAGCCTGGTTCTGCTACTAAGCCTATTACTTATGCCAAAGCCTTAGAGGAAGGATATAGTGCCAACTACACTTTAATGGATGTGAAAACAGAATTTCCAGGCGGAGATCAGCCTTCCTATATCCCGGTCAACTATGACGGGCAATTTCACGGCCCAACTCAGGTTAGGTATGCTTTGGGTAATTCATATAATATTCCTGCAGTTAAAATGCTGGCTTTGGTTGGGGTAAAAGATGTATTGGAACAGGGATATAGAATGGGACTGACAACCTGGGAGCCAACCGAGGAAAATGTAAATTCTGTTGGGCTGTCTTTAACTTTAGGAGGCAGAGAAGTTAGGCTTTTGGATATGACATCTGCTTTTGGAGTGTTTGCCAATAAGGGTGAGGCTTTGGACCCTGTTTCTGTACTTAAAGTGACTGATCACAAAGGTAAAGTTTTATTTGAGTACAAAAAGCCTGACGGCAGGAAGGTTTTAGATGAAGGGATTGCTTACATAATATCAGACATTTTAGCTGACAATGGTGCCAGAACAGCAGCATTTGGATCAAATTCCTTTCTTAATATAGGTGGCAAAACTGTGGCTGTAAAAACCGGAACAACTGATCAGAAGAAAGATAATTGGACAGTTGGGTACACTCCAAGTTTTGTGGTTGGAGTTTGGGTGGGAAATAATGATAATACCCCCTTAGATCCAAAAATTGCCTCAGGTGTAACTGGTGCCTCCCCTGTTTGGGCTGCCATTATGAAACAGATTTTAGCAAATAAACCTAATGAGCCTTTTGAAAGACCTTCTAAGGTTTCTCAAGTTGAGGTTGATGGATTGATGAGTGGTAAACCTCGGGCAGGCTCCCCCACCAGAAAAGAATACTTTGTTGGAGGAACAGAGCCTAAAGGTGAATCAGGAGCTTATCAAAGACAAAAAGTCTGTAAGTCTAATCCTCACAGGTTAGCTAATGATGGAGAAGATGCTGAGGATAAGGATGTCATAATCCTGCAGGAAAATGATCCAACAGGAGCTAATAAATGGCAGACAGGTATAGACACCTGGGTTTTAACAGCTGCCAATCCAGCATTTGTGGGAGCAACAAGAGGCTGTTCTGGGATTCCGGGATTTTCTGGAGGTTCAGGTGGAGTTATCAGTATAGTTAATGTTGGTAATGGAGCCAATGTTCCAAGAGTCTTTGATGTACTGGCTAGGGCTAACTCCTCTGCTGGAGTTAAAAAAGTAACATGGAGTATAGATGGAGCTACCAAATCTACTCAAGTCTCTGAGCCGTATGCCCTACATGTAGAATTCCCACAAGGAGATAAAGGTTCACACACAATTACAGTAACTTTGGAAGATAACTCTGGAGGTATTCACACATCCTCAATAGGAGTCACCGTCTCCCTTTAACTTATTTGCTTCTAGACTCATAGTGTGCTATAATTAAACCTATAGGTCCAATAAATGGGCCTGTATTTTTTTCTTTACACATATGATTACAGATACTCTTGCCAAAATTTCAACAGCTACTATTTTAACCATTGGACAAATGGTTAGTCCAATCCCATCAGAAAGTATCCTTTCATCTCACCAGATGTCTTTGGAGGCTAGGTATTACCCTGTTCAAAAAGAAAATATTCTTTTAAATATGGCTTACATGGATGGAAGAGTGAAGGGAAAAGGAGATATTAATTGGGATGAAGTTCAAAAGCCTTTTAAATATGAATTTAAACTAGAGCCAAACAAGACTTTTGCTTTTCATGAGGATATTTTACCTGAATACAGAGACAGCTTATCTGTGACTACAAAGGCTCACTTTAATGCCCAAGAAGGCTTTAAAACAGCTGGATACATGTATGGTGATGGTGTTTGTCACCTTGCCTCTCTAATATACTGGACAGCCTTAGATGCAGGCTTAAAGGCTGAGGCTCCAAGAAATCATAATTTTATGGCTATTCCAGAAATTGATAGAAAATATGGAGTATCTATCTATTCTTCTGGATTTGCAGATGGATCAAACTCTAGACAAAACCTTTATATAACTAATACTAAGGAAAATGCTGTTACCTTCAGCTTTGATTATAATGGAGATAAACTTAAGGTGTCCATTTCAGAAGTTAATTAATAAAGGTCCGATTCTTGTTTCAAGGATAGCTACACGCTTATCTATTCCAAATTCATTTAAAAATCTTGGATGAACTTCTGCCAGGTCCCCTACTGGTTTTCCGTTATCTTCCACACTAGCATATCTTTTAGAATGAAAAAGAGTTTCTAATTCTTTCATCATTCCACCCTCTTTTAATTCCAAGCCTTTAAGAGATTGCTTCGCTATGCTCGCAATGACGGAAACTAGCTCCTCTATTGGATTATCTGTATTATTCATCAAGGCTATGGATAATCTGTAGGATTCTGTGGGGCCTGGAGAATATACCTTCCCTATTTCAAATATGGCTATATCTTTGAATCCTGCCCTGATATTTTTGGCTACTACCTCAATTAGGTTGGGCCAGATAAATGTTCTTAAGTACTCTGTCTCAGAGGAGATAGGATTGGCAATTTTAACTGCATCAGGTTTTAAAGCTTGTAAGACTTTTGTGGAAAAGAAAGAATAAGTTTGAACTTCTGTTAAACCTGCATCTTTCAAGGCTAGCTTAAGATTATAGATAAATTTTTGTAAACTCTGATCCAGTTTTTCTGGCTTCTCCCCGTCTAAAGGCTGGCCTTCAATTTTTTGATATCCATATATCCTGGCCACCTCTTCTATTACATCTTCTTCAATATTAATATCCATCCTAAAATAAGGAGGAATTACTTCCAAAGTGTCAGAATCTTTTTTGGAAACAGTGAAGTTTAATTTTTGAAGAGCTTTGGTGATGGTCTCCTCATCTAATAGAACTCCAAGCAAGGAGTTAGTTTTTTGAATACTTAAATCTATAGATCTTTTCTCCTGCCCAAAATCACCCTTTAAAGTAATAGCAGTCAATTGCCCCCCTAAGCTTTGATAGTGCTTTATAGCCCCATCCAGGGCTTGCAGGAGCCTCAATTTAGTTAATCCATGCTGGAATCTTTTAGAGGCTTCTGAATAAAGTCCATGCCTTTTGCTGGTCTGTCTTATAGATAGAGGATCAAAAATAGCTGCCTCCAAAAGTATGGTGGTGGTATCTTCTGAAATCTCACTGTCTTTACCTCCCATCACACCAGCCATTCCTAAAATACTTTCAGAATCAGTGATTAATAAATCATCCTCCAGTTTCCTAACTTTATTATCCAATGTTTTAAGCTCCTCCCCTTTTTTGGAAACTCTCACTCTTATAGTCTCATTTTTAATGGCTTTGGCACTAAAGGCATGCATTGGCTGACCATATTCAAGCATGACTAAATTAGTGACATCAGCAATATTATTTATTGACCTGATTCCAGAATCGTTCAATTTTTTTACCCATGTATCATCTGAGTGTTCAACTTTAAGGTTTTCAATCTTTGCAACGCAGTAAACAGGACATAATTTTTCATCCTCAATTTCCACTTTGACTTGAGGTAAATTTTTTCCTGCCCATGTATAGTCTTCTGGAATATCGCTTAAGAATTTTAAAGGAGTATTTGTGATAGCAGAAACCTCATAAGCCACTCCCCTTAAAGATAATAGGTCTCCTCTATTGTAGGTTAAATCCAGTTCTAAATAGTCTTCTGTTTGCTGTTTAACTCCAATAGAGGTCAAAGATAATTGATTAGCCAGCTCATCAGATGAGAGTTGGTAGTCAACTAATTCTTTTAACCAGCCAAGACTAATTTTCATGGTTTATTAAATCCCTGTAAAAACTTCAGGTCTCCTTCCAAAAATAATCGGATATCTTCTATCTGGTATTTAATCATTAGCATCCTGTCTGGTCCAAATCCCCAGGCTAAACCTGAATGTTCCTTTGGATCAAGTCCAGCAGCTTTAAATACATTTGGGTGAATCATTCCAGCCCCAGCTATCTCAAACCAGCCGGTATTGGAACAAATTCTGCATCCTTTCCCATGGCAGAAAACACAAAGACAATCAATGCCTACTCCTGGTTCCACAAAAGGATAGTACTTTGGTCTAAACCTACTCTTAGCCTCTTTTCCTAGAAGCCCTTTTAATAAATAGTCTGATAAATATTTTAAATTAGCCATGGTGATTTCTCCAGCTTTACCTACCACAGCTATTTCAAATTGATTAAAAGTATGAGAGTGTCTGGCATCAACAGCTTCATACCTAAAACATCTATCAAAACTCATAGCTCTTAAGGGAGTCTTTTTTTTCTCCATTAATCTTGGCCAAAAATTAGAGGTGTGAGTTCTTAAAAGAAATTTTCCAGGCTCTATATATAAGGTATCCCACATATCTCTGCTGGGGTGATCTTTTGGAATATTCAAATCTTCAAAATTATATTTTTCTGATTCAATGTGTGGGGCATCAAATTGGGAAAATCCCAGCTTTTCAAATAGTTGAATAATTTCTTCTTTAAATTTAGTAGCTAAATGAAGGTGGCCTTCTCTTTTTTTGGTTTCTACTTTATTGTCAATATTGAAAGACTCATCTGCTAATTGCTGATAACTTGTTTCCCTTACCTCAGTTCGTTTCTTTTCTATAGCATTTTCAAGCTCAGTTTTTAGCTTATTAAAAAGAGGTCCTACTGTTTTTTTCTCATCAGAGGAAAGATTTTTAAAATCCTTTGGTAAAAGCGTAACCACTCCATTTTTTCCAAAAAGGGCCAAGAAAAGGCTGTCCAGTTCTTTTAAAGAATCAGCATTTTTAATGTTGTCTAAATATTCTTTTTTAATCTCTGAGATTTTTTCTTCCACGAAGATATTCTACAATTATTTAACTTCAGCTACAATCTTTTTAAAATCTTCTGGGTTATTAACTGCTAAATCAGCCAGGATTTTTCTATCAAGTTTTATCTCTTTTTTATTTAGAGCTGCTATGAATTTTGAATAAGATAACCCTTCTTGTCTGACTGCAATTCCCAGCTGAGTTATCCAAAGTCTTCTGAAGTCTCTTTTTCTATTTTTTCTTCCTGCAAAAGCATATTCCCCTGCATGAAGAGAAGCTGATTTAGCTTCTCTGACTAGTTTTCCCCTGCCTCCCCTATAGCCTTTGGTTAGCTCATGAAGCTTCTTATGTTTTCTGTGTGTGACAATACCTCTTTTAACTCTAGCCATATTATTTGCCTATAAGCGCAGCTTTCAAGTTCATCTTATTAAATCCTTAAAGTGTTTTGATTCACCTGTAAAATATTCAGCAGTTTTTTTCTGAGAATTTAGGGCACCTTTAGATTTATTTCTTTTTAAATGTCCTGCTCCAAGTTGATGTCTCCTGAGTATTTTACCCTTGGATGTTATCTTTATTCTCTTTTGTATTGATTTGTTTGTTTTCTGTTTGCTCATTTTTTCCTCCTTTACCTTCTTTAGGCAAGCTATGCTTAGACTTACCAACTATCATGGAAAGTTTTCTGCCTTCCATTTTTGGGTCCCTATCAACCCCAACTCCTTCTCCCAGTTCGCTTAAGGCTTCTTTCAAAACTTTAAAGCCTAAATCCTGGTGAGCCATTTCTCTGCCCTTAAATTTAACAGTCAGTTTAACTTTGTAGCCTTTTTTCAAAAACTCCTCAGTTCTTCTTAATCTAACTTTTAAATCATGCTCATCTATTCTTGGTGAGAGCCAAAGTTCTTTTAGTCCTCCTTCTCCACCCTTTTTACTGCCCTTATCTTTTTTACTTTCCTCGTACCTAAACTTTTGAAAATCTACGATTCTGGCAACAGGCGGGTCAGCTTGTGGAGCTATCTCAATAAGGTCTAACTCCTGTTCCTTGGCCTTTTTCAAAGCCTCAGCTTTATCTAAAATCCCCAGCACTTCATTATTGTTTCCAATAACTCTAAGCTTTGGAGCCTGGATGTTCTCATTTAGGCGGTAGAACTTAGCCAAGCTTTATTTTGCCTCCATCATAATTTTCTGGAATTGATCCTATCATAATTGGCTCTTAGATTCAATGGTTTTGTTGATTTGACTGATAAATTCCTCTATTTTTAGAACTTCCTGTTTTTGTTCTGACCTTTGTCTTACAGCGACAGTATTCTCAGAAGCCTCCCTATCGCCAACAACTAACATATAGGGAACTTTCTGCATTTGAGCATCCCTAATTTTAGACTGCATAGATTCACTCCTACTATCAACCTCAACTCTCAGGTTTGAACCCTTTAATTGTTCGAGTACATTTTGTGCATATTCTAGGTGTTTTTCACTGATAGGAATAATCATAACTTGAACTGGAGATAACCAAGTTGGAAAAGCTCCCTGAAAATGTTCTGTCAGTATGGCTATAAATCTCTCAAAAGAGCCAAAGATAGCTCGGTGGATCATAACCGGTCTTTGTTTCTCACCTTTTTCATCAATATATTCTAATTTGAATGCTTCAGGTTGATGAAAGTCCAGCTGAACAGTAGCCAACTGCCATTCTCTTCCCTGTGAATCCTTAATATGAACATCAATTTTAGGTCCATAAAATGCTCCATCTCCCATCTTATCTCCAGCCTTTAGTCCTTTTTTATTTATAGCATTAGCCAGCTCTTTTTCTGCTTTGTCCCAATTTTCATCTGAGCCAGCTCTGGTTTCTGGTCTTGTGGCAAGTCTAAACTCATATTCAAATCCAAAGCTTTTGTAAAAGTTAATCATCATATCCAAAATATTGGAAACCTCATCAAAAATTTGATCTTCTCTGGCATAAATGTGAGCATCATCCATGGTTAGTTGTCTGACTCTAAGCAATCCATTAACTTCACCTGATTTTTCTCTTCTATGAAGTCTTCCAATTTCAGATAATCTTAAAGGAAGCTCTCTATATGATCTTGGTCTAAATCTATAAAGGATGGTGGATTCAGGACAATTCATTGGTTTTAAAGAATACATTACAGTTTCCTTGTCTTCCTCTTCTGTTAAATCCAGGTTGTACATATTGTGTTCACCAAATTTATCCCAGTGGCCTGATTCTTTAAATAATTTACTTTTAACCATTATTGGAGTTGAGGTTTCTAAATACCCTGCGGCATCAGTTAACTCTCTTATGTATTTTTCCAGCTCCTTAAAAATGACCATCCCGCGAGGCAGCCAAAAAGGGGCACCCGGAGCTATCTCTGTAGTAAAGAAGAGTTCAAGTTCCTGGCCTAATTGTTTGTGGTCTTTTAAGTCACTCATCTGGAATTTTTATTTACAACTTCAACAATATCTTCTATAAAATTTCCAACAAATGGAATAAAATCAATAGCAGATAAAAGTCCAACCAAGATGGCCACTATTACTGTAGCTCCTATTACAGAGCCTAACCCCCAGGCTAATCCTCCTAAAAAATTCCTAGTCATAACATCTCTTTTTCTTTGTTCAGTTACCATAATTAAATCTTATCACAAGTGGGTGGTACAGGGATCGAACCTGTGAAACCTCTTTCACGTCAAGAAAGCGCTCTACCAGCTGAGCTAACCACCCTTAACTAACAATTTTCATACAAAATTTGTTGGCTAGCGATATTAATCTTCTTTGTATGGCTATATTACCATAGCGAATCACACAAACTCCATGGTATGTGGGATAAGTTGGAGATCCGATTGTTCTTTTATCGATACTAACCGATCTAAAATTCGTTAGAGGAAGATTTAATGCCTCTGACCAGTATTTCCTCGCGATATCACTTTCCTGATCTGCTCTTAAATGTAATTCGCAGCCAATATTATTAGTATCCAGGTTATAGCATTTTTTCAGAGCTTTTATAAAAAATTTAAGAATCAATGGATCAGAATTACCCATTCCTGTCCCTGAATCAGCTTTAAAACCCTCACCGATGTAGAGCATTGCTAATGCTAATTCTAGAACTGAAACATCATTTATATTCAACTTGGAAAATACTTCAATAGCTTCATTCTCGGCAGATTTTATTCTTAATGCCTTTTGTCTATTATGCCACAAAATTGCACTCTTTCTAGCTTTAATAAGAGAGATTCGATGGTTGTTTTTAAGAATTAATTGTTGTTTTTGAGTAAGGGGGATTGTTTTAAACCAACCACTCAATGTAGATCTGGGAATTTTTAATAGCCTTTCCACCTTTCTTAAAGATGTGCCTTTTTGTCTAAGAAGAATTGCTTTGGGTTTTAACTCGTACCATTTAGATTTCATGGTATAAATATACTATCTGTGGTTCAGTTAGTCAATAAGGATCCCTCTACCGTCCACCATATCTTATAGTTTGAATCTTATCCCCTTTTTTTGTATAATATGCTCTTAATACTATGCTTATAGAAATTGATGGATCTCCAATTCAAAAACCACCCTCTTGTGCTAAGTTAGATCGACATGATTATCTTATGGCTTTGGAAAGAGCAGATCGATTGTTTCTTGCACCAGAAAATTCCAGACCCTTTTTACTGGAAGCAGAAAATAATCCAGATGAGATTAGAAAACTAATGGAGGATCCAGACAGTCTTTATAACTACTATATGGTTAGTGTGGTAAAGAATGGGGGAAGTGGCAGAATGGGGCGTTATCCTGGATTATTTGCCTCTAATATAGCTCTAAGGGTTCAGCCAGAAGAAGTGGAGTTAGTAGATACAAGATCTAATTCAGGATCATTTTCCTGTTTAGGGATGGATCTTAGAAGAAATGGATTTATACATTTTAAGGGTGATGTTGAAGATGTTAGAGCGCTTAAAGGAGGTATAGTTTATGTTGAGGGAGATCTTGATAAAATAGTTGCTTCTAGAAAAGGAATAGTTGTAGTGAAGGGAGATTTAAAAGAAGTAGGTAGTAATACAGAGAATGTAGTCGTGTTTGTAGGAGGTAGAGTTCATTATTCAGAAGATGAACAACATAAAGCTCCTAATTACTCACCACATGTTATAAATACTGAAGATATTAGTTCCTGGGGACCACAAGATGTAAGAGCTAAACTAGAAGAAATTGGTCAAACTACACAAACTAGGGTAAAACAAATTGAGACTGCATTAAGATCGGCAACTACCAGAGTTGCGAATTTACAAGGAGAACTAGCTCAGCTTTCAGTCTTAAGAAATAATTTCTAATTTCTCAAAGATTCGTAGTAAACCAGGGATTAAGGAGTCTCACTCTAGGGGTATAATGTCCACATCTTATCCGCCTGCATTAACAGCAGAAAGAGAAGTTTTGGGTCCACCCTGAATTTCTGGATTAATTTCTCCAGCACCACCTTCAGTTGAGGCATTAATAGCAGAGGCTCCTTTTTCTTGAGCAATTGCGAATCCTCTTTCAGAAAAGATCACATTACCTTTGTTTATCTCTGAATCAGCAGTCTTTTCCAGTCCTTCATTATATTCATTAAGATTTAAAGATCCATCAATATTGAAGATATCCATAAACATTACATTGCTTCTATTTATTTTAGTATTAAATTCAATAGCTTTGCTGGCTTGGGCTTCTCTTAGTCCAGCTGTCTGGGCAACTTTATTTTGGTCAACTGCTGTGGTATCAAAGAAGTTTTGTTCTCTTTGGGCTTCAGCCTGTGCTTTTTCTGCTTCTATCAGTTCTGGGGTTTTTGCCACATTAGGATCTGATTCTAAATTAAAAGGAATACTGCCTTTACTAAAGGCTCCAACTTCTTGTACAGTTTCTACTGCTACCTTTCCCACTTCCTGAACACCTTGAGCAATTCCTTTTATAGCTCCTTCAGCCATTCTTTCCCACTCAATTTCTAAAGGGGCTTCTCTCTCTGTTTCTTGATCATTTAAAAAGGCAAAAGGATTTGTCATATTGATTGTATATTATATAACTTTCAGGCAACAGGATCAAATGATGAGAATCTTCTAACTTCTCTTATTTTCTGAATAAATTCTTCCGGATCAATAGGTTGGAGTAATACATGTTCCCCTTCTATGTCCTCTTTATGAATAGGATGATATAAAGGCATTCTTGAAACTAATATTCTTGGTATTTGGGAAAATCTTTCATGCTTTTTAAGCAATTTCAAAAGGTCAAATCCACTCATCTCCGCTCCGTCTTGCGTTATGCCCGCAATCGGCTCTATGGTGATTACATCGACGCTTTCCCTTTCTAAAACCTTCATTGCATGACTTCCTTCAGGACTGAGAGTAGTTCTAAATCCGTTTGAGTTGAGGAGAGAAACCATAAATCTAGAAAGAGATGCTTGATTTTCTACAACTAAAATATGAGGTTGGGTTTCTTGAGACATGATCGTAATTCTACCATGACTCTGTTAAAATACCACTATTAGCCCGAGTGGGTCCTGAAAGGACGGGTGTCTAAATGACACCCAGGAGAAATGGCATACATTCCTACATTACGAGCGATGATTACATGCCCGAGTGGTGAAATGGCATACACGATAGATTTAGGATCTATTGCTAGAAATAGCGTGGAGGTTCAACTCCTCTCTCGGGCACAAAAAAGGAGTTTCGAAAATTGGGTTATTTAAAAATTCCATCTTCCAAAGATTTAGCAAGATCTAAAAAGAACTTCTCCATTGCTT
>Ga0155288_147_pt2 | contig 29534 bp, 25 predicted proteins | sample RifCSPhighO2_02_FD_106256 | JGI IMG/M metagenome (GOLD analysis project Ga0155288, IMG submission 106256) | Candidatus Daviesbacteria bacterium RIFCSPHIGHO2_02_FULL_36_13
TCTCTCTAAGAGATTAAAGTAGGATAGAATTTCTGTGGATACAAAAATAAAGATATACCAATAAACTAAAAGTTTTATGAATATATTAAGATTTAAATTTTTCATCCTTTCAAAATTATATTACATTTTTGTATAAAAGTTTTTCTTGACAATAAATAGAAACCTATATACACTAGAGCCTATCTTATATGGCAATAAAAATTACTCATACAAAACCTGAGTTTGAGGATGAAAGAGGATACATAACGCGTTTAGTAAATGACGACAGTTTAAAGCTAAGGGCAGTGCTATACATAACCAGCAAAAAGGGTACTCAGAGGGCGAATCATTATCATAAACACGACTACCATTATGTTTACTGTTTAAGTGGTAAATTCAGATATTCTGAAAAAGATATGAATAAACCAAACTCTAATACCGAGTCGGTCATTTTAGAGCCTGGCGACTTAGTTCTCTCGAAACCTATGATTGCTCATTCTATGGAATTCTTGGAGGATACTGTTTTTTTAGCTTTCACCACAGAAACTCGTGATCAAGATCATTATGAATCTGATACTGTCCGCCTGAAAGTCGCTCCAGATGGGAAATAGAAGCTTAAGAAAAGTATTTAAACTAAATTATTGTAGGATGTGCAAAAGCAAAAAGCTAAAGAAAGTTATAAAACTTTCCCCTACCCCTCCTGCCAATGCATTTTTAAATAAAAGCCAGCTTAAAAAAAAAGAAGATTTTTTTCCTTTAGAGGTTAACTTCTGCCAAAAGTGCGGACAATTACAATTAACTCATGTTGTATCTCCTGAAATTCTGTTCAGGAATTATTTATATGTTTCCTCTACTTCTCCAGTTTTTGTCGCTCACTTCGAGGAGTATGCCGAAGATATTATTAAACGACTCAAGTTAAATAAAAATTCTTTCATTATTGATATAGGTAGTAATGACGGTATCTTACTTAACCCCCTTAAAAAGAACGGTATGAAAGTTTTGGGGGTAGATCCTGCAGTAGAAATAGCAATGAAAGCTACAAAGAAGGGCATACCTACTCTCCCCTTTTTTTTAAATAGAAAAGTCGCAACTGATATTGCTAAAAAATATGGAATGGCGGAGGTTGTTTGCGCAAACAATGCTTTTGCTCATATAAATGATCTTGACGAGATAGTTGAATCAGTTAAAATACTTACCCCTAAGGATGGTGTTTTTGTTATTGAGTTTCCATACCTTGTAGATTTCTTGGAGAAAAATTTGTTCGATACAATTTATCATGAGCATGTATCCTATTTGTCAATTCGTGCCTTAACTGCACTTTTTAAAAGACATTCTATGGAAATATTCGATGCTAAAAAAGTAACCTCTCATGGTGGCTCATTAAGAATCTTTGTAAAAAAAGACGGTTCAAAACATATTGTTAAAAATATCATCCGGGAGTATATCGAGATTGAAATAAAATTAGGCTTAAATAAAATTCAAACATATAAAAAATTCGCAAAGAAAATTGAAGATAATAAAAAGCGCCTTACAAATCTTCTTAAGCAAATAAAAGCCCAGGGTAAAGTTATAGTTGGTTATGGTGCTCCTGCCAAAGGAAATACTTTACTTAATTATTTTAAAATAGGGCCTGAAATATTAGATTATATTGTTGACGACAGTGAATACAAACAGGGCTTGTATACACCCGGAACTCATATTATTGTTGCACCCTTTAGTAAAATTGCTGAAACTAAACCTGATTATATTTTAATCCTGGCTTGGAATTTTGCTCAACCTTTAATGGACAAATTAGCAGACTTTAAAAAAGGTGGCGGTAGCTTTATAATACCTGTTCCTGATGCCCATATAGTTTAACCTATGTCTAGTATTACAAAAAAGGATTTAAATAACATTGTTGAAAGAATAAAAGATGAGGCTAAAAAGCTGGAAGGTAAAACAATTCTTATTTCAGGTGGATCCGGATTCATTGGAAGCTATCTTAATGCAGTATTATTTCTACTTAATAAAAAAGTTCTCAAAAATAAATGTAAAGTTATATCCATAGACAATTACATAACCGGTTCAAGGAATAATTTCCTTTTGGATATTAAAGATAAAAATTTCAAATTTATGGATGGAGATGTAAGGCTTCCAATTATTACAAATGAAAAAGTGGATTATATTGTTCATGCGGCTGGACTAGCCTCTCCTTTCTATTATAAAAAATACCCCTTGGAGACTATTGAAAGTGCAGTATTAGGAGCTAAAAATCTACTTGAATTAGCAAGAGTTACTAAACCTGCTAGTTTTCTTTTTTTCTCATCAAGTGAAATATACGGCGACCCTGATCCAGCTTCCGTACCCACTCCTGAAACCTATGCTGGACATGTCTCAAGCGTTGGTCCAAGAGCTTGCTATGATGAATCGAAAAGACTGGCAGAAACTCTATGTATAACTTACAACCAAATTTATAACGTCCCTATAAAAATAGTCAGGCCTTTTAATATTTATGGTCCTGGAATGAAGCATATTGATTACCGAGTTATTCCTACATTTATCTATAAAGGTTTAAAAGGTGAAAATTTACCTGTGCACGATAAGGGAGTACAGACTAGAACTTTTTGCTATATAACAGATGCCGTTGTAGCCATTTTTAAAGTTTTAATATCCGGTAAAAATAGCGAGGTATACAATATCGGTAATGATAAACCAGAGATTGGAATGTTTGAATTAGCACAAATGATAACTGATATGTTAAATAATGGTGCCAAACCCTTAAGAAAAAATTATCCCCCAAATTATCCCGCAGGAGAACCTCAAAGACGCTGTCCTGATTTGACTAAAATTAAAAAACAACTAAACTACGAACCTGAAATAGATTTAAAAACCGGCTTGAACCAAACTATTCTTTGGTTCAAAGAAGAGTATAATTTATAAATCTATGGTTAATTTAGCTCTTATTGGCGCAGGCGCATGGGGGCAGAATTTTTTGAAAACCGCCCTCCTCTTAGATAACTGCAGGATAAAATATGTTTATTCCCAAAGCCTAAGCACTTTAGATCCCCTTTCAGATCAATATATAAAAACTACTTCCTTGGAAGATTTATTAGATAAAAAAATTGACGGTATTATTATTGCAAGTCCTGCTTCATCTCATTATCAAATCGCAAAAAAGTTTTTAGAAAATAACTTTAACCTTTTAATCGAAAAACCTCTCACTACTAATCTTAAAGATGCTATTGGATTACAAAAGATTTGGCAAGGGAAAAAGCCAAGGGTATTAGTAGGTCATTTATATCTTTATGAGCCAGCAATAAAAGAATGCAAAAGATTACTAAAAGAATTGGGATCAATTGAATCTATTAGTTTTGAAGGCTTACTCAGCCAGAAACGAGACGACGTCTCAGTTATTTGGGATTGGGGGCCTCATCCTGTATCAATAATGCTAGATTTAATTGGGAAACCGGTAAAGAAGATAAAAATCATTCATACTCATGCAACGAGAAATCAATTAGATGAATTAAAAATTGAGCTTACATTTTCAAATGGAATCCGAGGGATGATTCATATAGGCTGGTCTGGATCTAAAAAGACCAGGAGATTAATAATCAATGGCTTGTCCGGTAAAAAAATTGTATTTGATAATACAAATACAGAACATAAAATTTCATTTTATAAAGGGGGTAAATCACCGGAATTTCCTAGCTTTAATCATGATCTTTCCTTAAATTGTGAATTAAAAGAATTTGTCGACTCAATACAAAATGGTAAAAAAATAACTTCGGATATAAACCTAGGAGTAGAAGTAGTTAAAGTTTTATCTGAAATAGAAAAATTAGCTAAATCTGCTTAAATATTCATTAAGCGAATTCTAAAAGCCACCCAGCTTGCCTTTACAAGATCCGTCCATTTAATTTTCTTACCCTCAGAATATTTTCTAGGAAAATATGAAATTGGAATCTCTTTAACTTTTAACTTCTTAATACCTAATTTTGCAATAAGCTCAGAATCTATTTCAAAGCCATTAGATTGCAAATCCAGTTTTAACCACACAGCTTTAGGCATTAACTTATAACAAGTATAGCTATCTGATAAATTAAGACCAAATAGGATATTAAACATTAAGCTCAAATACCAATTAGCAATTTGGGCCAATATATAAGCTTTTTTTCTATGTTCTGCTCTTGTCCCAAAAATAATTCCGTCCTTTGAAACTTCTGCCGCATCCAACAAGGGTTTTATATCATCAGGTGAGTACTCTAAATCAGCATCTTGTACCATCACGTACTTACATATTACATGTTTTAGGGCTGTTTTAATGGCTGCACCCTTCCCCATATTCTTTGGATGATGAACAACGGTTATAAGTAGTTTTTTGTTTGTAGATTTATTTTTATTTATCTCATCTAGAATCTTTTTTGTATCATCTGTCGAACCATCATTCACGATAACAAGCTGTTTAACGATTTTTTGAGTTGAACATTTAGAAACTATCGTCTTTAGGGTTTTTTCCTCATTTAAAACGGGAATAATTAAGGAAACCCCATTTATCACATTTAAATTCATTTCTTCTCCTGACTGAGATACCATTCTATTGTTTTAGTTAGACCTTCCTCAAATGGAATTTTAGACTCAAATCCAAATTCCTTTTTAGCCTTACTTGTATCTAGCTTTCTGCGAGGTTGACCATCTGGTTTAGTTTTATCCCAAACAATTTCTCCCTTAAAACCAACAATTTTTTTGATGAGGTTTGCTAAAACCTCTATAGAAATTTCAAATGATGAACCCAGATTAATTGGTTCAATACCATCGTATTTTTCAACTGCCATAACAATTGCTCCTGCAGCTTCTTCAACATATAAAAACTCTCTCGTGGACTTACCAGTTCCCCAAACAACTACAAATTCATCCCCCCTTGTCTTTGCATCAACAAATTTCTTAATTAAAGCAGGAATAACATGCGATGATTCCGGACTAAAATTATCCCCAGGCCCATATAAATTAACCGGCATAAGGTGAATTACATTCATCCCATATTGCTGTTTATAAGCCTGACCTTGCACCAGCATCATCTTTTTCGCTAAGCCATAGGGTGCATTTGTTTCTTCAGGATAGCCATTCCATAAATCTTCTTCTTTAAAAGGAACTGGGGTAAATTTTGGATATTGGCAAATAGTTCCTAATCCCAAAAACTTTTTTACCCCAGCTTTTCTGGCTTCTTCCATAAGGTGTACACCCATTACTAAATTGTCATAAAATAATTCCCCGGGTTTTGCCTGGTTATAACCTATACCTCCAACATTCGCTGCCAAATGAATAACTAAGTCAATATTTTCTACAACTTTTTTACAAACTTCCTGTTTTCTTAAATCAAATTGATCCGATCTGGGGATAAATATCTTTTTAGGACTTCTATTTGAAACTTTTTCAACAACATAGCTTCCTAAAAAACCTGCTCCACCGGTAATGAGAATACTTTTATCTTTTAAAGAAAACATACTAGTCATTTCCTTGCTGGTTTAACTTCGCCGATGAAAAGGAATTTATAAATTTTAACAATGAATAAATCAAAATTATTACATAAATATGCAGACGATGAAGAAAAAGTATTACATCACTATTTGTATATTTTTTCGCAGTCTCATATTCATCCTGAAATTGTTTAATAAATCCTGTTGAGCTCTTAGTAGTTGACACTAATCTAAAACTCGCCAAATAGCCTCTGATAACATCTGCCTTAAACTTACTTCCCAGTTTTAGCCAATAATCATAATCCATAACATACTGCTGTTTTGCATCAAACTCACCAACCTTTACATAAGCTTCTTTTCTCCAAAAACAAGCCATTTGTGAGATATAATTTAATATCAGGAGAGTGTTATAAGAATAATTTTCAAGCCAGAAATTTTTATAAGCAGTAATCCATCCCCTTATCTTTTTATCATCATTGTTTATGATATCCGCCTTACCATATGCCCACATAATGCTGGGATTTTTCTCAAAAAATTCAGCTACTTTTGTTAAAGCTCCCTTTTTGTAAACATCATCTCCATTCAAATAACAAAGTATTTCCCCATTCACCTTCTTCATTCCATAGTTTATGGCTTCAGTTTGCCCCTTATCTTTAGCTGAAATCCATCTAATTATATTTGGATACTTTTTTGCATAATATAGGATTATATCAACTGTCCCATCCGTGGAACCGCCATCCTTAATAAATAACTCAATATTCCCATAGTCCTGTTCAACTACAGATCTTATTGACCTTTCAATAAAATCAACAGAATTGAAGCAGGGCATTACTATAGAAATTTTAGGTGAATTACTTTTTGCTTTTATCATCTTTTATATCTTTCAGGGCGGTTTCCCGAATTAATTGCTCTAATTTTTTTTCAATTCTTTTAGATCTAATATAAGCTATATAAATTATTGGTATTATAAGAATAAATCCTCCTAAGACAGCTAAGTCAAATGCTCTGCTAACAAATATTGTTCTCGCAAAAACTCTAAATACCTCCGGGAAAATCACTATCAGCATTGCTCCTATCCAGGAAATTAACCAAAATAACATTTCCATACCATTTATTTCGCCTCTTCTGTAATGGAGATAGGCAAAATAAATCATAATAAGAGCAAATATTAAAGCAATAATTTGAAGTCCTAAAATCATTTAAACACCCTCCATTTTAAAATATTAAACAGTATGTTAATGGCATCTAATACAGTTACACCCTTGAATTTATCATAGTATACAGTTTCTACCGGAACCTCACAATAGCGTAGACCCATCTGCCTAGTCTTAATAACCATTTCTGTTTCAACATCATATCCTAGAGATTCCAAATTCATTTTTTGATAAGCCTTTTTAGTTATAGCTCTATATCCACATATAGGATCTGAAACATATATCCCAAATAAAATGGAGATGAGCATAGATTCTAGCTTATTTCCCACATATCTTATAAGGGGGACTCCCGTTCGTAAATTTCTGGAACCAAAGACTACATCATATTTACCTGAATTTATTTTCTCTACAAATTTGGTTAAATCTTTTGCTTTATGTTGACCATCAGAATCCATCATAATCACTGCGCCTGCCCCTTTTAAGAATGCTGCTTCAAACCCTGTTTTTAATGCCGCACCTTTTCCCAAATTAACTTTATGCCTTAACACTAAAACATCATATCCTTTTGCATTATTATAAGTAGAATCATTTGACCCATCATCAACAACAATAATAGGTAAACCTGATCCCTTTAGGTCCTCCAACACACTTCCTATTCTTCTACCTTCATTAAATGATGGAACTACAACAAAAATTTTCATAATATATCTATGCTACCCAATATCCTCTTATAAATAAACTAAGTAGTACTATTTGAAGAATTATAAAGGAAAAGAGAAGATATTTAAAACTATTTCCTAAGGCAGATACTATTAAGGGGAATGCCAAAAAACTCATTAGGACATATCTCGGCATTGAAGAGAGGGTACCAGTAAGTGTTGGAATTATTAAACAACCAATAATAAAAATAAAGTAGCTAAGTCTGATTTTCTTGAAAAGTAAAATTACTGCTATTAATATAACAACGCTAAAAATAAATTCTAAAGCTGCACTAAAAAAAGCATGTGATTGTAAAGGTACTGTTGCAAAGATTTTTATATACCGGTAAAACACTTGGGGTAAAAGAATTATATCTGTCGAGCTTCTTTCTGCCCCAAAACTTGGCTGGGAGGTTAAAAAATATAAAGGATCACTAAAGTTTATTTTTAAATACCACATATAAATAATTGTTCCTGCTGGTGCTATTAAAATTCCTATCACAGCTTTTATAAACTCTTTGCTTTTTAATTTAATTTCTCTACTCTTAACTTTTAAATAAACTTCCAGTATTAATGCTGGGACTAGAAGCAACCCAAAAATCCTTGTGGCAGATGCCAATGCCCCAGTTATTCCTGCCAGGATAAATTTATTTGTTCTGGCAAAATAAAACGAACAAAGAGTTAAGAATAAAAATAAAGATTCTGTATAAATAGCACCAAAATAAAAGGCTGTGGGAAAGGACAAAAGCAGTATCATAGAACCAGTAGCTATCTTATGATTAAAATCAATTCTAGTAAGCTTGTAAAAAATCCAAAGAGAAGCAATTAGAAATATATTTGAAATTAAAAATGCAATATAGAAATAAGTAGGATCAACAAAAATTCTTGTATCTAGTGTAAGATTTTTAGGCAAAACATTAAAAATATTAATCAATACAGGATAAAGAGGAAAAAAAGCTTGGCTAAACTCGGCATTATAACCATTTTGTGCAATCCTTAGATAATGTACTCCATCAAAACCTCCAAATCCCCATACCCAATTTGGTAAATTTGTAACCTGAAGCGCTACATTGGCATAAGGAAAACTATTTCCATAAACTGGAATAATGAAACTCGCTAAAAGAGCTGTGAGGAAAAGTCCTATTCTCCAAACTAAGAATAAGGAGAGAATTTTTCTAAACATTTTTTATGGCTTGCTCGTATACTTGAGCTGTTTGTTCAGCAGTTTTTTCCCAGGAAAATTTAGATGCCTGTTGTAAACCTAATTGAGACAATTTAGTAAGGGCGGATCTATCTTCCAAAAGATTTTTTAATATTAAAACAAATTTTTCTAAATTAGTAGGGTCAAAGTAAATCACAGCTCTTCCTCCTACTTCAGGCAAACTACCTGCTTGAGATGAAACAACCGGAGTACCACAAGATAAGGCTTCTAAAACAGGCAAGCCAAATCCTTCGTACAATGAGGGTTGTATATAAAGGGTAGCTAAGTTGTAAATAGCTACTAACTCACTATTATCTATACTTCCCGGTTTAATAATTTTATCTTCTAGGTTGTACTTTTTAATAAGTCTGTTTGTTTGTTTTAGACTTTCCAATTCAGGATGATTAATATCTTCCACTTTTTTCAGAAATACTCCATTAACCAATACGAGTTTAATTTCCTTAAATTCAGAAATCCCTATAAGATTTTTGAAACCTTCAATTAGGAAAGGCAAATTCTTTGTCCAATTAGCATCTCCTACATATAATAAAAACTGATCCGGCAAGTCATATTTTCTTTTAACTTTCGCAGTCTCCGTATCTTTTAAAACTCTGAATATCGGATCTGCTGCCAAAGGCACTGAAATAACTTTTTTTTCATCAATTTTAAAAAATCTTAAAATATCGTTTTTTGATATCAAGGAGTCTGTAATAATATACCGACATTTTTTTAGAGCTAACTTTTGTAAATAGAAATTGATCTTTCCTCTAATACCAACAGGATAATGCTCCGGAAATAAAAGAGGAATGGTATCATGAATAGTAACAACAGTAGGATATTTTTTAACGAGTAATGTACGGAAGTAAAAATCGAACCAGGGATAATGAATAATATCCACATCTTTTAAGTCTGTAATTTGACTAAATTCTGATACTTCTAAACTTTCATCATTTTTAAGATGATTTAAAAGATTACTAGTATAGTATCCTATCCCTCTTAATTTATGTCCATTTTTTAAAGTACTGGTATTTATTGCAACTTTCATTTGAGTCTCCACAATTTTAAATATGATATGGGAAATCTAAGGGCGGAAAAGAATGCAAAAACAAACCCTGGAAATCCATCCACATATCCCCTATGTCTTAAGTAAGCTTTTAAAAACCAAAATATAGGTTTCATAAATATATATTCTATAAAGGAAAAAGGATTTATTTTCTGTCCCCTTTCTTTCATTTGAGTAGCCAAAAGATCGGTATACCTATTGAATCTTAAATAATATGTAGAGAAGTTCTTATCTCTCATATGCATAAGATCATTTTTAAGATATTCTACTTTTCCTTCTACAATGGCTTGTTCGTGTACATCTTTCCCCGGAAGCCTTCCCTTGCCGTTTCTATACAACCTTAAGGTATAATCCGGATATTGCCCTCCTTTAGTTAAAAATCTGCTTAGAAAAAAGTTTTTTCTGGGTATCCAATATCCATTGATGTCTTTATTTTTAACTACACTTTTAATTTCCTTTTTTAAGGCCTCAGAAACAGTTTCATCAGCATCCAATTGTAAAATCCAATCCATCTTTGCCGCATCAATTGCCTTATTTTTATTGATATGGAAATTTTGGAGATTAATAGCTTTTATAACCACTGCATTAAATTCAGAAGCAACCTCAATAGTTCTATCAGTTGAACCTCCATCAACAATTACTATCTCTGAGGCTAAACCCTTGACAGAATTTAGACACTTTCTTAAATTTTCTTCCTCATTATAAACAGCCAAAACAACAGATATATTATTCATAATTAAATTGCGCTAACAATATAAAAAGCCACTCCCCCATTAGGATAATGGATGATTTTTTTAACATCAAAAGCTTCCCTATATCTTAATCCGCCATATTGACTAGGACTAAGCACATATAGTCTATCTTTCTGAGGTGCACTTTCTACGGGATCCCAACCCCCGAAATAAAAATCTCTGTAATTACTCCTAAAGGAAGCCGTCATATTAAAACTCTTGGTTTCCTGTAGATTATTGTACAATACACTATTTAAATATTCAGGTATAGGTTCCTTTAAATAATACAAAAAGAATATATAGGGTTGGGATCTTATATCAGTAACGAAAATCTGATTATATTCCTCATTCTCTTTAACAAATTCCACGATTTGCTTCATTCCATACTGCCATTCAATGGCATATCTTTCAGCATATTCTCCATAGTAGTAGTCTAAGCCTAATTTTAAAGAATAGATCAGAATAATAATTGTTATCATTGAAATTAAAATTTTCAAAATACGGAAGCGTACTAAACTAAGGATAAAATAGAAACCTAAAGCAGAAATAATATGCCAGCTTCCCATCATAAAGGAAGCCCTGGCTGCGTGAGGAGCCTCTTCGGTCAACGAAGAAGGTATTGGAGCAATGAGTGCCCAAACTAAAAGAAGCAATCCCTCTTTTGATCTTTTGTGTATCAAAAATAATACTCCTGCAATTAAGAAAACTGCCTCAATTTTATAAAATTGCCCAGTCTGAAAAGATAATCTTGGATTGGCATCACCTTTAATAAACAGGAATTCAGGTAAAAAATGCCAAGAATATTGTGTCAATATTAAATCTAGTTTTCCAAAAAATTCATTACCTGTTTGTTTGTAAAGATTTGTTTGGATAATCCTATCCCTTTTAAGTAATGTTTGATTAACTCGCGCAACTCCCAACAACTCAGGATTAACTAAGATAATAACTAAGAAGATAGCCGCTACTAAAGAAGCTCGCAAAAGACTTTTTTTGTTTTGTAAAAAATTACGGAAGTATAAAATAAAAAGGAAAAACAAAATTACGGGTACGACAATTTTAGCTGGATGATAAGATATAAAACAAAGTCCGAAACTTAAAATGGAAAAAGGGAGATATAAACCTCCTTTTTTTAAAGCCGTAAAAAACAAGACTAATCCCAACATAAAAAAGAATAATACGAAATTTACCTCATGATTAAATCTTGAAAAATGAATATTATAAGGAGAAATAGCCAGTAAAAAAGCTGTAAACAAAGCAATGAATTTATTCTTGAACAAAAGATTTGTCAAAAAAAATATCAGCAAAACATTTAGGGTACCGAAAACTGCCGATGGCAATCTTGTTGAAAATTCATTTAATCCTAAAATTTTTACAAAAGGTGCAGTAAGATAAATATGAATTGGATGCTTATCATCACCAAAGGATCTAAAATAAGCTGGAAAATATTTTCCATGCTCGTCTCTTCCATAATTTGCAATTGTGTACGCATTATATCCATTCGCAGCTTCATCCCAACTTAAAGATGGCGGCACCTGATCTATTTTATAAATTCTCAAAATTGCAGCTAGAAGAATTATTACTAAAAGCAGCAAATTAATTTTATTTTTCATATTCATATACATATCCCCCAATGCTTCCATCAGGATTTCTGATTATTTCCTTCCACTCAATTTCATCCATTTTATCTGTTGGATGGGTGAATATAAGATTTCTTCCTTTAGAAATTTGATAATAATCAATGTCTCTAAATGTAAACTTATCAAATGATTTTACAAGTGATGTTTTTCGGCGAATAGTATCATTATAAGAAACCTCTGATCTAAATTTTTCTGGATTATATTTTAAGTAAAAAAGAGCAAAAATATAGGGCTGATCATACCTATCAGAGATTAAAATATTATCAAATTCGGAAAATCTTGACTTATATTTATCAAAGAAAACTTTATAACCATATTGCCAAACATGAGCATATTTATTTGAATAGATATAAAAATAACCGTAAAGATAGCTAAAAAATGAAATCAGGACCAAAACTACTAATAATCTTGTGACTATTTTTTTAAAATCATTTCCTATAATCTTTATAAGATAAAGTACTCCTAAGGCTGAAACTACTTGCCATCCTCCCAAAGCAAACATAGTCCTTGAGGCATGAGGTGCTTCTTTAGCAATAGCGGCTGGGAGCGGGGCAAGTAAAAACCAGGCTAAAAAAATAAAACGATATTTTTCCTTCGACTTTACTAAAAATAAAAGCCCCAGGGGTATTAAAAATAAGTCTGTTATATAGAGCTGTCCACTCACTTGAGAAGAGTGACGCGGATTGCTATCACCTGATTTAAACAGGAATTGAGGACTAAAATGAGAAAGGTACTGTTTTAAGATAATTTCTGCTCTACCTAAATAATGATTTTTGCTGATTTTATAGAGTATTGTATTTCTAACAAGAGTTTGATCGAAACTAACTTGCTGAAATCTAGTTAGACCGGACAAACTTGGGTTAAAGAAACTAAAAGATATAATAACCCCAAATGCAATAAAGGAAACAATCGTTATATATTTAAGACTTAATAATTCTTTTCTATATATGAATGTTAAAATCAAAAGAAAAACTGGAACAAAAATTTTTGATGCATTGTAAGTATATAAATCTATTCCGAAAAAAATGAATGATAAAATTAGAAAGAAAGATTTTTTACTCAATCCATAAAAGAAAAATAAAAGTCCCAGAAGAAAAAAGAACAACGCAAAATTAATCTCCCAGTTAAGTCTTGAGAAATGAATAAACCAGGGAGAAATCGAGAGAAATAAGGCACTTATTAAGGCTAATCCTTCCTTTTTTGTAATAACTTTGATTAAAAAAAACAATATTAAAACATTAAACACCCCCAAAATAGCAGATGGTGCTCTAACACTAAATTCTGATAACCCAAAAATACTTACAAAAAGTGAAGTTGAGTAGATATGAAATGGATATTTATATTCCTCAAAAGATTTAAATGCTAAGGGAAATTTTTCCCCCCACTGATCTTTACCGTCAATACTTATAGCATAGGCGTCATACCCAACAGAAGCCTCGTCCCATGATAAGGAAGGGGGTACTTCAGAAATTCTATAAAGATTAACAAGTAGGGAAAGTGCTGTGATCGCAATCAGGAATAATTTAACCATGCTATTTCATTTCAACAATATCAAAGGCGTTATCACCATTTAAAAAATTGATTTTAAGTAGTCTTGGCATTTCATTTGGAAAATCTATTTCCCGTCCTATAAATAACAATTTTTTACCGGGGTTTTCTTTAACAATTTCAGAAAAAGTTGTTTCTTTATCTCCTAAATCAGGAAAGTAAAGGGGAACCTTTTTTTCCTCGCCACTGCTCGTCAAATAGAACATATCGAATCTTAAAACACGAACCCAATCATGTGTTTCAAACCTTTCAAGGTTTGGATCATTTTGATATTTTGAGGGATCTAATTTTAAGAAAAATAAAGTAAACATATGGGGTTCGCCGTAGTGCCTACTAAATACAATCTGATCATACTCATTCTTATGTTCATTTACATAGCTTACTGCTTGCTGATATCCATACTGCCAATCCCTGGAGTAATTTCTTGGGTAAATATTGTAATATTGATTTAAGTAGTACCCTAAACTTAAGACAACAAAAATAAGTAGACCCACTATAAGACTAGATTGTATGAACTTTGAGTATTTTTTAATCCAATTTATGAAAATTAGAAATCCAAATGCACAAATTAATTGATAAGTAGGTGCTGTAATTAAGGTTCTAAGTGCATGAGGAATACTATCCCCTGTCACCGAAACAGGAATATAAGCAATCAGCAACCAAGCCAATAATAATTTTTTAAACTTATGATTAAATTTAAAAAGCCCCCAAAGACCCATTAATAAAAATAGCGACTGAAAAAGATAGAGCTGACCAATATTTTGTACATGATGCTGTTTATGAGGAGCCCCTGATATAAATAAAAACTGAGGAGTAAAGTGACTTAAATAATTCTTGGTAAAAGAAGTGGCTACATAGGTAACTTTATTATGTATTAATCTTGGGAAAGGTTCGGGTAATTTAGAATTTCCTCTATTCTCATTAATTCTTAAAACTAATCCGGGATCATCTGTAATGCTAACCAGTTTATACCTTGAACTCCTCTCACCACTTAAAAGATAGGGTGTTAAGGGTAAAAGCAAAATAGTAAATAAGGTAATCGCTAAAATAATCATTTTTTTATATTTAAATAAATGATGTCTATAAATTAAAAAGACTGCTACTAAAAATAGGGGCGTAAAAATTCTTGCCGAATTATAACTGAAGGCTGATAGGGCAAATGGAATCATCGAATATACATACCACTTAGGCTCTTTGAAGCCTTTTACTAAAAACCAAACTCCTAAACAGATAAAAAAAGTTGCCAGAGATGACTCAAAAGACCCTCTAGTCAGCTGTATGTGCCAAGGAGAGATTGCCAAAAGAAAAGACGCAACTAAACCTGCTAGATTACTTGCAAATATCGCTCTTCCCAGGAAAAACATCACTAAAACATTTAAGGTACCATAAATCACAGGTGTTATACGCACTCCTAATTCATTCAAGCCCAGAAAATAGATTCCTGGGATGCTCAAATAAATTTGAGCAGGAAGCTTATATTCTCCATAAGCTTTAAAATGTATAGGAAAAGACTGATTCCACTCATCTTTGCCTGTTTTTAAAACTGAATAGGCATTATATGCTATAGAAACCTCATCCCAATTTAGAGATGGTGGGACTTCGCTAACTTTATAAAATCTTAAAATAAAAGCAAGCAAAATTATTAAAACTAAAAAAATATAAACTTTGTATTTCATTTATAAGTAGGTTCTCCTAATACAAAAAATCTCCAGAAGAAGGGTATATGAATGGTGGAAAGGTCAGATGATGGAACAAAGGGACAGGTTAAATTCTCACACTTTATCTCAAATGCATTATAGATATAAATGCTATTAAAATATATCCCAACTGTAATCACAGCAATTATTATTAAGCGGCATATGCTTTTTAATTTTTTATTGTCAAATACTGATAATGCCACCGATGGCAGCATTAAAGCTGTAAACAGCCACCTATAGCTCATAGGATCAATATTGGGACGAAAGGCATTAACTAAAAGCAATCTATTCCCAAGAAGCATTCCAGCGACTAAAAAAGTTGTGAAGAAATTTGGATTCTTGACAACATATTGAATACCCCAAGCACCTAAAATAGCCAACATTGGGAAGGCTGGAAATCTATACCAGGGCAAAAGATCTCCTTCTCCTCCTGAAATCATCACTATAATAATCCAATATACAAAGCTGAAACTTATGAATCTTTTATTTCCTTCTTTTGGAAGGAAAATGAAAAATGCAGCAGAAAGCAAACAAAAAATATACCAGCTATCTTTAAGAAAAGAGGTATCAAAAGCAGGGGACATAAAAAACCAACCTAAACTTCCAAAACCTACAGGCCTATGAGATTGAATTCCAGTTATATTCCAAAAAATTTCAGGGTCAAAGTGTAAGCCATACCAAAAAAATATTCCGATAAAAGGCAGTGTTGCCAATACTAGATAGGCTATCGGTTTTAGTGTAACTTTCCATTTGCCTTCTTTAAATAAACCTGCAAAAGTCATATAGAGGGCAAAAGGCAGCAGAAAAAATCCTGTTGGCTTTGATAAACCAGCTAGCCCAATCAAAAGAGGGATGGGAACTAAATACCAAAACTTAGTATTCTTATGAAATTTTAGTAGAAGAAAAATTATAATAGTGAAAAGCAATGCAATAAAGTTTTCAGGCATGGCAGTTCGGGAGGCAAAAACAATCAAAGGCACTGTTCCATAAACCAACATTGATAAAATACCAGTCCAATATCCAGAAACAAACCTAGCAATAAGAAAGATCATTATCGAAGTCAATGTACCCATAAAAACAACTGGGATTCTTATATATGTAGATGGAATAAATTGATTCCTATCAGCTCCATTAATATGAGCAAAGTATCCAACAATTAAAGCAAATACAGGTGGTTCATCCAACCAGGGTTTATATAGTGTTACAGAGGCCTCAGGAGAACCTCCAAGATAGTCAATTTTGCCCTTGAAAACCTCTGCTCTTTTAGGATAATCAAGAGTTGACCAAGACACAGGAACTCCTGTTTCAATTAAATGTATTCCAGACCAAGCATAAAGCATTTCATCCAAATGATTAGAAGTTGGAACTCTTTCATAATTATGAGTCCGTAAAACAAAAGTAAAGCCAAAAACTAACAAAAATATTAATGTTTTTAGAAAATTAAATTTTGGTATCTTCATTTGATCTGTTTATTACCAGAATAATATCCATATTACCATGTTCTAAAACTTCTACTTCTTTAATATTTTTTAAACTCCTGCTAAAAACTTGGTCTGTAACCATAACTATACTTTTTGCCGGAACTAATTTTGCTTCTTCCCATTGCTGATGATTTTCCGGCAGATAAGCTAACTCAAAAAAGAGATAAGCAGTGGGATGCCTCCTTGTAATATCATCGTGAAGATATACTTTTAAATTTTCATTCTTTGAAATTTTAGCTGCCTTTTCATAAACTATATGTGCTGGCTTTTCAAATGATTGATTAACTCTATGAGGGTAATCAAACCAATAATCAGCCAAAAAAAACTTGTAATTAAGCACAATAAGTGCTCCCACTAAAAGTATGGGATAAAATTTCAATCTTGTTTTCAGTTCAAGTAGAATCTTAAAACCTAATAGGATTATGATTATAAAAAAGGGTATAAGACTCATTAATCTACTGGCCCTATGAACAGAACCAGGTAAACCGTAAAGAATGGGTGAAAGGAAAAAAGCTGAGAATATAAATATATACAAGGGCTTCTTCTCTACGGCAATTTTATATAGTCCTAAGATAAATAAGGGAAGGGTGGCCAAAAGAAACATTCCTTCTTTGCCTGTTGAATGATAGGGAGTAGAATCACCTTTCAAAAAAAGAAAGGATAAATCAAAACTGGATATAAAGGGAAGAAAAAAATCCTGATAGGAAACTATATTTTGCGTCTTATTTAAAGCAAAAACAGCTGCAGGATATTGATTTTTTACAATTAAAAGCAAAGCTAAAAAAGGAAGAAGTGCAGTTGTGAAGATCAATATTGGGCGTAGCTTAATATTCCCTCTATTCAATTTAATCCCATTGTTTAAATAGTAAATGTAGGCAATAGTTAAAATAACAAGAACCGGCATTATCAATCTTAAGCCTAAGTATGAGTATAAGGATATTCCTAAGGCGATTGCCCCAAATATTAGATATTTTGTTTTTTTAATTTTTGTGTATTTTGCCAACATCAAAAGCCAAAAAGAGACAAAGGGAAGCGGCGCAATATTTTCAATTGCAAGATGTGACTGAATCATAATTAACGGTATTGTTGAATAAAGAAAGAGGGATATTACTGCCATTTTTTTATCAAATATTTCTTCTGCTAACAGGTAAATTATTGCCCCGCTTATTAAAACGAACAACACGCTGACTGCTTTTAAATTGAAGTATGAAATCCCAAATAATTTAAACATCAAAACCGTTGAATATATCGTTACTGGCTGCTTCCAATCAGGCCAAAGAGTAGTGGTAAAAAGAGGTAGGAATCTTCCATTACTGTCATATCCTGTTTTCGCAATCAAAGCTGAAGAATAACCTATTGCCGCCTCATCACCATTAATCCCAAGCGGTACATCTGTTAACTTATAAGTAAATAAAAACCAACCTACTAGGAAGAAGGTGATTAGAACTAGGAAATTACGCATTTTCTTTATTACTGAGAAAATGAAAAATTAAATATATAGATGAACCTGCCAAAATAGTCTGAAGCATGCTTCTTGAAAAATTAAAGTCCATATTAATATTAAGTAGAGTCCAAATATCCGGAATTGTTTTTAAGGATGGGTTAAGGGGGGCAAACATCCCTAAGGTAAGTGATGGATCAAAGAAAAATAGCGACCCAAACCAGCTACCAAAAATTAACACCACAGGAATTATGTTTTTAAATCTATTTACTACCAAATCCAGAATCAAAAAAGGAGTCATCCAAATCAACCACTGAGGGTGATAGTGGGTCAAGGTAAAAAATAAAAGCAAAGGAATTAAATAAAACTTCCAAAGAGATGCTTTATTTGCTTGTCTCAAAATCAAAAGATAAAAGAATATCAAAAATGCAGGAAACAAAAGTATGGCCTCCCCTCCTGAAACAGGAATAGATGCATACAAGCTTTTTGAACTTTGGTTTGCTATCAATGCTGTTGATCTAAAACTTTCTGAGGAAACATAAGGGAGAATTGAGAGAATATATGGCAAGGCTGTAAGGAGTAAAATTTTTAATTTATCTTTTATAGAAGATCCTAAAAGCACTAGGGGAATAATTAAAAAAACTGGATATAATTTAAAAGCAATCCCCATACCCAATGCTAATGCTGCATAATTTAATTTGTTTTTCAATGCGAAATAGATAGAGAGGATAGAAAAAAAGGTAGGAATAATATCAAATTGACCCATCATATAAGTTGAATATAAATTCACTGGATTAAACATCCAAATTCCAAAAACTAAAACTCCTTTTTTCGGTTCCACCATCCTCATAAGCAAAAATCCAATCATCAAATCAAAAAATAAGTAGGGGAGCTTTAAAAGAGCTAGAAGCCCTCCTAGAAATAAATTGAAGAATCCAAAAAACCAATAAATTAGTGGCGGATAATTTAATACCAAAGCATCACTGCTTTGATCATAAAGATTTAAAATATTTCCCTGAGATACAATTTTACCTCCAGCCGCTAGAGCTTCTAAATCAGGATGGGAAGTAAAAAAGGATAAAAATAATCTTAAAATTATTGCAGCTATTAAAACACTCCATATTTTTTTCATAATTTTTATAGAAGATTTAATATCTTTTGTCTAAATTTTTCTTTACTAAACTGCTCTGCTCTTATCATAGCTTCTTTTGACAAAGCTTGCCAGATAGTTTTATCTTGAATTAATTTTATAGTTAGATCTTTCAGTTCATCTAAGCTATCCCAAAGAAACCCCGATTTTCCCTCTTCAACTATTTCTATTTGCCCTCCCTTTTTAATAACAACAGGTACACATCCTCCAGCCATAGCCTCAACCGTAGATATGCCAAAATGCTCCATTTTTGTAGGATCATCCTCCCCAAATCCTGCTGCATGCCAATAAATGCTGGACTCTCCATATAACTTAAGTAGTTCTTCATAACTTAAGTTTGGATAGAAATTGATGGGTGATCCCTTTGCTAAATTTTTTAATCCCTCCAGGTAGGCTTTATCCCCTTCTCCTGCAGAACCCACTAAATTAAAATTCCATTCCTTAATTTTCCCATCATTAATAAGTTCTTTGAAGGTATTAATTAAAACATCCTGCTTCTTAATTGATGCGAATCGTCCCACAGATAATATTTGTTTATTTTTTTTCATAGAAGTTATTTTTTTTGTGTCAACAGGGGGATAAATAACTTGAAAGGCTAGCGGCCAATTTTTTAAAGCTTTATCCTTGGTAAATTCCGAATTGTAAATAATTAAATCCCAGCCTTTAAGTTTTATTTTTCCAAAAAGACTATTTGCTGCCTGTCCCACCAGGGGAGACTGAATATGTAATATATTTTTCTTAGCACTCGGGTAAAAAAAACTACCGTCCGTTAAACAAAAAAATACCTGGTATTTTTTAAAAAAAGATAGTCTCTCAAAAGTATTAGATCCCTTCCCTATTGGACCAGATATAAAATTTACTTTATCCAATTCTAAACTAAATCTTTCTGATAATTCTTTTTTTAAATTCTCTGCTCCTATTTCCTTAAGATGAAGGTCTAATAAAACATCTACCTCATGCTCCGAAGATAAAATTTCTGCTATTGTCATCATATATTTCTCTCCTCCGCCCAGGGTATCAAGATATGGGGAGTATAAAGCTGCTTTCATCTAGTAGTTAAATTTATTTTTTATAAGGTCTGCATCAATATCTTTATAAATTTCTTTGATTTCTTTAGGCTGCTGCAATTGCCAAAGTCTTACATAGCTTATTATCATGCTGAATACCTGCAAAAGAGAATCCATCATCCCTATTGTTCCGTTAAAAAATCCTCCTCTTTTAATTCCCTGATTAAAAACTTCACTGATAAAAATTCGGAGGAACCTCCACCCTGACATTGGAGGATGTTTTGCTTCAAGGCGCAGTTTGGCATCAATCTTTGACCATTCTAGACTTTTTAAAACTATCTGATCTACATCCCTATGAGTTAGGTGTAGAAGAGAATTTTTTGTATATCCTAACTTTCCCTTAAAATGTGAGGATTCATGTACCTTGCCGTACCAGCCTCCAAAATCACTTTTTTTGAAAAATCTAACCATCCAATCCTTTTTATAAGGGCCGTAATTTACTTCTTTACCGAAAATAACATTTCTGCGAGAAAGAGCAACCGCACTAAATTCTTCTTTTTCCATAATATTCTCTAGTTCCTCCTTTAAGGGCGCCAAGACTCTCTCATCTGCATCTAAATACAAAACCCACTTTCCCTTCGCTTCCTCAATTCCTCTATTTCTTCGAATATCAAAATCCGGGGTATCTAAAGTTATCACTTTTTCTGTATATTTTTTAGCAATTTCCGGTGTTTTATCTGAAGAATTGCTATCAATAACAATAATTTCATCAGCCCACTTAACTGACTCCAAACAGGCAGTTATTCTTTCTTCTTCATTTTTTGTAAGTACTACAACGCTTAGCATAATTAAATCCGGTTTTTTACCTTTTGAATAAATCTCTTAAATGGGTTTTTTGATAAATTACTATGCTTAAACCAATAATCTATTTCTTTCTCTGATTTTTTACTCAAAACCTTAAGTTCATTTAAATTTATGTCCTTTTGTTCAAATTTTTCCATTTCCCAAATTCTCAGATAGACAATAAGATGAGAAAACGATTGAAGCAAGCTTAGAGCAAAACCATGCAAACCATCTTCAAATCCGCGATTGGCAAAGAATCTGCCTAGGAATTCCCCTAATGGTTTTTTTACTAGATCCTTCAAATCAAATTTATACCCATCTTTTTTTAATTCCTCAGCTTGTACTTTCGTATACCTGATCATTCTGGTTAAAAATTCAGAAATATTTTCATAGTGGTGATGTATGATAGCTAAATCTTCCTCTAATCCTAAATCTATCCCCACCCCTTGAGTTTGAGGAGGTCTGTGGATTCTATCTCCCCATTTAACTACACCTTTACGGAAAAACCTGATATTGTAATCCGGCCACCACATAGCAGTTTTCATCCATTTACCAAAAATAATATTTTTCCTTGGAATTCTGACATAATTTACCTCCTGCATGTTGACAGCTATTTCTTTTAATCTTTCGGCAAGCCTATCTCCTATTTCTTCATCAGGATCCAATATTAATATCCAATTATTTGAAGTTTTGGAGATAGCAAAATTACGTGCCAGTTCAACGTAGTCTTCCCTATCACAACTGATAACTTTAGCTCCTAATTTTCCGGCAATTAAGGCTGTTTCGTCTTCCGAATACATGTCACAGACAATAATCTCGGAAGCCCAGCGTACAGACTCAATAGCTCTCTTGATGGTCTTTTCTTCATTAAGAGTATTTATCACAACTGATATCTTGGAGTCCATAAACTTAATCTTATCAAAGATTACTTATCTTTGCTCACAGTTACTAAACCCTTTCCAATAAACAAAACAGATCCATCTGTACTATCTATAGCTTTTTGTATTTCTCCGTCAGCTATAGAGCTAATGTAAATATTTTCATACTTTTTTGAAGGAAATCCAAAGAAAGTATCTTTTTTAAGATTTTGGGCAATTATTTCTTTAGGATTCACCTTGGCATATACAGGATATGCAAATTCGATAGCATCTATTCTGTCTGATAAAATTATAAAATCATATTTACTTTCGTTTTCTAAAGCCATCTTAGATGCAGACTTTGCCTCTAATGACCAGAAATTTCCATAAAGATTGGGAGAAAGAAAAAATAACTTTTGTGTAAAGAATAAAAATTGAGCTATAAAAATTACAAAAATTACTGCAGTCGCCATTCTATTTTTCAAGTTTAATATTCCCCCTAACCCCAAAGCAGAAAGTAGGATAAGAGGAGGGAGCATGAATGAGCTTCTTAGGGCATGAGGAAGATCAACAACTGCTGTGGCAATAGGCGCAAGAGCAATCCAGGAAAGTAAGAATATTAAAATCTTAATTCTTGATCTTACTAAACTTAAAATCCCCACTCCAATGAGCAAAATCTCTATTGCATAAATTTGTCCCATTGTGGCCATATTGTGTCTTGGGTTTCTGTCCCCATGCAATATCAAAAAGTCTATTGAAAAATTTTGCAGATAATTTTCAATAAAAACTTTTGAATATTCAACTGGTTTATTGTGAAAATAGTTGACTATTGAATCAGGCAAATTACTTTCCGTTCTCTCTAAATTTATTTTCTGTTCAATACTCACTTTTAAATCATTTTTGGAAAAAATATTTATATCATTAAATCTTACTTCAGAACCCCCTATAAAAGTCTGACTCAAAGCAACAAATCCTAGAATGAGAAAAATTAATAAGCTGCCAATGAAATACCCTTTAGAGATATTAAATAAACTCTTAGTACCTGTAAACCAAAAAAGTAAGGGGATAAATAATAGCAAACTAACTTTATAAGTAGGATATGTATGTAAGGTTAATCCAAAACTTAGTGCAGAAAAAATATAAAAGATGGGTTTTTCCTTCCCTTTTAAAAAAAGATAAAAACCCAGAAGAGCAAGCAATAGAGCCAAATGCGCTTCAAACCCTCCCCTGCTTAAAGAAATATCCCAAATAGATACAGCAGCTATAAAAGCAGCAGCTAGACCAATTTTTTGGGAAAACAATTTCCTGCTTATATAATATAGAAGAATAATGATCCCCAGCCCGGAAAGCACTGAAAGCCCTCTAACCCCCAAAGCTGAAGGGCCAAAGATGCCAACAAAAGGCATTGAGCCGTAAACATATACTGGCGGCCGTCCAGCACCCATTCTAAAGGTTAGAGGTAAAGAATTACCTAACTGATCCTGACCTGTTTTTAAAAGAGAGTTTGCATCCAAAGCAATAGTTAGTTCATCACCATATAAACCAGGAGGGTTATTTGTGATATCAAAAACTCTTAAAAAGAGTCCTAAGATTAAGATAATTCCTAAGGCTATATTAGTTATTTTCATTTACTTTGAAAACCTTTGAATCCTTATTTTCAAAAATAAGATCCAAATTAAGCTTATCACTTTCTGCCTTAAATTTTTGACCCCAGGCTAAATAAACATAGGAAATATTATATTTCTTGAGAAATGCATTAATTAAATTAGGATCTTGAGTTTTAAAAACTTCCTCCCTTTCCTTCAGCAAGCCCTCAACTTTATATCCCATTATTTTTACCTGTTCCTCATCGGAAATAAGAGTGTGTTTACTTGAAAATGCAGATACATAGCCTGTGTCATACCAGGTATGTATTGGAATTGGGGGATCTTTATATTTATCCCTTTCATATCCATCAAAAGGAGTTACTAATACTATACCTTCCCGCTGATTTTTCAAAAATTTTAAACCTTCTAATTCTTCATAGGATATTTTAGAAAGCGGTTTATTTGAGTAGAATTGCCAGAGTAACCCCATTTGAGTAGGTACTGCAAGCAAAAATATTAATATTGAGATAAGTATTTTTATGTTTCTGGCTTTTGCTAATTTTAAAAGCTCGGATACTGAAATAGCTCCATAAAACCCAAAAAACAAAAGAAAGTACTGGTTAAATTGTATTGAATTCCAAGCTACCCCTTTTTGAAGAAAGAATACAGGAATTAAAAAAGAGGCCAAAGTTATTATAAGAAAGAACAAATTAAAACTATTTCTAAATAGGTTCTGCCTAATCTGTGAAATAACAGTCCAAAAACCTATAAACCTCATACCTAAATTCCCAAAAAGGAAAATTAAAAAAGCTGTTGCCTCAAGCTGTATAACTCTTTTTAAATTACCTTCAGCAATATATGTTTGACGTCTAAGCTCCAGATCCAGCCAATTAAGACGGTCTGTTGCCACAACCATAGTTCGGATATACCACCAGGGCTGCCAGATTAAAAAATCCTGTGAATTTGCACTATTTGGCAGATAAATACCTAAAGCCAAACCCAAAGTAGAAGTAAATAATAGAATAGTTCCAAATATTTTTCTAAAAAAAGCCTCAAAAATACCGACTACTAAAAGTCCCCCCAGAATAAGTGTGCCCGCATACACCTTAAATTCGATAACAGCTCCTCCCAAAATTACACAGAATATAAAATATAACAGCCTCCTGCTGTCTAAATATTTAAGGAAAGTAAAAAGGAAAGTAGTGGTAACAATAAAGGCTGCTGCATGAGGAGGATTTCCTAACACCGAATGAGTTTGTGAAAGCCAAAATATAGCTTCTCCACCCAAACTATTATGAGTAGCTATATATAAGAAATAACCAAAGCTGCCTGCAAAATATGTAAAAATCATTGCCCAAATTCCGGCTATTTCACTTTTACTCCAAGCTCTTACAAAAATGAATCCTGATAATCCCAAAAGGAGAGAAAATATAATCGGCATAAATCTAAAATAAACATCCAGATTGGAAAAATGAAATAACCTGGAAAATTCAGACATTAATAAGTCAGAAAAAAAATGATAGTTCTGCAGTTTACTTCCATCCAGTTCTGGATTTTGAAAAGGATATACCCCTTTTTGCATTTCCTGCATCAAACTTATATGCCAAACTCCATCATGGCCGTGCGAGCTGTAAAAATAAATATCCTCTTTACCATCTGACAAGCTTTGTTTATAAGGAAATCCTGAAGGTGCATTAACTGCAACCTGCCCTATTATGCCTATTATCAAAACTGTCAGAAAAAATAGCTTATGTTTTACAGTAAGCCTTAAAGGTAAAATATTTCTCCTAAATTTAATAAGCGTCCAAACCCCAAGAAGCGGAAATAAGTACATTAGAAATTTTAAGTTTAAAACTGCCAAAATATATGAAGAAAGTGTAAAAATAACCATTCCAAAAACAGAATATAAAACAAACCTTTCCAAACCATCCTCCAAATTGAATTTATTTTTAAGAAAGAAATACACAGGAAGAGATAAACATAAAAGAGAAACAATTATAAATAGCGCTCCTAAAAAAATTTGCTGAAAGATAATCATTTAATTTTTGCTTTCAATATTTCCACTTCGCTATTTTCAAAAATTTTCTCAACACCTAAAGTTTTCTCGTCAAGCTTAATATTAAAAAGCACTGGTAGATAAATATAGCTAATATTGTTTTTACTTAAAAAATCCTTGTCTCCCTTGAGAAAAAAATCTTTTGAGGCACTTAATCTAGTTTCATAATCTGTTAAAAGGATTTGATTTTGCGCAATATCTTCTAAAAATGAGGCTTTATTGCTGAAAGCTGATACATAAGCAGTACTGTCATAAACAAAAAGCGGCCAAGGCTGATCTACTCTATTTTTAAATTTTTCATCAAAGGGCACAGTAAGAACTGTCCCATCATCCTGCTTTAATAAAAAATCCAATGCAGACATTTCCTCAGCTGTAACCTTTGCATGAGGATTTCCAATATAGTAGCTGGCTGTGGTAATTGAATTAATAGGAGTTAATATAACAAACACCAATAAAATCACCATTGACAATAACTTAGGCAGTTTAAAAATAAGCCCTGCAGCTACTGATCCTGAAATAAGAGCTGTTGTATAAAGTCCATAGTAAGAAAATTGAATTGTATTCCAGGGATTACCTGATTGTATGAAAAGTGAGGGAATTAAAAAAGAAAGCAAAGAAAATACAAAGATAAAAAGATAGATATTATCCTTATATATGCTTTTAGTGTTAATTAGCGAGACAAAGGCTAAAATTCTAATACCTAAATTACCAATGATGAATATAATAAAACCAATCAACTCAGAATATGCCAATTTAAAAAAGTTTCCTGTTTCCATTCCTGCAATTCTGGCAAGAGAAAGTTTAACCCAGCCTACTCTATCAGGAGAATCTATCATTGAATGAATAAACCAAAAAGGAGAGAAAATTATTAATTTCTGCCCTATATCGAAATTGGTTATAAAAATAAGAAGAGTAAAAAAGATAGCTAAGATAAAAATATATAGATACTCAAATTGTCTTCTAAATAAGTTTATAAAAGCAACCAGCCCTAAGGCCCCTAAGACCAACACTGATCCATATGATTTAAAGCCAACTAGTGATCCAAGCAGTAGTACTGAAATAAAAATTCCCATTTTACTTTTTATTTTTTCAAGACTAATTAAAGATAGGATAAAGGCAATAATTATAAGTAGTGAGACAGCAAAAGGAGGATTAAGATTAAAAGAGATTGATTGATTAGCCCAGAATGCCGATTCCCCTCCCAAAGTTTTATTTTTCAGATAATCTACAATCCATCCAAAACTCCCGGCAAAGTAAACAAAATACAAACTAAAATAAGCAGCAATTCTTTTCTTAAAAAGCCCTGACGCCAAACAGTAAGTCCCCAGACCCAAAAGGAAGGCAAAGATTATCGGATAAAACCTAAATATCAAATCCATTAAAGGAATTTTTGTTAAATATGCGGTTCCTGCCACCATCAAGTCATAGAAAAAATGATAATTTCTTAAAATCGTGCCAGCAAAAATTGGATTTTCTATTGGAAAGCCCTGGATAATTTCATTAATTAAGCTTATATGCCACATCCCATCATGAGTATTTGGCCCCCAAAAGCTAAAACCGTATGTTAGATTCAATCCACTCCTAAAGGTCGGTATACTTTGAAAAATGGTTCCAGCTGTAATGATCAAGAGAGCTATTTTATCTAAGAAGAAATTAATTTTAAGGGACGGGAGTAATTTTTGTTTTAAAAAATAAAATAGGCAAACAAGAATATAAGCAAAGATTAAAAATCTAATATTTAACAAACTAACAGCGTAAAAAACCAGAGTTAAAGAAACAATTCCTACAACTGTCCCCAAAAATATCTTTTCAATAAAGTTACTTTTCTCAGTTAATTTATTTGTTAAAACCAATCCAGGAATAAGCAAAGCAAAAATAAAAAAGATTAAAAATACAGCCATTTTATTTCTTTCTTTTCAAATAATTTAAAATATTTGGTTCCAATATTAATGTGGCAATGATATAAACAATAAACCCGAAAAGTGACATTAGACTAATCTGCAAAACTGAAACAGAAATTAGACTTTTAACTGCAAAAACAACTCCCAAAACTACACCCGATATTAAAATAGGTTTTAGTAAAATCTCCAAATAATTTATTTCCACATATTTTTTAGCCAGATATAATGCCACAACAGAACTTAATCCTACTAAAACAAACCCTAATGCTGCCCCGCTTACTCCATATGAAATTGCTAAGGCTGGTACAAAAAGCCACGTCAGAGTAGTCCACATAATCATAAGCTTAAAAGTAAGAGAAATTTTTCCGATAGCATTAAAAGCATTTGTGATAGGCGTTGTAACTGCCGCAATGGCCGCATTAGCTGACAAAAGCATAAGTGCCAGTAAAGCCGGACTCCATTTATTATATTTTGGAATAACTTCAACCAAAGAAGGTGCAACTATTATTAAGAAAGTAAGTGAAGGAAATACTAAAAGACAAATATAAAATATTGATTTAGATAAGGCATTTGATAGTTCTTTTTTATTATCCTGCATTCTGGAAAAGGCTGGAAATGTAACTTTTATAACCTGGTCCATAAAAAAACGGAGTGGTGCAAAAGCCCACTTTTGAGCCCACCCTAATAAGCCTACACCAGTGGGGCCTAAGATGCTTCCCAAAAATAGCGTCATACCGTCGTCTTTGACCATAGCAAGTAAGGTATTTAGTTGATAAGGAATACCGAATTTAAGCATAGAACTTAAGGCAGATTTAGAAAAAGCTAGTGAAGGCAGCCAAGGTTGAATAAGGTAGGTTAATATAAGACCTGTTACCCCTCTTGCTAAAACTGCTACTGTGAAAGAAGTTACGCCAAAACCTTTCCAGGCCAAATATACTGCTGTAATATTAAAAACTAGGGTTTCAGCTATTTGGGGAATGATTAATTTATTAAACTCCAATTTTCTTTCCATTAAAACCGAGGGGATAGTTTTTAAGGAAGAAAGAAAAAGAGAAAATGCCAAAGCCCAAAGCAGATATACTCCATCCTCACCAAATCCATATATATTTTTTATCAACGAAGAAAACATTAGTACTACTAAAATAAGTACAGCTATCATTACTTGCTGAGTTGTAAAAATTGTTTTTAAATCCAAGTCCGTTAATTTTTCCTTTTTTTGTATAAGAGAGGCTGCAAATCCAATATCACCAAAATAAGCTAAGAAATTAATAACGGCAGATACTAAAAAAAATACTCCGAATTGCACAGGATTTAAAAATACGGTCAGGAGAATGCTGGCGGAAAAAGATATTGCCTGAATTAAAAATGTTCTGGCGGTCAGAAGAGCTGCCCCGCTGACTGTACGCTTTTTAACTGTTTCTATATTAACTTCCGGTTCCATTTAATAAGCCCTCCTTCTGTAATAAGTTATTAAACCTCTGACTTTTTTAAATGATGTTACAAATAAAAGTAAAAATAACACAGCAGTTAAACTGGTTATCATGTTAGAAATTGATCTGACAGGAGTATCAAAGAGTTTTGCTTCAATTTTGTGATTTCCCTCTCCTAAAATAATTGTCATAAGTCCTAAACTATTATCTTTATATTCAATTTTAGTATCAATCCCATCGACAAAAATTTTCCAATCAGGAAAATAATATTGTGAAAGACGGATAATTGAGTGAGTTTTTGTATCTGCAGAAAAATTTATCCAATTAGTTCCTTCCTTAAAATCTGAAATTTTAGTATCTCCTGTTAAAATTTGATACCTCTGAGCAGCCAGCTCTCCTGGAGGATCCTTGGAATAAATTGGCAGAAAATCAAAAATAGCTCTATTCACTCTTCTTTCCCAATTTTGACCGCTTAAGATTTCTTTATCATTATCCTGAGTAAAAAATTCGGGTTTAAAATTGGAAAAATTCATAGCAAAAACCAAAGCTAGCAGTACCGCCCAAAGGTGATTTTTGTATTTAAAATTTAGAAGGCTGAAACTTCCAGCTAAAAATGAGATA
>Ga0155288_119_pt1 | contig 25946 bp, 28 predicted proteins | sample RifCSPhighO2_02_FD_106256 | JGI IMG/M metagenome (GOLD analysis project Ga0155288, IMG submission 106256) | Candidatus Daviesbacteria bacterium RIFCSPHIGHO2_02_FULL_36_13
ATCCACATTTTCTTCCCAATCCTTTGGAAGAGGATCAATTTTTATCAGTCCTTTTTTAATATGCTCTTTTATCACCCAATCAGGTAATGTTCCTACCATATTTTCTGTAGAGGGTTTCGTAGTTTTCTTTGCCATATATTTACTTGGATACTCTATATTTTAGGCTATCTTTTTTCAAGGGGGAAGTTAAAATCTTAAGGGTGACATTGCAAATCCCTTTTCTAATAAATATTGATCCATGGCAACAGCAAACATTTCTCCTCTTTGGGTAACATCTTTATCAAAAATTAAAGATGTCCCATCATAAACTATTTCTACTAAATTTGAGAAGGGATCGCGTTCAAAGATAACTCCTTCTGCTACCACTTCTTTCACCAAATCTGGTGTTATATTATCTATATGCACTCTGTAGTGTAGAGATCTTATACCTGGATCTATTTCCATAGTTTGGTATTATACTTTTTTCTCAACTCCAAACCAACTTTGATCTAGATAAGATATCTTGTTCTTTAATTTTGTCTAGTTTATTATTAAACAACATGAATGATGCAGATATTACTAAACTAGCAGCTAAATTAACTAAATCTTTAGCTACCCAAGATAACATTAAAGAAATTAAGGATGATTTAAAGGAATTAGCTACTAAGACTGATTTAAATATGGTTAAGGATAATATTAAAAGACTTGAGAAAAAAATTGATTATTTAGATGATAAAACTAATGTCATTTTGAATTTTGCTGAAAATGTTAACGAGGATCATGAAAAAAGGCTAAAAAGAATCGAACGGGTTCCTGTTATTGCACACCAGCTGAAGAAATAATCTCTCTTATCTCCTTATTTATACCTTCAGGAGTTCTCATTTCTCCATTATTCATGCAATTTATAATTTTCCAATTATTTTTCTGGGCCAGGTCTAGAAAAATCTGTCTGGCAGTTTCCAAATGTCTTAAGTTATCTTCATGTAAATCAGGATGGTTTTTCTCTTGAGAATTTTTTTGACCAACTTTTGAGTCTACATTTAAAAGAATTGTTAAATCCTCCCTTGGCATATTGTTTTCTTTATATTCTAGAGAATCAATAAAATTTATGAATTCTTCCCTTTCAGATTCTTCTAAGTGAGCAGAGAGGTGTGCTTTTGAAGAAGAGACATATCTGTTGGCTATTACTAATTTTCCAGAAGATAGCCATTTTTCAATTTGATCTCTAATAGTTTTTCTATCATCAGCATATGCTTTAGCTAATTTGTGTACTTCAACTCCATTTATGTCCCCAAATTTCCCACTTAAATAGTCATAAATGTAGTTAGCATATTCATTTTTTCCGTATTGAGGAAAAGAAACCACTTCAAAATCAATATTTTTCTGTTTTAGGTATTGGGATAATAAATTTATCTGTGTAGTTTTCCCTGACCCATCAGTTCCCTCTAAAACAACTAACTTTCCTCTGTTCATGAAGCTTTTATTTTGGAGGCAGCTTTGATGAATCCTACAAATAAAGGATGTGGATCTAAGGGACGGGATTTTAATTCCGGATGAAATTGAGTTCCTATAAAAAATGGATGATTTTTAAGCTCTATAACTTCTACCAATTTTCCATCAGGAGAAGTACCTACAATAGAAAATCCAGCCTTTTCCATCTCTTCTTTATATTCATTATTAAATTCATATCTGTGTCTGTGTCTTTCTGAAATATCTTTTTTACCATATAATTCTTTGACTAAACTTCCCTCTTTAAGTATGCAGTCCCAAGCCCCCAGCCTCATGGTAGCTCCATAATTTCTTTCCAAAAGTTTTTTCTCCTGATCCGGCATAATGTGAATTATTGGATGTTCTGTTTTTGGATCAATTTCTGTGGTATTGGCATCCTTATACCCTAAAACATTTCTAGCAAACTCTACTGTAGCTAGCTGCATGCCGTAACATAATCCAAAATATGGAATATTATTTTCCCTGGCATATTTTATAGTGACAATTTTTCCTTCAATATCCCTACTGCCAAATCCCCCAGGCACTATTATTCCCTGATAGCCTTTTAGAATTTCAGGATTTTTCTCCACTTTTCCAGCATCAACCCAATGAATCTCTGGCACTAGTCCATTTACCCAAGCAGCATGTTTTACAGATTCAATAACTGACACATATGAATCCGCCAAAGTAAAATCTCCTGTAGAAAAATATTTTCCAACAATAGCAATTTTTACAACTTCCTTTGCCTTATCAATTTTTTCTACAAATTCCTTCCACTCTTTAAGATCTTTTTCTTCTCTTTTTAATCCTAATTTATCTAACAGTCTTCCAGTTAAATTTTGATCTTCAAAGCCTAAGGGTACTTTATATATAGAAGCCACATCCGGAGCAGAAATAATATCCTCTGGCTCAAGTCCTGTAGAAATTGCCAGTTTTTTAATTCTATTTTGATCTAAAGGCTTTTCTGCTCTGGCAAGTAGCATATCCGGCTGAATACCAACGGCATTCAAATCCCTAACAGACATTTGTGCAGGTTTGCTTTTCATTTCCCCAATAGATGCAGGGATTGGTAAATATGTTATATGAATATGTGAAACGTCGCCGGGATTTTTTAATTTCATTAACCTATTTGCCTCTAAAAACAACATGTTTTGATATTCACCTGTGGTTCCGCCAATTTCTATCAAAACAATATCAGCGTTTTTCGATTTTCCTGCTTCTTTAATTCTGGTTATTATTTCTTCTGTGATATAAGTTACGGTATCAACACATTCACCGTCATATTCCAAATTTCTTTCTCTTTGAATTACTGATAAATATATTGATCCTTGAGTAGCAATAGAATTTTTAGTTAAAGACTCTCCCAAAAACCTCTCGTAGTGACCTAAATCTTGATCTGTTTCTGCTCCATCATCTAATACAAACACCTCACCATGTTCAATAGGATTCATAGTTCCAGCATCCACATTTAAATAGGGATCCATTTTTATAGGAACTACTTTATAGCCTGCAGATTTTAAAAGGAGGGCAATAGAAGAGGTAGCTATACCTTTACCAATTCCACTAATAACGCCGCCGCTAATAAAAATAAATTTCATGTATTAAAATAATCTTTCTGGGGGTTCCGTCTTAAAACAAACTAACCGAGGTATTTTTAAGGCCCTCAATATAATACTAAATTTAGGCTTTCGTGTCAACAATCTCTTTCGGTTTTTCTTCAGATTTCGGTTTATTCCAGGAAGCATATTTACATGTTGGCCAGTTTTTACATCCATAAAAAGTCTTTCCTCTTTTGGTGTGTCTAACAACTATTGCTCCGCCATCCTCCGGACATTTAGCATTTATTGGCTCATCTAAAGCCTCTGTATGTTTACAATCAGGAAAACCACTGCAGGCCAAAAACTTTCCAAACTTTCCATATCTGACTATTAAATCTTTTCCACAATCAGGACACTGTCTATCTACTTTTTCCACTTCCATTTTAACTTTATCTGCTACTTTTTCTGTTTCAATTATTTTTTTCTCAAAAGGATCATAGAAGGATTTTAAAATTGGCTTCCACTCTCTTTCTCCTCTTGAAATTTCATCCAATTGATCTTCCATGGCAGCTGTAAATTGATAATCAAAAACATCAGGAAAATATTTTAGTAAAAAGTCCATTACAGAGATACCTAAAACTGTGGGAGAAAATTTTCTTTCCTGTTTTTCAACATAATATCTTTCCTGAATAGTTGATAAAATAGGGGCATATGTTGAAGGCCTGCCAATTCCTAATTCTTCTAATTTTTTAATTAAAGAGGCTTCTGTATACCTTGGGGGTGGTTCTGTGAAATGCTGACTAGGCAGAATTTTATCTAGATTTAAATTTTGATTTTCAGAAACTTTTGGAAGAACCTGCTTTTTCTCCTCCTCATCTTCTTCCTCAGTATCTTTACCATATAGTTTTAACCAACCATCAAACTTAATTACCGAACCTGTAGCTCTAAGTAGATAAGATTGCTTCGTTTCGCTCGCAATGACGTCAATTGTTGTTTGATCCATGACTGCTTCATTCATCTGACAAGCCACAAACCTTTTCCAGATAAGATCATAAAGTCTGCCATGATCGCGGTTTAACCCGTTTTGTTTAGCTACATCCTCTCCCTTTAAAGAAACATTGGTAACTCTGATGGCCTCATGAGCTTCCTGAGCATTTTTACTTTTTGATTTAAACACTCTGGGAGATTTTGGTAAATATGACTTTCCAATAAGAGAATCTTGAAAACTTCCTTTGAGAGATGAACTTTCAAACTTGTTTATGAAATTTCCAATATAAGTTCTAACTTGAGAGATTGATGAAGCAGATAAATTCACAGAGTCTGTTCTCATATAAGTTATAAGTCCATGTTCATACAAATTTTGAGCCAGCATCATAGTTTTTTTAGCAGAATAACCTAGCTTGTTGGCAGAAGTTTGCTGCAAGGTGGAGGTAGTAAAAGGGGCATAAGGAAAACGGCGTACTTCTTTTTTAGTAACTTTGGAGACAACATATTTTGATTTCTCCAGATTGGTAACATGCTCTTTGGCTTCTTTTTCATTTTTTATTTCAATTTTTTTACTATCTTTTTCTATTAATGTGGCAATGAATTTAGATTTTTCTGCTAACAGCTCCGCTGTTATACTCCAATATTCAATTGCTTTAAAAGCCTTAACCTCTTTTTCTCTTTCCACAATTAGCCTTAGAGCTACTGATTGAACTCTTCCAGCAGAAAGTCCTTTTTTTATCTTTGTCCAAAGCAAAGGAGAGAGTTTATAACCTACTAATCTATCTAAAACTCTTCTGGCCTGTTGAGCATCTACTAATTTTAAATCCAAATCTCTGGGATGATCAAAGGCGTCTTTGATAGCCTCTTCTGTTATTTCATGAAAAACTACTCTTTTTACTGGAATTTTTTTACCAGATAGAATATGTCCCAAATGCCAGGCAATGGCCTCACCTTCTCTGTCAGGATCAGTAGCTAACCAAAGTTGATCTGCTTTTTCTGAAAGTTTTATCAGTTGATTAACATGTTTTCTTTTATCTCTGGGGATTACATATTGGGGTTCAAAATTATTCTCAATATCTACCCCCAAATCTGACTTTGGTAAATCCCTGATATGACCCATGGAGGCTTCTATTTGATATTGATCTCCCAAGAACTTAGAAAGGGTCCTGGCTTTAGTAGGTGATTCCACTATTACAAGATTATTCATAATTTAACTGTGGAGTAAGTATATATACCTTGTCAAGTTTGATTTTACTCACTACTCAAAATCTGAATCCAAAACTTCTGGGTTAACTTTATCTAATTCTGCTTCTAGGTCAGTAGAAGAATCATATTGAAAAGTCTTAGGAGCAACAGGAACTCCAGATGTGGCCTCAGGAGCAGGGGTTGATTTAGTCGATGGTCTCAAAAGACCTGAGCTTGTTAGATCTCCTGAGTTATTTCTTAAACTAAAAAACCATATTCCTACTATTATTATAATGATTAGAAAAATCCAAACTTTTTTGGTCATAATACTTTGCTCACTTCTCTTTTTGCCTGCAGTATTTTATTTCTTAAAACCTCTAAATTAGATTTTAAACTTCCCAGGTTAGGGTGTTTTCTGGCTCTTTGATATGCCAAGGCTTCTGCCGCATAAGTTATTTGATAATCAGCAGATTCAATAGCAGTATCAACTCCCCCAAAGGCTACCCTGGTTTCTGTGATCCCTTCCCTTCTTCTAACCTCTTCCATAATAGCAGCCAACCTTGATAAATCCTCTTCAAATCTCAAACAAACTCTTTGATTAATTTCATCTAAAGAAGGTGCTGCCAAAACAGGAAGAGTAAATAAAAATACTAACAGTAAAATTGATAATACGACTTTCATACTAAAAATTCTGCACCAATCTTAACAGCCTGACCCTTTGGAAGCTTATCTTCTAAAATTAATTTTGACAAATTTGCCTCTAGAGTATCTTGTATTAATCTTCTTAAAGGTCTGGCTCCCAAGACCGGGTCAAATCCTCTTTCTGCCAGCTGGCGGATTAAACTTTGATCAAACTCTAAAAGATAGCCTTTTTCTTTCATCTGTGTTTGCAGTATTGATAATTTTAAAGTCACTATTTTTTGTAATTCTTCCTGTGATAATGGTTTAAATATCACCACTTCATCAAATCTATTAACAAGTTCGGGCTTAAAAGTTTTTAAAAGTTCTTCACTAACTTCTTTTTGTATCTGACCTAAGGCTTTTCCTGATTGCAGACCTTTCGCGATATCTAAAGATCCGGCATTAGAGGTAGCAATAATAATTGTGTTGTCAAAATTTATTTGTCTGCCTTGACCATCTGTTAGCCTTCCATCCTCCAAAACTTGGAGAAAGAGTGTCAATATTTTATCATTGGCTTTTTCAAATTCATCCAGCAGCAAAAGAGCATAGGGCCTATTTCTGACAGCTTCTGTTAAAAGACCGCCTTCTCCAGAAGAACCAATTAATCTAGCTATAGATTCCTGGTTTTGATATTCAGACATATCAAATCTAACAAATGCTTTTTCATCTTTAAAATAAGTAATAGCCAAAATCTTAGCCAATTCTGTTTTACCAACTCCTGTTGGGCCAACAAATAAAAATGATCCTATTGGTCTGCCTTCTTCTCTAAGTCCTGCTGCTGCACGTCTTAATGCATCAGAGACAGCTTTTACAGCTTGTTCTTGTCCAATTAATCTTTCATGCAGTTCCCCCTCCAGATTTAATAATTTACCCTTTTCTGCAGTTCCGATTTCCATAACAGGAACTTTGACTCTTTCTGAAATTATTTTTTTAACCAAATCTTTTGTAACCCATCCATTGACAGAAGAAGGCAAAACTTCTTTTAAAACAGAAATTGCACTATCTGGCAATACTCTATCTCTAACAAATTTTTGGGATAATTCAATAATTGTTTTTAAAGCAATGAATGTTATTCTTATCTTCTCTTTTCTTTCTATTTCTATGCTTCTGTATTCTAAAATATCCAAGGTTTCTAAGGTTGAGGCTTGAGGCATTTCCATTTTTCTAAATATTCTAGCTAAAGATGAATTTTTTTCTAAAACCCTAGAATAATTTTCTGGTTCAGTTGTTCCAATGAACTGAAAACTATCTTGTTCCAAATATTCTTCTATTAAAGAATAGAGATTTAAGGATGAACCAACCTCACCCATACCCAACTCATGAATTTCCTCTATGACAATAATTACATTTTGAGAGAACGCTACTTCCTCAAAAATTCCTTTTATTCTTTCAGCTAATTCCCCTTGTGTTTTAATCCCAGACAAAAGTTTTGTTAAATCCAAAGCTACCAATCTTTTTGTAGCCAAAGCCTCTGGGGCATCTCCCGAGACTATTTGTTTACCCAAATATTTTATCAATGAAGTTTTACCGCTGCCTGCAGGAGCTACCAAAATTATATTTCTACCACTGCTTTGAGATAAAATGTTAACAACATCTTTAGAAATATTTCCTTCTCTGACAATTTCAGGAAACCCAATTGTGGCAGCTTTTTTTGTTATATCTTCTGAGTATAAATCCAAAGTCGGCGTAGGAGATCCCAACCAACCTCTGTTAACTCCTTTTAAGTGATGTACTGTGAAGTCATCATCCCAGATAAAAAACATTCTCCAGGTTTGTTTCCTTTTTTCCAGATATTTTAAAGCTTGTTCAAAATCATAAATACGCAAGTCAAACTTCAAAAGCAGATTATCAATATTTGGAATTTGTTCTAGGGCGGCTACAAAAAGGTGAGTCGGTCCAATATACTCACTACCCAAATCTTTTGCCAATTTATAAGCCTTCTCTCCCACACTATCTATGTCTTTTATTTCATATTGAGGAAGAAGATTTATCTGCAGTTCTAAATTTAATAAAAAATCCAAAACTTCTCTATGCTTTAGTAAATTATTAAAACTTATCTTTTCTTTTTTAATGGTTGAGGTGGCCCAATAATCGCTGGTTTGCCAGACTTTTTTGTGAGGATGAGCATTTATATGAAGAATAAAAAGCCCTATTCCTCCAAAAAGTAATACCTGACTGAAAAGAGGCGGCGTATCAAAAAAAGCAAATAAAGGCAGGGTAAACCAATAGCCGGCAATTAGTAAAATTAATGCTGAAGCGGCTGCAAAAGCAATAAGTCCAATTATTATCCTAAAAACCCGGAAAAAAATACTTAAGGCTCTACCCACAACAGAGGCATCATGAAAAAGAGGTACCAAAAGAAGCTTCCACATTAATCCCACTGCTAAATCTTCCTCTAAAAAAAGAATTAGATTTCTCCAGGTTCGAATGAAAAATTCAATCCCTTCCGGATACCAAAACTCTATTATATGAATGGGTAAAGACAGGTATTTGGACATAATTTTATTGGGCTCTGATTAATTTGCCTTCAATATCCAGTTCCACAAAATGTTTAGCTCTTCCTTCAACCAAGGAAGGACACTGATTCTCTGGTAATTCGTCTATAGCAAGTCTTGGGTGGTGAACAATATCTACAACCCAATTAGGGAGTAGAGCATCTGAGAGACAAAGACCATTTTCAAAACTCTCTCCCCTTGATTTTTTAAGATTATATAAATGCTTTGCCTGATTTACTGCTGTATCTATATCATTTTTAGATACAGTTGAAAGACGGAAATTAACCAAAAGGGTCAAATACGCTGTTACCACAATAACTATTAAAGTAATTGTAAATAAAAACTTTTTGGGCATATCTTAATTATCTTTCAGATTTACAATAATTACCACTACCTAAACTGATGACTATTCCAGCCATCTCCATTTTAAGTAGGTTTGCAGAAACTTCAGCTGCAGTTAGATGAAGTAATCTGCATAATTCATCTATATGTCTATTTTCATTATCCAAACAATCTAAGATTTTATTTTCATTTTCTGAAAGTTTGGTCCTATCCATAATTCTTGATTCATTATTCATAATTCTAGTTAATCCCAGATCTTCTAAAATCTCAGTCGCAGAGGTCACGGGTCTTGCTCCTTCTTTGATTAAATCAATTGGCCCCATTGAGAGATCAGAAGTAATAGGACCTGGCACAGCATATACATCCCTACCCTGTTCTAAAGCCACCCTGGCAGTAATTAATGATCCGGAGTCAGATGCAGCTTCTGTTACTAAAACAGCTCTCGATAAACCTGAAATAATTCTATTTCTTGATGGAAAATTCCCAGGCAGTGATGGATAATCAGGAGGAAATTCAGAAATAACTGCTCCATGTCCTTCTGATATTTTTTTGGCAAGAGAGATATTTTCAGGAGGAAAAATTCGATTCAAGCCTCCCCCTAATATAGCTAAAGTTCTGCCTCCAGATTCTAAAGTGGTTTGGTGGGCAACACTGTCAACCCCCCTTGCCAATCCTGAAACTATAGTTAAACCAGCTGACACTAAACCTCTAACAAATTGTTTTGTCACAACAGTTCCATAACCTGTTATTTTTCTTGTTCCAACTACAGCAATTGACTGCTCGTCGATCGGTAAAATCTCTCCTTTAAAATAAATAACTGTTGGGGGATCATAAATTAAAGATAAAGATTTTGGATATTCTTCATCAAAAACACTCATCCATTTGATTCCAGAATCTTCTATGGATTTTGCATACTCAAGGGGATCTAAATTTCTACGAATTTCTAACAATATTTCTACTGTATTTCTTGGAATTCCAATTTTTTGGAATTCTACTCCTTCTGCCTCCCAGGCAATTTTTGGATCCTTGAAATAATTTAATACAGCCTTAAGTCTAATTGGACCCAGTCCATCTATAGAATGAAGGGCAAGTAAATATGGAGTATTATTCATCAATTCTCATCATGATCCCTTTTAGGAAATGGTATGTACAAATTTAAATCCGGTTCTGATTTTGTATATATACTTACATTTGTCTCTGGTTTTAAATCACCAATAGTAGAAAAGTCTTGTGATTCAAAGTGCAGCTTTGTATGCAACAAGCGTCTTTCTTCTTCTGAAAGACTTCCTTCTAAATTAGCAATAAATTGTCTTCTTGCATCAACTGATCGGATACCGTCAAATCCAAAATAAAGCGGGGCTTGTGCCTTAACATCAAAAGGAGACTCACTATTACCAGTAGCAGAGGTTAATAATCCAAATAATATTTTAACCTTATCTTTATAACCAAACCATATTTTGTCCCCCGCTACTAGATCATTTATTTGAGCAACTGATAAATCAGGGTTTGAAGCAACAAGCCTTAATGCTTCTGTCATTGCTTCATTAACTACTAAACCTTCACTTCGCTCTCCTGGATAGAAAACTTCAGTACCGGATTGTAAACCATCACCTTGACCCAAACCTCTAGATGACAAAACATGTAGAACTTCATGATCAATGGTTTTTTCCACCTCATTTTGTTCCTGAGAAATTAAAACTTCAACTCTATCTCTAAATGGAATAGTAAATCCAAATCCTTGTTTATTTAAATACTGTGTTAATTTAATGTTAATATCTAGACCTTCCCTTTCTATAGCTTCCAATTTTGGATCCCATCGTTCTTGATGTTTTCTTATATCATGCTCTCTTCGCATCTCTCTTGATATAAAACTGTCCAGCTGATGACGGGTTACTATATGAACACCGACATTTTTAGCTCTGTCAGTAATTGAATCTGGTAAGTCATAAAATGATCTATACATCTCTACAGATTGGTGTACTAAAGTTGTGTGTTGTTCTTGAGAAGGACCTAGCTCATTACCATATCTAATTATATTTACCCACTGTCTAGGTAACTCTCTCAAATTATCCATTATTCATATTATATGACATCTTAATTTATCTCGTGCATTATTTATCTGGTGCATTCTTTCATGACTTTGTATCATTTTGTTTCCGATCGTAAACAATTTGATTAAAAATCAACATTCTCAGCTTCAATTACTCTCACCCACTCCTTTATCCCTAACTTGTTTATATAGTCTCTTAACATTTCTGTGCAATCTTTCTTTGTTACCCATATACTTTTTTGTAATTGCTTAAAACCTAACCATTTTAATTTATACCTTAATAAATCCCTAGCCTTCCTTCTTTTTTCTGGAATATCCCAAATTACTATCCGCCATTTCCCATCCCATTTTTCATCATCTGATTTTATTTTTTCCCATAGAACTTTATCTTTTCCACTATCAGTTAGTCTAGCAACTAGCTTCTCATCACTTACTAGTTCTATTAGACCATTTTCCCTTAATCGTTTTAAGGCAACTGAAAGTTGTGACTTTTTAAGATCTCTTCCTACCAGAAGAGGATTATATGCAAAATCCTCAAAAGCTAAATATCCGTCTACGGATTTTTCCATAGCCAGAAGAATAAGATTTGTTAAACTCTTTTTAAAAGCCATACATCATTTTATTCACGATCGTGAATAATTTGTCAATGGATAATTTAATCACTTATTTATTACGTAATATATTACGTAACTAATTACGTAGATTTAATGAGAGATTGCTTCTCCGCCAGCTGGCGGATCGCAATGACGGGGTTATTCTCCTAAAGTTCTGGCTGCAGGTGAAGCTTCCTGATAAAGATCTTTTATCAAATTATTTTTATCCTCAGATAAATAATATCTAAAAGCTTCTTTGACTATTGGTGAGGCAACTGATGATCCTTCCCCGCCTCCTTCAATAAGTACTGTCATAGCAATCTTTGGATCAGTTGATGGTCCATATCCTGTATACCAGGCATGAGTTCTGTTTCTGGAGTCACCAAATTCAGCTGTCCCTGTTTTTCCAGCTGTAGATATTGGAAATGTAAAAAAAGGCCAGGCAGTTCCACCATTTTTTGTGACCAATTCTAAACCATCTTTTATTAAATCAATTCTTTCCTGACTGGTGATATTTGAAATTAAGATTTTTGGTTTAAAGTCAGATAGAATTAGTTGTGGTTTATATAAGACTCCATTATTTGCTACAAAAGATGTAAAGCCTAAAACCTGCAAAGGAGTTGTCAGTAGAAATCCCTGTCCTATTGCCATATGTAAAGTATCCCCAGGATACCAGCCTTCTCCAAAATTCTCTCTTTTCCACCCATCATCCGGCACTAGCCCCATTTCTTCCCCAGGTAAATCTATTTCCATCTTACTTCCTAGTTTCAATTTCCTGGACCAATCAATAAGTTCTTTTTCCCCAATAATTCTGGCAATTTCATAAAAATAAATATCATTTGATCTCTGAAGACCCTTTAATAAATTAACCGACCCTTCAGTCCTGCCATATTGGGTGAAATACCAATTAGAAAAACTAAAACTTCCTAAATGTATAATTCCATTATCCTGAAAGGCGGTATTGGCATTTATCTTACCTGAAGAAAGTGCTGCCAAAGATGAAACTATCTTATATGTTGAACCAGGAGGATAAGCCCCACTGATAGCTCTGTTTAGAATTGGTGAGGAAGGATTTTGAAAAATCTCTAATATTGCTGAGTCATCTTGTTTGCTGGTAAAATAATTCGGGTCAAATGAAGGATAGGAAAGCAATGCCAAAACCTGACCAGACTTAGGATCTACTGCCAAAGCAGCCCCGCAGCAGCTTCCAACTTTGGGCAAAGTTTTAGCAAATTGCTGATAAATTATATTTTGCAAATCAGCATCAATTGTTAAATAAATATTTTGACCGGCAATAGGAACATTTTCCCTTAAAGTTCTAAGTTTTCTTCCTGAAGAATCAACTTCAATGATTTCTCCACCATCAATGCCTCTTAAAAGACTTTCATACTGCGCCTCAATTCCTGATTTTCCAACTCTGTCTCCCAAGTTATATTTTTTAAAATCCGTTTTTAACTGATCCTCTGAAATTTCACCAACATATCCTAAAACATGAGCAAATTGTTCCCCCATTGGATAAGTTCTAACATTATCAACTTCTAAATTAATTGCTCTTGGATCATTTTTAACCTCCAATTCCAATGCTTCGTCACGCGTTATTAATCTTGCTTTTTTCGACTCTGGATTAAAAAGTCTGAAAGCCGGGGAATTAGAAGCTAAGATTTTTCCATTCCTATCATAAATTACCCCTCTTGGGGCGTGTATCAGTTTAATTTGAATTCTATTGCCGTCAGCCAGTCTTTTATTTTCCTCACCCTTAGCAATTTGAAGGTGATAAAGCCTAATAAAAATTACAAAAAAAGAAATAAGACAAATAATGTAAAAGGCAGTAATTCTCCAGGGACTTCTTGATAGTTTACTGCCAAAACTTAAATCAAAATTTGGCAGAAGTAAATCTTTCCATTCCTTCTCCTCTTTTTTAAAATATCCAACCTTACTCAAAGAGAAGCTCCGCTTACTGGTAACTTTTGCCAATTCATCTGGAAAACCAAAACCTAAAGATCTTTTTTTTCGCATATTAAACACGCAGTTTTATATCTTTTCTTGCAATAAATCTTTCTTCCCAAAGTCTAACAATATAAAAAATTGGTAAAGATAAAAGTGCCTCCGGTAAGACTGTATTAAAAACTTTGGGTAAAGGTGTTTCACCCATCAATAACTCCTTAATTACCAACAGTATAAAAGATAGAGGAATTATCAAAAAAGGATTTCCGGTTAATCTGGATTTAGAAATAATCTGAGTAGTTTGTACAATTGAAAGATAAATAATACTTCTTATTCCCAAAGTGTTTAAATTTAGGTGAGAATCTAAAAGTCCAAAAGCAAATGCCAGATATAAATTAAATCTATCTATTCTTATATAGCTTCTGCAGATTAAAACAATCAGTACCAAATCTAAAGGCATAACTGAAGATTGAAAAAAAGATAAAACTATTAAAATGCCTATTAAAGTTTTCAAAAATTAATCCTCCAATATTACAAATACTAATTCTAAATCTCTGATATCAAAATTTGGGGCGACTTTTGCCTGTTTAAAAACTTCATTTTCCCTATTTAAAACCTCTGTAACTTTGCCTAAAATTAACCCCCTGGGTAAAAATCCTTCTGTGCCCTCTGAATAAACTAAATCACCAATATTTATTTTTTCCTCATGCAGAATTTTATCTAAAAGCATTTCAGAGCCAAATTGTCCAATCAGAACACCCTTACCCCGACTCTCCAAACCTTGAGAAAATGCAGCAACTTTTGAATCAGGGTCAGATAAAAGCTGAATGTTGGCAGACCTTTCAGATAAATTTACAATCTTCCCAAGATAGTTATCATTAAAAACAACTGCTAATCCTAGTTCTAATCCACTTTCAGATCCTTTATCAATTTTCAGATATCTTTTAAGACCGATAGGTCTGGCAGGGACTAGATTATATGTTGAAGGATCCAAAAACATTGATTGAGAAATTACGCTTTTTGTTTCATTTAGCTCTTTTCTAATTTTGGCATTTTCAGAAAGAAGAGATGCTAGTTGTTCTTTTAAAGCGTTATTTTCCAGGCTGGCTACACGGGCTTGGAAAACATATTCAAATTGTTTACTAATATCTTTATTTGTTTGATACAACCCAAAAGAAATTGGATTAGTAATAAATGATGCACCTTTTTGAAGAAAACTTAAGAAGTGAATTGAATCAAGCCAAAAGATCAGGAAACTTATTAAGATTAAAACTATGGACAGTCTGAAATCAGGAATACTTTTACTCATAGTTGGGCGAAAACAAATATAACATATGCTACACTAAAATTCATGAAAAGTTTAAAAGAAATAAATATTCTTCATTTTTTAAATGATGGAGTCAGATCTACTTTTGTAACTTTACTGCCCTTTATTGCTAAAGACCTTCATATTAGTCTTTCCAGCATAGGTTTCTTAGGTTCTGCTCAAGCTTTATTTGGATCTTTACTGGCATTGCCTGCAGGATTTTTAGCATCCAGATTTGGAGGATTTCGTTTACTGGCCTTTTTGCTTCTTATTTATTCTGCAGGTGCTTTAAGTGCCAGCCTAGCTCCCAATCTTCTGTTTATTACTTTTGCCTTTTTTTTGGGAGCAGCTGGATTTGGAATGTTCCATACTGTTGGTTTCTCCTTAGTTGCCAAAATAACTAACAAAAGAAACATGGGTAAAATTATGGGTAATTTTACCTCTATTGGAGATATCGGTAGAGTTGCTCTCCCACCTGCTTGTGTATTTATATCCTTAACACTTGGGTGGAGAATTTCAATGCTAACAATCGCTCTTGTAGGCTTTTTTGCCTTTTTAACTATGCAATATTTTAAACCTAAAGTAGAGATTCATAACTTAGAGAAACACCAAAAAAAAGAAACAAAAAGAGAATTTATAAATCATGTCATCAGACTCTTAAAAACAAGGCGACTAGCTTTAACCTTAATTACTGCTATCATTGATGCTTTAGCCTCCAGTCCTATTTATCTATTTTTACCCTTTGTACTTTTATACAAAGGCATCTCCCTTAATCAATATGGAATTATTGCTACAGTTTTTCTTCTGGGAAGTCTAGTTGGTAAAATCCTTCTCGGACGAGCTGTGGACAGAATTGGAAATTTAAAAATATTTGTCTTATCGGAGATCTCAATGGCTGCAGTTTTAATTTTGATAACGATTTCATCCAATTTTAACCTTATCTTAATCTTAGCTTTTTTACTTGGAAGTTTTACCAGAGGCACCACCCCCATCATACAATCTTTAGTATCTGAAACTTCTCACAAAATTCACTACGATAAAATTTTTGCTATATCAGAATTTTTCATTGGAATTGCAGCTGTAGCAACTGTAATCTCAATGGGAGTTGTTGCTGACAAGACGAATGTCTTATTTGTTTATTATGCTGCATCCTTTCTTGCCCTTTCAGCAATTATCCCGGCATTCCTGCTATCTTTGACAAAGAAGAATTAAAGGATTATCTTTAGCAACATAATGGGTGCCCAAGAAACTGGTAAATCATTTCCTACTATCTTACCGCTTAAAGCTACTCAGGAAGTCTCGGATGTTATAAAAAGCGGTGCTTTTCTTGATGATGTTTTAAAACAGAGTCAACAGAAAGATTGGTTGACTCCTAGGGAAAGAGAATTAGTACACCCTTTAAGACAAAAATTGTCAGATGTAATCTCAGAAGCTAGTCAGGGAAAAGTCACTATTCCGTTAACTGATGAGGAGGTAGCTCTTATAAATAGACACTTAGTTAATTTAATTGATGCTTCTAAAGAAATTGGTAGAGAAGGCAGGAATGGTTTTAGACAGGCAATTCTAGCCTTAGATCTTCCAATCCAAGGAAGAGAAACAGCTCCCGAGGTGCTTTTTTGGCAAGAACAGGAAGAAAAGCATATAAACGGCAATTTAGAATCGTTTCAAAAAAATATGGCCCTGTTTCAAACTTTAAATAGAGCCTTCATTCAGGCTGGAGGTCCAATCCCCACTAGCTTCGCTCCATTTTTACAGGGTTAGTTCTTTGACAAAGAAGCCGTAAAAGGGTATATTTAGTGGAATTAAAATGCCTACATTTAAAGACAAATTAAAACTAAAATGGGATGAAAATAAATTTGTATGTGTTGGTTTAGACTCCTCTGATTTTTCTCTTCTTCAAAAAGTTGTTGATCAAACTTATGATTATGTTTCCAGCTATAAAATAAACTCTGCCTTTTTTGAAGAAGAAGGTGTAAAAGGTTTAGAGAACTTAAAAAAGATTATTCAATATATTAAAGAAAACTATCCTGATATTCCAGTCATACTAGATGCTAAAAGAGGTGATATTGGCAATACTAATGAGGCTTACGCCAGTGCCATTTTTGATGATTTAGGAGCAGACGGAGTAACAGTTCATCCATATTTAGGCAAAGAATCTTTAACTCCATTTTTAAAAAGGGCTGACAAAGGAATATTTATTTTAGCCAGAACTTCTAACCCTGGTGCAGGAGAATTTCAGGATTTGGAAGTTGAGGGGAAACCTTTATACCAAGTTGTTGCCCAACATGTAAAAGATTGGGATGAAAATGGAAATTTAGGAGTTGTTGTTGGAGCAACTTATCCTGAAGAATTAAAAGCGGTAAGAGAAATTGTTGGAGACATGCCAATTTTAGTTCCAGGAATTGGGGCCCAAGGGGGAGATTTGGAAGCTGTATTAAAAAATGGTTTGGATTCTAATCAACAAGGATTGTTAATTGCTTCATCCAGAGGAATAATCTTTGCAGAAGATCCAAAAAAAGCTGCAGAGGATTTACATAATCAGATTAAGGAGATTTTGAAAAATGTCTAACCTAACCAAACTACAAGAAGAATTAGCTGATCTTCTTTTAAATACCAAGATTGAAGCCAAAGTCATTAAAAGAAAACAAAAAGATGATGGCTCATTTTTTTTAGAAGAAGGATCAAGACCAACATCTCCCATTGATTTTGCCAAAGAAGCTGGGGAATTTGCTTTAAAAATTCATGAGGTAAAACCAGATGCTCCTTTATCTCCAATTTATGTAAATTTAAGAAATTTACCGGAAAATGTATTAGAAAAAATTTCAGAAGTTTTAGCAGAAGTAAAAACAGAAACTCAAGAATATTGTACTGGTGTTCCAAAAGCTGCTGTTGTTATAGCAGAGGGATTTTCCAAAGCTTCAGGAGTCCCTTTTATGGATGTATTTGAAAAAATAGGACCTGATACTGATAGAAAAATTGTAATCAAAGAAGGAGTTTCCCCAAAATCTGACACTAAACTTTTAGTTATAGATGATGTTATTGCTCACGGTAAATCTAAACTTGAAGCTTTGGAGGCAGCTAAAGCTGTGGGATTTTATGTAAATATGTTGGTATTAATTGATAGAGAACAAGGTGGAATTGAGCAAGTAGAAAATGAGGGATGCAGAGTTTATGCTGCCATGAAGTTAACAGATATTCTAAATTACTACAATGAAAAAAATATGATTAGTAAAGATCAATATGAAAAATCCATGGAATATTTAAAACCTCATGATTAAACTGCCAGGATTAATTGATATTCATACCCACCTTAGAACTCCAGGTCAAGAACAAAAGGAAGATTTTTATACGGGCACTCAAGCTGCCCTAGCTGGAGGATTTACCACCATTTTGGACATGCCAAACAATCAGCAGCCGATTACCACGCTGGATCGACTCGAGAATAAAATTAAACTAGCAGAGCAAGATATTATCTGCGATGTAGGCTTCCACTTCGGCTCGCTGGGAGATAATCTCCTAGAATTCCAAAATGTTCAAGAAATGGTCTTCGGGTTAAAGCTTTACTTAAATCCAACAACAGGAAACTTTCTGATAAATGAAGAAAAACTTAAATCTATTTATGAGGCCTGGACTGGAAATCAGCCAATAATTTTACACTGTGAAGGGGAAACTTTACCTATGGCCTTAGAAGTAATTAGACAGACAAAAAAGCCAACTCATATTGCCCATGTTTCTAGTGCTGAAGAACTATCCATTATTATTTCTGCAAAAGAAGAAGGACTACCAATAACTTGTGGGGTTACTCCCCACCATTTATTTTTAACTGATATAGATGGCCAAAAACTAGGAGCTTATGGATATATGAAGCCTTATTTAAAAACTCAAGAAGACCAGGATTTTTTATGGAAAAACTTGGATTCAATTGACATCATAGAATCAGACCATGCCCCTCATACTAAAAAAGAAAAAGGCTCTGACAATCCTCCTTTTGGTGTTCCTGGACTTGAAACAACTCTGCCACTTTTATTAACTGCAATGTCTCAAGGAAAACTGGCCATAGCTGACATAACAAGACTTATGTTTACTAACCCTAAAAGAATTTTTAATATTCCAACTGATGAAGATACTTTTGTAGAAGTTGATGAAACCGAAGAATACGCCATAGATAATAAAAATCTTTTTACCAAATGCGGTTGGAGTCCGTTTAATGGTTGGAGAGTTCAGGGAAAAATAAAAACTGTATTTATTAGAGGGATAAAAGTTTTTGAGGATGGAAAAGTTTTATCTAAAAAAGGATCCGGAAAAATTATTTTCCCAAGGCCTTAACATCTTGAGCTAATTCCGGATTCCACATTGCCCCAGTGGCTGATTGAACTAAATCTGCACCAGCTTCTCTGTATTCTAAATAATCGTCGGGCGTCATCACTCCTCCAACTCCCACTATTACAAAATCATATCCTCCCTTTTTCCTGATCTCATTTAATCTTTTAACCATATCCAGTCCTGCCCACTTTATACTTGCTCCACAAATTCCTGCCTTAAGTCTTCCTTCTCCAGGTAAAGCCTGATGACCTTTCTCATCAACAACTGGAGCAGGTATTGTATTAATAACAGAGATTCCATCAACAAAAGGATCTACCCTTTCTACAATATTTTCTAAAAGATTCTGTTGATCTTTGGAAAAATACCCTAGCTTTATTAAAAGTTTTGCTTTGGGTCCAACAGCAACCCTGGCTTTTTTACAAATACTTTCAACAGCATCCGGTGAATAACAAAGTACCCCCTCCGATGCTACATTAGGACAGGATAAATTTAGCTCAATAACTTTTACTCCAGACTCTTTAATTAATTTTGCCCCTAATGCAAAATCATCATAATAATCCTCAGGGCTAAACCCTTCTTTAATTGTTCCAACAATTGAACCAACTAAAATTTGCCCTTTACCTTCTGCTTCTAATGCTTTTTTCATATCTTCCTGCCAGACAGAAGCATCAGGTGAAGGATTGCCAAATGAGTTGGTTATACTAACTTCTGATGAATTTTCAGGAGCATTTAAGCTTCCTTTCAGGGGATTTTTAGATTTTTCTAAAGTTAAATCCCCATCAGTTTTAACAAATAAAACATTTGGGAAAGGATTGCAGGGAAAATCAGCAGTTCTTCTGGTTTTATAATGAATAACATCAAAGCCCTTTTCAAAAGCTCCTTTACAAAATTTAGAATTTAAAAGGGGACCTGCTGGAATACCAAAAGGAGTATTAATTTTAAAACCTAAAAAGTCATATGTTGGTTCCTGATTTTTTCTTAAATCTTTCCCATCAGCAAAAGAACCAAATGGACCCTCATCATAATTATCCTCATAACTTAAATTAGGATCGTAGAACGGAGTCTTAAGCATGTCTGTATTTTACCAGACTCAGTCTAAAACTTCTAATAGTTCTTCTATATTATTAATTACAAAATCAGGCTTACTTTTTTTAATATCTTTTCCAATCCACCCATATGTTACCCCTACTGTTTTAATCCCTGCATTTTTCCCAGCCAAAATATCACTTTCCGTGTCTCCAACCATTATTGCCGACTTTCTATCAACTCCCAAAATTTCCAATGCTTTATTAGGATGATCCTGATGTGGTTTTGGATTTTCTACATCATCATGTGCAACTATAACATCAAATAAATCGTCCACTTTTAATAATTTCAAAGATTTAACCATGCCTTCATTCGACCTATTAGTAACAGCAGCTATCAAATACCCTCCAGCTTTTAATTTCTTTAAAACTTTTTTAACTCCCGGAAACAGTTTCCCTAAATCAAATCTTGTTTGTTGATAATCATGATGAGTTTTTCTAAGTAATTCAAAATCTTGATCAGGAAAAATATATTTATAAAAATCTAATAACGGCATCCCTTTAGCCTGAGATAATTTTTCTTCAGTAATGGTTAAATTATGTTGAGTTAAAGTATACTCTACTGCGCTAAAAACAAAATCAGAGGTATCAAGGATTGTTCCATCCATATCAAAAAGGACAGCCTTCACCTTAAACCTCCAGTAACCCTCACCTTTGAGAGCAAATCTAAATTTTCCAACACTTCCCCACAGCCTCTAACAACAGTAGTTAGCGGATCATCAGCCACATAAACAGGTAATTTTGTTTCCTCTGCCACTCTTTTATCTAAACCTTTTATTAAACTCCCACCACCAGCCAAAAATATTCCTCTTTCCACCACATCTGTCAAAAGTTCTGGTGGAGTTTCTTCTAAAACTTCCTGTATAGTTTGTATGATTTGGGAAATAACTGGTGTTAGGGCCTCTCTTATTTCTACTGCAGTTATTTTTAAAGATTTTGGCAAGCCAGAAGCTAAATCCCTTCCTCTTATAATAGTAGCTTTTGAATCCAACTTATCTGTTGGAAAAGCTGAGCCAATTTCTATTTTTACCTCTTCTGCTGTTCTTTCTCCAATCAGCATCCCATACCTAGTCCTCATATAATTGACAATAGCCTCATCCAATTCATCTCCAGCCACCCGCAAAGACCGGGAAATAACCATTCCTCCCAAAGAAATAATGGCAATTTCTGTGGTTCCTCCTCCAATATCTACAATCATTACCCCTTCAGGCTCTTCCACCGGAAGCTTGGCCCCAATAGCTGCAGCCATAGGCTCTTCTATTAAATATGCCTCTCTGGCTCCAGCAGAAAGACAGGCATCCTGTACTGCCCTTCTTTCAACTTCTGTTACACCACTAGGAATTCCCACCACCACTCTGGGTTTTGGAATTTTAGGGAGTGACCAGGGGCCTTTTTCAGGGCTTTCATGAACTTTGTGTATAAAATAACGAAGTAAAGCCTCACAGGTATCAAAATCAGAAATAACTCCATTTCGAAGCGGTCTTATAGCTTCAATGGCAGCTGGAGTTCTACCTAACATTCTTTTGGCCTCTCCTCCAATGGCTAAAATTTGTCTGGTTTTTTTATGAAGTGCCACCACAGTTGGTTCCCTTATGACAATTCCTTTGCCTTTAACTAAAACTAAGGTATTAACAGTGCCTAAATCTATACCAATATCATGAGCAAAATAACTCCACAGCTTATTAAGCATATTGTCTGGCAGTTTAGCATAATATAGATACTAGATTCTAGTTGCTAGATGGCTAGTTATGCTAAACTAGAATTTCATGTTGGACAAAGTAATTACTTATTCTTTTTATCTACTCTTTTTTCTAACTCCACTTTTTTGGACTTCCTTAAATTATGAACTTTTTGAGTTCAACAAGATGATTTTGACCTATGCTCTAACCACCATAATTGTTGGAGCTTGGGCTTTAAAAATGGTAAATCAAAGATCCTGGATTATAAACAGAACCCCTTTGGATATACCTCTTCTTTTATTTCTGTTAGCCAATATCTTATCCACCATTTTTTCCATTGATCCTCATACCTCCATTTTTGGATATTACAGCCGGTCTAATGGAGGACTTTTATCTATTATTTCCTACCTATTATTATATTGGGCTTTTGTTTCTAATATGGATAGGGCAAAAGCTACAACTCTACTTAAGGTTGGGCTAGCCTCAGGCTTTTTAATCTCTCTTTGGGCAATTTTTGAACATTTTGGGATCTCTTTATCCTGTGTAATTTTAAGAGGGGAATTTAATGCTAGCTGTTGGGTGCAGGATGTTCAAGCCAGAGTTTTTGCCTCTTTAGGTCAGCCTAATTGGCTGGCTAGCTATCTGGCTATGCTTATTTTTCCAGCTCTATATTTTTATCTTAATGAATCTAAAAAGTATTTATATTTCACCCTTCTTATTACTATGTATTTAGCCTTCACTTTCACTTATTCCAGAGGCCCAACACTGGGACTTATAGGTGGGTTCGTAGTGCTTACAGTTTTATTGTTCGAGCGAAGTCGAGAACTTTCAATTTCTCCACTCGCTCCGCTCGGTCGAAGAATATTAATTGTACTAGGCTCTTTCCTTATCATCAATATTCTTTTTGGTTCTGCTCTTACTAGCTTCAGGTTAGTTTCAAAATTTGCAGCCCCTGTTAGGCCTGGAATTTCTCTTCCCACTACTCAATCTGTGGGCACCCAGCTTGAAAATGGTGGAACAGAATCAGGAGCAATCAGGTTTATTGTATGGGCAGGAGCTTTAGATATATTTAAAGCTTATCCTATTTTTGGTTCAGGCTTGGAAACTTTTGCTTATTCTTATTATCAATTCAGACCAGCTTCTCATAATTTAACTTCTGAATGGGACTTTTTATACAATAAAGCTCACAATGAGTATTTAAATTATTTATCCACCACAGGTTTCATAGGATTTGGTGCATATATGTTTATGATAGGTTCGTTTGTTTACTGGTGTACTAGACTACTAGTAACAAGAAAGCTAGCAAACCAGCAAACTATCTTTCTTACTGCAATCCTAGCCTCCTATGTTTCCTATCTTATATATAACTTCTTTTTATTTTCTGTTGTTATAATTGCCATCTTCTTCTACCTTTTTCCTGCTATGGCTTTCGTTTTTACAGAAGGTTTAAAGCCTCTAAAATTAAAATGGCCTTTTGGCAAAGTGACTTTTATTGTTAAGGGTGTGGTAATTTTTTCTACCCTCTATCTTCTATATTCTATATTCCAACTCTGGAGAGCTGATGTTGTATTTAATGCAGGATCAAGACAATCAGAGTTGGGACAAGTTGGAGAAGCCTACAATCTTCTGGCAAGAGCCTCCAGTTTAAATAAAAACGAGCCTTTATATAGATCTGAATTTGCCTATACAGCAGCTGCAGCAGCGGCACTGCTAAAAGCTGATGCCTCCAGCTCAGCTGAGCTTACTTCGGAGGCTTTAACTCAAACCCAAATAGTCCTGCAAACCTCCCCTAATAATATTTCTTTTTGGAGGACAGCCATCAGAACATACTTTGAACTATCTAGCTTAGATCCAAAATACATGGAAGATACACTAAATGCCATTGATACAGCCATAAAATTGGCCCCAACTGATCCAAAGCTCTACTACAATAAAGCCTTAATATTAGAATCTCAAAAAAAGAAAGATGAAAGTATTCAAGCCCTAAAAGAAGCTTTAAAGCTTAAGCCTAATTATTTGGAAGCACAAGAAGCATTAAAAGAAGCAACTGCCTCAACAAAATAGATTTATGATTTATGAGATATGACTTATGAATTAAAATCATAAATCCTAAATCATTATTCATAAATCATCTAAATGAAAAAAATAAGTAAAGTACTGGAAGAGATTAAATACAAAGACCGCCCTAAGAATATATCTCAGGAATTTCAGATGTATGGAGTATTTTTAGCAGAAACCTTAGATGACACAAAACACTACAGCCTCTACATAAAACTTGCCAAAGAACTTCCCAGAGGCCTTTTGGAAGAGGCTTTAAACTACACCAAAGATTACTACAACGCCAGAAATAAAGGCAAGATTTTTATGTGGAGATTAGCGCAGCTAAGATCCACTAAAGAAGGAAGCTAGCACGAGCCTGCGAGTGCAGACCCTATCTTATGTGGAGACTTAAGCAGCTGCGTGTCAGCACATAATTTGATACAATGCCTACATGCAAGTTGTCAAAGCACCAAATCCCGCTTTAAGAGTACAAACAAAACAGGTTAAAAAAATAACACCTGGTCTCAAAACAACCCTAAAGGAGATGATCAAATTAACAAAAACTTTTAAGGATCCTGAGGGAGTAGGTTTAGCTTCCACTCAAGTGAGTTTAAATGAAGCTTTTTTTGTGGTTAAAGACAAGGAAAAATTTATCTCTGTTATAAATCCCAAGGTTATTTCAGCTTCCAAAAAAACTAAACTCTATTTTGAAGGATGCTTATCTACCCCAAATATCTGGGGAGAAGTTAAAAGACATATAGGAATAAAGGTCAGCTTTATGGATGAAACAGGTAAGCTTCAAACCAAGGCCTTGAAGGGTATTTTAGCCTGGATTTTTCAGCATGAGATTGATCACATTAATGGAATTATTTTTCAGGATAGAGTTTTAGAACAAAAGGGTAAATTTTATAAATTTACAGGCAAAGATAAAACAGGCACAGATACTTTTGAGGAAATGACAATATGAAAATTATATTTCTTGGAACCTCATCCTTTGTCCAATCTATCAAGGAAGAACTAGCTAAACATTTTACCCTGGTTGATACATTAAAAGAGGCTGATTTAGGAGTGGTGGCATCTTATGGACATATTTTATCCAAAGAGGAGCTAAATTATCCAAAATTTGGCTGCATAAATGTTCATCCATCTCTTTTGCCAAAATATAGAGGCCCATCTCCTATCCAATCTTCAATTTTAAATGGAGATCAAACTTCTGGCACAACAATTATAAAAATGGATGAAGAAATAGATCATGGGCCTATTATTTATCAAGAGACTATAGAGCTTTCCAGTATAGATAATTTTGATATATTGAGTAAGAAAATGTTCCAACGTTCAGCAGAAATTTTACCAAAAATTGTCGAAGATTTTATCTCTGGTAACATAGATCCGATAGCCCAAGACCACACTAAAGCCACTTATTCTGAAAAATTAACAAGGGAATCTGGCTATTTTGATATTACTACCCCACCAGATTCTGAAAAGTTGGATAGAATGATAAGAGCCTATTATCCCTGGCCAGGAGTTTGGACCCTCTGGGACGGAAAAATAGTAAAGTTTCTACCTGCATCCAGTCATCCTGAACTTTATTCAGGATCTATAAGATTTGTACTACAAATGGAAGGTAAAAAAGCTATTTCTTACAAAGACTTCCTGAACGGCTATCCAAACTTCCACATTAAGTCTTCCTGAAGTCTTGCCAGTATATTTTTATAATCTTGACGAAGCTGATCTGCATCAACACCAATTTCTGCTCCGATCTCTTCAAAAGTTCTTTCATCAACGATAACTGAATAAATTAATTGTTGTTGAGCTTGAGAAAGTATATCCATACTTTCTAGCATCTGCTCACTAAATGCCTGGCTATATCGTACATTAGTATCCGAAGAAGCTACCAGAAAATCTCCTACAGTTAAATTATCTATATTTCTAATAGGAGTGTCTAAGGATTTCTCTTTGTATTGTACTGATACTTCTCCTCTTAAAATTTCTTCAAACCTGCTATGAATTCTTTCTATAAAATCCCCTGGAGATCCGGTAATTTCAAACTCTTTAGCAACTATAAATGCTTCTGCCTCCAAATCTTCCCTGGATATGCCAAATCTTGGATTTTGATACAAAGAGGCCACCGATTGAATCCAAGGCATTAATCCATCTAAAGTCATAATCTCTGCAGATTCTCCAATCACTTGCTGTTTAAAAAATTCATGCATCTGCAGAGATTATGACTT
>Ga0155288_149_pt1 | contig 20751 bp, 27 predicted proteins | sample RifCSPhighO2_02_FD_106256 | JGI IMG/M metagenome (GOLD analysis project Ga0155288, IMG submission 106256) | Candidatus Daviesbacteria bacterium RIFCSPHIGHO2_02_FULL_36_13
ACCTTTTTTGTGTCTGGACATAGACACTTTATTTTTACCTTTACCACATTTGAAACATGCGAACATGTGGTAAACTATATCATAGTTATGCCTGAATTCATAGCCTTCTCTATTGTCATCCTTTTATTCTCTGTAATTTTGCATGAAGTTATGCACGGACTTGTAGCTTTAAAGTTTGGAGACAGGACTGCAGAAAGAGCCGGCAGACTAACTTTAAATCCCCTGCCTCATATTGATCTTATTGGAACTATTCTTTTACCTGCTCTTTTAATATTTACTGGCTCACCCTTACTTTTTGGGTGGGCAAAGCCTGTACCTGTTAATCCTTTAAACTTTTCAAATATAAGGAAAGGTGAACTGTTTGTCTCAGCTGCTGGAATTTTAGCTAACTTTGGGCTGGCTATAGCCGCAGCTGTCACCTATCATATACTAAATGGCTTGCCTCAGGAGTTTCCAAGCCTAGTTGGAGCTTTACTTAGATTTACAATTACTATCAACTTGGTATTAGGAGTATTTAATCTTTTTCCAATTCCACCTTTAGATGGATCCAAAGTCCTACTCTCATTCCTTCCATACAACCTGGCCAAGGAATATCAAAAGCTAGATCAATACGGCTTTTTACTTCTTTTAATTTTTATTATGATTCCTTTTGGAAATTCCAGTCTCCTTCATACCATCCTTAGCTTTTTTGTATCTAATTTAAGTAGATTATTAGGCTTCTAGTGTTACTATTACTTGACAATTTTACTCAAAAAGTACTAAGATAAAAGTATCCTTTAGAACATTAAGTAGATGGCCTGAAGGACTGCTCGCAAGAGCGTCACTATAATAGTAGAGCGCAAGCGAAACTATTTCAGGGCGCACGAAGAGCACCCTACTTTGCACGTTTAAAGTCAGAATATTTTTCTTCACTGTTTGTTTCTTTACGGGAGTCCAGAGTTCCTAAAAGCTTAGGCTTTGAGGACAGGACACCCACCTCAGAAAATCTGAGGAGAAAATCTGACTAACGACAATAGTAGGGAGAAATTATTTATTTCTTTCTTTAAACTTCGATCTATTTCCCATTTCTATTTTGCGTGTGTTAAAATTTACTTTGTGTGCCTCCTTAGCACAGTGGTTAGTGCGTATGTTTTGTAAACATATGACAACAGTTCGATTCTGTTAGGAGGCTCATTTTGCCGACGTAGCTCAGTGGCAGAGCAACTCCATGGTAAGGAGTAGGCCGTGGGCTCGTTTCCCACCGTCGGCTCCACTTGTGATATAATCCCCCAATGGCGAAAAATAATAGAAACCTATTTATGATGCAGTGTTCTGTCTGCAAAGAGAAAAATTATACTGCAACTAAAAATACAGTTAATATAAAAGATAAACTTTTACTCAGTAAATTCTGTCAAAGCTGCAGAAAATCCACAGATCACCAAGAAGTGAAAATCTAAAATTAGCTTTGCCTTGATTCTTCAGCTGCTCTTGCCTTATCAACCATTATCTGTTTGGCAGTATCACTTTGATTAAGTCTGTCCTGAAATGAAGGATTTAAAGGAGCATTTGGGGTAAAATTAGAAGTTCTTGCTATCTTCTCCCAATCTTCTGTTCCAGGAAGAGGCTTTTGACCCCTCCCAGCTCTTACTTCATTTTGTTTATGAATATCATCAAGCTGTTTTGTGACATAACCATTAAGATCTCCATTTTTTAAAGCAGCCCAGACCTCACTATCCTCTTCCGATTTTTTCCAATGATCTGAATTAACAGGAGCACTGTTTATTACGACATATGGTTCAGAAAAAAGAGTACTTATTCGGGCTCTAATAATATGTCTCATACCCCCTCTTTCCATAATAATATTCCAACCTTGTAAGTCTGAATCAGGAAACCATACTGAATTATCCGGTCTAGTGATCAAAACTCCATATTGAAGAGTTCTTCTAAAATCATCATTTAAAGATCTTAAATCATCTACACTTCCATCCCTAAGAAAAGAATCCAATACTTTATATCTTTGGTCTTTATCAATCCTACTGGTGATCGGCGCAAGAGTTGGTAAATCATAAGTATCTGCGGCTAGGGTTATTTCTGTTAGAGAAATTTTTGATCTTTCCATCTCTAAACGCTTTACACCCTCTTTACTGGAAACTAAAAATACATCCCTATCGTCTGTAGAATTACTGAATTGCTTAGTGTGGAAGTTAGTGTCGACACTAACATGTTTCATTAATCCTCTTGACCATTCCTTTTCAGGTTTTGAAAAGGATACAACTGTTCTGTAATTTCCTTCTCCAGGCTGCTCTTCCACAAAGGTGTGTTTTTCCGGGTAAAAAAGAAGGTCATCACGTACAACTCCTGCAGGATTATAAGGAGCAGAGACCTGATATGCTAATGTTCTTGCTATTAGCTCATCATTTTCCTGTTTAACCCTTTCTGCTCTTCCTTTTTCCTCCCTGTCTGCTATAAATCCTTCAACTCTTGTTTTAACTTCACCCAGTGGAGCAGTAACAGTTTGGAAAACCTCACCAGCTCTTTGCTGTATAACAGGTACCTCATTAGAATCAGAAGAATTCTCAGTTGAAGCTGGTGTTCCACAAGCAGTCAACATAAAGGCTGTTCCTGTAACAGCTCCTACCTTTACCGGGTAACCTAGTCTATCTACAATTACTCCTGCCCTATCTAATAACTGCTGAACTCTTGAGGAAGCTTCTGGTGAAGAATTTGTTGCGGGTTCAATCATATATGATATTCCCTTTTAAAGTTTTCCAGTTCTTCTTGAAGTTTATCTTCCATATTTGGTATTGATTGCTGTAGTCTTCTTATTATTTCATTGCCATCAGTTAGATTAGACATTGCCTCAAATTGACCCTCAGAAAGATGTTGGGAAAATTTTAGGAGAATATATTGGCCAATTTTTTCATTTAAGCCTTTACGGAGTGCTTTAATATCATCTTCATAAAAAGAAGAGGTATCGATAGAAAGATAAACAATAGGATCAAATCTTTGTAATGTCTGCAGCAATTTATTTAGTACTTTCTTACATAAGTCTAGCAATGGGTAGATAGATTGTCAAACTTTAAGGTATACTTAGCATGCCAAGGGATGTGATGAAATGGTATCATAGAGGTCTCCAAAACCTTTTTTTCAGGTTCGAATCCTGACATCCCTGCACATTATCGGATTTAGCCCGCAAGGCTACTACCTCAAACCCATTTTGGAACGTTGGGACAATCTTTTCTCCTTCTAATTTTAGGTTCGAAAATACAAAATTAAGAAATTCTCGTTTCTCCTCCATTGTAGCTTTGGTTTCATAAATTTCACGTCCCTTTTGGCTCAGTTCGAAAATGTTCATTCCCAGTTGTCTATAATCCACATCTGCCTTATGATGTTTCTCTTTTGCTTCTAACAATTCCGCTAACTCCATTTCATATTGCATCCTCTTTTTTTCATACTGCTCTTTGGTAATTAATCCATCTACCCTATCGTCATAAATAATGCTTAATCTTTTATCAATCTGATTCATCCTATTGTCCAAATCTTTAATGGTAGTCTCATGGTAATCATATTCACTCTTGTGAGCCTCTTTAAGGGCTTTCCTGACCCATTCCAACAGTCTAGGATTATCTATCTTAATCTGATCCAAAAATCCCAAAATTTGCTCCTGTACTTTTTCCTCCCTCATAAACTTTCTCTGACTGCATTGGCCTTTATGATTGGTACAGTGACCATAGTTATGCCCCTTTGCAGTTTCCCAAGTAACCGCACAACCACAATTTCCACATTCCATCAAGCCATTGCCGAACAAAAAGCTGTGTTTTCTGTATTTGCCAGCTTTTATTTTTCTTGTCATTCTGTCCTGAACTGAATAAAATAGCTCTTTAGAAACCATCGCTGGATGTAAACCTTTAATGTAGAGCTTGCTATGCCACAAGAACTCACCGCAGAAAAAAGGATCAGTTAAAATTTTATGAAGCTCACCAGTAGAAAGAGGTTTACCAGTACTACTAACCCAACCCTCATCATACAACTTCTTAGTCAGAGTTCTTAGTGTATACTGACTAGAATTGTAATACTCAAAAGCCCGTGGAATGAATTTTGAGTCAATATTGTCTTCATCTATAACCCAAGTTTTATGTCCCATATCTCCAAGGGTTTTGTAGCCTCTTTTATGGCTACCAGGATACCAACCCTGAATTGCTTTCTCATCTAATCCCTTTTTTGTCTCTTCTGAAAGATTATTTGAATAGAACTGGGCTAAGGATACAAACATATTCCAAGTTAAAATTTCATGGGATTTTGAATCCTTGTGTAGGATCAATCCCTGTTTAACATTATGAATTTTTGGGTTAATATTATTGTCTTCCATTTAGCCAATCATCCAATTTAGGTAAATCTTTTATTGATCTTGTAAGCCTATCAACTTTTTCACAAATTAAGTTCTTAATATTTTTATGTTCATTTAGATAAATCAACATCTCCTGAAACTTCTTCCTTTCCTGCCTACCAGACGCACTTTCAGGTACAGTAAACTCCTTAACTATCTTCAAGTTGTTTTTATTAGCATAATCCCGAAGTAATCTCATCTGAGCATCAAGACTATAACCTTGTTCCTGCTCTCGGGTGCTTACTCTTGTCCACAAAACTGCTTGCTCCATAATTATTTTACCTCTCTTTAATCTAAAACTGAATTCCTATTAGTGTCAATTGCCCTGTGAGGACTATTTCCGAACCTGTGCCTATTTTCTACTTTCAACAATAAATCAAAGTAACCTACCAGTGAGTAAGCAAACTTTTCTAAGTCCTTACCATCAAGTATAGTTTTATAATCTTCTCTTAGTATTTGGCCAAGCTCAAAGATAAGAGGTTTTGTTAATTTCATTAATCCCATTCCGTTTCTTCTGTACTTTTAATTAGTGCTGTATCTAGAAAAGAATCTAAAATACGTCTGCCTTCCTCTTTTGAAAAAAATTCAGCATCATTAAAAACCCCAGGAAGGTAATGGACTTTTATATGCCCTTTATCGAAAAAGTTAGCTTTAAGAAGTGACCAAATAGCGGTTCTTTTACGTCTCCATGTATTCACCATCAACTCGCCATTTTTAAACAGTTTTAAGTGAATTCTTATGCGTAATTTTGTTTTGAAGGTAGTCATTCCCCGAATATCTCCTCCAATAATTCATCTGATTGCGCTTGGTCTTCTGTTTCTTTATTCCCTATACTATATTCCCCCTTATAAGAACTTAAAGATAATTTTTGCTCCAAGCCTCGACTTTGTACAAATTCTTCACTTTCCTGATCAATTTTTGAAACTTCCTGTTGAATTTCTTCTAATAATTCCTGTTCAACTTCGGAAACATTTTTATCGTGCTTCTGTTCTAGCTCTTTGATATCAAGCTGTTCAATTTCTGAAGCAATAGCGTCTACATCTACTTTCTCCTTTTCACCCACAAGCGAGCTCGGTTTTCTAGATTCCCACTCACTGTAATCTTTTGCCTTTACCCAACCTTTTTCTACTGGTATTAGAAAACCTTTCTTGAATAAGCTTTTTCTGTGTTTACAAACTGTTGACCTACTCTTCCAACCTAAAGTCTCTGCTATGTCCTCATCAATGGCTTTAAATAACCCATATGTTTCATGGTTACTATCCCAGTCTGTGATTGCAATTAAGAATTCATATAGTACTAATTCTTCTGTTGTAAGCACTTTATCTTTTAACAACTTAAACCTTTCTCGAGGAGCTTTCTGATAACCCCTCATTTTCTTATTCAACGGATTTCTCATTTTTAAAATGTATCTTGATATAAAGCGTTCTTTAGTTGCTTTATTGCAGTAATAAATTTACGGGGATCAACTAAAACTTCAGATGAATCTTCCTTAGAAAAATTAAAATTGCGTAGAGCTAATTCTAGCTCTAGAGAGTTAACGAACATAAAAATTGCTTTACGTTTGTCAGATAGCTTGTCTACATTGACCAATTCAAAACCTTTAGTAAACAAAAAACATGCAGTATATAGCGATGAAACTTTTGCATATCTCTCATCCTGATTATGGGTTGAATTTTTATCCATATCCTTGTTCTTATAGCTGGTGGAGCATAGAACAAAGAAGAAATATTAAAAATTGAGGAGTTAAAAGCTCTTTGAATATCCTGGAGGTTTAGTAAGTAATTAAATCTCCACCCTTAATCTCTTTTCATACTCATTAACAGCCTTCCTAACTCCATCCTGAGTAATAACAGCTTCTCTAGGAGTGATACTTGCATAAAGTTTGCTCCAGCTGAGATTTTGTTCTTTTCTTCTCCAGTACCACTCTCTATCCCTCTGAATGTTACCCATTGTGTCATAATCAACAACACTTCCTCCTATAAATTTCTTTTCATATTTTTTAACCAAATTTTGTTTCTTTTGATCAAAAACTATTTTTATATCATCTACTGTAGTCAAAGGATAAAAAGTTATTACTAGCTTGGATTCCTCAAGATAAGGCAAGTTCTCAATATCTGGGTTACTTATTTCTACTTCACAGAGCGCATAATCTTCCTCTGTTATCGCCCCAAATAAAACAGCATGAGCTATAATCTGATCAAAATTAGGTGGACGTTTATATTTTTTTCTCATCTCTTCCACTTGATATCTAAAATACTCGAATATACTACCAATAATCTCAAGCCTATATAATTCTGTTAACTCATCCCTCGTCTTTATACCCATATCTTCTAAATCACTCAAGTTCCACATTAATCGCTCAAGTTTATCTAAATCTACAATGTCTTTGTATTTTTTATAAAGCTGTTCATGTCTTTTGTTTTTATATCGAAGAAGTTTAATTTTATTTTCCTCAACATATTTATATCCTGGAAAAACTCCCCAGTACTTCAATTCCTTCTCGTTTAAAAGATTATCTAACTTCCATTCCTTTCTTAATTTATCAATATCCGCTAAAAAATCCTCCCTATCAACTAAAGTGATAACATGAGCAAATTTCCTTAAATCGTCAATCAGTACCTGTATGCGCGCAACTTTATTATTCATCTTTATTCTTATTAACCTAAAGGCTTGCCTGATTATAGCAACAAAAGGCTAAAAGTTGAATTAATTTAATCTTGAAGAAACTTAGCTGCTTGGAAAAACTCAAAATAAAAACGCTCTAATCTTAGTTGTTTTTTGGTTGGTTTACCTCCATAAAATGGTCTTTTAATTTTTTCTTCAAGTTCGTCAGCTTTAATTAGATTATTTAACGCCTCAAATACAACATCATCCCTCAGGTTAGAATTTTCATTTTGTGATTGGTAAGTAAGATTAAAACATGTACGACATCCGATAGAGCTATACTCTTTATATAAAACTCCCACCCTTTTGTTGCATAAGGGGCAGGTAAACCAAGCTCTCTTTCCTCCAAAGAAACAGTGGGTATACATTAAATAAACTGTGCAATAACTCTCTTCAAAGATTAATTCCAAAAATTTTGGATAAAGAAGACCCTTTACTTGGTGTTTTAGTGCGTAGATATTAAATTGTGAAAGGCTATCAGCCTCAATCTTTTTTGAGTTACTCATGAGTATTTAACGAAATCATTAAGAATACTACTAATAGGTTAACAAACTAAACCTTCTTATCAAGAGTAACTTTGTTTTAGAAGTCTAATAGTTCTGAGACTGGAACATTTAATGCTTGGGATATTTTCCACATCACAAACGCAGTTGGACTATAGACTCCCCTCTCCAAATGTCCTACATAGCTTTCATCTAAACCAGCAAGTTCTGATAACTCTTCCTGTTTTAAGCCTTTATTCTTTCGAATCTCTCTTAATTTCTCGCTTAATCTTTTAGTAAACGCCTTACGCATTTCCTCGTTTTCTTGTTTATTGGCATTGGGTTTGAAAGTTAGTTGATTCATATAATGATTGTCCTGAATATTCATCGGATAATGTATGGAGTAAACATCGGATTTGTGTTACTATTGACCCATGAGAGAGGCTATTTCGGCTCTTCTAGTTGTTGTCACTTCATTCACCACCTTTCTGGGAATTACACCAGAAAAGGTAACTCACGATGGATCAAGAACTGGAACAAGAGTTAGTTATCAATCTTACTGCCATCCCGAGCAAGGTTTTGTTATTTATGAGAATGAGAAGATACCTTTTACTACAAATGAGGGAGAATCAGTATTGTGGACTAAAGGAGACATTGATTGTTACAAGTTAGGTTTAAAGGTAACTCCAATCCCAACACCAAAGCCATCTCAAAGACAAGTTAAGGGGGTAACACAAACTAATCAAGACGCTCAAGAATCAGGTAAGGCTCAAGCAATTATTCATGATGGCAGTAGAACTGGTCCTATCGTAGATTATTTTGAACTTTGTACTGGAAAAACAATCAAGATTTATGAGAATGAAAGAGTCCCATATAAAAGGATTACAGGTGAAACTGTATATTCAACCCAAGCAGATATTAAATGCTATGAAAATCAAATAAATCAATTAAAAGCATCTGACCAAAATAAACAGCCATATGTGCCTACTCCACCAAATAATACATCTACTGACTTAAAACCCCTAATTTCTTGTGTAGTAAACTATTCTTGTACTGGAAGCAGTTTTACTTATCAAGTAAGCCAAGAGCTTTGTTCCTCTTTCCAACAACAAGCAGCCTCCTTTTGTGTAGCATATTCTAGAACGACACCATCTAATAACACTACTATTTCTTCCCAAGCTCCTTCTCAGGATAATACATTAGAACGGCAACACCAGGAAGCCTGCCAAAAAGTAGTCGCAGAATGGCAAACCTACAAAGAACAATTTTGGGTTGGACCAGGGAAAAATTATAGTAGCTCTGCTGAAGCTGTAATTGCGCTGGAAAGCCAAAGACAGAGATATCAGCAGCAAATGTATAGTGCAGGATGCAGTCAGACTTTGTATCTATAACAAATATTCTGTTAAATAAAAAATGTGGAATCCTAAGAGTTCAAAGGAATATCTAATTTATACTACTGTTGTCTATGTAGTTGTAGTCTCAGTTATCTTCACAATGATGGCTATATATCAATTTACTTCTCTTACTCCAGACGGCACCCGATTTGGTTATAAAACTTGTGTAGATGAAGGCGTTGAAATGGGAAGAGAGGTCTGTGAAGCATGGGAAGCGAACCCTTCCTATTACAGGCCAGCAGGAGAAGAGCTTTTTGGGATTCTAAAAAGAACAGTAATAATGATTGGGGGTTTATGGTTTCCTTATATGACTTATAAATGGTATAAGCAGAGAAAAGGTGATGAAGCCTTCTGAGTTTATGAACCAGTATAAGTCAACTATATAAAATAATCTCCCTTATTTTTTGAGTATTCATTAAAGGGAATGAGGGGTATGTAAACACCATTTTGGTTCCTGCCATACATTTGATTCCCTTCTGCTTTTATTTCACTTATTATTTCCTCTTCTCCTGTTTTTAAATTAAGTCTATGTACTTTACCAGCCACATAATTAGCATTTGATGAGGGATGTTTAAACATGATTACAACTGATCCACCAACTGTTTCTAGCTCATACTTCTCGGATGCATGCTTAATAAATGCCGTTAATAGTGTTTGTGCGCTACCAGGATCTTCTCCACCAACTGCAAATTCTAAACGCCCAAACAGATCCTTGGGAATTTCATCCTTAGTTATGCCCCTTGGTCCATAAGCAAGAAAATCTCCCCAATCTGCCGTATCTATACGCAATATATCTCTTGTGTTGCTTACCACTGCAAATAAACCTGAATCAGCTATTGGTAGTATAGGGTAAGGATTAGGTTTACCTGGCACAGCAGAGAGCCCCTTAAATATGGCATCGCTCACATGCATAGGTAAATTCTGTTTATCCTGCAATTGTTTAACCAAATCAAGGATCTTTTTCCCATCAATTTGCTTCTGTTTGCTCCTATCTAATCCTCCAAACATTAAACACACTGAAGTATAATCATTGTGGTTTGATAGATACTGATCTACCTCTCTCGCAACCCAATCTTTGATGTCTTCTTTTAACTGGTTGATCCCTTTATGAATAATTGGTTCTTTTAAGAGCCCATTTACTAGGAAAGAAGCAAGTTTTGTACTTCCAGCGACTGCAACTATTATGTCTTCTGATAGAGGAAGAATTTTAAGGATACAATCAGAAGAACCTACCAATTGTTCATCTTTTCTGGTAGTTACTCTACAGTCTGCGGCTAGGTATATACGATCTGATAAATTCACTCCAACTATAAGAGTCATAAACTATTAATATACACCTATTATGTAGAATAATCAGCCATACCAAATCAGGTAGGTTTTAACAGAATTATTCTAAAACTTGAGGAACTTCTGCTTCTAATATTTTAGGTATCTGTAAAAATAGCAAACTTTAGAGCTTCCCCTCTACTTTAATTATTTTGAGGATTGATTATTTGATCAAAGCTTTCTTTGACTTCACAATCCATCTCAGTCAGAAAGCTAGAAGTACTTCCTTCCCAACATTGTGTTCTATAATTAAATTTAAACTTATTTTTTTGCACTCTGTGTACTAACCCCTCTCCTTTAGGCCACTGAAATGCTGTAGAAATAAACACCCCTGATTTACAACGGGTTAATGCCACAAACATTAATCTTCTCTGCCCCTCAATAGTTAGGCTCGGCCTTACATTCGGTAAAACACCTTCTGTAGCTCCTATTATAAAAACATAGTCAGCCTCAAGTCCCTTTGATTTATGAATAGTCATTAAATTCACACCTTTATCATCTAATTCAAATTGTTCTTCTATGTAATTGTTTAACTGTTCAATAATCTGTTCTGCTGTTTCTGCATTTTTAACTACCTCTTTAGCTAGACTATATGTGGGAAGATCAAGAATATTTTTGATAGTTTGACTATCAAATTCACTTAAAAAATCAATCTTACTTTTGATTAACTCTAGCAATTTTTTATGACTATCAAAGGTTAATGTAAGATCGGCTAAAGTTGTAGGCATATTCTCTATCTTTTCTACCACATCATAGAACTGTTTTGCTTTACTCTTATCCAACTCTAAAAGAAGTCTTAAATGTAAAAATGGATCATTCATAAGAAATAAACTCAATAAATGTTTAAGTTCATAAAATGGTCTTAATTCTTTGGCAAACTCGGTAAAATTAATACCTTCCTCTAGTAGCTTTGTGGGTAGAGTATGAAGGGCATCACTCATCGGGTATAAGATCATGATTGAAGCATCTTTACTTGACTCCTTTATTTCATGAATTTTTGAGATTATGCCTTCCACTTCTTTGTCTTTAGTTTTAAATTGAGCAGCATTGATAAATCCTTCATTTCCCACTGGAAGCCATTTCTTATCAACTCTGTTAGAATTTTTTCTAATTAAATTTAAGCTTTTTTCAATAACACTTTTTGGACATCTAAAACATTTCCCTTCGTGTTCAATTTTGGGATGGGTGTTATGTAAATCAATTATTCCTTGAGGATTTGCATGCTTAAAATCGTATATGGCTTGATCATCATCTCCTGCTACCCAAGTCTCTGAGGCTATTTTTGCCAATTCTAATATCAACTCTTGCTCCAACACATTAAAATCTTGGAATTCATCAACCAAAAGGAGGTCAATTTGACCCAATCTTTCTTTCACAAGTGCAGGATTGGTTTTGGCATAATTTATAGCCTGTCTTATGACTTGACTAAAATCTTTACAATTTAATTTTTCACAAATCTTCTCATACTCTTGATCTAGGCGTTTGGCATCGTTCATCACAATACCCAATTCTTTATCAGTTAATATATATTGCTTACCAGGTGAAGCAATCCTCAAAGCAAGTCTATGTAAAGTTGTGCACTTCTCTTCAGGGATTATTATTCCACCCTTTTTAATATCCTTCCTTAACTGATTCACTGTAGTATTGGTAAATGAAATGACTAGAAGATTGTCGGGGGTTTTAAACTGGCTAATAAGCTCAATGAATTTTGTTGTTTTTCCTGTTCCTGGGCCCGCAACAAGTATTTTTATATTCATTTTTATTCGGGCAGTAACTTCATCCTACATCCAAACTGTTTAGTTATCAATAAGTTTGACTAACCAATTACTGTAAGAGTATTATCTGGCTATGAATTTACCCTTTTCTCCTACCTTTTTCAGAAAAATGGACATATTTCATCAGTTAGTGGAATATGAAAGTCAAAAAAAGATAAAACACTTATGGGAGGGAGAAAAAGCATTACTTGTATGGGCTGGGAGTGAAGAACATCAGCATTTAGGCTCCCCTTTAGACACTAAACATGTAAAGAATGCTCTTGATTACTGTGTAAGGATAGGTTTTATACCTCAGTCTGAAAATGATCGTATGAGAAATAGTGCTCGTCATATACTTGAAAGCACAATTACACATGAGTTTGGTGAGTTGGTTAATAATTCCAATGAAAAAAATCCAAGGATAAGGATAAATAGGAATGGCATTTTAGCTGGGCTGATTCTGAGTGAAACTAAAAACCTTAAAAAGACTTTTAGAAATTATTTGCTATGGTCATGGGATTGGTATCTTTTATACTACCTTGCTGGATTATTACTTGCTGTACAGGTTCTAAAAGGATTTACAGAGTTAATTTTGTTATGGTGGAAAAATTTGCCAAAAAATTTATGGTGATTTTATTAAACGGTACCCGAAATCTAGAAAAAGGGAGTTACTCCTCTCTTCTTCTGCACTCAATATCACCCTTTAACCCCTTTTGTCTACGCAGGGGGTTGCCACCCACCCTCTTAATATCTTTAAACTTTGTTGCGACAAAGATTGAATAAATATTTTGTATGGCTCTTCTAATGCTTTCCAGTGTAACTTAAATTCTTCTTTTGATAATCTAAGGTTTTCTCTTGCTACCTCTGTTGAGCCATCAAACACCATAGCAATTATTATTTTGCGGTCGATAAGGTCTAGATTATTCCATTGAGGAGGCAACTTAAGCATAGGCTCTATACCTCTCTAGTAATTTAATGGATTGTTGGTATACTAACTGGGGATATTTGATGTTCTGAACCCAATTAAAAGTTCTGAAATCATTCACAAGCCCCTGCACGAGAAGTGCGGGATGGAAGGATGGCGTGTTATCCTGACATCCCTGCACTAAAAATAGGATAGGGTCGCCTTGAACTAGTTCAATGGCGCTTCCTTCCTTATTTTTCGCTACGCTCAAAAATTAACTTTTATTCTAGCTGATTGGATAAAAAGATTTTTACCATCTGTACTTTTTATTTGTAATTTATAAGTTTTAGAACCTGTTGGAAGTTTAAAAGAGGCAGAATTTTTAAGCACAAACTCTGATGAGGTGGTATCAAGCTGGGATGAGGTAGCTGAGCTATCAGTGGTGTTGTATAGCCTGACAGAACCTGTTCCTGCTGACTCAGCTAACCTAAAAGTCACCTCTAAAACCATACCTGAATAGCCTGGGTAATTAGCTGGGTCCAAAGCTATTTGATACTCAGGAGTTGAATACCAATCCTGATTTCCCCAAGGCCCTCCCCCTGATCCCAAAGGAATATAAACTGATGATTTAGAAGTTGAGGTTTGGGTAGAAGTTGTAGTGGTGGTAGTTGGAGAGGCAGTTTCCAAAGCAGAAACTTTTGTTTTAAGCTCAGCAATAGAGGTATTGATAGAATCTAAATCAGTGGTGGTAGCTTTTTGGGCAACTAATTTTTTGGCAATTTCTTCTAAAATTTCCACTTTTTCCTCTAAAGTGGCATCAGCACCTGTTACTGGAAACTGAATTTGATCTGTTGAATAATCAGAACCGGGTGAAGGAAGAGAAGGTTTAGAAGCAAAAAACCTCCAGTACCCCAAACCTCCTAAAACTAGAAAGATTACTAATATAAAAGGCAGAAATCTAATCACAACTCAATAATATCATATAACTTGCGTCTGTACCCTGTCAGTACATTGTCAGTACATTTTGTGATATAATATAAATATGTTAACTCAAAAATTATACAAAAATGGTAATTCAGTGGCAGTAACTATCCCTAAAGAGTATCTTAAAGATCTCAACTTAAGGGATGGTTCTGAAGTAGTGGTTGAACAAGATGTTGAAGATGGGACAATAATAATTTCTGGTAAAAAAAGAAGTAAAGTTCAATCCAACCTCACTCCAAAATTCTTAAATTGGCTGGAATCTTTCAATAAAGAATACGGCCCTGCCCTGCAAGAACTTGCTAGGAAGTAATTACTGTGGCTAACGTTATTTTTCTCACCCTAGAACAGATTCTGGCAATCCACTTCGATCAGATAGAAAGATACAGTGGCAGTCACGGAGTTAGAGACTTACCTCTTCTAGAATCTGCTATGCAAAGACCTCAGGCTTCATTTTATGGTGAGGATCTGTATGTTGGTATCTTTGATAAAGCAGCAGCACTGATGCACTCTCTAATACTTAATCACCCATTCATTGATGGAAATAAAAGAACAGGTACAGTAGCCACAGCTGGTTTTCTTCATTTTAATGGTCATGATTTAAAATTAACTCAAAAAGAGCTAGTAGAAATATCTTTATTAGTAGAATCCAAAAAATTGGATTTAGAACAAATCTCCAAATGGCTAAAAGATCATTCTATCTAAGCTTTACACTAACCCTTCATATTAGTTAATATGAAGTTATGGCTCTAAAAACTCCCAAAGAAAAGCATGACCATGAGACTTTAAAATTTCCTGAAGGATTTTTATGGGGATCTGCTACTTCTGCCCACCAGGTTGAAGGAAATAATATAAATTCTGATTGGTGGGAATGGGAACAAAAAAGACCCCCTAGATTTAGATCTGGAGATGCTTGTGATCAATATAATAAATATGAGGAAGATTTTGATTTAGTCAAACAGTTGAATCATAACTCCCACAGACTTTCTATAGAATGGAGCAGGATTGAACCTAAAGAAGGTGAGTTTAACCAAGAGGCAATTGACCATTATAAAAAAGTTTTAGAATCCTTAAAAGATAAAAATTTAACTGTGATGTTAACTCTTTGGCACTTTACCCTGCCCAAGTGGGTCTCTGATAAGGGGGGCTGGGAAAATGGAAAAACAGTTAAATATTTTGAAGGGTTTGTTAAAAAAATTGTCCCTGAAATAGAAGAATATGTTGATTTTTGGGTTACTCTTAATGAACCTGGAGTTTATATTTATGAAACTTATATAAAAAGAGAGTGGCCTAACTCCAAAAAAAGCTTTCTTGGACAGACCAAAACTTTTTTAAATTTAGCATCAGCTCACAAAAAAGTCTATAAATTCCTTCATAGCTGGCCTTACAATCACGGTTCTTCGAATAAACCTGTGGGAATTGCCAACAATATGCTCTCCTTTGAACCTTTTCACAGACATTCTATAAAAGAACAATTTTCTGTTGTTTTAAATGATACTTTCTCAAATCACCTTTTTTACATTTTTACAAAAGGTACCCATGATTTTTTAGGAATTAATTATTACTTCCATGTAAGGTTCAGCAACCCAGAATTTATGACTACCGGCATTGATCCTAATCAGTCTCATGATGTTTCAGATTTAGGATGGGAGATTTATCCTGAAGGGCTTTTTGAAGTTTTAACAGATATGGCTGATGGCATACCTATATATATAACTGAGTGTGGGATAGCCAGTACCAATGATGACAGAAGAAACAGGTTTTTAATTTCATATCTGCAGGAAGTAGCCAGAGCTATAAAGGTTGGAGTAAAGATAAAGGGATTTTTTTATTGGTCTTTAATTGATAATTTTGAATGGCACAGAGGATTTGATCCAAGATTTGGGCTTATTGAGGTAGACTACCAAACTCAAAAAAGGACCATCAGACCTTCAGCCCTAGTTTATACAGATATTATCCAAAATAATGGCATTCCTCACTCACTACTGCGGTTCATAGGCCACACAGTTGGAGCAGAAGAAGTCTTAGAAAAAAGACAAAAAGAACTCCTAAAATGAATTATCTTCCTTTTGTTTTAATTTCATATTTTTTAAACTCCATTGCTGTTACTGTTGATAAAGTTTTACTGACAAAAACCATTCCTGATCCTTTAATTTATGTTTTTTATTTCTCCTTACTTTCCTTTTTAGCTTTTTTTGGCCTCCCCTTTACTCATACTCCAACTACTGAAGTCTTTATTATGGCATCAGCTTCCACTTTACTTTGGACTTTAGGAGCCTACTGTATGTTTAAAGCTTTAAAAATAGGGCTTTTACAAAGAGTTATTCCAATTATTGGAGTTATTACTCCCCTCACCCTTTTGCTATTGGCATCTTCTGATAATTCCATCACCAGCTCCCAAGCTTTAGCTATAGTTATTTTAATTTTTGGCTTAATTTTCTTAACAATGCAGGATTGGAAAGGAAGATTCATTAAAAAGGAGCTGGCCTTAGATATATTTTCAGGTATTCTTTTTGCCTTTTCCTACTATCTTTTAAGATTAGCCTACCTTCAGGAGGATTTTTTAACAGTTTTGGTCTATTCCAGATTTATTTTAATTCCTTTAGCTTTTTTATTTTTAATAATTCCAAGCCTTAGAAATAGAATTCTACCAATGTTACACCTCGGAGGTGTGATAAAAAAAGCTGCCCCTTTATTTGTTTTTGGACAAATTTCTGCAGGAATCTCAGAATTACTTTTAGTCTTTTCCATCTCTCTGGCAAGCCCAGCCATAGTTAATTCTTTGCAGGGAGTTAAATATATTTATCTTTTAGGATTCAGCCTTATTATTGACAAAAAATTCCCCAAACTTTTTCAAATTATAGGAATCGGATTTATTGGAATTGGACTCTACTTACTGGTGTCTTGAATCACCGCTGGTTGAGATACAGGTAAGGTGTTTGGAATATCCAAAGTTGTAATATATTTATTAGTTTCACCATCTTCTAACTCTTCAATACAATATAAAGCTATTCCATTTGTTGACAGACTATTATAAGTTAGTGCCCAGCGGCCTGAATGTTTAAGGAGACCATTCTCATACCTGGTGAATCTGACTTCATACTGCCAGGCAAGAGCACTTCCTTCTAAAAGAGAAGCCTCCCCTGATAATTGTGTTGAAGAAGTTTTTACCGGAAGCAGACGGGCTTTTAATCCATCCTCACTTTCAGGATTCTCTTCAGTCTTTGTATTCACTCTCCCAACTCTGGGAAAAAATTCAAATGAGTCTACATCTAATTGAAATGTAGTATTAGGGAAAGCAGCAAAAAGGATTTTTAGTTCTCCATCAATATGATTTTTTAAAACATCTGCCGGACTTAAACCTTCAGGCAAACCTGGAATTCTTTCTCCACCCCTGGCAGGCATAGTATTAAACGGCTCTGCCCAGTGATTATTAAAAATGGCATGGTATCCTAAAAATATAGCTCCACCAACCCCTAAAACAGTTGCAACTGCCTCAATTGGATGCTTTTGTACAAGGCCTATGAATTTGGGTGCTTCAGCACTAGGAATAAGCATAAAGATATATTATACACTATGGGATTATGGGAGTCAAACTGCCTATTGTAGGTTGAGTTCAAATGAACTAAAATAGGCTCGAAAGCTAATCTGTCCTAAGCCGTCGAATATGCCAACAGGACAAAGGAACAAAACTGCTACCGGGCCTTCTTTTTTAAAGGTTGCTTTCCTATTGCTTCAATTTATACTGGTTAAAATTGGAAGTATACCCCTCAAATTATTGGATCCCCTATTTATTGCAAGCAAAAAAATAGCTGATTTTGAGGCTCCACACTTTCCGAAACTTTCTATCCCTAAACTTAAATCCCCTAAACTCCCTACTTTTCAGCATGGCAGAGGCAGGCCCAGAAAAAGTTGGTTTATCCCCTTTTATTTAAGTAAATTTAAATACTTTTTAAGAAGAAGGGTTCCTAAAAAGACCAAGGTAGTTGTAGCTTTAGGGGTGTTTGCAGCTTTAACCTATATCTATACTTCTTTTATCTTTGTTGCTGCCTATCAGCTTCCATCTCCAACTAAACTTGTTTCTCCTGATAAAGCGCAAACTACAGAATTTTATGACAGAAATGGCAAGCTTTTATATAGAATGTATGAGGGCAGGAATAGGATTTTAGTAAATCTTTCTGATTTGCCCCCCTATTTAATCACAGCCACCATAGCCACCGAAGATAAAAACTTCTATAAACATTTTGGCTTTGATCCAATTGCCATTGCCAGAGCTTTTTACCACAATCAAACAGGTCAGCCCACTGAAGGAGCCTCAACCATCACCCAGCAGCTTATTAAAAATACCCTTTTAACTCCTGAAAAAACTATAACAAGAAAACTTAAGGAAGTGATTTTGGCTTTTTGGGCAGAGAGAATCTATACCAAGGATGAAATACTGCAGATGTACTTTAATGAATCCCCTTATGGAGGTCCTATTTGGGGTATTGAGGCTGCCTCTCAAACTTATTTTGACAAAAAAGCCAAAGATTTAAATATAGCTGAGGCTACCTTCCTGGCAGGTCTTCCAGCTTCCCCCACAAATTTTAGCCCTTATGGGGCCAATCCTGAGGCCTCCAAAAACCGTCAGGGATATGTTTTGGATAGAATGGTTGAGGAAAAATATATAACAGAAAACCAAAAAGGGGAAATATTAGCAACTCCATTAAATCTAAAACAGCCGCAAAATAATATTTTAGCCCCTCACTTTGTATTCTATGTCAAAGACATACTGGCCCAAAAATATGGTGAAAGAGCGGTCTCTCAGGGAGGTTTAAGAATTCAAACAAGCTTAGATTTAGAAACTCAGCTGGATGTTGAACGGATAGTAAAGTCTGAAGTTCAAAGTTTGAGTAATTTAAATGTTCGTAATGGGGCGGCCATGGTCACAGATGCTAAAACCGGACAAATATTAGCCATGGTTGGAAGCAAAGATTATTATGATCCCAAGTTTGGCAATTTTAATGTTACCACCAGCCTTCGTCAGCCTGGCTCCTCTATCAAACCTTTTACTTATATCACCGGCTTTAAAAATGGATTTACACCTGGCAATACTATTTTAGATACTCCTGTAGCATTTAGGGATCAATGGGGTAATTCTTATGCACCGGTAAATTATGATGGCAGATTTCATGGTCCGGTTTCTATAAGAACAGCTTTAGGCTCATCATATAACATCCCTGCAGTGAAGATGCTTTCAATTGTAGGGGTTGATGCCATGATAGAAACCTCTAAAGATTTCGGCATAACTACCTTCACTGATCCAAAGCGATATGGATTATCCCTAACTTTAGGAGGAGGCGAGGTTAAAATGACAGACATGATGACAGCTTACGGCACTCTTTCTCAAATGGGTCAAAAAAGAGAGATTACTCCTATACTGAGAGTTACTGATTCATCTGGAAATATTTTAGAAGAATATGAAGATAAAGGAACCCAGGTAGTAGATGCTGAGCTGGCCTATTTAATTTCTGATATTTTATCTGATAATAGCGCCCGAACCCCTGCCTTTGGAGTAAATTCACTACTCAATGTAGGTCGAGGTATAGCAGTTAAAACAGGTACAACTGATCTTAAAAAAGATAACTGGACTTTTGGATATTCCAATAGCTTTGTGGTGGGAGTCTGGGTTGGCAATAATGATAATACTCCTATGAATCAAAGTCTGACCTCAGGAATTACGGGCGCAAGCCCGATCTGGAGAAAAATCACTGATAATATGCTTATTAAATATCCGTCTCAGGCTTTTGCCAGACCAGACGGTGTTGCTCAAATTACTGTTGATAGAAGAAAAGATTTGGGTTTAACAAAAGGACTTCCTAAAAGCTTAACCAGAGTCACCCAAAAAGATGATAAATTAACCTTCTCTGATCCATTCTCAAGCTACTCTACCCCATCCGCACAAGCTGCTAACCCAGCACAACCCAGCCTCTGAGGTCCTTTTTTGGAATCCTAATTGGGGATGTTAAAAACCTTGTAGAGGAACTTATAAAGATTAAGGTTCCATACTTGGAATCCAGATTTTTCTTCCAATATTCAGGTTCTACAACTATATTTCCACCATATTTTAACTTTATTTCCTCTATGTCCTTTTTTTCAAGTCCATCAAAGAAGATCACTTTTTGTACTCTAAATTGACCAATTATCTCTTTACCGGTAGGTTTTATATAAACTAAATCTCCTGAAGAAATATTATTAAAAGGAGGACTTTTCCTCTTAGAGAATCTGCTCTCTACGGTTTTTTTACCTGACAGTATTAATTCTCCCCCATTTCCCTTAAAAATAGCTAAATGCTTTTGCATGTTGACCAGATTATACCTCTTCTGCTATACTTGACAAGTTCCTCCAAATTATGGAGGATTTTTAATGGTTGAATATTCAACCATTAATCCTGAACTTGATTCAGGATCCATGTATATATAAGCGAAGCTTGAAACTTCGTTATAGATTCCGGATCAAGTCCGGAATGACAATTTTATGAATATTGTCAATTTTTTGAAAGAAGTAAAGGAGGAGTTAGCAAAAGTAGCCTGGCCCACCAGGGAACAAACTATCCGCTATACTATATTAGTAGTAATAGTAGCTGTAGCAGTAGGAGCATTCTTAGGAGGGTTGGACTATATTTTGACTTTATTTACTTCTTTTTTACTGGAAGCAAGCTAAGCTCACTGGAACAATATGGCAGATGACAATACAAAACAACTAAATACAACCGACGAAACTCCTGTAGAGGAGCCCACTCCTATTGAAGAACCTATTAAGGAAGAAGTAGCGGAGGGAGATGGGTCCCAAACGCAGCGAGCTCTAGACGAGGAGCCAGAGGCGACGAGCGTACCCGAGG
>Ga0155288_142_pt1 | contig 18964 bp, 19 predicted proteins | sample RifCSPhighO2_02_FD_106256 | JGI IMG/M metagenome (GOLD analysis project Ga0155288, IMG submission 106256) | Candidatus Daviesbacteria bacterium RIFCSPHIGHO2_02_FULL_36_13
AACCCCCATTGGTCCTAGCAGTGATTTGGAAACTCCTCTTTTAGCTGTGAGTATTGGGGCTACATCTGATGAAGAAGTGAGAAGATTTCCCTATGGAAGAAGGCGGGAGCTAAATGATGGTTTTGTAAGTTATGCTTTTGACTCCCTACTCACAAACAGACCCCATCTTGTAGTTACCCGAGATAGGACTGTATTTAAAAGAAAATTAATGGCTCCCTTGATAGGAGGAGAGGTCTCAGTCTCTCGCTTCTTAACCCTTTATGGAAATCCTGAGCTTGTAGTATCTTCCGATGTAACAGGCTTCTCAGTGGAAGGAGATAGTTTAAACTCTTGGGAAACACATATATTTGCCGGTGCAGGCGCTGCTGTTGTAACTCATAGGGGTTCTCAGCTTGTATACGAAGTTCATGCTTTTGAACCTACCACCCCTGATAAATATATTGAACTTTGGGGAAAGGGAGATTATGGAGGTTAGAATCTAGACATGAGTAGATATATAGATAGACCAGAGTCCTTAGGCAGAAAAGTGGCTAGAGTTGCCGCAGCTTTAATAATTGCTCCTATTATGAATCATCTGCCTGGTAATTTGGAGATCGCAAGAGCTGAGTTACCTTCAATTCAGGAGGTGTGGAGTCCACCCAGAAGTGTTCAGAATATTCTGGCCATACAAGATGAGGAAGATGCTAAAGATTTCCCCTCAAGAACATGAGAAATTCCCAGTCCAGATACTCATAGATTTACTTTTCCTGGAGTTTATAACTCTTCCAAACATCATGTAGTAGTAATTCCTTCAGGTGAAAAACCCATATTCAAAAGCATTAATACCTATTTAGTTGATCCACAGCTGACCAGTGAATATTTAAGATCTATCTATGGAGAACCTGAAGTTCTCCTAACAGCCCCTTCATTTTATTTGCCTACTCAATTTGGCTTTAGGGCGAAAACAGAATTTTATGGCAATCATGGCCTTGCAGCTGTTTTCTACGATGAAAGTCATATATTGGAAGTTCACCTCTTTGATCCCAAAACGTCTAAGGACGAATACCTCAGTAGGTGGAGTGAGGGTGATTTAGCAAGATAATGACAGAGCACTGGACCCGCAGACAATTCTTGCAAAGAACATCATTAGCAGCCTTAGCTTCTCTACTTCCCCTTCCTGAACTCCAAAGACCCTGGACTGCTACACCTGATATCCTAGCTATGAGGGCTATAAAACTGGGTGATCCTATTGGTCCAGAAGCTGAAGATTTGGGAAATGGCTATTCAAAACTTACCTACCCTTCAGGAAACCCTCTAAGACCTCATTTGGAAATTGCCAAGGATGGGGAAATTCAATTTAAAAGAACTTATGTTAAACATGCTGGGGCCTGGTGGCCTGCCGGCACAGCAGCAGTTCATTTTGCACAACCTGAAGCGAAAATTTCTGCACCCAGTTTTTATAGATCTGTAATCCCACCTGTGGAAACCTACTTTGACAGCTATGGCTTTGCCAAAGTTGTTACAAAAGCTACTCCTAGTGCCCGCGAATTGAATATGTATGAAACACTGGAGTTTATGCGAATGCCTCTTAGGCAGTTTGAAAGATTTTGGCAAGAAGGCGATCTGGCAAAAACCCGTACTGCCTTAATCACAGTTGATGGAACTGGCTCTGATCCAAGAAGTCAAAGTTTTAAAGCTTATGAAGACCTTTATGACAATTATGATAGAGTTGAACACCTTACTCACTCCGACTACAGCCTAAGACATACTATCCAAGACCTGTTTAGGATGAGTGAGGTAATTAGGGATAAAGTTGAAGAGCTTAAAAGAGCAGGTATAAACTCTATAGATTTTTTGACTTATTCTTTAGGAAGTGTGGTAACTTGGCTTTATCTAATAAGAGAGGTTGCAGCTCCTTCCGGGTCTCATAGAGACGGAACCATCCGCTCTTTTGTCTCTTTGGCAGGACCTATTGGAGGGGTTGAGGATGAAGCAAGGTTTTCTTATGGTTTAAGCTATATGTTTGGAAATACTCTTCTTCTGGGAAATGAAACAACTAACCTTTTGACTTTTTGGGGAAGCTCAGAAGATCGCAGAAGAGAAAATGAAAATTATGCCAGGACTCTAAGAGAACGGGGCGTGAGACAGATGTTCGGGCATAATGAAGATGATTGCTTCACCACTACCCCCTTCACCACTATCTCCGGTAATTCACAAGTTATTTCTATGGGAAGAGGAGAAAATGGCATACCAGATTGTGATAGTATATTTTTAGTACCAATTTTACCTGGAAATAGGATTGAGAATATAGGACATAACCAGGTATTAGATGATCCGAGAATGGTAAGCAATGTGACATACTTCTTAACAGCTTAAATGAGAAACAAAATAATTGTAGGGATTATTTTAATAGCTTTAGCTTTTTTTGTTTATTCTAATGTGGCCTCTCAAAAATCTGCGCCTCAAGCTTCCTCCCAAAGCACCCCTAAGCCTATTTCTGAAACTGATTCTCCTCAGATTGTTTCTACAAAACCTGATCCTTTGGATAATGCTATTGTTTCTGCAACTGAAACTATCGAAATTACTTTTAATAGACCCCTTCAGAATATTGGGGAGTTTAAAAATAGAATTGAACCAAAAATAGAGTATAAGGTGGAACTTTCAGGAGACAGAAAAACAGCTAAAATAATCTTTGAAAAACCTTTAGACCTTGGGACAAGCTACACACTTTCCATAGGGCCTGATACTAAATTTGACGGCATGGGAGACTGGGGACAAAATAAAGACTACCACTTCAGAACAATCACCTACAAAGGAATATGAATTTAGATGCTAGGTACTAGGTGGCTAGATAGCTAGTTGTTTTTAACTAGTATCTAGTGTACTAGCATCTAGTATCTAAGACAATCGCACTGGCATAACAATATATTCTAACCCTTCCTGACCTACTGGTTTTATTAAACTGGCTGAAAGAGAACCTGAAAATTCAATCATAAGAGTCTGGGTAGGAATATTAGAAACTGCATCCTGCAGAAATTTGGCATTAAAGGCAATTGTCAGCTCCTCCCCTTCAATATCCCCCTCCACCTCATTTTCCTGAGAGCCTACTTCTTTGGCAGAAGATTTAATATCCAAAAGATTTTTCTTAGTATTAATAACCACAATATTGGCCTCATTTTTGGCAAATATAGCTGCCAGCTTAATAGCTTTAAGCAAAGCTTCCTTTTCAACAATGGCTCTGCCTATGATCTCAGTTGGGATAATTTTTTCCCAAGATGGGAAGTTGCCTTCGATCAACCTTGAAGAAACTATAGTTTGACCCAAAGTAAAAACAACCTGGTTTTGATTTTCTGTGCTTGAGATTTCTACATTATCGCAATTTTCCTCAGAGATGATTCTTAATACCTCTTCAAAAGTTTTCTTTGGAATTAGACTTTTAAAACTAGGCGAGCCTTTTGGGAGACTGGCTGATCTGTGAGCTAATCTAAATCCATCAGTGGCCACAAAATCCAATCTTTCAGACTTAGCATCTGTTAAGATGCCTGTTAAAACAGGTCTGCCTTCGTCAACTGCTGAAGCATAAAGGATTTGGTGAGAAGAAAGGAAAACATCCTTAGGAAAGATGATGCCTGCTGAAGAAGACATTGGTATAGCTGGAAATTCTGCTGCTGAAATTCCATTAACTTGAGCTTTAAATTTACCTGATGAGACTGTGAGCATTTCACCTTCTGATTCCAGAGTTATTTTGCCCTCACCAAGTCCGGAAATTAATTCAACCAAAGTTTTTGCAGGCACTGTAATTTCACCTGGGACCTCATCCAAAATTGAAACATATTTTATAACCCCAATTTCTAAATTTGTAGCAGCAATTTTACATTTCTTATCCGAAGGACCGTGATCTTCAACTGCAAGTAAAATATTGTCTAAAACCGGCAAGGTGGAGCGAATCCCAACTGAACGGGAAACAGCCTGAAGCTTTGGCAGAAAATCTTGTTGTAAAATACTAAACTTCATCACTAATCATCTTTCCGGGCAGAATTAACAAACTTTGAAATCTCTTCTTCTGTAACTTTAATTAATCTAAAGTTGACTAAACCTTTAGCAATAAGGTTTTTAATGTGTTTTTCCTCTTCTGTCAAGACGTAAAATTTACCTGACTTCACTTCTATGAAATCAATCCTCTCATTATTCTTAATACCAATAAAATCAATTGGCCAGCCTAAAGGGATTATACGGTCATAATCATACCGTAACTCTGCATAGGTAAGTAATTCTGCCATCTTACCTTTTTGAGGGTTAATAGAGCCTTGCAGGGTCGCCAGGACCCGGGATGGAAGATCTTGTACACCTTTATATAAATCTATTAGATCTGTTGGAATATCAACAGATCCTCTATTATGAAGTCTTCCCAAGAGATAAGCTATAACAATGATTGAAATAATAATTCCTATTAAAAAGAAGTTGTTGTCCACAAGTGTTTGTAGATTATACATTATCTACTTAAGAACAATAGTAGTATTAATATAGAGTGTGGATATGTTGGTAAGTTAAGATTTTAGGATCAGCTTTCGGGAGGATTTCGTGTTGAGTCTGTGTGTATATTTGGTGGATAAGTTGTGGATAACACCAACTATACTGTGGATATCTTTTGCCTAACCTCTATAAAGATTCTTTGGACTTCCCTATCATTTTGAATAAGCTTTTTCATTTTATCCCGGGCGTGCATGACAGTGGTATGATCTCTTCCTCCCAGCAAAGAGCCAATTCTTTCAACAGTCAATTTTAGTTCCTCAGATAAAATATACATGGCTAAATGACGGGGTAGGACCAGCTCTTTTTGTCTTTTTGGACCTGTTAAATCCTTCATATTTAAATCAAAATAGCTGCAGATTGAATGCAGCACTTTTTTTTGATCCAGGACTAAAGGTTTATTAGGTGAACTGCCCAAGAATTGTGAGATATTCTCAATACTCGGTTCTAAGTTTTTAAGTTTTAATACCTGGAGAATTTGGGTTAGCTTGCCTTCCAGCTCTCTGGTGTTGGAATCAAGGGAGCTGGCAATAAGCTTCAGAGAATCCTCCGGCAAATCTACCCCGCTCTCGGCTGATTTGGCTTTTAAGATCGCCACCCTGGTATCAAAATCAGGCAGTTGAATGTCCAGCATTAACCCTCCGGCAAAACGGGATTTTAAGCGATCCTCTATTTTCTCAATCTCGTTGGGTGAGCGGTCTGAGGTGATCACCATTTGAGAGTTTCTGCTTTGCAGCTCATTAAAAGTATGAAAGAATTCTTCCTGCGTGCCTTCCCTACCGGAAAAGAATTGAATATCATCAATTAATAATACATCTGCCGCCCGGTATTTTTTTCTCAAATCCCCCATTCTATTGGTTTTAATAGCTTCCACATAATCATTCATAAATTTTTCTGAAGGGCAATAATTAATTTTAGCCTCTGGTTTCTTCTTTAAGATAGCGTTACCAATGCCTAACATTAAATGAGTTTTCCCAACCCCAGTCCCTCCGTATAAAAATAAAGGATTGTAGGAGGTGCCGGGATTAGAAGCTACAGCCTGGGCAGCAGCATAGGCTACATTATTGCTGGGCCCAACTACAAAATTTTCCAAAGTATATTTGGGATTTAAGCTGGAGGTTCTAGATTGAGGCATGGCCTGAAAAAAATCTGCTTCTTCTTCCCTGGGTTTGTCTTCTGTTTCTTTAACAATAAAACTAACACTCACCTTTTTATCTAAAAGTTTTTCAAAAGTAGCTTCTATTAAAGGTAAATATTTCTGCGACAAGTTTGCCTGGATGAAAGCTGTAGGAGTTGATAGAACAATTTTTTCCTCATCATTGGATTTTAAAGTAACTGGCATGAAGTATGTTCTAAAAGACCCGCTATCAAGCTGTTCTTTAATAGTTTGTAGAAATTTATGCCAGAGTCTTAAGTTATCCATGGAGCCAGATCTTAGTGGAAAACTTATCCACAAGTAAAGGGAGAGGAACTATTAAAAACTAGATCAAAATTCCTATTGTCATTGCGAGGAGCGAAGCGACGCGGCAATCTTGTTAATTCAACACCAATCCAGCTGTAGCCCTGGTTGTTTTTGACTTGGTGACCAATTTAGCAGCATAATCAATAGCCGCCATCACTTCTGATTTTTTCAGTTCTGGGTACTCAGATAAGATATCTTTAACACTCATGCCAGCGGATAAAAAATTCATAATAAGCTCAACAGATATTCTGGTACCTGCTATAACTGGTTTACCACCTAAGATTTTGGGATCTGAAACAATCTTTGCCATGAAGTAATTATACTACAAGGGGAACTATTAAAAACTGCATCAAGTTTAATTGAAGTTTGACAAGCACCCCCTTTTTTACTATATTGCAACCAATATGGCAGCAATAGAAACTTATCAAGCACAAAGATCCAGAGAATTAGGTTTCGAAGAAGGAGTTGGTAAAAGATATAGTAGAGAAGGCATACGCTCTTTTACTAGGGCAGCTCAGGATTCATTATTTGAAAGGTTTTATAAAACAGCTTTAAATCCTGCTGCCAAAGAGGTTATTAACATCGCAGAACATGAAGCCCAATTAGACCCACTTAGAGGAGGTAGCGATTTAAGGTATATTGGGACAGAGCACTTATATTTAGGACTATTACAGCTTCCCAGACAAAGAGATCCTAAATTGGGACAGTTTTTGGATCGCTTTATCCCTGTTTTACAGGAAGAACGAATACAAACAGCATTTAAACAAAGAGAAAGAGTCCGGGAGTTTGTAGAGGGAGCATTAGGTGCTAGGCCAAATTCATCCGAGCCAAATACGAAACCTTACACCCTTGATCATCACTCTGTACCTGCAGTTAAATATGCACATGAATTGGCAGAAAGAGCAGGAAGGACTAGAATAACACCATTAGATTTACTTGGGGGTGTAATACTTTATCAAGATGGCAGTGGATCAAATATGTTTTTTGAAATGGCTGACAGAGAAAATAGTTACTATAGAAGGTTATTTCAAGCCAGCCGCATGGCAGATACAAATGAAGAATTATTAGCTCCATTTTTAGATGCTGTTAAAAGCCTAGCATTAACTAAAACAGAACAAGAAGACCAATCAGCTTTACTAGCAGCCTTACTAGAAAAACCTCAAACAGAAGAAGAAAGAAGGCATGAGCTAGCTGAGGATTTATGGTATCTTGTTCCAAGTGCAACAAAAAAACATCCCGAAAGAGGAGATTCTGCCAACTTTAGTTTTGAGGGTATAGCGAGAATGTTAAAAATACCTCGAAACGAATGGGATCTCCCCTTAGTCAGAGATTATGTTGGTATGATCAATACAGCTAGACAGTTTGGCTATGATTTAGGACATTTAAAAAGTACATATCAAGAAGCGCATGAACAGGGGGCGACTGGACCTTTAAATGGAACTATTGAGGATAGGTTTAAATTTACTGACGCTATGTTAGACATTGTCTTTGGGGTGCTTAAAGATGGATATTCAGATAATAGTAGACCATTTAGTGAAATTGTTAACAGAAACCTTTCTGACTTTGGTTTAGAAGTTGTTGAAAAGAAAAAGGATCCATCAGAAATTCAATCTCCAATTACCTTTATGTAGACTCTTTCTAGCCTGTAAAGTTTGTAAACCCTTACTATACAAGCACAAACTTTTCTGATAGAATTCCATCATGCCAAAGAGGACATATCAACCAAAGAAATTAAAAAGAGCCAGAAAACATGGATTTAAAGCCAGGATGGCAACCGCCGGTGGTCAAAAAGTACTAAAAAGAAGAAGAGCTGAAGGCAGGGTTAGACTAACTGTGTAATGCTTCCAAAACCTCAAAGACTTAATTTAAAAAAAGATTTCAAATGGGTAGCTTCCGGTAAAAAGATTGAAAGTAAATTCTTAAAGCTCTTTTTAAGAGTGGGTGAAAATACCTCTCCCCGGATTGGTATAGCCCTCTCATCAAAAAATTTTAAAAAAGCTGTGGATAGGAATAGAGCCAGAAGAATAACCTCTAAAGCTTTTGAAGTTTTATACAAAAGCCTTCCACAAACTATTAATATAGTAGCCCTTCCCAAAGCTGGGGTAGTTAGTGTAAAATCAGGTGATGTTGTTTTGGATTTGGAGGAACTTTTAAAAAATGGAAAAATTATTGATTAGCTTAATAAATTTTTATCAGGCCTATTTATCCTTTGATAAAGGTCTTTTGGTTTTCCTTGCACCAGGCGGTGCTTGTAAATATGAAGTATCCTGTTCCCAATACACAAAAGAATCAATTGAAGCGTATGGAGCACTAAAAGGAATATTTATGGGGATGAAAAGAATTTGGAGCTGTAAGTAATGTTTAATTTTATAGGAGATATTTTTAACACAATTTTTTTTGGTCCTATTGTTAATCTATTGATTTTAATATACCAAGGTCTTGATTCCATTGGTCTTCCTGGGGCTTTAGGATTCTCCATAATGATTCTAACTGTTCTAATTAGACTTTTAGTTTGGCCATTTATGGCCTCTCAAATTAAAGCTACTAAAAAGATGAGTGAGTTAAAACCTTTCATGGATGAGCTGAAGAAAAAACACAAAGATGATAAGCAGGCTTTAGCTGCCGCTCAAATGGCTTTATATAAAGAAAAAGGCATTAATCCTGCAGGAGGATGTTTGCCAGCACTCCTTCAGATCCCTGTTTTTATCGCTCTTTATCAATCTATAATAGATATTTTGCCAGGAGGCAATCTTGATAAGATTAACTCTCTTTTATATTCTTCAAATAAAGTTCCTTCAACCCTAGATCCAAATTTCTTTGGATTAAATTTAGGAGTGAAGCCTTCAGAGTTTGGAACTATTGGAGTTTTTTTGCTTTTGGTGCCTCTTTTAACTGCTGTTTTAACATTTATTCAATCAAAAATGGCTCTTCCAAAGCCTATTAAAAAATATCCTTCAGATTCTCCAAAAGAGGTTAAGGAAAAAGAGGGACTTGAAGATAGCATGAGTCAAGTTCAGTCTCAAATGGTTTACATGATGCCTATTATGATTGGATATTTTGCCTTCAGCTTTCCTGTAGGGCTTGCAATTTATTGGAATGTGTATACAATACTCGGAATAATCCAACAGCATCAGCATACTGGCTGGGGTAGTTTGGAGGGACTATGGAAGAAAAATTAAGTGATGTTCTAGATAATGTTTTGGGTTTGCTCTTGCTTGAGGGCAGCTATGAAATAGAAGAGGTTGAAGAAGGTTTTACTGTGTCTATTGAAACCTCTGATGCAGGCAGATTAATTGGAGCCAGAGGTGAGTCTTTAGAGGGACTACAGCTTTTGATTAATCAGATAATGTCCAGAAAATCTGAAGGTACAGAATTTAAAAGAGTTATTTTGGATGTTTCAGGATGGAGAAAGCAAAAAGAAGAAGATTTAAAAAGACAAGCAGAAGAATGGGGAAAGCAGGTTTTGGAAACGGGGGTTGATTTGGAACTTGAACCTCAATCTTCATGGCAGAGAAGAATTGTGCATATGGTTATCTCTGAAATAGAAGGATTATCTTCTGAGAGTGCTGGTGAGGGAAGAGACAGACACATAGTGATCAAAAAAACAGAAGCTCCTGCTTCAGATGAACCTGCCAGTAAGGAATAATGCTTTCAAGGCTTGAGAATTGGCTGCTCTTCTTAACAATATTTCTAATTCCAACCCAACTTGGTAAACACTTTTGGCCGCAATTTAGTTTCATTTACTCTCTGCCTGTTGATTACCTGTCACCTACTGTCTATTTGTGGGATATTTTGGCTCTTTTTCTTTTCATTATTTTTCTTCTCCAAAAAAAACATATAAATCAGGGAGCGATAAATTTATTCTATTTTTTCATTTTAACCCAAAGTCTGTCATTAATATTCTCCCAAAACATTGGGGTGGGGCTGGTCAGACTTGAACAATATACTGCTGCCGGTCTTTTTGGAGTTTATATGGCCTCAGTTAATTTTAATGAGGTTAAACAGCTTATTTTTAGGGCTTTGGGTCTTTCTGTAATTATGGAATCAGTAATTGCCATCTTACAATTTAGTTATGGTAAAACTCTGGGGCTTTGGATTTTAGGAGAAAGGAGCTTTTCTATCTCAACTCCTGGGATTGCCAAATTTGATTTTTTTTGGTATCAATTCCTAAGGCCTTACGGCACTTTTCCTCACCCAAATGTTTTAGCTGGCTTTATGCTGACAGCCCCTGTCATCCTGAACTTGATTCAGGATCCATATAGACCCCGTATCAATGCCCAAAGGGCAGGCGTACAGTACGGGGTGACAATCCTTGCTATGATTGTCACCCTTCTTACTGTGTCAAGAGTGGCAATAATTGCTGGCTTTATACAGAGCTTAATTTTGATTTCAAAAAAATGGAGAAAATTTCTTCTATATGGAGTTTTAATTATTTCCCCTATTCTTTTAACTAGGTTTTCTGCGCTTTTATATTATGACTCTCTCCCCTTTATCATTAGAGAGGATCTTTTGCAGACCTCTTCTAAAATATTTTCTCATTCCCCCATTTTTGGGGTTGGATTAAATAATTTTATCCCCATATCTGCAGAAGGAATAGTGGCTGGTCCAAGCAGGTTTCTCCAGCCTGTTCACAATATTTTCCTATTAGCTTTATCTGAAACAGGAATAGTAGGTTTAGTTGGTTTATTAGTTACTTTTGGCTACCCTATCTTAAAACTAAGAACTAAGAACTATGAACTAAAAACTATGTTAATCATCTGGGGAACAATTCTTTTCCTGGGATTATTTGATCATTATTTTTTAACTCTTCCTCAAGGGTACAGGTTACTTTTTCTTATATGGGGAATATCTTTTTCCATGTTAGAATTTAAAAATGGGAAATCTAGTTAAGATATCTAAGCAAACAATTTTTCAACTTTTAGGGAAGGTTATTACTTCTGTTGCTACTTTTATAATGCTTGGGCTTATTGCCAGAAACTTTGGTGAAGATGGTACAGGAACTTTTACGCTGGCACTCACTTATCTTTCGATATTTTATTTACTTTCTGATTTTGGCTTTAACGCGCATATCTTAAAACAGCAGGATATGCAGTGGCAGAAGCTTTTGGGAACTAGGATTGTGTGGTCAATTATCCTAATAGGAATATCACTGGCATTGCTTCCTTTTTGGTCCTTTGCTACACCTTCCTTTTCGCAGTCAGTTCTAATAGGATCCTTGGCAATAATGGGATCTGCTGTGTTTGTAACTTCCAATTTAATATTCCAGAGTAAACTTAGATATGATTTTTCGGTCTTAGCATCCAGCACAGGTACATTAATTGGACTTGCAGTATTTTTATATTTCATATCTTTAGGCTTACCTATCTCTGTTATGGTTTTGCCCCATATGATTTCTTGGATAATTATTGCTTTGACATCTCTACTTTTAGTTAAAAGATTTACCTCTAAGTTAACCCCTTTATATGATTTTTCGTACTCCCTAAAACTTCTAAAAGATTCCTGGCCAATTGCCGCAACACTGGCTTTAAATGTTGTTTACTTTAGAGTTGATTCTTTTTTACTGGCTTATTTTAGGAATATTTCAGATGTGGGTATTTATAATATTGCCTTTTCTATTTTTCAAACAGCCTTAGTATTCCCTGCTTTTATTATGAATGCCTACTATCCTATGATGCTTAAATCTTTGAAACAAATTAGGGTTATAGGGCTGATCCTTTTGGTAATAGCGGGATTAGGATCACTGCTAACTTTTCTGCTAGCTCCTCTTTTGGTCTCTATTCTTACAGGAGGAGGATTTGAGGGATCTGTTGAATCACTTCAGATACTTTCTTTAGGATTTCCTGCCTTTTTCCTTTCATCTTTAATGCTGTGGATTTTAGTTACCAAAAACAGATATAAAGTTATGCTTGCTATATATGGAATAGGCCTTTTGGTAAATATAGTCCTTAATTTAATCTATATACCTAGTGGTTCATTTATAGCGGCATCATGGATAACAGTTTTATGTGAGTACTTGATTTTAACCCTCCAGGTTGTTAGTCTAATCCGGTGAAACTTGTTATCTTTACTGATGGCGCATCCCGTGGGAACCCAGGTCCAGCCTCATACGGGTTTACAATCTCGGATGATAAAGGAAAACTGGTATATGAACACGGCAAATATATAGGAGAGACCACCAACAATGTGGCAGAATACACAGCTGTTCTAAAAGCTTTTGAGTGGATAGAGAAGAATGTAAAGGAAAAAGTTGAGATAAAGCTTTATGCAGACTCAAAATTAGTAGCGGAACAGCTCTCAGGACGTTATAAGGTAAAAGCTGTTCATCTTAAGCCAATAATTGCTGATATTAGGTTGATGGCTATGGAATTTGGAGATGTCTTATTTACTCATATTCCCAGAGAGCAGAATACCCGCGCTGACAGATTGGCAAATGAAGCGCTAGATAGTAGGTAATCCTTTCCTCCGCTCAGGATGACATAGAATGTCACCTTTACTCTCTCTTGCAATCTTTTCCTTAGGTGTTACGATTTACGCGTGGACGAAAATACCTTATCTAGCAAAAAAAATAACAGCATTAGTCTTGCACGAAACAATCCTGTGGGGTTAATCGTGGGAGCGGCGAGCTTCATAGGTTCTCATATTGCTGATGTACTTTTGCAGAAAAATATTCAGGTTATTGGAGTTGATAACCTAGAAGAGGGTAGAAGAGAGAATTTAAAAAAAGCCTCTGAAAATAAAAACTTTCATTTAATAATTGAAAGTATAGGACAATTAAATATTGAGCTTGAAAGACTGGATTATATCTTTATTACCTCAGAGCACGAAATCAGCCTTAAAAAAATACTTGAGCTTTTTAAGGAAAAAAAGCCTAGACTTTTACTTTTGTCTTCTGTTGAGCTTTACGGCAAGGATACACCTGCTTTTCTAAGGTGGCTGAAAGATGCTGAAGCAGAAATAGCTAAGATAGCTTCTGAAAATAACCTTAATGCCAGAGTTTTAAGATTAGGGGCGGTATATGGGCCGCGCATGAGCTTTAAGAGCGATGAGCCTACAGTAAGGTTAATTCAACAAAGCTTATCAGGAGATCTTCAGAAAGAAATTCCCATGGAATTTTCCTCAAGGGCTCTTTTTATTGATGATTGTGTAGAGCTTTCAATGAAGTGCATTTTAGCAGGCTCAACAGCTCAGAAGATTTTTGATGGAGTGCTACCCTCTCCCATAAAAGTAGCTGAAATTAAACAAATTCTTATGGATCCTGTCTGGTATGATCAAAAAGGATTTACGCCCTCTGAGCTTCCACCCTGGACAACCCCTAATCTGGAAAAAACCATAAACTCCCTGCATTGGCATCCAAAAGCTAAATTGGTTGAGAGCCTAAGAGAAACATTAAAATATTTTAGGGATAATGAAATATCAGTGCCGGTTGCTGAAACCAAAAAAACTGAGGTTGAAATGGTAAAAGAAGAGCCAAAGGGGGGGTGGAAAGAAGAAAAAGAAGAAGAAAAAGAAAAGAAACAAGGCAAAAAGCTTAAGTTTAATTTTTCAAAATTGCCTATGCTTTTGGCCATAGCCTTTATCACTTATGCTTTAATTTGGCCCATATTTGAGCTTTCCTGGGGAGTATTAACCTTTAGATACCAATTATCTGAGGCTGTTAAAAATCTAGAAAAAGGGCAATTTAGTCAAAGTTTATCTAATATCCAGCAGGCAAGTTTAGGGGTTGATCAGGCTCAATCTATTTACTATTCCTTAGAGCCAATAAGGCAGGCAGGTTTTTTAAAGTCTCAATTTGAAATAGGGGATCAGCTTTCAAATTTAGCCACCTATTCTTCAGATTCTGCAAAAAATACCATATTTGGAATAGAAGCTTTATATAAAAGTTTAAAAAGTGTGACAGGAGAGAGTGGGGATTCTCCAAAAGGTTATTTTGAACAATCAAAGTCATATTTAACATCTGCTGATGAAGACTTATCTAAGGCTTTTGCTCTGTTGAATGATGACAATTTTAAGAAAAGTTTACCCAAAATGCTTGAAGGCAGAGTACAAAGTTTGAAAGATAGACTGTCTTTATATTCAGGTCTGGTTAAAAAAGCCAGGGCCATAAGTTCACTTTTACCTGAAGTGGTGGCTTTGGATGGCTCTGCCAGTAAAAATTATCTGGTTCTGCTCCAGAATAATAATGAATTAAGACCTACAGGAGGCTTTATTGGGTCTTTTGCGCTAGTTACCTTTGAGGCGGGAAAGTTAAAGAAGCTAGATGTTAATGATATCTATGCTATAGATGGACAGCTTAAAATTCATGTTGAGCCACCAAAGGAAATAAAAGATGATTTGGGTCAAAAAGATTACTTCTTAAGAGATAGCAACTGGGATCCTGACTTTCCCACCTCAGCCAGACAGGCAGAATGGTTTTATAATCAAGAAACAGGTCAAAGGGTAGAGGGAGTGGTGGCTTTGGATATATCTGCAATTGAGGATCTTTTATCTGTAACAGGGCCGCTAGATTTGCCAGACTATAAAGAAACAGTTACCTCTGATAATTTATTTGAAAAAGCTATAGCTTATGCAGAGACAAATTTTTTTCCAGGAACTCAGGCAAAGAAGAGTTTTCTGACATCCTCATCTCAGGCTCTTTTCAATAAACTTTTCTTTATTCCTGATCAAAACTGGCCAGGGGTTGTCTCGTCTCTTGGCAGATCTTTGGACAGAAAACATATGAGTGTCTATCTAAATAACCCAACCCTTTTTTCCTATTTGGTATCACAAGGATGGACTAATGCTATGCCTAGGGCCGGCAAAGAGTCTGATAAGGTATATGACTTTTTAGCTCCTGTTGAGGCCAACTTAGGAGCTAATAAAGCCAACTATTATATAGACCGCACCGTAAATTTAGAAACTGTTATTGGCAAGGATGGAGAAGTCAATCATAGGCTCAGGATTGCTTATACCAACAGAAGTCCTTCTGATGCCTTTCCAGGAGGGAGGTACAAAAACAGAATGAGAGTATATTTACCTTTTGGGACAAAGTTAAACAGGATCCTGTGGGGTGAGACTGATATTACCAAAACTGCCACTAACCTAGTAGATTACGGCAGACTGGCAACATCATTTTTACTTGAGTTATCTCCAAAAGAGCAAAAAGTTTTGGTTTTAGATTATCAAATTGCAGACAAATTAGAATTTAAAGATGGTCAGGCGATATATAATTTAGATGTGGTTAAACAGGCAGGAACAATTAAGGACCCATTTAATTGGACTCTAACCTATCCTCTTAATTTTAAGCTTGCCTCAGATGCTGGGAAAAAAATTGGACCCCAAGAACAAACTATTCAAACAGACCTACAGACCAGTAAGAGTTTCGAGGTTGTTTTTAAAAAATGAATGTGGTAAATTAACAAGCCATGGATAGATTAAGTTTACATGCCGAAGAAAGAAAAGTCTTAGGTAAAAAAGTTAAAAACCTCCGTAAAGACGGGATTCTTCCTGCGCACGTTTTCGGAAAAGGTGTTGAAGGGGAGTCAGTATCAGTTATCGCCAAAGATTTTCTTAAGGTTTTTAAAACAGCAGGAGAGACAGGACTTATTGATCTTAAAATTGGTGCAGAAAAGGTTAGACCGGTTCTTATCAGAGAAGTATCATACAATCCTGTTTCAGGTGATCTTATACACATAGATTTTTATCAGGTAAACCTTTTAGAAAAGGTTAAAGTATCAGTACCTATTGTACAGATTGGTGATCAGCCTGAATCAGTGCATTTGGGTGAAACAATTGTGCTGCAAACCTTAAATGAAGTTGAGGTTGAAGCTTTACCTGCAGATTTACCAGAAAATATCGAGGTTGATATAACCTCCTTGAAGAATGTTGATGATGCTATAACAGTAGGCCAACTTTCTGTTGATAAAGAAAAAATTACAATTCATGCAGACCCTGAAGAGATTGTGGTAAAACTTGCCCCAGCTGTATCTGCTGAGACACAAGCTTTGCTTGAAGAACAGGCTGCTGAACAAGCTGCAGCTGCTGCTGAGACAGAAGAGGGTGCAGAAAAAGCGGCACACCCCGCCGAAGGCGGTGAAGGAGCTGAGGGTGAAGAAGGTGCAGTTGCTGAAGGTGAAGCTCCAGCTGAAGGTGGGGAAGCACCAAGTGAAGGTGGAGAAGCTCCGAAAGAAGAAGAAAACAAATAGCTCTGCGGTGTATTTGAGGTTATTCTGCGTTTAATCCAGGCACGGGCCAAGCAGTTACCATAATAGATTTGCCCTCGTGAGGCATTTTTTGCCAAAGTTCTTCTGTTATAAAAGGCATAAATGGGTGAAGAAGCTCCAAGGATATTTTGAAAACATATTCTAAAGTAGGTTGAGCTTCAGCTCTTCTAGTTTTAGTTTTTTCAATATAAACATCAGCTAAATCATGCCATATAAAATTATAAAGAGTCTCAGTGGCTAAATGAAGTTCAAACTTGTCTATATTTTTAGTAACTTTGCTTATAGTTTGATTGAGTTTTTCTATTATATCCTGATCATCTTTATTTTGAGATTGCTTCCCCCGGATCAGGTCCGGGGTCGCAATGACATCGGTGGGCTTCAAGTCTACAATAAATCTGGCTATATTAGTAAGTTTTGTGGAAAAGTTTCTGAAGTTTTTGGCCCGCTCATCCATGGTTTGTTTATTGGCTCTGCCATCTCTGCCTGGAGCAGAGTAGGTATAGAGTGCCATTCTGACAGCATCTGTGCCCCACTGTTTGCGCAGTTCATTTGGATCAATTCCATTGTTTAAGGATTTAGAAAACTTTCTTCCCTGAAGGTCTCTTATCATCCCATGGAAAAACATATTTTTAAAAGGAATTTGGTCTGTAAAATGAAGGCTTAGCATAATCATTCTGGCAATCCAAAGGTATTTAATTTCTCCAGCAGATGTTTCAAAATCCCAAGGGAAGTATTTTTTAAATTCCTCAGTCTGGTCTGGCCAACCTAAAGTAGCCATTGGCCAAAGACCAGAGGAAAACCAGGTATCAAGTAGTTTTTCATCTTGTACCCACTCATTTAATTTACAAGTCTGACAATTTTGAGTAGGGTGATCAAAGGCAATTATCATATCTTTAGGACCGTCAGGGCCCAAGCTCTGCTTATCTTTGCCAACTTCATGTCCTGGATTACACTTTTGACAATACCAAACAGGTATTCTATAACCCCACCAAAGAGGACGGGAGATACACCAATCATGAACTTCTTTTATCCAATCAGCTAAAATCTTTCCATAATTCTTAGGTATAAAATTAACTTCATCAATTCTCGTTAAAGCCTTATCTCCCAAAGGCTTCATCTTAACAAAGAATTCTTCTGAAACTAAAGGTTCAACCATGGTTTTACATCTTTCACAAACAGGCACAGAATGAGTTAAGTCTTCTACCTTTTCTAAAGCTCCCATTTCTTCCAATATCTCTCCAGCCTTAATCCTTGCTTCAGAGGCTTTCATTCCTTTTAAGTTAGGATCTAAGTCTGTGATTCTGCCTGTTTTATCAACTGCATGAAGAATAGGGAGGTTGTGATCTTTTCCAATCTCATAATCAAGTAAGGCATGACCTGGTGTAACTTTTAGAGCTCCTGTACCAAAGTTTTTATCAATTCTTTTGTCTTCTATGATTTGCATTTCAGCTTTGGTAAAAGGATTAATAGCTGTTTTACCTACAAGATGTTTGAATTTTGGATGTCCAGGGAAAATTGCTATAGCAGGATCAGCAGAGATTGTTTCAGGACGGGTTGTAGCAACAGTTATAAACTCGTCAGAGTCTTGGATCTTAAATTTAACAAAATATAACTTTTCTTTCTTTTCTTCGTATTCCATCTCAACAGCTTCTATAGCTGTTTGATCTTTGGGACACCACTGAACAATGTAGGCTCCTTTATAAAGTAAGCCTTCTTCAAAAAAGGTTTTAAATTCATGTAAAACTGCTTTTTGGACTTTAGGATCAAGAGTAAAGATCTCTCTTGACCAATCAGCAGAAAGTCCCATCACTCTCCAGGTGGCTGATACTGATTTATATGATTCATCTTTAAAAGCCCAAGCTCTTTTTAGCCATTCTTCTCTGCCAAGCTTGCCTTTATTCAAACCCTCTTTTTCTAGGAGTTTATTTAAAGTGCCTTCAAACTGAATACCGGCATGGTCAACTCCAGGTAAAAGCAGAACGTCAAAGCCCTGCATCCTTTTGAATCTGGCAATTGCATCTAAAATGCTGTGTTCCATAGCATGACCCAAGTGAAGAGCCCCTGTGACATTAGGGGGAGGCATCAGTAAGCCGTAGGGTTTTTTAGAGGAGCTTGGATCTGCTTTAAAAAATCCACTGTCTTCCCAGAATTGGTACCATTTTTGTTCATCCATACGCTTATTCTACATCTAAAGGTTGTGAAAGAGAAAGATTGGGATCAGCTTCAACTTTAAAAGTAGATTGAGAAGGTTTAGAGAAGAATCCTGCAGCAGCAATCATAGCCCCATTATCTGTACAAAGATTAGGTGGAGGCACATGAAGCTTGATACCTAAATTATCCACTGTAACCTGTAACCTATTAACTAAGCTTTTGTTAGCTGCTACTCCACCTGCAATCATAATTTGCTCAACATTATGTTTTCTTGCTGCCCTGATAGTCTTATCTACTAATACATCTACTATAGCAGCCTCAATTGATGCCGATAAATCAAATTTGTTAACCTTATCTGTTATCACATTGGAAACTGCCGTTTTTAAACCTGAAAAAGAGAAATCGAAGTCTTTTGAATCCATCATCGGTCTGGGTAGCGAATAGCTATTAGCATCACCTTTCTCTGCTAACTTACTGATCTCAGGTCCTCCTGGGTAAGAAAGTCCAAGCAACCTGGCACATTTATCAAAACATTCTCCAGCCGCATCATCCCTGGTGCCTCCTAAATATTGGTATTTCCCATGATCTGTGAAGAGCACTAAATCAGTATGTCCTCCTGAAACAAGTAAGCCTATGCATGGAA
>Ga0155288_145_pt2 | contig 15872 bp, 16 predicted proteins | sample RifCSPhighO2_02_FD_106256 | JGI IMG/M metagenome (GOLD analysis project Ga0155288, IMG submission 106256) | Candidatus Daviesbacteria bacterium RIFCSPHIGHO2_02_FULL_36_13
CGATTGCTGTTCTTTGGGCTTCTCCTCCTGAGAGCTGTCTTGGAAAAAGATTTCTTTTATCCCAAATTTCTACAAGTTTTAATATATGCTCAACCATTTTTGCAATTTCCTCATCTTTCTTTCCTAAAACTTCTAAAGTTATTGCAACATTTTCAAAAACTGTTCTGTCATCAAGAAGTTTGAAATCCTGGAAAACAACTCCCACCTTTCTTCTCAAAAAAGGCACATCCTTATCTTTTATTTTGGTAATATCCATATGTCCAACCATTAATTTTCCACTGGTAGGCATAATTTCTCTGGTTAAAGTCCGAAGTAAAGTTGATTTACCGGCACCTGAAGGACCAACAATGAAAACAAACTCCCCTTGTTTTATTTCCAGGGAGATATTATCAAGAGCGGTAGTTGAGCCAAATTTCTTTGAAACCGAGTCGAATAAAATCATCTATCACTGTACTTCCTCTACCTTACCAACATCCATCAACCAGCCTTCTTTAAGGGCTTTTTGTGTTTCTCCAAAAACTTTAACCTTTTTACCTTCAAAGGTAGATAAGTCTATAACAGATGATGTTAAGGCAACATGAACTGCACCATCTCTTTGAAGAACGTGTGTTCCTTCTGAATAATCACCATTGGCAGTGACTGGTTTTGCTTTTATAGTTCCCTCAGCAAAATCCCTAAAAGTGCGGCTGTCAGATGCAGCATTTTTAGCTTGAGTTCCAGGAAGGCCAGCACTAGTTAAAGGACCAACACTACCATTTTGAGCAAGAACAAAGCCTGTTATAGCTCCTAAAACAACAGAAGCAATTACCACAGATAAAAGAAGTTTTTTAGGGTTGTCAGTAAAACTTTTAGTTATTTTTTCCTCTGGGACAGTTTGACTTTGATCCATAATACTACCTATTATTTTCCTATAAATTGAGTAAAATGTCTACTCCCTAACTTCTGCTTCAATAAATTCCTGTAAATCTCCATCCAAAACAGCTTCAGTATTGCTAGTTTCAACTTGAGTTCTTAAATCTTTAACCATATGATAGGGGTGAAGAACATACGATCTGATCTGTGTTCCCCAAGAGCCTTGGGTATTTGATCCTCTTAACTCCTTGGTTAATTTAGCTTTTTCTTCTTCTTGCTTCTGCCAAAGTTTCCCAGCCAGCATTTTTAAAGCATTTTCCCTGTTTTGAAGCTGAGATCTTTCTGTTTGACAGGTGACAATGATGCCTGAAGGTTTGTGTTTAAGCCTGACAGCAGTTGAAACCTTATTAACATTTTGTCCTCCTGCGCCTCCGGATCTAAAAGCTTCAAATTCCAGATCATCATCTTTTATCTCAACCTCAGCAGGGTTTTCTATAACAGGTAAAACTTCTACCAAAGCAAAAGAGGTTTGACGGAGTTTATCTGCATTAAAAGGGGATTGTCTGACTAATCTGTGGGTTCCTGCCTCTCCTTTTAAATACCCAAAGGCTAGGGGTTCGTGTACTATCATAGAAACAGTCTTTATGCCTGCTTCCTCACCTGCCATTTCATCTGTTACTTCAAACTTCCAATCAGATTTTTCAAAATATCTTTGATACATTCTAACCAGCATTGAGGCCCAATCCATTGCCTCAACTCCGCCGGCACCAGAATGAACAGAAAGGATTGCTTCTGATTCATCGTGAGGCCCAGATAGAAATAATTTTAGTTCAAGTTGCCCTAATTCTTTTTCTAATTCCTTAAATTCAGCTTCTAAATCAGACAGCATAGAAATATCAGAAGAAAGTTCTATAGCATCATTAACTCTTCCTTCTAAATTATTAAGGGAATCTAGCGTTTTTTGTTTATTAGAAAGGGATTGGGTAACTTTTCTTGCCTCCTGAGGATCATTCCAAAATCCTTCTTTCATAGTAGAGGCCTCAAGTTCCCTAATTTCAGTAGCTAATTGATCTCTATTAATAGAATCAGAAACTTTATTAAAAACTTCTTTTAAACTCTTAAGCTTATTTTGTATTTCGTCCATGAGGTCAATTATACAGGAAAGGAGAAATTTGGTATAATAAACCTATAATATGCCAGAATTTGTTAATGTGATTCCAAAAGATATTCCATTGACTGAAACTCAAGTCGCAGCATTGGGGAAAATTAACTGGGCTCATGAAGTTCCACATCCAGATGGGGGAACTCAGCCACAATTTGGTCTTAAACAAATTACAGTTGAGAAACCAGATGGAAGAGAACTAATTCGTCGAGATTCTCAGGGTAGACCCGAAAGAATATTTGTAGCTAATAGTCCAACTCTTCTTAAGGTAGGAAGTTGGAATAGTGGATTCAGTTCCTTGCAGTTTGTTAATCTTGGTATACACGGGCCAATAAGTACGTATATCCTGTCCTTAGAAGAAATAGTAGAACCTATTATCCCTGACCGTATAAATGAAATTGGTAACTTTGTTGTTGAAGTTAATAGAACTCAAACTCAAGATTTGGAATCAAGGTTTGTATTAGAAGCGCAACAAAGGATAGTTGATATGTATCAAGGCTATATTACCAGTGGAATCATGGAAAGTGATGATGAATTTGTAAGAAAATTACTTGAGGATGCTTCTGTTAGTTTAAAATTAGTTAGAGATTCAAGAGAACAAATCCCAGGCAGAGTAAGAGGGTTAGTCCCCAAAGCACAAGAATTAGGAGTGGTATATATAGATGAGAGAGGAGATCATTCTCAAAGAGGAGTAATTTTCGATCCAGAGGCTATAGATATAGTTTTCACCCCTGATACAGATGATCTTTCGTTAACAGACTTTACGAATCATAGTAGAGAAGTTCTTCGTTGGTCAAAAGCTACAGATTTAGAAAGAATTGCTGCTTCCTACAGAAAATAAACCTTTCTAGGTGTTAGAATTTAGTGATGCAGGTTGTTATTCTTTTTATTCTTGTTTCTATTATTGGAGCATCAGGGAATATTTTAACTAAGCTTGCTTTAGAGGATTTTCCACCAGTTATTATTGTGTTTTTAAGATTTAGCTTAGCCGCAGTTATTCTTCTTCCTTTTGTATTAAGAAAAAAAATTGAAATTATTCCTGGTACTTTTAAACTAATCGCTCTTTCAGGTATTGTAGCTTCCCTTAATTCTTTACTTTTTGCTTTAGGATTAGGACACACAAGTGTGCTGACAGCCCAACTTATGTTTATCCCTTCTGCTCTTTTGGTAGCTGTGATCGGATTTATCTTTTTAAAGGAAAAGCTTAGTAAAAATCAAATAATAGGTCTCCTTTTAACAATGATGGGCATGGGTATTCTTATTTTGGGATCAATGCAAGCTCAGGATGTTTTATCTTTGGGAAAACCATTAGGCAATATACTTATTGCTTCAGCTGTTTTAACTTGGGCTTTTTATATTGTAGTCTCAAGAAAACTTTTAAAACATTATGACCCTATTTTTATTTCATTCTCAAACTTTATATTTGCAGGAATAATTTCTTTGCCATTTGCCATGCATGAGTTTAATAAAGGGTTTTCAGTCTACAATGTTTCTCAAACAGGAGTTTTATCAATTTTAGGGTTAACATTTTTGGCATCGATTGCTTTTTATCTTATTATCCAGAAACTCATTAAGATTACCTCAGCTTTTATTGGATCTTTAACTATGTATGGAATATTTTTAACTGTTTCAATTTTGGGTCCAATTATTTTTCAGGAAAAAATTACTCCAACTTTTTTAATAGCCTGTGCTTTTATAATTCCAGGAGTATTTATTGCCACAAGATCTGGTAAAATCTCTTTATGATTCTGAAGATTGATACAAAGGATCAGAAAACTATTAAGGTTTCTCTTAAAAAAGATGGGGGAGTGGTAAGTGAAATGACATCTGAAAATGAATATGGCTCACAAGCTCTACTTCCATTAATTGAAAAACTTCTGAAAAAGAACAAAATGGAATTCAAGGATTTGAAAGAGGTGGAAGTGGAAATTGGACCAGGGTCTTTTACAGGTTTAAGAGTTGGGGTTTCTGTTGCCAATGCCTTAGGATACTCTTTAAATATTCCTGTTAATGGTAAAAAGATTGAGACAGAACTACAGTATTAATAAGGAGCTCGTCACAGTAAAAAGCACCGCTCGGCTAGTGGCCTCGCTATGGGAAAGCTTTGTGCCAGAGAATAAAACTGCATCATCAAGTCTTGAGCACACAAATCTTTCTAATTGCTTTTATACTTGTGACTTCACTCCTTTGCTTAAGGGATAAGATTTAATATACTTAAGTATATGTCTTGGCACAAAATTCATAAATGGTTTATTCCTCACCGTGATACTCATAAAAAAGCTCACCTAATTTCATGGGAAGCTTTTATTTTTTACATCCTGATTTTTATTTTCCTTCAGGTTGGATTTTCTATATTAGGTTATGCCAAACCAGGTTTATTGGGGATTTCTTCCAATATAACTAATCAAAAAATTATTGAACTGACTAATGCTGAAAGAGCCAAGCAGGGACTAAGTGTGGTCAAAGAAAATGAAGCCTTAAATAAAGCAGCATACTTAAAGGGTATGAACATGTTTGAAGAAAATTATTGGGCTCATTTTGCCCCCTCAGGCAAATCCCCTTGGGATTTTATTTTAGGGTCCGGCTATAAATTTACTTATGCAGGAGAGAATTTAGCTAAGAATTTTTATAATTCAGAAGATGTGGTATCAGCCTGGATGAAATCTCCCACTCACAGGGATAATCTTTTAAATTCTAAATATAAAGATATAGGTATTGCTGTGGTTGAAGGGAACCTAGATGGTATTCAAACAACTCTGGTTATACAGGAATTTGGAACAACAGAAGTAATTCCTGCACAAAACCCTGTTGTGAATGTTTCAGGACAGCAGGTTTCTCTTCCTCAAACAGAGGTTGAACAAAAGCCTCAACTAGTTGCCTCTATACAGCAAACTAGCACACAAAAACCTGTTTTAGATCCTTATATCCTTACCAAAAGTGCAGGGATTGGAATAATTTCTATTATTATAGTTTTGCTTTTTGTTGATTTTGTGGTCTTAAGAAGACGGGGAGTAATAAGATCTTCATCACACCACGCTGCACACTTTGCCATTCTTTCTGCAGCCGCAGGACTTATTATGATGAGTGGACCTGGAGCTATACTTTAATGCAAAAAGAAATAATCACATTACTGATAATATCAGTTTTAACTTACCTTATTTGGTCAATTATTCATCATAAAAGAAAGAGAAGTTTGACTTTACATACTTTCCTGGAGTATCTTTTAACTGCCGCTTTGGCTTTAATTTTAGTTATGGGGGTACAATTTTGAAAGCTGTAATACCAACTGGAGGCAGGGGTACAAGGATGAGACCCCTGACTTTTTCTACAAATAAGCATTTTATCCCTATTGCAGGGAAACCTTTAATTTTTTATCCCATTGAAACAATTGCTGACGCCGGTATTAAAGAAATAGGAATTACTTATAATCCTAGCTATTTGGAAGAAGTTAAAAATACTTTGGGTAACGGAGACAGATGGGGATTAAAATTCACATACGTTTTGCAGGAGGAGCCAAAGGGACTGGCCAATATTTTTCAGGTTGCTGAAGAATTTATAAATGGAGACAGCTTTGTAATGCATTTAGGAGATAATATTTTTGTAGATGGTATCAAAGAATTGGTAGATCACTTTGAAAAGGAGAAGCCTGATGGATTGGTGGCTATGGTTCATCACCAGGAAAATACCAGACTTGGAGTTCCTTATTTTGATGATAGAGGAAGACTTGTTGAATATGTAGAAAAGCCTGAAAATCCCCCTCATGATTTTGCCATCCCTGGAATATATTTTTTCTCCAATGGAGTTTTTGAATGCTTCAAGGGAGAAGGTGCTATAAAACCTTCTGCTAGGGGAGAGTATGAAATTTCGGCACCCTATCAGTGGCTTATTAATAAGGGAAGAAGAGTTGATGTTTTGGAATATAAGGGTAAATGGTTGGATCCGGGTAAATTTGATGATTGGTTGGATGCAAATCAATATCTTTTGGAACATATGGAGAGGGGAGAAAATGATAAAAGTGCACAATTTAAGGGATCACAAATTCATCAGCCTGTAGTGATTGGGGAAAATGTAAAAATTGAAAATTCACAGATAGGCCCAAATGTTTCAATAGGGGATGAGTGTGAAATTATAAATAGTAAAATTAGTGACTGCGTACTTATGAATGGAGTAAAAGTAAAAGGGGTTAAAGATAATCCTTTAGAACATAGTTTAATTGGAACAGACACAGAGATTATCAGTGAAGGTGGGGGAGGTAAAAAGGGCTCATCAGTTAAGCTTTTTGTGGGTGAAAAGTGTAAGATACAGATATAAATATGAAGATTCTAGTCACTGGAGGAGCAGGTTTTATTGGCTCCAATTTTATCCATTATTATTTAAATGCTCATCCTGAAGATCAAGTTGTAAATTTTGATGTCTTAACTTATGCAGGACATATAGAATCTTTGAAAGATCTGGAAGGAAATCCTAGTTACAGGTTTATAAAAGGGGATATCACAGATGCGCAAGCAGTAAAAGATGCAATGCAGGGAGTTGATTGGGTAGTTCACTTTGCTGCAGAATCTCACGTTGATAGGTCTATTATCGATCCAATGCAGTTTGTAAAAACCAATGTTTTAGGAACCGCTGTTTTGCTGGATGCAGCACTTTCTAATAAGGTTAAAAGATTTCATCATATTTCAACTGATGAGGTTTTTGGACAACTAGGGGAGAGTGATGCACCATTTAAAGAAACTACTCCATATTCGCCCAGAACCCCCTACTCTGCTTCAAAAGCAGGATCTGATCATTTAGTTAGGGCTTATTTTGAAACATACAATTTGCCAATAACTATTTCTAATTGTTCAAATAATTTTGGTCCATTTCATGATCCTGAAAAGCTAATTCCAAGATTTATCACAAACCTTTTGGAAGGTAAAAAAGTTCCTTTAATGGGTAAGGGAGAAAATATCAGGGATTGGGTGTATGTTTATGATCACAACAAGGCAGTGGACATAATTCTACAAAAAGGAGTTATAGGAGAGACCTATTGTATAGGTGGAGAAGAAAAAACTAATTTGGAGGTCACCAAAAAGATTTTAGAAATTTTAGGATTAGGAGAAGATAGACTAGAATTTGTGGAGCATAGGTTAGGACACGACCTACGTTACGCAATCGATGATAGTAAAATAAAAGCATTAGGTTGGTCCCCTGAAAAATCTTTTGAAGAAAGATTAGAGGAAACTATAAACTGGTTTAAAGAAAACGAGTGGTGGTGGAAGCCTTTAAAAAAAGACCGACCAAACGTAGATAGATCAGCTCAAAAATCATATGGTTAAAAAGACTGCAATTGATGGTTTATTAATAATAGAAATGCCAACTCATGAAGATGAGCGCGGATTTTTTAGGGAAGTATTTCATTTAAATGAAGTAAATGAGGCTTTGGGATTTGAATTTAAACCAGTACAGATGAATCACTCAAGGTCAAAACCAAATGTATTGCGAGCTTTACATGCAGAAAATTGGAATAAATTAGTCTATCCTGCCTCCGGTAAAATGTTTGCGGCCATAGTTGATATCAGAGCTGACTCCCCTACTTATAAAAAAGTGGAAACTTTTAATTTTGACGACAGCAACAAATATGCTCTTTTTATCTCCAAAGGTCTTGCTAACTCTATTTGTGTTAATGGTGACAAAGATTGCGATTATATATATTTGGTTGATTCTTATTATGATGGGACTGATACTAAAGCCATAGCTTTTGATGATCCAAGTTTAAATATTGATTGGCCAGTTAAAAATCCAATAATCTCTAAGAGAGATAAAAATAATCCAAAGCTTAAATGAAGAAAGTTATAATTTTTGGCGGTAGTGGTTTGGTTGGCTCAAGATTTATTGAACTTAAAAAAAAATCCTTTGAAATTTTAGCACCAGATGCTGCAGAAGTTGATATTTTAGAAAAAGATCAAATTAAAAGCTATCTTACGGAAAATTCAGCAGAATCTGTAATTAATTTTGCAGCCTATACAAATGTAGAAGAGGCAGAAAAACAAAAAGATGATAGAGGAGGGTTATGTTTTAAAATAAATGCTGTAGGGGCAAAAAATGTTGCTGAGGCTTGCAGGGATTTGGATAAATACTTAATTCATATTTCTACTGAGTATGTTTTTGATGGGACCAAAGAAAATTCTCCCTACACAGAAGAAGATACTCCAAATCCTATAAATTGGTATGGAAAAACTAAACATTTTGGGGAACAATTTATTACGCAAACAGGAGGAAAGTCAGTAATTGTCAGAATTTCTATGCCCTACTCCCCTTTTTATGATTTTAAAAAAGATGTTGCCAGATTTTTTCTGGAGGAGTTAAAAAATAGCAGGGAAGTTAAGACAATAGAAGATCAAAGAGTAACACCAACATTAGTTGATGATATTGCAGATGCCTTAGGTTTACTTTTAGAAAAAAGTTCAACTGGCATATATCATGTCAGTGCAACAGATTCTGTCAGTCCTTTAGAATTTGCCAAAACTATTGCTGAGACTTTTAAATTGGACTACCAACTTATAGGTTCTGTGAAATTTGAGGAATACAGTAGGAGTAAAAATGCCCAACTACTGAAATATTCATGGCTAAATCCAACAAAATTTGAGAAAGAATTTGGAGAAGGGATACTACACAGCGTGGAAGAGGATTTACAGCTTTTTAAGCTGAAAGTGAAAACTGATTAAGTTGAGCTTTACAGATCTTTAAAAGTAAGATATAGTAGTTTCAAATCATGGCAAAGAAACGAGCATTTATAACAGGCATTTCCGGACAGGATGGTTCATACCTAACAGAGTTCTTACTTGAGAAGGGTTATGAGGTGGCAGGGTTGATGAGAAGGAATGCAGTTTCAGAGCTTGGAAATATTAAAGATTTAAGAGATGAGATAAAAATATATTATGGGGATCTTCAGTCACCTGAATCAATTGCATTGAGTTTAGTTGATTTTAAACCTGATGAAATTTATAACCTTGCTGCTTTAACCTCTCCTCTTAATTCTTTTTCAGACAAAATAAGTGCCATCATGGTAACAGGGATTGGTGCTGTCCATGTTTTTGAGCGGGCAAAACAGATTGTTCCCGATGCAAAAATTTATCAGGCCTCAACTTCTGAGATGTATGGAGCACCAACAGAAGTTCCTCAGGATGAAAATACTCCTTTTTCCCCCCACAATCCTTATGCAGCTGCTAAAGAATATGCTCACAGAATGGCGGTTATGGGCAGAATTGATAAAAAACATCCCCAGTTTATTGCTTGCGGCATTTTATTTAATCATGAAAGCCCAAGACGGGGACTTAACTTTGTCACCAGAAAAATTACAGCAGGGGTAGCCTGCATAAAAAATAACAGAAGAGAAAATATTCCGCTTAATGAAGTAGGGGAGCCGATTGTTCAAAATGGAAAAATAGTTTTGGGAGATTTGGAAGCCAAAAGAGATTGGGGTTATGCACCAGATTATGTTGAAGCAATGTGGATGATGCTTCAGCAGGAAGTGGCTGATGATTTTGTAATTGCAACAGGGGAGGTACATACTGTTGGGGAATTTGCAGAAGAAGCATTTAACGTAGTGGGGCTAAATTGGAAAGAATATGTTATTACAGATCCAAAATTTGTTCCTCCTGTTCAAACAGGTCCCCTTTGCGGAAATCCTGCTAAGGCTAAAAAGATTTTGGGATGGGAGCCGAAACATAAATTTAAGGATCTGGTTAAAATTATGGTCCATTCAGATTTAGCAAAGTTCTCTTAAAGTGAAAAAATTATCGGTTGTTCTTCCTACATACAACGAAAAAGCCAATATAGAATCAACAATAGAAAAAGTCATGCAGCAGGGTAAAAACTTGCCTGGATGGGAAATTTATGTTGTTATAGTTGATGATATCCGCAGCTCTGATGAAACAGAAAAGATAGTTAAATCTTTAGTTTCTAAGAATCATAAAATTTTCTTCATCAAGGGTGAGCCAGGCTTAGGGGTTGCTTTAATCTCTGGTCATAAGTTTGCATTAGAAAAAATTCACCCGGATGTACTTTCTCAAATTGATGCAGACGGTCAGGTAGTAACAGATGTATTAGTAAGATTGGTTCATGCAATTGAGGAAGGTTATGATTTAGCAATTGGTTCAAGGTTTGTAGAGGGTGGAAAAAATCAATTAAGTATTGGAAGAAGAATTTTTACTTATGGAGCCTCTCTTTTTTGCAGGATCATGATGGGTCCTTTTAATATAAAAGAATTTACCAATTCTGCCAGAGCCTTTACCCCAGAGCTTTTTAATAAGATAAATTTAAAAAGACTTCCCTGGAAAGAGACAACTTTTATTGTCGGACCTGCTTTTCTTCATGAAGCAATTTTAGCAGGAGCAAAATATAAGGAAGTGCCTTTGGTTTTTAAGAATAGAATGGAAGGCTATTCTAAAAATAAGGTTTTTAATTATACCTATGATGTAGTTACTTACTGCATAGACAGCAGATTAAAATCTCTGGGGTTCGATTTTCCTTTATACCGTTTAAGCAGGAGAGCTAAAACAGTAGTTAAGTTTGGATTGGTAGGAATTATTGGAACATTGGTAGACTTCTTCTTCTATAAGATGTTTATTATTTACCTAGGACTAGCTCCTGCAACCTCCAAAGGATTTTCAACAGAGGTGGCTATTATTAATAACTTCATTTTAAATAATTTTTGGACTTTCAAATACAGAAAAACTAAAACTAATATCTGGCAAAAATTTGGAATTTTTAATTTAGTTTCCTTAGGAGGACTTATTATCGGAGTATTAATAGTTAAGTTTTTGCATGGCTATTATGGAGATGGATTTGTGGATTTAGGATTTAGAAAATTGGCTTACAATAATTTTTATTTTTTTGCCACTATTCCTTTTGTAATGATTTGGAATTTTACAGTTAACCACTTTATTACCTGGAAAAATGAAGAGGATTAAAAGTCCTACGGATTAGTTAAACATTGTCACATCAGGAATTGGGGCAGTATTGGATAAGATGAAATTTTGGGCGTATAAATAAATTGCTGCAGCAATAATCGGCAGTATTATTTTAAATTCTTTTGACGTTAATACTTTTTCAAAAGCAATTAAAATAAATGGAGTTATGGGGAGCAAATATCTGCTTATATCCCTGTGGGCAATAAAAATGGAGGCGGTAAGATAAGTTAAAACAAAAATACCTAAGAGTTGGAGTTTTTGTTTAATCAGCATAACCCCCCCTAGAAATCCCAAAATCAATATATAAATTATGTCTTCAAGCCAAATATCGCCTACCCAAAAGGCCTCTTTATTAAAAACCTGAAATGGGGGAAAGGTAAGGTGAATATTATCTCCTGAGTGAAAATATGCCCAAAAATCCCCAAATGTTGTTGAAAATAACTGAAAAATTCCAAGTAAAGATAATGGCATAAGAATAAATGGACTAAAGGCTAAAAGGGATGAAAAAGATTTTTTTCTATAGGCACTCCATAAGGCATACAGTCCAATAGCCCCTGCCAAAAGTATTCCAGGAGGTCTGGTTATTTGAGCAGCCATGCCAGCCAAAGCTGCAAGAGCCAGAAATGGGTATTTTTTAGATTGTTCGAATTTCATTATCAGGTAAACGGTTAAAATGCAAAGGAAAATAAACAAAGGTTCAGAAGATCCAACTGAATGAACCACTAGCCATCTGGCAGGCAGTATTAAAAAGATTAAGGATAAGAGTAAAGGTTTAGAGGTTAGTTTGAAATCGGCAATTAAAAGATAAAATGCCCAAATAGCCAAAATTGTAGAAACTAAAGATACAAACAGCATAGATTTTAAATATCCAAGTAGGGGAGCAGTTAGGGAAATTAAGGCTGAGTAGCCCGGAAAATGAGCAGCATAGTAGTTAATAGGTAAATATTGGGGGACACCCATAATAAGGCCCGGATCATAATAAGATTTAGCAATAACAACATATTCCAAACCATCAAAATTTCTATAAATGGTATTGAATCCTTCTTTAAAAGATAATCCCCAAAAGTTTTCAAGCGATAGGAGGTGAGGCAGCCAGACAAGCAAGGTTAAAACTATTGCGGCAAGGGCCAGAAGGCTGAAGTCTTTGAATTTAGTGCTCACTAGTCTATTATATACATAATCTGCAAAATATTATGATTAAAGATTTATCATTGTTTTTTCCGCTTTTTAATGAAGAAGGTAATGTAGAAAACATTGTTAAAAAGGCAAAAATTGTCCTTGAAGGCCTTAAAATTAAATATGAAATTATCCTAGTAAATGACGGATCTTCAGATAACACTGAAAAAGTAATAAACAGATTGGCAAGTAAAGATACTAATATTGTTGCTATAAATCATCCTAAGAACTTAGGCTATGGAGAGGCTTTAAAATCAGGTTTCTATAATGCCAAATACGACACTTTAGTTTATACAGATGGAGATGGACAGTTTGATTTTAGTGAGATTACCAAATTTTTGGAAAAAATTGAAGATTTTGATGTTATCGTAGGACATAGAATAAAAAGACAGGATCCATTTTTTAGAATTGTTTTTAAACAAGGTTGGAAATTATCTTTATTTGCATTTTTTGGGTTAACTTTAAAAGATGTTGACTGTGGTTTTAAGATGGTTAAAAGAAAAGTTCTTGAAAAGATACCCCACCTTGAATCTCAAAGAGGAGCCATGATAAATGCGGAGTTGGTGATAAAGGCTAAAAAAGCAGGATTTAAAATTGGTCAAGTAGGAGTTAATCACTACCCTAGACTTTCTGGTAAACCAACAGGAGCTAGTTTAAATGTAATATTTAAATCTTATTTAGATCTATTAAAACTTTGGTGGAAACTTAAGGATCAGAAAAGATTATTTTTAAGTTTAATATTTGTTTTGTTTTTAGCTGCTTTCTTAAGATTTTATAAGATTGAACAATTTATGATTTTTCTGGGTGATCAAGGTAGAGATGTTTTAATCTTGAAAGAAATGGTCAAAGATTTTAATTTTCCATTTATTGGTCCCTCCACTTCTGTGGGAAATATTTATTTAGGTCCTCTTTATTACTATATGATGTTTATTCCCATGTTCTTAACGAACCTTAATCCTGCATCTGCCGCGGTTATGAATGCGGTCATTGGAGTAATGAGTGTGTTTTTAATTTATTACCTGGGAAAAGTTTGGTTTGGCAGAGTAGGGGGACTAATTTCCTCGTTTTTATATGCTATCTCTCCGGTTGCTATTTCTTATTCCAATTTTTCATGGAACCCCAATCCCCTTCCATTTTTTGCTTTACTTACAATTTTTAGTATTTACAGAATTGAAAAAACAGGTAATTTTTTATGGGTTATATTGACAGGAGCATCGCTTGCTGCAGCATTACAAATGCATTATTTAGCTTTAATTTTAATTCCTGTTGTAGCAATCCTTTGGGTGCATGAAGTTTGGTATAAGAGATTCTATAAGCGAAGCTTGAAAACTTCGTTTGAAAGCGAACTTTCAAACTCTGTTTATAAAAAGCCAGTTAAAAATTTAATTTTAGGAACAATTTTAGGTAAAGTTGTATTTTTATCTTTAATGTCTCCCCTTTTTATATTTGATTTAAAACATAGATTTGTAAATTTCCGGGCTGTTACAAATTTATTTTCAGAGAGTAATACGGTTAGCGGAAATATATTTACAAATTTTGTCAAAATACCTCAAATCTTTTCTGAAAGCTTAATAGGAAGATATATGACTGGTGAGAATTTCTACCTGACTATTATAGTTTCAGTGTTAATTATTGCTATTCTAGTAAGGTCAGTATATAGAAAAATAAACAGCAGGATTTTTGATTGGCCTATTATAGCTTTGGGTATTTGGTTAATTGTAGGTCTTATAGGAATTTCCTTTTATCAAAATGAAATCTATGATCACTATCTTTTATTTCTCTCTCCTGCCCCTTTTTTACTGCTTGGGTCACTGGCCAGATTTAAGGTGAAGTGGCCAATATTTATATTGGTAGTTATTTTAGCTTTTGTTAATTTACAAAAAAGTCCAATCCTTAAAACTCCCAATAATCAGCTTGAAAGAACAATAAAAATCGCCAAATTTGTCATAGATAAATCTGAGGGGCAGGATTTTAATTTTGCCTTGCTTGCAGAAAGCAACTATGACCCTGCCTATGTGTTTTTCTTGGATCAGATGGGACATAAGCCAAAACAAGTCCCTGCAGAAAAAACTAGTCAGATGTTTGTTGTTTGTGAGGATAAAAATTGTGATCCGACTCATGATGAAAAATATGAACTGGCAGCTTTTGGTATGTCAAAAATTGAATGGATGGAAAATTTTGAAGGGCTTAAAATATACAAACTAATTCCTAATCCGTCAGGTAAACCATGACAAAAATATCTGTTGTAATTCCTTCATACAATGAAGAGAAAAATCTTAGAAGAGGAGTCTTAGAAGAAGTTGAAAAGTATCTAGAGGATAAAGAATTAGATTATGAGGTAATTATTGTGGATGATGGATCTTCTGATTCTTCTTTAGAATTGGTTAAAAATAAAATTAAAAAAAATGAGAATTTTAAATTAATTCAAAATTCTCACGGAGGCAAGGCCATTGCTGTTATAACAGGGATGGAAGCATCAGATGGAGATATAGTTTTATTTACTGACATGGATCAGGCAACTCCAATTACTCAGCTCAGTAAGTTTTTACCAAAATTTTCCGCTTGGGATATTGTTATTGGTTCAAGATCCGGCAGAAAAGGAGCACCTTTGATTCGCAAATTTGCTGCCTGGGCTTTCTCTCTTTTAAGAGGAATAATATTAGGGCTTCCATTTTCCGATACCCAATGTGGGTTTAAGGCATTTAATAAAGCCGCAATCAAAAAAATTATTCCAAAAATAAAAGATGAATGGGGAGTAGTCCATACTGGCGGGGGAGCAGTTAATGCAGGTTTTGATGTGGAACTATTATATCTGGCAAAAAAATATGGATTCAAAATTGCTGAGGTTCCGGTTGATTGGAATTATGTTGACACAGAAAGAGTCCAGGTAGTAAAAGATGCGGCTGCAGCTATTTATGACATGTTTAGGATCAGATGGAATGATTTATCCGGAAAATATTGATGAGGATTTTGCTTTTATTTTTACCATTACTTCCTTTGTTTTTTTATAAATTAGGACAATCTTCTTTAACCTCATATGATGAGGCGTGGTATGGATCTATTGCTAAACAAATAATTCAAAATGGTGATTTAATAAATCTAAACTGGAATGGATTAGACTATATTGATCACCCCTTTTTTGGATTTTGGCTAATAGCAGCAGCAATAAAATTAATAGGGGATAATGCCTTGGCTGTTAGACTGCCATCAGCTATATTTGGATTTTTATCTTTACTCATAACTTATCTTTTAGGTAAAGAATTATTTAACAAATTAGTAGGCTTTACATCAGCAATAGCCCTTTCATCATCCTATTGGTTTTTATTTAGGGCCAGATCCGGTAATTTAGATATTCCTTTAACATTTTTCTTTTTACTAACTCTTTTTTTGGCAGTAAAAGCTGTAAAGATAAAAAAATTCATACTCCCCTGGTCAATCAGTTTTGCATTACTGTTATTAACAAAAACTTTAGTGCCGATAACTATTATTCCTTCCCTTATTATAATTTTTTGGAAGAAAATTAAATTAAAAGATTTAATCAAACCCTTGGGATTTGTGACTTTGATATTTTTATTTTGGGTGATCACCCAGCAAATAAATAATCCTAATTTCTTAAGAAGATATTTTAATATTGGTTTGCCTGGAGTGAGTGTTGAAACAGATTATTTTCAGAATCTAAAATTGATGAAGGATTATTTATATCTAGGAATAGGAAGATGGTTTTGGCCATC
>Ga0155288_146_pt1 | contig 15304 bp, 17 predicted proteins | sample RifCSPhighO2_02_FD_106256 | JGI IMG/M metagenome (GOLD analysis project Ga0155288, IMG submission 106256) | Candidatus Daviesbacteria bacterium RIFCSPHIGHO2_02_FULL_36_13
CCATCATATCTTGAAAATCCGACACATTTGCGTTTTGAAGGTCAGGATAAAGAGGAAAAAATCCTACTGCTTTTAAGGGCCCACCCAATTACAAATTTATCCTGGATAATACCTGCCATTTTACTTTTTTTTATACCTTTTTTTGTCTTCGGAGGAGAGAACTCGTTCATCCCTGCAGTTTTTTCTTTAGTTAATTTTGATTTATCTCCTATTCCAATGCAGTTTCAAATAATCCTTTTGATAATAAATTATCTTTTGATTTTAACCATCATTTTTGAAGGCTTTTTACATTGGTATTTTAATGTTTATATAGTCACTGATAAAAATATAATTGATGTAGATTTTCACTCCATCCTTTTTAAAAACATTGATGTAGCCCCTTTAAGAAATATAGAAGACACCTCTTCTTCTATGGGTGGAATATTGAATGCTATTTTTCATTATGGTCATGTTTTTATTCAAACTGCCGGCACTACAAAAAATATTGATCTGCACAATGTTGCCAGACCTCACCACGTTGCTGATTTTATTTTAGATAGGACACATCACATCCATGGAGCCTAATTTTTTTGGAACCAGTGCTATATTAATTTTTGGCAAAATCTCAATTTTGATTATTTTGTTGTTTTACGCTATATTTGCTTTAATGATAGTCAGACAAGTTGATTTAATGAGCAAAACTCTAATTACCAAAGTATCTCCAATACTTAAAGCCTTTTCTATAGTTCATGCAGGAATAGCCATAGGTTTAATAATTCTTGCCTGGGGGATACTCTAATGCAGATTAAAGTTGCCCAAGTTATTGGTTTAAATAGCGATCAAAAAGCGGCTCAGGTGATATCTTCTGTCCGCGACAATGATAATACTTTTTTTGCTGTTTTAGACTTGTCTTGCGATGATGCTTTTACCAAAGGAAGACAAATTCTCTCAGAACTGTCAGATTTTTACTTTGATTTTGAAGGCAGTCCCTCAGAAAAATTAAATGCCACATCTGAAGAGGTCAAGGGTAAGTTCCCAGAGGAGGAATATTCACTTTTATTATCATCAATCTCTGGAAAAGTTTTATATCTCCTTTCAGGAGGAAATCCTGCTGGTAGAGGAGATATTGAAGTTCATCTCAAAAGAAATGAAAAACTTTCTTCCCTTTTATCTCTAGGGAGTGAATCTCAATTAATCTCAGGCTTTTTACAGGAAGGAGATAGACTTCTTCTTTCAACCAAAAGCCTGGTAAATTTTCTGGGGGAAGATTTATCCAAGTCTTTGGATTTATCAACTGGGGATTTTGAACAGGAAATAACAGATAGAATTGGATCTACTCAAGTTGAACAGCAAAGTCTGGCTGGGTTGGCTATAGAGATGGTAGGGGAAACTCAGGAAAAAGAAGTAATTCCTGGGATAGAAGAGGAGCAGAGAGATCCTTATCAAGAATCCTCAGCAGAGGAAAAGGGCAATATTTTTGGTAAGGCACTTAGTGTTTTTGGAGGGGTCCTAAATTTTATTAAAAATTACTTCCCCAAAAGCGGTAGAGGCAGATTAATATTGGCTGTTTTGTTAATACTGATTATTGCCTCAGGTGTGGGAGTTAAGATAAAAGCTTCAAAAGATGCTGAGGCTCAAGCACAATTTAATCAATACCTGCAAAGCGCCAAAGATGATTTTAATGGTGCAAAGGGACTGGCTTCTCTAAATCCAGTTGAGGCAAAGTCAAAGCTGGATTCATCTTTAGGCAATGTTGACAAGGCCATAGCTATAAAGCCAAAAAATACTGAGGCTTTGGATCTTAAAAAACAAATTGAAGGAGAGTCAGGTTCAATTTTAAAACAATCAGAAGTTTCAGATTTTCCTGTATTTCTAGATCTAGATTTAGTTAAAAGTAATTTTAGGGCTTCTCAGATGAGTCTTTCATCAGGGAAGCTTTTGCTTTTGGATTCATCAGTTGGAACTTTAATCTCAATTGATATTGCTAAAAAAAGCAATCAGATTTTGGCAGGTAAAGAACAGTTAGGTGATGCTGCACTAGCTACTTTAAATGGCACTACTGCTTTTATTTATTCGGGTGACAAGGGGATTTTGAAAATTGACACCAGCAGTAAAAAAGTGACAACAGCCTTAAAAACAGATGATAATTTGGGGGAGGTTAAAGATATTTATGGTTTTGCCTCAAATATTTATGTTTTGGATGCAGGGAAAAATATGGTTTGGAAATATCTGGCTACCTCTGATGGGTATTCTACTTCCAGAGAATATTTCACTAAAGGCACAACAGCAGATTTGAAGGATGCGTTGAGGATGCAGATTGAATCCTCGATATATATTCTTAAAAGCGGGGGAGAGATACTTCGGTTTACAAAGGGTGATAAAGATAATTTTGGATATTCAGGTTTGCCTTCAGGAGTGAAAGATCCTAAATCTATATTTGTCTCATCTGACACAGATGATTTTTATGTTTTAGATTCAGGCAACTCCAGACTTTTGATCTTAACCAAAACAGGAACCTATAAAGGCACAATAACAGGAGCTGGATTTGCTAATGCCTCAGACTTGGTAGTAGATGAGAAGGGAAAGAAAGTATATCTTCTTGAGGGTAGTAAGATTTACAGCGTTGATCTCAAATAGATGTTAGATAGCTAGTTGCTAGATACTAGTTGTAATATTAACTAAGATCTAGTATCTAATATCTAGTACCTATGCGCATCATCAATAAAAAGGCTTTACATAACTACCACATTCTAGAGCATCTGGAAGCAGGAATTGTGCTTTCTGGAGCTGAGGTTAAATCCATCAGAAATGGCAGAATAGACTTAGGAGAATCCTATGTTAAGATTTTGGATACAGAGGCATTTTTAGTGAATGCCAATATCCCTCGGTATAATCAGGCTGCAGATAAAGAATATGATGCTACCAAGAGTAGGAAGCTGCTTCTTCATAGAGATCAAATAAATTCTTTAATTGGTAAGGTTTCCGGTAAAGCCACAACTTTGGTCCCAATTTCTATTTATGAGAAAAATAATAAATTTAAAGTGGAAGTTGGACTAGCAAAGTCTAAAAAAGAATTTGATAAGCGCCGAGTGGTCAAAGAGCGTGATCATAGCCGTAGGATTGAACAGGAAATTAGGGGGAAGGAATAGTTGGTGAGTTAACTCGTCGCTTGCGAGTACTGCACTAACTATTGAAATCGTTGTTTCAATAGTGCTTCGTACTTTTAAACGTAAAGTGACAAAAGAAAGAGACCACACAAGGAGAATAGAACAGGAACTAAGAGGCAAAGAGTAATTGACAAAACATATGTTTTGTCATAAAATAGGAAAGTGAAATATTTTGATTGGGATAAGGAGAAAAACGGTCTTTTAAGGGCAGAACGTGACGTTGGCTTTGAGGATGTAGTGACAGCTATTAATGAAGGGTATTTGATAAAAGTTCTGGGTCATCATAATCCAAAAAAATATCCTAACCAAAAGATTTATGTAGTTGAAATAGAGGGTTATGTGTATTTAGTTCCATTTGTTGAAGATGAGGAGAAACGTTTTTTAAAAACAATTTACCCTAGTAGAAAGATGACAAAGAAATATTTAATAGAAAGGAGGAAGAAAAAATAATTATGAAATATTTTGAATTAGATGAAGAAGAAAGACAACTTCTGGAAGAGGTAGAAAGAGGAGAGTGGAAACCGGTTTCAGATAAAGAGTTTGCCAAATTTAAGAAAGAAGCTATGGAAGCTGCTAGGAATACTTTAAACAAGACTAAAAATATCAACCTTAGGCTTTCTGAGAGGGACTTACATAAGCTTAAAGCTAAAGCTATAAGAGAGGGTATTCCTTACCAAACTTTAGCTTCATCCATCCTTCACAAAGCTGCAGCAGAGTAATTGCTTTTAGGCTCAAAATATGGTATTATTAAAGCCTGGGGATGTATTGTCTCGACAGGTTAGCACTTTAAAAACCGCAAGCCGAATAGGAAACATTATTCGTTAAATATTGTTTCAAAACACAAACGGCAATGATATTGCTCGTTACCTGAAGCGGTTTGCTTCTGGGTTTAAGGAAGTCGGCTCACTCGTGAGTGGACAACCAAAATACCTAGTAGCTTAAGCTAAAGGTTGCTTTAGAAATTGTTCTCTTTCTGACGGAACACTAAAGTACGTACAAAGTCAGGATGCTATTTCAATAGTGTTGGTTGATCTGTTGAAATTTAAGATGCCTCAATCACTTGTTAGTTTTCCTTTCAGTTGGTTACAACTAATAAGTAAAAATTAACTGAATAAGCTTGTAGACGTTTTTGAACTAATAACTTGGACTCGACTTCACCGTCGACATCTCCACCAAAAAATCCGCCTCCGGGCGGATTTTTCGTACTTAGTTGTTAGTAATTAGTGATTAGTTATACTATGAACTCTGAACTATGAACTTAGTACTAGACTTATTATTTCCTAAAAAGTGTGTGGGGTGCAGACAAGAGGGAAGCTTTTTTTGTCAGGATTGTATTAGTAATATTACTCAAACAGATTTAGTTTGCCCAAAATGTGAGAAATTGGCTGTTGGCGGACAGACCCACCCAATTTGTAGAAGAAAGTTTGGATTAGATGGGCTTTGGAGTTTAGGGATATACCAAAATCCTTTAAGGGAGGCTATAAAACAGCTTAAATATCAAAGAGTAAAAGAGCTTTCTGAGAGTTTGTCAGATATTCTTATAGAATATTGGGCCAGATATCAGCCTTTTGTATTTGATCAAATGAAAAAAGATGGGGGAGAAGGTTGGGTATTAATACCTGTGCCTTTACATTGGTTTAGGCAAAATGATAGAGGTTTTAATCAATCAAGTCTTTTCGGACAATCTTTATCCAAAAAGTTGGGTTTAGACTATTGTGAGGCTCTTAAACGTATTCGCTTCACTAAACCTCAAGTAGGTCTTTTAGGTAAAGACCGTCATCAAAATATTAGAAGTGCTTTTGAAATAGATGCGTCATTGCGAGCCCCGAAGGGGCGTGGCAATCTTGTTAATGTTTTATTGATTGATGATGTTTGGACCACTGGTTCAACTTTAAGAGAATGTTGCTACGTTTTGAAACGCGCAGGAGCGAAGCGAGTGTGGGCTATTACCCTTGCGCATTAGCGTTTCAAAAGGCAAGGTTCTACGAGCGTAGCGAAGTAGGTCCTTATATCTTAAAAAGAAATGGAGCCAAAAAAGTCTGGGCACTAACTCTTGCACGTTAGATGGCGGAGGGGGTGAGATAACACACCATCTCACCTGTTCTGGCGGAGGGGGTGAGATTCGAACTCACGGTGGCATTGCTGCCACATTGGTTTTCAAGACCAACCTGATAAACCACTCCAAGCACCCCTCCTAGTGCTGTAAATTATACTTGTTTAGCCAGCTTTTTTCCAGGTAATGCTCTTCGTAATGACAATTAGGGCAAATAAGTGCTAAGTTGTCTAAGTTATTATTACTTCTATTCCTATCTTTATGATGAACATGAAGTATTTGGAATTTAGAATACCCACATCGTTCACATTTTCTTCCTCTTTGATTAAGTAAACGTAAAATTAGCCTTTGGTGATGAACTACTTTATCTTTTGGGCGGTTCATTTTATACTTAATGCCAGCTCTATTTTTATTGGCGCAAGCCCTACTACACGTCTTTTTATTAAAACGCGCCATTATTAGCGTTCCACAAATTAGACATGGTTTCTCTTTTCTCAATGATTTTCCATAACATTTTATGCTACAAAATGCATGACCATTACTTTTTATTAGTTCATTTGGTCTTCTATAAATGGGTTTACTGCAGATAAGACAGGAAGTATTCGGATGACGTAGATAGGGCATAAATCCACTATATAACTTCGGGTTTTATTTGTAAATAAGGATATTGGGCGGAGAGGGAGGGATAACACACCATCCCTCCCTCTTTAATCTGGTGCGGAGAGGGTGGGATTCGAACCCACGATACCCTTGCGGGTATAGCTTCTTAGCACGAAGCGGCACTCGGCCACTATGCGACCTCTCCGAATACCTGAGGAGAGTAGCTCAAGGTTCCTGTGTAACAGGGTTCTTATGCGACCTCTCCAGGCCCTCATTCTAGCAAAATACTAACTTATTATCTATGTTGGACTGGTATATAATTAAACAAATGCCCGAAGAAGAAAAAAAGGTTCATCAAGAAGAACAACCACAAGAACAATTCACCCCTAAAATGATGGAAGCAGGGGAGGTGGAGACTCTTCTTTCCTGGGAAGGTCCAAGTAGGCCTTTTAGAAAAAAAGATAGGTCTTTTTATACAACTCTAGCTATAATTGTGACTCTTTTAGTATTAATTTTATTTTTAGCCAGTGAATTTTTACTGATTGGAACAATTTTGGCCTTAACTTTTGTGTCTTATGTTTTAGCTTTTATTCCTCCAAACAGAGTTAAATATAAAGTCTCAACTCAAGGAATAACTATTGGAGAAGATTTCTATTTTTGGCATTTTTTAGATTCATTTTGGTTTAAAGATAAAGAAGGCTCAAAAGTTTTACATATTCAAACTCTTTTTAGGTTTCCAGCTCAACTGATGTTAGTTTTAGAGGGGATTGAAGAAGAACAAGTGAAAAAAACAGTGGCCAGGTTTTTGCCATTTCATGAGTCTCCTCATAAATCTATGATGGAAAAGTGGTCTGAAGGCTTACAAAAACACTTTCCTTTGGAAAACACCCACAGATAATCAAAAGTCATTGCGAGCGTAGCGAAGCAATCTTATGATAAAATCCCAAGTACGCCCTCGTAGGCTAACGGATAAACCTCGAGCTTGCGGAGTTCGTAATGTGGGTTCGATTCCCGCCGAGGGCGCCGGAGAAAACTTATCATAAATTTCCAAAAGATAAGTTTTTGGAGGTGGGATGCGAGAGAGGCCTATTCGGATGGTTTCGAAAACCAATCGGCTCGTAAGGGCCACGCAGGTTCGACTCCTGCTCCCACCGCCTTGATATAATACCTATATGAAAAGAGAATTTAGTGCAGGTGGAATTGTTTTCAATGACAAAGGTCAGGTTTTAGTTACAGAGCATTCTCAAAATCATCATTGGAGTTTTCCTAAAGGTTTACTTGATCACCCAGATCAAACAATGGAAGAGTCTGCTTTAAGAGAAGTTAGGGAAGAAGGAGGGGTGGAGGCAGAAATTATAGGAAAAGTGGGTAGTCATAAGTATGTCTATACTATGGATAATGAAAAAATATTTAAAGTTGTGACATATTTTTTAATGAAATATAAATCTGGAAATATAGAGGATCATGATTGGGAGGTATCAGAGATAGGCTGGTTTACTCCGGAAGATGCTTTGGAGAAATTAACTTTTACTGCAGACATAGAGCTTTTAAAAAAGGCAGTGGAAATGTATGGCCAGTGATCTTTTTGTTTCAAGAGGGGGGGATAAGCTGCAAGCAGCTATTGGAAATTGGAAATTGGATCTTGGAAATTTGGTAGTCCTGGATGTAGGCTCTTCTACTGGTGGATTTGTAGATTGCTTACTCCAAAATGGAGCAGGAAAAGTTTATGCCCTGGATACCTCTTATGGAGAATTAGCCTGGAAGCTTAGAAATGATCCAAGAGTGGTGGTTATGGAAAGAACCAATATTTTATGGATCCCGGATCAAGACCCGACGGGTCGGCGAGTTGTCCGGGATGACATTGGTAAGGTAGATATTGTCACAATTGATGCAGGCTGGACAAAACTTGAACTTGTATTGCCTATTGTTAAAAAGTTTTTAAAACCTAATGGAAAAATAATTGCTTTACTCAAACCCCATTATGAAACAGAAAAAAGGAATCTAGTAAAAGGAGTGGTGCCTTCTGAATTGGTTGAGCAAATCAAAAACCAAGTTCTCCAAAACATTCAGGTTTTGGGATTTAAAGTTGAGAAGATAGTAGATTCTCCAATTCTGGGTGGAGCAGGAAATCAGGAATACTTGCTACTTATTGCTATTTCTTAAACCTAGAAGTAAAAATAAGTTTTAAATCTTCCAAGACCCCGTTTAGCTGTTTAGTTTTCCAAAGATAAAAAAGGGGCAAAATTCCAAAAGAATTAATAATAAAAATTCCAAAAAACCACAACTTACTGCCTGCTTTAGCAGATCTCCAAAGACCCATGGCTTTCCAAAAAGCCTCCCAAAGCACAAAGAAAAAAATTCCTAAATTATTAAATAACTCTCCAGACATTAAATTATTATATCACTACTGCGGAGAGGGAGGGATTTGAACCCTCGATACCCTTGCAGGTATACGACATTTCCAATGTCGCGCACTAGGCCACTATGCGACCTCTCCAATTTTTAATATTATATCAGCTCAGCCTTGTTTTCGGGGAAATTTTGGAATATAATCTGCCCTGTAGTTTCTGGTGGCCTCGAACATGCGGGCGATTGGATAACTGCAAAGCTATGGATGAAACAGAGCAGATAAAACAGAAAATAAATATTGTAGATTTAATCTCAGAATATATCCCCCTTAAAAAAGCTGGTGTTAATTTTAAAGCTCCCTGTCCCTTCCATGATGAAAAAACTCCCTCATTTGTTGTCTCTCCTGAACGCCAAATCTTTAAATGTTTTGGTTGTCAAAAGAGTGGTGATATTTTTACTTTCCTGATGGAGAAGGAAGGTATGGAGTTTAAGGAGGCCTTAGAGTTTTTGGCAAAAAAAGCAGGCATTACACTAATTCAAACAGAAAGTAAAAAAGATTTTAGGCAAAGATTATTTGAGGTCAATTTAAAAGCTCAGGAATTTTTTCATTATATTTTGACTAAACACCTTTTGGGTAAAAATGCCCTGGAATATCTAAAGGGTAGAGGAGTAACTGGAAAATCCATAGAAGATTTTGGATTAGGCTATGCTCCAAATTCCTGGGAATCTTTAACAAAGTTTTTGTTAAAAAGAAATTTTACAATTTCAGAAATTATTTCTGTAGGTTTGGCTGTTCCTTCAAGACAGGGTGGTTATGATAGATTCAGAGCCAGAATTATTTTTCCTCTTATTGACGGCAAAGATAAATTAAGAGGATTTTCCGGGAGAGTTTTGTATCCGCAAGAGCCAAAATATATAAATTCTCCTCAAACTCCAATTTTTGATAAGAGTGAATTTTTATTTGGCATTAATTTAGCCAAAACAGAGATAAGAAGCAAAAAGGAAGTAGTGTTGGTAGAGGGAGAAATGGATGTAATCTTATCTCATCAAGCTGGTTTTAAAAATGTGGTTGCTTGTAAAGGCACTGCTTTAACTGAAGGTCAAATTGACCTTCTAAAAAAGTATACTGAAAACCTAAAATTTTGTTTTGATATGGATTTGGCAGGGGATAGCGCCTCAAGGCGCGGCATTGAAATGGCAGAAAAAGCAGGGTTAAATATAAAGGTTGTTGAAATATCATCCGGTAAGGACGCAGCAGAAATTATAAAGATGGATCCAAAACTTTGGGAAAAGGCAATTGCAGAGGCTGTACCTATTTATGATTATTATTTAACCTCAACTGCCAAAAGGTATGATATCAAAAATCCTACAGACTTAAAATCAATTGGTATGGAATTAATTCCAGTTTGGGCAAAAATTCCAGATTCTTTAGTTAGAGAAAGATATATTCAAAAATTATCATCTTTTCTTAAAACAGATGAGAAATCTTTAAGAGAGGAAATCGAGAAAGAAAGAGAAGCAAAGAAAAAGAGTTATACAGAGGTGCTCAGCCAAAAAGTTAGCCAGGATAATATTGTGGCCACTATGTCCAGAAGAGAGCTTTTGGAAGAATATTTAATAGCTTTGCTGCTGCACCCTCCTTTTGATTCTACCTATGTGCCGAATTTTTTGGAGACTTTATTTTTAAAAGAATCTTTTAGACAAATTTATGTACTTTTAGTTCTTTATTTAGATTCAATTTCTTTTAAAAGTCAGGCTTTTTCTATAAATGATTTTTCTGCAGATTTTCCAAAAGAACTGCTTTCAGAGGTAGACAGGTTGTATTTAACTGAGCTTGATGATAAACTAACTGATTCTAAAGCCTGGCAGAAAGAAGTTTTAGGAGTTATCTCAGAGCTTAAAAAAGCTTTGATCAAGGCATCTTTGGAAAAATTATCTCTGGAGATTAAGAATGCTCAGGAATTTGGTAAGATAGAAATAGTAGAATCTTTAAACAAAAGGTTTAGGGATTTGTCTGTTAAACTTAAAAATCTTTAAAATATTATGGCTAAAAGAAAAGAAGCACAACTTGATATTAAAAAACTCCTTAAATTGGGTAAGGATAGAGGATTTATTACCCAAGAGGAGATTCTCCAGGTTTTCCCAAAACCAGAAGAAGTTATTGCAGAGCTTGACGATTTTTATATAAAGTTGATTGATACTGGTATTGATGTTTTTGAAACTACAGCTGAGGAAACAGATTCAGATTCTAAAATTTCTACAGATCTTGAGAAGGAATTGGAAGTACTTTCAACCTTGGAGGAAGGATCAGTTACAGATCCTGTTAGACAATACCTTCGTGATATTGGCAAGATTCCTCTTTTAACAGCCGCTGATGAAATTGATCTGGCAAAACGGGCAGAGAAAAATGAAAAAAGAGCCCGGGATAAGTTGATTAATGCCAACTTAAGGTTGGTTGTTTCTATTGCTAAAAAATATGTAGGGCGTGGTATGAGTCTTTTGGATTTAATTGAAGAAGGCAATATTGGTTTGATGAGGGCTGTTGATAAATATGACTGGAGAAGAGGGTATAAGTTCTCAACTTATGCCACCTGGTGGATTAGACAAGCAATCACTAGGGCTATAGCAGATCAGGCAAGGACTATCAGAATCCCAGTTCATATGGTTGAGACTATAAATAGGTTTAACAGAACTCAAAGAAGAATGATGCAGGAACTAGGGAGGGAACCTACCCCAGAAGAGGTAGCTAAAGTTTTGGAAATTGATCCAGCTAAGGCCAGAGAAATAGTTAAAGTTTCCCAAGAACCAACCTCTTTAGAAACTCCAGTTGGAGATGAAGAAGATTCTCACTTAGGAGATTTTATTGCAGATCAAGGGCTGCAGCCAGATGAGCAGGCCACCAGAGAACTTTTGAAAATTCACCTTGACGAAGTGCTAGATTCACTTTCTCCTAGGGAAAAAAGAGTTTTACAATTAAGGTTTGGGCTGGAGGATGGAAAACAGCGGACTTTGGAAGAAGTGGGAAAAGAATTTGGAGTAACTAGGGAGCGTATTAGACAAATTGAGGCCAAAGCTATAAGAAAATTAAAGCACCCCACGAGAGCAAAAAAATTAAGAGATTATTTAGAATAATTTTCTTGGCGCTCCTAAAGTCGCACTAAGAAAATTGAAACATCCCACCAGAGCGAAGAAGTTACGTGATTATCTTGAATGAGCAAGCTCTTGCTTCGCAATGGAATTCAAGTCAAGGTCCTTGAGCGAAGCGAAAGGTTCTTACCTGGAGTGAAGGTGCTTGGGCTGATCTTCTTCATCATCTTCTTCTAAATCATGATAATGAACTGTAGCTGGAGCAGACTCCTCCATGATTGTTGCCAGGGCTAGCTTTCTAAATACCTCCATTAATAATAAACCAGCTATCATGTAGGTTACTAAAGCTATAATGGCTACTATATCCAGACTACCTGATCCCATCCTGATATCAGAGGTAAGTCCTCTAAAAGGGCTAATTAAAAAACTACTTATTGAATAAATCCAGGAAACAATAGGAGTAGATGAGTTGGCTGAGATGAATTGAAGTATGATTCTTACTCCAATAAAGAAGGAGACAATTGATAAAACAATATTTGTAAAAGATATTAGAAAGTTAGCTAACTTAGTGATCATAGAATCTAAGATTAATCCAGTAGGGTAAAAATCAAAACAAAATTCTGTAAGAAGTTAGATAGAAAGATAATGGGATGGATTTCGCACCTTTTAGGTGGTAAAATTCCAGAGGTACATTAACATTCCCCTGTAGCTCAATGGTAGAGCAGGATCCTGTCAAAATAGGCAGCGCTTGGTGGTAACACTGAGATGAAAATCGGGCTAATTCGGGGGACCCCCAGTAAAATGGGGTAATCCCGAGCTAAATTGATCCCATGGATCATAAATGTGTAGAGACTATATACCCGGCTCCCGAAAGGGATGATAAGATAGTCCAGACCATTTGGTAACAAGTGGAATTCTGTAAGATCAAGGTTCGTGGTCCGAATCCACGCGGGGGAGCAAACAAAAATGCAGGATAAATTCCTGCTATTTTTGTTTTCCTCAACAGTGGTTTGGACTGCGTGATTTGTTTACAAATCAGCTGTTCGCAAATTTCTTCTAGAAATTTGGCATGTTATCCACGCGGGGGGAGCAGCACTTTTTTAGCCTCAAATTTGACTTCCTGCAACATATCTGAGAAGCTAGTTTAAAGGAGGTAAATAAGCGAAGCTTGATACTTCGTATTAAAATATGGCAACTATTGTAAATAATCCTGCACCTGATAATTCAGGTGGACCTATGGGTATGATTATTGTGGTTATTGTTCTGCTTGTTTTAGGATATCTTGGATATGTGTATGGACTGCCAGCACTCAGACAAGTGCAGGTGGGAACTCCACAAATTAATGTACCCAGCGAAATTAACGTAAACGTTAAACAATCGGAATAGAGTAGGATTTCCAGAAAGAGCTTACTTTCTGCCGTACTTTACAACTTCAATTCCATCTATACTCTGACTGGATATAAATTTCCTATCCCCAAATCTTTGAGTATGGAAGTCATCAAAGTTTTTATAGTCAAAATTGGGGGTCTCTATAAAAAGCAGTAGATAATCAGCTTTTGGATAATCATCTATATTTAAAGCTTTTATTCCCTTCATTCTTAGAAAAAATCTATAATCATCAGCTTGTGGAGTGGAATTTTGAGGATTAATTACAGAAACTAAAGCATACTTTTTTTCTAAATCCAAATTATTTTTTAAACTACTAGCAACTTTTTCCAATCTTGGGATAGATCTGCCTGTAAAATCAAGAGCAGGAATGGTAATTATTGGTATATATAAAAGGATAATAATTGTGAGTATAACTCTGCCAGCAGTTTTAGAGGATAAGATTGTGGCAATAATAAAAGTTAGGCTGCAGATAAGTCCTAGTAAGTAATATTGTCTTAAGGGTGAGACAAGTATTAAAAAAATAAGAGGTAAAGAAATAAATATAATCCAATATTTTTCTCTTTTTGAGGCCATAAATATGGAAATTAATAGGCTTAAATATATTAATGCATGAGGAATGCCTGTGGTATTTAAAAGTAGATTAATGTTTCCAATATTTGGAGAAAAGGTGAGTTCTGCTAAAGATGGATATTCTAGCCAGTGACGGATCAGATAACCTTTGGTAATAATTTCAAAAAGTATTATTGGCATCCAGGGAATCAAAAGTCCCAAAATTAAATAAGTTAAGTGTTTAATGCGGTTTTTATTTTTGACCCATTCATAAAATAATATTGGAATAGCAAGTATGGCTGCGGGATCTATGGCAATGGCTACCCCAAAAAATAAAGAAGATAAAAAGAGGGGAGTTTTAAAATAAAGAGTGATCAGACCAAGAAGCACGAAAGATACATACATATGCCCATTCCAAGGCATGGATGAGGCTTTTATCCACCAGGGAGAAAGGCCAATTGTTAAAATGACTAAAATTGTTGGGATGAATGACTTTTTTAAATTTAAAAAAACAAATACTCCCAAAGCCAAAATGGCATAAAATGCATGAGAAATAATAATTGAAAGCCCACTCCCCAAAGTTAATATTAAAAATGGGAATAAAAGATAATAATAAATTGGACTGGTAGGAAAATTAGCACTGGTTGCAGGACCCAGCCAAACTATTTTACCCACCCAGAGGTTAGAAAGCTCATTTAAATCCCTTGCCAAATCTACATGTATTCCGGTTTCAGCAATTCCCTTGTAAGCCCAAAGTAAAAAAAGAGAAATTAAAACAAAAGAAGTAAATATTTTATGCATAAAGCTTTCATACTTTTTACAATTCTAACAATAGTTGATTAAATTAGTAAAGTAGGGTATACTTCCATAACTTCATGAGCAATCCTTGTATACAATGCGGCAAAGAAAGAATAGACGGAAAGAGCTGGGAAGAAAAAGCCGGAATTTCTGTTGTAACCTACACTGACACAGTTTGTCCAGATAGCGAGTGTCAAAAAATTGTTGATAAAGCAATTGCAGACCGTAAAGCCAAAAGCGCTAATTTGATAAAAATTAAAGCTGAAGCCAAACTAGCCAGAGAAAAACAAATCGCAGCCGGCTAATTAAGCTATAATAGTCTGATGTCTGCGGAAGTTCCTAACAAACCATTTTCATTCGGTATTTTTGCCTCAAAACCCCACATGGTGTGGGTTATTGGTGCTTTTATCTCTGTAATTATTGGGACTGCACTTGATAAATTTTCGGTCATTATCCTACGAAACCTCACTGATGCAGTAGCAACCCAACCAATTATCTTCTCTATGGTTTGGGTTTGGGCGATTCTTTTTCCTGTGTTTTACTTGTTTGCCCGAATCTTTTGGCGTTTCAGCGGCTTTACCGGGATGCGCTGGTTTATGGGACAGCGTTCAACAGCCTACCACTGTTTATACGAATATTTATCTTTACACAGTAAGGATTATTTCAATAGCCGCTTTGCAGGAGCCTTAGTGAATAAAATATCAAATGCAGTTGATGGAACAGAACAACTTTTTGAGAAAATATTATGGCATTTTACAGGACTTCTTTTGGCGCTTATATTTTATGCATTCATTGCCGGATCAACTTACTTTTTACTTGGTGTGATTATTGTTGTGTGGTCGATTATTTTTCTTGCTGCAAATTTTTGGTTTGCAAAAAAAATACAGCCGTATTCTTACCAAGCTGCAAAATCTGTCTCGACCCTAAAAGGGAGAATTGTTGATTCCCTTTCAAATATCTCGCTTGTTCATGAGTATGCACATATAGCTGGTGAACGCGAATACATCAGAGGATTTGTAAAAAAACAATATGATGCAGGGCTTAAAAATTGGTGGGTTTCCGAATGGGTGCTTGTTGCAAATGGAGCGATGATATTTGTTTTTATACTGGCAATGATGATTTGCTCAATTTACCTATTTCAAAATGAACTGATTAGCATAGGGGTTATTGTTATGGTAGTCTCACTGGTTGGAGATTTAACTGGCCAATTGTTTTTTATTGGAGAGGAAATAAAAAATTCGTCAAAACTTTATGGACAAGTCAAAGAAGGGCTAGATGAAATCTTAAAAGAACACACTATAGTGGATACACCAAACGCTGTTGATGTTTCCTT
>Ga0155288_128_pt1 | contig 14245 bp, 13 predicted proteins | sample RifCSPhighO2_02_FD_106256 | JGI IMG/M metagenome (GOLD analysis project Ga0155288, IMG submission 106256) | Candidatus Daviesbacteria bacterium RIFCSPHIGHO2_02_FULL_36_13
CTGTCAAGATAGGTTAGAACATTTCCTATGGTGGCTATGGGGGTTGAACCTTGTGCTCCAGAACTGGTAGCTCTGTAGATTTTGTAATTGGTAATTGCAGCCCCTCCATCAGAGGCTGGGGCAGTCCAGTTAAGGGTGGCTTGGGCATTGCCTGGGGTGGAAGAGAGTGATGTCGGAGCATCAGGAATAGTTGTGGCTGGAGGGGCAGAAGTAGTGCCATAGGTAAATCCAAAGCCATAATTATAAAGAGTAGCAATTTCGCTGGATGTTAAGCTTCTATTCCAAACTCCTACCTCATCAATTGAACCCTTAAAAAGATTAATTGGGTTAGGTCCTACTGAGCCAAAAACAGCTCCAATCTTAGCCGCTATAGAGGTGCTGCCACCGGCAACAGAGATATTGGTAGTTATTTCCTTGACTCCATTAATCCATAACTCACTATTTGCCCCATTGGTAATTGACACTACATGATACCATCTGCCATTAACTGCATCTGTTGTGCCATCAAGATTACCTCCAGCCATGCCTCCAATATTAAATTTGGCATTGCTATTTAAGCCTAAATTCATGCCATAACCACTGCCTCCGGCCTGACAGTCACAATATCCCCGGCTAAAAATTTCCTGTCTTGTATTATTGACATTGGTAGGATTGACCCAGGCTGAAAGAGTAACTGTTGAGGTTAGATTAAGGGAGCTGGTAGAAGGAACCGGAATATCAATATACTCAGATGTGCCATTAAAAGTTCTACTTTTCCCAATTCTGCCTGTCCCAATATTAGCAGAGGAGTTGGAAATTCCAGTATTATTATTGGTGGTTGAATCAGCAACCGTAGCACCACTACTTTCATCCATTTTATAATAGGCCACTAAACCGCTGCTGGGAAAAGGTGGGGAGGTTGGAATAGGTCCTGAAGGAGGAATGGGAAGGGTGAAGCTAGGGGTTGTTACTTCTGACCATTTTTGGAAAGTTGTAGATAAAACATTTCTTAAAAGCACCAGATATTTAGGTTCAAGATTGACCTTTTCAGCAGCAGTATTTGCATCTGCCGCACCTAAACTTCTTCTGAACCTTATAGGTTTATTGGAATCAAGACTGATTAAACTTCCATAAATATTTAATTGATTGGCAGGTGATACGCTTATAAAGCCTGATGAAGGACAAGTAGAAGTAAAGTCATTGCTTGCGGTGCAAATTATTCCAGAGGAAATAATAGTTGCTTGGATGTCGGTTAGACTTCCGGAAGGAGTAAAATTAACATCATCTTTGACAATAAAAACCGTACCCCTGTCTGCCTGATTTGCCCCATAAGTATAATTACTGCTGATATTTAATTTACCCTCTACAAACACAACACCTGTTTTAACGGCTGCTCCCGGGGGATTGCCGGAAAGATTCAGGTCTCCTGTGATTAAATAGACAGAATCAGTAGTGAAATTGAGGTTGGCTTGGGTGGCATTGCCTGTAATTTCTACCTTATTTGTTCCAAAAGGGGCACGGTTGTAATAAATAGATTTTAATTCATCATAGGTTGGGATTTTATAGGGAATAAAGCCAATTTTTGGATCAATTGAGCATCCTCCTTCACCTGAAGTGTAGAATTTGCTGTCAGAGCCTATTATGGGAGTTGTTACAAGGCCTGTTGCCCTTGAAATTCCGCCTCCTGCACATTGAGGGGATTGGGCATGAACAGGGTATAGGGTATAGGGTATAGGGTATAGTAAGGCAAATACCAAAAAAGAAATTGCAATTAAACTAGTCGCTAAACCCTTAACCCTAAACCCTTTCTTCTTCATGGTCCTCCAGGGGTATTGATTGTTTCATTTGAATGAACATCTCCGCCAGATGTTTGAATCCAGGGGGGGGGAGCGGTACATACATTGGTAGAGGTGTTACATATCAGGCCTCCACTACAAGTTTTAGTCCCATTGGTACATGTGCCACTACAGCCATCAGAATATGCATAACCAGGACAATAACTGGTACCACCGTTGCAGCTGGGAGTACAGACAGCAGCAGAAAAGGTAATTGATTGAGACACTACCGCAGCGGTATTGCCGGCATTATCACAGCTGATAGCTTTAATAGTGATTGTTTGACTGCTGCCGCTGACCGGAAATGGACCTGAATATAATGTTGCAGGAGCAGTACAACCGGGGGTAGAACCATCAACTGTATAATATGTATTCCTGCAACCGCTACCACCTGTATCAGAACAGGCAAGAGATATGGTAGATATTTCCCCGTTAGCACAGTTTGTGCAAGATGGAGCGGGAGCGAAAATAGTAGACGGAGGGTCTAAATCCAGAGTCCAGTCAGCAAAGGTAGGGGTTAGGGTATAGGGGTTAGGGTATAGTGAAAGAAATAGAAGAAAACCAACAATAAGAAACCTTCTAAATCTGGCAGGCATACTATTATAATAGCTGTATTATTTGACAAAAAGCAAGAAGTTGATCTGTAACTATTCCGCTGGGAAGAACTGAACTCATACAAAGCTAGAATTTGACAAAATGCATGGAATATGCTACTATTATAGGATAATATGGAAAGATTCAGAGGGATTAAGAATTTAGGAAAAAAAGCAGTTCATTCCAAAGCAGGCAGAATTGCTTTTTCTGCCCTTTTGATGGCAGTAATAGCAGATGGAGATGCTTCTGCTGATTCAGTTATCTCTGCTTCTCCTAATCCCATACCAGCAGGTACAACAGGACCTGGAGCAACAGAAATCAGCTGGAATACAGGCAACCCGGCAGGGGAAGTCATGCTGAGTGTTAATGGAGCCCCGGAGGTTTTATTTAATAGAGGAGTCTCTGGACTGGATAGACCTAATTGGTTTAATGCCGGTAATCGCTATGACTTCAATGTCTATTCTGATTCATCCCGCACTTCTTTGCTTGGCTCAACAAAGGTTTTAAGGTCAGCAACTTCTCAACCCCTTTCAGTTACACCAGAGGCAGGAAATCCTGATTTATATACATTATCTTTTAATGGCAATGGTATTTCTGATACTATGCAGGTTTGGGTAGCAGTCAATCATGGTCCGGAAAGCTTAGTTGTCCAAAACCCTCATTATACCTGGACAGGCATAAACTGGATCCAGCCAGGAAATACATACACTTTTACTGAATATGCAGGCCAGGGTAAGCTACCAGAAGGAATTGTGAACAGGATAGATGTAGTAAAAGGGTCTACAGCCACTCCAACCCCCACCCCAACTCCAGTAATTAATGAGCTTCCTCGATCAGTTACCTGGGCCAATCAAACCTGGAGCATTAATCCAAATATTACTGTTGGAGAATCGCCAAATAATCCAAACAGAATAGTAAATACAATTGATATAAGTGGGGGATCTGTGAGTAGAATTCAACCCTACGAATCTCAGTTTGGATTATTAAGTGGTAATAACCGAACGCTTTATATTAACGCTCTTATTCACAGTGATAGCTTAAACAAAGTAGTGGCAGCAATAGCAATAGACAGGGGAGGCAATTTTAGATCCCCGGATATGCTAACTTTTGACGGAACAAATCCTACTATTCAGCAGGTTGTTGGGTCTGGTATTGACAAAAATACTACAGCAGGAATTGCTGAAATGCCATTCAGTTCTTTTACAAAAACAACTATTAATAACAAAGAAACCCTGAGGCTTGTTTTGAGAACAAACAGCCTAACACGTACTTATAATTGTGATTTAACTGTACTAGCTGTACCTTGTGTACTGGGGTAAGAATTTGCTAAGGGCTAAGAGCTTTTAATCCACTGCTGTTTTCAACATATGCTGATGTACGCATTGTTTTACTGCCATAACCTGAAAGAAATTTTACCTGCCAGGATCTTGTTCCATTTGAAACTATCTGCCCTATGTTTTCAGCACCATTATAAATATCCCATGGTAGATTTCGCCATGCACCAGAAGCCCAGACATAATGACTGGTACTGTCATACCTAAGCAAAAACCCATTAGCTCCTGGAGAAGGTACTCTGCCCTGGGCATCAGATAGAAAAGTATTGGCATTGGTTAAGGTGGTTCCTGTATACATGGCAGCATAATAGTTGGTAATGGGACCGGTGCCTGTGACTGTCAGGTTGACCGGATTATTCCAGCTGCCTCCGTTTTCAGTTGAGAGCCTGCCTGTTGTGCTTCCAGCAGTTCCCCCTGCACAGCTTGTACCGGAGACACAGGCTATATTTAAGGGATTAACAGTCAGAGTGACATTAGCACAGGCGACAGTATTGCCAGCATAGACAGCACCTGTGATATATCCGGGTACACAGGTAACGCCATTACAGACACTGAGTTCAGTTGGAGTAACCTTGATATCGTTTTGTACTATACCACAGGGGTAGTTATTGTAATTAGCATTGCCAGGCCAGGTTACATTGTAAGAGGTACCCTCGTAGATTCCCGGGAAGGTAAGAGAAGAGCCAGGTACAGCTCCCTTGAAGTCTATGACAGTTCTGGTTGTAGAACTGTCTCCGGGATTAACAATGCCACAGGTAGCACCAAAACTATAAATCTCACGGCAAAGATAATTCCAGTCAGCATTGTATGTACGGGGGGTCGGGGATACATTCCAGTAGTTATTGTTGATCTTATACGCCCACAGAGTCGCAGAACCAACGTTATTCCAATGTTCCCCAATCCAGGTGTTATTGCCGCTCCAGGTTGAACTATATTCACTATTTCCCCAAGTTGTCTGATTGGGAGCATTAGTAGTACAGGCACCGGAAGTTGTACAGGTACCGTTGGTACAGTTATTTACATTATATGAAGCACCACACCAGTTGTTTGGCTGATCAGTAGCAGGCCTTGTACAAGTAGCTGCTCCATTATTATATGTTGTAAAATGACAACCGCTCTGATAAACTTGACAGCTATCAGCAGCAGGTCCAATATTACAAGCCCCGCAAGAAAGCCCGGTATTACAGTCGGGTGGAGCAACATAAGCATTAACTGTAACTGAACGAATTCCCCAAGAACTACCATCAGAACAACCATTAATCGGAGATGTGCTCACTCTATAATCAAACCAATTATATCCTGGCCCTACGTCGCCTGTCCACGTAATATAGCCAGCTCCAGGACGATAAGTAGTGCCATTTCCAGTACGGTTACCATTAGCACAAATCTCGCCATAGGTTTGTCCAGAAGTGTCTTGCTCGAATCCAAGCTCAGCTTTTACGCTAACAGTATTCTGACCGGAGGATAAATTATAAGTTCCTTCAGGAGTAAGTACGGTACCGTTAGCCAAAGCCTGTTTTGGGAAAATAAAGACCAGAAAGAGAAAACTTAAGCAAAGAATAATTTTTGGTAAGCATCTATTCATTTGATAAATTCAGTCCTATCTTTGGGTAAAAGGCCGTCTTTATCCATCAGGGCAAAGATTAAGTTATAATCACCAAAATAAGTTAAAGGCTCTGCCGAAACAGTGGCTATAATCTCACCCTTTTTAAAAGCCGTTTTACTTATTCCTCCTTTGGCTGTTGGATGAATTGCATAAACAGCCAGGGGTAGAGTAGAATCATCGGCTTTTAGAATAATCTGAACAAAAGGTTTTATTTTGGAGTCCGGATCAAAGAGTATAGCGCGTGATGATGAAAGTACACTATCAAAAGGGGCATAAACAGGGGTGTTGGCAGGGACTTTTGCCCCCAGTCCGCTGTATTTTTCATTTTTTGTAACCTCCTGGGCTTTTTCACAGAAACTTGGATCACCAGGGCAGGGAATGCTGAATTTAGGGGCAGGAGTAGGTAAAGGAGCAGGCAAAGGAGTAATTATTTTGCCTTTTTGTGTTTTTGTAAAAATAAAATATCCTGCCAGAATAATCAGTAAGATCCCTGAAATCACTAACAGGATAATTTTAACAGGTGGTTTTTTTTTGAGCAGATTATTATCCATACTATTTCATGGAGATCTGAAATATGAGATTGTGACAGCCTGATATTTACCATTTAGCAGTTCAAGTGATATTAAAACTTCTCTACCTGTATCTATTGTTTTTATATCAGAGGAGGCTGAAGCTGTAGTAGAAGTTCCTGCAAATTTATAAATTACTACTGAATCTGACACATCAAATTCTCCTTTTTCTCCGGAATCTGAGGTAACTTGCAGTGTTTTACCTGCAATGGAAGTTATTTTGCCCTGGAAAGTAGCAGCCTGAGTTTTAAAAAGGGGATTAACTGCTGCTTCCAAAGATTTGGTAGTCTGAACACTTTCCTCTGTGCTTGGAGTTTTAATAAGGGGGGCATACCCTGGATTTGCTCTTCCTATTACAAATCCAATAAGAGCTGAGAGTGCAACTAAAGCTACACCAACACCTATTTTTATCATAATTTAGTATGGACATAAACTGGTATACTTGTCAAATGGTTAGGCTGAATGCAAAAGAGCTTCGTAATTCGTCATTCGTAAAATCGTTAAAAGATAAAACGAAAAACGAACTAACGAAAAACGAGATTTATATTGTTTTGGACAATGTATTAGATACATATAACATAGGCTCAATATTCAGGCTGGCGGATGCTGTGGCTGCTAAAAAAATCTATCTTTGCGCGGGATCAGAAACTCCTCCTAATCACCGTATTAAAAAAGCCTCTATCAATACTACTGAATGGGTAGATTGGGAATATTGCGGGACAGCAGTAGAAGCAATAGAGAGAATAAGGAAGTTCTCCACAAGGTCGAACAAAAATTCTTCTTCGACTGAGCCGAAGGCGAATGGAGAAGTACAAATTGTTTCAGTAGAACAGAGCTCTAAATCAATCCCTTATGATAAATTTGAGTACAAAATGCCCCTGGCTTTAGTAGTGGGACATGAGTCTGATGGGGTGTCAAAAGAGGTGATGGATGCATCTGATGCCATAGTTGAACTGCCTATGTTTGGAGTAAATATTTCCTTAAATGTTATGGTTTCTTTGGGGATTGTACTATATAAAGTCATTGAGAAGGCTAATTGATTTTTTTGTGGTAGTTCGAACCTATTGTAAAAAATAAAATTTCTAGTTATAATCCAAACCAAATGAAAATGATTGAAGCACAAAATTTACAAATTCCTAAAGCTGGGGTTAAACGTGTTCTTACTGGAATGCGTACAACAGGAGAACTTCACTTGGGTCATTATGTAGGCGCACTCAAAGAGTGGAAAAGAATTCAAGATGAAGGTAGATATGATTGTTTTTTTCTTCTTGCAGATGTTCAAGCTTTAACAACCCATGCCGAGAAACCGGAATTATTAGCTAAATCAGTTGTTTCTGTTGTAAAAGATTGGCTCTCCGTTGGTCTTGATCCAAACGACCCGAATATCCATTTTGTACAGCAAAGTATGGTTCCAGAAAGGTATGAATTGTCGGGTCTTTTAATGATGATTGCTAAATCTGCTGAAGTTTTCCGTAATCCAACTCTAAAAAGCGAAATCGGCAGTGATAAAAATCCCACAATGGGATTTATGGCTTATCCGGTAGACCAAGTAGCTGATATATGTATGGTTTCTCCGACACCACCAAGATCAGGGGATGAAGTATTAGTACCTGTTGGTGAAGATCAGATTCCTCATCTAGAATATTCTAGAGTTTTAGCAAGAAGATTTAATCACGATTATGGGGATGTTTTTGTACCATGCTCTCCTTTAGTTGGAGAAGTTGGTAGGCTAGTTGGAACTGATGGAAAAGAAAAAATGAGTAAAAGTATGGGGAATGTTATTAACTTAAGTGATAGCGAGGTAGTTGTGAACGACAGGGTAATGAAGATGTTTACTGATCCAAATCACAAAACAGTTAATGATCCAGGTGATACAGAAAATAATCCTGTATTTATTTACCTTAGAGCATTTGATCCTAATAAAGATGAAGTCGCAGAATTAACTGAACATTACCAAAGGGGAGGATTGGGGGATGTAGCTGTAAAACGAATTTTGGCTCAGAGAATAAATGAGATGCTTGACCCAATTAGAGAAAGAAGATCTCAGTGGGAAGGTAGAGACTTAAGAGAAATAGTGGTGGATGGAACAGAAGCTGCAAGAATTGTGAGTCGGCCTGTAGTTGAGGCGGTTAGAGAAAAAATGCATCTTGGATATCCTGATTAATTTATTATTAACTAGTGTGTTTTATCATTCTACCTTTTAAGAATTGACCAACTTTGACTTCACCAGCAGAACCGCTTACATTTCCTTCAACTGCTCCTGGAATTTGATGTTTAATACCGGCATAATGCATTCCTCTAAACTGATTTAAATAATGATCAAATTGATCAAGTTCAGTTTTTAGGATGGGAGGATTACCCAGTAAACTGGCAAGTTGGGTTAGGGTGGAGCCTTCTTCCAGGTATTGTAATGCATCCTGAATTTCTTCTCTTCCTTTTCTGGGAAAATACATCTCATTATCTTTAAAATAATGAAATTGTTCTGGCTTCATTGTTTCACCAGCAAATAAAATTTCAAAGACTGGTATCTTAGCTGTAAATGCTCCGCTTGGACCTTTGTACTTTTCTCCATCAGGCGTTGTTCTAATTGGATGAGATAGGAAATAATCTCGGATAGTAATAAAATGTTCCTTAGGCATAGCTTTCCATAAAAGTTCCATTCGGGCGTTTATATCCACCCATCTTAATCCGGCAGTATGGAGCATTTCTGCTACATTTCCGATCGTGTTTAAATCGTCTTGTTTGAGAATATATATAACTTCTTTACTTGTGTCTATCAGCACATCAAGATCTCCTTCGATTTCTCTATGTGCAATATAAAAATCTCTCTCAGATAATCCTATTTCTTCATTAGTATGCAATCGGCAATCGGTATAGAGAGGGTTTGTTAGTACAACATCTTCGTAGGTAATAATAGGAGGTCTATCGTTTGCTGCTGCAAGACTGTCAACTAAGGCAGTTAATTTTGGATTTGGCCCAGTTGTTCTGACAAGAGCATTATCCATAATAAGCAAATCTAATAAAGCAAGATCTGCATTATCTTGTGTTGCTGTGGCTGTTGCCATGACATCTGGAGTTAATCCCTCAATTAATTCATGACTCAGTTCGTTAAGGTTAGAATAATCACTTCTTCCTTTCCTGATTGCAGTTAAACTAGCAGGAAGTTCTGCTACGACAAAATCACTGAACCTGCCTAGGGGTCTATTTGGTATTCTGGTAAGTGTCTCTTCCGGAAGATGTCTAAATAATTCGCTAGTCATAAATTGTTGTTATTATAGTGCATAATTCTGCCATGTCTATCATTTATATCTCTTTCCAAAGCGTAGGTATCGCCTTGAATACCCGGTGATTTTCTTATCACTGATTCTAAAAGACGATTGTCTTCTTCATCCAAGTCAAAATCAAATACTCTTAAATTATCCTCAAGATGGTTTGTATTTCTAGCACCAATAATTATTCCTGCAACTTGGGGTTTATCTAATACAAACCTTGTTGCAACATTTGTCATACTAACTCTATGTTTCTTTGCAACTATTGCAAGAGTTGTTAACATTTCCTGAAACAATTCCCAGCCCCCGAAGTCATCAACTATCAGTTTGTATTTTGTAAGCGATCTATTTTCTAAAGGTTCTCTTGGTTCAGGTACACCTAAATATCTTTCTGATAAGAATCCTCCGGCAACAGTTCCATAGCAGAGTAGTTTTATGCCTTGTTGCTGACAGAACTCAACCATGCCATGTTCTGGTCTTTGATCTAATACAGAATATTGGACTTGATTAGTAACAATAGGTATACCTGCTTCAACTAATTCTTTGAGTCTAGGAACATCAAAATTTGTAACTCCAATATTTCTTATTTTCCCAGACCTTTGTAAATCTACTAAGTGTTGGGCAACATCAATATATCTGGGTACAGAATAATCCCACCAATGGAATTGAACTAAATCTAAAGTATCAATTCCCAGTCTGCTTAAAGATCTATCGATAACTCTTTCTGTATAAGGTCTATCCACACTAGGTAATGTATCTAAATCAGGAACATATTTTGTGTGCAGTTGTACATCTTTAGCCCCATGTTGTCTGATAAACTCTCCTATTAGTTCCTCTACACCAGTATAAATATCTCCAAAATCAAAGGTAGTTATTCCAGTTTGAACAAATATAGGCATATCTTCAATGGCAGATTTTCTATCAATCGGTCCATGGCCACCAGCTAATTGCCAACCACCCTTAAGGATTTTTGAAATGCTATAACCTGGAGCTAATTCTATTCTTGGAACTGAATTATCCATTGATTCCCTCATATTTTTTTTCTTTTTTTTAATGGAATAACACTTACTTCGTTGTGTATGAAGATCCGTTTTTTCATTCTTTTAATTCTGAAAATTGCACTACAATTTGGATCTGGACAGGCCACATCCGTATCTGTAGATATGAAATCATTTGGATCGGTCATTCTTTGTTTGGCAGGGAGTAGGGGAAGCAATGCGGCTAGAGAATAAATTGTAAATGTTTGTCCTGCTGGAATAGAAAGGTTTTCTCCGGATAATTCAAAATAATCTCCAACTTTATGATGGCAGACAAATTCTCCATGGGCTTTCGCAACCTCAATTTTAAGGTCATATAATTCAAATTCATCTTGTTTAAGTTTATTATTCATATTTTTTGGGTTTGAGCTAAGCTCGCGCTTTGCACTAAAAAACCCTTATAAATCTCCTAAGTATTAAAAACTTAAGAAACTTACAAGGGCCTTTAAGGCGGTACCACCTTGAAATTATACTCTCAATCTTAATCCTCCCCAGTTCCAACCTTCTGGATCAACGGATTTAAAATTAATTATACAAACTTGTTTCAGATAAATCAACCACCAAAACTATGTGATTTTTGAGAAGGGAGACCTTGTAAATATGCAACTTCTACATTAATTGTTTGTGCTATGACCGATTTAATAAATCCTCTTGTAAAACGTGCATTTAATCCATGTCGTCTAGCTATCTTAAGAGCATTGTTTATTACAACCTTTTCCCTGTCTCGATCTGTTAATTCTTCAATAAGTGCTGGGGTATCAGAAACAACATTCCATATTTCTGGATTATCATTTACTTTAGACTGTGCGACATAACGTCCTAAATTGATTCTTTCGTTTAATAACTCGAGTACATCTGCGTCTAGATATGCTGTTTCTCCATAAGTATCCGGTTCATCTTTATCTTCGCATAATTGAGGTAAAACAGTATCTGTATAAAAAGGCATGAGTGCATCTTTTACATTTATGTCAACATTTGGAAGTGTTGGTAATCCACCGACTGTATTGCGGGTAATAATGGTTGGTTTTGCAGAAATTATTAAAGGATGTTCGTCAGGAAACTGCCACCGCCCTAATACTCCATGATATTCTTCTAGCCCGCGGATAGAATATTCTAAAAAAGAAGGACTTGAGCCATCAGGTATAGGTATTGCTCCAGGTTGATATATAGGAGGATTAAGTGGAAATCCAGATCTATCTTCCAACTTAAAAAGAATGCGGGAAGTTAATTTAGTAATTCGGCTACGAAGTAAATCTAAGGGAACTATAACTTGCTCTTTAGCTTCTGAATTCGCCATGCTTATTTGTTTCTTTCAGATATTAATATGTATAAGCAGATAATGCAAGTAGTTTGATTAAGTTTGGATTAGGCTGTAGCCCACTTTTTTATTGCTTTCAATAATATAGCCGTGAGAAAGCATAAAAGGGTGTTTTCTAAGTCTGTAAATTAAAGCATCCAAAGCCCAATCAGTTGCTGAATCATTATTTTCTCCCCAGACTTCATTAAAAATTTCTTCTTTTGGTACAGTTTTACCCATATTAAGCTTTAAAAGCTTAAATAATTTAGCTTCCTTGGCAGGTAGTCTAATAGGCATATTTTCCCTTATATATTGGGTTAAAAGGGGAGTAAAAAGCTGATGACCTTCGGTCACCATGCCTACACCCAAAAGGTATTCATCTATAGATCCCGGATCAAGTCCGGGATTGCCTTTGGCTATTTTTTGAATCTGCTTTCTCTGTGTATAATCTAAATAGCCAACCAAAAACTTCATTTGCTGTTTAACAAATTGATCCAGCATTAAGTTTTGCTGCTTATGAGAGTTTAAAATAATATAAAAAAGCTGGACATGTCCCCCTGATAAACTTATAAGGTCATCTAGATTAGGATGAGCTTTAAGAGTGTGCTCCAATAGAAATAGTTTTTTTAAGTCTGAACTTTCAAAAGGTTTAAAATATAAATCTTTGGAGAAAAAGTTTAAATTACCACCAGAGACTGCTTCTGGGGCGGTCTCATTTAAAGGCTTTACTGATGTAAATATTTCTACAATTTTGTTTGGGGCAATTGTTGTTAGAGACTGAATATTTGATAAGAAATTCCAGTCAAAATCTTTTTTTAGCTGATCAAACCTACTAAAAATTATCACTATTTTCTCTTGTTTTTCAGCTAAATGTACAAGTTTTTTCTTAATCTCAGAAAAAAGCTCATCATCTGATTTGGTGAGTAATAATCTATAAGCGGAGCTTGAAAGGAAACTTCTTTCAAGCATAGCTTTCAAGGTTTCCTTATAAAATTCATGTTGAGTTAAAGAGGGTAGAGCATACATATCAATATGGATAAAGTGAGCATAGCTTTGAGAAGCTAAATACTTTAAGGCATAAGATACCCCAACCCCTGGCATTGAAAGGATGGTAAAAGATAAACCAGCATCAATAAAGGCTTTAAGTTCTGTCATTTTTTCTTTGGCAAAATCAGGGCCTAACTCTGCCTCTTTAAAATTGTACATAGTTTTCTATGTCATCCCGGACCTGATCCGGGATCCATATTATATAGATCCTGAAACAAGTTCAGGATGACGAATTGGAGGATTAGATTCCAATTCGTCATTATTATATCAGGATTTTCTCAAGCAGTCAAATATCCTATAAGCTAAGCTTGAAAACAAGGTTACAAGCAAGCTTTCAAACTTGTTTATAGCTTAAACTTATATCCAGGAGGTGAACTATATGAATGAAAGAATGATGGATGTAATAAAGGCCTATGAGGCGCCTAAAGTTACAGACTTAAAAGGGCAGAAAGATCAAGCCAGAAAAGTTGAGAATTACTCAAAAAGTTCTGGCCCAGTAGTTTATCAAAAGCCTGTCTTCAATTGTAATTGGAGAAGGTAATTAACCTAGAAGAGGGGATTTAAGCCTGATATCGTCAACATTTTGTCAGAATTATATCAAGCTACCTACCCCTCTTTTGGGTAAGATATATTAAGAAAGGAAATATGCCAGTTGAAGCTATGAAAGCACCGATACTTGTAACATTAGTAACTCCAGAACCTTCAATGGTTAGGAGTAATGTAATTTTGGGGGCAACAGTTAATGAAGGTCCTGTACCAGCCAGTCTATTTCCTGGAGCCAAGCCTATTTCTGAAATGAAGCCTTCTGTAGGCTTGGGTATTAGTCAGGCTATGGAAGTGGCAGCTAATGCTTGGAATCAATCTGAACCCACTTTTATGGCTGAGGCTATGCGAACAGCTACCAAAGCTTGGAAAAATGCTACCAGTCCTCGTTCTTATGAAATTGCAGAAGAGGTTAGGGCTTGGAGACTTAACCTTATTATAGATAATGTAAAAGCCAGTGAAGATTTAGAATTAATTAGTGATCCTTCTCAAAATTGGATAACTTTAGCAGAGGCCCAAATAGCTCCTAAAAATAAACAAGATCAAAAAAGCATGCCTCAAGTTGTCATGGGAACTACAACTGAAATTGAAGGATTAGTGGGAGAAAAAAGATTAGAAGACAAAGAAGAAGAGTCTAGTGAAGTTCCAGTTAACCCTGAAATAGTTTACCAGGAGGATATTGAGACTGAGGAATACAGGTTGGCTAAAGTCAGGACGATTATTGCAAGTTTTACAGGTGAGGTTGATCTACACTCAGTTTCAGAAGAAATGGGTGATGAGGAGGAAGCTGATAAAAGCAGGTTGTTTAGTCAGCTTAATATTAAAGATATTCCTGATGGATCATACAAAAGATTAAGAGCTGAGGTGGATCAAGAAAAGGTGGTTTCAAAGGATAATGCGCTGTTAATTGCTATTAAAGCTGTATTAAGACACTTCCCAGTAAAATTGGGAAAAGGAGGAAGAAGTGTTGATACAAAATACATTGAAGAAGAGGTCTTGGATAGAAGGACATCTATTGCCCAGCTTAAGGGTGAGCAGGCTGAGATACATCGGTAACACTTCTAAGTTAGAACTTTCTTTCATAAACGAATCCCACCACTAGGATAAAATTCATACCTAGTAAGGTGGTGATAAA
>Ga0155288_121_pt1 | contig 10597 bp, 9 predicted proteins | sample RifCSPhighO2_02_FD_106256 | JGI IMG/M metagenome (GOLD analysis project Ga0155288, IMG submission 106256) | Candidatus Daviesbacteria bacterium RIFCSPHIGHO2_02_FULL_36_13
ATAGATTTAGCTGAGGAGGACACAAATTATCATATTAGAGAGAGTCTGTAAGAATGATATATTGTGATGGTAAGAATTTGGTAAGCGAAGCGTGCTTTAAGAACTCTTTTGTAACTCGTTCTTAAAGTAGTCTACCCAGGGTATGACTGAAGGGTCCTGCTTATATAGCATAGCCAGGTAATATGATAGATACCCACCGAAAGATAAAACCTCCAGCATTTGAAGAAACTTTGTTTTAGATTGTGGATTATACTCAATATAAGATAAGCCATTCTTTTCAATCACATCCTTGGTAATTTCCATTCTTTTAGTTAATTTCTCAGAATATAGATTGGAATTTATAAAAAGAGTTTTTATTTTTTTATCGGGTGGGTTTTTTAAGCCTTCCATCAAATGATGGTTTAATTCAGGCAGTTCAGCAAATGCAGAAAAGCTCTTTGCAGTCTCATTAATTTGATTCCTTAAAATATGTATATTTCCATTTAAGTGTTCAGCGGCTATTAGCAGGGGTATATATCTCTCAAGCTCTTTTGCCAGAGCTTCAGCTTGCTTTTTGATGCCTTCATTAGATGAATTTAAAAATTCTATTCCTTCTATTATTTCTTGATCAGATAAGAATATATATCCTAATTGGTTAAGAATTCCTAAAATTCCAAGTACCATGTATCCCGAACCTAACCTTGGCTGATCAGAAGGATTAAATTTAGGATCAAAGATTAACGCTGGAAGATTATTTTGTTGAGCTATCTCAGAAGCTTTCCCACCGTAGGTTAAAACAGTCAAGGGTAGCTTTTTTAAGACAGCCTCCTCAGCACAATTTATTGGTTCTTCTGTATTACCAGAATAGGAGGAAAGAATTATTAGGGTATCAGAAGAAGCAAAACCTGGGAGCCGATAATCACCTAAAGTTATAATTGGCGCTTTTAAGGAATCATGAAACAAAGCGTTGGCAATATATGCCCCGTACATTGATCCACCCATAGCGCAGCAAACTATTCTTTTTAAGTTTTTAAATCTATCTGGATAATCTATTTCTTTTGAAAGAGTCCAAACACTTTCAATTTGATCTGGAAGCATTTGTAAAGATCCGAATACATCTTTGGGGTCTAAATTATTCATAAATTAGGGTATAGGTTTTAGGGTATAGGGTTTAGTATAATCTCTTTCATAACTAGTTTCTAGACCCTAAACCCTAGTCGCTAGTCTCTACCTTATGGATTCTTTTGCACTGGTTATTTTTGGTATCACTGGAAATTTGGCCCAAATTAAACTGATCCCTGCTTTATATGACATGGCAGAAAAAGGCCTCCTTCCAAAAAATATGAGTGTTGTGGGAATTGCCAGAAAGGTCATGAATAGAGATGATTTTAAAAAACATTTTTACGATAGTTTAAAAACTCAAAATATCCACCATCAGCATGAGATTAAAGAGGAAGTTTTTAAGGATTTAGCAGACAGAATTCACTATATTGACGGGCATTTGGATGAGCCCTCTTTTTATAAAAGATTAAATGAATTTTTGGATAAAAAAGGCTATAAAAATAGAATTTACTATTTAGCTACATATCCAGACCTTTATTCCCATGTTTTTGAAAATCTCCAAAAATTAGGAATGAATCAGCAGAAAAGTGGCTGGATCAGACTAATGATAGAAAAGCCTATTGGAGATAATCTAAAATCAGCCCAAAGTTTAAACAAGCTTCTTTTAAAATACTTCAAGGAAGACCAAATATTTAGATTAGATCACTATTTAGGTAAAGAAACTCTGCAGAATATCCTGACCTTTAGATTCTCCAATGATATTTTTGAACCAATGATAAATAAGGATTATATAGATCATATTCAAATTACAGCAGCTGAAGAATTTGGGATTGGAAAAAGGGGCGGATATTATGATTTGGTTGGAGCCTTAAAAGATGTAGGTCAGAATCACCAGCTCCAAATGTTGGCTTTTGCCACCATGGATGCCCCTACTGAGTTTAAAAATGAAGCTGTATCAAAACAAAGAATTAAAATATTGGAAAATCTTAAACCCATGCCTGAAAAAATTGTCTTCGGCCAATATGAAGGCTATAAAAATGAGCCAAATGTTAATCCTAACTCAAATACAGATACCTTTTATGCTTTAAAAACATATATAAACAATGACAGATTTAAAGGAGTGCCGATTTATATAAGGGCAGGAAAAAAACTAAAACAATATGTCACAGAAATATCAATTGTTTTTAAAAATCCAAAAAATAGGCTTTTTAGGGATACAAATTTAGGGGATGAACCTAATGTTTTAATTTATAGGATTCAACCCAACGAAGGCATTGTTTTAAAGATGCTAACTAAAGAACCTGGACATCAAGTTAAAGTTAAACCTGAATATATGCAGTATTGCTACAGAACTGACCCACACGGTCACTTGCTTCCTGATCCTTATGAAAGACTGCTTGTAGATACCATAAGAGGAGATCATACCTTTTTTAACAGTGCAGAAGAGGTTGAGGCTCAGTGGGCCTTTACAGATCCCCTTTCTAAAGTTAGGGGAAAACCTGTAATTTATAAAGCAGGTACCTGGGGACCAAAAGAAGCTGATAAACTACTGGAAGATGATAGCAGGGCCTGGCTTGAGCCATCAATGGAATTCTGCAGAATATGAAAATAGAATCAGAACAAAATACTCCCGTTCAAAGATTTTTAGGATGGATTGGACAAAATAGATTTATCCAGGGAATTTTGTCTGAAGGCCCATTTCCTCATGGACGAGCAAGACTGATGCAAGATGTAGAAGGATTTTCTAGAAATCTTTTAGGAGAAATTGGTGTTAGTGATCACCCACTTTTTTCTGATGAATTAGTAGAAAGGCATTTTGTTAATCAGTTAGCTGCCAATATTATAGAGAAAGTATTCTTTCAAAAAGATCCTCAGGATGCTCTGGATGGGAGAAAGCATTCTCTTTCGCAGGGAGTGGCAATTGATTTTCTGTTTGATTTTTCCAGGGCTGCCAATATAAGCGTTGGTCAATGGGATGATGAGGAAAAAAACCGAATTCCGAATTTACAACACCAACAACTATCAGCTATGGACTTAGAAGCAAGATACATTCTTTTAACTTCAGGTTATTTATCCCTTTTTGTGAATGATTTCCTATCGGAGATACACGGAAGGAAAACAAATCATTTTCCTATATATGGTTTTTTAAATTTAAGAGAGGGTATTTCCTTAAGATTAGATAAGTTAGAATCTCAAATTGAAAAAATGAAGCAAGAGGCCTAATTTTTTTTAACAGGGTGTCTGCCAAACTGCCATCTTTGTGCTGCTACTATTTTATTTCTAAAACCATTTGGTGAGTTTTCGACGTCTTTATCAGAATTATCTCTGACATCAACTGAAGCCTGGATTACTGGAGTATCAACACCCATATCTTTGGCAAGTTCTAAAGTCCAGTGAGCTTCCCCTTTGGCTTTTTCAGAACCCCCAGCTGATCCAATCACAGAAACTATATTATCTAAATTTGGATCATTTTTAAGTTCAGCTAAAGTCCAGGAAACTAATCTTGAGTCAATAATGGATTTTTCTGAGTAAACTCTAAAAACTTCTCTTAAATCAAAATTAAATTCTGGAGTATGTTTAAGCATTGCCGCTCCCTCTCCAATTGCCTCCATCATGCCATACTCAATACCATTGTGAACCATTTTAGTAAAGTGACCTGCTCCAACAGGACCTAAATGACCATATGCATTTGGTGCTGCCTCAGCCTTTAAAACTTCCTCAATTCTTTCAAAATCTTCTTTAGATCCTCCTACCATCATACAAGCCCCAGTCCTGGCTCCTTCAACTCCACCAGAGGTTCCGCAATCCATGTAGTGAATTCCTTTTTCAGAAAGCTCTTTTGCTCTTCTTAAAGTCTCCCTATAAAAGGAATTGCCTCCATCAATTATTAGATCTCCTTCACTTAACTTGGGAGTCAAATCAGCCAAAACAGTATCCATGGCCTCAGCAGAAACCATTAGCCAAATAATTCTGGGAGTTTGTAGGAATTTAACCAAGTCATCTGTATTTTCTACAATAGTAAGATTTTGTAATCCATCGGCTTCTTTCTTAAGTTCCTCGCGAGGCTCAGGTGATCTATTCCATGCCACCACTTCTATTCCATGCTCAAGTAAGTTAAGAACAATATTCTTGCCCATTCTGCCAAGACCAATGAATCCAACTCGTAGAGAAGCTCCGCTTATCTTCATGCTATGATTATATCACCATGTTTTTAGTTTTTGATATTGGCGGCACAAAGACAAGGTTGGCAATCTCTTCTGATGGTAAAACCATAGGTGCTTCTAAAGTGATTCCTACAAATCCGGATTTTGAAAAGGCCATGGAAGAAATTAAAAAAGGGGCTGATGAATTGTCTGGCTATCAAAAATTGGATGGAATATCAGGAGGTGTACCAGGACCTCTTAATAAAGAAAAAACAATGGTTATAGGTGCTCCTAACCTAAAAGCCTGGAATAACAAACCCTTTAAAAAAGAGCTTGAAAGTCTTTTTGGATGCAAAGTCAACTTAGGTAATGATGCTGAACTGGCAGCTTTGGGTGAGGCTCATTTTGGAGCAGGTATGGGTAAAAAAATTGTGGTTTATATGACTATTTCAACAGGAGTTGGTGGAGCCAGAGTAGTGAGCGGCAAGCTTGATGAAAATTCCTTAGGATTTGAACCAGGACATCAAATTATTGTTCCAGATGGTGAGCCATGTAATTGTGGTGGAAAAGGCCATCTTCAATCCTATGTTTCCGGCTCAGGACTTCAATCTCTTAAAGGCATACGGGCAGAGGAAATAAAAGATCCTGAGGTTTGGGATCAAGTAGCCAAATATTTAAGCATAGGTCTAAATAATGTTTCAGTTTTTTGGTCACCGGATATTATAATTTTAGGAGGCTCTGTTATGCAAAGCATACCCTTGGAATCAGTAAAAAAATATTTTGAGGAATACTTAACTATTTTTAAAAATCATCCTGAATTAGTTTTATCAAAAAATGGGGATCTATCCGGTTTATACGGAGCTCTTACTCTCTTAACATAGTGGGGCAGTCACTGATGTTACTTAGACAATTTTCTCTGCAAATCATCCAAAGTCTTTTTAGCTGTTCCCTGTCCACCTAACCCAAATGCCAATCCTCCTGCAATTGCCAGCATAGCCACAATTCCTGTAAATAATATTCTAACCAAATCAGATGCTACTCCAAGTTGATTTAGAACCACTAAAGTTGTAAAGAAATACAGAGCATATCTTGAAATTGTGGATAAAAGATTAGAGCTGGCACTCCCCAAACCTTTTCCTGCATGCTTAACTATTTCTGAAACCAAATTAGCCAAAACCAAACCTACAAATCCAACAACTGCTGCTACAAACACATTAGGAATGTAGAGTAGGAATTGATTTAAAAGTTCTGTCACTTTTGGCAGTCCCCAAGCCTCTGCCGCCGGAACCAAAAACAAAATTACTACTGTCCATCTCACCAATTCTGCCACCAACCCTGTCCAAACAGATCCTCTGGCAGCCTTATCAGATTTCATTTTCTCAAACCACTCAGAGACATCTTCCATCCAGGCCTCTAAATTAAGAAATCTAAGAAACCTTAAAACAACCTCCTTAAGAAGAGCAGAAATAGTCAGACCTAAAAGCAGTAAAATTAAGCCGCCCAGAAATTGAGGAAAATAATCTCCAATCCCAGCAAGAGATGTAGTAACTATAGCAGTAACCGTCAAACCGATTGCTTCCACTTATTTATCACCTCCTATCTGGGCTAGTGATCTACTATAGACATAAATTAACTCTTCTTGTCAATCGGTCTTTTTTCTTTTGGGGTAGGTGTTTTACAAGATTCCTTAGGCTCTGTGCCTTTTTCAAAATATTCTAACCTGGCAGAAGATGAAGCGATGCAAATTTTTTGTGACACAACATCTTGTGGTGGTATAAAATTCTCAACCTCTGTTCCTTTCAGAAATTCCTCCATTAATTGTTTCCAAATTGGAGCAGCCCCTAATGATCCTGCCACTCCATCCATTGGCTCCCCAAAATTATTTCCCACCCAAACTCCAACCGCCAGAGATGGAGTATATCCAATAGTCCAGGCATCTTTATAGCTTTCACCAGTTCCTGTTTTAACTGCAGCTGGCCTGCTGATATTTAAAGCATTTCCAAATACTTCGAATCTGGCAGCATTATCTGAGAGAATTGAAGAAATTAAAAATGTATATTTTTCATCAATAACTCTTTCTGCTTTTGGAGAATATTTATAGATAGATCGGCCAGATTTATCTTTAATTTCTAAAATTGAAGCAGGAGTATTTTTGAATCCATGATTGGCGAAAGTTGCATAAACATTGGTGATCTCTAAAGGCTTAACTTCTGCAGAACCTAAAACTAAGGATAACCCATAATTTTCCGCCTCACCAATTGTGGTTATTCCTAGCTTCTCTGCAAAATCTATAGTATCTTCTATCCCCACTTTTTTCATAATCTCAACTGCAGGTACGTTTAAGGAGTTTGCTAAAGCCCTTCTTACTGTCACATTCCCTCTAAATTTTTTATCATAATTTTGGGGAGAGTAAAAAGCATTTGGATCATTTCTTAAATTTTCCTGGGCAGAGGCAATAGTTGGAAAAGAGGAAAAAAACTTTTTCTCATCAAAATTGGCAAATTTTGTAGGACTATCATGCAAAATTGTTGCAGGTGTAATTAAATGCCGCTCCAAAGCTCTTATATAAACAATAGGCTTAAAAGAAGATCCTGGAGACCGACTAGATGTGGTTATGTTGACTTTGCCGTATTTGTCATCAAACCAATCTTTTGATCCTACCATAGCTCTTATCTCACCTGTTTTTGGATCCAGAACCACCGCAGCACCATTGGTAGCTTTATTCCTTTTTAGGCTTTCAACGTGCTTTGAGACAATATCTACAGCCTTTTTTTGCCATTCTAAATTTAGGGTTGTCCTAACTCTAATACCTAATCTTATAATGGCTTCTTCCCCATATTTTTCTTTTAGTTGATCAATTACCATTAGGGCAAAATGAGGAGCTTCCTGATTAAGACCTGAGAGAGTTGGATTTAAATTTATTTTGTCCTTTTTGGCTTCATCCCTTTCTTTTTCTGTAATATATTTTTGCTCAACCATTCTGTCTAAAACTAACTCCTGTCTTTTTTTAGCCTCATCAAAATTGCCATTAATCAAAGAGAGTCTTGAAGGGGATGGCAAAATTGCAGCCAAAATAGCACTTTCAGCCAAATTTAAATCTTTTATGTCTTTATTAAAATAAAGCTGGGAAGCATCTTCTACCCCTAAGCTTCCTTCCCCCAAATAAACTGAATTTAAATACATTTCTAAAATTTCATCTTTTGAATATCTTCTTTCTATTTCTGTGGCCAATACAAGCTCCTGGTATTTCCTCATAAATTCTTTTTTTGGAGTTAATAAGGAATTTTTAACGAGTTGTTGGGTAATAGTAGAGCCTCCAAACATAACTTCCTTGCTTTGAAGGTTTTGAATGGCAGACCTGACAATGGCTTTTACAGAAAATCCCGGGTGGGAATAAAAATCCTTATCCTCCATGGCTATAAAGGCCTGCTGAGTTGTTTTTGGAATTTGAGATAAAGATACTTCCTCTCTGACTTTGGCCTGATAGAATGTAAAAAATGGAATATCATCTTTATCAGTTAAAATAACTCCCCTGTTATTTCTATTCATGATTTTTTCTTTAGAAGTTAAATCAGAGGCAAAATATATATAAGTAATAATGGGGATTAAGGCTAAAGTAGCCAATATGGCAAAAAAACCTATCAAAAGGTCATGCCTAAGCCCTAAAGTAAGTTTTCTCATCTAACCATATAGTGTAATGGTAGGATTATAGGATTACGTAAGAATCAGCTGAGACATGCGTAAGAATTATCTAAAGGTTATCCAGCTGGCATATTTATCTTTTAACTGCTTTTCAGTAACGCTTACAGCATCTAAACCTACCCTATTAAAGCCTAAATCCAGGAGCTGTGAGGCCCATAAATCTCGCTCCAATACCCCTGGGGCTCCTAAGACTATGGAAAGAATTCTCTTGCCATTCCGCTGTGCAAAAACTATGGTGCAGTTACCTGATCCTTCGGTATTTCCAATCTTTAATCCCTTTGCTCCTGGATAGATTCCCAAAAGTCCATTCCAGTTTTGAAGGTAAAATCTCCTGTCTGCCCAATTATTTGTTAAATCTATAATTTCCTCCCCTACAACCTCAGCTATAAAGGGATAATTTGTTAAAGCATAGTGAGAAAGAATGCTTAAATCCTCTACTGTTGAGTAGTGATTACTATTATCAAATCCCTGGGGATTGGTGAACATGCTATTTTTCATTCCCAAAATTTCAGCCTTTCTATTCATAGCTTTTAGAAATGCTTCTTCCCCATACTTTTTATCTATTCCTTCTTTAATAACTTGGGCACTATCATTGGCAGAGGATATTAAGGCATGCTTTATGAGGTGATCCAGACTGTAGGATTCTCCAGATTTTAGAGCTACTTTGGTGGGAATTTGAGAGGCGGCTTTTTCACTGACAGTAAAATTTTCATCTAAATCAGCTAAATCCAAAGCTACAACTGCTGTCATAACTTTGGTTAAAGAAGCAATGGGTAATTTTTTATCCAGATTTTTGGAGGCTATTATTTCCCCGGAATCCAAATCTATAACTCCAAAACCTGAGGCCTCTTCATAGTCCTGACCTGCAGAAACAATAGGGATAAAATTTTGCTTTATTCCAGGAACCGTCAACCGAAAGTTGTTATCTTTTTGTTTTAGTTTCGGTTCAATGATTTGAAGGGTATCTACTTTATTTGGCAAAGGACTAACCCAACTTTGTTGAACGTTTAAGTGTGGAACTACAGTCATTAAAAAAGCTGCAACTACATTAATTACAAAGACTATGAAGGACCTTTTTGTAAATCTAAAACTAATTAGTTTCAAGCTTTGCTTAATTAACTTCATATTTTAAAGCCTTACGGGCCACAGATCTGCCGTTTAAATCAGGGTTGACAGGTCTTCTGGCAGCTATAAAATTACCTTTGCTAGCCAAATTTGCCACATTATTATCTTTAAAGAAGGCAGCTAAAACTGCTGCAGCAACCTCAGGAGTTCCTGCCAGTTCTGGGTTTTTAACTAATCTTTCTCCCATACCAATTCTTTCTCCTATGACTTTATAATTTCTAAGGTGAGTCAGTTGAATATAGCCCCTGCCAAAATAATTCATCCCTCCTTCATATCCCAATCTTCTGGCAGAAAACCTACCGTTAATTTCTTCTAAGGGCTCAAAAGTCTCATCTGTTTCATGCTCAATTGTAGCCAGTGCATAAGCCAAAACATTAGAATCTAAAATTCCCTCTTTTTCTAGAGCTTTGGCAATTAGAGGAATACTGATTCTTGCCCCAACTTTACCTTTGTCGGGAACCCCATCAACTAATCTGTCTATAGTTTCTGAATCTAAATTAACCAATGATGCTTTTTTATCTTCTTCCTCTGGAGCTGGATCTTTAGGAGTGTATAAAGGATAATTATGACCATTTCCATACCAAGCCCTTTCCATCACAAGCTTTGGGGTGGCAATTTTTGTTAAAAGCTCGCCTAAAAGGTTTGATAGTGTACTCCAATATTCCTTTTCTGAAAAACCATAAACAGGACTCAAAGGACTGGAATTTTTAACTTCAGGAACTATAAAATCGGAGGCTATTAAAAATATTTGATCTGCTTTTTTGGATAAATCTGAAGGATGATAAATGGAGGAATTTTTGGACAGAGAAGAAGGTACAGCCACAGCAACCTTTGCATTAGGATTACTTTTGTGAACTCTGTCAGTAAGATTACCTATAAATTCTGTGAACTTTTTCTGATAACTCTTGCCTTGTCCTTTTGGGTATTCAAAATCAATGGTTATCCCATCAATACCGCTTGAAGTAATTTCTTCAGAAATTTGATCAGCTAATTTAAGTTGGGCATCTTTGCTGTTTAGAAGGTTTTTAATAATGTCCTCTTCCCAAGCTGTTAGTGTCAGGAATATTTTGACATTTTTTTGTCTGGCTCTTTCAAAAAGCTCTAGGGTGGCCTCTGAGATAAAAGATCTATAACCTCTGGAATCAAAATTTATATCCCCCTCCTCATTTAAAGGCACATCAAAAAAGGAAAGTGCTGTTAAATTGTTTAAATCAATATCTTCATATTTATTGTGGGACCCTCCTGGTATAAAAGCAAAAGAATCACCGATAACTGTTTGGCTAAATACTGCTGCTACTGAGTTAACTAAGGGTGAGACCAAAGGAGTCATCAGTCTTTTTGCACTGTCTGCTCCACCGATTAAAATTACTAAGATCAGTACAAAATCTAAAATGGCAGCTACTAAATATTGTTTTCTTTTTGAGTTTGAGAAGTCCTGGAATTCCTGTCGTATACTTCTGGTTGGCAGTAACTTCATCGTTGCTGACTAGGCAGTCAGAGGAAGTGCGAAGAGTACCAGATGTATAAGAACTTGTCAAGTTTTAGGTAAGGAGTTTGGTGCAAAACTACATTTAGGTTGATTTGAC
>Ga0155288_105_pt1 | contig 10413 bp, 15 predicted proteins | sample RifCSPhighO2_02_FD_106256 | JGI IMG/M metagenome (GOLD analysis project Ga0155288, IMG submission 106256) | Candidatus Daviesbacteria bacterium RIFCSPHIGHO2_02_FULL_36_13
TATCAAGCTGGCTTTATTTCAAGCAGGAAGACAATTTGATACTGATCCAATATCTTTTAAAACAGAAGTTAAATTGCCGGTTATTTTAAAAGTTCTTTCAACCTTAAGGCTTAAGGATAACCCTTCTGGGGAATATATCCTAAAGGTGAGCGGAGTGGTAGGAGATTTATCACAAAAAGTAACTTTAGGAGCTAATGGTCAATCTAAAGATATTGAGGCCAGGTATCTACTTCCTGATTATTCTTTTGAGTTTAGCCTGGAAAAACCATTCTATTCTTCTAAAACCATCACCCAAAAAGTTTCTCCTGGAGTTAATACCCTGGACTTTGGCACTCTTAACCCAGATATCCTCTCTATTATCCTTCACCCAGTTACATATTTAAAACAAAAGTAATTATGAACCTATAGTTTTGCTTTTTGAGCCAAATTTTGGTAAAATTAAGGCTTATGATAGATAAACTCAGAGAGTTTGCATTTGGAAGCTTTGAAGAAAGACAAGCTGGTCCTACACTTAGAAGACTTAGCCGTAAAAAGGTGCTTAATCACAAAGATCAAGAAGATTTAAAAGTAGCTCAAGGCCTTTCTAGAAGACTTTTCTTAAAACAAGGATCACTAGTAGTAGGCGGAACAGCAGGTGTTGGGACTGGTGGATTTGGTCTATTAAAATTTTTATTTCCCGATGGTATTCCCACTTCTTCTGCTTCATTAGCAGGATCAACTATTTCCCCTGATAATGATGATGAAGCAGTATATGAGAGATATTTAAATGCTTTTGAAGCTGTGGCAGCTGGAGATGATGAGGCCTCAAAAATACTTGGATTTTTTAAAGCCAGAAGGAGAAAAGGCTATTTAAGCGGTGACCTTGTAATTGCAGATGAAAGTGGAGAAGCAGGGACAAACTTTTATACAGCAATTGTTCATCCTATTCGTAACAGACAAGTTTTTCAAAGAATGCAAGGTTTTGCCCAATATAATTCTAATACTTTACCCCAACGCTTATTACTAAGAGATGTTCCTGTTACCTCTTTATTTGCAGGTGTAATGGTAGCTCATGAAGGGCTACATGTTTATCAAGACTTGATAGGTATTGAGAGATCAAGACCTGATGGTTTTATGCTAGGTGAACAAGAAGCTTATGAGCTGGAATTTCGTTTATTAAATAAGGCAACTGGGGGAAGATTTAAAGAAGTTTTAAGACAACAAGTACCAAATATAGAGGCAAATAAATATAGAGGAAAGTTAAGTGATGAAGATTATATGAGGATTGCTGGCTTATTTGAGCCTTATCTTAGTCAGGATGAAGAAGGAATCAGAATACCTATTTATATTCTTGCTCTAAACTTTGAAGCAGCACAGATGAGAGCTACAAGTCCTGAAGAGGCCAAACAGTCTCAAGTGAATTATATGAGAGATGTCTTTAGTGGTCAGATACCTCTCCTACCTCTTTCTTAGTCTTGACATAGTAATTTACTATTTAAATCAACCTATAGTGTTGGGCTCAACAGGTGAGTTTTTTAATTAGGTATGCAAAGTTCCTGCATAACCAAATCTATCTGCTTGGAATGAGGATATTCTTCCAGAGAAATTGGCCCAGTTGAGGCTATTAATAGTCTTGTGCTCTCTCCGGTAAAACCTTGGTAGGTAAAGGCATGGCTAGCCCCCACGTAAAATATTCTCTTGCCGGTCATACTGCCAAAACGAGTCCTTTTAACACCTATAGAATCTACCATTTCCTCGGATTCTGGAGTTTGAGGTTTATGAAAAATAGGAAAATTATCTTCCAAATCAAAGGTGATGGATAAAGATCTTGGGGCAGCTATCAAAAGCTTAGAGCCTTTTCCCTCATGCACAATTTGTAAACCTATTAGCCTATCTACTATTAAGATGGGTTGTTCAAAGAATACTTCTGCTTCTTTTCTTTCAAGTCTTTGAATTGTTCTAAGATCAACTTCTTGCTTCTCAGGCATAAGAGTGAATTATACCAGAGAGAGGGGGGATTATTGAGTGTCAACTTTTTCTTGTACTTCTTGAGGATTGGTAGGTTTAATAAATTGAAAAAGCTGAACTATTCCATAAGCAACAAGGGCATATACAGCCCCTGCAATAAGAGTTGAGTATTCAAAAACTGAACCCTCTACCACTGTTGTTTGAAAAATGCCTCTAAAAGGTAGAGCTAAGGGATTACTTAAAGAGTAAATCAAATTTGTAAATCCACTGTTAGGATTTGCTCCCAAAGCCTTAAGTACCACTCTAAAGACTAATAAAATTTCAATAACACCCAAAATATACCAAATTACCTGATAGGCTCTAAAAATGGCTTTCTTTTTAGTATAAGTCTTTTGAGGATGTTCACCTGGTGTTGCTGGTACAACTGGAGTTTGGCTAACTGTCTCAGTCACTGTTGTTTCTCTTGCTTCTGTTGGCATATCTATATATTAGTATATACCATATTTGTAAGTTTATTGTAAGAATTTATTATACAGTAAGTCAGTGTATAATAGTTTAGGAGAAGTTAAAACAGGATCATTCTAAATTGAAGCTTAGTTCAACATTTTTTCTAAAGGTAGTAATTTTACTTATCGGAATCGGGGTGCTTGCCGGTATGATTTGGTTTCCTCAAACTGAAGGAAGAGCTGCAACTTTAAGTTTAATCAGTATTTATACAGATCCGTTTATTATCTATATTTATATAGGTTCAACCCCTTTTTTTGTTGGGTTATACCAGGCATTTAAATTATTAAACTTAATTGATGCAAATAAAGCCTTTTCGCAGGCGGCTGTTAATACACTAAGGAATGTGAAATTTGCTTCCCTTAGTCTTATCGGTTTTATTACACTTGCAGTTCTTTATATCCGTTTCTTTGTGCACGGTGATGATCCGGCAGGTCCGACAGCGCTTGGAATTTTTGTCTCTTTCACAGCCGCTGTTATTGCAGCCGCAGCAAATGTTCTTCAAAAACTTTTACAAAAAGCGGTTGATTAACGGTGAGGGCAGCCCATCCAGCAGCAAGGTCTACGCATTCCTTTTAAAAGTTCAGTTCGTACCCTTGCGATCCTGCGATTTCTAGTCTCAAGTTGTTTAGCGTTTTCCACCCAACAAATCCACTCATTGCGTGCCAGTGGAGATATCTTTTTTGGTCATAACAAAGTTTCAACCTATTGTTAATTCAGGAGGAGGAACTATTCCCGAGTGACTTTATGCCATCTGTGTGATTTTCGAGCTTAACTTCTATTCTTTCAAGGCTTTTAGTGTGAGAATCTACTGTTTCTTTGACCTCATCCAATTGTACTGTAACTTTTTCGACCTGATCCCAAAGAGTATCGAGTTTCTTCACAACTGGCTCTAATGCTGTATTAACTTCTTCTTTAACTACCCCACGGATTTGATTTAAATCACCATTAGTCATGATTTGATACTAGTATAAATAGGCTTAAAATTCAAGGTAGATTATCTATATCAGATAAGAACTGAAATCCCCTTTGGGGTACTCAATGTTAATACCGTCGAACCACAGGCACAAAATCAGGATGAAATCCTAGAAAAAGTCCTAGCTTGGCTTTTTAAACTTATGGAAGCTTATGGCGTAAAACCTGGCAGTCTGAAAACTTAAGATATCTTTTTGTAGCGAATACTTGATCCTTCACCAATTCGTTCAACCTTTTTCATGTTAAGAAGTTTATTTAAGACCTGATTAACGGTTATACGGGCAACATGAGCATTTTTAGCAATATCATTGGGGGAAGCATCCGTAACTTCTTGTAGATATTGCCAAACTGCCAGCTGTTTAGGTGACAATAAACCCTCAATGTTTTCCTCAGTAATTAGATTTATAGCCATTTGAGACTGTTCTAATAAAATATCAAAGAAGAAATTGAGCCAAGGAGTAAGATCCTCGTTTTTGATCCTGAAAGTTTTTTGACTAGTCCTTAAAGCCATGTAATAGTCTGGTTCATTATCTTCTATTAACTTCTCATGAGATACGTAGGGCATATACAAATAGCCTTCTTTAAGAAGCAAGAGATTAGTTAATATTCTTGAGAGCCTACCATTGCCATCCTCAAAGGGGTGAATATTTAAAAACTCCACTATAAAATTGCCAATGATCAGTAAAGAGTGATACTTTTTCTCCTTTAAGGCTTCTTTGGTCCAGTCAACCAGTTCATTCATTTCCTTTGGAGTTAGATAGGCACGAGTAGTATCAAAAACAATTCCCATATCGCGACCTTGTGGATCCACCATTCTTACTTGGTTTTCCTTACCTTTGTAGTTACCTCTATGAAGAATGTCTTTCTCAACATATTTGAGAAGCTCTTTATGTAGGTGTTTAATACTACCTTCAGTAAAACCTAAATCTTCCCAGGAATTAAAAATATTCTGCAACAGTTCAAAATAGCCTCTAACCTCTTCTTTCTCTCGATCAGTAAACTTTTCTATAGTTATGCCACGCATAAGATTATCAACTGCCTCGTCAGAGAGATTAGAGCCTTCGATGCGGGTTGATGCTCCCGTAGAAGTAATGAGAACCGATCTTTTGAGTCTGTTTAGGAATTGAGGACTTAAATTTGTACCCTGAATCCAACGTCCTTTAAGCTGTTCAATTTGAGCTATTTTTGACCAAATCTCATTAGAGATCTGGCTTAATCTTTTATCAAAGCGGGTTACCCGTAGAGAAGGTTTCCTTATATTAGACATATATATGATTATATAGGGTTATATAGGGGAAGTCAAGTGGCAGGCTCACTTTAGACGAAAAATAGTCGATTATTAGTCGATTGTCAATAATGCTGGGGGTGGCTGACGGGTAACGCTCCCGCTACTCTCTGTTCCACAAACAGATGTTCTACTTTTGAACTACAGCCACCATGCTAGGAATATTCTACCAGCTTGGAGATTAATTCTCTACTGAAGAGTAAAAACCAGGTTGACGATAAGGAGAAAAAAAGCCTCTTACTAATTCATTAGAAGGCCGCAGAGGGATATTTTTTGAGTCCAGTTCCTTAAGAGGGGGAGTTAGGTCATTGAGAACTCTCTGTGCAGTATCCACTAATTCTGCAGAGGCTTGTCTAATTTTCCTTGTATGCCATTCTTCATTTAGATAAAGAGTGAACTCACCCATATTTACTCTATAATAGCACGAAAAATCCCACCTTGCGGTGGGACTAATCGAGAACCTGATAAAAAATTTGTATTGCTACAGATTATTAACAGGTCTAATTACTATACAGCTGAAAAACACTCTGGTCAACTATGATCATCTATGTCAAACTCAGTCAATTTTGGTATTTCTCCCTTGACAACAAGGGAGGTTAGAGTAAGTTTTTAAGTTCCTCTACAGAAATATTTGCAGATTTTAGAATACTCATGACTGTTTTTCTTTTAATGGGTTTATTATGGTAAGCAATAACTGCCCTTAATATTTTGTCCTCATTATACATAACATAATGGCTGCCGCTAACATGATCTATAACAAAACCTTTCCTTTTTAGAGCTTTGATTAAATCTTTGGGTTTAACAATGGGAGGCTTTGGCATTAAGGAGTCGGATACGGAATGTCTACTGTACTCATAACACTTGGACCACTTTCGACAGGTATCTGCTCACCGTGTTTTTCCAGGCTTGCGATATATCCAGAGATGGCATCTTTAACCATTTCCATGGCCTCTTCAAATGTATCCCCCTCCGTAACACACCCAGGTAGAGCAGGTACAGATACAACATAGCCTCCCTCTTCAGCAGGTTCAAAAATTACAGTATATTTGAGAATTTTCTTTGATAATTTTTCTGACATAATCCTATTATATCACTTATTTTGTTCCCGCTCTTCCACCATTTTTAAAATACTCCAATAATTCTTTTGATCTCTTATCTTTACCTGCATTTTTTCTTTTTCATCTGTTTATTGCGGAGCATCAAGCTCTCTGTTTATTATATCAAGTTAAAAGGAAACACAGATAATAATATGTTTATATATAAATAGAAGGGATGTATTTTTAGTAAATTTAGCTTCAAATTTGACTATTTTTACCCCTAGCATCTAGGGGTATTTTAAAATTCATGCCCAATTTGACTCTAAAGAATTAATATCCTATAATATATATTATGATTTCACCTGATAAGCTAGAAAGATACAAAGATTTTATAGATCCTGATTATTCAGGGGTTCCGTATGATCCAAGAAAGGGAATAGATCGCTTGCTGGGAGTTTTATCGCCGGATCCTAAAGGTATAGTTTTGGCTGCCATGGGTAGTGACTGGTATAGCGGCAGAACCTCACTTACATTACCCATTTCGCACTGGCTAGAAGATTTGGGCCTAGATAAAAATATTTGGCCGATCCAGATTCCTTCAGCCTGGAGATATTGCGAGACAAACAATGACGCTGGTGAAGTTGTCGATGGATCCTTAGTAAGTTTGGGTGCAGTTGTGAAGAAAATAGAGAATCCTTCACAAAGACTTTATTCAAGATCAACAGCAGGTGCAGAGCTAGCACTACCTTTAGTACAACAAGCAGTTCTGTTTGTATCAAAGGCTATAGAATATGCAGAAGCTAGAAGTCTAGAAGGTAAAAAGCCTCCTAAATTCGACTCAATGTGGAGGATAATAGGTCCAGTAAACTCAACAACTGATCAGAGAAGACCTTTGGCAGTATATGACACAATTGATTTTTTAATCCATAATCCGGGAAGATATAGGCCGGTAGACTTGCAGGATTCTACACATTTAAGTCAGGGTACTTTGGATTCTGTTCTATCTTCCTTAGGTAATTGCGGAGTAATTGATTACGAGACTCCTAAAATAGAAAGAGAAGGAAAGAGTGCTATCAACTGGTCTGTTTATGAAGTTGATAGTAGGGAATTATTAGACACCATAGATGCTAGTGAGATGAAGAAGAATATTAAGAAAATATATCCCTATTTTAGACAGTATGGTGTTTTGATTAAGGTATTAAACCACATAAGAGAATTTCCTGATAGTGGGTATGAGTATAAGCAATTAGCGAATAAACTAGGTATTGCTAAAAACTATATAAGTTTTGTGTTGTCCGCTTTAGCAAAATTAGGAATTTTAAAGAGACCCAATTTAGATCTTAGAGGAGCCTCGCAAGCTTCCGCATCAGCTAATGACTTAACTCATATATTATATGATTTAGTTTGTGCTCCTACCAATGAAGTCGCCGCTACCTTAACTCCTCTACCATTAAGGATTTGGGATAAAGAGAAAGTAGCTGTATATTTACAAAATTATAATGATGAAAGAAGCCAGAATGGTCTAAAAGGAGGGCAAGAGGCAAGAGATTTGATAACTGATATATTACAGCAAGACACAGAAATGAAATTAAGTCATATTATTGATTCATTCAATAGCAGATTAGAGAGGGAACTTAAAAATGGAGCAATTTATCATCACCTTAAAATTTTAATAGAATCAGGCATTCTTAAACAAACAAGACCAGGATATTATAGATTAATTCAAAAATAAAGCATTCCTTGTTTTGAGGGTATATGAGCGTCAACTTAGGTATTTATCCCTTGATAATAAGGTGAGTCTATGCTGAAACAGGTTTTTGTTCTACCTTAACTACTCTTTTTTCTAAATTATCATGTTCTTCTCTGGTTGGAGCATCATCCTCAAGGTATGCAAGTTGTCTGCCTAATTTATCAATTCTACTTGTTAAGTTTTTTTCAACCTTATCTAATTTCTCATCCAGTTTATCTACTTTCAGATCAATTTTGTCGATTTTACCTGACAGTTCCTGTTTAATGGCACTCTGTCCATTAATAATAGCTTGAAGCATTTTTTGGGTATCGTTCATCGCTTAAAGTATATATCTATTAATTAGTTATTTTCAATAGTTAAAGAAGGAATATTTATTTTTCCTTGTTTTGAGGGTATATGAGCGTCAATTTTCTCTGTTGTATAGTGAAAATTGTCCACATCAACCTCTACCCCCACCCTTTGACAAAGTCTGAAAAGTAATTCCCTCTCAGAAGGCATTCTGCCTAATTCTTGTTCTGCCTGCCAGATTTCTGCCCTATAATTTTCCTTAAAGCCTCCTACAACAACCTTTCTAACAGCCTCAGTCTGGGCAAAGAATATTGGATTTCTAAGCAATTCAGGATCATCCAGGTATAGATTTGGATAATAGGGTACCTCTGTAAAACTAGCTTGAAAATCATTCCAAACCCTATTAACACACATTCCATTTTCAAAGGAAAGCCCATTCTCAGGCTGAAGCAGTATTCCTGCCAAATCTCCTGAAAGAACCAATCCCAAAAGCATTCCAGGGCTTTTTTTAATTAAAACCCTCTCTGCTTTTAAATCAAGCTCTCTGTATCCTTCACCTTTAAAATGTAGAGAAAGTGGAATATCTTTTGCAATTATCAAAGGTTCTTTTATTGACTGGGCAACCTTAAAAGGGCTTTCTGCTATAACAGCAGTATTAAAATCCTTGTCAGCCTCCAGTAATACACTGCCCACAAATTGTTTTGGAGAAGGTACACAAACCCTAGCCCTAGCTATGCCAAAAATTTTAGGTTTTAGCTCTGCTATTATGTTTAATGCTGGATTTATGCCTGGAAAAAGCATTCTTTGTCCACCGAAAACTTCTATACCTACTGAAATCATGTTCCGATTATATAATATCCTTTGAACAATATCCTTTTGTCTCTTTAATACATTCTGAACAGGCTATAAAATGTCTTTTACCCACACAATATAAATTTTTACAATCATAATAATCTTCAGCTGGGGCAGAACAATATTTACACTTCCCCACCACAATATGTTGTGGGTCTTCCATATTAAAGCCCATGGTAACTCTACCATCAAATACATATAAGGATCCTAAAAAATCTTCATTAGGATATTTTTCCATGTAGCTGACAATCCCACCTAAAAGTTGGTATACATTCTTAAAGCCATTTTGTACTAGAAAACCTGAGGCCTTCTCACACCTAACTCCTCCAGTACAAACAGTAACTATAGTTTTTCCTTTTAAATCTTTTAAAATTGGCAGAACTTTTGGCAAATCCCTAAAATTCTCAAATCCAGGTAAGATTGAACCCTTAAAATATCCAACATCTGTTTCATAATCATTCCTCATGTCTACAATGAAAAATTCTTTTTTAGATTGAATCCAAGAATGGAGCTCTTCAGGAGAAATATATTTTCCAGTAATCTTATTTGGATTTAAATTCAGGTCTTTTATAGCCTGAGAGACAATATCATCTCTTAATTTGATGGATAACTTAGGAAAGGCAGAACCAGTACCCTGACTTTTTTTAAAATCTAGCTTTCCACCCCAAGGGTGCCGGCTCGAATTTTTCATGGTTTTAATGTATTTTTCAATGTTTTGTAGGGTTCCCTCCACTGTGCCATTAATACCTTCTTTGGCCACAATAATCCTACCTTTAAGGTTTAATTTCTCACAAAGAGCTTTTTGATCCTCCACTAATTTCTTTGGATCATCAATAGGGGTATATTCGTAGTAAAGCAGTACCTGAAACATTTTATTTCTTTTTAGTACTCTTTTTCACCACCTTCAATTTTTTTACCTCTGTAGGAGTGTGTTGTTCTACCTGATCTTTTATCTCCATTGCTTTTTTAGAAATTTCTTTTATGATTTTATCTCCTTTTTTCTGAAGATCATTTAAGATTTTTTCAGCTTTTTTTCTGTTTTTTTCATCAGATAAAACTACAGCTGCTGCAGTGGCTGCTGCACCAATAATAGCTCCAACTACTCCAGCCTCCAGCGGATTAACCGACTTTTTCTCATCTGCCATATATATTTCACCTCCCTTTTCTTAAAAATTTAGATACTAATGTTAGAAAGAGACCTGGTATAGCAATCAGAGATTTTAGATTTGTTTTTCCTTTTATGTCTTCTGCCAAATCTGTTATAGCCTTAAAAGCTCTCACAGAAAAATAGGTGGTAATAGAAATACAGATGATAAATATGGTAAGTCCAATTATTAGAAAAATATTTAAAGCATCCTGTAGACTCATAAGACGGCTATTATACCACTACATACCAGCTTCTGTTAAAATTCCTATATGAATTTCTGGGAAAAGCTTAAAAAATCAACTCGTAGGGAGGTTTCGCCTATTATGATCCTTGCTCCCATGGAGGGAGTAACTGATACTGTTTTCAGGCAGATTGTAGCTTCAGTGGGTAAACCAGATGTAATGATGACAGAATTTGTACCTGTTGATGCCATACTCTCCCAAGGATCTTCTGAAGTGATGAGGTCTTTGCAGTATTCAGCAGTTGAAAGACCTATTGTGGCTCAAATTTGGGGTACTGATCCAGACAAATTTTTTAAAGTTGCCAAACTCCTAAAAAAAATGGGCTTTGATGGTATTGATATCAATATGGGCTGTCCTGTTTATGATGTGATTAAAAAAGGAGCTTG
>Ga0155288_107_pt3 | contig 10249 bp, 9 predicted proteins | sample RifCSPhighO2_02_FD_106256 | JGI IMG/M metagenome (GOLD analysis project Ga0155288, IMG submission 106256) | Candidatus Daviesbacteria bacterium RIFCSPHIGHO2_02_FULL_36_13
GTTCTTCGGGCTGTTGGTTATAAGAAAAAATGTCTAATTATCCAATTTGGAAAGGCTTGGTTTACCGGTGAGCTGGTTGGGATAAAAAAACTATCTCCTTATGTGAGGATTATCCAAGGAGGTAAAGGCTTCTTGTCTACTAAAAATTTCTCCTTAAAAACTAATCCTTCTAAATTAGTTCATAAAAAAGCAGCATCTGAGGCTTTTGATTTATTAAAGAGGGAAATTGAATCTGGTAAATGGGATATTGTGGTAGCTGATGAAATTGTTGGAGCTGTGGCCTCAAGAGTACTACCTCTTACAAAAGTCTTACAGCTTATAAAAGAGAAAGATGATAAACTGGATTTAGTATTAACCGGGCATTATGCTTCCAAAGAGCTTATTAAAGAGGCTGACTTGGTAACAGAAATGAAAGAGGTTAAGCACCCATTCCAAAAAGGAATACTAGCGAAGAAAGGTCTTGACTTTTAGCACTCTGGGTATTATACTGCTAATGTATGGCTGATTTTAATAAACCTAATTTAACATCACCTGTAACTTTAAAACCTACTATGCCGGTAGGTCCTTTGCGGGACACTGTAATTTTTCCCGGTAACTCTGTTCCTATTATTTCTGGCAGACCAAAGTCAAAAGCTGCTTTAGATTTGGCCTGGAACAGCGATAAGCTAATTGTTTTCGTAACTCAAAAAAATTCTAAAATTGAGGATCCTACAGAAAAAGATTTATACAAAGTTGGCACTGTTTGTTTAATAAGAAGAGTGGTTAAAAACCCAGAAGGTGAATATACCCTGCAGGCAGAAGGTATGGCCAGGGTCTACTTAAAGAATTTTACTCAGGTTGACCCATATTTAGAGGCAGAAATAGAAGAAATCCCTGAGCTTTATGAAAAAAACGAACAAACAGAGGCTTTAATTAGAACTGTTAGGGAACAGGTAAAAAGATTTTTAGAGCTTGGAGGAAATCCATTCTTTGATCAAAGCAATTTTGCTAATTGGTCACTTTTTACATACTCTGATGATCCAAATCAATTAGTTAATTCAATCACCCAATCAATTGATTTTAAAACTATAGACAAACAGCAAATTTTAGAGATGGTTTCTGCAGGGGAAAGACTTCAAAGATTGTCTGAGCTTTTGGCCAAAGAAATAAGAATTATGGAAATTTCCCAAAAAATCTCATCTCAAACTCAGGAAAGAGTTTCCAAAATGACTAAAGAGGCAATTTTAAGAGAACAAATGAAGAGTATAGAAGAAGAATTAGGAGGGCAAGATAGCGAGCATCAGGAAATTCATGAGTTTGAACTAAAAATTAGAAAAGCAGGCATGCCAAAAGTAGTTTTGGAAAAAGCTAAAAAAGAATTAAATAGACTTGCCAAGATGAGCTCCTATAATCCTGAGGCAGGTTACATTAGAAATTATTTGGAATGGTTAACAGATCTTCCCTGGAAATTAGGTAAAGCAGGTAAGATTGATCTTAAAAAGGCTGAAACTATTTTGGATGAAGATCATTACGGACTTAAAAAAGTTAAAGAGAGGATTATTGAATTTTTAGCTGTCCATAAGTTAGCCGGAAAAATGAGAGGACCAATTCTTTGTTTTGTAGGTCCCCCTGGAGTAGGTAAAACATCTATTGGTAAATCGATTGCCAGAGCCTTAAATCGCAAATTTGTTAAAATATCTTTAGGAGGAATTAGAGATGAGGCAGAAATTAGGGGGCATCGAAGAACTTACGTTGGATCAATGCCAGGAAGAATTGTACAGGGAATAAAGCAGGCAGAAACAACAAATCCTGTATTTATGCTGGATGAAATAGATAAAATTGGAGCAGATTATAGAGGGGATCCTTCTGCAGCTTTACTTGAAGCCTTAGACCCTGAACAAAACGAAGGATTTTCTGATCATTACTTAGAAGTTCCATATGATTTATCTAATGTCATGTTTATCACAACTGCTAATATTTTAGATACTATTCCTCCTGCTTTAAGAGATAGATTGGAAATAATCAGATATGCAGGTTATACAGAAGATGAAAAATTCTATATTGCCAAGAAGTTTTTACTTCCAAAACAAATTTTAAATCATGGATTAAAGGTTGATCAGATAGAATTTGAAGATTTAGCAATAAGATCTGTTATCAATGAATACACCAGAGAAGCTGGAGTTAGAAGTTTGGAAAGAGAGCTGTCAGCTGTTATTAGAAAAGTAGCCAGAAAAATTGCAGAGGGTGATAAAAATAAAAAGTTTATTCTTACAACAATTGACGTACATAAATTCTTAGGCCCAATTAAATTTCTTCCAATTTTGGCAGAAAAGGAAGATGAAATTGGCATGGTTACCGGTCTTTCTGTAACAGAAGCAGGGGGAGAGGTTTTATTTATTGAAGTAACCTTAATGCCTGGTAAAGGAGGACTTCTTTTGACAGGTCAACTAGGTGATGTTATGAAAGAATCAGGTCAGGCAGCTATGTCTTATGTTAGAGCTCACTGGTCATCTTTGGGGCTGCCAGAGAGATTTTTCCAAAAAGTAGATGTGCATGTTCATGTTCCAGAAGGAGCAACTCCTAAAGATGGGCCATCAGCAGGACTTGCGCTAACTACTGCCATAATTTCTGCTTTTACTAAAATCCCTGTCAGACGTGATGTTGCTATGACAGGAGAAGTCACACTTAGAGGAAGAGCTTTGGAAATTGGCGGATTTAAGGAAAAAGTTTTGGCAGCACACAGAGCAGGAGTTAAAATTGTCATTGCTCCAAAAGATAATGAAAAAGATATAGAAGATATTCCTGATTTTGTACAAAAAGATCTTAAATTTCACTTTGTCAGACATGTAGATGAAGTTTTAGCTGTTGCTTTAACAAGGCCTCCTCATGTTAACTCTCCAAAAAGATCTCCCCTGCATCCCCAACCGGCAATTGCATAACTTGCTCTTGACCCAATGAATTCTTCAATGTAAACTATCGATTGTGGAGTTGATAGTAAACAATGTTAGTTTAATAATCTGGTCCGCCGTAGGGGCGGCTCTTTTATATGGATTTTGGTTAATCGTTGATATTTTAAGACATCCCTCTGGTGATGAGAAAATGAGAGAGATTGCTTCAGCTATTCAACTGGGGGCTGGTGCATATTTAACAACTCAATATAAAGTAGTAGCAATAGTTGCAGTTTTACTTGCTGGGATAATTTTTTATCTTTTAGGACAAAATTACGCTGTTGGATTTTTGATAGGTGCAGCTCTTTCTGCTTTAGCTGGTTTTATTGGCATGTCTGTGGCTGTAAGAGCTAATGTCAGAGTGGCTGAGGAGGCTAAAAAAGGTTTATCCCAAGCTTTCGATTTAGCTTATAAAGGTGGAGCCGTTACAGGATTTTTAGTTGTAGGTTTGGCACTTGCTTCAGTTTGGGGGTTTTATCAATACACTGGCGGTGATTTAAAATCTTTGATTGGTTTAGGTTTTGGAGGATCTTTAATTTCTGTTTTTGCCAGACTTGGGGGTGGAATTTTTACCAAAGGAGCTGATGTTGGAGCAGACTTAGTTGGAAAGCTGGAAGCTGGAATTCCAGAGGATGATCCCAGAAATCCTGCTGTTATTGCAGATAATGTTGGTGATAATGTGGGGGATGATGCTGGGATGGCAGCTGATATTTTTGAAACTTATGTTGTAACTGCAATTGCTTCTATGATTTTAGGGACTCTCCTTTTTCCTGGATTTGATAATGCCGTAATGTTTCCTTTGATAATTTTATCTGCAGGAATTTTTGGTTCTATTGTTGGTTCCTTATTTGTAAAACTAACAGGCAAAAATATCATGGGAGCTTTATATAAGGGAATGATAATAACAGGTATTATTTGTTTGGCTCTTTTTTACCCAATAACTTCTGCTTTGATGGGAGATAATGGAGACTATTCAGTTATAAATATTTACCTGGCTTCACTTTTAGGAGTTTTAGTTACTGCAGGAATGGTTTTTATAACTGAATACTATACAGGTACTCAATATGCTCCTGTTCAAAATCTAGCCTTTTCTTCTAAAACTGGTCATGCCACAAACATAATTGCAGGTTTGGCTTTATCTTTAAGATCAACATTTTGGCCGATTATTTTAATTTCAGGTGCAGTTTTAGGCAGTTTTATGTTAGCTGGATTATATGGTGTATCTCTAGCTGGAGTAACAATGCTTTCTTTGGCAGGAATAGTTGTAGCAATTGATGCTTTTGGACCAATTACAGATAATGCTGGAGGAATTGCAGAAATGTCAGGATTACCTGCGAAGGTCAGAAATGTTACCGATCCTTTAGATGCTGTTGGAAATACTACCAAAGCTGTTACCAAGGGTTATGCCATAGGTTCTGCTGCTTTGGCTGCTTTGGTTTTATTTGCAGCCTATGCTCAGGAATTTATAACTATCGGACGCGAGTTAACCTTTTCTCTTTCCGACCCTTATGTTTTAGTAGGTCTTTTTATAGGTGGGTCACTTCCCTATCTTTTTGCCTCATTTGCTATGGAGGCTGTAGGACGTGCAGGAGGAGCTGTGGTTGAAGAGGTCAGAAGACAATTTAGAACTATAAAAGGCATAATGGAAGGTACAGCCAAGCCTGATTATGCTGCTTGTGTTTCTATTGTTACAGCTGCCGCTCAAAAAGAAATGCTTATTCCGGCTTTAATTCCAGTTCTCGCTCCTGTTTTAGTAGGATTTTTACTTGGGCCTGTTGCTTTAGGTGGAATGTTAGTTGGATCTATAGTGACAGGTATTTTTGTTGCTGTTTCTATGACAACAGGGGGTGCAGCTTGGGATAATGCTAAAAAATATATAGAACTTGGAAAATTTGGTGGAAAAGGTTCTGATGCTCACAAGGCAGCAGTAACAGGAGATACAGTTGGAGATCCTTATAAGGATACGGCTGGACCAGCTATTAATCCTATGATTAAAGTTGTAAATATAGTTGCTCTTCTTTTAGTACCTTTTCTCTAAAATTATTGAGTGGGAGTTCCTGTTAGAGGTGGAACTGAAGTTTGACCACCTGCTAAAGCATTTTTAACTTCTGTTACCACCTGATCTGGAGTATAAGATGCCTTAATTAAATATGCTTGAGCTCCCAATTCAAATCCCTCTTTTATAACTGCTTCCTGACCCAAATTAGTTAAAAGAATAGTAATCATAGGGGAAGCTGGATTTTTTGTTTTAAATTCTCTCAAAAGTTGAAGACCATTCATTCCAGGCAGCATGATATCCAAAAGAAGTAGATCATATTGTCCTTGAGCCAATAAGTTTAATCCTGTTTGGCCATCAGGAGCAGACTGTACTTGGAATCCTTCCTTTGTTAGTTGTCTAACATATAACTCTCTGATAAAATCTTCATCTTCAACCAGGAGTATTTTTTTGGAATTTGGATTCATTATTTTTATTTTACCATAGTTAATAATTTAGCGCCCCTGCTTGAATCTCTGCTCCTACAAATTTACCGCTATCAATTAAACTGGACTGAAGTTTAGCAACAGGAAGAGTGAAATAAAAAATGCTTCCTTTTCCTTCTACTGATTCAACCCAAATTTTACCATTATGTTTTTCAATAATAGATTTGGCAATGTATAATCCTAAACCTGTTCCTTTAGAAGCCTGCTGCATGGTATTTGACACCCTAAAAAATTTTGTAAAAAGGTGAGGCATGGCTTCTTTTGGAATCCCCACACCTGTATCAGAAACAGATGTTGTGACTTCACTTGGAGAAATAGCTACTGATATATTCACCTTGCCCCCGGGGTTTGTATAGTTTATGGCATTAGCGACTAAATTAGTAACAACTTCAGAAACTCTGATAGGATCAGCTAAAACTTGTGGTAGGTTATTGGGTTTATTTAAGATCAAAGAAATATTTTTTAGAGTTGCCTGGTTTTTTAAATCCTCAACACACTTTGATAGAATTGGTAAGAAATCCAGCGATTGAGGAGTGATGGTTATTTGTTCCCTTTCTATTTTGTTAACATTTAACAAGTTTTGGACCAAAGTAAAAAGCTGTTGAGCGGCAATTAAGGACCTATTGACTAATTCCCATTCTTCTTTAGGTAGTTTATCCTTATTTTCATTCACAAAAACAGATAAATACCCAACAATAGAAGTTAAAGGAGTTTTAAGTTCATGTGAGGCCATTGAGACAAAATCAAACTTCATTCTTTCTAACTCCTCTTCTTTAGAAAGATCATGCAGAATTAAAATATAACTTAAATTTGTTTGAACAGCTTCTCCGATTTGTGAAGTTGTAATATTAACTTTAGTTCCTCTGCCGTCTTTTCCAACTAATTTGGCTGATTTATTAAAATTTAACTGACAATAGGATTTAGGAAGTATCTCTTCAGTTTCAACAAAAAAATGCATCAGTTTATCAATAGGTTGGCCCTGGAGTTCTTTATCAGTATAACCTGATAATTGTTGAGCTGATTTATTTGAAAGAATGATGTTTTTATTAAAATCTAGCGCAATTATTCCATCAACAATAGAAGATAAAACCTGATTAAGTCTTGAGTTTTCAGAAACAGCAGAATCTTTTTGTTTTTCTGTTTCACTGTGTATTTTAGATATTTTTTCACCCATTTGACTCAAAGCATTTCCCAATTCTTCAAATTCATCCCCTGATCTTATATCAATTCTTTGAGAAAAATTTCCCTGACTTATATTCTCAGAATTCTGAATCAGTTTTTGTAGAGGATTAAGAAAAGATACTAAAATAATAGATAATAAAACTGCAGAAAAAATAGAAATCCCCATTAAAAAGATTGGATTTGAAATAAATAAATAAAGAAAGGTTGGAATAATGGAAGCTATAACAGCTACTACAATAATTTTGAGCTTAAGACCTCTTTTTTTAAGGGGGGCAGTTTCCATAGGCTTACTTAAGCGTAACAAAGGCTGAAGATAGAATCAACCTGTAGAAACTGATATAATTTGCTAAGACATTGGATTCTAGTTTCTACTATTGACTGAGAATCTACGTACATTTACAATTAGGATATGGCTTATAAAGATAAATATGATCCAAGATATAGGGCTGCCAGGATGCGTTGGTATTATGCCAATAAGTCAAAACATTTGGAAATATCCAATAAAATAGGCCATCAGAAAAAGGATTATCTTAATAGATTAAAGGAGAATCCTTGTGTTGATTGTGGTAAAAATTTTCCATTTTATGTCATGGATTTTGATCACAGAGAGAGAAATACAAAAAAATTTAATGTTGGAAGAATGATACATGAGGGTTGGGATCGAATTAAAATAGAAATAGAAAAATGTGATGTAGTTTGTGCAAATTGTCATAGAATCAGAACATTCAAGGGCATGGCGCATTAGTCAATCGGTTAAGACGCTGCCTTCTCAAGGCAGAATGAGGGGTTCGACTCCCCTATGCGCTACTTAGATATGGCTTATACTGATTTAACTAAAAAACGTGCTGCAGAATTACGCTGGTACTATAAAAACATAGATAAGATCCGTCTATATAAGCAAAAAGCAAGAAGTGCAAGAGTTGAATATATAAAAAAGCTTAAAAGAGTTCCTTGTAAGGATTGCGGCATCAAATATCCTTCTTATGTTATGGATTTTGACCATTTTGAAGAAAATTCTAAAATAGAAACTGTAAACAGGCTAGCTGGAACACGCGCAGGTTGGGAGAAATTAAAGCAAGAAATTCAGAAGTGTGAAATAGTTTGTGCTAATTGTCATAGAGTAAGAACTTACAAACGTAGACTCCATTGACTTTGTATATGAATTAACATAAAATTGCCCCAATTTGCCCAACTATGACTAAAGCAATAAAATTTGCTTCAAAATTTGCAAAAAAATCTGTCTATCTTACTCCTACAGGTTTAGCTGAGGCAAAGGCTGAATTAGAATTCTTAAAAAAGAATAAAAGAGCTGAAATTGCTGAAAGAATTCACCAAGCAAGAGAATATGGCGATTTAACAGAAAACTCAGAATATGATTCTGCCATGGAGGATCAATCTTTAATTGAGAATAGAATTTCCCAGCTTGAAAATATTTTAAAAAGTGTAAAAATTATTGACAGTGAACATGATAATGAATTTGTAGTTATCGGCTCAACAGTAAAAGTAGAGATGGATGAGGAGATAGATGAGTTTACAATTGTTGGAAGAGTAGAGGCTGATCCTGCTAAAAAAAGAATTTCAAATGAATCCCCTTTAGGTTCAGCCCTGTTGGGTGCTAAAAAGGGAGAAGAAGTAGAGGTAGCTACTCCAATTGTCAGATATAAGTGCAAGGTTTTAGAAATAACATAAGAACCTATGAAAAAACCTTTAATTTTATTCTATCCTAAGAATCTGCCGCTTCTTTCCAAAAATGAGCTGGAAGTCTTGGATCTTTTAATGGATGCGGGGAAACTAATAGCGCCTCTTTATTTAGAGCAAGAAAAACAGGCAGAACTGGAGATAAATAAGGGAGAGCTAGAGAGGGCTGCTAAAAAGAATCCTGCCATATTAGATCCCCATACTGTTGTAGAAAAAGTTAATGGAAAAATAGTTGTTACACCTTATCATATAAAATATGCAAAACTTCTAAAGCCTGTTGCAGATAAGTTAATTGAAGCTAGTAAACTTACAAAAAATAAAGATTTTGGAAATATTTTGAAGTTACAAGCTAAAGCTTTGACTTCAGGAGCTTACGAAGAAGAAGCAGTTGCCTGGTTAAAAATCAAAAAACCTTATATTTTAGATACCTTCATAGGACCTATTGAGCATTTTGGGGGCCAGTTGCTTTTTGGAAAAGCTTCATATCAAGCCTGGGTTGGAGTATTAGATAAAGAAGGAACAGATAGGCTTAATAATTACAAAAGTGTTATTTTAAGTGTTAGACGAAAAGCAACCCTTCCAGACGAGAGGGTAGATAATCAAGACCAAGTAAAAGCTAGGGTTCTGGATGTTGTTCTTTTTTCAGGATTTATGGCAAGAGCAAAATTTGTTGGTCTTCATTTACCCACAGATGTCTCATTGGTGGAAAAATACGGATCAGAATTGATTCTATTTAATCAGCCGAATGATTTAAGGATTAAGGAACAGATTATCCCGACTTTTAACAAAATTTTTTCTAAGGAATTTAAAGAAGGGTTTGAAGCAGAAGACATAAGAAGAGGTTATCTTAGAGCTGTTGCTCTACATGAGTTAGCTCACAGCTACTTATATTATAAACACGCTGCTAGAAATCTTGCAGATCTCTTCCCTGTTATAGAAGAGCTTGCGGCTACTATTTTAGGGCTAAGATTAGCTGGAACATTGCTTCTTAAGGATAGAATTAATAATAAACAATTGGAATCAATGATTGTTACCTTCCTTTGTAGAAGCTTTTATCATAAGGGTAATGCTGATAGTTCTTCTCCCCTTAAAAATTATGCCCTTGGAGGAAATATTTTTATCAATTTTATAGTTCAAAACGGGGCTCTTAAAATATCCGGGGGTCAGGTTGTGCCTAATTTTATGAAGATTTTTGTTTCTTTACATGAATTATCAGATTCATTGGAATATTTACTGGAAAAAGGCAGTTATAAAGATGCCCAAAACTTCATCAAAAAATACTCCTAAGGTTGCAAAATAAGGGTTCCTAGGGTATAATTCACCCAATATGATAGCCATCGAAAAACCTTGTTCAGAAGGGTCTGATATTTCTGTACCTGGTGATAAATTTAATTACGAAACTGTGCCTGTCGAACCTGGTAATTTGGAACTTGTGCAAAAACAAGTTTTTAACATATATAGAAATTTTCGTACAAATCCTTTTACCGCTGTCGATAGAATTAGAGAAAGAATAAAGCTTGATGGGGACGATGAAAGTTTAGTTGGTGTAAAAGTAAAATTTGCTAAAAATGAAAATGGAAGGAAGGTAGGATTTGCTGCTTACCGTTTAAAGAGAATTACCGTGGATGATCAGGAATTGCTTGTTGTGGATGTAGCTTCAAAAGTAATTGAACCTAGGTATCAAAATCAGTGCATAGGAACCCGTTTCACTAGAGATATTGTGTTAGATGAAGAGCCTGATGCATATACGGGTTTAACTGGAAATCCATTTGCCTATACTGCTAACTTAGATACGAATCTTTTCGTAATGCCAAATGAAGAGGAAGAATATCCTGGATTTGTTCAAAGAGCGATCACCAGAACTCTTGGAAGCAAGTCAGTACAGGTAACAGATTTAAGATGGGGAATTTGTAAAGATGTTTTTCCTCATGAAGAGGGAGTTCAGCGTTTTGATATTAGTG
>Ga0155288_103_pt1 | contig 9682 bp, 20 predicted proteins | sample RifCSPhighO2_02_FD_106256 | JGI IMG/M metagenome (GOLD analysis project Ga0155288, IMG submission 106256) | Candidatus Daviesbacteria bacterium RIFCSPHIGHO2_02_FULL_36_13
AACCCAAAAAACCATAGATAGTTTAATGCATTTAGAAATCCCCGCTGGGGTTGATATAGAAGTGAAGATGTAATAAAATGTGCCTATAATATGGTAGAACAAGGTGAGTTTACCCCAGATCAAAGAAAAGAGATGTGGCAAGATCAGATCATAGAGGAACAGGCTCGATTTCTTGAGAGACGTCCTGTTTCTTTAGAGGAACTTTATGCAGAAGGTTTGTTAATAGATCCAAATCCCTACTCCCCTTCAGACATATTACCGCAGGGAAACTTAAGAGATACAACCGCTGAGTTATTAGCTCCTTTAAGTGAAGTACAAAGAAGAGTATTAGAAATGGATTTTGGAATAAATACCGGTATAGAGAAATCCCGAAGAGAGATTGGCGAAGAAATTGGAAGATCCAAACGTGCTGTTTCTAGAATAAGAGGTAGAGCATTAGTTAAGCTTAGAAAAGAAGTTCTACCCGAACATCTTCGAGAACATCTTCAGTAGTTGCAATTCACGCACAATCTGTGTTAAAATCTCGTAAGAAAATGATAAATACTTCTTAAGGTTACTTAAGATATTTTCAGTAAATCGTGCGTCGTTAAAATGATACGGCGATTGAGGCGGCTTACTGAGTGACCACGCCTTTGGCGGGTCGCTCTTTTTAATGGTTAAATTTATGGTCAACAGTTTACTTGGTATCAAAAAAAATATGACAGCCACTTATGACTCAAGAGGCAGAAGAGTTGGGGCAACTGTGGTGGAGATTACCCCAAATTATATTACTCAGCTTAATGCCTCTTCTGTTCAACTTGGATTTGGCACAAGCAAAAGTGTCAAAAAACCCCAAATTGGACATGGTAAAAAAGCCGGAATAGAACAACCAATTAGATGGTTTAGAGAAGTCCCCACTTCGCTGAAGCTTCGCGGGGTAAATGAAGAGGTTATTGTAGAGGATTTGAAACCTGGAACAGAATTGAAACTGGACCAGGTTTTTTCTATTGGAGACTCTGTAAAAGTAACAGGAACTTCAAAAGGAAAGGGTTTTCAGGGTGGAGTAAGAAGACACGGATTTCATGGAGGTCCAAAGACCCATGGTCAATCAGACAGGCACAGAGCTCCAGGTTCTATTGGTTCTGGTACAACTCCAGGAAGAGTTTATAAAGGTAAAAAAATGGCGGGGCATATGGGTAATGTAACTGTTAGTACCAGAGGATTAGAAATTGTTGGAATAAATAAAGACCAAAATCTTTTAACCATAAAAGGTGCAGTGCCAGGATCTACTGGGGGATTAGTAATGATCACAAAGCTTGGAAGAATTAAGGGTTATACTCCTCCACCTGAAGAAAAACCATCTGAGGAGGAGGAGCAGAGTCTAAATGACTCTGCGAGTAAAGCAGACGAATCTCCAGAACAAGTAGAGTTAGCTCCTGTAGAAGAAGTCAAAAAAGAGGAGGTAGTTGAAAATGCCTAAAGTTGTCAAAAAGGTAGCGTCAATTAAAAAAACTACGTCATTGCGAGCGAATGCGAAGCAATCCCAAAAAGAGATTGCCGCGAAGCCTTCGGCTTCTCGCAGTGACAAATTAAGTGTTCCTGTTTATTCTTTAGCTGGAAGAGCCAGTGGTACCTTGGCTTTACCAAAAGAAATTTTTGGTAAAGAAGTTAATAAAAAATTACTGGCTCAAGCAGTTAGAGTTTATACGACAAACCAAAGTTCTCATCCAGGTAAAACAAAAACCAGAGGTGAAGTTGAAGGGTCATCTGTAAAAATATTTAGACAAAAAGGTACAGGCCGCGCAAGACACGGTTCAGTCCGTGCTCCAATATTTGTTGGCGGAGGAATTGTTTTTGGACCTACCGCTAGAACAGTAAGACTCACTATGCCTCAAAAAATGAAAAAAGCAGCTTTGTTTTCTGCTCTTTCATCCAAAGCAGCTGAAAAAGAAATACTTGGAGTTTCTGGAATAGATAAGGCAACCGGTAAGACTAAAGAAATAGCAGATCTTCTTAAAAAGATGAACACGAAAAATGCATTGATATTAGTCGTAGAAAAACAGGATTCCATAATAAGAGCTGTAAAAAATATTCCACAAACAACTACTTTACCAGTAAACCAAGTGAATGCTTATGAAGTTCTAAAACATAAGATGCTAATTCTAACTAAAGAAGCAGTTGAAAGGTTAGCAAAATGATTATAATTAAACGCCCAATTATTTCTGAAAAATCTATGAAACTGGCAGAGAATGGCCTTTATATTTTTGAGGTCGACAGAGAGGCTACCAAACTCCAAATTAGTAAGAAGGTTTCCGAAAAGTTTAATGTAAAAGTTGTTTCAGTTAAAACAATAACTGTTAAGGGAAAAATAAAATCTCAGAGAAAAGTTAGAAAAAATTATCAGACTCAAGCATTTAAAAAAGCTTTAGTGCTTGTTAAAAAAGGCGACAAAATTGCTATTTTTGAAACTCCGAAAGAAGAAGCAGTAGTTACAACAGCAGAAGGGGAACCAATAAAATTAAAAGAGAAAAAAGATTTCCTAAGAGGAACAAAAGTTAAAGTTGAGTCCTCAGCGGTTGGAGCTGCTCCAACAACTCAAAGAAAGGTCATAACGGGTAAATAATATGGGTTTGAAAACACTACTTAAAAAACATTCTGGAAGATCTGCAGGAGGTATGGTAACTGTTAGAAGCCAGGGTGGAAGACATAAAAGGTATTATAGGGAAATTGATTTTAAGAGAAATAAATTTGGAGTTGAGGGAGAAGTATCAGCTTTAGAGTACGATCCTAACAGAAATGTCGAGATTGCTTTAATTAAATATATTGATGGAGATTTTAGATATATTCTTTCTCCAAAAGGATTAAAGGTAGGAGATAAAATTGAATCTTCTGAAAAGGGAGAAGCAAAAGTTGGAAATGCTATGAAATTAAAAAATATGACTATTGGTGTTTTAGTTCATAATGTTGAACTTAAACCTGGTAATGGTGGACAAATAGGCAGATCAGCAGGAACATCTTTACAGCTTTTAGCAAAAGAGGGAGGCTTTGCCCATTTGAAATTACCATCAGGTGAGGTTAGAATGATACCTTTGGACTCGATGGCAACGATTGGGGTCTTGGGAAATGAAGATATGAAGCAAAGAGTTATAGGTAAGGCTGGAAGAAGTAGGCATATGGGTATAAAGCCAAATGTCAGGGGTGTGGCTCAGGATCCTGATTCTCATCCTCATGGTGGTGGAGAAGGAAGATCTGGAATTGGTAGAAAAACACCTATGACTAAATATGGCAGGCCAGCTGTAGGAAATACTAGAAATAAGAAAAAAGCCAGCAGCAGATATATTTTAAAAGGGAGAAGTAAATGATAAATCTAGAAACTTATGTTGTGGATTCTGGTAGTGCAATAGTTTTTAAACCAAGTAATAACGTATATGCTTTGGGAAAAGATAGATTTACAGGATATCTTATGGTCTATGTAGGTACAGAATGTTCTGGAGATTGGGGAATAGGAAAAGGTGTCGGAATAAATAGAGAGGAATCTGCTGCAACAGGTTTTGTAGCTTATGATCATGACAAAGGTGGTTGGTGGAGAGTGGCAACTCTTAATCCACGTATAATACAAGTTTGCAAAGAAGTAAAAACTAAAAGAGAAAGAGAGATTTTAAAAGGAGCTTTGAACCATGTCTAGAAGTACTAAAAAAGGGCCATATATAGATGAGAAGTTACTCAAAAAAGTAATGATTCAAAAAACAGCTGCTGGTAAAAAAGACCCAATAAAAACATGGGCAAGAAGATCACAGATTCCACCGGAGTTTGTTGGACACACATTTTTAGTTCACCAAGGAAAACACTTTGTAACTGTATTTGTATCAGAATCTATGGTTGGTCACCGCTTGGGTGAGTTTGCTCCGACAAGATTATTTAGAGGTCATGGAAAGGTGACAGAAAAGTCTACAGCCAAAACTTAATATGGAAATACAAACTATACAAAAATACTTACATACTTCTCCTAGAAAACTCAGGTTAGTGGCTGACATGGTTAGAAAAATGCAGCCAGGAAGAGCTTTAGATATTTTGCGAGTTACACCAAAATATGCAGCCTCCGATTTAATCAAAGCTATAGAAACAGTTTTAGCAAATGCAAAATCAAAAGGAATGGATGTTGAAAAAGTAACTTTTAAAAAATTGGAAATTGATGAAAGTATGAAAATGAGGAGATTTAGAGCAGGGACAAGAGGAAGAGCAAAGCCTTACAAAAAAAGAATGTCACATATAAAAATAGTTATTAGTGATGGGGAGGAAAAGAAATAATGGGACAAAAGATACATCCGGTTGGATTTAGAATGGGTATCTCAGCAACTTGGAAATCAAGATGGTTTGCCAAAGGTGATAAGTATAAGGAAAATGTTTTGGAGGATATAAAGATAAGAGATATTCTAATGAAGAAACTGAGACCAGCCAGCATTCAGTCTGTTGAGATAGAAAGGGCTGTAAATAAGTTAAAGGTGATAATTTTTGTTTCCCGCCCAGGAGTTTTAATAGGTAGAGGTGGAAGTGGTCTAACAGAGCTTAAAAAATTCTTAATGAAAGAGTTGAAGATTAAAGAAGAGAATAGCTTGGAAATTGTACCTATGGAACTAAAAGCAGCTGATTTATCTTCATATTTAGTTGCCCAGTCAATTGCTGAACAACTTGCTAAAAGACTTCCTGCTCAAAGAGTTATGAATCAGGCAATTGAAAGAGTGATGAGATCTGGAGCAAAAGGGGTGAAGATTGTTTTATCAGGTCGTATTGGGGGAGCAGAAATTGCCAGAAGAGAATGGAAGGCATCAGGCACCATGCCGCTACATACTTTACGTGCAGATATTGATTTTACAGTTTACCCGGCCTTGACTAAATCAGGGTATGTTGGAGTAAAAGTTTGGATAAACAAGGGAGAAGTGGAGATCTAATATGTCATTATTACAACCAAAAAGAAGCAAGTATAGAAAAATGTTTAAGGGTAAAAGGGGTGGAATTGCCACCCGTGGCAATAGTTTATCTTTTGGTCAATTTGGATTAAAATCCATGTCAGCTGGATGGGTAACAGCCAGACAAATTGAATCAGCAAGACGTGCTATGGCGCACTATACCCAAAGAGGTGGAAGGATATGGATTAGAATTTTTCCGGATAAACCCATTACCAAGCATCCTGCAGAATCAAGAATGGGATCTGGAAAAGGTGATGTAGAAGGATATGTTGCTGTTGTAAAACCTGGACAATTAATTTTTGAAATGGGTGCAGTAACTAAAGATATTGCTGAAGAAGCATTAAGATTAGCATCACATAAATTAGCACTTGATACAAAATTTGTGGAGAAAATTCAATGAAAAGACAAGATTATTTAATTATAAAAGGACTTGATATAAAAGAACTTGAATTAAAAGTTAAAACTCTAAGACAGGATTTAGAGGGATTAGTTTTGGAGAAAAATAGAAATGTATTAAAAGATTTAAAATCAATATCAAAAAAGAAAAAAGACATATCTCAAGTTCTAACTGTTATTAAACAAAAGCAGCTGCTTGCGCAATTAGAACCAAAGATAGAAAAAGGAGATAAAAAATAATGGTTGGCAGAGTTGTTTCAGCAAAATTAAAAGGTACAGTTACTGTTTTAATAGAAAGAGTAGTAACACATCCTTTGTATAAAAAAACTTATAAGCAAAGTAAAAAATACTTGGTTGATGATGCTGTTGGAGTAAAGTTAGGAGATATAGTAGATATTGCAAACTGTAGACCAATATCTAAAAACAAACACTGGAAAGTTGCAAAAGTTTTGGGTAGAGATTTTGCAGAGCTCGCAACAGAAGCAATGATGAAAAAAGCAGAAGAAGCAATAGCAGAAGTTATGCCGGAGGAAAAGCAAGGGGATAGGGTACAGGGTCTAGGGTCTAGTGAAGAAGTAAAAGAGACAAAAGAAGTAGAAGAAAAAGAAACAAAAAAGAAAAGAGTGAGAAAGGAGAAACTAGTCACTAAACCCTAGTGGCTATACCCTAACTTATGGTCCAGCACAGAACAAGATTAACAGTTGCAGATAATAGTGGGGCCAAGATTTTGCAGGTTATACAGCCACTTGGTGGAACCGGAAAAAGAAAAGCTACTTTAGGACAAATTGTGGTAGGTGTTGTGAAAGGCGCTGATCCCAATGGACAAGTTAAGAATCATGAAGTAGTCAGAGTTGTTATTGTAAGATGTAAAAAAGAAATAAGAAGAGATGACGGTTCATATATAAAATTTGATGATAATGCAGGAGTTGTTATTGATAATGATGGGAACTTAAGAGCAACTAGAATTTTTGGACCAATTGCAAGAGAAGTTAGAGATGCAGGCTATTCAAAAATAATATCTTTAGCACAGGAGGTATGGTGACATGAAGATCAAAAAAGGAGATAAAGTAAAAATAATATTGGGTAAAGACAGAGGAAAAGAGGGGACTGTAGAATTTGTTTTGCCTGAAAAGAACAAAGTATTTGTTGGAGGAGCAAATTTGTATAAAAGACATGTTAAAAAAATGCAGAATATGGAAGGTGGAATAATTGATCTTCCTAAACCAATGAATGTTTCTAATGTGTCTCTTATTTGCCCAAACTGTAAAAAATTAGCAAAAATAGGATACAAAATTGTAGGTAAGATTAAATCAAGAATATGCAAAAAGTGTAAGCGAAATTTAGAATCTAACGGTTCTAAAAAGGATTAAAAAATATGACAAACAGACTAAAAGAAAAATATATAACTGAAGTATTAAAGAAATTGCAGGATGAGCTCGGTTTAAAAAATGAGCTGGCAGTTCCACGCGTTGCCAAAGTTGTTATAAGTATTGGACTTGGTGAAGCAAAAGATAACGCTGGAATATTGGATAAAACAAAGACTTATTTAACTGCCTTGTCTGGCCAAAACCCTGTTGTAACTCATGCTAAAAAATCTATTGCTTCATTTAAAGTGGTCAAAGGTCAGCCAATAGGGATGATGGTAACGCTAAGAGGTGTTAGAATGTATGCTTTCTTAGATAAATTTGTATCAGTTGTCTTACCTAAGGTGAGAGATTTTAAAGGGATTTCAGAAAAATCATTTGATAGTTTTGGTAATTTAAACATTGGCCTACGGGAACAAACAATCTTTCCTGAAGTTGATTATAAAACAATTGACAAAACAAGAGGGCTGGCAATAACAATTACCACAACAGCTAAGAACAAAGAAGAAGGCAAAAAGCTTTTAGAATATCTAGGAGTACCTTTCAGGAGTTAATATGGCAAAAACATCGAATGTTGTAAAAGTAAAAGTTAAATATGAAGTACAAAAGAAAAATAGATGTCAACGTTGTGGAAGATCAAGATCTTATATTGGAAAATTTGGGCTATGCAGATTATGTTTTCGAGATTTAGCTCACCAGGGATTACTTCCCGGAGTGAAGAAAGCGAGTTGGTAATATGGATCCAATAGCAGATGCATTAATTAGAATTAAAAATGGTTACAGAATTGGAAAGCCTTCAGTGACTGTAAGGTATTCAAAACTGATCGTAAAACTTATGAAACTTCTAGTGGAAGAAGGGTTTTTACAATCTGTTTCGGAAAAAGACCAACAAGTAGAAGTCCTATTAAAGTATAACGGCCGAAAACCCTCACTAACAGATATTAAAAGAATCTCTAAGCCATCCCTAAGAATTTATAAAGGTGTCTCTGAGATACCTACAGTATTAAATGGTTTAGGTATAGCAATTGTCTCAACTCCTAAAGGACTGATGACTGGAAAGACAGCTAAAAAAGAAAAAGTTGGAGGGGAGGTACTGGCATTTGTCTGGTAAAAATACATGAGTAGAGTAGGAGAATCACCAATTTTAATACCAACTGGCGTCACAGTAGAACATACTGCGGGTAATATTACAGTTTCTGGTCCTAAAGGAAATCTTAATCTTCATCTAGCTCCTGAAATAAAATTTGAACTGGAAGGCTCAACAATCTTATTTAAAAGAAAAAATGATCAAAAAAGAATAAAAGCTTTACACGGGCTTATGAGAAGTCTACTTTCCAATATGGTAGTTGGAGTAACTGAAGGCTGGACTAAAGATTTGGAATTAGTGGGAGTAGGTTTTAGAGCACAGGTTAATGGTAATGACGGTTCTTCGAATAAGCTGACATTAAATGTAGGTTATTCACACCCTGTTGAAGTTGAAGCACCGGAAGGAATAAGTTTTGAGGTTTTAGATAATACAAAAATAAAAGTATCAGGTATTGATAAAAATTTAGTTGGACAGATTGCTGCTAATTTGAAAAAAGTAAGAGTGCCAGATGTTTATAAAGGTAAAGGAATTAGATACTCAGGTGAATATATTAGAAAGAAAGTTGGAAAGAGCGCTAAAGTTGGTGCGCCAGGAGCAGGAGCTAAATAACAAATATATGCAAAAAGTAGCAAGAAAGAGAATACATAAAAAAATAAGAAAACATCTTTGGGGTACAACTAAGTGCCCAAGATTATCTGTGTTTAGGTCAACTAAAAGAATTTATGCTCAAATTATTGATGATAGTTTAGGTAAAACTTTAGTATCAGCAACTGATATGAAAGAAACAGGAACAAAACAGGAAAAGGCATACAAAGTAGGTAAAAGTTTGGCAGAAAAAGCATTAAAGAGTAAAATAACCACAGTAGTTTTTGATAGAGGTGGATTCTTATATCAGGGTAGAATAGAACAGTTAGCAAAAGGAGCTAGAGAAGGGGGACTAAAGTTCTAAAGAAACTTAAAAGATAAATGGCATATACAAATTACAATCGAAATAATCAAAATAACAGACAACCTCGGGAGCAAGTTGAATCAGAATTTTTTGAGAGAGTTGTACAGGTAAACAGAGTTTCAAAAAAGACTAAGGGAGGAGATAAAAGATCTCTTTCGGTTTTAGTGGTTGTTGGAGATAGAAAAGGAAAAGTTGGAGTAGGTTTAGGTAAAGCAGCAGAAGTTCAATCAGCTGTAAGAAAAGCAACATCGTATGCCAAAAGACACTTAATAACAGTTCCTCTTAAAGGCAGAACAATTCCACACACAATTTTAATAAAGTATGGGGCTGCTCAAGTTCTTCTTAAACCAGCACCAGTTGGGACAGGAGTTATTGCTGGGGGAGCTGTCAGAGTAGTTGTAGAAGCAGCTGGAATTCATGATATTGTTTCAAAATCTTTAGGAACTACAAATAAGGCATCAAATGTATATGCTACATTACAGGCATTAAGTAAATTAAGAGAAATCCCTTCACCTGAAAGGAGAAAAAATGAAACTAAATGAGTTAGTAAAAACTAAAATCAGAAGAAAAAAGAGAGTTGGTCGCGGTATTGGATCAGGACTGGGAAAAACTGCAGGGCGTGGTACTAAAGGTCAAAAAGCCAGAGGTAAAATTCCTGCTGTATTTACAGGAGCTGGTTTACCTACTTATAAAAAACTTCCTTTAAGAAGAGGTTTAGGAAATTCTAGAGCTGCTTTAGCATCTAAAATTATTACTTTAGAGAATTTGAATATATTTAAGACAAATTCTATTGTAGATTTAGAATCACTTCTAAAGATAAATTTGATCAATAAGAAAGATCTTAAAAAAGGAGTTAAGATATTAGGTGATGGGGAATTAAAAGTTAAGCTTACTGTAAAACTTCCGGTTTCTAAAAAAGCACAAATCGAAATCGAGAAAA
>Ga0155288_106_pt1 | contig 9033 bp, 12 predicted proteins | sample RifCSPhighO2_02_FD_106256 | JGI IMG/M metagenome (GOLD analysis project Ga0155288, IMG submission 106256) | Candidatus Daviesbacteria bacterium RIFCSPHIGHO2_02_FULL_36_13
ATACCGGAGGTAGAAGCACTTGAGAAAAAAGTAAAAAGAATCACCTATGCTGGAAAGCCAACTAAAAATTACATCCGTTTTTTAAATAAGCAAATGAAGTTTTACGAAGCATTTAGTGGACACATAAAATCCATAAAGATATTGAACTAACTATGTATTTTAATAAAACTATTCTGATCTTGGAGGATAACTTACAGGTTTTATCTAAACTCCTTGAGCGGCTCTATAAACTTGAGGGAGATCAGCCAAACGAGCTTAGCGTAATTGTTCTCACTAATGGTCAGCAAGTTCAGGATTATATAAACACTAACCCCAAAGCAAGTTTTGATATTGCACTTATTGATTATGACGATAAGCTAGGGAGAACTTTTCATATACTTGAGATTGAAAGGTTTGGAGCAGAAAAAGTCATTGGTATATCTAGTGTTCCTAAATGGAATGAGGCAGCCGAAAAAAGGGGTGTGAAGCACTTAATTTTAAAGGATTACGCTAGGCTAGATGAATTTACTGATAAAGTAGTTAGAGAAATAGAAAATATGCTTAGAAATTTACCGAATTAAGGATGGTTGTACTTTTGCCAATCTCGCTCTTTAATTATCTTGTCTAAAAGTAGCCTAGATTCAACAGGGTTTAACACCCATTCATAGGGTGGGTCACCATTATCATGTATCGGTATGATTGCCTCTTGGTCATAGAGGAAATCTCTAACATCGCAGCTTAACTGGTAACTTATATGTAAGTATCTTTGCAGCAATCCTGTTGTTAATTTCCCTTCTCTTTTAGCCATTTCTATTGCAATTGGGATAAGTACTTCATAAAACACCTGATATTCATCATCTTGCAGCTCTTTTACTTCCTCTAAGGCATCAACAAATTTAGAACGTAATTTTGATAATTTTATTGTTTTCATCTACATCTATATTTTCAGTTAGTTTACACCATACTGATGTTTACATCGGGCGTAATTAAAATTATAAACATCGGGATCATGACGATCATTATATCCTGTTTTTGATCTTTCTAAAGCGTATCTACTACAAGTTGACCTAATATTTACCGATCTTATTTCAAACCAATAGAACCAACCGGAGAGTAGAAGTAAGACCAGTAGAATCAGAAACACTCTATATTTATTTTCTTTGATCTTAAAACCTATCATTTTGAAAAGATTCTTCATTTGCTCTGACAACTTTCTTACAAGGTTGAAAAAGTTACTACTTTAGGTTCAATACTTGAATTGTCTTGGGTTTGTACTATAAAGGTACAAGTTGTTACTTTTAGATCAGACGAGGGTAGAATTTTATTTCCGGAGGCATCGTAATCAGTACCGCTAAATCCTTTTTCAATCCTGGTTTGGTAAGATTCCCCAGGAGGTATCCCTTTTGGTAATGATGGTAATGGACCCTTAGGATAGAATTTGCTAGGTGTGCCATTTTTAACTACTTTACAGTCAGAAAGATCATAACTTGTGATAAAAGGTGTTATTGATATGTTTTTAATCTTTACATCAGCCATTACACCTGGTGCCTGCCGAGAAATAGTTCCGTAGTCAACATTACTAATGCTTACCTCATATTGATCTTTTGTAAAAGTCCATTTGGATTGATTTGAGGGTGTTGGTTCCACCTTTGGAGTGCCAGATGGTTTTGGAGTAGGTTGCAAAGTAGGTTTGATTGAAGGGGTGATAGAAGGCGTTGGAGAAGGGTTAGAGTGTTGTTCAACAATGGGTGAGGGGGTAGGAGTAGGTAAAGGTTTTTGTCCTGTAAAAACACCTGTAACACCTACCATGATTGAAGTAATAACAACTAAAACTTTTTGGAATAAATCCTGAAAAATATTCATTTTAATAACATCTTCATTTTGACAATACTATCTCTTAGTAGGTGTTATAGTCAAGCGTAACTTAGGAATAAACTCCAACATATAGATAGAGCAGGCTAGAGTTAATTTAGGAATAATGTGTCCAATGAGTAAAAGTATTCCTAAATCATTGGGAAAAAAAATTAAATACTACAGAAAGCAACGAAAGCTATATCAGGTAGAACTTGCAGACATAGTTGATGTTAGCACAGGTTATATAGGTGCTATCGAACAAGGTGTTAAATCTCCATCTTTGAAATTATTGAGTAAGATAGCAAAGGCTTTAAAAATCCAACCTCATGAACTGTTAAAATAAGGTCATGTATGTAGATGTAGATGAACAGTTCGACAGGCATATCCTATTTATTCTAAGCAAAATCCAAGAGGGTATTAAAAACCAAGAGGATAATTCCAATAAAATTAGATATTCTGTATTTTTATATCCAATAATAAATAATCCCTTTGTTCCACACCCAACAACCGAACAAACTTTATTGGGACAACTTGAAAAACTTGGTTTATTTGAAAAAGAAAGTGGTTACGACAATTTTATTGTAGGCGAAAACTCGTCAACAAACCCAAAGTCTGTGGGTGTTACCTATACGATTAAGGTCTACCTTGATAAATTTAATCAATCTTACCAAGAATTTAAGTCAAAAGTTGATAAGTGGGATATAAGTTCTGCGAATAGAAACACCAAATTAAAAAGAGCTGAACTTGAAGCTATATTTAGTGAGAAAGTAAAAACCTTAAAGCTCATAAATAAAAGTCTGGCGTTTATTGAAGTTCTAAAGGATTTTAAACCACATAATGCAGACAAGTTTAAAAACTTTGATTCTTCAAGCATAAAGAACATAAAAAGTAAATTGAATAAAAAACTTAATAAGATAGGTTTTGAAATCGCATTGAATAGTAGAAATAATGGTTACCAAGATACCTCATATATTCTAAGAATCAAAGCTAAGTAAGTTATTTTCAGGATACCAACAAAATATAAAAGTCATGCTTTAGCCTCAATTTGGCTACTTTCAAAAAATGACTTTCCCATGAATACCTAAGAGAATGGGATCATATGGAAAGTAGAGTAAATTGTCCCACATGGCTTACAGAAGATTTAATCCTCCGGATTAAAAGTCTGTACGAACCACGTTATAAACATCCTCTATCAGATAACGAAATAATTTCTATTGCAATTAGCTTGTCATCTCTTGTTGGTCTATATCTTAGATTCAAAAGGAGAACTGAAAATGGAATATAAAACAAAGGATTTAGGAGAAGCTGCTGCTTTAATCACAGAAGGTATTAAATTAGTTGGTTTAAATTGGGAAGAAAATATCTGTTGGTTCGAGTTCTCCGGAGCGGATATTAAAAAGATTTCTGATATGTATTGGTCTGGCGATCTTTTAGTACCGGCAAGGGTATACGCAGGAAATTTAAGATCGCTAAAAGATAGACTATTTGCACAAAAGTAAATTTGGGGTAAATATTATGAAGATTAAAGATAAATTTGTACAAATTGAAAATTCAGTTATTTTCAATGTAAATATACCGAACTCTATTTTTAGAACTTACATGGTTTTAAAAACTTTCAAGTATGGGGAAGGAAAGGTATTCCCTTCACAAGCTACCCTTGCAAATTTAAGAGGATTATCTACTCGTTCAATTATCTACCACCTACAAGTTCTAAAAACACTTAACTTAATAAGTTACAAAAAGAGAGGATACTCAACATCTAACGAGTATTTCTTTATAGGTGATGAAAACTTCACAAATGATCTAAATGATAGTGAAGAAATTACCACTTCTATTATGCAAAATAATTCAGATCAAATCTTTGAAAATCTTCACTCTAATAATAATGAGATTAACAATACAGAGAAGAATAATATAGATGAGGATTTTCAAAAACAGACAAATAAAAGTGGTATGCAAAAGATACTTAAAAAAAATCCATGGATAAAAGGAAACAAGATTTCTAATAAGAAATGAGCTAATATGAAAGTAGATGTAAAGAAAATGAATGATTTAAGGTATATTCGGTACTCAAGAAAATCATCTGAATCTAAAGAAAAACAGGCATTATCTATTCAAGACCAAAACTCTGAATGTGATGAATATGCTTCTCGGTTAAACATAGCATTTAGTTATAAACTTCAAGAAAGCAGATCATCTTTTAAACCACATAACAGACCAGAGTTTGATAAGATGATTGAACTTATAAAGTCCGGTCAGGCTAATGCAATAATTAGTTGGAAACCCGATAGATTATGCCGGAATCCAGAAGAAGGGGGTAAACTACTACAAATGCTCCAAGATGGTGTTTTAAAGGAGATAAGGACTGCCACCGGTGATCTTTATACTCAAGAATCCGATCACTTAGTCCTTCAAATTCATTTTGGGATGGCTAATCAGTATTCTAGGAATCTTAGCCAGAATGTTAGAAGGGGCTTAGTCCATAAATGCGAAAGGGGTGAATATCCAAGACCAGCTCCGATTGGCTATGAGAGCTATGGAGAAAGAGGGCAAAGGAAAATGAAACCCCATCCGGTGCAAGCACCACTTATTAGCAAAGCATTTCAATTAGCTTCAACAGGAGGAAAATCTTTATCTCAAATATCCAATGAATTGAATAGTCTTGGATTAAGAACTAAAATGGATAAGAAAATCGGCAAGAGCCATCTACATAATATCCTGAAATGTTCAACCTATTTCGGTTACTTCTTACATAATGGAGAACTTTTTGAGGGCGAATATGAACCAATTATTAGCAAACAACTGTATGATGATGTTCAAGAGGCTCTAGGAAGGCGTTCCAAGCCTAAAGTGAAGGTTTGGGAGCATACTTATAATGGTTTAATTACCTGTGCAGATTGTGGCTGCCAGATAACAACTACAGTAAAGACTAAGGTTTATAAAAGAACTAACAGGACTGCTACATACACTTACCATCAATGCACTCATAGAAGGGGTAACTGTTCTCAAAAAGCTATAACTGGAAAGAGGCTAGAGAAAATCCTATCAGATAATTTTGAACAAATATCCCTAAAAGAAGAAGATTGGAAATTAGGAATTGATCTTTTTAAGGCTAGACACGCTGAAGAATCTAAAAAATTAGACAAAAGGTTTAGGTACTTACAGAATAACTTTAATTCGATCCAGAGCGAAATTAGCGGAATAATTAAGATGAGGGCTAATCAGGAATTAACACAGGAGGAATTTCTAGGACAAAAAGCTGGCTTATTAAAACAACGAAAAGATATAGAAGAAAAACTTGGAGATAATACAAACTCCGCTGACATCTGGTTGGAACTTTGTACAAGATACCTTAATAATGCTTTTTCAGCTAGAGAAATAATCGAACATGGGACTAGGGATGAAAAAAGGGATTTAATTTTAGAACTTGGTCAGAACCTTATTTTAGAAGATAAAAAGCTACAATTTAGCTTCAAACAACCCTATGATGTACTACTCCTGCCGGAGTATCGTACGAATATGCTGCGGGACATGGATTCGGACCATGATAGATAGCTCCAAAGGCTATCGTCCTACCATTAGACGATCCCGCAATACTTAGAAATTATATCTGATTTGATATTGATAATCTATCTAACTAAATTTTTGAGAATACATAAAGCTCATTTCCATATTTTTCTAATTTATAGTTAGGGTCTTTTAAGAGACTATTTTTAAGCTCAACTACCTGTGCATGTCTTAAGGGAGAAAAAGAATTTTCCGTTTGTCCGTCTGTTAAATCTAAAATAATGTGATCTGGATTGATAGTTTTATAATCTTTTCTAAAGGTTTTGACATTAAAGTGAGCCAGTCTTCCAGCCAGGCTGTTTTGAGTATAAATAACCCCTTCTTTAGGCACTTTTTCCAAAAATTCATCTACATATTGAGAATATTTATTCTGCTCATAAAATACTGGGTGATAAAAAAGTCCTAAGGGTCCTCTTAATATAAACCGATGAAGGATAAGAGTTGAAAGTATCATGAATATAGAAAGTAAAATTACCACTCTCCTTTTTTTCATTTTTTCTAAAATCTGAAAAACCCCTAATGCCCCAATAAACATTAAAGGAGAAAGTGGAGTATTGTAATGCAGTCCTAAATCCCATCTTGAAGAAAATGGAGACAGGACAAATCTTTCTAAAAAGTTTTCAAAAATGGCAGGCAGAATAGCAGGATTAAAAACAGGTAAAAATCCAAAAGTTAAAAAGGAATAAAAAATGGTTTTTACTTTCATCTCTGGTTCAAAAAAAGCCCTCAGAAAGTTTACTGGATCACCTGGTAAGCTGGATGACTCGTAAAGGTAAAAGCCGCCTGAATAATATGGGATAATTATTTTTAAAGCTAAATATCCCCAAAGTAAGCTTATTAAAATAGTTGATAGGGCTATTTTTATTTGTGATCTGTCTTTTATCAAAATATAAAGTCCAATCCCCACTCCCAGCCCTGCAAAGGATTCTTTTAAGCCTAAAAGAATAATTAAAGATATAAAGTATAGGACCCACTTTTTTTGGAATATGGACCAAAATATCACCATTAAAGGAAGTACAGACAAAGTTGTATCATGGAATTCTGAGATAAGGCCATTTTGAAGCCCCACATAACCCAAAAATGAGAAAATTAAGGCAAAAATGGCTATTTTACTCTTAATTTGCCTTCTAGCCAAAAGATAGCCTATATAGGCTCCAATTCCAGCTAATAAAGATTGAGCAAAAAGCAAGGCTTCAGCCTTATCAGTTAGCCAATATAAAGGAGATAAAAGAAAAACTGAAGGAGAAAAATGACTGGCAAAAATAGAAATATTTTTGTCCCCTAAATCATGATGATCAACCAAAGGCTCCCTAAACCTTGATACTTCCCATATAGCCTTATCTATGACCCCAAAATCATAATAAGCTGTTTGATGCTGCCAATATCTGTTTAAAGAAACAGTGGCGGAAGCTATGGTGTATAAAATAATAAACAAAACTGTCAGGGAATTTAGGAATTTAGTCACTCCTCTATTATACATATATTTAAACTGACCCATAGTTTGAATCTGTTATTCAAAAGGAGTATAATATAAGGATATGGCAGAATCATTACGTGGGGTTATGATGAGAAGATCATTTGAGGATGTGACAAAACAAGTCCCAGTTACTGTATCTGTTTGGCGTCAAATATTAAGTGAACCAAGCGTAATTGAACTTATGGCAGACAAAGGAGATAAGATGGCAAAAGATGCAATTTGGTTTGCAGATCATCCCAATGTTAATAGAGCTCCAGATTTAAAAGGAGTTTCAAAATTAGTTCGGGAAGCTCGGCTTACTGAGGCCTTATCTCAACTCCATCCGGCCAGCGAACAACTAGCCCTTTTGGATGAGAAAAAGCAGCTTATGGTTAGATTCTGGACTGCTCCTTTAGGTAATTTGTTAAGCAATCATACTCAAAATTAACCCGTTGGTGTATTATTAAAAAATGGATATTCTATCAATAATACTGGTTGTCTCAGGTCTTATTCTTTTTGAAACAGTTTCTTCTATTGATAATGCTGTTATAAATGCAGAAGTACTTTCCACAATGTCTCAGAGAGCCAGGAAGTGGTTTTTACTTTGGGGCTTACTTATTGCTGTATTTTTACTCAGGGGTGCTCTCCCCTGGCTTATTGTCTGGGCAACAAATCCAGCCCTTGGTCCTATTGGATCTTTTACTGCAGCACTTTCTTCTGACCCTGCAGTTGTATCAGCTGTAGAACAGTCAGCCCCAATCCTTCTTTCAGGAGGAGGAATTTTTCTTTTATTTCTCTTTTTTCACTGGCTTTTTCTAGAACCTAAAAAATTTGGTTTAAAAGGTGAAGATTTTTTTATGGCACAGGGAGTCTGGTTTTATGCAGTAGTTTCCATTATTTTGGCTGTAGTAGTCTGGTTTGCACTGCAGATAAATCCCATAATGGCTTTTGGGGCAGTTATTGGTTCAACTGTTTTTTTTATAACTCATGGGTTTAAAGAAAATGCGGAAAAGAGTGAGGAGGAGCTTTTGAAGAAGGACAGTGCCCAATCGGATCTCTCTAAGATTTTTTATCTGGAAGTTATTGATGCCACCTTTTCTATAGATGGAGTTATTGGAGCTTTTGCTTTTACCCTTTCTGTACCCTTAATTTTATTGGGAAATGGTATTGGGGCTTTTGTGGTCAGGGAATTAACAATTCACAACATAGATAGAATTAAAAAATATGTTTATCTAAAAAATGGAGCTATGTATTCTATTTTAGTTTTGGGAACTATTATGGTTTTAGATAGCTTTGGAATACATATTCCAGAGTGGTTAGCTCCTCTTTCAACAGCAGTGATTGTAGGCTACTTCTTCTTAAAATCCAAAAGAGCCCTGGCTTGACAAGGTATTATATAAAGGATATAAGAAACAATAATGTTACAGCCAGAAATGTTGCAGCCAGAATATCAAGACGGGCTTCCACTTGCTGTAGCTTTAGAAAATCAACTGGGAGTGAATAGGTTTGATAGTGCACAAAGCATGACTGTCAGCACCAGATTGGTGATGTTGATGATTAGGCTGGGAAGATTAATAAAAGATCCTGAGACATATATAGGAGTTTCCTTGAGGAAATCTCCGCTGCATCCTGAACTAGAGCTTCACACAGGTATATTATTTAATTCCCCACAAGTAATGATAAAAAATGAACAGGTGGTTGTTGAAGCCTTTCAAGAATTAGTCTATGGTGAAACTGGTAAAATTCCTGCTAAGAAAGAGCTCCCTGTTATAGTTCAGGATATAGCCATCATTTCTTACCATCCTAGCCTTGAGGTTGACAGAGTTTTTCAACAAGAAGCCAGTAGAATTGGGGGAGAATTTCATCACCTGGAATCACTTAAGCCATATCAATACCTTCTAAAACCAACTGATGTGGCCATACAAGATGGGTTGAAGCATCGTTCTAAAGCAAAAAAAGGTTCTTAGGCCATTGCGTGATAACATGCGTGATTATTGCGTGATTAATTTCCCCAAAGCTTAATCCACCTGTCATATATACTGGTATTGTTTTCAACTCTGTCCCATTTGATATCTATTTTGTATACTTCCGAGTCTGGTGCATAACCTAGATTAGACTACTCCAGCAATCCTTAATCTTCTCAACATGAAACAAATACAAGCCAGATATGTATTTTC
>Ga0155288_112_pt1 | contig 8723 bp, 12 predicted proteins | sample RifCSPhighO2_02_FD_106256 | JGI IMG/M metagenome (GOLD analysis project Ga0155288, IMG submission 106256) | Candidatus Daviesbacteria bacterium RIFCSPHIGHO2_02_FULL_36_13
CGTACATCCGCGTCCCAAACGCGGCGGTCTACCGATGACCTAGTCCCCGAAAGACTAAGTATACCTTAAATTGATCTAAGATTGAAGAAGCGAGAGTCTCACTTAGTGCCCAGGGTGGGAGTCGAACCCACATGACATTACTGTCACAGGATTTTAAGTCCTGCGTGTAAACCATTCCACCACCTGGGCGATTAGCATGACCTACTGCTTGTTTTGTATTGTACCAAATTTTTTGGGGGGTTGACAGATCCCAGGCTGAGGGGGACAATGAATTAGTAAATCTCGAAAACCAAAAGAGCAGGTTAAGAGATTTTTTTGATGTTTAAAGGGGAGAGAGTCTAAACGACTCTCGAGTAAACATATGTCTACACTATTTGCACAACCTCTGGAAAAAATATCCTTTAAGCTAATAAGGTGGATTGGCACCCCTTATTCTGTTGTTTTTCATACCCTGATTTTTGTGGCTGTACCAGCCCTGAGCTTTTTAGGGTTTGAATTAAGAACTGTTCTTTTAATGTTTACTACATGGCTTTCTATAGAGGCTATATACCTGGCTATTTTTATTCAAATGTCTGTTAATAGAAACACAGAAAGTTTGGAAGAGGTTGAGGAAGATATTGAAGATATTCAGGAAGATGCTTCAGAAGAGGAAGAAGCTCACAAAGTTATACTGCATATTGCCCAGCAAATGAAAACAATTCAGCATGAGTTGGATATTCTTAAAAAAAGCGGCTACCTTAAATCAGGCCCTAGTAAAGTCCATAAAGCCTAAATTAATTTGAAATTATTTAACTTCTAATTCTTATCTATTATTTATTAGATTCTTACCTGAATATAGTATAAATATCTTAATGAATCCTCATCATAGGACTGGTTTTCCTTTAAAATTTTTAGATCCTTTTTATAGGAAACTCTTTTTAGACAGAAGTATGGGTGAGGAGAAAGCTCTGGAAAAGACAAAAGATAACACCTACCCTGACAGAAGTCCTCCTGAAGAGACTGAAGGTGAAATAAGTATACATAAGTTTGAGGATTTGGTAGAAAAAACCAGTCAGCCTCTTTTTAAAATCAAAACAGCAATACCTCTGGATCCTTTCCCAAATGAAATAATTATAGATATAAATAAAGTTAATATTATTTTCAGGTATTTTTTTAGATCACAACACATTCACTCTATTTATATAAAGGATATTTCAGATATCATTGTAGAAACATCCCTTTTCTTTTCTACGTTAAGTTTAGTAGATGTAGGGTTTACAGAAAATTCCATAGACATAAACTATCTAAAAACTGATGAAGCCCTTAAGGCTAGAAGAATTATCCAGGGTCTAATTATTGCTCACAAAAATGGTATAGATTTTTCAAAAACAGAAATTCCAAATCTTAGAGATAGCTTGGAAGAACTAGGCAAGGCTCAATAGTAGTTTGGTTAAAGCCTGAATTGAATCCCAGTTATGAATTGAAATTGGTAAAACATCTTTTCCATTTATTTTTCTGATTTTTAATTCTTTAATGTCTGATTTAGTTAAAAGAATAATTTCTTTTTTATCCAAAAGTTCAGGGTTATATTTTTTAAGCTCATCCCTGATGACTTGATAATCCCTTTTAGGATCATCAGACTGCGAAGATATGCAGTGAAGTAAAAGCTTAACCTTTTCTATGTGTTTCAGGAATTTATGCCCCAATCCTTTGCCCTCGGACGCTCCTTCAATGAGTCCTGGGATATCAGCCAATACTCTACCATTTAAAACTCCTAAATTTGGCTCCAGGGTAGTAAAAGGATAGTCGCCAATTTTGGCATTGGCATTAGTAATTTCATTTAGGAGTGAAGATTTTCCTGCATTCGGCAGACCAATCAATCCAAAATCAGCAATTAATTTAAGTTTAATTCTAAAGTTTTTTTCTTCCCCTCTTAAGCCTTTTTGAGCATAGGTAGGAGTGGTATTACTGGAAGATTTAAAAGACTCATTTCCCCTGCCTCCAAGTCCCCCTTTGGCCAGTAATACTTCCTGGCCTTCTTTGTTAACCTCAGTTTCATTGCCCATGGCATCTGTCAAAAAGGTTCCCACAGGCATAGGTAAAATTAAATCTTTTCCATCTGCTCCTGACCTAAGTCCCCTTCCTCCTTGCTGACCATCCTCTGCTTTGCATGCCCTTTTAGATAAAAATTGGGCCAGGGCATAAATATCAGTTGTAGCGCAGACATATACATCTCCACCCCTACCGCCATCCCCTCCATCAGGTCCTCCCCCCTTTTTACCCCTGAAAGAAACCCTACCAGGTCCTCCATGGCCTCCTTTTATGACAATTTCTGCTTCATCTACTAACATAGTCTTCGTATTATATGCTATACTAGCGAATGTGCATAACCAAAGCTCCTCTTCGATTAAACCTTTTTATGCAAGCGGATTCCTTTACAGCTTAAAAACTCACAAGATTCTCTTGCTTCAATCACCCTGGTCTTTAATAGGAGGAGATGGAAAAGAGGGAGAAGACGCACAATCAGCCTTCCAAAGAATCATCTCTGAATCTCTTGAAATTAATCTTAAAATAAAACAAATAGTGCCTGTGTATGACTATTTTCACGATGATTTGGACAGAGTGAATTATGTTTTTTATGCAGAAGTCAGAAGTCCTAAAATTGCCAAGGCCTTAAAGGACAATATATATTCCTGGGTTAGTTTTAGTGAAACAGTCAAGTTCCCCTTCCCAGCACACACCAAACAAGATGTTATTGTGGGAGAAAGAGTTATTAATGCTAAATGGAGAGATGATCAGCCAATTAGCCCCCTTCTAGAAGTTTCTTAAATGTCCAGGGATAAGTTTGATGTTATTGTTGTAGGGGGAGGAGCTTCAGGCATGATGGCAGCCATTCAGGCATCCTCTAGAGGAAAAAAAGTTCTTCTTTTAGAAAAAAACCAAAGATTAGGTGAAAAATTAAGAATCAGTGGTGGAGGCAGGTGTAATATAACCAATGAAGAATATGATGTCAGAGCCTTTTTATCTCACTACAAACAGGCGGAGGACTTTTTATACTCCCCTTTTTCTCAATTTGGCATAGTAAATACATTTGTTTTTTTTGAATCACTTGGATTACCTCTGATTGTTCAGGCCAGGAACAGAGCTTTTCCGGATACTCAAAAAGCTATTGATGTCTGCAATGCTTTAATTGCCTGTCTAAAGAAAAATAGTGTGACTATTAAGACGAATTGCGATGTAAAAAAAGTCAATCATGCTGGAGGCAAAGTTATTAGTGTAGAGACCCCTCAGGGGTTATTTTTTGCAGAATCTTTTATCCTTTCCACAGGTGGTGTCTCTCACCCTGAAACAGGATCTACAGGAGATGGATTTAGATGGCTTAAGAATTTGGGACATATTGTTAAAGATCCCACCCCCACTATTGTTCCCTTAGCTGTTGAGGAGGAATGGGTTAAATCTTTGGCAGGGGTATCTTTATCTTTTATGAAAATTACCTTTTATCTGGAGGGGAAAAGGCAATTTTCAAAAACAGGAAAGGTTCTTTTCACTCATTTTGGTCTGTCAGGTCCTTTAATTTTAAATAGTGCTGGAGATGTTTCAGAACTGCTTCAAAACGGCATAGTTACAGCCACTATTGATGCTTATCCTGATACAAATTTGGCTGACTGCGATAAAAAAGTAGTAAATCTTTTTAACTCAATGAAAAATAATGAACTTAAAACTGCTTTTAAAGAGTTGGTGCCTGCTGGAACTGCCAGGGGTATCCAAGCAATTTTGCCAGAAATTGATTTTTCAAAAAAGGTTCATAGTATAACTAGGGATGAAAGAAGGAAAATAGTTAATACATTAAAAGCTTTACCAATAACCATTACAGGACTAATGGGAAATGATAGAGCTGTGGCAGCTGATGGAGGGGTAATATTAACTGAGGTTGACACTAAAACCATGAGATCAAAAATCTTGAGTAATTTGTATCTCACAGGAGATTTGCTTCATATTAATAGGCCTTCAGGAGGATATTCTTTACAGCTTTGCTGGACCACAGGCTTTGTGGCAGGAAACTCAGTTTAAATTATCTGGAGCACGAACCCTGAGAGGGTTCTCGAGACTCAATTTTAGCAGAAAACAAACAAAGCACAAAATCATATATAGACAAAATAGATTTACGGCTGTAACTGTGATAAACTTCCGTTTATGCCTACATATCAAGGACCTGAAGCTAGCCCAAGTGAATCGGAAACTAAATTTGTCAGAGCCAGAGAGACAATATTCTTACCACCACCAGGTGTATGGATGCAACATGATAATATCGTCAGACTTGAAGATATTTTAGAAGAAGTACAAAGACTACGGACAGAAGAACCAGATACAGTAGATGCTGGTGTATTTAGATTTAGAGAAGGTAATCTTTTTGTTTACGATTATTCATCATCTCTAAGACTTCCACTTTCCAAAACAGCTCGTGAAATAACACTTGCACAATTTAGATCGCAAACTCCTGGATATGAAGTGATTGATTTTGAAATGTATGATTTTTATATAAAGAAAATGTAGTCTGTATTAAATCCTATCCTAACTCAGTTTAGCAAACTCATGGAGAGCTACTCTACTGATAATGATAGTAATATCAAAAACTTCTATTTCACCGGCAACTATTCCAAAATTGACTCGGTATTTTCTATCAATCCGGAATGAGTATACTCTCATATGTTTTGGTTCTAATAATTCTGTATTAAGTGAAGGATGTTTAGGATTTTCTAAAAGGAGAGTTAATTGTTTATCAAATTTCTTAATTAAATTATGGTTTCTTAAATATTTAGCCAAACGTGGATTAAGAGGTTTTACCTTCATATATAGAAGATTCTTTAAGTCCTCTTACTAAACTATTTATGAATTTTTTGTTATATTTACCAGTCTTTTCAAATTCTTTCTTAACTTCTTCAAGCGGTCTAGGAATAAACTCCTCAAATTTTAATTCTGATTCTGCAGTAAAATATTTTCTTACCAAACTCCTAATAAATTCTGACCTGGTAGCAAATCCTTCTCTCTCTGCTTCGGAGTCAATCTTTTTCGCTATTTGGTCTGGAAGGGAAATAGTAACTGTTGCCATACTTGTTAAATTTTAACAAATTTTGTGATTATTTGTCAAGGGCTTGAGTAGTTAGTTTTCCTCTTGACTTTCGGGTAATTTATGGCTTAAAGTAATATTATGACAGACGAGATTACTAAAATTGCAATTTTTAGAAATAAGGAAATCCGTAAAATTATTCATAGAAATGAATGGTGGTTTTCTGTAGTAGATGTTATTGAAGTATTAACTGGTACAGATAGGTCAAGAAAGTATTGGAGTGATTTAAAGAAAAAGCTTATTCAAGAAGGTTACACTGAAGTGTCCGAAAAAATCGGACAGTTGAAATTAAAGGCAGTTGATGGAAAGCTAAGAAAAACAGATTGCGTAGATACAGAAACTTTGTTTAGAATAGTTCAGTCAATTCCTTCTCCAAAAGCAGAACCATTTAAACGTTGGTTGGCAAAAGTTGGTTATGAGAGGATCCAAGAAATCGAAGACCCCGAATTAGCTCAGAAAAGAGCCAGAGCACTTTATAAAGCCAAGGGGTACCCAGATGAATGGATTGAAAGGCGGATGAGAGGTATTGCAATCCGTGAGGAGCTAACTGATCAGTGGCAAAAACACGGTGTAGAATTGCCAAAAGAGTATGAAATCCTTACTGCTGAGATATCCAAAGCTACGTTTGGTGTTACTCCAAGGGAATATAAAAAACTAAAAGGTTTAAAACGCGAAAATCTAAGGGATCATATGAATGATTTGGAACTATTATTTTCACAACTTGGTGAAGCCGCTACAACTGAGATAACAAAAACAGAACATCCTCAGGGTTTTGAGAAGAATAGGCATGTTTCTAAAAGAGGTGGGAAGATTGCCGGTGATGCCAGAAAAAAACTGGAAATTGAAACAGGAAGAAAAGTTGTCACAGAAGAGAATTATTTACCAGGTAATATAACAAAAAAATTAAAATAAACCAGCGTAAGATCAGTCAGTTAGTACAAGCTATTCGGGACTTCCCGACCTCAGGTGTCCCATTCAGAGCGGGAGATGCAAATTGGTTTAGACCCCTTTGTGATCAAATACTAACTCAATTTAGCAAGTTAATGGGAATATATAAAGCCGAAGAAGAAAGGTGCTAAAATAAAATTATGAGTGAAGGTGGTGCTAATACAGAGGGAGGTAATACTGGATTCTCCCGACTTAAATCCTTTATAAGTTCAAAACTTGGGAGAAACCAAGAATCATCCACGTTAGAAAATCAAAAGCCTGAAGAGCCAGTTCAAAAGGAACCAAAAATCGAGATAGACCCTACCCTGCCAAAAACTCAGGAATTAGTACATGAGGATATAACAACTGAACTTGAGGAAGAAACTTCTGAAGCAGAACAACTCTTGAAAGATCAAGTCTTTCAGGAACAAGAATCGCAACCGATATCAGAAACAGAATCGTTACCCACTCCAGAACCTGAACCTAAAAAGCTAGTTAGAGCAAATAAAATATTTTTCCATACAACTCCCACTGATAATGTTGCTTCGATTAGGAATCGAGGTCTTTATGGACATGCTACCCACGATGATTTAGGTAGAAACATGACATATTCTCTGACTTTCGATAAAGAATATAATCACAAAGATGTTCGTAGGCCAAGTGTAGCTGCTGGGCCAATAGCTGATTTCAGTTTAACTATTTGGAAACAGTCGGAAGATATTAAGCAAACAAGGGATAGGTCCACTGGAGAGTTAAATAAGTTTGGTGGTGAATATTCTCCATCTGGAGTGACTAATGAATTGGATGTACCAGAAGAATATGAGATCTCAGGTGGTTCTTGGGGTCGTCCGATTCCATCGTCTGAAAGACCTTCAGCAAGAAGAGTAAATCCTACAAGCTTCTTAGCTTCAGTCGGAATAAGTGAGAAGATGGCAGAAGAATTAACTGCTATTAAGCTTGAGTATATAAACAATATGTCAGACGCCCAAATATTAGAAACAAGACTTAGGGAATTACTGGAAGACTCTCGAGAAAATGTAATTTTAGGAGAAAATTATACTGTGCAGGATCTAACCCATGACTTGGTTTCAAGGATTGAACAAGAGGTAGCACTTAATCATTCAAAAAGAGTTGCTGATGATGCAATGGGACGGCTTAAAGCTCTTGATGATCCCAATATTGATACTAATGCTCAGGGATTACTTGTTCAGCAGGATCTTTATGATATAAGAAGAAAAAGAATGGCTGCTAATGATCCCGTGACATATAGATATCTAAACGCAAGAGAACAAGCGATTGTCAGAACTCTTAATGGAAGAGGGCTAGCAAGATTCACTGATGATCCTGAAAAAGCAGAACGGCTTTATCTTGGTCACTCCAGCATAAACGTTTATGAATTATGGGGATCTACTGATGGTGCTGTTCTTGCAAATAAGGTAGCAAAAAGGATGGGTTTATCTTATTAGTTCATTCAAGCTAATCGAGCATTTACGGGTACGTGATAGGGGTTTAACTCCCGTCAACCAGTTAAAAATTTAGGCATGAAATTTATGAAAGAAAATTATATACTCGAACTCGTGATTAGCCCGTTGTATCAAGCCATTCGGGACTTCCCAACCTTAGGTGTCCCCTTAGGAGCGGGAGATGCAAATTATTCCGAACTCATCTCAGATAAACTCTTTATCCAAATTATAGCCCATTTTAGAGGATTCATGGAAATGTATCAATTTTTGGACGTGGGCTATGAAGTTTGAAAGAACTTATAGTTTTGATATAATATAAATATGGCAAAACAAGAGCTTCCTACACCTCCAATCGGTACTCCCAATTATGAAAGATTGCAGAAAATGGTCGGTGTTGAAGCATTTTATGTTGAGAGATACCAAGCTATGATGGATACACAACCAACTTTTATTATTTCGGCTATTAATCACCCTGAATTTCTAGCAAGGGTTAATCAAAGAGGAAGAGGGAAAATGATAGGAGAACTTTCGAGAGCAGTGGAAAATTTATATACCATTGAACACTTTCAGGACAAATTAGTAGCTTTGACAAGAGCCTGTGCTGCACCTAATCCCGCTAATTTAGTAGATCTTGATGAAGTTTCTGAATTAATGATTGACATGACGCGTTCAGGAACTGTCCCTATGGGGCCTCTTATTTTATCTAAATTTCCTGAATATGAGGATCAACTTTCAAGGGCCATGGATTCAGGAAAACACGAAGGAATTAGCCTTTTTCTATCTTTTATTGCTGATAATAAAAGACCAGGACAAAAGAGAAACTTAGCTAGATTTGATAGAAGAGTTATAGAATTAGTAGCTGAATCATTTGAAATTGATGACAATGGCGCTGCTAGGGGTTATCTCCCAACACAATTTGAGGGAGTGCGGCTTGTTCATATATTTGAGCCTGATGCAACACAAGCTAGATTATTTTTGGAAGTACAAGATTTAAATGATCAAACAGAAAAAGTTTAATTCCCGTGTCCTCGTTAAAAATTTAGGCACAGTTTTAGAAAAACTATATCATGACATTGAACCCTAAATTTGAAGCTAAATTAAGCCTAAAAGCCTTAAAAAGTACCAATTTTGCATTTGGAGCTGGTGACCGTAATTGGCTCGAACCACTTTAGCCTGGGCGACTATATCACACCAGATCTTTTCTTTCAGCTCCAATCTCTTAAAGA
>Ga0155288_113_pt2 | contig 6564 bp, 6 predicted proteins | sample RifCSPhighO2_02_FD_106256 | JGI IMG/M metagenome (GOLD analysis project Ga0155288, IMG submission 106256) | Candidatus Daviesbacteria bacterium RIFCSPHIGHO2_02_FULL_36_13
TTAAAGATGCTGCGCCTGTTGGAACCGAAGTATCCAGTTACAACCATCAGTTTTATGATCAAAAGAATGATGGAACAATTAAATTAAAACGCATATCACTGGAGGGAGGAGATGAAGCAGAAGGTGTAGGAGGATTTATCTCCGGAGATAACAACTGTTTCTCTATTTTTGTTGATGTTAAAGATCAGTCAGATCAGTGTAGTAGTGACCAGGCAACTATATATTCAGCCTGTAAAGTGGAGGCGGGGCTAGAAGGACTCCAAGCAGGCTTTATTCTCAAAAAACAAGAAGGATCAGGGTGTGGAGTGGTAGTTCCAGTAGGTCATATGAGAATAATCACAGAAGATGATAGTTTGGCGGAGCGGATAGAAGAATAGCACCCTAAAACTTAGGAGCATTTGAGTCTTTGTAGTAATAATCACAAAGGTCGTAGTTTTTTAGTTCCTGACCATCCTTCACTACTGCCATAACCGGAACGCGCTTCTTAGTATCAGCACATGTTGTCTCATTGCCGGTAGGACAGACAGTAGTCGAATAACCAAATATCTTTCCATCCACGTTGTATCTTATATAGTAGTCACCGGGTTCCAGTTGAAATGAATAGGTAGGTTTTTCACCGCTTATGCTACCTGGATAATCTTCATCAATTGTGTAATCGTCTAGGAGTCTTTTTACTTCCAGTTTGCCTTTGGGTATAACTTCTGAAGGATAGCAAATTTTTCCTGAAACTGTACCTGTTGGTATTTCAAATTCAGAGCTAACTTTACCACTTTTAATACTTACCCGGTACCAGTTAAAAGTAGCTGTGTGCCCATCTTTAACCTCATAAACATGGACGTTATATTCTCCTTCAAGTTCATTATCTACCTCAACTTTTCCATTGGGAACTCTTTTTAAGTAATCCTGCACTTCGGGTAATTTTTTAACATTTTCTATAGCCAAATTACGACTAATCTTTGTTGAGCTAATTTCAACAGGAAAACTATCAGGAACTCCGTTTTGAAGCATAAAATAACCTGCTGCTGCCAAAAGTATAAATATTACAACAATAATTTTTGTCATTTAAAATATTTTTTCAATAAATTTTTGTCTTTGTTAATAAAATTAAGGCCGATAATATTTCCAAGAAGTACCAGAAAAACTGAACCTATTGATGCAAAACTTACAGCCTGAAAACCTAAAATATTGCTTAGCCTGATCATTCCTGTAAAAATTAGAACAGAATTTATAAAATTTAGAATAACAACTAAAGTACTAAAAGATTTACCAACCATTAAAAGAATTATCTGGGAGATTGATGTAATAAAAAATAAACCCAACAAGGAGCTGGGATAAATAAACGCCAGTTCAAAGCCACTCCTGCCAGCAGTGAAATTTTCCCAGTTTAAAACGCCCAAACCAATTTGCATTGCTAAGATAAATAAAAGTAGATTTCTGAAAGTTCTTTTATCTTCTTTTTTCTGGCTTTGAGCCAGTTTTAAGATAAATGGGGAGACAATTAATACTACAACAACGATGATTAGATAGGGCATTAATAATACTTTAGCATATTTGACAAAATCTAATAGAAGTATAATACTAAAGTTAGTGAATAAATCTGCCCAAAAAGGACTTGCTCCTTTGATATTGGTTCTCATTGTAGGTGTAGTTATTGGTGGGATAGTGATTGCATCCAAAGGCAGTTTCACTAGTAAAAAATCAGCCGAACAGACAAGCCAGCAATCCTCAAGTTTATACAGCAGTTATGATGATAATGTTAGTATCCAAACTCCAGATGGGTGGACTCTTAAGGAAAATCCTCAGCCGGGTACTCAAGCAACATTTTTCTCCCCTAAAGAAGGAGTTGATGATAAGTTTATTGAAAATGTTGGGCTAAGTGTCAGCGATCTTTCAGCTAAACCAGATGTTACTTTAGATGAAGTAGTTAAGGCTTGGATTGATCAGAGTCAGTCTGAATTTCCAGACAGCTTTAAAGTTATTTCCCAAGATAAAACAACCCTAGGGGGAGCTGAGGCAGTTAAACTCATATATCAAGCTAAGGATAAAGTATCATCCCTTAAAGGAATGGCTATCTTTGCCCTCAAAGACAGCAAAGCTTACATTTTAAGTTATTCATCCGAAGAAAAATCCTTTGATAAGTTTTTAGATGGAGTAAACCAGATTATTAACTCCTTTAAATTTGGAGGGATCGTTTTAGAATGGGAGACTTTTAAAAATAGTGAAATGGGATATTCAGTTAAACATCCTAAAGGTTGGGTGGCAAAAGATAGTAGTGGTGAGACTAACCGTAAACTTACTGTTTCTCACCCCAAGAATTTTGCCAATGTTTTAGTTGCTGCCCACAAAGATGATTCCTTAAAAGAAGGGGGGGGAATGGCAAAAGCCATTAAAGGCAGAAAAGAATTTTTAGAGAGTGATAAGGAACTAAAAATAGCTGATTTCAAAGCTACTGTTGAAGAGAAAAAGGGAGGCTGGTTAATGGTGGGAGAAAAAACTATTGATGGGCAAAAATGGCAGCTTGAAGAAAGAGGTTTGGTAGATATTTATGGAAAGGTGATATTGATGCAATCTGGATATTCAGAAGATTACGGTAAACAGTATAAAGATGTAGTAAGGGAGATTATGGACAGTTTTAGTGTTGAATAGGAGGTGATCATATAAAAACTATACTAACTTATGTTATAAATTTTTTTGTGGGGGTGGTGGGGAGTATGTTACTCGTTTCCTAACTAACCAGTGGGAAAAGTGTAAGTGGTAGTGGGGTTGGTTTTAAACTAGATGGCACAGGCATTATTCTTTGGGTAGTAGTACTGGCAGCCTATTTTTTACTGGCTAAAAAGTTTTGGGGAAAAACAGTTGGAGGAAAGATTGTTGAGTTAATAATGGGTAAAAAATAATTGGTTTTTGCTTCTTGAATTCCAGCCATCAGAATCTTTGGTGTAAACACAAGTTTAATTCCAAACATCTATGGAAAGATTTTAATCTTTGGTTTATGATTTAAGTAGTGATTTCTGCCCATGAATACAAATGATCAAATTATTAAAGAGATTCTTTTGCATCAGAGTTATGTCACCCCTGATGATATTTTAAAGGCAGAAGAATATGCTAAGGAACACAATACTTCCTTTATTGATTATTTGTTTACTTCCGGTTTAATCAACAGAGATCTACTTGGGCAAGCTGTTGCAGAAGCTTTTAAAGTACCCTTTCAAAATTTAACTGTTAACTCTCCTACTCAAGAACAAATTTTGAGGATTCCAAAAGATTTAGCTTTAAAATACCATATAGTTTTGGCGCAGGAAGAACCAACCAGCGTCACTATAGCCACATCCAATCCGGGGCAAGAACATCTGAAGGAACAGTTACAAAAACTTATTCCAGGGAAAATAGTTTTTCTTGCATATTCTTTCCCCAAAGATATTGAAAGCTTGTTTGTAAGCTATAGACAACCACTAGTGGCAAGACTAAGCCAAGCTTTGAAAGATACACCTGGTTTTGCTCCAAAAATCCTGGAGGAGCTTTTTGAAGAAGCATCTATTGATAAAGTTTCAGATATTCATCTTGAGCCTCGAAAAGATTCCGCGGTAATCCGCTTTCGGGTTGATGGAGTTTTGCAGACACATGGAGATATTCCAAAAGGTTTATATGAAAATATTTTAAACAGGATTAAAGTCCAATCAAGACTTAGAATTGATGAACATAACCAGCCTCAGGATGGGGCAATGAGAATGACTATACAAGGAAAAGTTATTGACCTTCGTATCTCAATTGTACCTATTGCCGATGGAGAGAAAACTGTAGTTAGGGTGCTTTCTGCTTACGTACATGAACTTAGTCTTGCTAATCTTGGATTGTCTGAAAACAATCAAAGACTTCTCTATCAGGCAGCAAGAAAGCCATTTGGAATGATCATAGTAACTGGTCCAACAGGTTCAGGGAAAACGACCACTCTTTATGCCTTAATTAGACTGCTTAATCAACCAGAGATTAATATCACCACCATTGAGGATCCAATAGAATATAAAGTTGTCGGAGTTAATCAAATTCAGGTTAATCCCGCAACAGATTTGACTTTTGCCAAGGGATTGCGTTCTATCATTAGGCAGGATCCTAATATTATCCTGGTAGGAGAGATTAGAGATGCTGAAACTGCGGAAATTGCTGTGAATGCTGCGCTCACCGGCCATCTTCTTTTTACTACCTTTCATGCTAATGATGCCGCAACTGCCATCCCCAGGCTTTTGGATATGGGAGTTGAACCATTTTTAATGGCTTCAACTTTGGAGTTAATTATAGCCCAAAGGTTAATACGTACCATCTGCCAATCATGCAAAATGAGCCAATCTTACCCTAGAGATTATATACAAACTTACTTTCCTAATCTAAAAAATCATTTTATTGATGAATCAATTACCCTGTATAAGGGTAAAGGCTGCCCAGTCTGTAAAAATACTGGTTATAAAGGCAGAACTGCCATTTTTGAATTTATCCAAGTTTCTCAGAATATGAAAGAGCTGATAATGCAAAAACCATCTGTTGATCAAATTTGGAAGCTGGCTAAAGAAAATGGATCTAAAGGGTTATTTGAAGATGGGATGGAAAAAGTCAAAGCTGGTATCACTACTATTGAGGAGGTATTGCGGGTAGCTTCACCCCGCAGCTAAAAATGTTTGCTGCTGAGGAGAAAGACAATTTTTTAGAAAATCTGGCTGTAATGATTACTTCAGGCATTGATGTGTCTTCGGCCATTGCATCTCTTATACAGGAAACCCATTCCAAAAAAATGCTTAAAATTTTCCAAAATTTGGAGCAAGAAATAAATGCCGGCTCACAGCTTTGGAAAGCTCTCGAAAAGAGTAAGTTACTACCAGCTCACATTACAACTTTAATAAGACTCGGGGAAGAATCTGGCAGGTTACCTGAGAATTTAAAAATGGTTGTTACAGAGCAACAAAAAGAGAGAGAATTCGCTTCGAAACTTCAATCTGCCATGATTTATCCGGTGATTGTTTTTTCTCTGACACTTATAATAGGAATTAGTATATCCTGGTTTTTACTGCCAAGGTTAAGTTTAGTTTTCTCTCAACTTAAAGTAGAACTTCCTCTGATCACTAAAATTTTAATTTCCGTAGGAAAGTTTTTAGGAGATTTTGGCATAATATTTATTCCATCTTTAACTGTTTTAATTATTCTAGCTGTATATTGCCTGTTTTTTGCCAAGAAAACAAAATTCATCGGACAATCTTTATTAATGCGGCTTCCGGGTATCGGTAAGATTATAATGGAGACTGAACTTGCTAGACTGGGTTTTATTTTAGGTGAGCTACTAACAGCAGGACTCATAGTTACCGATGCCATAAGTTCGTTGGCATCAGCAACAACCACCATAGCTTATCAAAAATTCTATTTAAGCTTAGAAAAAAGTATTGACCAGGGTAACTCTTTTGAAAGCAGCTTCAAATTATATAAAGGCATCAACAAACTTATACCAGCACCTATACAGCAAATTATTATAACTTCAGAAAGATCTGGCAGATTACCAGAGGTACTCATTAATCTTGGCCAAAATTTTGAAGGAAAGTTGGAAATTAGTACTAAGAATTTGGTAGTTTATATGGAGCCGGTTCTTTTGATTATTATTTGGCTGGGGGTACTTTTTGTGGCTTTAGCCGTAATTCTGCCGATCTACAGCTTGATTGGAGGGTTTAATTCTTAATGATATGCGTGGATTTACTTTGTTAGAATTATTATTGGTAATTGCCACAATTACAATTTTAGCTGCAATTGCCATTCCTGTTTATTCTAACCTTCAAGTTAAAAACGATTTGGATGTGGCCACAAATACCACTTTGCAAACTTTAAGAAGAGCTCAAGTTCTATCTCAAACAGTAGACGGAGATAATACCTGGGGAGTTAAATTGCAGACCAGCGGTATAAGTCTTTTTAAAGGAGCAAGTTATGCCGGGAGAGATATTAATTTTGATGAGGACTATTCATTAAATGGTAACGTGACTCCAACGGGAGTAACAGAGGTCGTTTTTTCTAAACTTTTAGGAATTCCCAATACCACAGGTACGCTTACTTTAACTAACACCAACAGCGAAGTCCAAAATATTACTATTGGTTCGAAAGGACAATTGGATTATTAATATGAATTCCAAAGGTTTTTCTAATATAGAAGCTCTTCTGTCTGCAGCCATCTTGATTTTAATTGTGACAGCTTTTATGGGAGCATATAGCTATGGATCTCAAAGTACTGCAATAGCTGGACAAAGGACCAGGGCTACATTTTTAGCAGAGGAAGGTTTAGAAGCAGCTAGAAATATTAGAGACAGCAGTTTTGGTAACCTTGCAGCAGGTACATATGGTCTTGCTATCTCAAGTAATCAATGGGTTTTTTCTGGGTCATCAGATACAACAGGTGAATTTACCAGACAGCTAATAGTTACCTCCGTTGACGCTAGCCGTAAACAGGTCACCTCAACAGTTACCTGGCAGCAGAATCCTCAAAGAGCAGGTTCTGTGTCAACCACCACCTATTTGACCAATTGGCAAGATACGGTT
>Ga0155288_135_pt1 | contig 4747 bp, 6 predicted proteins | sample RifCSPhighO2_02_FD_106256 | JGI IMG/M metagenome (GOLD analysis project Ga0155288, IMG submission 106256) | Candidatus Daviesbacteria bacterium RIFCSPHIGHO2_02_FULL_36_13
CTTTTTTCCCTTTATTGGCAAAGGATTCCCTGATAGGGAAATTTATGATTTATTATAATGTTCCTCATAATTTCACTCCGGAAGAAATTGAACTAGCTACCATCATGGGAAGACATATTAGTTTCGTAATCAATAAGAGAAAAGTTTCAGAAGAATTTTTAAATAGTATAAATGACGGAATAACTATACAAGATATTTCAGGAGGATTGGTTTTTGTAAATAATACTGCAGCTATTACCTCAGGTTATAAATCAGCGGAAGAGATGCTAAAAAATCCAAAGAAATGGGTAAATAGATTCGAGCTGAAAGATGAGCAGGGAAATCCTTTTGAATTGGATGATTTACCAGGACGAAAAGCCTTAAGGGGAATTAGTTCTCAGGCTTTGATTCAATACAAGGATTTAAAATTAGGAATAAGTAGGTGGGTAGTGATAAAGGCAAACCCTGCTTTTGATGAGGAAGGAAAGGTAAAAATGTCTATAAACATAATTCACGATGTTACAGAAAGAATGGAGCTTGAGAAAAGAAAAGATGAGTTTATCTCAACTGCCTCACACGAGCTTAAAACACCGATCGCTACTCTAAAAGGATTTGCACAAATTTTAGAAATGCAGGTAAAAGATCAAAATTCAAAGTATTATCTTTCCAAAATTAATGGTCAAATAGATAGGCTTTCAATGTTAGTCAATGACTTACTTGATGTATCCAGAATTCAGTCCGGAAAACTAAGACTTAAGAAAGAGAAGTTTAATATAGGTCAACTTGTGGAGGAAGTTGCCTCTGATTTTCATCTTGTTAAAAATAGTCATAAAATTGTAGTCAAAAACGGCATTCCAAAAAAATACATCTACGGTGATAAATTTAGGATTGATGAAGTTTTAAAAAATCTTCTGTCCAATGCTATTAAATTTTCTCCAAGATCAGATAAAATAATTATCACTTTAAAGTCTAACCCTAAAGATTTGGTTATTGCTGTCCGTGATTTCGGCATTGGGATAACAAAGAGAAATATTGAGAGAGTTTTTGAGCCTTTTTTTCAGCCAAGCAACAGAATAAGACAGAGTTTTTCAGGATTGGGTCTTGGACTTTATATATCATCGCAAATCGTAGAACAGCATAGAGGAAAAATCTGGGTTGATAGTAAAAAAGGAAAGGGGACTACATTTTATTTCTCTTTGCCGGTAAATTGAATACAAAATGAAAAAAATCCTGGTCTGCGATGATGATGACGGAATTTCGGAAGTTATAAAAGTTATACTGGAAGGGGCAGGCTATAACGTTGGGGTATTAAACAATGGGCGGTCCATTCAGAAAAAAATTACACAATTTAAGCCTAATTTGGTACTATTAGATCTTTGGATGCCCGGTATTGATGGAAAGGAAATAACCAAAATTCTAAAAAAGAATAAAAACTTTTCTAAAATACCTATAATTGTAGTTTCAGCATTAAATGATACGAGAAAAATAGCCCTAGATTGTGGGGCTGATGATTTTTTAAGTAAGCCTTTTGAGATGAATAGTCTTTTATTTATGGTTAAAAAGTATACCTCTTAATCCTTCATTTGTGATATTCTTAAATTAGAGGGGGTGATGAAATTGACACAAAAAAATTATCTTAAGTTTAGTGGACTGATTTTTGCTGTAGTAGCCTTAATGCATTTGCTTAGAATATTTGGAATTCTGGAGGTAAATGCCAACATAGGAGGCTGGGAAGTTCCAGTGTGGGCAAGCTATATTGGAGTTTTGGTAGCTGGCTACCTAGCTTACAGCGCTAACAAATTAGGAAAGTAGGCAGATGAAATTTATTGATAAATTTTTAAATTCTATCAGCATGTATAGGCTGATGCTTTACTATCTTGTCTTCCTTGTATCCTCAGCTATAATTTTATGTTTTTTAGGTATATTGCCATATATATGGACTGATATTTTAATTTCTGCAGTATATGTTTTAGTAATCTGCTGGATAACAAATAAGCTTTTTGCAAAACTATTTAAGGCTTCGTATAACCCTGAATCAACACTAATCACAGCTTTAATTTTGGCTCTTATATTGGGGCCAGATTTAATTATTCTTACAGTGGCTGGAGTTTCAGCAATTGCTTCAAAGTATTTGCTGGCTTGGAAGGGCAGGCACATATTTAACCCTGCAGCTTTTGGAGCTGTTTTTTGTTACTTTACTTTAAACTATGGAGCTACCTGGTGGATAGGAAGTTTAGAAACGCTCCCTTTTATTTTTTTGGGGAGCATATTAATCCTTAGAAAAATTAAGAGATTCCAGCTGGCGGGGATCTTTTTTATCCTAACTCTCATTCTCTCAACCATAAGAAGTGCAGAATTTGGTTTAAACACTTCCTACTTTTTTGACCTTTTTTATTTCTTAGTTCCTCCTATTCTCTTTTTTAACTCAGTTATGCTGATTGAACCATTAACTTCTCCTTATAAATTTAGACATCAGGCTATATATGCAGTTATAGTTGCTGGCGCATATTATTTTTATGGAACAATCCCTTTGGAAATTCCACTTGAATTAGCTCTTTTAACAGGAAATGTTTTTGCCTATATTGTAAATGGTAGTTTTAGAAAAGTTCTAACTCTAAAAAGTGTTAAAAAAGAAAGTGCAGATGTAATTTCCTTTTCCTTTAGAGTGCCTGATAAATTTAAATTTGAGCCAGGACAATTTTTAGAGTGGACTCTAGCTCATAAAAATCCTGACAGTAGGGGAGTCAGAAGATTTTTTACCATAGCTTCATCCCCAACTGAAGACGAGATTATTCTTGCGAGCAGATTTGCTGATAAATCGAGTTCTTTTAAAGAAGCACTTAAGAGTTTGAGAACTGGAGATCAAATTATTGGATCCAACTTGGCTGGTGAATTTACCTTACCTTCTGATCCATCTAAAAAATTTGTTTTTACTTCTGAAAGAAGGAAGCTCTGCTTCATAGCAGGTGGAATTGGAATAACCCCTTTTAGGAGCATGGCAGAATATTTGATTGATAAAGATCAGAAAAGAGATATCATTTTACTCTATTCGAATAAAACCGAAAAAGATATTATTTTTAGAGATGTTTTCGAAAAAGCCGGCTGGAAAAATATTTATGTAAATACAGATATAGATGGGTATATAGACGAAGAATTGATTAAAAATAAAGTACCTGATTATAAAGATAGACACTTTTATCTTTCTGGACCTCCCTCTATGGTAGATGCTTTTGCTGACTTGCTTTCTAAAATGGGCATTCCCGGAAATCAAATTAGAACAGACTTTTTCCCAGGTTATAACTAACTCCTACTTGTTTCTTACTCAATATTGCTATAAGATATGACACTCAATCTTTATGATCTATATTATGTTTAAGAATATTACACTTTTTTCTATACTTTGTTTAACCTATTATCTCCTAGTTTTTAAAGGAATTTCTATCAGTTCAGAGTCAAATGAGATTTTTCAATTAAAAGATAGATTTGGAACAACAATTTGGCACACCTCTGATAAAGGTGGGGATGAGGCAATTTACTGCTACTATCCAGCGGAGTTTAAGAATTATGTTTTCAAGAAAGTGGGACATCTTGATGATTGTGAAAATTGGTATGGGGTTGCTGTTTTATACGAAGGTAAATACGCCACTGAGATAAATAAATATCTTTGATGAGGTAATATCGGATTTACTCACTTCTTACCTGTTTTTTTTAGATTTATCATCTGTTTAGACTATTGTTACCTTAAGAAAAAAGGGAGGTGATTTAATTTGAAAAATTTAGCAATGGGGGCAACTGGACTAGCATTAGCGGCTGGTGCTGTGGCGACTGGAGTGGCTCTTTCAAAGAAGAAAAATAGAACAAAATTAGTTAAGGAAGTTAAAAGAGCTTCTGAAAAAGTGGCTGATATTAAGCAATCCTTGCAGGATGCTAAAGAAAGATACCAGGCCTATCAGCACAGAATAGGTCTAGGTAAAGGTAAGAAGAAAAACGCAAAAGGTAAAAAGTGATTATCTTTGAATAAGCAGTATAGCATTAGGAATTCCCCTTCCAGGACCTGCCTTGTATCCACCATGCCAGAGGGCGGTGGAGCCTCCCTGATCTAAATTTAGGGCTGAATCCATGCCTAAGGCTTTCAGGACTTTGGCACTTTCTCCCATGGAGGCCCCATAAACAATACCTATATAAACCATACTGCCTTTTGAGGCTATGAATGTTCTTGATGCTGCTCCTCCGAACTTTGGTTCATTAGGAGCCTCAGTAAAGTTTATATTGCCCCCTGCAATAAGAAGGGGATAATTGGCAAGGACTGCATCCACACTAGTATCCCTACCCCATTCTAAAGATTGGCCTACAAATCTGGCAGAACCTGGAGAAAAAATAGCTGCAGGCACTGTACTGTAGACATTATTGGCAGAATTAAAGTAATACTTATTTTTATTCATAACTAAGGTATCAAATGAATTCTTTTTGCTGGCACAAGAAGCATAGTCAGCAGGACAAAAATAAGATCCATTAATGCCTGCATATGCTCCGTTTCTGCCAACATAATCCCCCAGAGATAAAACAGGACAATCAGCAGAGCAGTCAGAAGATGAAGCTGTATCTACAATAACTTTGGTGGAATTTAAATCTGCTGCTACAATAGCCACTTTATAATTTTTCCCTTCAGCAGAAACAGTTTGGGAGGAAAATCCTGAACCAGGAGGGGCATTATTAACCACTGGAGCTGGAGTTGGCTTAGGTGTGGCTGAGGGAGTGGCTGTGGGTT
>Ga0155288_140_pt2 | contig 4005 bp, 6 predicted proteins | sample RifCSPhighO2_02_FD_106256 | JGI IMG/M metagenome (GOLD analysis project Ga0155288, IMG submission 106256) | Candidatus Daviesbacteria bacterium RIFCSPHIGHO2_02_FULL_36_13
GCCGGCAATTCAGGCAGTGGAGGCAGTCTTAATATTGCCCTATCCAAAACCCTGCCAATCGGAGACTACACTGCCAAACTAGTTAATTCCAGCAATGCAAACCAGTGCACTTTTAATTTTAAGGTTGTAAAAGGCATCAGTGCTGTAGGAAAACTTTGCGATGCAAAAACCGGCATTCAAACAGCAATTGGATGCATTCATACAAACCCTGTTGCACTGGTTAAAGATCTCTTAATATTTATCATAGCTATATCAGGAGGATTGGCATTTTTAATGATGCTTTTAGGGGCTTTTCAAATGCTTACTTCTGCAGGTAATCCTGACACCCTTAATGCAGGTAAAGAAAGATTAACCAATGCAGTCATTGGACTTTTATTTATAATTTTTTCCATACTTTTGCTGCAAATAATAGGAGCTGATATACTAAAATTACCGGATTTTGCCCAGTAGTAAAACTGATTTAAGAAATATGATTTATGATAAACAACAAGATACAATCATTCACAGATCTAAATGTTTGGAAGGAAGGACATAAGCTAGTTTTAATGGTCTATAAAGTTACAGCATCTTTTCCACAGAAGGAAACTTATTCCATAGTTGATCAGATGCGTAGAGCTGCATCTTCAGTGACTGCTAATATTGCTGAAGGGTTTGGAAGACAAACTTACAAAGAAAAGCTTCAATTTTATTACGTATCTCAAGGATCTCTGACAGAGTTAAAAAATTTTCTTTTAATAGCAAAGGATGTACAATATTTAACTAAAGATATGTTCGATAATCTAGCTGAACAATCAAATCTTACCCATCAACTTTTACAAGGCTTTCTTCAAAAAACTAAAACATTCATAAATCGTAAATCATGAATCATAAATCTATTGAGCAGTTAGCCTTAACAATTCCAGGATTTGGCCGTATAGAAAACCCTCCTGGTCTACTTTTTGAAGGAGAATCAGGCAAATTATCAGCCATTCTTTCCAGTCTTTTAAATATTGCTTTCTATATTGCTGGATTTTTGGCATTTTACTACTTGGTTTGGGGAGCTTTCCAATATATGGCCGCCAGCGGTAATAAAGAACAGCTTCAAAAAGCCAGAGCCAGGATCACCTGGGCTTTAGTTGGACTTCTTTTTGTCTTTTCCTCATATTTAATAGCTAAATATGCCTCAGAAATCTTCACACCTACAAAAGGAGGATTGCCATTTTGAAAGAACCAGTTCTTTTAGCAGAGGTTAAAATTGGTGATTATTTTGGCTTTAGCGGGCCAAACTATACTTCTTTGGGCCAAGCCACCTCTCAACTGGTGGGACCCATATTTTCTATAGCTACTTTTGTAGTTATACTTTATTTTTTACTTGGATCTTTTAAATATATGAAAGCCGGAGGCAATAAAGAAGATGTAGAATCAGCCAGGATGATGATACTTCATGCCATAATTGGCTTTATAATACTGATGTTTGCCTTCTTGATACTTCAATTTGTTTTAAGTAATCTATTTGAAGTTACTGATTTTCAATTGATAAGCAAAGCTTGAAAACTTCGTTTATAAACTAATATGGATATAAAAAATATTTTTGGCACTGTCAGTCCTCCTCCTGCCTTAAAAGGCTTAGTCGACCAAGATCCGAGTGGTGCAGGTGGAATCAGCATCTTTTTAAGCAACTTAATTGCTCTAATTTATATGCTGGCGGCATTTGTACTTATATTTATGCTGGTTTGGGGAGCCTGGGATTGGATTACCTCTGGTGGAGAGAAAGAAAAACTGGAAGGAGCCAGAAGAAAGCTTATCAATGCTATTGTGGGTATAATTCTTTTTGCTGTAGCTTTTGCTGTTATTCAGGTATTAGGCATCTTTACTGGTTTTAAGTTTTTTGAGGGACAAAAACCTCCGGCAGGACAAACAGAGGAATAAGCCTTAGGTATTGACAACCTACTCTTAATAGTCATATATTAAAACTAATGAACTTCTTAGCACAGGCAGCCAAACGCGATATAGAGATTAAAGCTCCTACTCAAGACGGGAAAGCAATAGGCTATAGCGATCTTGGAGCTTTTATATCAAATGCCCTGACAGTTGCTTTTATAGCAGCTGTTATTATGGTTTTAGCTTTCCTGGTTTGGGGAGCCTTTGACTGGATCACCTCTGGTGGAGATAAAGAAGCAGTTGGCAAAGCCAGAAGTAAAATTATTAATGCTTTGGTAGGCATGGCTGTTTTAGCAATTGCTTTTGCTATATTTAGCTTGGCAGGCCAATTCTTAGGATTTAGTACCACTAACTTCACCATTCCTACTCCTCCAGCTCCTAAACCTGGAACCTAATCCTTATGGATCTTGGACCTGATGCTGCTGGTTTAACTCAGATAGAGGAAGTTTTCACCAATGTTATCTCTGTTATGGTAGGTTTAGCTTTTATAGTTCTTGTTGTTATGCTGGTTTTAGCTGGGTTTAAATATTTAACCTCAGGGGGAGAACCAAAGGCTGTCCAGCAGGCACATCAAACAGTGACCTGGGCACTTTTAGGGGTTGTTTTTATGGCTCTGGCCTGGCTTCTCCTGCAATTAATTCATGCCTTCACAGGCATTGATGTAACTATATTTAATGCTAAAATTCTTCAATAGGCTATAGCCCTGAGCGAAGCCGAAGGGTTGCAAAAAGAGTTGTATTTAAGTTACTCTTAAAGAGTATGTCTGCCCTGAAAATCTTTTTAGCTGCTCTTTTATTCTTAATTCTTAATTCTGCATTCTTAACTCATCCTACTTTTGCTCAAGAATCCACTCCCTCTGCTTCTTCTCTACCAACTACCAACTACCAACTACCAACTTATGTCTCCCCTACTTCCCCAGTTTATACAGACCTTATGGTGAGCAATATGTTTCATACTTTATCCTGTCTAGCTGCCGGATTTTCCACTATTGGTCAGCCCTGTTTAACATATAAACTGCAAAAAAATGCCGAGGGAGCTATCCAATCTGTACCAATTTTAGGGCAAGCTAATCTGTCAGGAGGAGCTTTAGGCGCCGCGACATCTTTAATTGATGCTCTGTATGTCAACCGACCCTTAAGAACTGCTGATTATATTGCTTCTGTAAAAGGAAACCTAGGAATAGCTAAAGAGGCTCATGCTCAGGTAGAAGGATCCGGGTCAGATGTCTTAGACCCTATTTTAAACCTATGGAAAGTTTCAAGGAATATAGCATATCTGGTCATGATTATAATTTTTGTAGTGATTGGGTTGATGGTTATGTTTAGACAAAAAATTAATCCTCAAACTGTTATCACTGCCCAAGCCGCACTTCCCGGACTAGTCATAGGACTGATTATGATTACTTTCAGCTATTTTTTTGCCGCCCTTCTTACAGATACAGCATTTATAGGATCTGATCTTGTGGGCTATTACTTTAGCGCTGCTCAGCCAGGTTCAACTGCTTTTTCCATAAATGAAATCCCGGATTCAAGCGTTACTTCAATTTTTAGTAAGTTTGTGGGAATGATAGGCAGTGGGGATATAGCCGGCCTTCTTAATTCTGTTTTACGTAGCCTAGATGGGCAGGTGCAACATTATGTTAAGCTTATGGCAGGACTAATAGGCTTTCAAACAGGTGCTTCTCTGGGGGGACCGGTAGGTACTTTAGTGGGGGTTGGAGCCTGCGCCCCCTTGGCTGCTGCAACTGGTCCCTTAGCTCTCGCAATTGCTCCATTTTGTGCTTCACTTGCCACTATCGCTGGTCAAGCTGTATTTGGTGGAATATTAGGAGGTATAACTTATGGACTTCCAGGTGAGACCTTTGGTCTTGTGCTTTATTTTGTGGCAATAGCAGTTCTAATTTACACTCTATTTAAACTACTGCTTAGACTAATCAATAATTTTTTGACAATCATCTTTCTTACCATTACAGCACCTTTTCATTTTTTAGTGGCTTCTTTACCAGGCAGACAAGGAATAGCTACAAATTGGATCCTAAATATGCTTTGTAATGTTTTGGCATTTCCTGCTGTATTGCTGTATATG
>Ga0155288_111_pt1 | contig 3517 bp, 4 predicted proteins | sample RifCSPhighO2_02_FD_106256 | JGI IMG/M metagenome (GOLD analysis project Ga0155288, IMG submission 106256) | Candidatus Daviesbacteria bacterium RIFCSPHIGHO2_02_FULL_36_13
CGAGCTGGGTTCAGAGCGTCGTAAGACAGCTGATCGCCTTAACATTTGGCGATGACAATGAACTGTCTTCCTCCATCGACGTTTTGATATTCGAGAATTTAGAAGTCTTTTTGTCAAAAAATAAGCAGAGCTTGAAAAAGCTTCGCTTTTATTAATATGGAGATATTAAATCTAGCTATATGCTGGAAACTCTTGTAAATAGTAATCTACTAGTATATAATTTATCTACTAGTGAAAATGGTTATTCATCCTCGGATAATAGGAGCAAGACAATCAGCAGGAAAGACTAGTTTCAAATGAATCTTTTAAGTGATGATTATTTAGTTGGTTTTACTGAGGGAGAAGGGATGTTCTATATAGGAATTGTTCCCTCTAAAGAAACTAAAACCCATTGGCAGGTGATTTACTTTTTTAAAGTGTCACAAAATCCAATAGGTATAGAGGTTTTAAACCAATTTAAAGATCGTCTAGGTTGTGGTTATATTAAACAGAATAGCCAGACTGACAAAACGGATAAATCCTTAGCTTATGTAGTAAGAGATTTTCCTAGCTTAAGAGATAAGGTTATTCCATTTTTTGAAGGTAAGTTACTTATTAAAAAGGACGCCTTTAGAAAATTTAAACAGGTTTTAAAACTTGTTGAAGAAAAACAGCAATTTAGTGTTCCAGGAATAACTAAGATTTTAGAAATTGCTTATTCAATGAATACTCAAAAGAGAAAAGTTGAGAAGCAAGTAATTCTAGAATCATACATGAAATTAGAATCCTCACAGGCCATACGCTAGACACCACTTCGCTCAATAGAGCTACGCGGTGAAGATATGGTCGGACCTTCGATGTGAATCGGAGAGCTTGCAGGAACAAGAAACTAGCAAGCAAATTTAACAACAATGTCGGACTCTATCCAGTATGGGCGTTTTGATTTTTGAGGGGAGTTGTCTCTAGTACGAGAGGACCGAGACGAGGGAACCCCTAGTGTGCCTGTTGTCATAATATGGCAGCGCAGGGTAGCTACGTTCCTATTTGATAAGTGCTGAAAGCATCTAAGCACGAAGCAGACCCCAAGATGAGAAATCTTTGAGAATCCTGGAAGACTACCAGGTTGATAGGCTGGCGGTGTAAGCACTGTAAGGTGTTTAGCCTACCAGTACTAATATTCGTAGTTGAGATTTTTTGGTTCGTTCTACTAATTTCTGCGAGGACTTTAGTGGAGCTAGTGCCTTCTCTAAAAAATACGTATTCACATTTTGAAGTACAAAAATAGGAGCTCGTCACATCAAAAAGCACCATTCGGCTAGTATTCCCTGTAACATTTAGATAAGCTTGAGCCTCATTGTGGGAAAATTTGTGCTCTAGGACTGCACACAAATTTTCTAACTGCTTTTGTGCTCATGATCTCGCTCCTTTCTAATATAACGTCCTTTGTTTCTAAAGCAAGATTATGATATTATACTTCTAATGGTAGATAGATTAAGAGGAATTCCTCAAAGAGTGGAAAGTTTCAGAAGAGAGCATCCTTTAAGGCCTCCTACTAAAGCTGATATGTTATTTTATGGTGCAGAAGCTACCTATGGAGTCGGAATAGCAGCAGGGGCTGTTTATAAAAATGTAACAGGTCATCTTCCACCAGCATTTGATTTATGGCTTGGGGCTGGTATTGTTGGGAATGGTATGTATTTATTAGATCGAGGTATGGAGAGGGTAAAGAAATGGTCGCTACAAAGAACTAGAAGAGTTCCTTCTTGATACTTCTTACAAAATATAATATACTAGGCTCCTCGGTGGTTTGAGCGAAGTGGTCCGACCTGATCCCATCCCGAACTCAGTCGTCAAACACTTCAGCGGGGACGATAATGCATCCGCAAGGTTGTGTGAAAATACCTCACTGCCGGACTTGTTTTATAATTAAATTTAATGTAATAATAAATATATGAAATCTGCCCAAGGCTCCACACTTGTTGAACTTCTAGTTGTTATCTCCATCATTGCTATTTTATCAGTTTTAGGTATTACCCTTTTTTCTAATGTTCAAAAACAGGCCAGAGATACTCAAAGAAGGTCTGATATAGATGCTATAGCTAAGGCTTTGGAAATAAATAAAGGTTCAATGAATTATGTTGTTTTGGGAACTACTCATTTTGCTAATGGAACTATTCCTGTAGCTGGTCCTTCAGGTGATTTATATTGTGCAAATTCTACTGCTTCAACTCCACCTGCTAACCCAACAACTGCCTGGACAACAGCGTGTCCTACATCGCCAACAGGTTATGGTCCGGTTGGAGCAACAAATCCTCCAGCTGGTACTTCATGGAAGGTGTGTGCCTGGCTTGAAACATCCGCAGCAGCATTTTGTAAAGTTAACCTCCAGTAAGTGAGTTTGTGATATAATCCCAATATCTTAGTAAGCGCAAGCTTGCGAGATGCAATCTCAAAAGAAAGCAGGTGAGCATGGATGGATATTATGGGGGAGCTGTTAGCTTCTCAAAGTAAGAAAATTATAACTCTAAACCGCGGTCAACAAGCTGAAGGTACAATTGTTTCCATAACAGAAAAAGAAATTACTCTAGACTTAGGTTCTAAATCAGAAGGTGTTTTACAAAGAAGAGAAGTAGAAACTCAGGAATTGAAACTTGGAGATCAACTTAAAGTTTTTATTTCCCAGACCGAAAATGAATCAGGTCAGGTAGTTGTATCTACCACTCCACAAATGAGAAGCTCTACATCTGATAGAGGAGGTAGAGGCGGCAGAGGAATCTATTGGAATAAATTCATTCAGGCTCAAAGTCAAAAAATTAAACTTAAAGGTACAGTTTTAGAGGTTAATAAAGGCGGACTTATTGTAGAAGTTGATGGGGCCAGAGGATTTTTACCAAATTCCCAGGTTGGATTTGAACTTTTATCCAAAGCTTCAAAAGGCTTGCAGGATTTAGTTGGTCAAACCTTATCTATAACTGTTATTGAGATTGATCAAAATGACAACAGGCTGATTTTTTCTCAAAGAGGACAAGTTTCTGATGAAGTTAAAGGGAAATTGAAAGAATTTAAAACAGGGGATAAGGCTAAGGGTAAAATTGTGGCAGTACTTCCATTTGGATTGGTTGTAGATATTAATGGATCTGAAGGTTTAGTTTTTATATCAGATGTATCCTGGGAAAAAGTAGAAGATTTGAGTACCCTTTATAAGGTGGAGGATGAAGTTGAGGTAGTAGTTACAGGGTTAGATGAGGAATTAGGCAGGCTCAGTTTATCTATAAAACAGCTTGCTGAGGATCCATTCACAAAGCTTTCTGAAAAATTCCCAGCTGATGAGGTAGTTAAAGGGGAAATTACAGGTATTTCAGAAGATGGGGTGTCAGTAAAATTAGATGGCGCTGAAGGGTTCCTGCCTTCTTCAAAAATGGATTCTGATAGCAAATATGAGGCTGGAAAATCTATGAGCTTTTTGGTTGATGGGGTAGATACTAGAAAAAGAAGAGTCACTCTAGCTCCATTTGTTACCTCAACTGCAGGTCTTATA
>Ga0155288_123_pt1 | contig 3397 bp, 3 predicted proteins | sample RifCSPhighO2_02_FD_106256 | JGI IMG/M metagenome (GOLD analysis project Ga0155288, IMG submission 106256) | Candidatus Daviesbacteria bacterium RIFCSPHIGHO2_02_FULL_36_13
TATTTCTAATTATTCGAAAGGAGGTGATTGTATGGCAGTAGAAAGTGGTCCTATAGGACCCGTTACTAATGTCCGTGTTGAGGGAAGAATACCTGGCACTTCTGAAGATCCATTTCCAAAGGTGAAAGGAAGAAGAGCGCCTGTAACTGATCCCATTTCCAGAAGTTTAGAAGAAATGGAGATGGCAGGTTTTAGGACAGTAGGAAGACACCTACAACAGGTTAAACCGTAAAAGGAACCTGTTTTTTTGTGCCTAGATTAATCCGCTGAGGTAACAGGGGGTACTAACGTGCTAAAGCGGATTAATTAAACTAACCTCCACCCACAAAAACAAGCATACTCAGATGGGAAAGGTCAGTAGCAGGAGGCCTAACAAAACCATAGCAATGAGCCTCAGAAGGGTCAATGTAATCATGTACAGCCAAATTTCGAAAATCATTCTGGTAACCATTTCTTAAAGTAGTTTCTACACCACTTACAACAAATACAGCAGGTGTAATAACAACTTTAAACTGCTTACCTCTAAGAGTTGGCAAAGTTATTGGATCTACATTAGTAGGTTCCCTTGTTCCTTCCACAAATTCTAAATCATGGGAATGCTCCTTAGCAAAATCATTTAACTCAGAAAGGGTTCTAATTAATCCTTTTCCTAATGCTGGAGAAACAAAAAGTCTTATCCCAACGCCTACCCAATCAGGTACAAATAAATCCTGGTCTTTTTTTAAGCTAGCATGAGCTACTAATAATCCATTTCCTAATCTCTCTAGATGAGCCTGGTTTGGATTTTGACCTATTACTTCTATTAGCATAATCTGAAGATTATAGCAGCTTAAATACTTATTTCAACTTTTCCCTAAACTGATCATAACTTGTTAGAGCTGGGGTATGATCTGTAATTTCATACTCTTGTTTAACCAGAATCTTTTTATTATCAGGCACATCATCATAAAGTGTAACTCCAGGTCCCACTAGGGAGTTTGAACCAATTTTAACTCCTGGCATAGTTGAGGCATTAACTCCAACCCTGGAACCTTTTCCAGCTGTTAATCCCAATTTATGCCTACCAGAATCCAGGTCCTCCTGCCCTGAGCTTGTCGAAGGGTCTCCCACTTTTACCCTAATTGTATGATCATCTAGCCTTAGATTAGCTAAAACAGCCCCTGAACCCATTCCAAAATCCCCCTCAATTACAGAATCACCTATATAGTTTGTATGAAACCAGGAATTGGCCCCAATATAGGATCTGGTGATATCTGAATTAAATCCAGTCACACATCCTTCTTCCAAACTAGATTCCCTAACCATGGTATTAGTTCCCACAATGACATTTTTACCAATGTAGCAAGGCCCTTTAATAACAGCCCCTTCAAACACTTTTGCCCCATCTTCTATTACTACTTTTCCTTCTATAATGGCCTTTTCAGACACTTTTGCCCCTGAGGAAATTTGTTGTTCAATAGTAGATAAAAAGTAAGCTGTGATATCTAAAATCTGCCATGGATATTTTAAAGGAATCCAAGTCCCAGAGTAACTAATAAATTTTATCTCTACCCCATCAGAAATCATCTGAGAAATAGCTTTTTCGTAATGATCATCCTCATCTGAAGTAATTTTTTCCAAATAGGAAACTAATTTCTTGCCATCTTTAAAATAATCCACTACCAGTTTTACCAAGTCAGAGGGTTCATTTCCCTCTCCTGGTTTTTCAACTATCCCCTGTACACTATCCCCTGTTACCTTTAAATACCCACCAGGAAAATATTTATCTACTTTTATCCCTCTTAAAACCACTTCCCCATCCATATCTTTTTTAAAAGCTTCTGGATCTAAAATATCCTGGGCATTCACAATTAATACTTCTCCCTCAATCAAGTCTTTGGCAGAAAGAATAGAATCATGCATACCTTTAGGCTCCTGCTGGATCACCACAGTACCAGTAAGACCAACCTCAGAAAGGATTTTGGATATTTGATCTTTACTTTCAGGATTAGCAGTAATAATCACCTCTTCAGGATTTAAAGCTTCTTGAATTTTCTTAAGGTTATGGTATAAAAGGGGCTTTCCTAAAAAAGGAATTAAACACTTATCTGTTTGAATCGGCCACATTCTTTTACCTTCACCTGCAGCTAATACAATTACTTTCATAGTTTTATGATACCTCAAATCAAGTAGCAACGGTTGGAATCGAACCAACGACCTAAGCTTTATGAGGGCTCCGCTCTACCACTGAGCTACGTTGCCAAACCAGGCTAAATTGTACCAGATGAGAAGATTTTAAACAAAAAAGAAATAGATTGTAGCTATACCTATTACTGCCATAACTACTGTAATAAACCAACCTAAAAGGGTGGTGAAAGGATGATTTACCCTCTCCCCCATGACCCTTTTATTACTGCTTAAAAGAACTATGGTTGCCAAAATAACAGGCGCCACCAAAGCATTGGCAATGGCTGTATAAATTAAGACTTTTATAGTATCAAAGCCTAATAAATTTATACCCAGTCCTACTAAAGTTGAGAGAATAATGACTCCATAAAAAGCATTTGCTTCTTTAAGTTTTCTATATAATCCATATTTCCACCCAAAAGTTTCAGAAAGAGCATATGAAGCTGAACCTGCCAGAACCGGTATTGTTAAAAGTCCTGTTCCGATTATACCTAAGGCAAAAAGAAAGTAGCTTAAATCTCCTGCAAAAGGGCGCAAAGCCTCAGCAGCCTGCTCAGCTGAGGTAATTTCTGTGATGCCATTGGGAAATAACACTGCACCACAAGCAGCAATGATAAAAAACATTACCAGGTTTGATAAAAACATCCCTGACCAAACATCCAACCTCATGTTTTTGATTTCTTTATTGGTAGTTTCTTGCTGTCTTAACTTTAAAGTTGTTCTTCCCACTAAAATTTGCTCTTCTATTTCCTGTGAGGTCTGCCAGAAAAATAAGTATGGTGAGATGGTGGTACCCAAAATAGCAGCCAGAATAAAAAGCTGATCCTCGGTAAACTCAAGAGTTGGTATAAGTGAGATTTTTACAATTTCTACAAAATCTAAATTGGCACTAATTGCAGAGAAAACATAAGCCAGTAATACTAAAGCCATCCATTTTAAATATTTGGCGTACCGGTCATAGGTTGTAAAAATCTGTAATCCTAAAGAAAAAATAGCAAAAGCTAAAATCAAAAAATTAAAGCTAATATTAGGATATAAAAGCTGAGTAGCCTTGGCCATAGCTCCTAAATCTGCTCCAATGTTTAGGGAATTTGCCCCAAAAAGCAATAATGTAGAGGTAAGAAGCACCCATTTAGGCATAAATGATCTAATATTTCCAGCCAATCCCCTACCTGTAACAAGACCAATGCGGGCACACATTTCCTGTACAATCGCCATTAAAGGGAAAGTG
>Ga0155288_140_pt1 | contig 2943 bp, 3 predicted proteins | sample RifCSPhighO2_02_FD_106256 | JGI IMG/M metagenome (GOLD analysis project Ga0155288, IMG submission 106256) | Candidatus Daviesbacteria bacterium RIFCSPHIGHO2_02_FULL_36_13
CCTTCAAAACGCAAATGTGTCGGATTTTCAAGATATGATGGAAACATGACAATTGGAGTATACCTCAATTGTCATTCTGACGAAAGTCAGAATCTATATATAGATCCCGATTTTCATCGGGATGACTCACTTTCGCTCGTCACTTCTTTTCCATATTAAATAAAGGGGATTTAATGGAGATGTATCCTGGCGCCCGTAAGTTAAAAATATATTTAAAATCAGCTCCAGAAATAGTAATCGACCCCCTATTAGTTGAGAAGTTTACATTTGCTGTCACTCCTGAATCAGAATAAACAACAGAGGCGGAAGAAACAGCAGTTACTGCACCCCCATGTTCATTTGCTTTATTCCTCATTTCTGAAATAGAGAATGGGCTACCACTCCAGCAGGAAGTATCAACCGGAGAAATTCTATCCCTGCTATCATTAGCTTGATAAATAATCCAGGCATTTAAAATATCTGATATCTCCTCGTTATTTAGCCAAGGATGGGACCGACCGCAATTTGCTCCGGTTCTATCCCTATACCAACCTTTATAAAACCAAGGAGAACCTGCTAATTTCTCATAAGCATCTCCTGTCCAGCAATTTCTACTTCCGCATTTTGTATCCCATCCAGAATTGTTTCCATATCCTCCTGTTGTAGAGGAATATTGGGCATTTGAACCACCTTCCAAAACCCAACCTCTCGTTTCATTAACTGCCTCCTCCCAAGCTCCTCCTTTATTAGAATTTTTATAAACCTGACAAGATTCTGTAGCACAAATTGAGCCTCCTTGTCTGATGGCATAAGTTCTAGCTGCTACAGCCTGAGCTTTTAGAGCCTCTTTGGGGAATGAGTTTGGCATTTCATAAATTCTTTTCATATATTCATCTTCAAAAGCTTTACTTCCATACCCTGTTACATTAATAGTTGCTGGGACTGAATAACCTTTATTTAAAGTTGCTCCTGGATAATAAGCAGCTAGAATAGTTTCTGCAGATTGACCTGCTTCTGCTCTTCCTTTAGCACCGTATTGGCTCATTCCGTTTCTATGGGTATAACCTCCAAAGGAAAAGGCAGCAAAAGCTGGAGAAAATCCTGGATTAAAATCCGGACGGGAATTTACATCATCAGCTAAGGGCACATCTCCAACAGAAGTTGTAAAGTTACCAGACTTGGCAGCTAAAATAGCTTGCTGTTTGGCAGTTAATGCCGTGATTTGACCAGATAAATCTGTCTGATAGGCTTTGGCCTTTTTAATCTCTCCGCTCAAAAAGTCTGCATTTTTATCAACATCAGCCTGCAGTACTGCCAAACTTTTTTTATCTTTTTCCAGTTTATTTTTCTGGGTTAAAAGATCAACTACTTCTGAAGTTACAGAAGCTATGATCTGTCTATCTTCCCTGGCAATAGTCAGACGGTATGACAACTCTCTAAATAAATCACCCGCCTGAATTGAAGATAAAATAACCATCAAAGGATCTGTTAAATAGGAGCGGATATAGTATGCCCTGACCCTTTTTTCCAAAAGTGCCTGCTGAAGAGCAATTTTATCTTCTCTAATATCCAGCTCCTTTTGTTTATTTTTAATATTGGCAGATAAATTATTTATAGTTGCCTGAATTTGAGCCAGCTGTCTTTCCAATCCCTCAAGCTGACCTTCAAGGGGCTTGGTGGCATTGACAGACAGCTCTCTGGCTTTGTTAAGCTCATTAATCTGCTTTTGAAGGTCTTCTATTTCATCAGCCAAGGTAGGGTTTAGCCAATAGGGTATAGCCAAAAGGGTAAACATGAAAAAAAAGAGCAGTAGAATCTTCTTCATAGGGAGCGGTCTAAATTTTAGCATAGATGATAAGATAAAATCATGTTAACCTCCTACAAGGAACTTATTGTTTGGCAAAAATCATTTGTAGTTTCCAAAATGATTTATCAAGCTACTAGTGGATTCCCTAAATCTGAAGTTTATGGACTGGCATCTCAAATGCGAAGAGCAGCTGTTTCTATTCCTTCAAATATAGCTGAGGGATACACTAGAGCCCATAGACAAGAATACATTCAATTTGTAAGGACAGCTTTTGCATCTGGGGCAGAACTTGAGACCCAACTATTGCTTGCCAAGGAATTAGGCTTTTTATCTCTGAAGGTTTTCTCTGAAATTAATGATTTACTGACTGAAGTCCAGAAAATGTTAAACAAACTTATTAATAGCTTAATTCACCCTAAACCCTAACCCCTAGACCCTAGACCCTTTCTCAAAAATTATGGTAAGCTGAAACTAATGTCCAACTCCAATATTTTTAAAGCAATTTTTTTTATTTTTGCTCTTTTTTTAACTTTTACTATCCCCTCTCCGGTATCTGCTCAATCAGCCTGCAGTGGAATAGCCCTTAATAGTAGTGGTGCTCCTACCGCGTCTATAGCAGCTACTGATACAGGTTTTCTAGTCCGTGTCACTGCTAGCGGGGATGAACAATTTACCAGAAGTAGGAAATGGACTTTAAAAGATAATAATCAAACCATTTTTGTAGCCACTGCAAACGCACCTCAAGGCACGGGCATAGTTTATGTCTTCAATAATAATCAGGTAACTTTTGTTATACCTAATAGTACAAATCCTTCAAGTCTGGCTACTGGAGCTCATTCTTTCCTAGTACTTTCTGATGGCTCCCCCAGCGATTCTTGTTCTATTGGACCAATTGGCATTGCAAACCCTAATAGAACCAGCATTGATGCCTGCTGGGCCATTACCGGCAATGTAAATATTCCGGGAGATGAAATTAAGTGTGAGGATTTGTGTACAGCTACTAGCGGACCTAACCCTGGAACATATCAGACAGAAGCTATCTGTAATGCCGCTTTGAATCAAATAAAGCTTGTAAACCCTAGATGTGATGTAATTCCTACTGCTCCTAAAACCGGCGATACAATTACACTAAGGGCAGATAATCTGCCGCGTAATAA
>Ga0155288_143_pt2 | contig 2796 bp, 5 predicted proteins | sample RifCSPhighO2_02_FD_106256 | JGI IMG/M metagenome (GOLD analysis project Ga0155288, IMG submission 106256) | Candidatus Daviesbacteria bacterium RIFCSPHIGHO2_02_FULL_36_13
CATCTAATTCAATTACTAATACTTTTCCATTATTATATATAAAGCCAAGTTCCTTGAGTCTTTTAGAAGCATGAATTAGGCTCGAAATCAGGTGTTCCGAATCTAGAGACCTGACAGCTCGGGTGACTTTTTCTTGTAACCATCTTGATTTAGGATCTCCCCAGGAGAAAGGTTACTTAAATTCTCGGTTCATAAGCTCATAACCTGCTTCCAAGAGAGTTCTAATTTGCTCTTCAGAGATTTTATTCATAGAAAATTCCAGCTCATTTTAGCAGAGATTGGACTTATAAGATTGCTCTCAACCCTATAAAATTTAATAACATTCAAAGAAAGGAGGTGATAAAAATGAGATGGATTGACGCACCAATCTGGGTAAAAACCGGAAGATTTATTAAATGGGCCAGGGTTTTTAGGAACTATACCCAGGGAGAGCTAGCAATGAAAAGCGGAATTGAACTTAAGCTTTTAAGAAAGATTGAAAAAGGAGCTTATAGAGATATAACAATCGAGCAGGCCTACAGAGTAGCATTGACCTTAGGATGTGAAGTAGAAGAAATAATACCATTGCTAACTCCAAGGCATATGCATAAAAAGTATGTCTTAGCTTAAAAGCTAAAAGAACTGCCTAAATCTTCTGCTCAAAGGAGGTGATAATATGAACTGGACAAGATATGACAGGCTAGATAGGTTTGGAAAAACAGGTTGGGCGATTGGAGCTATTAGAAGAGAGCAAAAACTAACTGATATTGAGGTAGCAGAAAAGCTCCATATGGATATTAAGGCATATAGGAGAATAGAAAGAAAATTTAAAACACATTCTTTAACTCTTCAACAAGTGTCTGATTTAGGAAAGATATTTGATTGTAGTGTGGAGGAGTTTCTTCATTTCTTCTAAGGAGTAAAAGTTTAGCCTGCCCTAAACTTTATGGCATTTCAGCCAGCTTTTCATTGAGAGTTTTACCATCAAATGTTTTTCTTTCAAATTCATCCAACCAGGATTCAGATAAATACTCCATACAGGCAATTTGATGGCGGAGTTCATCATCTGTCATTTTCTTGGCAGTTTCACCCAGAATTTCTCTTGCTTCAACAAGTTCCGTCTCGCTAATTGTTTGTATTCTCTGTTGAACTTCCTCTGGGAGTAGTTTAGGATTCATTCAGCCAATAATACAGTACAGAATCAGAAAAATCTACGAGCATTTATTTATTAATATCGGTAGTTATCAAGATGGTTTTACGAACCTAAATGAGGCTAATTCTTGACAATCGTCTAATTATCGTCTATAATTAGCCTATGTTTAAACCTAAGTATAATATCACAGATAGGCTCCTTTCTAATATAAAGCTTATAAACACTTTAGTTAACGAGCTTAATGACAAAAGATTCCCTAATGTAGTGTTGGTTGAGCTGGAAAGAGTTGCAAGAGAGGTATCAAGTTATGCCTCAACTTCAATAGAGGGTAATCCCCTTCCTCTAACGGAGGTTAAGAAAATACTTAAATCTAAACCTGAACATGTTAGAGATAGTGAGAAAGAGGTGCTAAATTATAATCAAGCTCTACAAGAGCTGAATAAGCTATTAGAAAAAGAGAGTGTTGAGTTATCTCTTAATTTAATATTAAAAATCCAAAAACAAGTTGTTAGTGGGCTTTTGCCTAAATTTGCAATTGGATATTTAAGACAAAAGCCTGTGGTAGTAAATGATCCAAGAACCAGACAAACCAAATTTTTACCCCCTGATCTAAAGGATGTTGAACCTTTAATGAAGGACTTAATCAACTTTATAAATAGTAACAGGGAAAAGATAGATCCTCTTATTCTAGCTGGAATATTCCATAAACAAATGGTTTTAATTCATCCTTTTACTGACGGTAATGGTAGGAGTACCAGGTTGGCTACAAAGGTACTACTAGCTGAAATGGGATTAAATACCTTCAATTTATTCAGTTTTGAGAGCTATTACAATCAGAATGTTACCAGATATTTTGAAAAAGTTGGAGAGTTTGGAAATTATTATGATCTCACCTCATATGGAATAGATTTTACTCCCTGGTTGGAATATTTTACTGAAGGAATTATTGATGAGCTTCTAAGGGTACAAAAACTCCTCCCCAAAATTGCCATCAGTCCTGAGAGTGAACTGCAACGGTATCATCTAAAAATCCTAGAGTTTATTCAGGATAAGGGATTTATTTCTGACCGCGATTATGCCAAATTATCTGATAGAGCCAAAGCTACCAGAGCACTGGATTTTCAAAAATTAATAGATCTTAAGTTGATTAAAAGAATGGGTAAAGGCAGGGCTACCTATTATATTTTAAAAGAGAAATAAGCCAATCGCATATAATCACATATAATCGTATATAGTTAAGATATAAGATAAATGGGTATATATTCAGGCTACTTTTCCATTATAATATGTAAAGCCAAGCTCTTTGAGTCTCTTGTAAGTGTTAATTAGGCTCGAAAGTAAGTGTTCCGGAATGGGACCTGAGGGCTCACTAGTGTCAGATTAGATTGTTAGGACAGTATAATCTAAACTAATTAAGAAACATCAGTAAGAGTAAATTCTGGAGGAGGAGCAATACCTGATTTATCTTCTAAAACTTCAATCCTTTTTTCTAATTTCTTAGAATTACTGTTATTAATTTTATACATATCACCATAGGCTTTAATTGTAGTTTCAATGGTAACCACTGAAGGTAATAATTGTCTTTCTTGAGTATCTTTTACTTCTTTTAAATCTTCAGCTAATTGTCCTTGAGTATCTTTTACTTCTTTTAAATCTTCAGCTAA